>Ga0315336_1000093_pt1 | contig 441932 bp, 398 predicted proteins | sample ASW5metaG_FD_204512 | JGI IMG/M metagenome (GOLD analysis project Ga0315336, IMG submission 204512) | Ammonia-oxidizing marine archaeal communities from Monterey Bay, California, United States - ASW #5 | ecosystem: Environmental > Aquatic > Marine > Intertidal zone | place: USA: California...
ATACCCGGGTCGCTATACCGATAATTCTCTTCGAGAATTACGGCTTATCGCGGGGTGGAGCAGCCCGGTAGCTCGTCAGGCTCATAACCTGAAGGTCGTAGGTTCAAATCCTACCCCCGCAACCAAAACGTACAAACCGCCCAATGGGCGGTTTTTGCGTTTTGAATGAGGTGCTATGATCTGAAACTGCGCCCACGAAGATTAAAGCCGCGACCTTCGGGAGCAAGCTCATAACCTGAAGGCTGAGAGCGTGAAGAAAACATGCCAAGGAAGGCATGTTTTTAGGTCGAAGGGTGAGCACGGGCCGGGCAGGCCCGCGCACAGGCGTATGTAGGTTCTTCGCAAAGCGGGCGGAACGCCAAATCCTACCCCCGCAACCAACGTTACTTGCAATAACCTCTCCGGTGTTATACCCGAAGGGCTTTTTTTTATCTATGCCCCAGGTCGGGCAATTGATATGGGCTGTGAGGATGTGGCGATGATCAGCGCTATAGCCGGCCTATGTTTAGGGGCCGAATTTGGCCGCCCGGGGCTGGAAGTTTGGCGGCCCGCTTGTCAAAGTTCATCGGCCAGGAGAATTATCAACAGACGTGCGCAATGCTGCAGTGTCTTAACGTTGCACGAGAACTCAGCCGCGATGATGATGGCGCTTCTCAAGAACGAAAAGAGCGCGCAAAGCGATGAACCCCATAACGGCTTGCGGCAGCAGACCCTCCAGCCGATAAAAAAACCGAATTATTGGCGCAGGCAAGCCGATCTCTTGCATCCCTCCCGTCAGAAGGAAGGACAGGCTGCCGAAATGCCATTTCTTTAAGAAATGAAGATCTGGAACATATTTTGGAAGTTCGTGCACTCTTTCGTGGAATACGATTGCGGGAATTGCGGCATTGCCTTCCATTGGTTTCTTGGTGCCGGGGAACGCATTGCTCCAGGGGTCTTCAACGTTGGCGCAGTCTTCGTGGTGAATGTACTTAAAAAAATGGCGCCCCATCCAACCCGCCCACGGCTCAACTAGAATCACCCTTCCTCCCGGACGGAGAATACGTGCACATTCTTTCATGGCGTCGCCAGGGCGAGCAAAATGGTGCAACACATCGACACCGACAACATTGTCAAAACAGGCATCCTTGAATGGAAGACTGTGTACATCTGCAACCGTATCAACTTGGTCATAGAGTGTTATGTCGCTGTTGATCATCCCAGAGTGGTATCGAGCAAAAAAACCAGGACCTGTACCCAGTTGGAGGACAGTTCCAGTTATTATTTCAGAAACAATCCGATCGAAAATTTGGATATGGTAATACTCTCGCAAACCGGATTTACGCTCCCAGACTGTTTGCGCCTTCGTTGCCCAGTCGTGATCTGGTTCTTTCGTAAGTTTCATTTAACGCCTTCAGTGTTCGAAGCTGGACAACCTAGGGGCGGATTGCTTAGTACGGTTCGCCGGAGCGTACGAAGTTAAAGCAATCACGAAAAGCAAAATAAGCTAATCGCGTTCGTTCTCTTCCGGCAATGAATTGATGGGGAGCGAGATATCAGAATGTCGCCATCGCAAACGATCTTGGCTGCATGTCCACCCATGGTTCTTCCAGGCCCTAATCTTACCGACCAGTTAGGACTGCGGTTGTGCGCAAAGCGGGACCAATAAATGCAAATTCAGGTTTCTAATAATGGATGTCCGGTTTTACGGGGGTGCGTCAATAACAGCGATTATTCCCAATTCGGTATTGCATTTAAGCGTGTTTTAACGTCGAATTCTTCCAGCTGTGAAACCAGCAATCATTTGAAGTTATGCCCATCCCGGAAGGATTTAAATATGGATACAAAAGCTGCCGTCGCGTTTAAATCGGGTGAACCTTTAAGCATTGAGACCGTACAGCTTGATGGCCCACGCGAAGGTGAGGTGCTGGTTGAAATGAAGGCGACCGGGATATGCCACACGGATGAATTTACCCGTTCAGGCGACGATCCTGAGGGGATATTCCCTGCGATTCTTGGTCATGAAGGGGCCGGTATTGTTGTTGATACAGGGCCGAGTGTGACATCTGTGAAAAAGGGCGATCACGTGATCCCGCTTTATACACCTGAATGCCGCCAGTGTGAGTATTGCCTGTCCGGGCGCACCAATCTCTGTCAGGCGATCCGCGAGACGCAAGGTCAGGGCCTTATGCCGGACGGGACGTCGCGATTTTCGCTTAACGGCGAGAAAATTTTCCACTACATGGGCTGCTCGACTTTCTCAAATTTTTCAGTTTTGCCGGAAATTGCGCTTGCCAAAATTCGTGAAGACGCGCCTTTCGACAAGGTCTGCTATATCGGCTGTGGTGTCACCACGGGCGTCGGTGCTGTGATCAATACAGCAAAAGTGCAACCGGGCGACAACGTGATCGTTTTCGGCCTTGGTGGAATTGGTCTGAATGTTGTGCAAGGTGCTCGGTTGGTTGGTGCCAATATGATCGTTGGCGTTGATCTGAACGATGATCGCAAAGAACTTGGCGAGAAATTCGGCATGACACATTTTGTCAATCCGAAGGAAGTCGAAGGTGATCTGGTACCTTATTTGGTTGATCTTACAAAGGGTGGTGCAGACCATTCGTTTGAATGTATTGGTAATACGGGCACCATGCGTCAGGCATTGGAGTGCTGTCATAAGGGCTGGGGCGAAAGCACGATCATTGGTGTCGCTGGTGCGGGTCAGGAGATTTCAACCCGTCCGTTCCAGCTTGTGACTGGACGTGTCTGGCGCGGCACGGCATTTGGCGGGGCCAAAGGCCGCACAGACGTTCCAAAAATTGTTGATTGGTATATGGATGGCAAGATCAACATTGATGATTTGATCACCCACACCATGCCGCTGGAAGATATCAACAACGCGTTTGATCTGATGCATTCGGGAGAAAGCATTCGTAGTGTTGTCGAGTTTTGAAGAGAATGGTCTTAACAGTTATCAGTGAACAGAACGCCTTCGGTGGCGTGCAGGGGGTGTATTCCCATGATGCTCAGGAAACATCCTGCGAAATGACGTTTAGCGTCTTCATGCCACCAAATACCAAGGGCTCGGTTCCTGTTCTTTACTATCTTTCCGGCCTCACATGCACGCAGGAAAATGTCACCACTAAAGGCGGTTTTCAGCGATATGCTGCGGAACATGGCATTGCGGTTGTTTGCCCCGATACCAGCCCCAGAGGGGCAGGGTATGCGGCGGAAGATGATGATTATGATTTCGGTACCGGTGCCGGTTTTTATGTGGATGCGACCGAAGCGCCGTGGTCGGGGATGTATCGCATGTACAGCTATGTCACAAAAGAGTTGCCAGCTGTTGTTGGCGATAATTTCTCTATCGATACGTCGCGCGCCTCCATTTTCGGCCATTCCATGGGTGGGCATGGTGCGCTGACAATCGCGCTCAATAATGCTGATGGCTATAAATCCGTATCGGCATTCGCACCTATCGTCGCCCCGTCACAATGCCCATGGGGCGAAAAGGCGTTGGGTGGTTACCTCGGATCCAACCGCGATGCCTGGAAGGCGCATGATGCTGTCGAGCTGATCAATTCTGGAAAATCTATCAATGGTACGATTCTCATTGATCAAGGAACGGCCGACCCGTTTCTGGATAAGCAGTTAAAACCTCATCTGTTCACTGAGGCCTGCGCCGCCGTTGAGCAGTCTGTCGACCTTCGCATGCAGGAAGGTTATGATCATAGCTATTACTTGATGGCGTCTTTCATGGAAGATCATATTCGTCATCATGCAGAAATCTTGAACGCCTGATTTCTAGCACGGCGGGGGAGCTTCCATAAAAATCTGGAAGCTGTCTTGTTAACGGACTTACGGAGAGCACATGTCGAGAAAAGTAGCGCTGATTACGGGGGTGACGGGGCAGGATGGAGCCTATTTGGCCGAGTTCCTTCTGGGAAAAGGGTATGAGGTCCATGGGATAAAACGGCGATCCTCGTCTTTTAATACCGGACGGGTCGACCATCTTTACGAAGACCCGCATCTCGATAACGTTAAATTTTTCATGCATTTCGGAGATATGACCGAAGCCACTGGCCTGATCAGGCTTGTGCAGACAATTCAGCCCACCGAAATTTACAACCTCGCTGCCCAGAGCCACGTGCAGGTGAGTTTTGAGACGGCAGAATATACGGCTAATGCCGACGCGCTTGGGACTTTACGTTTGTTAGAGGCCATTCATATCCTCGGAATTGAGAATAGGGTTCGCTTTTATCAAGCCGCAACGTCGGAGATGTATGGAAATGCCGAAGTCTCGCCGCAGAACGAAGATACACCGTTTCATCCCGTGAGTCCTTATGCGGTCGCCAAACTTTACGCATACTGGATTACAATCAATTACCGCAATTCCTATAATATACATGCATCCAATGGCATCCTGTTCAATCATGAAAGCCCAGTTCGCGGAGAGACGTTTGTCACGCGTAAGATAACCCGCGCCGTAGCGGCAATTGAACTGGGTAAGCAGGATAAGCTTTATCTTGGAAACCTGGGTGCCAAGCGTGATTGGGGACATGCTAAAGATTATGTCGAAGGCATGTGGATGATCCTCCAGCAGGACCAGCCTGACAATTATGTGCTGGCGACCGGTGTGACCCATTCGATCCGTGAGTTTGTCGAGCGTGCATTTAACGAGGTTGGCAGGACGATTGGCTGGAAAGGTGAGGGGCTGAATGAGCAGGGGTATGATGCGGGTTCTGGTGAAGTGCTTGTCGAAGTAGATTCACGCTATTTCCGCCCTGCTGAACTCCACCAACTTACAGGGGACGCGTCAAAGGCTAAACGTGTATTAGGTTGGGAGCCCCGGATAACGTTCGAGGAACTGGTTCGTGAGATGGTCCAGTACGATCTTGAGGAAGCGAAAAAGGATGCGGGCGAGTGATGAATGTCCGCCATTATTGAGGTCCCGGGGCTTGCGGCGGTCTTTGTAAATTGAGGGGACGTCACAAAAATTTCTTGATACCAGTCGCCTTACAGCCCTTGGTTAGCAACCCTAAATCGCCATAAAGGATGGGCCTCACAGGCTCTATCATTGGTATCTGGAGAACCGTGGGAGCGAACGCAGCTCTGCCTGATTCCATGTGCTAATTTTCTTTCAACATTTTTCTTGACCATAGGTTATTTGGGGTTACTGTTAATCATCAGTTGCGAATGATTATCATTATTATCACGTGATTTTTTAAAACAACGGCATCATTCAATTGAACATCAGAGATGCCACAATGGAGTATGAAATGAAGTTAAGTGTTTTGCAGACGACAAAAGTTTTTTGTGTTGGTTTAGCCGCAGCGACCCTATGGGGTGAGGCTGCGATCGCGGGTGGTGAGGTCAATCTTTATTCGGCACGCCAGCCATTTCTAATCAAGCCGTTGCTTGAGGCCTTCACGCAAGAATCTGGCATTAAGGTCAACATGGTGTACATCAAAAAAGGCATGTTGGAACGGATCAAGGCAGAGGGCAGAAATAGCCCGGCGGATCTGATTTTGACATCCGACGTGGGCAAACTGCATAACCATGTGGCGGCAGGATTGTTGCAGAGCAGTCAGTCAAAAGTTCTGACTGCAAACATTCCGTCCCAGTATCGCCATCCTGATGGGCTGTGGTATGGCTTGACGACCCGAGCACGTGTCATCTTTGCGCATAAGCAAAGGGTGAAGCCAGGCGAAGTGACGAGCTATGAAGATCTTGCGGCGCCTCATATGAAAGGCCGTATCTGCACCCGGTCAGGCAAACATGTTTACACAGTTTCTCTGCTCGCGTCGGTCATCGCCGCCAAGGGTGAAGCCGGGGCTGAAACCTGGGCAAAAGGTGTAAAAGCCAATCTGGCACGCAAACCTCAGGGTAATGACCGCGCTCAGGTGAAGGCAGTGTTCCAGGGCGAATGCGATGTTGCACTGGGGAATACCTATTACATGGGTAAGATGGCAACCAATGAGAAATCACCTGAGCAAAAAGACTGGGCCAAGGCGGTTAATCTGGTTTTCCCGAACCAGAATGGACGGGGTACACATGTGAACATTAGTGGTGCCGGTATCATCAAAAGTGCGAAGAACAAAGCAGCTGCGGTTAAGCTGATTGAGTTTTTGAGCGGTGCGGCTGCACAGAAAATTTATGCGGAACGCAATTTCGAGTATCCGGTCAAGTCCGGTGTGGCGTTGAATCCGTTGGTAGCGTCCTGGGGAACATTCAAGGCAGACGAGGTGTTCCTCTCAAAAGTTGCCGAACAGCGTAAAACTGCGACCCGGATCATGGACAGAGTCCGGTTTGACAATTAATGTCTGAACTTTAGAACCTCTTGCCATTGGGGTCCGGACATATCCGGGCCCCAAATGGTTTTAGGGATATGAAACTGGGAAGACTTCAAAATCATGACGACGGCTGATGCCACAGTCAAAGTAACATTGGGTGCGACGAGGGTTTCATTGTCGTGGATAAACGGTTGGACCTTGGGCACCGCTGCGATTGCGATGATCGCAATTTTGCCGATCATTACTGTTATCTTGATCAGCTTGGCCCCCAGCGATGATATATGGGAACACCTAGCTTCAACCGTCCTGCCTCTCTATATCAGCACCACACTGTTATTGATGATCGGTGTGGGAACCGGAACCCTGATCATCGGAATCGGTACTGCATGGCTGGTCAGCATGTGCCGATTCCCCGGTAGGCGCATGTTTGAGTGGGCTTTATTGTTACCGATGGCGATGCCTGCCTATGTCATTGCATACCTTTATACCGATATTCTGGAATATGCAGGTCCGGTTCAGGTGATGCTCCGCGATATGTTTGGCTGGACGACCAAGCGTGACTACTGGTTCCCCGAAATTCGCTCCCTCGGGGGGGCTGTTTCGATGATGACGCTGGTTCTTTATCCATATGTGTATCTGCTTTCACGCGCCGCATTTATGGAACAATCTGTTTGTGTGCTTGAAGCCAGCCGGGTGTTGGGACGTGGGCCTTACAGGAGTTTCTTTTCCGTCGCCCTGCCGCTCGCCAGACCCGCGATCATCATCGGGATCTCTCTGGTTCTGATGGAAACGCTCAATGACTTCGGTACTGTCGACTTTTTCGCTGTCAGTACATTTACGCTCGGCATATACGATGTCTGGCTGAACATGAACAACGTTGCTGGTGCGGCGCAGCTTGCCAGTGTGATGCTTGTTTTTGTTCTTTTTCTTGTGCTGGCTGAACGTTTTGCCAGGCGCGACAAGCGGTTTCATCATACAACAACCAAATACAAAGCCCTTCCGGGGTATCGCCTTGAAGGCCGTGCACGCGTTCTGGCGATTGTTGCTTGCGCTTTCCCTGTGGTTTTCGGCTTCGTACTGCCCGCAGGCGTGCTAGTTGGCTATTCCCTTATTTATTTCGAAACGGCCATGAATGCGGAGTTTCTCAGCTATGCCCTGAACAGTTTCACACTTTCCGCCCTTGCTGCCGTGCTTGCCGTCATTATTGGCGTCTTCATGGCCTACGGGGTGCGACTTCGAAATGAACGGCTGCTGAAGGTGATGGTACGGCTCGCCAGTCTCGGCTATGCAGTGCCGGGCGCCGTTCTGGCGGTGGGAGTGATGGTTACGCTGGGCTCGATTGACAATGGAATTGATGCCTTTATGCGCGACTCGTTTGGTATTTCAACGGGATTGCTGTTCAGTGGCACGATTGCTGCTGTCACATTTGGATACCTTGTACGCTTCCTTGCGTTATCCTTTGGCAGTGTTGAGGCAAGTCTTAGTAAAGTAACACCAAATATGGATGGAGCCGCAAGGAGCCTTGGCCACGGGCCACTCAGCACCTTACGCAGAGTCCATTTACCGTTGATTCGCACCAGCATTCTGACCGCGTCAATGATGGTTTTTGTTGATTGTATGAAAGAGCTTCCGTTGACGGTTATCCTACGTCCGTTTAATTTTCATACTCTGGCGACATTTGTTCACCAATACGCTTCCGATGAGCAACTTGGTGAGGCATCATTGGCGGCATTATCGATCGTTGGTTTTGGTATCCTGCCTGTGATTGTTCTCAGTTTTGCGATCACAGGTTCGCGCCCTGGCCATAACAATGTGGAAGAAGATCAATGAAAGGCCTGCACATTTTCGGCCTCAGCCACGCTTATGGTGATCATCAGGTCCTGAGTAATATGGGCTTGCTGATCCCGGCTGGCGAACTGGTCTGTATGTTGGGGCCATCGGGATGTGGAAAATCGACACTTCTGCGATTGGCGGCGGGGCTTGAAAAGGTTCAGCAGGGTACGGTCGTTATTGATGATGTCACGGTCGGTACGCCTGATATTCACGTCGAGCCTGAACAGCGCCAAATTGGATTGATGTTTCAGGATTACGCGTTGTTCCCGCACTTGAGCATCATTGAAAATGTGACCTTCGGCTTGTTCGGGATGGCGTCTGACAAAGCGCACAAGCGGGCAATGGATATGCTGGATCAGGTCGGCATGACATCTCATGCGAATAAATACCCTCACATGCTTTCAGGTGGCCAGCAGCAGCGCGTTGCCCTGGCCAGAGCACTCGCACCGGACCCGAAATTGTTGCTTCTGGACGAGCCATTTTCCGGCCTTGATGCCAATTTGCGCCAATCCATTCGCGAAGAGACCTTGAATGTGCTCAAGCAAAGCGGTGTCGCCACATTGATGGTGACGCATGACCCGGAAGAAGCCATGTTTATGGCTGATCGGATCAAGATTATCGGTGCCGACGGCAGAACGCTGCAAGCCGGACGGCCTCACGAAATCTATTACCATCCAATCCATGAGTTTGTTGCTGAAATGTTTGGAATGATGAACCGCTTCGAATGCGTTGTAAAAAATGGCCAGGTCGAGACGCCGTTGGGGACGTTGCCGACGGATCGACCTGAAGGTTTGATGATGCAGGTTCTTGTCCGCCCCGAAGGCGTTCTTCTTGATACGGATGGAGATGGAACAGGGGTTCGCGTTGAAGTAATTTCCAGTCACTTGCTCGGGCATGATAATATTGTGCGCGTGCAGCTTGAAAACGGGGGAAGCCGGGAATTGTATGTCCGTGTCCATCATACGTTTGAGATCGAACTGCAAACGGACATCACGGCCCGGATCGACCCGGAATATGCCTTTATCTTTCCGACAGAGGAAAGTCGCAGAATTATAAGTGCACGTCCGCCAGAGCCTGTTGAGGAGCTTGCTGGAGAAACTATTGAAGCGATGGTGGCAGAATGATGTGGGATCGGGAATGTGACATGAGGGAGAAATTGAAATGGTAGAACTTTCCGAAACCTTCCAGTTGGAATGTGATGAGTTGGACAAAGACCACCAGAAACTGGTTGATATGGTCAACGAGATAGTCGAGATGCTCGATGGTGATCAGCCGGAGACCTGCAAGGACAAAGTGCGTGAGTTCGTTAACTTTACGAAGGGCCATTTCAGCCGCGAAGAGCGTTTCCTGAGTAAAATGAATTACCCTGATGTGGCGAAACACTGCAAACATCACCGCCAACTCGGCGAGAAAATGGAACACATGATAGAATTTACGGATTCCGTCGGCGATAACGAAATGGCGCGCGAAAGCCTGAAACGTGAATTGGTGTTTTTTGTAATGGACGATGTGATTACCACTGATCTCGAATTTAAAGGGTTTATTGGCGACGAAGCCGAATAGAACAATCCCTCATACATTTATATTCATCTAAAAGGAGCGCCTGATGCGCGGTCTCTCTGAGAAAGTTGTGATTGTTACTGGCGGTGCCGGAGGTATCGGAGCCGCCACCTGTTTACGGTTTGCAGAGGAAGGTGCGAAGGTTGCTGTTTTTGATCTGAATGTTGAGGCGGCTGAGGCAGTCGTCGCGACAATTCGGGATAACGGTGGCGTTGCTCAATCCGTTCCAGTCGATTTGACTGACTATGATGCGGTCATTGCGGCCGTCGCCGAAACGGAATCACGTCTTGGCCCCATCGATGTGCTGGTCAATAATGCAGGCTGGGACATCTTCACGCCATTTTTAGATAGCGATCCGGCCTATTGGCAGAAAATTATCGCGATCAACCTCCACAGCGTTTTGAACATGAACCATGCCGTATTGCCGAGGATGGTGGAACGTGGCGGCGGGCGGATCGTCAGTGTGTCTTCGGATGCCGCCCGTGTCGGGTCGTCTGGCGAATCTGTTTACTCGGCGTGCAAGGCGGGCGTCATTGCGTTGTCGAAAACTCTTGCGCGGGAACACTCCCGACAGGGCATTACTTTTAACGTGGTCTGCCCCGGTCTCACCGACACGAAGATGTTTGATGATTTTCTGGATGCCGCAGGTAACCCTGATAAACTCCGCGAAGCCTTTCGCCGGGCTGTCCCGCTGGGGCGTATCGGAAAACCGGAAGACTTGCCCGGTGCTATCGTATTTTTGAGCAGCGACGACGCCGCGTTTATCACCGGTCAGGTGATCAGCGTTTCCGGCGGCCTCACGATGAACGGATAACAAAGGAACGATGATGCAATACGAAGACATCCTCTATGAAGTCAAAAACGGTGCCGCCTGGATTACCATCAACCGCCCGGAGAAATACAACGCCTTTCGCGGAAAAACCTGCGACGAGATGATTGATGCCCTGAATAAAGCCGGTTGGGATGATGAGATCGGTGTGATCGTTCTGGCGGGCGCTGGTGACAAGGCCTTCTGCACAGGTGGTGACCAGACCGCCCATGATGGTGGATATGACGGGCGTGGCCTTATCGGTTTGCCGGTAGAGGAGTTGCAGTCTCTTATCCGCGATGTGCCGAAACCGGTCATCGCAAGGGTGCAGGGTTTCGCCATTGGCGGCGGCAATGTGATCTGCACGATTTGTGATTTTACCATCGCATCTGAAAGCGCTGTCTTCGGTCAGGTCGGGCCAAAAGTTGGCTCTGTTGATCCTGGGTTTGGCACGGCTTACCTCGCGCGGGTTGTCGGCGAAAAGAAGGCGCGTGAAATCTGGTATATGTGTCGCAGATATAGTGCCCAAGAAGCGCTCGACATGGGGTTGGTCAATACGGTGGTTGCCGATGATGAACTTGATGCAGAGGTTGAGCGCTGGTGTGACGAGATTATGGAAAAAAGCCCGACAGCGATTGCCATCGCCAAGCGATCCTTCAATATGGATAGCGAAAGCATTCGTGGCATTTCCAGCATGGGTATGTACGCGCTCAAACTCTATTATGATACCGACGAATCGAGAGAGGGCGGCAATGCGTTCAGGGAAAAGCGCAAGCCGGAGTTTCGTAAGAAGCTGAAATAGATTGTTTTGCTTTGGCGTTGGCAAGGTGAGGAGAATACAATGACAAAACGTTTTCTATATGTTGCCGATCCCATGTGCTCGTGGTGCTGGGGGTTTGCGCCTGTCATTGAAAAGATCGATCAGGAATTTGGTGAGATTGCGCCGGTTCATGTTGTTGTTGGTGGTCTGCGCCCCGGCACGACACAGGCCATGCGCGATCAGGATAAATCCTATATCCGAGATCACTGGAACCATGTGCAAGAGGCATCAGGGCAACCGTTCGATTTCAGTTTTTTCGATCAGGAAGGGTTTGTTTACGACACGGAACCGGCGTGCCGCGCAACGGTCGCCGCCAGAAATCTGGATGAAACCAAGGCGTTGGGGTTCCTTCGCCACCTTCATAAAGCGTTCTATGCGGAAAATAGAAATACAGCTGATGATAATGTGCTCGTCGATATTGCGGAAGATTTTGGGTTTCCACGTGGTGAGTTCGAACTGACCTTGGCAAGCCCTGAAACCCGTGAAGAAACGCAGGATGATTTCAGATTTGCCCAACAGTCCGGCATAACCGGGTTTCCAACCTTGTTCGCAATTGAAGACCGCCAGCCTTACCGGGTGACGGCCGGGTTCCAGAAATGGGAGAATCTGGCGGAGCCTTTAACCGGCTGGGTTAATGGCACATTGGAACTCGGCTGATCTAATCCACCGTTGAGTTTTTCAGGTTCAACTGATGCTCGCGGTATGTGATAAATGCCATCGCCCCGAAGATCATGGCGCCGCCCAGCCAGACGAAATTGTCGGGGATTTGCCCGAGCACCAGATAGCCAAAAATTGAGATGAAGATAAGTCGCGAGAAGTCAAACGGCGTGACGACATGGGTATCTGCAAGGCGTAAGGATTGTGACATTGCCAATTGTCCAATCCCGCCAAGTGTCCCGAGCAGCAGCAGCCAGCCCAATTGCTCCAGACTTGGCGTTACCCAGACGAATAAAGCCGGGATCAGAGAAAGTGGGGCCATGACCAGCCCCATGTATGTTGTGATGGTCACGGCCGATTCAGTACGGCCCAAATCCTTGATGATGATAATGCACACTGCCCAGCCAATGGATGAGCTAAGAACCAGCATTTGCCCCAAGCCGATCTCCTGAAAGCCCGGGCGAAGAACAACAAAAACCCCGGCAAAACCAACAGCGATAGCGGCCCAGCGACGGATCCCGATCTTTTCCTTGAACCAGAACATGGCGACAAGCGTGGCAAAAATGGGCGCCGTAAATGAAAGCGCCGTTACTTCGGCCAAAGGTGTGATGCTGAGCGCTGTGAAAAAACCAAGCATACAAAGCGTGTTCAGCGCGCCGCGCGTTGTCAGCATGCCAATGCGTTTGGTTTTTAAGGGTTGAAGGCCCATTCTGAAAAACCATGGGAGGACGGCGACCAGTCCAAACAAATTGCGAAAGAATGCGATTTCAAATGGCGGTATGCCTTCTGATACCAGACGTACACCGACATGCATGCCCGATATGACAGCTGCGTAGAAAAGCATCCAGAGAATGCCCCTCAGATTTCCTGAACGGCCTGTGTTTCTGGTGTCTGGGCTCATGTTGATTGTTTTGACCGGGCGAGAATGGGGGTATTCAAAAGGATGCTTTCTATTCTGGACGTTGGCGATGCGCCGTGATGATCTGGCCCATAATGGACAGGGCAATCTCAAACGGTGTGTTTGCCCCAATATCCAGACCTACGGGAGCGTGAATGCGCTCTAGCGCGTCGTCACTGACATCTTGCTCTTTCAACCGGGCTACCCGTTTGGCATGGGTGCCGCGGCTGCCCAAAGCGCCAATGTAAAACGCATCAGTTTTAAGCGTTTCAATAAATACAGGATCATCCAGTTTCGGATCATGACTGAGGGTGACGACAGCCGTTGCCCGGTCCGGGGCCAGATCCTCTATAGCAGCAGAAGGCCAACGCCGGTCGATCTCAATGCCGGGGAAACGTTCTGCCGTACCCCAGGTATCGCGGGGGTCAATAACCGTGACATCATAATCAGCCTGAATGCCAAGATTGGCGAGGGCTTGTCCGATATGAACCGCACCGATGATCAGCAGTCGTAGCGGTGGGCTGTAGACGCGGATAAATGTTCCGTCGTTGATCCCACTTCGGTCTCTTGGTGAGGGTTTTGTGATTCCCGGGTTGCCGATTTCCAGATCAAAGGCCAGAGCGACCGGTATTTTCTGATCGCTTGTGCGAAGAAGATCATCAAGAAAGTTTTTCAGATCTTCGGTCACTGGTGAAACCAGCACCTTGACCTTGCCGCCGCAGGCGAGGCCCGCCCCCGATGCTGTTTCGTCTGATACATTGAATTCCAGAATCCTCCAGCCGCCATTGCGCATCAGCCCCAAAGCTTCCGTCACCACTTCGCCTTCAATGCACCCGCCGGAAACAGATCCCGTGAACGCGCTTTGGTCATTAACAACAACCTGACTACCGACCGGGCGCGGGGCAGAGCCCCAGGTTTCGATGACTGTGGCCAGAACAACACCATGACCGTCGCTATACCAGTCGATGGCTTGCCTGATAATATCCAGATCGCCGGTCGGGTTGGTCGAAGGAGGCGGTTGCATTTATTGGTCCTTACACGAGTGGGCAGATGGGTTATATATCAATACTAACAGGAAGAGAACGGGCAGGCTCGGGTATATGGCAAAACGCTATCAAATTGGTGCAGTTGTTCTTGCGGCCGGGTTGTCGAAGAGGGCCGGGCCGGAGAACAAATTGCTCAACCTGATCAACGGAAAGGTAATGGTTCAGCAAGTTGTTGAAAACATCGTTTCCACCGGGATCACTCCGATTATTGTGGTCACCGGACATCAGGCTGGCGAAGTTCAGAATGCGCTCAAGGCCTTGCCTGTTGAGTTTACGCATAACCCAGGTTTTGCTGATGGTATGGGAAGTTCTATCGCCCAAGGTGTCTCCGCATTACCAGATGATGTCGATGGGGTTTTGATCTGTTTGGGGGATATGCCACATATTAAGGCGGAAACGTTCAATTGCCTGCTTAATGCGATTGATCCAGACATTGGGAGGGAGATTTGTGTGCCAGTACTGGATGGGCGACGCGGAAATCCAGTTCTCTTCGGGCGATCCCATTTTCATCTTTTGAGAGAAATTGAAGGTGATCAGGGCGCGAAGAAGGTCACTTTGTCGCAGGCTGCAAATGTTGTAGAGGTGTCGGTGGAAGATAACGGAATTTTTATTGATTATGATACCAACCCTCAATCCGCTGAATAATCCAACGTCCAGGCTTTGACATCTTTGCTGATCAACCAGTCCGAAACCGTCTGATCAAACGCCTTGAAGTGTTGAGTTCCAAGATGTTGGTCGAACGCTGCTTGATTCGTGTAAATTTCGTAGAGATACACAGTCGTCGGGTCATCCGGGTCGTGGCAGATATCGAAGCGATGGCAACCTGATTCATTATCAAGCGAGTTCTGGGCCTGTGCGCGCATGGCGTCACTAAACGAGGTGAGGTGTTCCGGTTTGATTTGAAACGTTACGGTGATGGCATGCATGCGTTATTCCTAGCTGGGGAAACGGTCATGAAGACCGGCGACTTGTGCTTCAGTAAGGAAGCGGGTTTTCTGTCCTCTCAACATTAGGAACAGTTTCGCTGTTTCTTCCAGTTCTTCGGTTGCATAGATCGCATCTTTAAGGGACTTTCCGGCAACGACAGGGCCATGATTGGCGAGCAGAACCGCGTGATGCTTCGACGCCATTTCACGAACTGCTTTTGCGAGATCCAAATCACCAGGTGGAAAGTAGGGAACCAGTGGCAAAGTCCCGATTTTCATCACGTAGTAGGCAGTGATTGGGGGCAGGACGTTGCTCGGATCGATATCGGCGAGGCAGCTGACGGCGACGGAATGGGTTGAATGCAAGTGTACGACGGCACCTGTATTCGGGCGCTCTTCATACATCGTGATATGAAGGAAGGATTCTTTGGTTGGTTTGTCACCAGATAAGTGATTGCCTTGGTGATCGAGTTTGGAAATCTTTGCCGGATCAAGCGTACCCATGGTTGATCCGGTTGGCGTCATCAGCCATCCATCTTCCGTGCGCGCACTGATGTTGCCAGAGCTGCCGAACGTCAGGCCCCGGTCAAACATGGATTTCGCCAGCAGAGTTATTTCATCACGCAGTCTTGTGTCGCTCATGGCAGTATTCCAAACGCCTTGGTAAAGAAATCTTCGGTCCCAAAATTGCCTGATTTCAGGGCCAGTGCGATTTGTATATCACTCATTGTTTCCGTCCAGGGCACGCCGGGGTCGATCTCGGGGCCGATCCGCAACGCCGTCACCTGGAGCGCTTGGACAACGGCACCCGAGGTTTCGCCGCCTGCGACAATCATTTGCCTAACACCTTGCTCGACCAGGCCCTGGGCAATTTTGCCAAGCGTATTTTCGACCATGCCACCAGCTTCTTCGCGACCATAACGGGCTTGTATCGCACCAACAACTTCGGGGTCAGCGGAGGAATAAATCAACACGGGCGCATCATCTGGTTGTTGCCTGACCCAGTCGAGGACTTTGCCTGTGATATCTTGACCATCCGCAATAGCGACCGGGTTTACTTCGATTGAGGGGCATTGTTCTTTGGCAAACGCGACCTGCGCGCGGGTGGCTTGTGAACAACTTCCGGATATGATTGCCTGCCGGCCAGTTGGGGTGGGCGGTATAGGGATTTGATGGCTACCCAATAGCCCCTGTTTGCGGAAATTCTCCGGTATCCCAAGCGCGATGCCAGAACCCCCAGTGATGAGCTTCAAGGGGGCAATGGCTTCACCGATGGCGAAAAGGTCAGCATCTGTTATCGCATCGATAATCGCGTGACGTACGGATTTTGATTGAAGCTTGTCAAACGCCTGACCTATCGCGGGAGCACCTTTGGAAACATCACCATGCCCGACAAGGCCGACGGGGTGCTTTGTTTGGCGTGTCAGTACTTGGACAAGATTTGAATCCGTCATGGGAGTCAGGGGGTGGTCCTTCATGCCTGACTCAGAAAGCAGTTCGTCGCCGACAAACAGATGGCCCTGAAAGATCGCCCGGCCATTGGCCGGAAAGGCCGGGCAGGCGATAGTGAATTTAGCACGTAAAGCATCAAGCAAGGCATCGGCAACGGGTCCGATATTCCCGTCATCGGTTGAATCAAATGTCGAGCAGTATTTGAAGAAAAACTGCTGCGCGCCCTGAAACTGTAGCCATCTCAAGGCATCAAGCGACTGAGATATCGCCTCTTCGGCAGGTATGGTTCGGGACTTCAGGGCAACAACAACCGCCTCCGCATCTCCAAGATCAAGGCCCACTTCCGGCACACCGATCACTTGCACAGTATTCATGCCCTGCCCAACCAACGTATTTGCCAGATCGGTCGCGCCGGTAAAATCATCTGCAATGGCGCCCAATAGGATTCCCATTAATTTTACGTCTCTCTCTTAGGTGTATTTATCAAATCAGCCCGGTGATCGCCTGATATAGATTGCTGTCCGGTTTCGCCATTTCCCCGACGACGGTGAAGTGATCGCAGCCATCAACATTTAGTCGGGTAATTCCACTAAGCGCCGAGCCCCAGGCCGCTTCCAGACGGTCTGCCTGTTCATGAAACCCGGGGGTTTCGTTTCCACCAACGATAACCACCATTGGCATTCTGTCCGTGGGCATACGCAGGATCGGGCTGTTTCGAACTGCATCGTCCTGATTCATGCCGACCTTTTCATTTATCGATGTGTTCAGTAACGGTGTTAAGTCAAACAGGCCGCTGATCGGCACGCCGCCTTTGACGAGATCTGTAGGAAGCGACGCATCCAGTTTGGGCCAGTCCGTCGCCATCATCTCTGCAGTCAAATGCCCGCCCGCGGAATGGCCGGAAACGAATATTCTATCCCGGTCTGCGTTATAGATTTCGGCATTTAAATACAAATGCCGGATGGCTTGGCGCATTTGGCTGGAAATATCATCAACCCTGACATCCGGGCAAAGGTCGTATCCAACATTGGCGACGCAGAATCCTGCTTTGGTGAGTTCCGGTGCAATGAAGCTAAAGAAACTCGGGTCCAGCCCTTGCCAGTAGCCGCCGTGAATGAAGACCAGTATTGGTGCATTCTGGGAAGATGCGTGAAAGATATCGATAATCTGGCGCGCGCTGTCACCATATGGAACAGCAAGCGTACAGGGGGTGTCGCTCCGGGCTTTGACGCTTTGCGCAGCCCAGCTTTCAATAATTTCCATATGATTGGGGACAGCCGCACGGTTATTATAAAGTTTTTCGTTGGCTGGATCGATTGCGACATTCATGTTCAGCACCCTGAATAAAGTTTACGGCACGCTAAGCGTCGGGTAGAGAAACGTCAAATAAGGATTGATATTTTCTGGTATAATAGAACTAGTGTTATTTCAGTTCCAATCGTAAGTGGATTTTGAAATTGGAGGTTCAGTTTTCGGCCATTCAAACATATGATGAGGTTTAGCAGTTGGTCTCTGATGTGAGGCGCGCTGGAGAACACGTCCGATTGGTAAACACGGCAGGAAATTGATCTGGTGGAAATTAGGCAAGAAGACAGAGATGCACTTCACATACTACCTTTGGGGCTGCTTCCCATTGAAACGATGTCGCTACGTCAGGCCCGGCTGATTAAGAATGTTCGCCTGGGCAGTGCAATCGAGATTTTTTCCGATTCAAAAGCCGGAAGCGGGCAACTCGATATTGAGCAATTGCCTAATCAGTATGGCTGGGCTCATCGTCCCCCTCATAATGATATGGTGCTGCTTCGAAAACTGGCACCATTGACCAGTTATGACGTTTACAGCCTCCGGATCATGTTCCGTGAGCACGATATCCCCATCAACGATGTGGACGAACTGAAACTTTCACCGGAAAAGGTCGCAGAGCTGTCGACCTATATGAAGAAGTTTACCTACCCTTTGATTGAAACAATTTATGGTGGAGATGCGGGAGATATTGAGAGTTTTGACGATGTCATCAACCTGTTCCGCGACCCTGATGTGAACAAGGTTCGTGAACGGCTGAACATGCTCGCCTCGACAATGATGATTAACCTTGAGGATCTTCCGAGATTTCTTGAGGATTACGGTGATGTGTTCCTCTCACTTTCCTACTATCGCAAATGTATGGAAGAGCTCGAGCCATTGGTTGAAGATTTCCTGCACTCCGTTGATGAACTCAGTGAAAATTCACAACTTCGTCAGCGCCCGGGTTTGATGGAAACCTGCATGGAAATTCAGTCGACTATTAACAATCTGATGATGGCGATCAGTGGTCGGTTTGAGACGTTTGACAAGTACGCAGGCGATATGTGGGATAACCCGAGCGCAGAACGTTTTCAGCAAGTGAAACGCTTCATTGAAAACTACCATACCACCATCGGAGGCAGTTTGTGTTCAATCGGTGTGAAAATGCGAGCCTGGGCACATTCATTTCCAAACCCGAATGCTGGCGGCCCGTCCAAGCGCGTTGATTTCATCATGTCCGAAATGCGCCAGGGGATTGAGATACTGCATGAGATTGAGGCGAATGCCCCGAAGATCGAGCGAATAGGGTAGTCTGGTGCGTTTTAGCCACCTGAATTTCCAGAGGCTTGATCATGAGTAAACCCGCGACCCTCTACGATAAAGTCTGGGATCAACACGTCGTTTCCGATCTTGGGGATGGCGTATCCCTGCTGCATGTAGATCGCAACTTCATTCATGATTTGAGCGGTACGCGGGCGCTTCGTGCTTTGGCGAAAGAGGATCGTCAGGTGCGTTACCCTTCACAAACCTTTGCCTGTCCTGATCATACCGTTTCAACGGACCCTTTGTCAGACCATACAGGGGAACGTTATGAGAGATGCGTTGACCCGCTTCGTGAGCTGAGCGCAAAAGAAGGGGTTCGATTTTTTGATATGGGGTCCCCTGAATTCGGGATTATTCATGTGATTGGCCCGGAACTGGGGCTGACCCTGCCGGGGACTTTAGTGCTTTGCGGCGACAGCCATACCTGCACCCATGGCGGTCTTGGTGCGCTGGCCTGGGGGATCGGGGTAAGTGAAGTTGCGCATGTGCTGGCAACCGGGACGGTCTTGCAGAAAAAGGCAAAACGCCTTCGTGTGAATTTTGAAGGAACTGTACCTTATGGCGTGTCGGCGAAAGACCTAATTCTCTACCTGATCGGTCGCGAAGGAGCAGCATCGGGTGATGGGTATGCCGTTGAATATGCGGGCTCGGCCATTCGCGAGATGGACGTTGAGGCCCGGATGACGCTTTGCAATCTGTCCATTGAGATGGGCGCAAAGATCGGCATGATTGCCGCGGACGAGAAAACAATTGAGTACGTATCGGGGCGAGAATATGCGCCAACTGGTGATGCCTGGGAGGCAGCAATTGAACATTGGCGTGGGCTTTCCAGCGATGACGGGGCGGTATTTGATAAAGAGCTTGTTGTGGATGTTGCTGATGTGGTGCCTCAGGTCACCTGGGGCACCAGCCCCGAGCATGTGGTTGGTATTGACGGCTTTGTGCCGGACCCTGCTGAAGAAATTGACCCTGATAAGCGACGTTCACTGGAAGCGGCTATTGAATACACGAATCTGATACCGGGCACGGCACTGGACGGTGTACCTATTGACCGAGTTTTCATAGGGTCATGTACCAACAGTCGGCTAAGTGATTTGCGCGCAGCGGCTGCCGTCGTTAAAGGGCGTAAAGTTTCAGGGCATGTTGGTGCTTGGGTGGTCCCAGGATCACAGGCTGTCAAAGACGCAGCTGAAGCAGAAGGGTTGGATGTTGTTTTCCGGGATGCTGGTTTCGAATGGCGCGAACCTGGGTGTTCGCTCTGCGTTGGCTCGAATGGTGAAACCATTGCCCCGGGCCAACGCTGCGTCGCCACGTCAAACCGCAATTTTGTCGGGCGGCAGGGCAAAGGCAGCCACACACACCTTGTCAGTCCGGTTATGGCAGCAGCAGCAGCCTTGAGCGGATGTATTACCGATGCGCGAAAGATTGAGGGGTAGGGATATGGAAAAATTTTCCACATTGACCTCCGTCGCCGCACCTATGATGCAAAGTAATGTAGATACCGACATCATTGTTCCCATGGACAGGATGGTTACGGCCGATCGTAACGCCATGCACACCTTCGCATTTGAGCCATGGCGGTTTTTGTCTGATGGTTCCGAGAACCCTGATTTTGTTCTGAACCGCGATCCGTTCAGAGGCGCAAAAATCCTGTTGACGGGAAAGAACTTTGGCTGCGGGAGTTCACGTGAAGGGGCGGTCTGGGCGATTGCCGGGCTTGGCATTCGGTGCCTGATTGGCTCTAGCTTTGGAAACATTTTTTATAACAACTGTTTTCAGAATGGAATCCTGCCGATCAAATTGCCTATAGATATCATTGAGGATTTCACGACCCTTGCAAATTCCGGCGGGAATGCTGCTGTATTTGAGGTTGATCTGGATAAATGCCTGATCATGCCGTCGTCGGGTGATCCTGTTCCTTTTGATATTGAGCCCAATCGGCAGACCCAATTGCTGGAAGGTCTGGATGATGTCGGAGTTACCCTGAAGCGCAGGGGCGAAATTGAACAGTTCCGCGAGTTAGACCGAAGGAATCGACCCTGGATATACGTTTGATAGCAACTACTGGTTCAACGCAATCAATATCACCGACAGAACAACGATTAATACGGCGACAACAACCCGCCTCGTCAAATGTTCCCGGCGGAAAATCAAAATGCTGAAGAGCATGGTAAATATCGGCGCGGATGCCACGATCGGGATGACGGTTATGATGTCGCCGTTCAACAAGGCGGTATTTAGACATAAAATCGCCGTCGCCATAAATAACCCGGAAAGCGCAAACCAATAAGGCCCGCGTTGTCGCCATGAAATTGGCCGGGATGTGTTTCCTATCCTGTTGGTTGCGATTGTGACAAGCGCTGAAACTGAAAAGCAAACCAGACCGACAAAATAAGGGTCGGGGATATCGACCATCCCGATTTTTGATAGAACATGCGATAGCGAACGCACGGCTGCCGCCCCGATTGGTAGACCAAGCGCCCAAACGGGCCAGCTTTCAACGGCATTGCGGCTGCGTTTTGATAAGATGAGTACGGCAAAGATGATCCCGAATGTTCCGGCTACCACAGGCAATGTCAGACTTTCATGTAGCCAAAGCACCCCGAACGCAACGCCGAACAGGGGGGATGTGGAGCTGAGAGTCATCGACAATGTTGGACCAAGGTAGCGCATACCTGCGACAGCCAGATTGGCGGAAACAGATGGGCGGAATAACCCGACAAGAACGAATATGAAAACCGCCGAATGCTGCCAGTGTTCACCATTGAGCAGGAATGGTGCGAGCATCCAGTAAAATGCAGCCGATGCGGCAATAGAGATTGCCGTGCCGGTTCGCGAGTCTACCTGGGACAATCCGATGTTTTGAATCTGGATGCCGAAAGCAAATAAAATAGCTGCGATTAACGCGAAGACGAACGGAGGAGTTTCACCAAGCATTCGATGATTCTGTGAGTATGTTACGTGGCATCGACGGCGGCGTAAGTTTTTGCCAGAAACTCTTTGTATTTTTCGTTGTCAATCCAGCGTATGACTACGATCAGATCATCATCAGGGCATACCCAGATCACATTGGTTCCGGCACCAATTGCGGCGTAACTGGATTTGGGCGTTCCCGGGTATTCGGTGCCATCAGTATTGAGCCACCAGAGATAGCCGTAGCCTGGATTAATATCCGACGGCGTATGCATATCCTGACACCAGTTCTCCGGCAGTAATTGTTTGCCGGCCCAATTGCCATTTCGATGAACCAGCAAGGCAAAGCGGGCATGATCTAGCGAGCTGATCTGAATGCCGCCGCCCCAGTGAGTGCCGCCAGGGACGGATTGCATCTGTTGCCCGTCGATCTCGATCCATGAGTTTTGGTAACCGTGCCACGACCAATTGTCCGAGGCTCCAATCGGGTCCATTATCCGCTCGCGCAAGACGTCTGGCAGGGGGCGTTTGAAGACATGTAGTAAAGAGAGTCCGAGCAGGTTGACGCGAACATCGTTGTATTCCCAGAACGTCCCAGGTTTTTGCAAATCACGATGCGTTCCTTTAAGAGAATTATCTGTTCCGGGCCCGACCCGGCGATTGCGATCGACTAGGTCTGGCTTGTCAAACAAGGTGCCTTCCCATTCGCTTCCCTGGTTCAACAGATGGCGCCATGTGATCGACCGGTTTTGATCAGATGCGTATAGATCGCCTTTGACCGCATCGCCGACCAGATCATCAACACCGCCGATTAATCCATCACCGATGGCGACTCCAGTAAGTAACGCAAGATAGCTTTTGGCGATACTGAAGGTCATGTCGACGCGTTCAATATCTCCCCAGGTGCTTGCGATCCGCCCGCCCTTTAAAATCAGACCTGCCGGGCCGCCGCGAGGCTTAAACGGACCGAGCGCCTCGTTCCAGGGCGCGGCTTCAAACCGGCTGAGGCCAGGAACATTACCAGCCTTCTCCAGATCGCGCGGCCATGGGGAATCGTTCGCTTCAGCAAAGGTAATCGCGTCATTGAGGCGGTCTTCGTTCAGCCCCGCAGCGGACGGGGAAACGGTTTCCCAAGTATCGGCATTGTCTGGAAAATAAGACATTCTAGTTCCTTTGGCTCGTCGAAATCAGGGTCAGGCGTGCCTGCTCAGCTTTCGCAATATGCTCACGTGTTGCTTTTTCTGCAGCTTTTGAATTCCGCTGGCGAAGAGCTTCGACGATCTCTCGGTGTTCACTTTGTGCTGTAATGGGCCTATCAGCTACGGAATAGGTGGTCTTGCTCAGTAGCGATAGAGAATCACGAAGCGCATTTACCGCATGGAGAAGATATCGGTTGTGGGCCGCGTTATAGAGAGCCTGATGGAAATCGCGGTTGAGGTCGGCCAACCTGTCCGGATTGGTTTCGCCGTCGGCCTGCTCCATGATTTGAGCCAGAAATTCGATTTCTTCATCAGATGCGTTCGCCGCGGCAAGAGATGCCGCCGTGCCCTCAAGGACCTGGCGCATGACATACAATTCGATGATCTGCTTTTCGTTTAATTCCGCGACGACAACCCCGCGCCAGGGGGTGAACTCCAGCACCCCATCGGCCTGTAATCGGCGAAAGGCTTCTCGGACCGGTGTTCGACTGACGTTGAGCCGGCTGGCAACCTCTGCCTCACGCACCGGCTGGCCGGGCTGATAATGACCGTTGCTGATGGAGCGACGGAGTTCCGTATAAACGTACTCACTTCTGGGGGATGGAGAATTGGCGTTCATCAGCTTGCCTCTACCGCGATTTGTCCGGCGTTGTTTCCGGCGATCCTGCCGAAGACGGAACCTGCGGTCAGCCCGGTGCCGCCCGGGTAGTTGAAATAGAACAAACCGCCGACCATTTCGCCTGCTGCGTAAAGACCGGGGATGGGGAGCCCATCCGTATCCTGAACCTGCGATGCATCGTCAATTTTGACGCCGCCGAAAGTGAACGTAATGCCGCAGGTGACAGCATAGGCTTCATAGGGTGGCGTATCCAGCGGATTTGCCCAGTTCGATTTCGGCACGCTCAAGTCGACTGTACGTCGTCCGTCCTTGATGGCCGGATTGAACTCAACATCGGTGGTGATTGATGCATTATACTTTTCGACTTCATCAAGGAAGGCGTCTGCGTCCACATCGTCAAGTTTTGCAGCTAGCTCCTCAAGGGTATCACCTGATACCTTGGTCATTTCACGAATGCGGTATTCGTCACGGAGCATGCTGGTGACTTTCGAATCAAACACCTGCCAAGCAAACTGGCCGGGTTGCTCGAGAACCACGCGACCGTATTTAGCGTAGGTGTAGTTCCTGAAATCGGCGCCCTCATCAACAAAGCGCCGACCGGCTGCGTTGACCATGATGCCAAGCGGATAGCTGTGTTTCTGGAAATTATCACCGACAGCCAGATCCCCGAATTCAGGTGCATTACGGTCCCAGCCAACAGCATGACCTCCAGACCAGTTGCCATACGGAATTGCACCGACATCAAGCGCCATTCGAATCCCGTCACCCATGTTAAAGCGCGTGCCCCGAACTTTCGCCAGATCCCAGCCCGGCCCCATATAACGGGTTCGCCATTCGGCGTTTGATTCGAACCCGCCAGCGGCCAGAACGACAGCGGCGGCGTTAATGTTGAACGTCTTGCCTTCCTGGCGAACCTTGACCCCGGTGATTGTGCCGTTGTCTTCAATCAGGTCCATGGCGCGCGCGCCATACATGATTTCAATGCCGCTCTTTGTTGCCGAATCAACCCAGAAATCAACAAGCCCCGGACCGCCGCCGACAACCTCTGCTGCCAACCCGCCCCAGAACTTGAACTTGCCATCAACCTTGAAAGCCTGACGCCCATATGAAGGCGAGAAACGAACACCTTGTTCGCTCATCCATATCAGGGTATCAAGGCTCTGGTAAACCAGAGTTTCGAGTAAGTCTGGGTCGGCCCGGTATTGGGTGACATTGGCCATATCATCGAAAAACTGATCCGTTGAGTAGGAACCGAAATCGACATTTTCCATCTCATCATCAGTCAGGTCGGGGATGACCTTTTTTAGGTCTTCCGGGCCATTAAAGGCAAACCGCATGGCCCCTGCGGTAAAGCGGCTGTTGCCACCGCGTTCATCATAGGGCGCGCGTTCAAGGACGATCACATTGGCGCCCTGCTCACGCGCCGCTAGTGCGGCGGAGAAAGCGGCGTTACCTGCGCCGACAATGACAACCCCGGTATTCAAATCGGTCATGTTAATGTTTGCTTTCAGCATAAATTGACTTGCCCTAGATTGTATACAATTCAATCAAATCCTGCAATGATACATTGGTATGAAATGAACCGGTAGGAGAGGTTGGATGTGGGCGGGAAAACTTGGGAAATACGCGGTCGAAATTCAAGCGGCCCAACTGCCTACAGAGGTAATTCATGCGACCAAGCGATGCGTTCTCGACTGGTTTTCAGCGACTATACAGGGTGGTCTTGAAGACCCGGCCCGGTTCATTACCGCTGCTTTGGCTAATGAAAATGCCACCGGATCATCGACACTGATCCCGTCGGGTGCTCCGGCGACGCCTCGTGATGCCGCTCTGATCAACGGCACCGCAGCCCATACGCTGGAAGTGGACGACATCTTCCGCGACGGCATTTATCATCCGGGCCCACCGGTTATTGCAGCTGCGCTGGCCGCATGCCAATCGCGGGACTCAAGTGGGGCAGAATTGATTGCGTCTGTCGTTGCTGGCTATGAAGTGTCGAACCGGATCGCGGCGGCTATCCAGCCGGCACATTATGACTACTGGCACACAACGGGCACGGTCGGCGCGTTCGGGGCGGCTGCGGCATCGGCGCGGGCGCTGGGGTTGAACGGAGTTCAGGCCAAACACGCGATTGCAAATTCCGCCACCTTTGCCGCCGCCCTTCAGCAGGCCTTTCGATCAGACGCCATGAGTAAACCCCTGCATGCCGGTCGTGCCGCTGAGACCGGTTTGCTCTGCGCCATGATGGCGGCAGAAGGTGTCACCGGAGCCGACAACATGATTGAAGGCGATCGCGGCTTTGGCAATGCCATGAGCCGCGATGTGGATTGGGCGAGTGCCTTTGCTGATCTTGGGGCATCCTACACGATCACCCGCATGACCCAGAAAAACCACTGCTGTTGCGGACATACCTTTGCCGCTATCGATGGTGTGCTGGAGATTTGCACGACGAACGGTTTGGGTGCGGAAGATATTCGCACCATCTCCGTCGGCTCCTATCAAAAAGCGCTGGAGGTCTGCGGCAATCGCGACCCGCAAACGCCTTATGAAGCGAAGTTCAGTCTGGCCTATGTCTGTGCCATGGCGGCGCTCAGTGGCAGTGTTCGCTTAAGCGCCTTCACACCCGAATGGCTGAACGACAGCCGTATCCGGGGCCTGATGGACCGCGTCGATATGCGGATTGATGACCGGGCGCAAGGTGTGTTTCCCGGGCATCGTTCGGCCTTTGTTGATATCGAGGCGACCGATGGCCGAACCTTCAGCCATCATGCGCCAACCCGCAAAGGCGACCCGGACGCGCCCTTGAGCAAGGCCGAACTGGAGGGCAAGTTTCGCGAACTAGCGGGCCCGGCCATCGGTGACGCGGCAGTGGCGGAGATGATCGCCAAAGTCTGGAGGCTTGATGAGATTGGGGATCTGGGCGAATTGACGCCCGAAGCCTGTTAAGATTATTTCTTCTTTACAACCTTCTTTTTGGGCTTCTTTGCGGGCTTTTTCGGTGTCGCCTTTTTGGCTGGTTTTGCGGGTCCCGTAACGGGCTCGACACTGACGCCGCCTCTTGTTTTCTTGATGACATAGCCATCCTTCGGCAGCTTCAGTTTTTTCGCTTTTACAAGCCTGGATAATGTATCGGCGATCAGTTTTTCTGGCAGGTCTTGCGGGGGCTTCCCGTCCTCGTCTGCCGCCTCACCAAAGGCCTCTGAAAACCAGTCCTGCAAGGTTTCGCGTGTTACCTTGGCAGCCGTATCGCGCACTGCCTGCATGCGGAGTTCGTTCTGGCGTTCCTCTTCTGCCTGGGCTTCGCGGCGTTCCAACTCGGTCAGAACGATGCGCTGCTTCATGGGGATATAGTTGTTGAGGAACCGTTTCATTTCACGCAGTTCATCAAGGTTTTTTCGCCTGACGATATCTTCGAATGTTTCTGCCATCTGAATTCCTGTGTTTCCGGCACGTGGAGCCATTAACTATCGGCAGAGGTGAATTTCTTGTCAAAAGGTTTCTGTCATTCTTCGCTTATCCCAACACAACACGACAAAACACAACATTTTCGAATGTTTATTTAGGTTTCCTCAACTAAACCCCGGAATTCAGCCACTTTCAAAATCAAAGCACCATCAAAATCGCAACATCACTCCACAAAAACTCAACATCATCCGAACAGTTTCGGGGAAATGTAAGGGCAAAAATCATCCCGCCACCCAACATAATCAGGGCTTACGCCGCGCCATTGTGGCGACAGTCAATCGGCAATATTCAAAATCGCAAACAACACATTCCGCCAGCTTCCCGGTTAACCAGGATATGGTCGAAACAAGGAAGGTGTTTTTCACTGCAATATCAAGTTTTTAGCGTCATTGATCCTGATATCATCATTCGGACCGGAATATCCTGCGTAAAATCCGCAATCAAGGGGCTGATATACGGTTCCCATGCGAGGACTGTTCAGTTATCATTGCCGCCGGAATGTTGGAAGGCAGCTGGGGAGCGTCTGTTTGTGATCTTATTGACGTAGGAGCCAAAACCAATGTTCATTTCGCGTTTCAGCTTAACGCTGTTGGGCGCCGCCACAGTTTCCTTGTTTATGGGAACTGCGAATTCTCTCCGCGCGGAGTCAGCCCAGTCCCCCACGGTGGTCGAGTTATTTACATCCCAAGGCTGTTATTCCTGCCCGCCGGCGGAGGCCTATTTAGGCAAACTCTCGAAACGCCCGGATGTGGTGGCACTCGAATTCCATGTCGATTACTGGGATGACCTGGTTTACGGCAGCGCCGGTAAGTGGAAGGATCCGTTTTCCGCTCCCGAACACACGCGGCGGCAACGCCTGTACAATGTTGAAATCCGCGGCAAGGCCGGGGTTTATACACCGCAAATGGTGATTGGCGGGAATCTGGAAACAGTCGGCTCCCAAGAAAACAGGGTGGAAAAAGCAATTTCGCTGATGGCTGGGGAAGTGCCAAGCCCACTGTCGGTGCGCGTTGAGAATGGGAACGCCGGTACATTAAATGTTCGGATTGTGGGTCGCAGTGCAGAGACCGCGGGAATTTGGATCGTACGTTTTCACCGCAACGTCAAAACCAGGGTCCGTTCGGGAGAAAACAAGGGAAAATCCCTGACCAGCCATAACATCGTCACCAACTTACAAAAGATCGGTGAATGGCAGGGTGAACCATTGTCTATTTCCGTCACGGATTCAGTGGTTGATACGAATCAGGGCTGTGCAATTCTTGTCCAGAAGGTTCCACCTGGCCCCATTCTCGGCGCGGCGTACTGTCCGGGCGGGAGCTCTTCTTAAACTAAGACTTCGATCATTCATTCAATAGCACGAGGTTTCTGGTATGCTCAGGTTCCTTGCCGGTTGCATGGTTTATGTGATGTTGGTTCTGTCCGTTGTTATCAGCGGCGCATCTGCAAACCACGATGGTGTCAATACCGATCCGGTCACCGTCAACAGTCGTGCCCTGGTGTTTGGCAATACAAGCCTATTTCACGGCGCACTCGAATATTTTAGACAACGTGGAAAACTGGATGTTGCCGCGTCGATGATTGTGGCACTCCGCTTTCGCCGTGACGCTGAGGATGAAATTTCCGCCGCCCTTCAGGCACTGACGCAACACAATGCAACCTCATGGTTTGAATGGATGGAGTGGCAACAGAACCACCCGGAAGTCAAACCCCACAAAAGCTATCTAAGTCTCAAACTCGACGTTTTGAGCCAGGTTGATCCGCGCTACCGGGTGTTCTTCAGGACCGGGTGGAACCGACCCGCCGATATGCGAATCCGCCTCGAAGAGATTGTCTGGGGCGGGCCAAGAGCGATGACCGGTATTCCCGCGCTTGATCACCCGCCGATGATAAGCGCCGCGGACGCCGAATACATGCTGGATGACGATCTTGTCTTCGGAATCGAGATCAACGGGGATGTCCGAGCTTATCCGCTTCGCATCATGGGCTGGCACGAAATGTTTAACGATGTGATCGGCGGGGTGCCCGTCGCGCTGGCCTATTGCACGCTTTGTGGCTCGGGCATCCTGTTTGAAACCAAACGGGGCGATCATTCTCAGCCTTTTGTGTTCGGATCATCGGGAATGTTGTACCGGTCCAACAAACTGATGTTTGACTGGGAAACCTACAGTCTTTGGAACCAATTCACCGGTGAGCCGGTTGCCGGGCCGCTGGCGAAATCGGGAATACGCTTGAAAACGCGTCCGGTGGTCATCATGAGTTGGCAAGACTGGCGGGCGGCTCACCCCGGTTCCCGCATCCTCTCACTGGAGACCGGTTTCCGGCGTGACTACGCCTCAGGTGCCGTTTACCGGGACTACTTCGCCAGCCCCGATCTGATGTTCCCGGTCAGTGTGCGAGACTCCGAATCTTTCCGGAAAAAGGATTATGTTTTCGGAATTCGCGATGTCGGCGTGGCGAAGGCGTGGCCGCTGTCAGCATTTGCGAAACACCAAGTCATTAATGACCGGATTGGGCAGCGAAACATCGTACTCATCGGCGATGCCAGGACCCGTACGGTACGCGCATTCGAAAGAAATCAGGTAGAATTTGAAGCTTTATCCCTCTCGGATCTTATATCGAGAACCGGCGAATCATGGAAAATCACCGAAGCAAATCTCGTCGGCCCGAAAGGGCGTAAATTACCAAGAGTTGCCGGAGTTCTGTCGTACTGGTTTGCCTGGGACGGGTACATGGGTCTCAGAAGTGAATACTATGATGCAAAATAAGTGAATTAAACGGCAGATTAGCGTTCAAAGGACCATTTCATCGCACCGATATTTTCCGCGACCAGCGATTAAAGAGCTTGATCCGCTCTTGTCTGGGCAACCACTTCTTATGCTGGCACCATTATCCTTGAGCTTTTTCAGCGTTCGCTGACAGCTTCGGCGCGAGATCAGTCACATAGAGTAAATTCAAGTTGCCCGTATTCGTTTTTTGGCCAAACCAGTTGGTCGGACGCGTCGCACCGGCAATGAAGAATGTCGGTGGATGAACCCACATAGATAATGTCCGCTTCAGGTCATCAGTAGACCTCAGGGGGGCCATATGCACGTCTGTTCAGCGCACAGAAGCAGACCAAAACAGACCGACTTGAGACCTTCCCAATCTAGCCAGGAACGGAAGTTCCGCAGGATAAGTTGGGAGGAGTTAACTGTGGTCGTCCAGCGGCATCGGCAAAGAATTGTGATTAATGTGTCTCCCATAAATCCTGAAATATTTGGAAACACCAACGATCCGACAATTTGTTAAAATACCATCCCTTGCCAGATCGGGCATAACTCCTTCTGGCGAAGAATTGTGTTTGAATAACTGAGCCGGGGTCCTCCTATGTCATCCGAATCAAGCGAGCGAGTAAAAAACTCAAGATCAATTTCATCACGCCTCTTTTTCATATTAGGCCTGCTTGTACTGCTTGCCATCTGTTTGACGGGCCTGTCCGTATGGTCCACGACCAATTTATTGAATACGTTAAATGATGCCGTGGGCGATAGCAGCAAAAGGGAGCGCCTCAGTACGCAAATCGAAAAAGACCTGCTCGCGGTATCAAGGGCAGAAAAAAGTCTTATTCTCGCAAAAACGACCAAAAAACGTGAGGTTTTTAATGCAAGAATTGAAGCTCGAACTCAGTCTGTAAACCGGCATACGACCGAATTGGAATCACTAATTGGGGCCGAGAAGAAAGAAGCACTCGACCTATTCAAAAAAGAACTGAGCAAATATCTGATATCCAGTGGGAAAGTGCAAAAAGCGGTTGCGGACGGAAAAGCCCGCAAAGCATTCCGTATTTCGGCAGGTCGCGGTAGGAAGTCACTGACAAAGTTAGAGGATCAAATACAAGCTATTGTTGCGGCCAATCGTCTCGCTATTGAAACGGCAGCTAGTGACGCCGAAAAATTGGGTAATCGGGTTTTAAAATTCACAATATTTCTTTCTGTGATCGGCATAATCTGTGTCGGAGGATTTGCTACATTTGTCTTTACCCGCGGGATAATAAATCCCTTAAGCGAGATAACGAATGCAATGAGGAGGCTCGCCGAAGGCGACAAGATGATCGACATTCCGGGGGTTGATCGTGGTGACGAGATCGGGACGATGGCCGATGCTTTACAGGTTTTCAAACATTCCATGATTACGGCCGACACAGACCGTGATGCAAGCGTAGCGAGGGCACGACAGCGCGAAGAGCGAGCGGAGGAAATTTCCAGCCACACGAAGGTATTTGACGGTGCCTCGAAACAATCCATTGAAATGGTCGCCTCGGCAGCGATGCAGTTAAAGAGTACCGCCGAAATAATGGTAAATCTCGTCGAAGAAACCAACGCCAAATGTTCTGTCGTTACGACCGCATCCCATGAAGCTTCATCAAATGTACAAACCGTCGCCTCGGCGGCGGAACAGCTCAGCGCGTCGGTTTCAGAAATAAGCCGCCAGGTTTCGCAGGCAACTGAAATTTCTAGTCAGGCAGTCACGGATACGGAAAATGCTAACCAGGAGGTTGCGGGGTTGGCGAAGGCTGCCCAGAATATCGGGAACGTAATTGCCCTTATCACCGATATCGCCGAGCAAACAAATCTTCTTGCCCTAAATGCGACAATTGAAGCGGCACGAGCTGGAGATGCCGGGAAGGGGTTTGCCGTTGTTGCGTCGGAAGTAAAAAACCTAGCCAACCAGACGGCCAAGGCAACAGAAGAAATCGGGACACAAATAAACTCTATTCAGTCATCAACTGAAAGTGCTGTTGATGCGATCGAGCGTATCGGCACGACCATTAAACAAGTCAGCGAAATCACTTCGGTCATCGCGATCGCCGTTGAAGAACAAGGGTCTGCGACAGACGAGATCGCAAAAAATGCCGAAGATGCCTCAGCAGGTACACAGCAGGTGAATACCAACATTAACGGCGTTACAGAAGTTGCATCAAATACGGGTAAGAAATCTACGGAAGTTCTCGAATCTGCGGCAGTGTTGCAGAAACAGTCCGATGTTCTGGGTGAGGAGATTAATACGTTCTTGAAGAATATCGGATCGGCAAAATTGTGAATGCGATGGATGCAAAATAACCTCAAACAAGGCTGCCGTAATCTATTTACCGCTATAAATAAAAATGGAGTTCTTATTGTGAGGACGTTGATCTAATCTCAACAGAACGACTGCCGTACTTGTGGCTTGAGGTTGCAGCAAGTGATATGAAAAAAACTGATAACAATTTTTCTCATGATATATTTGCATGCGCGACAAAGCCTTGCCGCTGAACAAATGGTTTTGGGGCGTGGTGAACGACCCTCCGTTCGATGGGCGTGATGGTTTTCTCAATACCCCCGCCGGTAACTCTCGCCCAGCTTCTCCATCATCGGGTCTGCTTCCAGCCTTGCGCGAACGTGGTCTGGCATGGGCATGGATTTGCGCATCGTTGTTGAGAAGAAGACATTGACGCTTTCTGATGTGGCGACGCAGGTCTCCCCCAGGAAGACGCCGAAGCAGCTGGTGAGGGATTTGTTGCCGAGGCGCAGGATGCGCGCGCCTACGTCGACGGTGCCGGGGTAGTGGATTTCGTTCAGGTAGTCGATCTTCAGGCTGGCCAGGGTGAAGTCGATATTGGGTTCCGCCTCAGGATCAAGGAGCAGGCCCAGAAAACCTGTTCGTGCGGCTTCGATATAGGTCGCATAGGCGCAGTTGTTGACGTGGCCCAACGGGTCCTGATCGGAAAAGCGGATGGTGACCGGAGTCCAGAAGCGATAGCTGTCAGCAGAATTCAGGGCGATGTTGTCGTCGAGCATTGGGTCTCTCTTGTTCAGATTTTTGGCCTTTGCTACGCATACGTTGATTTTCCGCGATAATCCAGATGCGAATGCGATCCAAATACCATATGTTCATCGTGAAACATCAACTATCGCGGATGCAGGATATATGATCCCATGACCCAAATCAGGAAATATGAGCAGTTTAAAGCTTTGCATGAACGCTCAGAAACGTTTGTGATTCCCAACCCATGGGATGCCGGGACGGCTCGAATTCTGACAGCGCTGGGGTTTGATGCGTTGGCAACCACCAGTGCAGGATACGCTTTTTCGGTGGGGCGGCGCGATTCGACTGCCGGATTGTCGCGGAGTGAAATACTGGAAAATGCCCGGCAAATTGTTGAGGCGACAGATTTGCCGGTCTCTGCTGATCTTGAGGACGGATTTGGTGTTTCGCCGGAAACCTGTGCGGAGACTATTCAAATGGCGGTCGATGTCGGGCTTGTTGGCGGCTCGATAGAAGATGCGACGGGTAATCCGGACGAGCCAATTTTGGCGTTTGAGTTGACCGTTGAGCGTATTCAGGCGGCAGCGGAGGCGGCCAGAGACCTTCCCTTTGTGTTGACTGCTCGTGCCGAAAACTACCTTTATGGCCGCCACGATCTAGACGATACGATTAAGCGCTTGCAGGCATTCGCAAATGCCGGCGCAGATGTCGTTTATGCGCCCGGCTTGCCGGACCTGGAGGCGATCCGTGTGGTTTGTGAAGCTGTCGATAAGCCCGTCAACGTTGTCATGGGGCTTGGCGGTCCCGCCTATTCGGTTGATGAACTTCAAGCGGTCGGCGTAAAACGGATAAGCGTCGGTGGCGCGTTTGCTCGGGCCGCTTTGGGCGCATTTGTACGTGCTGCTGAGGAAGTCAAAGAGAAGGGGACCTTTGATTTTGCAGCCGACGCGATACCGGACGGCGTTGCCGCCAGTTACATGGAGAGTACTAAACGTTCAACAGAGAGCGTATAATTCTGGACATACTTTCAAAGGAAATTTTCATGCAAGGTTCTACCCTCAACACCCTGAGCGCGGCTGGTGCTGCCGCAGCCATAAGAAACGGTGAGATCACGTCGGAAGCGCTGGTATCTGATTGTCTGGCGCGGATTGCCGAGCGTGAAGAGGTGGTTCATGCCTGGGTCGATTTCGATGCCGAGTACCCGCTGGCAGAAGCGCGTGCGGCGGACGCTTTGGTAAGAGCAGGTGCTGAGCTTGGGCCGCTGCATGGGGTGCCTGTCGGATTGAAGGATATTATCGATACGGCTGATCTGCCGACGGGCAATGGATCACGCCTGTTTGCCGGGCGGCGCCCCGTTCATGATGCCACCTGCGTGCGACTGCTGCGGGCGGCGGGGGCGATCATATTGGGGAAAACGGTGACAACGGAATTTGCCCTGTCGTCGGCCCGCGCCACCACCAACCCGCACAATCCGGCGCACACGCCCGGCGGCTCATCTTCCGGGTCTGCAGCAAGTGTTGCTGATTTCATGGTGCCATTGTCAATCGGTTCGCAAACCGGCGGTTCGGTCATTCGCCCGGCGTCGTTTTGCGGGGTGTATGGCTACAAGCCGACGTATGGGTCGATCTCGCGCCATGGTGTGCTGATCATTTCGCGCTTTCTTGATCATCTCGGCATCTATGGCCGAACGCTTGAGGACCTCGCGTTATTCGGCGATACCTTGATGGTTCATGATCATGGCGACCGGGACATGCGTTTTCACCCCGGATGCCAACTTCTTGATGCGCTATCAGAGCCCAATGCCGCGACGCCGCCACGCCTCGCATTTGTGAAGGGGCCCGCCTGGGCTCATGCGGAAGATCATTTAACGCCCGTGTTTGATGCATATGTGGAGCAGTTCGGAGGCGCGGTGCAGGAAGTTGAACTGGGTGGCATTTTCGAATCCGCGCTGGACGCGCAGGCGACGATCATGAATGCCAGTCTGTGGGCAAACCTTGGTGAGTATTGCGAGAACCACGCGGACAAGATCGATGCGGAGACGGTAACGCGGGTTAATGCAGGGCGCGAGGTGCTGGCCGGTGACTTTATCCATGCGAGCGAGTTGGCCGGTTCACTGAACCATGCGCTGGATGGTTTGTTTGAACACTATGATGCCTTGATCACCGCCGCAGCCCCCGGCGAAGCGCCGCTTGGCCTCACATCAACCGGCAATGCAGCGTTTCAGCGGATCTGGACAGTCACAGGGGTGCCAACGCTTACTCTGCCAAAGCTTGAAGGTCCGAACGCCATGCCCATCGGAGTTCAGGTGATTGGCAAGCGCGGGCGCGACGCTGATCTGTTCCGGGCGGCAAGATGGCTTGATGGCGCCGGGGCCTGACGACGTTCAGGGAGGGTTACGCCGTCAGGCGGAGATGCTCTGCTGCGGCCGCAGCACCCCCCGGGTTGTGAGGGATGCTTAAAGATACAAGTGCGGCTTCGATCGCCGTCAGGACCCCCATGATCATAACATCGTTAACATCACCCATATGACCGATGCGGAAGGTGCGCCCGGCAAAACGGGCCAGCCCACCGCCGAGCCCAACGTTATAGGTTTCCTGAATATGAGTGCGGAGCGCATCGGCGTTAACGCCATCTGGGACATGAACTGCGGTGACCGAATTGGAGTATTCCGACGGTTCGTCACAGACCAGATCAAGACCCCAGGCCTTGACTGCCGCCCGTGTCGCTTCGCCGAGACGGGCATGACGATGGAAGGTTTTTGGCAGGGTTTCTTCGGCCAGCATGTCGAGAGCCTCGCGCAGACCATAGAGCATCTGGATCGCCGGGGTATAGGGGAAGAAGCCGTCGCTATTCATGCTACGCATCCATTCCCAGTCCCAGTAAAAACGGGGCAGGGTGGCGGATCTGGAGGCCTCGCGGGCTTTCTCGCTGACCACGTTAAAACTCATGCCGGGTGGCAGCATCAGGCCTTTTTGTGACCCCGCAATGGCGACATCGACGCCCCAGTTGTCAAACTGAAAATCCATGGAGCCCAGTGATGAAATGGTATCGACAAAGAACAATGCCGGATGTTTGGCCGCATCCATGGCTTTGCGGATTTCGGGAATGCGCGCCGTGGTGCCGGTTGATGTTTCGTTATGGACAACAAACACAGCTTTAATGTCATGGTTGGTGTCGGCTTCAAGGCGTTCCTGAATGTCTTCGGGTGCGGGGGCGCGGCACCAGTCAGTTTCCATGATTACCGGCTCAAGGCCGAACTTTTTGATCATTTCGATCCAGAAGAAAGAGAACTGACCACTGTCGAATACCATCACCTTATCGCCGGGCGAGAGGGTATTGGCGATGGCGGCTTCACCAGCACCGGTTCCGGAAGACGGGAAGATGAAAATTTCCTGCTCTGTTTTGAAAACCGATTTGAGGTCTTCGAAGATACCGAGTGACAATTCCGCGAACGCTTTACCGCGCTGATCAATAGCGGGTCGGTTCATGGCATTCAGGATGCGCGCTGGAATATTGGTTGGTCCGGGCAGTTGCAAATAGTGCCAGCCGCGCGGCGTTGACGAAGTCTCGGTTGTCTGTAAAGCTAATCCATCCATCGTTAATCTCCCGTTGAAGCCAACTTCCTGTACCTGATTTGCCTGTTGCGTTGAGATATACGGCATGTAAATTTCAGGGTCGACCCGGTAAATGGGCGAAACACTTTTGCCTGAGAGGATTAAATAATATTTAATACAAGGCCATTGATGATAAAAAATACTAAATAAGACATAAAATTTACCTAAATGCCGGATATTGGCAGATCACGAAGGAAGAACGCAGTGGACCCTTACGTTAACAAAGACCGACTCTGGCAGAGCCTAATGGACTTGGCGAAGATTGGTGCCACACCCAAGGGTGGGGTCTGCCGACTGGCATTGAGCGATCTCGACCGTGAAGCCCGGGACTTGTTCGTGTCGTGGTGCGAGGCAGAAGGTTTGGCCGTTCGCATTGACGAGATTGGAAACATCTTTGCGCGCCGACAGGGCACGGACCCGGACGCGTCGCCTGTACTGACCGGCAGCCATCTCGATACCCAGCCGCTGGGTGGGAATTTCGATGGTATTTACGGCGTGATGGCCGGACTGGAGATGATGCGGGCCCTGAATGAGGCCGACGTCGTGACCCGTGCACCGATAGAGTTGGTGGTCTGGACGAATGAAGAGGGCGCCAGGTTTGACGGTGGGTGCATGGGTTCAAGTGTTTTCGCAGGTCAGGTAACACTGGATGAGGCACTGGCTGTTCGGGACAGGGATGGAAAGTCTGCTGGTGAAGAATTGCAGCGTATTGGTTATGCCGGGTCGGAACCGTGCGCCCAGTTCCCCATCAACGCCCTGTTCGAAGCTCATATTGAGCAGGGCCCTATTCTTGAGAATGAGGGCCACACCATCGGCGTCGTTCACGGGGCCCAGGGGATTTGTTGCTTTACGGTCCGTGTGAGTGGTGAGGAGGGGCATGCGGGAACGCTGCCCATGGACAAGCGCAAAGACGCGTTTCAGGGGGCTGCGCGGATGGCGGTTGCGATTGACGAACTGGCGAGGCGGTTTGAGCCAAAGCCTGTCATCACCGTTGGTGTTGTTAACGTTGGCCCAGGGTCGCGCAATACGATCCCCGGCTCGACCTCGTTTTCCATTGATTGCCGCTGCCCGGAGGAAGCAGCGCTTGAACAGCTTGAGCAGGAGATGCGCTCGATCTGCAAAACCATCGCAGACGAACGGGGGTTAGGGCATGCGTTTGGTGTGATCAGCAGAGTCAAGCCGGTGGTGTTTGACGAAGGTTGCGTTGCCTTGGTCCGTGACGCGGCGGCCCGGCTACAGATTTCCAACCAGGATATCTATTCAGGTGCCGGGCATGACGCATGCCATATCGCGAGCATCGCGCCGGTCGGGATGATCTTTGTTCCCTGCAAGGACGGGATCAGCCACAACGAACTGGAATCAGCGGACCCAGAGGATCTGGCTCAGGGGTGCAGGGTTTTACTCGACGCTATTCGAAACCGCGCCAGTTAGCGTTATAAAAGCTGGCCAGCCGGGGCCCGGCTTTAATCGATGACCGGTGCGCGGTCTTAATCGATGACCGGTGCGCGGTCTTAATCGATGACCGGTGCGCGGTCAGTCCCATACGCCTCGCTTTCTCCATGGGTGACGAACGTCTCCCAGAGAATGCCGTCCGGTGATTTGGTCCAGGTTTTGTCGGATTTCGCATAACAGCAAGTGGCTTCGCGCTGGTCTTTTGTGGTGAGGTCAGCATCTTTTAATCTGTCTGCCAACTGATTGAGTTCTGTTAGGTCTTCAACCTGAACCCCCATATGATCCAGGCCGCGGTTTTTGCGATGTTCAATGACGAAGTTGATGCACGGGTCATCAAGCAACCATTTTGCATAACCGTCTTTGACGAGGCTTGGTTCAGATCCGAAAAGGGCAGAGTAGAACGCGAGCGACTGTTCGAACGCCGTGACGCCGAGTGAAATGTGTAATCGTTTCATATGCCACCTCGCCAATTCAGAAGAGGCCTAGTCTAGCCTGAGAGCGGGCAGGCTTCAATCATTATATAACATGTTAATGGTGTTATATAAATATAAAATACATAAAAAATTGACAGAATAAGTTTTCAGCCTATATTGTTATCATTATAGACCCAAAGTTCCCGGAGCACGGACCATGACTTTACAGGTGATTACAGCGAACGGCCTCGCCGATGGCCTTGTTGTGTATCAGACAATGGACGATAGCTGGTGTTCGTTGATCCAAGATGCCGAGGTCATTGACGGTGACGGCGATATGCAAAACCGGTTGGCGCGGGCCAAAGTGGCGGAAGATAACCAGGTCGTTGTCGGCGTTTATGAGATTGAGGTGATGGAAGGCGAGGGCTGTATTCGACCGGTTCGACTGCGTGAACGCATCCGGGCATTCGGGCCGACAAGTCATCCCGAGTTCGGGCGCGGTGCCCCGCCCGAAGAGAAATCCGCGACAACGACGCCAAGGTAACGATTATGTATACATATGATGAATTCGACCACGCATTGGTTCGTGAACGCACCGAACAATTTCGCGGGCAAGTCGCAAGGCGATTGTCCGGTGAACTGACGGAAGATGCCTTCAAACCGCTCCGCCTGATGAATGGATTATACCTACAACTGCATGCCTATATGCTGCGCGTTGCCATTCCTTACGGCACGTTCTCATCAAATCAACTTCGCCAACTGGCGATGATCGCGCGCAAGTATGATCGTGGTTACGGGCATTTCACGACGCGCCAGAACATTCAGTTCAACTGGCCGAAGCTGAGCGATGTGCCGGATATTCTGGACGATCTGGCGGACGTCGAGATGCACGCCATTCAGACCAGTGGCAACTGCATTCGAAATGTTACGGCGGATCAGTTTGCAGGTGTGATCGCGGATGAGGTTGATGATTCCCGCGTCTGGGCAGAAATCGTACGTCAATGGTCGACCTTCCATCCGGAATTCGCTTACTTGCCGCGGAAGTTCAAATTTGCCTTTTCTGCGTCTGAACACGATCGAGCTGCTGTTCGCTTTCACGATATCGGTGTCATCGTCAAAAGAAATGCAGAAGGCGATCTTGGTTTCCAGATCATGGTTGGTGGCGGCCTTGGCCGAACCCCGATGATAGCCAAGACGATCCGCCGCTTCCTGCCTGCCCAGCATCTGCTCAGTTACATTGAAGCGATCCTTCGTGTTTATAACTTGATCGGGCGACGCGATAACAAGTACAAGGCGCGGATCAAAATACTGGTCCATGAACTGGGTATAGATGAGTTGAGCGGGCTGGTTGAAACCGAGTGGGAGCGTATTCGGGAATCTGATCTGAAGCTGCCGGACACTGAAATTCAACGTATTCGTGAGCAATTCGCGCCGCCAGAATATGAAGATTTAAACGACGATGATCCGGCGTTTGTCGCGCACAGGTTTGAAGACCACGAATTCGCAAGATGGGTAACCACTAATGTGGTCGCCCATAAACAACCCGGCTATTCGATCGCAACCATATCGCTGAAACCCGAAGGCGGGGTGCCGGGCGACGTGACAGCGGATCAAATGGAGGTGCTGGCGGGCCTTGGGGATCAGTACAGCTTAGGCGAACTGCGCGCCACTCATGAGCAGAACGTTGTCCTGCCTAATGTGAAGCAGGTGGATTTGTATGACCTCTGGATGGCATTGAAGGCTGAAGACCTTGGGACAGCAAACCTTGGTCTGGTCAGTGACATCATCGTTTGCCCCGGTATGGATTATTGTGGTCTGGCGACTGCGCGCTCGATCCCGGTGGCGCAGCGCATCTCACGGCGCTTTGCCGATCTTGACCGGCAGCTTGATATTGGTGAGATGAAACTCAAGATTTCAGGTTGCATCAATGCCTGTGGGCATCATCACATCGGCCACATCGGCATTCTTGGTGTGGATCGCAAGGGTGAAGAGTATTATCAGATCACACTGGGCGGAAGTGCCGGGGAGGATGCCACCGTCGGCAGCATCATCGGGCCAGCGCTCCCCAGTGACGATGTGGTTGACGGGTTTGAAACCCTGATTGGCACCTATCTCGATCTTCGTGAAGAGGGCGAGCGGTTTCTTGATACTTATCGCCGTGTTGGGTTGGCACCGTTCAAGGCGGCGCTCTATCAGGAGACGCTTCATGCCGCTGCTTAAATCCGGCAAGCTTGTCGATGACCCCTGGGCGCATTGGGATGATGATCAATCCGAATCACCTGAAGGTCCGGTAATTGTTTCTCTGAAAAGATGGCGCGACGATAAATCGCAGTTGCTGGCGCGAGGAACGCCGCTCGGCCTTAAACTGAGCAGTGAACAAACGCCCGGTGAAGTACACGAAGATCTGCAACATTTCGATGTCATCGCGCTCGACTTTCCAGCCTTTACCGACGGGCGTTCTTACTCTAACGCCCGCCGCCTTCGCCAGCGTTACGGGTATAAAGGTGAGGTTCGTGCTGTTGGCGAGGTTCTGCGCGACCAGTACCTGGCTTTTGCCCGCTGCGGGTTCGATGCCCTGGAAGTCAGCGATGACGAAACAGAAGAGGGGTACCAGGCGGCCATATCCGCAATCTCAACTCCGTTCCAGCCGGGATTAGATAAGACGCAAACAGCCATGTCGCTGCGCCAACGCCGGATGCGCGCCTAAAAACGAAGCAGAATAAACCATTCATTCGTTGTGGTGTTTGAATATGGTAGTATGATCGCGACGGAATGGAAGCTGCGCCGGAATGTTGGCATATGGTTATCTGGGTGAAGCCATCAAAAATAGTAAATTTTATAAAAAACATCAGTCATTCTGCCCTATCGGTCGTTTGTTTTCTCCCGGCAATAAGTGGATTCAGCAATGCGTTTGCTTCGGAAAAATCCGTAGACTCGCACATTACCGTCGCTGCTTATAACATTCCCGGTGTACTCGATAGCAATGGATCGGGAATCTATGAAATTATTCTTGATGAGGTATCACGGCGTTCGGGGGTTGGATTAACACTTAACTATTTTCCGGCTAAAAGAGCCTTGAAGACCTTCGACAATAACCTCGTGGACTGCGTCATACCGGTCGATCATCGATTATTTCCAGAATATGACCATCACTACCAGACCAAAGCCCTTTATATCGCAAAGGCGTACGTGTTCACGCGATATGGCTCTCATGTTCTGACTGGCGTAGCAGCGCTCAAAAATAGGGTTGTTGGAGCGGAATTGGGCATGCAACTTGGTAGGGAGGTTGAAGAAAACGTCCAAATCCTTCGTGTCAGCTCTCTTGCGTCCCTTGTTAGAATGCTGGAGCGAAAGAGAATCGATGCGTTAATCGCCTACGACCCGGATATTTTTTCCGTATTCAAGGAACTGAATATGGAAACTCTGCCGTACGATAACGCGAGGCCCATCGTTGTCCATCACGATTCACTCATGTGCCGGATCACGCCAGAGAACAGGGATCAAATCATAAAAATTGATAACGAAATCCTGAACCTCCATAATAATGGCTATATTCGTTCCGTCACCGGCCAATAGGTCGCTGTTGTCACCTCCCCTGAAACTCCACCGAGTTCTGCTGGTTCGCACCCTCAGCGCATCGCTGCGCGGGCTTTTAGCTCGGCCTGTTCCCAGCTATTGAGCATACGCCCAACAATGAGGTGCATCAAAAACAGGCGGAAACGCGAATTCTGAAAATACAGCTGCAGCATGACGTCATGAGACAGGGTACAAATATCACAATTTGTTTCGCAGATGGCAGTGCAGGTGCGCCGGTTTCAGTAGGTGGTCGTTCGCAATTTGCAAATTTGAGACATCAGAATACGATTGCATGCGGATTTGCTGGAAATTACGACTTATCCACACTATTTACTGAAATAGACGGTGAATACAATTGCCGCAAACCCTGTAGGAGAGAAAAAAATAATGCGTAACAGGCTAATTCGAGGTCTTTTTATCTGTTTCGCGTTACTTGCATTTTTTCGGCCGGCGGACGCTGTCTCTCAGAGCGGCAACATGTTTAGAATTGGGCTTTCTGTTTGGACGGGTTATCCGAGCAGCGTTAAAGGCTTCAAAGACGCGATGACGGCAGGCGGATTGATTGAGGGTAAAAACGTAAAATACCTTTATGGCAAAAGTGGCCCCAGTAAGGAGAAGCAAGTTGAAATTGCAGAAAGCTTCAAGGCCGCTGGCGTCGATCTTGTTTATACCCTAACCACGCCAGGAACCGCGATCATCAAAGAGGTTCTTGACCCCAAGACGCCCATTGTTTTCTCTATCGTGACCTACCCCGCTGATTCAGGTCTTATCGAATCGTTTGAATATTCCGGCAATAATCTTGTCGGGACCAGCAACTATGTTCCGCTTTCCAACTATGTATCAATTTTGAAGGCAATCCTGCCAAAGGCCAAAAAGGTCGGTATTTTTCACCGCAAAGGTGAGCCGAACTCAAAAATTCAATCCGTCAATATGGTTCGGCTGTTGAAGAAGCAGGGCATTCAATCGATCGATCTTGAACCGACGAGTGTCGAGGAAACTGCTCAGATGGGTGAGGACCTGATCGGGAAAGTGGATGTATTCATGACGACGACGGACACTCTGATGCAGGGTGGGGGTGAGCAGGCGTTGATCAGTATTTCACATGACGGGAAGATTCCAATTCTGAGTTCCAATAAATCAGGGATCCTCGCGGGATCGACTTTCGGTCCGGTCGCGGATTTTTACACGCTTGGGAAAATTTCCGGCAGGATGGCTGTGCAAATTCTCAAAAATAACAAGAGACCTACGGAGCTTCAGTCAAAGCTCCAGTATCCTCCATCGTTTCTTGTGAACCGAAACAGCATAGAAATTTTGGGAATTCGGATTCCCGAGGGCAGTGTGGCCAATGTTCAATACGTTGAATGACGGCATCGAACTGAAAATATAGTGCAGTATCCATGAAAATCGTAAATAAGATCATCGTTCTCGTCGTCGTTTCCGTATTTACAATTATGGGCGCGGTTAGCATCTATTCATCCCGCCAGTCCCAGGAGATCATGACCGACCAGGTTAAAAAAATCCTGAATACTGAGCTCGATTTTGCTGCAATTGAAGTTGCACACACTCAGTTGACGATCCGGCGAACTGCTGAGGTTCTTGCACATGACCGGGCGATCAGAAGAGCACTGGACCTGGGCGAGAGCCGCGGAATAAATCAGATATTGAACGACATGATGGCGATTTATCCGTTTTTCAATTTTGTCATTATCGCGGAACCTGATGGTGCAGTTTTCGCAGCCAGTACCAAGGACGGTCAGGGAAACAAGATTAACGGAGAACAAATTCTGGGCCTGGATATTAGGCGTAACCCCCTTTTTAAGGGGTTTACGGGCAAAGAAATAATCATAGGACAGCCGGGTGAAGACCCGTTTCTGACAAAAATCGGCTTGAAACGTGGAGCAACACAATGGTTTGTCGTGCCAATCAAAAGAAGAGGCGTTGAAATCGGCGAGATCGTTCTTTCTTACAATTGGGAAAAAGAAGTGTCTGCCCTGCTGGACGAAATAACGCGAAAGCTTATTGATGTTGGTAGTCCGGCGATTACAACCGTATTGATGGACTCTAGCGGTAATATAAAAGCGGGAAAATCCATCAACGACGGGCATTTTGGATCGGAAGAAAATTTTCTATCCAGACGTAAACAGGTTTCTTTCGGGGCAACGGTTTTGGATGTGGTTATCGTCAATGATAGAAAAAAAACATATCAACCTGTCGATGATGCCAGAAATGCTTTGCTGCTCATCATCGCGCTAGGCTCTCTTTTGCTTGTCACTCTCCTCTATTTTGCGCTCATGCGAATTCTGATCAGTAAAATTTCAGTGCTTTATGAGGGCACGACTGAATTGAGCAGTGGCAATCTTGAATACAGGTTGCCAACGCTCGGAAACGACGAGCTTGGCTCATTGGGTGCTGCGTTCAACCGGATGACGGAAAAATTGCATGAAACGACAGTATCTCGTGATGAAATGGCGGAACTGGCGGAACGGGAATCGGTCCTGAAAGTCGCGGCGGAGGCGGCAAATCGGGCTAAATCTGATTTTCTTAATGTCATGAGCCACGAATTGCGAACACCTTTAACGGTCATTCTCGGCTACACCCCGATTCTGACCAAGCCCCAGAACCTGCCATCTGTGAAACGGTTGTCGGCGTTACTTGAAACGGAAAACCCTGACGCTAGGGAAGTCGGTGATAACGCAAAGGAAATTCTTGATGAATTCGCAAAATATGCCGGAAAGGCGGATAACTCGGGCAAGCATCTACTCACCCTTATCAACGATATGCTCGATCTCTCGAAGATCGAATCCGGGAGTATGGAACTTACAACGCAAACTGTTTATGTCGACGATGTTGCCCGCGTAATCATTGAGCAATTTTGCCAATCAGCAGAGGATAAAGATCTCGTTTTGTCGTATGAGACAAAAGGCGAGAAGGTTGTCGCAGATGAAACTCGTCTCAGGCAGATATTGATCAACTTAGTCGGAAATGCGATCAAATTCACGGACTCCGGCAGCATTAATGTGCAGACAAACCAGGAGGGGGAGTTTGTCGAATTTCAGGTTTCGGATACCGGTTGTGGCATCCCCGAAAATGAAGCCGAAAATGTGTTCGAGAGATTTAGACAGATCGATGGTTCTGCGACACGCAAAGCAGGTGGAACGGGGCTGGGACTTGCGATCACAAAATCCCTCGTCGAACTTCACGGTGGATCAATCGGGGTCACCAGCACACCTGATCAGGGAAGCACGTTTAGTTTCACGATACCTTCGGTGAAATGAACACGCCTGAAGACAGGGCCTATCCGCCCTTTGTATTTCCATAGGTGAACAGCGCAATCGCCCCAATCGCCAAAACCATGGCGGCGACTTTGTAGATGTTGAAATCTTCCTTATAGATCAACACACCAACGCCAAGCGAAGTCGTCAGGATCGATATTACCGCATAGAGCGTATACTGCGCAGCACCATAGTTGTTATAGAGCAGGAAGAAACCAACGAACGTCAGGAAAAAGCCGAGGCCACTGAAGGCAATCATACCAAGATTAGCGCCGACATAGGCCGCATCACCGGCGCTTCGGTAAATAAAAGCCGCCACCATAAACAGCAGCAGGCAAGTGACGATCGCCCCCAACACGAACAGGAATGGGTTCGGGGACGGTGTCACACCGCGTTGCCCATAGACGAAAAAGGCATTGCCGACAGCGGCGAGGGTGGCGAACAGCAGGGGTTTTAACATGGCAGTTTTTCCTGGAAAAATTACTCGAGCAGCATCCCAACTTCTTCGCCGATTGCCAAGCATGATGTCAGGCCGGGGCTTTCGATGCCGAATAGGTTCACCAAACCGGGGACTTTGTGGTCATTAGGCCCCTGGATCAGGAAATCATCGATATACTTGCCTGCCTCTGGCCCGCGCAGTTTTGGGCGGATGCCAGCGTAACCGGGGCTGAGAGAGCCGTCTGGGAGGTCCGGCCAGAAGCGGCGGATGGACTCGTAGAACGAACCTGCGCGGTTCGGGTCAACCTCGTAGTCAGGGCTTTCAATCCATTCCGCATCGGGGCCAAATTTAGTCTGGCCGCCCAGATCAAGAGTTGAGTGGATGCCTAGACCGCCGACGAAGGGGACGGGGTAGATCAAGCGACTGAACGGGCTTTTTCCAGTCAGGATAAAGTAGTTGCCTTTCGCCATCAGTTTTGGCTGCTCGGGTACATGCTCCTTATCCAGACCATCAATCATGGAGCTCAGTTTCAGGGCCCCGTGCCCGGCTGCGTTAACCAGTTCTGAGCACGCCAGTTCCATTGGTGTTTCGCCACCGGCCTGCAAAATAAACTGCCCGTTTTCAATGCGCACCGTTTCAACCGGGCTTGATAACGCAATCACTGCACCATGTTCTTCTGCATCCCCCTGCAGGGCCAGCATCAGACCGTGGCTATCGACGAGGCCGGTTGAGGGAGAAAGAAGAGCGCCAGCCGCGCGGACGTTGGGCTCCAGTTCACGGATCTCTTCGGTGCTGAGATAGGTAAGGTCAGGTACGCCGTTGACAATGGCCTTCTGTCTGATTTCCTCAAGAGTCGGGACTTCTTCTTCGCTGGTGGCGACGATCAGTTTACCAATACGGCTGTGATTGACCCCATGGGATTCACAATAGTCATAGAGCAAGTGTTTACCCTTAACACAGAGACGCGCTTTGTGGCTTCCGGCGACATAATACATGCCGCCGTGGATGACTTCGGAGTTTCTGGCACTTGTCCCGGTGCCGATGGCGTTTTCGCATTCGAGCACGATCACCTCGCGCCCGCTCATCGCCAATGCCCGGGCGATCGCAAGACCCACAACGCCAGCGCCAACAACAACGGTTTGTATATGTTCAGTCATATGTTCGTCCTGTCCTTATGTCTTTATTTCTTAAACGTGTTCTGCCAGGTAACTATGCGCCCTGCTGTCACAACGGCTTACCCGCCATTCCACTGGTGTGCCTTCCAAGGTTTCTGCGATCCGGTCAATTTCCAATAATGGTGATCCAACAGAAAGCCTGAGAGCCTCCGCTTCTGTTTCTGATGCGGCGACAGCGCGGAGGCGTTCTGATGCCTTGTGGATGGTCACTCCGTAGCTATTTTCATAAAGCCCATAAAGCTCATTTGGGATTTCATCTTGCTGTTCCAAACCCTGAAACCTGTTGCCGGGCAAGGCGATAGTTTCGAAAATGGCAGGGATGCCACCTAAGTGGCGTACTCTTGTGATCGTGACTACATTGGTTGAGGTGGGCAACTGTAGGCGGCCAGCTTCATCCCGCGTGGCACGGCGACGAGAACAGTCGAAAAGTTCGCTGTATGTGGGAAGCTGCTTTATGCCGTTCTGATCAATCAGGTGGAAAAAGTGGAACAACTCACGTTGCGCAGTATGGGTCGCAACAAATGTTCCGCGTCCCTGATGGCGGATCAGCAAATTATCGGCAACTAGATCATCAAGGGCTTTTCTGACGGTGCCCTGTGATGCCCCCATCTCCTGTCCGAGCCGCGTTTCCGACGGCAGGCAGGTTCCCGGTGGCAAGGTCCCATCAACGATACGCCCAACAATCAGCTGTTTGATCTGCTGGTAAAGCGGGCCGTTGCCGGGTTGGGCGGACAGTTGGTTCATAATTAAACCTGATGTTCAAATATTCTTATATAAGAGTTATATGAATTTGTTGACTCTGGCAACCCACTGGTTCACATTTCAAACGGTCAGGAAAATTTTTTAGGAAGAAACTATGGCATCAACCATTAGCGAGCGTATCGTCGACGATCTGGTTGCGGGCGGAATTGATTTTGTGACCACGGTTCCCTGTAAACAGCTCGCCGGTGTAATCGACGTCATCGAAAAAGATGATCGAGTGTTCCACATACCGTCAAATAAGGAAGATGAGGGCATGGGGCTCTGCGCGGGTGCCTATATGGGCGGCAAGCGCCCCTGCATCATCATGCAGAACACGGCCATTGGCGTTACCATCAATACGCTTGCCACCTTGATCCAGTATTACCATATCCCGCTGCCCATGCTGATCAGTTACCGAGGTGAGTTGGGGGAACCGGTAGCGTGCCAGGTAGAAATGGCGGTTCATACGAAGCCCTTGCTGGCGCAAATGGGCATCCCGACGTTTCATTTCCACAAAGACAGTGACGTGGAAGAACTGGGGGAAATCCTGAAATACACACAAATGTGCAAAAAACCGACCGCCATTTTGACGGACGCATCGTTTTGGAAGGGCTACTGATGATTAGAAGCGACGTACTGAAATCAATCATCCCGGTGATCACGGATGAATTGGTGATTTGCAACATCGGCTTGCCGTCTCAAGAACTGTACATGCTTGACGACCAGCCCAGCAATTTTTACATGCTCGGCACCATGGGGCTCTCGTCCTCCATCGGTCTGGGTCTTGCCCTGGCGCAACCTGAAAAAGTCATCGCGATTGATGGTGATGGTTCCGTGCTCACCAACTTTGGCACCCTGCCAACCATTGCTAATAATGTGGCGGATAACTTCGTCCTGCTGATCATCGATAACGGCAGTTACGGCTCAACTGGCGATCAGCCCACCTACGCCGGGCTGAAGACATCCCTGACAGCGGTCGCCGAGGCCTGCGGCTGTGAAAACGTTGTCGAATGTCAGGCTGAGGATACGGCGGCTGAATTAAAGAAAGCGCTTGAGTCGAACCAGATGACAATCATCGTCTGCAAGTGCGAGTCCGGAAACATTCCGGTCAAGGTTATTGAAATGGATCCGGTTGTTATCCGTGATCGCTTTATGAAAGAAGTCGCGCGCCGCGGAGCGTGACAGATAGGCTAAAGTTCTATGAGATTGCCTGCTTGGATTTTCCGGGCGGGCAATCTTATGGCAACAAGAACGTTTACTTGTAGCCAAGCTTTTTCAGGTATGAGTCGTAAATCTTATCATACTCGCCACTTTGCCGAATTTTTTTCAGGGCTGCGTTAAACTCCGCGCACAACTGATTGTCGTGAAATCCCATGCGTGAAGATATCTGCGGGAATATTTCATGAAAGACGAAATCTCCCGATTTACCCGAAGCTTTGTTCATATTCTTCAGGCTTTGAAGAAAAATAAATAAATCACCAACGCTGACATCTACGCGACCGCCGTGTAACATTCGGGCCTGTAGTTTTGGTTTGCCGATCTCTTGATACGTGTTCGGATTGATCGCCATTTCGAAATCTTTCCCGAAAAATTTTCTGGCCCCCTGAAACGTCACAATGCTTTTGCCATTTAAGTCGGCAATAGAGTCGATTTTGATATTGGCGTTGGCCCTGGTCACGGCGACGTCATGAAATCGGAAAACCGGATCACTGCGGCATCCACTCAGTTTTACGGAATCAAATACATTGGTGGTTGCATCTGCCCTGCTTGCTTTGAAGCTTGACCATAGCGCGTTGTTTGAAAACCCGTATTCGAAAACGGGGTAATGATCAGGCATATGATGAAACGCAGCGGTAATCAGATCTGCGAATATTCCAGTATTTCCATTCTCAATATAGTAGGGCTCGAAATTACCCATGCGTATGGAGACTTCCCTGGCGAATGCCGTTGAGGTGGTCAGCAGGAAGGCAGATAGGAGGAATATCGTGAGCTTTTTCATTTTATGCGTTTACCAACTCTATTAAAACGATAAGGACCAGTGTGGAAAAAGCGATTGTTAAGCCTTCTTCTAGGTAGCCAGGTGGCACCCAACATTCCCTATTTTGTTTACTGTAATCAGGAAGTATCTCTAAATGATGTCAGTTGTGTTTCAGAATATTTCTAATAGCATTGATTGAAATGCTGGCGTTTGGTCCATTTGGGAAACATATTTGTAACGTCCATCAAACTTCGTGAATGCCTGAACAAGGTCGCATACAGTTCTGCTTTTGGGGCAGGCAACATGAGCGAGCGCGATCCGATCACGCTGGGAGTGTTCTGGCGGTGATTTAACCCAACTGGGATTGGCAGCGGCTATACTTACGCCACGTTGTGGTGTTGGCAGACTGTGCGTTTATTGTGTGTTTGACCCTGCGGGCTATGGCCCGGCAACAAAGAATATTCCCCGTGTCGCAAACGTGTGATCGGATTCGATGGTCATCAGGGCGATAAAGACCAATACCGCAAATATGGGCAGGGCCATGGCAAATACCAGCGACATTCGCTCCCATGTCATGTGCATGAATACGGCGAGGATAAAGCCGGCTTTTAACAACATGAATATGATGATCAGTGTCCACCTGAGGTATCCCTCGACGTGGTAATAATCCACCATATAGGAAAACGTACTGAGAACGAACAGCAAGCCCCAGACCTTAAAATAGACGTCTAGCGGATGTTGTTGGTGTCCTTCGACGTGTGCATCTGAATTTGACATATTATCGCCTCACCAAAGATAGAAGAATGCAAAGATGAAAACCCATACCAGATCAACGAAATGCCAATACAGCCCCATCGTTTCGACGTGTTCGTATTGTCCCTTTCGACTGGTAAAAAATCCCTTTGTCTCTTTATCGTAATCTCCGCGCCAAACCTTGCGGGCGACGATAATCAGGAATATGACCCCGACGGACACATGAAAACCGTGAAATCCGGTGATCATAAAGAAGGTCGAGCCGAATTGCGCCGCACCCATCGGATTACCCCAAGGGCGAACCCCTTCTTCGACAATCAGTTTCGTCCACTCAAACGCTTGCATGCCGACAAACGACGCGCCAAAAGCAGCGGTGATTAGTAACAGGACTGCCGTTTTTACGCGGTCCTTGCGATAACCATAATTAACGGCCAAGACCATCGTGCCGCTGCTGGTGATCAATATAAAGGTCATAATGGCGATCAGAATCAGTGGAATGGGTTCACCACCGAAACTCAGGGCAAATACCTCGCTGGGGATCGGCCACGGTACGGTCGTTGACATACGGACCGTCATGTATGAAATCAGAAAACAGCTGAAGATGAACGTATCGCTGAGCAGGAAAATCCACATCATGGCTTTGCCCCAGGAGACGTTTTTAAACGCCGTCTGATCAGACGCCCAATCTGTGGCGACACTTTGCCATTGACTTAGTTTAGCGGCTTCTGAACTCGTCGTTGATGGTGGTGCCATATCATTTTTCCCCAACTATTTGATTCCACAAATCGCCAACAAAATTGCTAAATTGTCATTACCAGAAAACAGCAAACCAAACAGAATAATCCAAATTACCAAAAGGAAATGCCAATAACTGGTGCAGAGCTCGATGCTTTCACGCGCCTTATCAGGGGCCCATCCTCGCCATACCCGAAGCGCTGTTCGGCTCCACGCGACAAGTCCACCGAGTAAATGCAGCCCGTGCGCGGCCGTAATTAAATAGAAAAACGCAATGGCAGGATTGGCGATGTTTAAAACAGCAATCGAACGCAGTTGTTGCCACGCCATCAATTGAAAGCCGAGAAAAGCGAAGGCAAAAACCCCACCAATAATCAGTCCCAGTTTCACCGCTTTTAGGTTTTGATCGCGCACCGCGTATTGTGCCCACTGCATTCCGGCACTTGCCAAAATCAACATTATCGTGCTGCTCCACAATAACGCTAATTCAGGTTGTGGACGCCACTGTTCCGTTGCAATGCGTTCCGCGTAGGCAATGGTCAATAAGAAAAACAGGACACATACGACAGCAAAAAATATTCTCAGTCCAAGTTTTGGTCTGGATAAACTGGCAAACGCACGTGATCGCGACTCGATTACGCTATCATCAATTACTTGCCACGGTTTTTCCGCAATTTGACTGAAAATACTCATTATATAACGACTTACTCCGCCGCTGGTTTATCTGTTACACCGCTGCCGTCATCGCGGACAATATCTTCCGGCGCCATATTTTGCGGAACAAAGTCGTCTTTAACGCCCGGTAAGGCGTATTCATAAGCCCAGCGGTGAACAACCGGCAACTCATCGAAGTTGCCGTGTCCTGGTGGATAATCAGCCGTATGCCACTCGAGCGTCGTCGCCTTCCAGGGGTTTCGACCTGACAGTTTGCCATTTTTAAGACTGGAGATGAGGTTGAAGATAAACACCACTTGGGCGAAGCCCACGATTAACACCATGACCGTGATAAATTCATTCAAGGTCGCTGCCGAATCGGGGACAAAGGGCATTTCACCAACTTCATAATACCGGCGCGGTACGCCGACAAAACCAAGATAATGCATGGGGAAATAGATGAGGTACGCACCTACAAAGGTGACCCAGAAGTGGAACTGGCCCATTCCCTGATTGAGCATTCGGCCAGACATTAATGGATACCAATGGTAGATGGCACCAAAGATGACAAATATCGGCGCCACACCCATCACCATATGGAAGTGCGCGACAACGAACATGGTATCAGACAACGGCACGTCAACGGCAACGTTACCGAGAAACAGTCCGGTAATGCCACCATTGAGGAAAGTGATGATAAAGGCGATGCAAAACAGCATAGGAATGCTGAGCTGAATATTACCTTTCCATAACGTCAGTACCCAATTGTAGACTTTAAGGGCAGTTGGTACGGCAATAATCAATGTCGTTGTGGCAAAGAAGAACCCGAAGTAGGGATTCATGCCACTGACATACATATGGTGTGCCCAGACAATGAAGCTAAGGCCGCCAATGGCAACAATCGCCCAAACCATCATGCGATAGCCGAAAATGGCCTTTCTGGAATGCACGCTGATCAGATCGGAAATAATCCCGAATGCTGGCAGGGCGACGATGTAAACCTCGGGGTGGCCGAAGAACCAGAACAGATGTTGGAACAATATAGGGCTGCCACCGGCATAGGACAGTTGTTCTCCCATTTCAACGATACCCGGCATAAAGAAACTGGTACCAAGCACACGGTCCAGCAACGTCATGATGCAGGCGACAAGAAGCGCCGGGAAAGCCAGCAACGCAAGAATCGTTGCAACGAAGATCCCCCATATGGTTAGGGGCAAGCGCATCAGGGTCATGCCGCGCGCACGGCCCTGCAAAACGGTGACAACATAGTTAAGGCCACCCATGGTAAACCCGATAATGAACAGGATCAGCGACACCAGCATCAGGATGATACCGTATTCATAACCTGGGGTGCCTTGAAGAATGACTTGCGGTGGATACAACGTCCACCCGGCTCCGGTCGGGCCGCCAGGGACAAAGAAACTGGCTGTCAGAATCAATACGGCAACAAGATAGATCCAGTAACTCAGCATGTTGACGTATGGGAATACCATATCCCGTGCGCCGACCATTAATGGGATCAGGTAATTCCCAAACCCGCCCAGGAACAATGCCGTCAGCAGGTAGATAACCATGATCATGCCGTGCATCGTGACGTACTGGTAGTAGTCACTGGCTTCGATAAAATCAAAGCTTTCAGGGAAACCCAATTGCAGACGCATCAACCATGAAAGCACCAGACCGACGAGTCCAATGGCGATCGCCGTGCAGGAATATTGAATGGCAATAACCTTGGCATCCTGGCAGAAAACGTATTTCGTGATCCAGCTTTTTGCATGGTAAAGCTCGACATCCGGCACCTCTAAAGGTGGGATGTATCCAGATTGGACTTCGCCATCGTTTGCCATCAATTTATCCCCTTTGAATACTAACTCACCTCATTCGATGCCAACGTTATTGGGACGCATCAGATTTCCCTGTCTTGGGTGTTTGAACTTGAGCAACTTGTTTTTTGTCACCCTTGGTCTTTTTTTCGTTTTCAGCCATCAAGTCAGCGAATGTGGATTGTTCGCTCAGCCACGCGTTATAGGCCTCGACCTCTTCAACAATGACTCTGCCCCGCATGGCATGGTGACCAAGCCCGCATAATTCGGCGCACAGAACGTCGAAATCTCCAGTTCTGGTCGGCGTCATCCAGAAAAACGTGACCATACCTGGGACCAGATCCATTTTGGCGCGAAACTGTGGCACATAAAAATCGTGTAATACGTCAACTGCTCGCAGCAGCACCTTGACGGGCTGGCCAAGCGGCATATGAAGGTCTTCGCCTTCAATCAGAATATCGTCTTTCCCGTTAGGGTCGTTCGGATTGATGCCAAAGGGATTGTCTTCATTGATGTTGCGTGTGCTGGTCGTCCCCAATTTTCCGTCTTTGCCCGGCAGGCGGTAGCTCCACTCCCACTGTTTGCCGACAACCTCGATCTCGACCGCTTCATCCGGCACGGTGACGAAATCGTTCCAGGCCTGTAATCCGGGGGTCAGTAAAGCAACCACGCCAACAGTCGTTAATCCGGTGAGCCACAACTCAAGCTTGTTGTTTTCCGGGTCATAATCCGCGCGCCGGTCTTCCCTATATTTATATTTGTATAGGCAGTAGGCCACGAACAGGATGACGATCGTATAAACAACACCCGTGATCCAGAATGTAATGCTGATTGCGTCATCGATGGAGCCCCAATTTGATGCAATGGGTGTCCACCACCAAGGGCTCCACAAGTGAAATGCGACAGAGCCGACAGCTAAAATAACCAGTACAATCGCCAAGAACATCGCAACCCACCCCTTAAATAACAAATTAAAAAACTTGTAATATAACGAATTGATTATTGAACCTGAATTACGCCGGTTTCTTTTTATTTAACCCCTACTCGGTAACGTTGGTCTTGCTTTTATTGGGAACTCTGGAAGTTGCTGTTTTCGCAATGCAGCGTCCTCGGACCCCCTGAGCACTTATCCATATTAAGAATCTAACTCCGTTGTAACATATATTTTAAGTTGAGACTAAGAGTCAATTGCGTATTTTCCTGATCGCTGTATACTCGCCTTGAAGTATCGGTCGCAAATCTGTGTGATCAATAAGCCGGAAAGGCAACCTGTTACACCTTGAATTTGCGAGCAATTGCAATAACAGTTCAGGAGGCGGGACCATGGCGCAAGAGCCTTTGATTTTGGGTGATGCAGCGGATCGGAGCCTAAACCCAACCATCAATGATATCACTACTGAGGATCTGAAAGACGCATTGCGTAAGGGCTTCGCTGATTTTAATGCGATGCCGACGCATTTGCCGTTTCTTTGCCTTATTTATCCGGTCATTACCTTCGTAGCGATCAGATATTACGGCAATTATGATGTTCTACCGCTCGCATTTCCGCTCCTTGCAGGATACACCCTTATTGGTCCACTGGTTGCCATCGGCATGTATGAACTGAGCCGCCGTCGGGAGACTGGCGCGGACATTTCGCGCTGGCACGCTTTTGAGGTTATTCACTCTCCCCAAATACTCTCCATCGCTGGCGTAGCCCTCGTGTTAATGGGGTTATATTTCGTCTGGATGATGGCCGCTTGGGCCATTTACACAGAATTCACCGGTGGCGTTGCACCTGAATCTGTAGAGGCATTCGCCAACTTGGTGCTGAACACCGCGCAAGGTCAGAAACTGATCATGGTTGGTTGCTCCATGGGGTTGGTGTTTTCGATCATTGTCTTGAGTATCAGCGTTATTTCTTTTCCAATGCTGCTTGATCGCAACGTCAGCATCGTGACGGCGATCCATACATCTGTGAGTTCAGTATTTGCGAATCCGGTAAATATGATGAAATGGGGTCTTATTGTTTCCGCTTCATTGGTGATTGGTGCAATACCAATATTTATCGGTCTCGCGGTTGTATTGCCGGTCCTTGGTCATTCGACATGGCATCTTTATCGAAAGGTCGTCCAGTATTGAATGCTTAAGTTAGCCGCCAACCATGTTGGATGCGTGCGCAAGCACTGCATTTGACGGGGCAGCGTTGTTGATAATGGCAGTTTGCTGATTAAGCTCAGTTAACCGCGACTGTCGGCCAGTATCATATCAGAAGCTTTTTCGGCGATCATGATGGCCGGTGCGTTGGTGTTGCCAGATACAATGGATGGCATAATCGAGGCGTCAGCGACGCGCAATCCAGAAACACCGTGGACGCGTAACCGCTCGTCGACAACGGCCATCGGGTCTTTTCCCATCTTGCAGGTACTGGTCGGATGATAGATGGTTTGCGAAATGTTTCGAGCGGCTTCCAGTAACTCGGCATCGGAACTGGCGTCTGCGCCCGGCACCTTCTCTTCAACAATGAAAGGCGAAAGGGCTTTTGTTTTGACCAGGTCGCGGGACATCTTTATCGCCGCGATGGCGGTGTCCTGATCCGAATTGGTTGATAAATAGTTTGGGTAAATTTCTGGGTAAACATGGGCATCGGGCGATTTGATCATGATTTTCCCGCGGCTTTCCGGGCGCAGCTGGCAGACGGATAAAGTAATGCCCGAGAACGGATGCATTTCAACGCCAGGCTTGTCGGCGCTCAGGGGTTGGAAATGGAACTGGATGTCTGGCGTTTCCATGTCTTTTTGCGTTTTGGCAAAAACACAGACCTGACTTGCCCCCATCGCCATGGGGCCGGTTCTGAACAATCCGTATTCGATGCCCATCATCATGCGGCGAAAGAAATTGTTAATCTCATCATTTAGGGTCGGAACATTGACGCGGTAAATCAGTCTGATTTGCAAATGGTCCTGCAGGTTTTCGCCGACGCCTTTAAGATCATGACGGACCGGGATGTCTAACCCCTGCAAAAGTGCACCAGGCCCAATTCCTGAAACCTGAAGAATTTGCGGAGATCCAATCGTCCCGGCACTCAGAATAATCTCGCCACCCGGGTTGAGGCTTATTTGACGGGGCGTTCCTTTGATCGAACACTGAATGCCAATGACCGCTCGGTCCTGATCGTCGGCGAACAGCAATTTTTCGACGTGGGCGTGGGTGAAAATTTTAAGATTGGGTCGTCCGCGAACTGGATTGAGATAACCAACTGCTGTTGAGCATCTGCGCCCGTTCTTAGCCGTAAGTTGGAAGTAACCTGCCCCTTCCTGGGTTTCACCATTAAAATCTGAGTTGCGTGGAATACCGATTTCCTCGGCGGCGGATATAAGGGCGTCACAGACCTGACGTTCGACGCGCATATTCGAGACGCTCAGTGGGCCGTCTTCGCCGTGATAGTCGTCTTCGCCACGTTCCTGATTTTCTGAGCGTTTGAAATAAGGCAGGACATCTTCTGCTGCCCATCCAGTATTTCCGAGCTGGCGCCAGTGGTTGTAATCGGCGTGCTGCCCGCGAATATAAAGAAGCCCATTAATTGAACTGGAACCGCCTAACGTCTTGCCGCGTGGCCAATCCAGACTGCGACCGTTAAGACCCGGATCTGGTTCAGTTTTATAACACCAGTCCGTATTCGGGTTGTGGAGTGTCTTGAAATAGCCAACAGGGACATGGATCCAGGGGTTCCAGTCGCGCCCTCCGGCCTCAAGCAACAGAACCTTTTTCGACTGATCAGCACTTAAGCGATTGGCCAACACGCAGCCCGCCGAGCCGGCGCCCACAATGATGTAATCGAATTTTTCTGCAGTGCTGTTCATGGTATTTCCAAGACCCTGTGCATTGGTCGGCGTCCTTATGCGATAGCTCACTAGAGCCGGGAATAAAATGTCGCGGTGAAAAAATATTCATTACATGGTTGCACATTGTATAACTTTTTTGCAATAATGAAAATAACAGTCCCAGTAACGAGACAAATAGCAATTCATGGGGCTGCTTTTGGGTGCTTCACGGACCTTCGGGTTCATCAACCATGACAACGCAGGGAGATGCCATCATGGGAAAGTTTAAATTGTTAGTTGCTGGAGTCGTGGCCGTCGCTATGTCGGCTGTCGTTTTTGCGACACCGGATGTGGCCCAGGCCAAAAAAGTTAAAATTCGTATCCAGTCAGTTATTCCCTCCAAAGCTGACGAAGTCGTCATGCTCAAGGATTGGGGAAATAACGTGTCCGCATTGACCAATGGTGAAGTCACCATTGAAGTCTTGCCAGCCGGCGCAGTCGTTGGCGTTAAAGAAACTCTTGAAGCCGTCGATAAAGGTTTGGTTGAAGGCGGTTTCGCCTGGACTCACTATTGGTCCGGCTATCACCCGGCAGCCATGCTGTTCGGCTCACCCGTCGCGGGTGCCGGTGTAGGCATTGATAACATCGCGTTTGTGTCCTGGTACATGTATGGCGGTGGTAAAGAGCTCTACAACCAGCTCTGGAAAGAAATGAAAATGAATGTCCACGGGTTGATGCTTCAGCCTGTTGGCCCGGAAGCGCTTGGCTGGTTTAAAGAGCCGATCAATTCCATGGATGATTTCCGCAAATACCGTTTCCGCACACCTCCGGGGATTCCAGGACAGACCTATAAAGATATCGGTGTTGCCTCTGTTGCCATGGGTGGCGGAGACATTCTGCCGGCACTCGAAAAAGGTGTTATCGATGCGGCTGAATGGTGCTGCCCGAAACCTGATTTGACATTCGGTTTCCAGAAAGTGCTGAAGCACTACTATCTGCAGGGTCTTCATCAGGTTGTTGTGAACGCTGACGTTTATATCAATGGTGATGTCTGGAAAAGCCTGACCGATGGCCAACGCAAAGCCATGGAAGTTGCGGCTGACGCGTCTTTGATCCGCTCCATGAGCTATCGTATCTACGAAAATGGCAAAGCCCTTAAGACATTGACGGAAAAACATGGTGTTCAGTTGCATGATACGCCGGCAGATTACTTCCCGGCTTACATGGAAGCAGCCAAGAAGAGTCTGGCTAAGAATGCTGCTGAAAACCCGTTCTTTGCCAAGGTTTGGCAATCCCAGAAAGACTTTGCAGCAATTGCTGTGCCGTTCTGGGCTGGTGCACAGACATCCAATGCGAAGTTGGGAATGGCTTACGCCAATTCCATCAAGAAATAGGAACGCTCTCTCCTATTTATCCCTGGTAGGGAGGGGTAGGCAGGTTAGCCTGCCCCTCTTTCCGGAAGTTTATTTTATTCAATTAACTGATAGTTTGTCTCAGCACCCGTGACAGGTCGGCATACACTGGCTTTGCGCGGATTTCAGAACTGAGGAGGTCCGATGTCAGAAGAGCTAGAAGTCAATCCGGACGAACTGGACATAACCGATGAGCTCATTGCCGAGCGTCGGGGGGATGGCTCAGGGAAGATGCCGGACGACATGTCACCTTGGATGGCGAAGATAATAACCGTCATCGATACGTTCAGTTTATGGTGCGGTCGAATCGTCTGTTTGTTGGTCATCCCTCTCATTTTTTCAATGGTTTACGAAGTGGTCGCGCGCTATGCCTTCATTGCGCCAACGATGTGGGCATATGATATTTCACGAATGTTATACGGGGCGCTGTTTATGCTGGGAGCCGGGTATGCACTCTCGAAAGGCGTTCATATTCGCGCAGACTTCATCTATCGCAACTGGGAGGCCCGAACCCAGGCCATCGTTGATGCGACCCTGTACATAATTTTCTATTTCCCTGGCATGCTGGTGTTCTTCTATATGGCTACCGATTTCGCCTACCTTTCCTGGTACCGGGGTGAAAAGGGTATGGATACCGCCTGGATGCCAATGATGGGCCCGATCAAAACGGCCCTGCCGGTAGGGGTTGCGTTTTTAATCATTCAGGGTGTGTCTGAACTCCTTAAATGCTTTTATGCCATTAAAAAGAACAGGTGGCCTTGATGGAAAATGAAATTTTAGGCCTCGTCCTTATCGGATGCATGCTGTTCGCAATATTTATCGGTTTCCCGATATCCTTCACCCTGATTTTTCTGGGTTTTGTGTTCGGCTACATGGGGTTTGGCCAGGTTGTCTTTTACCTGATGACCTTCCAGTTTTCTTCGGTGATGCTGGAGCAAACGCTGGCTGCTGTTCCGTTGTTCATATTTATGGGCATTCTGATGGAACAGGCGGGGTTGATGGAACGATTGTTCGAGTCCGTCCAACTGATGCTTTCGCGGGTGCGTGGATCGCTGTATCTGGCCGTCTTGTTTGTCTCCACCATTTTTGCCGCGGCGACTGGTATTGTTGGGGCATCGGTCACGATCCTTGGCATCATGGCTGCGAAGAGTATGAACCGGTCGGGTTATGACGTTCGCCTTGCCGCAGGGACAATCACAGCCGGTGGAACGCTCGGTATTCTGATTCCGCCGAGCATCATGCTGGTCGTGTTAGGGCCGGTCCTTGAAGTGCCAGTGACCGATCTGTTTGCGGCAGCCATTATCCCGGGCATGATGCTGGCGGTCATGTATGCGGTTTATGCACTGGTTCGGTGCTGGATCAATCCGGAACTGGGGCCGGCGCTGCCGATGGAACGGCGTGCCGATAGTATGGCCCATGTCTGGAAGGAATTCCTGCTTGGCCTGGTGCCCCCGTCTGCTCTTGTTGCATCGGCGTTGGGCAGTATCCTTTTTGGCTTCGCGACTCCGACCGAGGGTGCCGCATGCGGCGCTATGGGGGCCCTTTTACTGGCTGCAGCGTATCGCAAGATTACCAAAAAGAAGCTTTTCGATGCGTTGATCAAGACGTTGGAAATTACAGCTTTGATCATGATTCTGGTGGCAGCGTCCAACTTCTTTGGTGCAGTGTTTTCGCGCCTTGGCACGCCGCTGATGTTGACTGAGCTCCTGCTTGATCTGGACCTCAACAAATATGTCATCCTTCTTATGGTCATGGCCCTTATTTTCCTACTGGGCTGGCCGTTGGAATGGGTGCCAATTGTATTGATCATCGTACCCATCCTGCTGCCGTTGATTGATCAACTGGGCTTCAATCTTACTTGGTTCGGTATTCTGGTGGCGGTGAACCTGCAAACGGCCTGGCTGTCGCCACCCGTGGCGTTATCGGCCTATTTCCTGAAAGGTGTTGTGCCGGAGTGGGACTTGAAAGATATCTACTACGGTATGATGCAGTTCATGGTGATACAGGTTATCGGTCTGGTATTGATTATCGTGTTTCCGCAGATTGCACTTTGGCTGCCAGGTTATATTTATGGGCAGTAAGCGCGAATATTGAGAGGCGAGTATGGCTGAAGGCGAACCGGATAAATTGTCGCGCTCCGTTCGCGCACTGGAGATTGTTGAGGCCGTCGCCAGCGCAGACCGACCAATTGCGGTGGCCGATCTTCTGCATCTGACCGGGTTGCCAAAAGCAACGCTCCATAGGCTGTGCAATCTATTGGAAAAAGAAGGTTTTCTGCGCATGGATCTGAGTGCTCGGGGGTATGTCGGGGGGCATCGGTTGTCCAGACTTGCCCATTTGATCCTTGCAACGTCTGCAGAGCGCTCATATCGACATAGCATACTGTCTGCTGTTTCTCAGGAAATTGGCGAAACCTGTAACATTGTTATCCCGCAAGGCACGGAGATGTTTTACACAGACCGTGTGGAAACTGAATGGCCACTTCGCCACAGATTGCCGATTGGCAGTAATGTGCCGTGCCATTGTACGGCGAGCGGGAAATTGTATTTGAGCTCGTTAACGAAACGGCAATGCGCCAATTTGGTGTCTGTGTTGGCACTTGAACGACACACGCCCAATACGATTACTGATCCCGATAAGTTGATCGAAGCGCTCAACCAGGTTCGGCGTGAAGGCGTTGGTGTTGATGATCAGGAATTTATTGAGGGCATGGTCGCGGTTGCGGTGCCAATCACTGACGATAAGGGGCGCATGACGTCGATCCTGGCATTTCATGCGCCGAGTGTGCGAATGGATGTGGAAAAGGCCCGTTCATATCTGCCGGTACTGAAAAAGGCAGCACTGGCACTTTCTGTCAATGAACATGATTAGATCACAAAGATGAATGACTGTTCCAGTCGCGAAAATGGCAACAGAATCCCGTATCTGAGATCAACAATATATCTTTATTGAATATGTTGTTGATTTCTCTATAATCCGCCCGGAATTCAAGAAAAATAATCAAAATTGACCTATCAGTCTGGAGATCATCATGCAAATTAGCGACCTGACCCTTAAACACAACAAAGACCTGGTGACGATCGAGCCAACTGCGGCGATATCAAAGGTGGCGGCTGTGCTTGATGGACATAATATCGGTGCACTGCCTGTATGCAGTCCGTCCGGTGACCTTGTTGGTATCATTTCCGAACGCGATGTTGTTCGTGGATTGTCTGAAAGCGGCCATGATGTGCATGACCTTACAGTTGGCGATTTGATGACTGCAGATGTTATCACCTGTACGCTGGGTGATGATGTAAACGACATAATGGGTGTGATGGATGAGCGCCGAATTCGCCATATTCCTGTTGTTGAGGGAAACCGCCTGAGCGCGATTATCAGTTCCCGTGACGTTATGGGGGCTTTGCTGGAAGAGACCAAGACCCATTGCGAAACATTGGGGCTTGCTTACGAAATGGTTCGCTAGAGGGTAATTTAATTTCCCAGAATATAACCTGAGCCTGCATAGTCGTTATCCCATATGAGTCTTAACTATTTGATGGGGTAAAGTTGGATTTGAATGATTTCCAAAAATCAAGAAACCACTATGTGACCGGAGTGGGTGCAGGTTTTTATGCCATCTGGCATTGGCCAATGGTGAGTGTCAATTTTCCTGCAGAGCGGACTGTTCAGCCATCCGAACGCAGCCATATTCAATTCGTCTGACCTAGCGACTGTCAGCTACTGGTGCAGTTGAGCCTCTAACAATAAGTTCGACATCCAGTTGGACGTGAGTTTCCCGCTCCTCACCAGACAACCGCCCCAATACATACTCTGCCGCGCGCTGGCCCATCGTCCGGGTTGGCACGCGCATGGTCGTCAAGGTTGGAGGAATGTGGCTGGACAGTTCCATATCATCAAAACCGGCAATCGATATATCATTTGGCACGTGTAACCCGTTCGTCTGACATTCCAGTACTGCACCCAGCGCCAGTAAATCATTGCCTCCAATGACCGCGCTTGGCCGGTTGGTGCTGGTCATCAGCGTCCTCATCGCCTGGCGCCCCTGATCAATGCCGTAAGGTTTTTCTATTAAATAGTCTGCTGGCAACTGGTAACCACGCGCATTGAGGGCGTCACGCACGCCAGCAACGCGATCACGGGCACGGTCGTTTTCGTTCATCACACCAGCAATGACAGCAACTTGATGATGGCCAAGATCAAGCAGGTAGTCTGTCAGTCGCATTGCCGCATGGCGGTTATCGATACCAATATAGGGATGGGTAGGATGCGGAAGTACCGCCCAGGAGTTGACGTAAGGCATCGAGCGCTCTTCAAGGGTCTGGTATAACGCCTGATGATGGTCGGTCCCGGTCAGGAGCAGGGCGTCAATGCCATGTTCAATTAGAGCTCGCGCTTGCCGAAGCTCTTTGTCCAGTCGGTAGTCTGTACTGGCGACGACAAGCGCATACCCATGACCATCAAGACCTTCTTCGACCGCTTGAATATAGTCGGCGAAAATCGGGTTGGATAAAGTCGGAACAAGAGCCCCAATTGCACGTGAACGTCGCGATGCCAAGGCCCGGGCGGCGGCGTCTGGAACATATCCCAATTCCGAAATTGCCAACCGCACCCGTTCGGCGATTTCGGGGCGAACTTTGGCCGGGGTATTCAAGGTGCGGCTGACCGTGGCTGTAGATACGCCAGCATGTGCAGCCACGTCGCTTAATTTTGCCGACTGGCCAGAGTTTTGTAAGCGCTTACTCATGCGTGGCTTTCGAATCTCGTAGGAAGTGCCTGCCCAATTATTTGAATCATAATAAAATTATATTTAATTTCAACATGTTTTGCCCTCGTATCGCCGTCGAGTACATTGTTTTAGATTGAGTCCTTCCAGCAAATTGCCCAGGCTTGGGAAGAATTTTCTTTCAAAATGTAAACGCTTACATTATTAGTAAACCAGCTATTTATACCATTTTCAGAGAGCGTGCGCATGGCCATCGAATTTCTTAAGAAAGCCGATAAAACTTCAGCAACCGGAGAAGACGAAACACGTAAAATCGTTCAGGATATGCTGAGCAAAATTGAAGCTGGTGGCGAAGATGTCGCGCGTAAATATGGTCTGGATCTGGATAGGTGGGATGGAGATATTGTGGTCGGGCCGGAAACCATTGCAGAGGCTGGCTCCAAAGTGTCCCAGCGCCTAAAGGATGACATTCTTTTCGCCCATGAGCGGGTGCGAGATTTTGCAGTTCGGCAGCGCGAAAGCATTGGCGAGTTTGAAACGGAATTGTCACCCGGATTATGGGCAGGCCAGAAACTTATCCCGATGCATGCCGCTGGTTGTTATGTGCCGGGTGGACGGTACGCACATGTCGCCTCTGCTGTGATGAGTGTGACAACGGCAAAGGTCGCCGGTGTCGAAAACGTGATTGCCTGCTCTGCCCCCAATCCTGAACAGGGTGGAATTCACCCCGGCATTTTATACGCAATGGATTTATGCGGCGCGGATCACATTTTGGCTCTCGGTGGGGTGCAGGGAATTGCCGCCATGGCGTTTGGTCTATTCACAGGTAATAAAGCCAACATTCTGGTCGGCCCTGGAAACCGGTTCGTGGCCGAAGCTAAACGCATGTTGTTTGGCCGGGTGGGTATCGATCTTTTCGCCGGGCCAACAGAAATTCTGGTCATTGCCGATGCTGCGGCGGACCCTGAAATCGTTGCAGTTGATCTTGTCGGGCAGGCAGAGCATGGACTTGATTCGCCGGCCTGGCTGGTGACCACAAGCCGGATATTGGCAGAGGATGTGATGTCGCGTATGGATGCGCTAATTGCAGATTTGCCGGAAATCCAGAGTCAGGCGGCCGAGGCGGCTTGGCGTGATTATGGAGAAGTTGTCCTCTGTGATACTGATGAAGAGGCCGCATCGGTCAGTGATGAATACGCGCCTGAGCATCTTGAAATTCAAACGGAAAATCTGGACTGGTATGTAAACCGTTTGCGAAATTACGGCTCGCTGTTTGTCGGCGAAGAAACCACTGTAGCGTTTGGCGACAAATGTTCCGGCACCAATCATATCTTGCCAACCAAAGGGGCTGGTCATTATACGGGCGGATTGTCTGTTCATAAATTCATCAAGGTCGTCACCACACAGCGCATGACTGAGGAAGCAAACCGCGACGTGGCCGCCGTAACAGCGCGAATTTCCCGTCTCGAAGGTATGGAAGGCCACGCCCGAACCGGTGATATCCGGCTTGATAAATATTTCCCAGATGAAGAATTCGAATTGCAAATCTAAGCCCACAGAGGAGTGCCGGAATGGCATCATTTGTTGAAGCACTGTTTGATTTGAAAGGGCGTGTGGCTCTGGTTACCGGTGCATCATCGGGAATTGGACGACACATGGCGTCGACCCTGGCTGCCGCATGCGCTGAGGTTGTTCTGGTTGGACGGGACAGTGGCCGCCTCAACGAGGCAGCTGAAGATATTGCCTCTCTGGATCTGGAGGCGAAGGCAATTGTTGCGAATTTGCAGGATCAAGATGAGGTTGAGCGGGTTGCCCGTGAGGCGGCAGAACCGTTTGGCGCGCCGGATATTCTGGTCAATGCGGCTGGCATAAACTTTCGCGAAGCCCCCGAAGGTATCACATGGGAAAGTTGGAATCAGACACAGCAGATAAACCTGTCTGTGCCATTTTTTCTGGCCCGTGCGCTGGTTGACGGTATGCGCGCCAAGGGTGGCGGTAACATTATCAATATCGCATCGCTGCAATCCTTCCGGGCCTTCGCCAATGGTGCCGCATATGGTGCTTCAAAAGGAGGCATTACCCAGCTGACGCGGGCCATGGCAGAGGCCTGGTCGAAAGATGGCGTTGTTGCCAATGCCATTGCGCCCGGCTTTTTCCCGACGGAGCTGACCAAAGCAGTTTATGAAAACCCGACTCTTGTTGCCGAGAATGCCGCCAGAACAGCGATTGGGCGGAATGGCGAATTGGATGATCTGGACGGTGCGACGGTATTTCTGGCGTCCCGCGGTGCGGCATATATCACAGGCCAGGTGCTGGCTGTTGACGGAGGGTTCACTGCGAAATGAAGGCCCTTGTTTATACCGGTATTCAGGAACTCGTCTGGCGTGATGAACCAGACCCGCAACCGCGGGATGGCGACGTCGAGCTTGTCGTTGATGCCGCTGGAATCTGTGGCTCGGACATGCATGCCTATCTTGGTCACGATGCGCGGCGACCGGCACCACTGATCCTCGGCCATGAGGCCAGCGGTCGGGCACTATCGGGGCGTTTCAAAGGCAAGCGTGTGGTGTTTAATCCGCTCGTTACCTGTGGGCGCTGTGATGATTGTCTTGGTGGGCGCTCAAATCTGTGTCGGTATCGTGAGATCGTCAGCATGGCCCCGCGCCAGGGCGCATTTGCGGAACGGGTTGTGATTCCCGAATCCAATATCGTTGAGCTACCCGAAGATATGGACCCAGTAAAAGCGGCGTTGGCGGAACCGGTGGCGACGGCGCTTCATGCTGTTGGCGTGGCGGAACGCGCCCTCTGGCGACCATTGGGGGAATGCAGTGGTCTGGTTATGGGCGGTGGTGCAATCGGGTTATCGGCAGCATTATTACTGCGAAGCCGGGGATGTCAGAATATTACCATTGCTGATACCAACCCGCTTCGCCGGAAAGCCGCTGAAACTGGCGAAGGTTTCCAGGTGATTGATCCGGTGGAAACAACGGTGGTTGATGACAGTTATAATCTGGTAATTGATGCGGTTGGCGGGCAGGCAACCCGCCGTGGAGCCTGCCAGGCGATCAAGCCGGGCGGTGTGATTATCCATATCGGATTGCTTGATTCCGATGGTGGAATTGATGTTCGAAAGTTAACATTGCAGGAAGTCAGTTTTATCGGCACGTACACCTATACAATGGTTGATTTCAGGTCTACCGTGCAGGCGCTTCATGCGGGTTTACTCGGTGCACTGGACTGGGTCGAACTTCGAAGTCTTTCAGAAGGTGCGCGTGCGTTTAAGGATCTTAACGAAGGACGGGTTGGGGCCGCAAAAATAATACTTACACGTTAATCGGAATACGTCATGCCACCCACCTCTGCTCAACCTTCCCCGTCAGACAAACATCGGGTTGTCGTCGTTGGAGCCGGTATTGTCGGCACTGTCAGCGCTTTATACCTCCGCCGCGATGGTCATGAAGTCACCCTGATTGATCGCGATGACCCTGGACAGGGTTGTTCATTCGGAAACGCAGGATTGCTGGCCCGCTCGTCGTTTGCCCCAATCGCCGGCCCGGATACGTTATGGAATGCGCCGAAATGGTTGCTCGACCCGGAAGGCCCGCTTAGCATTCGCTGGCGTTATCTTCCGAAACTCCTTCCCTGGCTTATCCGCTTTGTGTTGGCGGGGCTGAAGAATAATGTCAAAACCGACGCCGCCGCCCTTCATGTGCTGACGGATCCTTGTGTCGACCTTTACCGGAAACTTGCTGATGAAGCAGGTCGCCCGGACCTGGTAAAAGAGGGTGATTATCTGCAAGTATATCGGCACAAAGCCGAGTTCGAAAAAGCCCGTGGGGATTTTGAATTGCGCCGCGAGTTCGGCATGCGGATTGATGAAATCGGTGGCGATGAAATTCGGAACCTGGAGCCCGGCCTTTCACCTGATTACGAATATGCCTATCACGTCCATGATCACGGATTTACCGTAAATCCGGAAGGATTGGTGCAGGCGATTGCCGATATGTTTGTTAGCGAAGGTGGCAAAATCGTTAAGGCAGATGTTGTTGATATTGCGGGTGAGGGCAGAGGCCCCCATAACGTTGTGACAAGCAACGGTTCTTTCGAATGTGATCGGATGGTTATCGCGGCTGGTGCGTTTTCACACCGTTTAGCGGCTAAGCTGGGAATAAACGTTCCTCTTGAAACCGAACGCGGCTATCACATCACCTGCGAAAACCCGGAAAACAATTTGACCCGTCCTGTGATGGAAGGGGATTGCAAGTTCCTCACCACGCCGATGGCGATGGGGCTGCGATTTGCCGGGACCGTTGAGCTGGGCGGGGTGGATGCGCCGATGAACGAGCGTAGAATTCGCATGCTGGAACGCCAGGCAAAAAGAATGGTGCCGGGGTTGGTAACGGAAACGGCAACATCCTGGATGGGGTTCAGACCGACCTTTCCCGATAGTTTGCCGATCATCGGCCCAGCGCCACGTCACCCGAAGGTCGTGTTTGCCTTTGGTCATCAGCACTTAGGCCTGACCTGTGCGCCGAAAACCGGGCAACTGGTTGCCGATCTGGTTTCCGGGCGTGCGCCGAATGTTGATATCATGCCATACCGGGCGGAACGCTTCGGGTGAATATTTACGAACGTTAACTGTAGATTAATGCTTGTTTTCTAAATTTCTGTTTGTAAATTCCCAATGATCTCATCGACGTATTTTTGCCAGATTTCAAATCTATGATTGGGACCATCAAACACCTGATAAACACTCTCTGTCATGAAGAAGAAAATTGCTCCTATGGTTAAATCATTTCCATTGCCTCGGGTTGGAGGCAAAACGACGCGGCGTAAGTTCCTGAAAAAGTCGGTCATTGGAGCCGCAGGCGTATTGGCTGGTGGGCCTTGGATCGTAAAGAACGCGTTATCTTCGTCTGGTGAACTTAGGGTGATGATGTGGTCCGATTATTTCCCCGAGGAATTTGTCAAAGGGTTTGAGGGGGCGACCGGTATCAAGCTTCAGCACCTTTCCTATGGATCGAATGAAGAACTTCTTAACAAAACAAAGGCTATCCACGGCCGGGGCTACGACCTGATCGGGCCAACGGCGTTGCGTGCCATGCAATGGCAACCTCTGGGTTTGCTCCAGCCTTTTGACATGAACCGGGTCAAAACGGATCGCTATCATCCAAGTATGTTGCAACGTTCCCTTGAGCATTGGACCTGGGACGGAAAGGTTTATCATCTTCCGTATTTTTGGGGAACCGAGGCGATGTCCTGGGTGACCACAATGTGGGAGCGGGCTTACAATGATTTGAGTTATGGCGATCTTTGGCGTGAAGAAGTCAAAGGCCGGGTTATGGGGCGACCGCATTCAATGATGTTGGGGATGGGGTTATATCTGGACCGGATCGGCAAATTGCCATCCAACCGGATGCTGGACGCCTATAAAGATGAAGAGAACATGCGCCGAATCTGGGGTGAAATTACAGCGTTTGCGATTGAAAAAAAACCCCGGATCAAAATGTTCTGGAATGATTCGGATACACAGAAGTCAGGTTTCCTGAATAATGGCGTGGTGCTTGGGCAAACCTGGGACGGCCCGGCAATCGCACTAAAGAATGAAGGAAAGCCGATCAATTACATGGCGCCGCAAGAAGGCGCTTTGGCCTGGCTTGATGGTTTGGCGATGCCTGCGGGTGCTGAAAACTTTGATCAGATATATGCGTTTCTGGAATATGCAGCACGTCCTGAGGTCGGCGGATTGCTGGCCTCAAAAACGGGATATAATTCTGTTATCAAAGGCTCAGAAGAACATCTCTCGAACGTTGCTAAAAAGAACTTCCGGCAGGCCTACCCAAAAGACGCCCTGGAAAAATTATGGTGGTGGCAACCGGAACCTCCTTGGTATGCTGCGCTACGTTCAGAATACAGGGACAAATTCGTCGCTGCCTGAAGATCATAAGAATTTGCCGGCGGCAAATGAGAGGGGAACCACATGGCGATCAAGACAACAACAATCGGGGCTTATCCAAAACCGGATTTCCTGAATGTCAGTGACTGGTTCAACATGGACCACGGTGGTCCCGACGCCGCTGACCCGACAGGTCGGTATCAGGCGGAGTTGGCGCGCCTTGGCGATGACGCGGAAGCTCAGTTTTTGCGAGCTGCTGAAGCCGTTATCAATGATCAGGTTGAGGCCGGTGTTGATATTGTCACTGATGGCGAAGTCCGCCGTGAAAATTATATCCACTATCATTGCCGTCATATCGAAGGTATCGACTTTGAGAACCTGACCTCAACCGCTGTTAGGGGCGGGAATTATGAAGCGAAATTGCCGACGATTAAGGCACCGATTAAGGCAAAAAGCCCGTTTTTGCCGCATGACTGGAAAGTAGCGCAGGCGTTTTCGGGTCGCCCAGTCAAGATTACATTGCCAGGGCCGATGACCATTGGCGATACCGTGGCCGATGATTTTTATGATGACCCAAAAAAACGCGGTGCCGAGCTGGCTGTTGCCTTGAACGCCGAGATTTTGGCGCTGGCTGAGGCCGGATGCCAGTATATCCAGGTTGATGAGCCGGTGTTTGCGCGAAAAGCTGCAGATGCGCTCGATTTCGGGTTTGAAAATCTAGAACGCTGTTTCCACGGTGTCCCCGAACAGGTTATTCGAACTGTTCATATGTGCTGCGGCTATCCTGACCGTCTCGATAACCCGAACTACCAGAAAGCACCGAAAGAGAGTTATTTCCAACTGGCTCCCGCAATCGAGGATTCGTGTATTCAGGCGGTATCAATAGAAGATGCGCACCGAAATAATGATCTCAGTCTGCTCGAAATTTTCAAGACAACGACTGTTATTTTTGGTGTGGTCACCATCGCTAAAAGTGAAACAGAATCGGTTGATGCAATTCGCGAACGCCTGAACTATGCGCTTCAGCATATTGACGCGGAACGGTTGATTGCCGCCCCTGATTGCGGATTGGGGTTGCTTGGACGCGATCTCGCACGAACAAAATTGAAAAACCTATGTGGCGCGGCGAAAAGCGTGGCGTAAGCGAAAGTATGATCATTTGTGCCAAATGACTTCGCATTATTGTGGGCGTATGCAATTCTAGGGTTGATTTTTTTCACAACTATTGCACCATGTTCGATGAAAGTTTTTGAGGCATCCGAATGGTTAATCGTCGAACTGTCATTTCCTGGTTAAAAGCATCGGCCGTCGCCATCTTTATTTCATTGGCCGTGGGTGGTGTGGCTCACGCTGATGACGCTGCTTTTGCGGGCGGAGCCAAGACGTTTGTTGAAAATTTGACTGGCGAGGCAATTCGATCTCTGGCCGTCAAGGATATCGATAAACAAGAACGCCGTGATCGTTTTCGTAAATTGATGTTGGATAAATTTGCGTTTCAAGGGATCGCCAAATGGGTTCTGGGGCGTTATTGGCGGCGGGCCAGCAATGACGAGAAAGCTCAGTTTCTAAAACTGTATGAGGACCTTCTAGTCATTACCTACGCAGATCGTTTCGAACAATACGCTGGTGAAAAGATTGTTGTTGGGAAATCCGAGATCCGCGGCGGGAAGGATGCCCTTGTTCACTCCCAGCTGATCCGCGGCGAAGGTGTGAAGGCAATTGATGTCACTTGGCGGGTACGTAAGAAAGATGACAACTTCAAAATTGTCGATGTCATGGTTGAAGGTTTGAGTATGGGGTTGACCCAGCAAAAAGAGTTTGCTTCCGTCATCAGGAAAAATGGCGGTAAGGTCATTGGCTTAATTGATGAATTGCGCAAACGGCTGAAAAGTAATACCTAACCGCATTGGGTTTTACGCCTAGGGATGCGGAATTAATCATAGATGAGCGACAGCTCTCCACAAATTGTTGAAACGCCGTCTGGCAAAGACGCAGCTTACGAGAATTTTCCCGTAGGATCATGGCTGCTGCCCGCGGCCTTACGTCCTCATATTGCCGCCTACTACCGCTTCGCCCGTGCAATCGATGATGTTGCCGATAGCGCCGAGCTTTCTTCTGAGGAGAAAATCAGTCGCCTTACTGGCTTCGAAGATGCGATTCACGGTCGGAATGCCGCTGATGACGCCTATGTTACTGGACACCGAATGCGCGCCAGTCTGGATGAAACGGATACCTCGCCACAACACTGTCTTGATCTGATCACCGCATTTAAACAGGACGCGGTGAAGCTGCGTTATGATGATTGGGATGACCTGGTCGCCTATTGCATGTTGTCAGCGGCCCCGGTCGGACGCTATCTCGTTGATCTGCATGGCGGTTCTGACGATGGCTATGGCCCGTCCGATGCCCTTTGCGTGGCGTTGCAGGTGATTAACCATTTGCAGGATTGCCAGGATGATTTTCGGACACTGAACCGTGTCTACCTGCCCGGTGACTGGATGGCGGAAGAAGGTAGTAGCATTGATGATATAGATGGCGTGAAGTTAACGCTTCAATTGCGCCGGGTGATCGACCGGTGCCTGGATGCAACCACATTGCTGATGGATAATGCCCGCGCACTGCCGGGTGGTTTGCCGAGCCGCCGCCTCGCGATGGAATCGCAGGCAATCATCAATATTTCTGATCGCCTTATTATACGTCTCCGACAGAATGATCCTTTGGCGATGCGAGTGGCGTTGAGCAAGCCCGCCTATCTGTGGAGTTGCCTCCTTGGTGTCGCGCAGGCAGTGATGTCAGGTCGACGGACGTGAGCGAGACGGTAGCGTTGGCGGTTGGTGGAGTGTCGCTGGCCATCTGGCTGTATTTGCTTATAGGGCACGGCCGGTTTTGGCAGGCTGATCAAAAATTGGAGATTGCTGGACAACCGGATAAATGGCCCGCTGTCGTTGCGGTTATTCCGGCGCGCGATGAAGCCGAAACCATTGGCCGGACTGTTACCTCTCTTCTCGGTCAAAATTATCAGGGCGATTTGAAGATTGTTGTCGTTGACGACAACAGCGCCGATGGTACCCGCGAGGCGGCAGGTAATTCATCAAGGTTACTGGTTGTATCGGGCAAGCCTTTGATATCTGGATGGACTGGAAAGCTCTGGGCTGTCAGTCAGGGGGTGGAGGCCGCCCAGGCGTTTTCACCGGATGCCGAATACATCCTGTTTACGGATGCTGATATTGAGCATCACGCGGAAAATATCGCTGAATTGATTTGGAAGGCCGAAGACGAGAAAATTGATCTGGTCTCACTGATGGTCAAGCTGCGTTGTGAAAGCTTTTGGGAACGGTTGCTGATCCCGGCTTTTGTATTCTTCTTTCAGAAACTTTACCCCTTTCCAAAGGTCAACAATCCCGAGAACAAAATGGCTGCCGCCGCCGGGGGCTGTATGTTGGTTCGTTTGAGTGCATTACTGGCGGTAGGCGGGATTGATCCCATCAAAGATCGCTTGATCGATGATTGCGCCATGGGACAACTGATCAAATCCAAGGGCCCCATTTGGCTTGGCTTGGCGGAGAAAACGAAAAGCCTGCGTGCCTATGATCAGTTGTCTGAAATCTGGCACATGGTTGCACGAACCGCATTTGTGCAGCTTGATCATTCAATTTTGAAGCTTATCGGCACCGTCATCGCCATGGCAGTCATATATCTGGCCGGACCGGTATTGGTTTTTGTTGGCGGTATGTCGGGAAACCCCATAATCACCTTTATGGGCACGGGTATATGGGGAGTGATGTGCATTGCTTATGGCCCGACATTAAAGCTCTATCAGCGCAACGCCGTTACCGGGTTGATGCTTCCAATGGCTGGATTATTTTATACGTTGATGACAATCTCGTCCGCGATCCGCCATTGGCGCGGAGTGGGGGGGGCCTGGAAAGGGCGCAGCTATCCGAAAACGACTGCTGGGTAGGTGACGAAACCGATTTCGTCGTGTATGGATACCGCCATGAATGAAGCCGCGCCCCAGGAACAGAATTCAGAACCACAGGTTGTCGATCTTGAAGCCCATGTGGAATCCATCGTACGCGCATCAGGGACATCATTTTTCTGGGCCATGCGACGCTTGCCGGAAGCGAAACGCAACGCAATGTATGCAATTTATGCATTTTGCCGCGTAGTCGATGACATCGCAGATGAGCCGGGCAGTATCGAAGAAAAACAAGCGGGCCTTGGTCTCTGGCGGGGTGAGATTGAGAGGTTGTTTGCCGAACGTCCACGCCATCCGATTGCACGCGCGTTACTCATCCCGGTTGAGCGATTTGATCTTAGAAAAGAAGACTTCCGCGCCGTGATTGATGGTATGGAAATGGATGCAGCGGAAATAGTTCGCATTCAGGATATGGCGGAACTTGAGCTTTATTGTGACCGGGTTGCAAGTGCTGTTGGGCGCCTGTCTGTTCGGGTTTTCGGCGTGCCTGAAGCATTAGGGATCAAACTTTCATTTGCTCAGGGACAGGCATTGCAATTAACGAACATTCTGCGTGATGTGGTTGAAGATGCTGAACGCGACCGGCTTTATCTGCCTGGCGATCTTTTGCGATCCCACGATATCCCCACCGATGATCTGCCCGCTTTGCTGGCGCATCCCAATCTTGAACATGTGTGTGAACTTCTGGCTGACGTTGCTAAGCGGCGGTACCGAGAGGCACACCAATTCGCTGGCCAATGTGATCGCAATGATGTTCGCCCTGCTGCAATGATGATGGATGTTTACCATCAGGTCCTCAAAAAGCTGATGCGCCGTGGCTGGCGGGATATTTTCTCGCCTGTCAAACTTTCAAAGCTGGAGAAAATGTGGACCCTGATCCGTCATGGGATTTTTTAATCTATGACTGCCAGGGTTCATGTTATTGGCGCAGGCGTGTCAGGATTGTCCGCCGCCGTTCATCTGGCACGCCGTGGATACGAAGTTCGGGTATATGAAGCTGCTGCCCATGCTGGGGGACGGTGCCGGTCTTATTTTGATCGTACGCTTGAGCAGAAAATTGACAACGGAAACCATCTCGTATTAAGCGGCAACCGTGCCATCGTCGATTACCTGAACCTTATTGGTACGCGGGATACAATGTGGGAACCGGTAAGGGCGGAATTCCCTTTTCTCGATCTCAATTCTGATGAGCGCTGGACCGTGCGCCCCGATCAAGGACGGATTCCATGGTCATTGTTTTCATCAGATAAGCGGGTTCCGGGAAGTTCCTTTCTGGAATACCTGAACGGGCTTCGTCTGGCGATTGCCGGGCCTGAGCAGACTGCACAGTCCTGCCTTGATCGTGGCGGCGTACTATATCGCAGGTTTTGGGAACCCTTAGCGGTTTCCGTCCTGAATACAGATGTATCGGAGGCTTCTGCGAAACTCCTGTGGCCGGTTCTGCGTGAGACTTTCGGTCGCGGCGAAACGGCATGCCGTCCAATGATCCCAAAGCAGGGTTTGAGCGAAACGTTCGTTGACCCGGCAATTCGCTATCTGGAGCGTAAAAACGGGCAGGTATTGTATGGGCAGCGGTTAAAGTCTTTCGTATTTGAAGCGGGTCGCGCTTCAGGGCTCGATTTTGGAGACCAGCTGACTGATGTTGCTGAGCGGGACCGGGTTGTCCTTGCGGTCCCGCCATCGGCTGCCAAAAACCTTTTGCCCGACATAGTCATGCCGGATCAATTCAGAGCCATTGTAAACGCACATTTCCTCCTGCCTCGTACTTCTGCCGATGTTTCATTTCTTGGGCTGGTCGGAGGAATCGGGCACTGGCTGTTTGTCCGAGGAAATATCGCGTCGGTAACAGTCAGTGCCGCAGAGGAGCTGGTAGAGCAGTCAGCGGAAAAAATCGCTGCCCAGATGTGGCCTGAGATCACCAAAGCGCTCGATCTCGGCGATATACCAGTTGGAGTTTATCGGATTGTTAAGGAAAAAAGGGCAACATTTGCTCAAACACCAGAGCAGGTTTTGATGCGCCCAGCAACGAGGACAAGTTGGACTAATCTTCTACTTGCGGGTGACTGGACGGACACTGGGCTTCCCGCAACCATTGAGGGGAGCATACGATCAGGCGAAAATGCCGCATTATTGGCCGGAAAATCCGCATAAACGCTTGCAATTACGAGTCAATTTTGAGAAAAAGCAGTTTATAAGATTTCTATTGAGCGCCGTTCGGAGGGCTATAGTTTTCCGAACGCTGACTCTTTTTTTGGGCGCAAAACATGGTGATGTTTGAGCGAACCCCGGCTCAGGTCGACGAAATTAAAGCGTCGGATGAGCGGGCAATTGATGGCGTTATCGAGGAGGCTTCCACTTGGCTGGTAAGCCGACAGGCTGAGGACGGCCACTGGGCGTTTGACCTGGAAGCCGACGCGACGATTCCTGCCGAATATATTTTCCTCAATCATTTTCTCGACACGATCAATGATGAGATGGAAAAGAAGCTTGCTGTTTACCTGCGGGGTATTCAGGAAAAGCATGGCGGCTGGCCGCTTTATCACGATGGCGATTTTAACATGAGCGCCTCGGTCAAAGCGTATTTTGCGCTGAAACTGGTCGGTGATAGCCCGGACGCGCCTCACATGACGAAAGCGCGGAACGCAATTCTGGAACATGGTGGCGCGGCGAAAGCAAACGTATTTACACGCATCGCGCTGGCGTTGTTTGAACAGGTGCCTTGGGGCGCTGTTCCGGTCATGCGCCCGGAAGCGATGTTGTTGCCGAAATGGGCGCCGTTTCATATCGACAAGGTTTCGTACTGGTCGCGTACAGTCATGGTGCCACTGTTTATTATTGCCGCGAAAAAACCGAAAGCCGCGAATCCACGGAAAGTTGATATTCGAGAACTCTTCCTGGTCCCGCCGGAAGACGAAAAAAATTACATCGTCAATCCGACGGGGCACTGGATTGGTGATGCGCTGATTCATCTTGATCGGGTTATGCAGGTTATCGAACCATTTATGCCAAAATTCCTTGAGAAACGAGGGATCGATAAGGCTCTTGCGTTCGTTGAGGAACGCCTGAACGGCGATGAAGGGCTGGGCGGTATTTTCCCGGCGATGGCGAACGCTGTCATGGCCTACCATTCGCTTGGCTATCCGACCGACCACCCGGACTACGTGATCGCACGAAATTCAATTGAGCGCCTGGTTGTGACAGACGATGACGGTCAATCCGCCTATTGTCAGCCGTGCTTATCTCCTGTCTGGGATACAGGACTGACGGCTCACGCGCTATTAGAGGCTGGCCTCACGGATGGCGATGAGATTCTTGATAACGCTAATGACTGGCTGGTTGGGCGTCAAATTCTGGACGTTAAAGGTGACTGGCAGGCAAATCGCGGGCATCTCCGTCCTGGTGGATGGGCGTTTCAATACTGGAACGATCACTACCCGGATGTCGACGACACTGCTGTGGTTGTTATGGCGCTGCATCGGGCGAACCCTGAAAAATATAAAGATACCATTGACCGTGCTACCGAATGGGTCATCGGTATGCAAAGCAAGAACGGTGGTTGGGGCGCGTTCGATGCGGATAACGAACATTATTTTCTCCAGCATATTCCGTTCGCCGACCATGGCGCATTGCTTGATCCACCAACTGCCGATGTTAGTGCGCGGTGTTTGAGCATGTTGGCCCAACTTGGATATCCGAATGATGATCCCTCTATTACCAATGTTCTGTCTTACCTGAAAGGCGAGCAGGAAGATGATGGGTCATGGTTTGGCCGCTGGGGGAATAATTATGTTTATGGAACCTGGTCCGTTCTCTGTGCTTTGAACGCGATTGGTGAAGATCCGGACCAACCCTATATCCGAAAAGCCGTTGACTGGTTGAAGGGACGCCAGAGCCCGGATGGCGGTTGGGGTGAAGATTGCGCAAGTTACTGGCAGCACCGCCGCGATGAAGTCAAAGCCTCAACACCGTCACAAACGGCCTGGGCCGTTCTTGGCCTGATGGCGGCGGGTGAGGTTGACAGTGTCGCTGTGAAAGGCGGGATTGAGTATTTGATGCGAGAGCCGCGTAAAGACGGCAAATGGGAAGAGGAATACTTCAATGCTGTTGGTTTCCCGCGCATTTTCTATCTCCGCTATCACGGGTATAGCGCATTTTTCCCCCTCTGGACGCTGGCTCGGTACCGGGAACTTCAAAAGCGGAACAACAAATTTCCACAGCACGGAATGTAATCCATGAAAATTGGTGTGGTCACAGGGCTTCACCGTGAGACCCAATGCCTTCCCGTTGGCGATGACGGGTTGATGGTGCGTTGCGCCGGGGCCAAGCCTGCGCAGGCGGAAGTTTGCGCGACCGAACTTCTGGCTGACGGTTGCGGCGCGTTGATCAGTTTCGGCATCGCTGGCGGATTATCACCAGATATTGGCGAAGGTGTTGTGGTGATTGCCGACAAAGTGGTGTTGCCGGATGGAACAACCGTTTCAACAGCAGATAACTGGCGAGAACGTTTACTGGGTGTTTTACCAAAGAACGGCGGCGTTGTGACTGGCGCAATTGCCGGGTCGGAAATCCTGATCGGCACGCCTGATGGAAAGGCACAACTACATGAAATCACCAAAGCTCTCGCCGTCGATATGGAAAGTCAAAGGATCGCTGTTGTTGCGGCCAAAGCCCAGGTACCACTTATGGTGATACGGGCAATTTCTGACTCTTCAACACGCGGAATTCCCGACATTGCAATTGGTGCCATAAATGAAGATGGGACCCCGCGCTATGGGCGGGTCATCGGTCGCTTGCTCAAGCAACCGACTGAACTACCGAAGCTTCTCCGCCTGTCCAGAGATACGGAAAATGCACTCGCCAGCTTACGCAGCGTTGCCCTGGCTGCTGGCCCGTTGTTCCGCTTCGCGTGATCTAAGCGCTTTTGCTTCTTCCTGCTGCTGGGTCAGGGTTTTCACAAGGCCTTCAAACACAAACTCCGCCGGGCGCTGGTTATCCAGGGGGATTTCCGGGGCCATGGGCTGGTCCGTCGAAATGCCTTTCAAAAACACTTTCAAGGCTTTCAGTGGATGGGCGACTGTATCCCTGACTGCGGTCGCTTCGTAGCCGCAATGCACCATGCAGTCGGCGCATTTCTCGTATCGTCCGGTGCCGTAATTATCCCAAACGGTATCTTCCATTAATTCCTTGAAGCTTGCGGCGTAACCTTCGCTCAGCAGATAGCAGGGTTTCTGCCATCCAAAGATGTTTCGCGTCGGATTTCCCCAGGGCGTGCACTCATATGTCTGGTTTCCGGCCAGAAAATCCATGAACAGAGAGGACTGGCTAAAACGCCATTCCTTTTCGCCCTTCAGGTCGAAGATGTCGCGGAACAGTTGTTTTGTTTTCTGGCGGTTGAGGAAGTTTTCCTGATCGGGCGCGCGCTCGTACGCGTAACCCGGTGATACCGTGATCCCTTCAATGCCCAGATCATCCATGCAGAAATCAAAGAACTCGGCAGCTTCCTTGGCCGTCATCTGACCGAATAATGTGCAGTTCACATTGACCCTGAATCCACGTTTCTTGGCTTCACGGATGGCGGCGACGGTGGTATCGAACACTCCGTCCTGATCAACGGCATGATCGTGATGCTCTTTCAAACCATCAAGATGCACGGAAAAGGTCAGGTAGGGCGTTGGTGTGAAATCATCAAGCCGCTTTTCCAGTAAAAGACCATTTGTACAGAGATAGACAAACTTCTTGCGCGCGACCAGACCGTCGACAATCTCTTTGATCTCTTTGTGGATCAACGGCTCGCCACCGGGAATAGAGACAATCGGCGCGCCGCATTCGTCAGCGGCATGAAGGCATTCTTCAGCGCTCAGGCGTTTGTTGAGGATGTCTTTTTCATAATCAATCTTCCCACACCCTGGGCAGGCCAGATTACAACGAAACAATGGTTCCAGCATCAGAACCAGCGGGTATTTTTCGACACCCTTCATGCGCTGCTTCATGATGTAGGCGCCAACGCGAATTTGCTGGATAACAGGAACTGCCATAACTCAAGCCTCCGCCTGGGCGCGGGCCGTACGGCCCGCCTTGGTGATTTCATGTGGTAGTTTGAAAACTACGTTTTCCTCAACACCTTTCAGGTGCTCGACTTCAACCTCGCCAAAATCGCCAAGTCTCTTAATGACGCCTTGCACCAGTTCTTCCGGCGCAGACGCACCAGCAGTGACGCCGATGGTGGAAACGCCTTCCATCCACGTTTCCTCAAGTGCTGTAGCGTCGGCAATCAGGTAGCTCGGGATACCCAGTTCAACGCCAAGATCGCGGAGCCTATTGGAGTTTGAACTGTTCGAAGCGCCAACGACCAGCAACAGATCAACGACTGCTGCCAGATCGTGGGTTGATTGCTGGCGATTCTGGGTTGCGTAACAGATATCCTTGACGTCAGGGCCCTGAATGTTCGGGAAGCGATTTTTAAGGGCTTCAATCACGTCTTTGGTATCATCAACGCTCAATGTGGTCTGTGTCACATAAGCCAGTGCATCCGGGTCTCGGACTTCCAGGTCGTCAACGTCGGTTGGGTGTGTAACCAGTAAGACGCCACCGGGGATGCGGCCTTGCGTGCCTTCGACTTCCGGATGGCCGGCATGGCCGATCAGTATGACCTGGCGGTTACGCTTCGCGTGATTCTGACCTTCCTTGTGGACTTTGGAAACCAGCGGGCAGGTGGCGTCTATGACCGGCAGGTTGCGCTCTTTCGCTGCTGCGACCACGGCATCCGACACACCATGGGCGGAAAAGATGGTGTTGGCGCCCTCAGGGATCTCGTCAATCTCTTCCACAAAAATGGCACCCTTGGCCCGAAGTGAGTCAACCACGTGTTTGTTGTGGACGATTTCGTGGCGGACATAGACGGGCGGACCGAAGATATCCAGCGCACGTTCAACGATTTCAATGGCGCGTTCGACACCGGCACAAAAGCCGCGCGGCGACGCTAACAGGACCTTCAGCGGTTGGCTCATATTGGCTCTCAAAACTGAGTAATCATCGTCACCGGCCTGCCGGGACATGGGACCGCCGTTCTGCGCGGTCTGTTGCTTATTGAAAATAGGGGCCAACGTGATAAATGTGAAGGCCTGATCGTGAAAGTGTTTACCCGAAACGAATCGGAATTGCCAGCGCATAAACTGCGCAGCAATCCACCAAAAAGCCCTTCTGATTTTGGGTGTTTATGAAAGGTCGAGGCGCGTGATCCTGGTTACCGGTGCGACAGGTTTTGTAGGCTCTTCTATTGTTCGTCTGTTACTGGCAAAGGGCGAGGCCGTGCGGGCTTTGGCGCGTCCGGGAAATGACCGGTCCAATTTAGCCGGTCTAGATGTTGAAATTGCCGAGGGCGACCTACTTGATCCGGTCAGCCTGGCCTCAGCCGTCAAGGGCTGCGCCGGGCTTTACCACGTGGCGGCGGACTATCGCCTCTGGACCCGTCATCCTGGGAAAATGATGGCGGCAAATATCGAAGGCAGCCGGGCGATCCTCAGGGCCGCAGCTGACTCCGGGGTAAAGCGAATCGTTTACACCAGCTCCGTTGCCACCCTTGGCATCGTCAAAGGCGGGGAGGGGGATGAGGAGACGCCGGTTTCAATTGACAACATGATTGGCGTCTACAAACGCTCCAAATACTGGGCCGAGGAGGCGGTGAAAGAATTGATCGAGGTGGAGGGGGTTCCCGCCGTCATCGTCAACCCGTCAACGCCTGTTGGTCCGCGTGATATCAAACCAACCCCGACCGGGCGGATGATTGTCGAAGCGGCGGCCGGGCGCATGCCGGCTTACGTTGATACGGGGCTAAACATCGTCCATGTCGATGACGTTGCCGCCGGGCACCTTCTGGCCTATGACAAGGGCGTCATTGGTGATCGTTATGTGTTGGGTGGTGAAAATTTGGAACTCGCCCAAATCCTGGCCGAGATTGCACGCATCACCAACCGCAAGGCCCCGACCATAAAAATCCCGCATAATCTTATCCTGCCCTTGGGCTACGTCGCCGAAGCCTGGACCCGGCTGACTGGTGGTTCGGAACCGTTCGTCACTGTAGATGGCGTGAAGATGGCGAAGAAAAAGATGTTCTTCTCATCAGCAAAGGCAAAGCGTGATCTCGGCTATTCAGCGCGCCCGGCAACCGAGGCACTGGCCGATGCCGTTCAGTGGTTTCGGCACAACGGGCACCTTCCTTAAATGTGGTTGGGCTTACGCATGATATTATGGTGTGCTCATGGTTGTATTTGTGGTAAGATATACCAGAGTGATATCAACTAATAACATACACAGATGGAGTGGGGATGATGAAAGTCATTCGGCTTATGTGTTTGTTCCTGATGTTTCCTGTGCCTGCCATTGCTGAAGAAGTGTCCATTGCAGTGAATGCAAACTGGGCCCCGTTTACGGTCAAGTATGAGGGGCATACAAAAGGGCTTCTGGTTGACCTTCTGAATGCGATTATTGTCGAGCGGATGGGGTATTCGATCCGCTATAGCCCGGTTCCCTGGAAACGCGCGCAGCTGCAAGTGAAGTCGGGTCGGTCGGATATCATGCTGACCTATCCATCTGATGAACGGCTGACCTATTCCGAGCGTTCGGAAAATGTTGTATTTGCCCTGGAAGAAAGAGCCTTCGTGAAGACCGGGTCCCGCGCCGAGCAGGTCTTGCGTGAGGGGACTTCGGTAGAAAAAATGAAGGCCTTCAGGGTATGCGTTATCCTGGGCGACAACTGGGCAACGGGCTTCTTCAAAAAACACAACATTCCCTATCATTTAGCGGGCACTACCGATAACTGTGTCAGAATGCTGGCCGCTGATCATATGGATGTTTTTGTGCAGTCCGCAACAGCAGGCTTAAGCACAATCCACAAGACAGCGCTTGAGGATAAAATCACCATGCTCCCCCATATCTATTCGAGCGTTCCATTTGCGCTTCTGGTATCCCGGAAATCACCACATAAGGCTGAGTTCCTGAGCCGGTTTGATGAGACTGTAAGTGCGATGAAAAACGATGGCAGTTATGACAAGCTGATTGACAAATTACGCCGGGCGGCCCGCTGACACATTTTTTAAACCTTCAAGAGACTCCCCTCTCTTGCGAATCTGGCTACAGGTCGCTACATATTCCCGGATTGTATTGACGGGGAAATCCAGGATATGAAAGCATTGATGTTGGCGGCTGGTTTGGGCCGCCGGTTGTATGGCGATGAAAACGCCGAGTTACCTAAAGCCCTGCTTAAGTTTGATGGCCAGACGCTGCTGCAACGCCATATCGAGACACTTGTTGCATGTGGCGTTGATGAACTTGTGCTGGTTGTTGGACATCGTAGTGACGATATCTTGTCCGAGGCAGACCGCGTGGCCCCCGCTGATTTTGTGTCCTCGTTCTTTAATCCGCGTTACCGTGAAGGTCCGCGTTTATCGCTTGCGGCCGGCGGTGACGTTATGCGTTCCGGTGATCAGATCCTCTTTATGGACGCTGATGTGCTTTACCATCCTCACCTGATGCAGCGCCTCATCAATTCCGAGCATGAGAACTGCTTTGTCATGGATCGGGAATTTCAGTCAACCGATGCCTTTGTCGAAGTTTGCCTGCGTGAAGGGGTCATCGTTGACTTCGGTAAGCAGGTGACGAAACAGCACGACACCATTGGTGAATGGCCTGGGTTCTTCAAAATGGCACCTTCAGTGGCAGCGGGGATCGCAGACAGGGTTGATGCCTTCATCGCCAGCGGTGAAATTGAAGGGGCTTACGAAGAAGCCTTTCGTGATGAGATGTGGGCGCATGCGCCCGGTGCTTTCGGGGTCGAAGACATTACAGGGGTTCCCTGGGTTGAAATTGATTCCCCTACGGATCTTGAAAAAGCAACGTCAAAGGTGTTCCCGAGGATTACAGATTTTGATTACGATGCCGCTGATGAGGTTAAATCGGCCTAATTAGCTTAATCATGCAACTCCGCTGGTGTGCAGGACAATGACACCAATTGCGACAGTTGAGGCGGCAAGGATACGGCGACCACCAAACGGTTCATTCAACAACTTGCATCCAATCCAGGCAGCAACCACGACGCTGGTTTCGCGAAGGGCTGAGACGTAGGTTACTGGTGCCAGAGACATGGCCCAGATTGCCAACGCATAAGCCGAAAATGTAAACACCCCACCCAGCATGCCTTTTCCGAAATGCCCTTTGACAGCGTTCCAGCCCCGGCGCTTGGTCAGCACGATTGCGACAATGCCAAAGGGGATGTCGCCGATGATCATCAGCCAGACGATATAGGAAAACACATCCTCCGCTACCCGGCTCGCCATGCCATCAATGACACTATAAACGGCGATATTGACGCCGGTGAATAGAGCAAAGCCGAGTGGACGAATGTCTTCCGGAAATTTGGTCGTATGGATGGCAAGGCTAAGGATTGCGAGGCTGATCAGTCCAACCCCGGCCAAACCCTGCGTGCTGAGGTTTTCACCCATGAACAGATATGCACCAAGCGCTACCAGAACCGGTGCAATGCCGCGTTGAATCGGATAGACGTGGGAGAGATCGCCGACGCGATAACCCATGCAGACACTAACAAAATAGACCTGATGAATTGCGGCGGAAGCTAACAGGTAGGGCCAAACGTCTGCTTCCGGGAAGGCAACAAATGGAGAAAGCGCGAAACCACAAAGTCCGCTGGTGCCCATGACCACACCCATCCTGAGCCAGGGATCTCCGCCGCTTTTTACAAGTGCGTTCCAGCTTGCGTGTAAGACAGCTGCGCCAAGAACGAGGCAAAGGACAAAAGGGTCCATTTAAGATGTTTTCCTAACCACGACATCACACACGATAGACATATTCCTTGTTCGGGTTGCGGTCGATGTCGGGGGGGTAGTTCTTGTACTTGTCGGCGTAATATTGCTCAAGATGATCTCCTGCCGACAGTCGATTATATGTGGCATAATAAATACGCCGCACATCATCGCTCATGTTGGGGCCGGAAGCATGCGGTGCGTAACAGTCGAAAAACACGATGTCGCCCGGCTGAGTTGGTAAGTGGACGAACTCCATGCCCTTCATATCGTCCTCATTTAGCGGCTCCCAGGATTGGAACAAGCCGCGTTTGTGATGCCCGCCGCACATTTCCAGGCAGCCGTTTTCAATAGTCGCTTCATCGATGCTGACCAGCACGTTGATGAAGAAGTCTGCGTAAGTGTCCCAACCTGCCTGGCTGTCCTGATGGGGTTTGAAACCGTCACCTCCGGGCATTTTGAAATTGACTTTCTCCTTGAACAGAACTGCTTCTTCGCCAAGAAGCTGGCCGACCGGATGGCGCAGCTTTTCCGCCAGCTCCCGGTAGCCGCTGTGGAACGGCGAGATTTTTTCAATCCGGCTGACCAGATCGACGCCATCGTCTTTCAGGCTTTGCTCATGATAGACCCAGTGTTTTCCGGTCTCTTCTGGCATCGCCAGCAACTCGTCGGTCCAGGCTTTTACCGTGGACATTTCGTCGGCGGACAACCCGCCTCTTACGACCAGAAAGCCATCGTTTTTAAAGTCTTCAAGTTGAGCGTCGGAAAGGGTGGTGATTGAGACCATTTTTAGGAGATCCGTTATGTTTCGAAACAGCGCCGGAGTGTACGCCGATGATTCGTTCCCTTCAACACATGAAGGGTGTTGGCCTGCCACGAATTTGGCTGCATTGTATTGATATTTGTTTGACTGCTTACAGGAGCGTGATGTGATCGATGCCGACGATTTTCTGGTGCCTGCAAAGGCTGCCGGGTTTGATTTTTATACGGGCGTGCCATGCTCGTTTCTGGATCCGTTTATTAACCGGACCATTTCACATCCTGATCTCGATTATGTCGCCGCCGCCAGCGAAGGCGAGGCTGTTGCCATTGCATCCGGGGCGTGGCTGGCGGGGCGGGGCACAGTTGTCATGTTTCAGAATTCAGGCCTTGGTAATGCTGTTAATCCGCTCACATCGCTAAACGACCCGTTCCGGATACCAACCATGCTGATCACCACCTGGCGGGCAGGGCCAGGGTTGAAAGACGAGCCTCAGCATGAGTTGATGGGGCAGATCACACCGTATTTGCTGGACCTGATGAAAATTGACCGTCTGGCGTTTCCAAAGTCAGCAAGCGAGGTTTCAACTGTCCTGAGCGCTGCCAATTCGGCTATGGACAGAAGCGGTCTGCCGTTTGCCCTGATTATGGAAAAAGGTGATGTCGCACCCAGTCCGGTAGCGGAACAACCCTTTTTCGCACGGACGCCTGGAATATGCGAAGACCTGAATGAGAAGGGCGACAAGGCAACTCGCATGGCGGCGATGGAGCGGATGCTGGCTGGATTGCCCGAACAAGCAGTCATTATTGCAACAACGGGAAAATGCGGGCGTGAATTGTTTACTTTGAGCGACCGCCCGCAACATCTGTATCAGGTAGGGTCTATGGGTTGCGCCGCTGGCATGGGCCTTGGTGTTGCTTTAAATGCAGACAACCCAGTCATCGTCCTTGATGGCGATGGGGCATTGATGATGAAAATGGGATCGCTTGCGACAATTGGGGCCTATGCACCGGGCAATCTGGTGCATATCGTGCTTGATAACGGAACGTACGATTCAACCGGTGGGCAACCGACTGTTTCGCCGGGGGTTGATTTTGCAGCGACCGCGATTGCGTGTGGCTATGCGAAGGCCTGGAGTTGTGATACACTGGACGGGTTTTCCAAGGCACTTTCCGGCGGATTAGACTGCGCTGGTCCGAGCCTTATCCATATGGCAATTCGGCCGGGCTCCATGGACAACCTTGGGCGCCCGACGATCAAACCTTGTGAAGTCGCAAGACGGTTCCGCGATTTTCTGGCAAAGGGATGAGGCTGAAGAATTTGCATTGGGCGTGAACTTATGAGTCATAACACCTTGATCCATAAAATCGCTCGCGTAACCATTGTCAGGGCATTGGTCGGGACGACGGTTAAGCCTAATCATTTGACGACGGCCCGTCTGACTTTCGGTGTTCTGGCTGCAGGCATGCTGGCTGTTGGTGATCCTTACTGGTCCGAAATCGGGGCTGGGGTATTTGTGTTTGCCCTGTTTCTTGATCGTGCAGACGGTGACTATGCGCGTCTTACGGGGCAAACGAGCGCATTGGGTCATACCTATGATTTGATCGCGGACGCAATATCCAATGCGTTGATATTTGTTGGGTTGGGGGTTGGTTTGCGTGCCAGTGAATACGGCTGGCATGCAGTGCCTATGGGGATCGCGGCTGGTCTGGCTGTCGGCTCGATCCTGTGGCTGGTGATCAGAATAGAAGAACTGGAAGGGGAGCGGGCGGCAGAGCTAGGTAACTTTGCCGGGTTCGATCCTGATGATGCCATTCTGATCGTGCCGATTGTCATTTGGCTAGGCGGGGCGCATGGTTTGTTAATGGCGGCGACCATCGGTGCGCCAGCGTTTGCCGTTTTCTTCTACTGGCTTTTTCGGCGCAAGTTGATCAGTACCCAACAGGTCCACAGGCAATAGATACTGGCGCCGATTCCAGCGACGATGAAAAAGGGCTCCAACCAGCCAGCCCAGGTAATCGGGCCAAGGATGTATATACCGTCTTCCAATTCGAACCCGGCTAACCCTGGATATCCAATCGCTTCCCCTGCATCAGCATCAATATCATCGCTGGCCTTGTCGATGCCGAGGTTTAGAAACATGGATGCGACGGCACTGAATGCCCCGGCTGCCCCCAAAGCCATGGCCCAGGCTCCCAGTTGACCATCGCGAAATCCAATCCCCAGACACAGGAACAGTGCACCGTAACTGAGGCTGCCGGATATGTAATCCAGATAATAGCCGAGCCGCGATGTCATTTGCTTCTGGCGCGCCAGTTCACCATCGAAGTGATCAAGAAACCTGGAAAAGATGAAAACACCGGCACCCCAGTTTGCGTATACGGGATCACCATTCGCCAGCATAGCCGCACCGGACAGGGCAAAAAGCAGGGTCAGGATTGTGATCTGGTTGGGGGTCACAGGTGAGTTAACCAAAGGACGGACAAGGGCCCGGGCGATGCGCTGGTCATAAGGGATCGCGGATTTTGCCATCGTGCCATTTTTCCGAAAACGAATGTTCGAAATCGCAAAGTGTTGCAGGGCGCTTTCGAAGTCAAGAACGCTGGCAACCTCTATGCGTCATGATATAAGGGCTGGCGTGAAAGTAATCTGTCAAATCCCACCATATCAGGAAGCCCCGTGCTCGAGACTGCCGCCACCAAATACCGTATTCTGTTAGCCAATTGGACGGCGCTGGTTCGACGTGGTGCATGGGGTGTCGTGGGCTTGGCGCTGCTGTTTACTGCCTTGAGTGTGAACTATCTGATTGAGAATACACGCATCAATACAGATACAACTGACATGCTATCCGCGGACCTTCCATTTCGCCAGTTTGACCGGGAAATGAGTGCGGCTTTTCCTGAAATGTCCGATAACCTTCTGGTGGTGATTGACGGCCATACGCCTGATCTTGCTGACCATGCTGCCCTGGCTATGGCTGCACGTATGCGCGCCGCACCTAAGGTTTTTGGTAATGTCCATGATATTGCGGGCGAGGTGTTCTTTCGCCGCAATGGGTTGCTCTACCTGGACGTTGATGAGCTTTATGATCTCAGTGACAAGCTGGCCGAAGCGCAACCGTTCCTGGGATCGCTCTGGCAGGACCTCAGCCTTCGCGGCCTGTTTGCCATGCTCGGCAAAGCGATTGATGTATCCGGGCGCACGGATATCGGCCAGCCCGTTGAAATCGCCTCCATCCTGAACAGTCTCGCCGCCGTTGGTGAAGCACAATTGCGCGGAGAGTTCAGCCAGATATCCTGGCGTGATCTGATGCAGGGTAAGGATGACGGCGCCAATGCAAACCGACGTTTCTTACTGGTAAAACCACCTCTTGATTTTGACTCCCTCAGCCCCGCGTCTGACGTCATGGATGCCGTACGCGCCTTGGCCGTGGACATGGGCTTTGGGGAAAACTCAGGCGTTCGTGTCCGGTTGAGTGGTTCTGCCGCACTGGCTCAGGAAGAGTTGGAAAGTGTAGAGGAAGGGATGGGGCTTGCCGGAATTCTTTCGCTTACGCTGGTGCTTATTCTTCTGGCCGTTGGTTTGAAACGCGTCAGCCTTGTAATCGCGACGATCCTGACGCTGCTGATGGGCCTGATCTGGACAGCGGCCTTTGCGATTATTGCGCTGGGAGCGCTCAATCTGATCTCTGTCGCTTTTGCTGTTCTGTTCATCGGACTGAGCGTTGATTTCGGAATTCATTACGCGCTTCGCTATAAAGAAGCTGTTGATGAAGGTTCAGCCCAAGGGGAGGCGCTTGAGCGTGCCGCATCGGGCGTTGGGGGTGCGCTAACCCTGTCTGCCATCTGCGCCGCCATCGCCTTTTATTCGTTCCTGCCAACAGACTATCAGGGTCTTGCTGAGCTCGGCCTGATCGCCGGAACCGGCATGTTTATTGCCCTGTTTGCCAATGTGACCGTATTGCCCGCTTTGTTGTCATTAACCCCGATCTCGGCTCGTCGGGGCGCGAAAACTACAAACACGTTGCCAGCATTCGCATTCCAGACCTTCGTCAAAAAGCGAGCGCGAGGGATTTGTCTTGTGTTCATGGTCGTTGGTGGCATTGCCTTGATGATTGCGCCGAAGGTCGATTTTGACTTTGATCCCTTAAATCTGAAAGATCGCTCTACGGAATCAATGGCGACGCTTGTTGATCTGATGGCTGATAGCCGAACCAGCCCCTATTCCATTGAAATCCTGATGCCCGATCTTGAGTCCGCGAAGAAAACCGCTGAACAGCTTGGTAAACTCAATACGGTTAAACAAGTCGAAACTTTGGCCGATTACGTACCTTTGGAGCAGGATGAAAAACTTGCTGTTATCCGAACTATGGCCCTGTTTCTTGCCCCTGCCATGAGTGGTGATGGCGAGCGAGCTAAGCTCGATGATGACATGCGGGCGGGGACAGTGCGTGCGTTTTTGGGAAAACTTTCGGTGCTGGCCGATAAAGGTGCCGTTGATGACAAAGTTGCCGCCAAGCGATTGGAGCAAGTGCTTCGCTCTGCTTTGAAGCAGGGTAACGCCGAGCTGGCGGAATTGGAGGCGCGGTACCTCGTCTCATTGCCCGCGCAACTGGCCCTTCTCAAACAATCCCTGGAGGCGCGGGCGGTAACACTTAAGGACTTACCTCACTCGGTCACACAGCGTCAGATTACGGGTGATGGACGTGTTCGTATTGAGGTCTATCCGAAAGAAGATCTGCAGGACCGCGACGCCCTCGTGCGATTTGTCGATGAGGTCAGGGAGGTGGCGCCGCGCGCGATTGGCTCTCCCGTGGTTATCTTGGAAGCAGGCCGGGCTGTTCTGCGGTCGTTTTTTCAGGCGGGAGCAATGTCTGTCATCGTAATTGCGATGTTATTGCTTATCATTCTCGGAAAATTGCGTGACGTGATGCTGGTGTTTGCACCGTTGTTGCTGGCAGGTGTTTTCAGTCTCGCGGCTACAGTTCTGTTCGGTCTCTCGTTCAATTTTGCTAATGTGATCGTGTTGCCGTTGTTGTTTGGGCTCGGGGTTGCAGGTGGAATTCATCTGGTTTCGCGTGATGCAGGGGAAGGCGGCGGTGGAGCGGTGCTGGAGACATCAACACCGCGCGCCGTAATGTTCAGCGCACTGACAACCATTGGCTCTTTCGGATCAATCGCGCTTTCAAGTCACCCCGGCACATCCAGCATGGGCGTGCTGTTGACGGTTGCGATTTCGCTGACGCTTCTTTGCACCCTGATCTTCCTGCCAGCCTTGATGGCGATGGTTTCCGGGAAGGTAACCCGTGAGTGAGAATGCTCGAAAGTTAATATTTCCGTTGGTCCGCACACTGTCGGCACCAATATCCAAATTGCTTGTAAAAACGCCGATCAGTGCCAACCAGGTTACAATCTTGTCATTGGGCTTCGGCCTGATCGCACTTTGGTATTTGCATTTTGGCGACCACATGTCGGTTTTGATTGGAGCTGCGTTTTTCATCGCCAGTTATGTAATGGATAACTGCGATGGTGAGATTGCACGCCTGAAAAACCAAAGCTCCACCTTTGGCATGCATTTCGATACCTTTGTTGACTGGGTCCTAAACTCTGGTTTCTTTGCTGCCCTTGGCATCGGTTACGCTGAAATCAGCGGAAACGATGTTTGGGCGTGGTTTGGTTGGGCCGGTGCAGCAGGCGGAACGATCAATTATCTGCTGGGTTTAGTATTTACGTTATCGGACGAGCGTGAGGGTGGAGATGGTCACGTCGATGAATCCAGCTCTACGAAGCCAGAAGGTCTTTTCCAATGGTTCATTTTCATTTTTCGCGAACTGGCCCGGGCTGACTTCTGTTTTCTGGTATTGGCTCTCGCCGTATTCGATGTGCTGTGGGTCTTGTTGCCCGCCGGCGCAATTGGTGCTCAGGTTTATTGGATATTGCTCTGTGTAAAAAGTGCGCGAAAATTCAATGTCTAAACGGGCGCTCGCCAAAATCTCGCTAGAACAACGGTATTTAGGGACTTTCATTTGGCAATGTGATCGTAACCTTTGTTCCTTTGCCGATGTCGCTCATGATATCGAGCTCGCCATCATGAAGGTCCACCAGTGATGCGACAATTGCCAGTCCAAGGCCCGTACCTTCCTGTGCCGTATGTGGGTTGGTTTCGGCTCTGACGAACGGTTCTGTCAGTTTACCAATGTCCTCAGAATGAATACCTCGCCCGGAATCAATGATTTCAATGGTATGGAGCCCATCTGATATCATTGCCCGGAGTGCGACACTACCTCCCTCTGGTGTAAACTTGACTGAATTAGAGAGAACATTGAGCAGAATTTGTCTGAGCGCCCGTGGGTCCGCGTGGAGGGTGCAAGGATCATCAACAATTTCAGTTGTAAATTTAATGCCTTTGCGATTAGCGGCTTCCAGAATGATCGGTGAGCAATCTGTAATCACCTCGTTGATGGCAACGTTCTCTTTTTTCAGGGCGTGTTCGCCAGCTTCGATTGCAGAGATATCCAGGATGTCGTTGACCAGATTTAGGAGGTGCGTGCCACTGGATTGAATATCCTCTGCGTATTCCTTGTATTTGCCTGAGCCTAGAGAGCCGAAAAACTGCCCGGCCAGCATTCCCGAAAAGCCAAGGATCGCATTTAGTGGTGTTCTCAACTCGTGGCTCATTGCTGCCAGAAATTCTGATTTGGCCAAATTTGCATGTTCGGCATCAGCCAAGGCGAGGCGGAGGTTTTCTTCCGCATCCAGTCTGGTTGAAATTTCACGCATGCTGCCAATGAAAATGCTTTGGTCGTCGAGAATAAACTCGCCAACATTGAGCTCGATAGGGATGACAATACCATCTTTTCGACGGACTTCCAGTTCGCGAGCTTTGACGCCGATTACCTTGCTTTCGCTAGTTTCGATGTAGGCGTCAAGGAATGTGTCGTGCAAGCTGTCCTCTGGTTCGTTCATCAAGACCGATACATTCTCGGCAATCACTTCGCTGGCTTGATAACCAAACAGCTTCTCTGCTGCCGGATTGAAGGCCGCAATTCGCCCTTGATGATTGATGACGACGATACCTTCAACAACATTGTCGAGGATTGCCTGCAGGTATTCCTCATTCTTGCGTAATGCCTGCTCGGTATAACGCATTTGGGTGACATCGGTCGCTATGGAGCCGACAGCGACGACAGACCCTTGATCATCGATGAGTGGGAAGCGAACGGAAAGCAATGTATCGCCACCGTTCTTCAATGCGGCTGGGTGCTCATGGATTAATGGCTTTTTGGTTTCTATGACCATTTGATCATATTCACTAAGGGCTTCTGAGAAGTCGTTCGGCATGATTTCGTTCAGGCTTTTACCCTTCGCCTCCGCATTTGTAATATCAAACATCTTCTCGTAGGCCGTGTTGATCAGCTTAAACCGACCATTCGTGTCGCGTATGGCAATGATTGATGGAGAGTGGTCAAGAAGATTACGGAGTAATTCATCGCTTTCAATCAGAGCAGCTTCCGCCCGCTTTTGTTCGGTGACGTCGGTATAAGTGGTCACGAAGCCGCCGTCAGGAACGGGTCGTCCCCGGATTTCAACGATGATACCGTCTGCTTTAGTACGTACAAATTGGTGGGGCTCAAATTTTCTCGCCTGTTTGACACGGTCTTGTACTAACTGATCAATATCGCCCGGGCCGTATTCACCGCGTTCAGCGTTGAACCGAATGAATTTTTCGAATGGGTCACCGTGCCTGAACTGATCTGAGGGAAAGTCGAGGAGTTCCAGAAATCTCGAGTTGAAAAGGACTACGTTTAAATCAGCATCAACCATACTGATTCCCTGATCCATATACTCAAGGGTCATGGCCAATAAGTCTGATCTCTTCATCCGCTCCCCTAAAGGTAGATTGAGCTTTTTGGGATTTTCCCCAATTGTATCAAGCTATATGCATAACAGGCGCAGGTGCTCTAGCTTGGTCAAACCTGATGAAACAAACGGATGTTCTTCTAGTTTGTCAGCAAGGCATCTGCTTTATCGTTTAACATATGAACAAGCCCGTCAACACCGCCTGATTTCAGCACCTGACGGTACTCAGACAGTCTCTGAGCCAGTTGGCTGATTCCGGTGTCCAGCAAGACATCAATGATCCGCCAATTTCCTTTAATTTTCCGTGTCACGTATGTGAGTGCAACATTGTCGGAACCTGGATTAACAATTTGGGTATTCACCAGTATAGTTTCCTGTGGCCCCGGTTTGTTGCCAAGGGTTTCAAAAGACTGTCCCGAATAGCCATCAAACTGGGCTGCATAGGTGGCGATACTGAGGCGTGAAAATGCGGCAATCAGATTGTCACGTTGCGTCTCCGAAGCTTTTCGCCAATAGGAACTTGATGCCACCTGGATCATCAAAGGTAGGTGAAAGCCTTCAGTGATGGCCGTTTGAAGCATTTCGAAGCGTTGTTTGACGGCCGTGGTTGATGCCTGCTTCATTGTGCCTAACAGGGCGACATGGAAATCACTCACCAGCTCCTCGGGTGACGGCCCTGAAGACGCAGTTGAGGGCTGTGCGCCAATGGCCAGAGTAATGGCAAGGCAACTAGCCTTGAGAAAGTTTTTCAGGCTCATTTGATCTCCAAGCGGGTCGTTGGCGAGACAGAAGTTAGCGAGACATAAGCTCGTCAGCTTTGCTATTCAATAGGGAGATAAGCCCAGGGATGCCACGTTCCTTTAAAACAAGGCGATATTCTGAGCGGCGAACCATTAATTCACTGATACCGCCATCTACAATCACATCAACAATTTGCCATCCGGCTTTAAACTTGCGCGTCACATAGGTGATGCTGATTGTCGATTTATCGGATTTTACGAGATCGGTAATGACGAGCCTGGTGTTTGACGGACCGTCTTTGGTTGAACGATGTTCGAAAGTTTCACCACCATACCCGTCAAACAATGTTGCCAGCGTGGAAACACTCATTCGCGTAAAACCCAAAACCGCTTGTGCCCGCTCGTCATTTGTTGCCGGTTTCCAATATTGGCCGGTTGATATCTGCGTCATCAATGGGATATGGAAAGCCGCTGAGACGCCGGGCTTAAGTTTTTCATAGCGTTGGCGTACGCTTGTCTTGTCCGCCGACTTCATCGTTGAAATCAGAAGGGCTTGAAATTCAGCAACAATACTTTCTGGCGAATCGCCAGCGGCTTGGGCATGCTGCAGATTCGCAGGAATTAGCAGAAAAGCCGCCAAAAAAATGCTCAGCCAATGAGGTCTCATGGTAATCCCTGTCAGTGAATTTTCTCCCGATCACATGTAATATTGGAAATACATCAAAAGAAAGTTAAAAAAGGGGCAAAATGATAACATTTTTGCAACACTGCGCTAAAATTAACCCTTAACGGGTTGCAGGGAAGAGCGTCTTCGCCTAGAAACGAACTAGGGAGACTTCCCAGAACCCGATGTCCAAAAAGCTTTGGACGGTTTGGTTTGGGCATTATCTGTAACAATTGATGATCGGGACCGCGTAACGTGACCAATTTTATAAGTCGATTGGCCTTAGTTAGCATTCTAGTTCTTGCGGTTACGATGTTCGCATCTTCCGTTCAGGTTCAAGCTGGTGTGGGCAATAACTCAAACGTACAGACCTCATTGGTGCAGATCGCTGCTGCTGATGAAGATGACGTGAACGATCCTCTTGAATCAATGAACCGTCTGATTTTTGAGTTCAACGAATATGTCCAGTCCCTGCTGCTGCAACCGGTTGCAGAGCTTTATAATGACACGTTGCCTGCAGCTTTTCGTTCCAGCGTCAGCAACTTCCTCGATCATATTTCAACTCCAGTGACGGTGGCCAACCAATTACTGCAGGGTGACCCCAACGCCGCGATGACGTCTGTCGCCCGGTTTATGATCAATTCGACTGTTGGTATTGGCGGTTTGGCCGACGCAGCAGGCGAAGCTGGCAATGAAGGCCGCGATGAAGATTTTGGTCAAACCCTTGGCGTCTGGGGGGTTGGCGAGGGCTTTTATCTGGTTCTGCCGATCTTCGGCCCTTCAAGCCCGCGTGATGCGGTTGGCAAATTCGTCGTCGATCCCTATTTCAATGCTACGGGCCAGTGGATATCGAATGCCGATGAAACGGAACTTGATTGGACCTTGCAGGCCGTCGATGGCATTTCTGAGTTTGCAGGTGTCGTCGATGATCTGGCGCAGGTCCGTAAGACTTCTGTTGACTACTATGCGGCAATCCGCAGCCTGTATCGTCAGAAACGTAAATCCGAAATCAATAACGGCGAACAGCTCGAGTTGCCGGCAATTCCGGACCTCGGGTATGATCTGATGCCCGAAGATTTCAACCAGCCTCTGGCTGGAACCAATGAAACACGTGGTGCGGCACAGTAAGCTTCCATTTCTTTGGTCGGTATTGCTACTTTTCATATGATTCCTGCTGCGTGAATACTTGGATTAGTCCGGCAATGGGTCAAACCAGAGCCGCTTGTTTTCGAAAAGGGCGGCAAGAAGTAACGGGTTTTCCGCGCAAGAGACGTTTCGGTGCCGCAATCGTTCAATCTTCCCACTATTGATCAGTATGTGAAACAAAGCGTCGTAGTTGTTCCTCGTTTCGAATTTGAACCTGTTGTGGTTCAGAATTGACGGGGAAAACTGCCTATATATTACCGATTTGCGTGCCATTGAATTCGATGCGTGAAAAAGCTTTGTATGGAGATGTAGCAACATCCTCCATTTTTCGACGAGCAGGGATTGATAAGTATTGAATATCGACCATATCTAATTGAATGGAGAGCGCATCATTGGTGAAATTTGTTCATGAATTTCAAATTTTCTTGACCTTATTAGCCAATTTACGCTATAAAAAGACATCAGCGCTCATAAGAGGCTGATTAAAAATGGGTTCGACCTAAGGTGAGCCTACGTTGGTAAGTAAATACCATATTGCTTCATAAGGAGGATATGAAAATGAAGTTCGATAATAGGCGACCACGCTTTCTCACTTTCTTGAAATCACGATGTCGACGTTCGGAAATGTAATCTGAACGAACGGGTTTTTGCGCCAATCACGCAAAGTTTACCAATCGAGTTATCAGCTGCCCTATTTTTGCCACGGATGGCAATTAGTACTTCTGGGTAGTGAAGATTTAAGAGACGGGAAATCGATAAAATGGCAAAATCATTAACTTATCCGGCAATCTCGAGCGAAGGTGGTGTTTCGCAATACTTCCGTGAAGTATGGCGCTTTCCAATGCTTGAAAAAGAACATGAACAGATGCTGGCGATCCGCTTGCGTGAGCATGGCGACAAAGAAGCGGCGCACGAACTGGTGACGTCACATCTTCGCCTTGTCGTCAAAATTGCCATGAAATACCGAGGTTACGGGCTTCCTGTTGCTGATCTTGTATCAGAAGGCAATATCGGCCTAATGCGCGCAGTAAAAAAATTCGACCCGGATAAAGGGTTCCGGTTGTCGACATATGCCATGTGGTGGATCAAAGCGTCGATTACCGAGTTTGTTCTCAAGTCCTGGTCACTGGTTAAACTCGGCACCGTCGCTTCTCAAAAAAAGCTGTTCTTTAGTCTGCGAAATGCGAAAGCACGGCTTAACATTCTTGATTCCGGGGAATTGACGCCTGCGCAGCTTGAAAACCTGTCCGACAGGTTAAATAGCACCCCGGAAGAGATTGAAAATATAAACCGCCGTCTGGCCGTACGCGATATGTCGTTGAACGCGCCAATGTCTTATGACGATGAAGACGGCGCTGAGTTTATGGATTCGCTGGTCGATGAACGACCAACAGCAGAACATGTCTACGCCGAACAGGAAGAGCGGAACCACCATGGCGAGGTGCTGGCCCGTGTCGTTGCCGAATTACCCGAGCGTGAGCGTGACATCTTTTCGCAGCGCCACCTGAGTGAGGATCCGCCAACGCTTGAAAAACTGGGTGTGCAATATGGCATTAGCCGCGAACGGGTTCGCCAATTAGAGGCGCGAGCGTTCAAGCGGGTGCAGGAAGCGGTCGTGGCGAATGCGAAGGAACAGGGAACTCTGCCACAATCAGGAAGCGTTAGCCCATAGAATGTCATGCACGATGAATTGGAAAAGATGGCGCTCCCACTGGGGCGCCATTTTTTTTGCATATTCAATGAATTCTGAAATCTTCATCAATATGGCGAAACCGTGCTGGCTGGATAAGTTTTGCCGACGTTACTTTGACCGAATGTAGTCGGCCATCAAGATTGGTTTCCCAAAAACCCAGAAATTTTTGTAGCACCGGAAAGCGCGGCGCTTTATCCATATCCTGCCATAAAAACTCCTGAAGCAGCTGAGGGTAATCTGGCAAATGATAGGTTATGAGAGCTGTGGTAATGCGGTAATCCGCGAGTTGAAGATTTAGAGAAGTCATCCTGGCGCATCTCCTTATCAATTAGAAGTATTCCAATGGTGAGGGAAATATCTTGGTGGATCAATAAAAAAATGTTAAAAAACAATAGCTTAGCAGCGTTTTAGTGAGAGTGCTGCTAATTTTTGGTGGCTGAAATATCCGAGGATTAGCCTAATGATCGTTCTGTTTACAGATTTCGGCCTGGAAGGGCCTTATGTCGGCCAGGTAAAGGCTGTGCTTCATATTGCTGCGCCCGAGATTACTGTAATTGATCTTTTTGCCAATGCGCCAGCGCATAATCCGAAATCATCCTCCTATCTGCTGGGCGCGTATAGTGGCGGCTTTCCTGATGGCGCAGTCTTCCTGGCTGTTGTTGATCCTGGTGTTGGGGGGAATCGCTGTGCGCTTGCGGTTCGAGCGGGCCGATATTGGTACGTTGGCCCGGACAATGGCCTGGCTGAAAATTTCATCCGCCGTCAGGAAGTCGATTCGGGAGATAATCTTGATGTCTGGCAGATTGTCTGGAAACCCGAGGAATGTTCTTCGTCTTTTCATGGTCGGGATATCTTCGCTCCCATTGCCGCCCGGATCGCCGGTGGTGAAAACCCGGATGCAGATACGGATAGTTTTCGGCGTACCGTAGCCGCCCGGATTCGAAAACCAGACTGGCCACATGATCTAAATGAAATTGTCTATATTGATCGCTTCGGGAATGCGATTACAGGTGTTCGCATAAACTCTCTTGAATCAGGGCAAACACTGGAGGTAAATGGAATCTCGCTAAAGCGTGCTGAGACCTTTACCGATGTCTCACCGGGCGATATGTTCTGTTATGGAAACGCAAACGGGCTGATGGAAATTGCCGTTAATCAAAAGCGTGCCGATGAAGTTTTGCGACTCGAAATTGGGAAGGCGGTTTCGGTAATTAGACTGTGACATTCGTCACAGTCATTCCCATATAGATAAGGCATGCTTCAAGCTGTGAGATATGATAGGGGGGGCATGTGCTGGTGTGGCTGATTTCAGCTAAAAGAATACTGGCATATGTAATTATTATCAGACTAAAGTAGAACCAATATGGCGCTGAAAATCAAATTCTGGGGGGTTCGGGGGAGCATTGCCTGTGCATCACCCGAGCACATGAAATACGGGGGGAACACAAGCTGCATTGAGGTGCAGGCGGGTGACCACCGCTTTGTCATGGATGCGGGCACAGGGATCAGGAATTACGGCAAAACTGTCTTCGCCGAAGACATTCGCCGTATCTATCTGCTGCTTACCCATACCCACTGGGATCATATCAACGGGTTTCCATTTTTCGCCCCTGCCTACGACCCGTCCCGGACGATCACCATTATGGCAGGCCACCTGAAAAACCAGGGTGGTGTGCAAAATGTTTTGTCAATGCAGATGCACAATCCGATGTTCCCGGTGCCGCTTGAAGCCATGCAAGCGCAAATCGACTATCAGGATTTCGAAGCAGGTGATGACATTGTTCTGTTTGATGACTTGACGGTCAGAACGGCACCCTTAAATCACCCCAATGGGGCAACAGGGTACCGTATCGACTACGAAGGCAAGTCTGTGGTTTATGTCACCGATACTGAGCATGTCCCTGGAAAGCTGGATCAGAACATCCTGAACCTGATCGACGGCGCTGACGTGGTAATTTATGACAGCACCTATACCGAAGAGGAGTTCCCCGAAAAAGTCGGTTGGGGGCATTCAACTTGGAACGAGGGGGTTCGTCTCTGTCAGGCTGCCAACGTTAAGAAACTGGCCATATTTCACCATGATCCGGAACATCTTGATGATTTCATGGACAATATTGCCGACGAAGCAAAAGCGCTTTGGGAAGATACCTTCGTTTGCCGCGAAGGTATGGAGCTTGAAATCTAGAAAGCTTTATTCACTCTCTGCTTTAGGGTTCAGTGCTTATTGAGCCGCCGGTTTGTCAACCGTCTTCAACATATCTTTCAGATCAACTTTCTTGCCAAATTTTTCGCGTTCCGTCAGGTTCATTGGATAAACGCGAATGTTGATTCTGCGATTGGTCATTTGATTTTCCGGGATTGGCTTGCCTTCCAAATCTCGGTTGGGGACTTTCGGTTTCGTCTCCGCATAACCAACCGCTTTCAGACGACCAGTTTCGATCTCACGTTCGGCTAAAAACCGGACCACTGTTGAGGCCCGCGCGGTCGACAATTCCCAGTTCGATGGGAACATTTCGGTGCGAATTGGCGAATCGTCGCTATGGCCTTCAACTTCTATATTATAGAACTGGAATTTTGGTGATTTGATCGTTTGCGTGATTTTATCAAGGACCGGAACGGCTAGGTCAACCAGTTGAGCTGTACCGGGCTTGAAGAATGCGCCACCCGAAAGTTCGATGACCACTCCTTTTTTATCGAGCGTGATCGCAACAGCCTGATCCGCCTGCATTTCGTAAACCACATCCTCCACATCCAGTTTAAGGTTCTGGGTGTCTGATTTGGCGTCTTTTTCACCGGACCCGACATTATTGGCAATTGCGGCCGCTGCCTCCTGGTAAGCCGGGACGTCAAATTCGGAAAAAGTCAGTAACATGACGAAAAAAGCCATGAGCAGAGTGATCGCGTCGGCATAGGTGCCTAACCACGATTCATCTACTGGGGCTTCTATTGGTGGCGGTGGCGGCATCTATTTCATCACTAACGTTCTGAGGATAAAAAATCACTTTTTCATTTTGTCGATATTGAAATGAATGGCTGGATCCAGGAAGCCATTCAGATAGTCCTGAATGTAGCGCGGTGACTTTTTGTCGGCGAGCAGGACCAAGCCTTCGACAACAATGTAGTTCCGAAATCTGAGGATACTCTCACGTTGTGACATCTTTGATGCTGCAGGCATAAAAATCATGCGTGAGAATATGACGCCATACAGCGTCGTCAGCATAGCAACAGCCAGCCCTTTTCCCAGTTCTGACGGATCACCGCCCATATTATCCAGCATAATGACCAGACCGACCAGTGTCCCGACCATACCGAACGCTGGGGAACTGGCGGCCATATCCTTCATAATATTCACCGGTGCCATATTCCGCCCATAACCACTTTCGACAAAATTCCCCATGATGGTACGGACCTCATCGCCGGAATATCCGCTGATCACCATATCAACACCGAATTTTAGAAACTTGTCGCCCTTCACCGCTTTGCTCGCTTCCTGCTCGAGTGCCACGATACCATTTTTCTGAACGGCATAAGCCCAACGGATCATCCGACCAACTTCAGCCTTCAGCATATCGCGAGTGATGGCTGGCGCGTTCATGATTTTCAACACAAGTCTCAAAGACAACAACACATATCGCGGCTCGTAGGCGATGAAAGTTGCTGACAATGTGCCGCCGACAACCATGGTGAAGCTTGCAGCATGAAGGAACAGCATATAATTGGAGGTGCTGCTTACAATGGATCCGACAACCAGTCCGATACCAGTGAGCAAGCCAATGACTGTGGCAATAGACATTCCTGTTCCCGCGCTCCCCTTAGCGGATGGTGAACCGATCTACCACCCTAAATTAGTACCTTAAACGCTGATGCATTATAAGTAGTTCGAAATTTGCATCAAATATATTAATAAATAACAAATGGTTAGCTTTTTTTATCCTGCTTTCAAAGGTAATATCTATCCTTAACGCTCGCGGAACGCTTCGTGGCGTAATTTCAATATAGGTCGAACAAGATAATCCATAACTGATTTTTTGCCTGTATGGATATCAACAGTGGCCTGCATTCCGGGTGTGATTGGTAGATCTGTCTCATTTGCGCCAAGGTAGTTTTTGTCCGTGCGGACAACCACGCGGAAATAGGGGGAGCCGTCTTCGTTTAAGCTGGTGTCTGGCGCGACCCGGATAACTTCGCCATCAAGTCCGCCATAGCGGGCAAAATCATAGGTCGAAATTTTCACTACGGCCTTCTGGCCCTGACGAATGAACCCACGTTCCGTCGGGTTCAGCTTCGCTTCAATGACAAGTTTGTCACTGGTTGGGACGATTTCAAGAATTGGGTCACCAGGGCGTACAACGCCGCCGATGGTGTTGTAGCGCATATTCTTTACGATACCATCAATCGGGCTTTTGATTTCCGCCCGCGATCCTTGTTCCTGGGCTTGTGCCATCAACTCGTTAATACGGGCGATATTCTGCTCGATCGTGCCCAGTTCGTCCTGAGCCTCACGACGAAACCGGCCTTCACCTTCGCGTAGACGTTGGGTGGCTTCCTCGACAGCCGCCTGGGCCTTTGGAATGGACGGGCCAAGGCTGCGCATTTCGCCGTCCAGACTCTCGACTTCGGCTTCCAGTTCCAGATGCTCCATTTTTGCCGTCAGGCCTTCTGCCAGCAGGGATTTTGACATTTTAAGGCGTTCGCCAGCGAGTTTGAAATTACGTTGTACCGCCTTTCGACGGGCATCCAGTTCCTGGGTTTCCAGCTTCTTCTGTTTGACCTGCTCCCGTAAAATATTAAGTGTCGAGGCAAGCTCGCGTTTTCGTGCCGTGAATGCCTGCATCTGTGCACTGGCAAGTGCCGGGCGTTTTGCGGCGACTTCCTGCGGAAAATTCAGTTCTGTTCCATTCGCCTCAGCCATCAGGCGGGCGCGTACAAGGGCTTCACTGTCCAGGCGAACCTGCAGTTCTTCGAGGTTGGTGCCGCTGGAGGCAAGATCCAGCTGTAACAGGGGCGAGCCTGCTTTTACCAAATCCCCTTCGGTAACAAATATTTCTTCAATAATGCCGCCTTCTAGGTGCTGCACCATCTTGACCTTGCCTTGCGGGACAACCTCGCCGTCGGTGGTGGCCACTTCATCGAGTTTGGCAAAATAGGTCCATGTCATTCCGGCGATCAGAAAAATCATCACCGGCCAGGCAAACAACCGCCAACTGGGCATCGGATGAGAGCTCAGTAGTGAGTCGAGACGATCTGAGCCGGTGGCGATATCGCTACTCATTGTTTACGCTCTGTCGTTGGTGCGTTGGGCGTTTCCCCGGCGGCCTTAATGAGGTCTGCATAGGGATCGTCAACCAGCTCGCGCCCCGTTGTTTCATCAAGGCTGAACATGTTTGAGGAGGGCACGCTCGGGTCCGCAGTCGTGGATGAAGGTGTCGGCGGTGTTGGCTTTGCTGGCGGTGCGGGTGGGGCAGGTGCTTTCGCTGGTGCCGGCGTTTTGGCCTCTGATTTAGGCTGCGGTGGTGTTGGATTGGTCGGTGCAGCTCCAGCAGCGGGTTTTGGTGGCGCGGGTTTGGGGGCCTTTGGTGCTTGAGTAGGTGGTTTCGGCGACGGGGGTGCCGCTGCAGCCGTTGGACGTGCTGGTGTGGTGGCACCCTTGGCGGCTGGCGGAGCCGGTGGTTTAGGCTTCTGGACCTGCGACGGAGCTGGTGGTGGCGTCGGACGTGCATTCGCCCTTGCAGGCGGTGCGGTTGCCGGTCGCCGGGGTTGCGGCGGTGGCGGAGCGGTGGGTTTTCCGCCCGAAACCGGGACCTTTGGAATTGGTGGGCGAACAACATCTGCGGGCGCAGTTGGGGGAACAGAAGGTATTGAAGGTGCGGGCATCGGCGAGGGACCTGGAACATTGGCTTCTTTGCGCGGCTGTTGCCCAAACAGCTTGGGCAGGATTTCCTTGGATGGACCGGCGAGAGCGACTTTCCCTTTGTCGAGTGCGATCAGGTCATCACAAGCCGCAAGCAGGATCGGGCTATGGGTCACGATGATAACCGTCCGCTCCTTGCCGATATCGACTAGTGTCTGGCGGAGACTCTGCTCAGCCTGGCGATCCAAACTGGACGACGGCTCGTCCAGCAAGACCACCGGAGGGTCACCCAACAATGCGCGCGCGATGGCAATGCGCTGACGTTGACCGCCAGACAAACGCCGCCCGGCCTCACCGATTTCAGAGGCATATCCGTCGGGGAGATCAATAATGAACTGATGAACTCCAGCCGCCGTCGCCGCCGTGATGATCTCCTCGTCCGTGGCGTCGGGATGGCGATGGATGATGTTATCGCGCACGGTGCCAGCGAATAGAACACATTCCTGCGGAACGTAACCTAACCAGCTTGCTAATTCGGTGCGGCTGAACTGCGCAATATCGGCACCATCAAGAAGAACCCGCCCGGCACTTGGCGGGTACAGCCCCTGAAGCATTTTAAGCAGTGTTGTTTTACCGCTTCCGTTACGCCCGACCAGGGCATGAACGCCACCGGATTTAATCGTGATCGTTACCTGATCAACAACTGGCGGCAGTTCTTCGGCATAGGTGTAACTTGCATTTTCAACCGAAATGGACCCTTTCGGGCGTTGCAGCTTGACCTCGCTCTCGTCGCGCTCGCCCTGAATATTAAAAACTTCACCCAGACGTTCGACCGATTGCAGGAAACTGTTATAGGATCGCCATTGCCCAACGAGCTGGTTCAGGGGGCCAATCAGACGCCCGGATAGCATGTTGGTGGCGATCAGGGACCCCATGGTCAGAGCGCCTTCGATGATTGCGATGCTGCCTGCCGTGGTCATGAAGATGGTTGTCATCATGGTCAGGCTGCCACCGAAGTTTGAGTAGAAGTCCGATTTGGCTCCGCGTTGCACGGAGTTTTCAATATTTTCCGCGTGGCGTTCTTCCCACATCGGCCGCATGGCGTTATCCAAGGCCAATGCTTTAACAGTTGTTCTGCCATTAATCATTTCGGCGACAAGGCCGTCACGGGTTTGCGTGCTTTGGCGTTCCTGCTGGTTGGCGTCGGAAAGCGAAGCGGCTGAGCGCCAGGCGATGAACATGAACAACGGCAGTATTATCATCAACACCCAGGCGATGGGGGCGGCGATTACCCAGATCAGGGTCAGAAACATGATGGCAAAAGGCAAATCACAAATTAGCAACGCGGATGCGCCGGATAAAGTGTTACGTACCGTATCCACATCGCGAAACAGCGATTGCCAGTAAGCGGCGGGTTTTGCCTCAAGCACGGAAAGCGGCAGGCGCATGAGTTGATCAAATAATTTGCGCCCGACAAGAACATCAATACGTAGTGCGACCGTCTGCATAATGCGCGAACGGGTCTGGCGCAAGATGTAATCAAAGATGACAACGGCAATCATGCCGATGACAAAACCGACCAGCGTGCTGACACCAGCATGACCAATCACCCGGTCATAAACCTGAAGCGTGAAAACTGGTACGGCGAGGGCAAGTAAATTGACAAACGCCGACATCGCCAGAACCTCGCGAAAGATCGGCCGAAGCGGCTTGAGGAAGGGCCTCAGCCACGCGCGGGTGTTTACAGTACTCATTGCTTTGTAAAATATACGTCGCTGAAGGAATTAGCGCTAGTGCGAAGGGCTTTGCGCCATGTGTCGAAGTTCGAGTGAAACCGCGGCCAGAACAGGGATTCACGCGCAATTTCAAGGGGATCAGGGAGACTTGTGGAAAATTACGCCTTGACCCACTTGCGCCCTAAGGGTGTAGAATTTGAACATACAGGGTAAACAAATAACGATTAACGTAAATTCAGGTGGGTGTGCAGTGGGATTTTGTGCTTTTGGGATGTTGCGATTCGCCGGTGAAAACTGCGGGGGTGTGCTTTGAATTTCATCAAAAGGTTCTTTAAAGCGACGTTCAGTTTTGATCGCATTCTTGGTTACGCGCTTCTCGCCGGGTTTCTGGCGCTGTTTTACTGGAACCCGCCCCCGGTTGAATTGGCACGTTTGAAAGTTTTTGATTACTACGTTCAGTTCAAACCACGCGACATTCCGCCCGCTCTGCCGACAAAACCCGGCGAACCGAGCCAACTGGTTACCATCATTGATATTGATGAACAAAGCCTGGAGACCGTCGGGCAATTTCCTTGGCCACGCGACATATTCGCTAAATTGGTGGTAAATGCGATGCAGATGGGCGCGGCTGTAATCGCTTTCGATATTGTGTTTGCTGAACCTGACGGGAAGGATCTGACTGTCGTGGCGGCTAACGCTGCAAATATCGATCCTGCCATCAAGGCTGTGCTCGAAAAGCGCATCAGCAACGATCGTATATTCGCCAATGTTATTAAAAAAAGCCGGGTTATACTTGGCCAGGCGGGTCGCACACTGGAGACAGAAGGGGTCAAGGGGCCTCCCGCCAAAAACTCGGTTGCCGTGCGGAAAATGCAAAAAGGATCACCAGACCCGAAGGTCTTTTTGCCGACATTCCCGGCGCTCGTTCGTAATATTCCAATCATTGAAAAAGCTGCTATGCACCGAATGGCGGGGCACGGGATGTTTAACGCCATACCAGACGAGGATGGCACGATCCGGAATGTTCCGTCGATATTTGTTCATGATGGCGAATATTTCCCGACGCTGTCGGTCGAGATGCTGCGTGTGGTTACAGGCCGAAAAACGGTTTTGGCAGTGGTTAACCGGGCTGGCATGGATGGTGTCAAAATTACACCGAAATTGACGGCAAAAACCGATAGGTTTGGCCGGATCTGGCCCTATTTCTCTAAACATGACCCAAGCAAGTATGTTTCGGCTCGTGAAGTTCTGGATGGAACGGCTGATCCGGCAAAAATTAAGGGGAAACTGTTAATTGTGGGCACGTCTGCGGTGGGTCTTCGAGATATTCGGACCATCCCGACTGCGCGTGATATTCCGGGAGTTGAGGTGCATGCCCAGCTCATTGAAGCGATTGCGCATCAGCAATATCTGACCCGGCCAAACTATGCCGACGCCGCCGAGATGGCGTTCATCTTCGTAGGCGGTCTAATCATGATCATACTCGTGCCTTGGGCTGGTGCCAAATGGACCGCAATATTATTCTTCTTAACGGCGATCGGGGCGGGTAGTACCTCATGGTATTTGTTCGTTGAGCAAAAATTGTTGCTGGACGCCAGCTTTGCGATTGGCTCTATCCTGCTAATTTACACAACCCTGACCTATACGGGCTATGCCCGAGAGGAAGGGAACCGGCGCAAAACCAGAGATGCATTCTCCAAATACCTGTCACCAGATATGGTGGCTCGTGTTGCAGAAAATCCGGACGAGCTTCAATTGGGTGGTGATCAGCGTGATATGACCCTGCTGTTTTGCGATGTGCGCGGGTTCACGACGATTTCTGAGCAGTTTGACGCAGTTGGCTTAACGGCCCTGATCAACAAACTGCTGACGCCGCTGACCAATGTCATTCTTGAACGTCATGGCACCATTGATAAGTACATGGGGGACTGCATCATGGCGTTCTGGAATGCGCCACTTGACGATGAAGATCAGGAATATAATGGCTGCACGTCGGCACTTGCCATGCTGGCCGAAATGGGACCGTTAAATGATCGCCTGGAACAGGAAGCAATTGAGGAAGGGCGCAAGCATATCCCGCTGAAAGTTGGCCTCGGGCTGAATACCGGTCCCTGCGTTGTTGGAAATATGGGATCCGACATGCGCTTTGATTACTCCGTGCTCGGTGATGCGGTGAACCTTGCGGCCCGTCTGGAAGGTCAGAGTAAAAGTTACGGGATGAATGTTGTTCTCGGTCCCTCGACTCGCAATGTCATCAAAGACCGACTGGCGACAATCGATCTTGATTTCATTCAGGTAAAAGGCAAAACCGAAGGTACGTATATTTACGGCTTGATGGGCGATGGAGAAATTCTGACCGATCCGGGGTTTATTGAAATACGTGACCTGATTGAGAAATTCATGGATACCTACCGCGCCCAGAAGTGGGATGATGCCTCGTTCATGCTGAACGTGATCAGAACCAAGGGGAGCGACGACAACAGGCCCTGGATTCTAGAAATCAATCTCGATGTGCTGTGTGATCTCTACGAAGACCGTATTCGCGAATACAAACAGAATCCGCCAGCTGAAGACTGGGATGGTGTCTTTATTGCGACGACTAAGTAGGCGAAACGAAGCCTAATGGGTAATGCTTGTTAAGTGGAGGCTGAGGTGTTCCCGATATCTCCGAAATATCCCCAGTTGATGAGATGCTCCGTGAGGTCTTCAGAAAATTTCGCGCCCTTTTGAATGACTGCCGTTCCGGAGGGAAGGGTATCTGTATTCACATCAGTTTTGGCAGTTGATGTGGCGATGACCATGCGGCAGTTCCTGGTCGCTTCTAGCAGGTTCATAACTCCGGCGAGTTCCTGACCACTCATTTCCTGCATGACCCGGCTTGCGACAATGATGTCGGGCGGATGGGCGAGGGCGAGGGCAATCGCGGCCAGCGGCGTATCTGCATTGCCGATATGGAAACCACATGATGCCAGTTCCTTGCCAATGATCCGGCGCTGTGTACCTTTTTCCATGACCAGCAAAATTTTGACATCGCGTGATGGTGCCTGATCACTGAAGGTAGAGGTTGAAGCGGTCGTAGATGCGGTCACCGGCAGGCTGCTCAAGATCGACTTGGCCTCAGACTCGTCCGGGGTTTTATCAGTTTCCAAAATCTCGCGGATAATATCGACAAACCGCTGAATATCCTGAAGCTGCGCGTTCTTCAGTTCTGCCGCTGTTTCGATATAATCTTCCAGGCGATGGGCGATGGTACTGACAATCGGAAAATCAAAGGTTCCGCTCATACCTTTGATGCTATGGAGGTGGCGCTGGAACTCCATCATCGATTGGTCAAAATCACTGCCACCCTCCATCATGGCGGAGATCAGATCATCAGCTGTAGTCAAACGTTCAGCCGTCGTTTCTATGAATTCACGGCGAATTTCCAGTAACATGCTATCGATTGAAGTATCGCTCATAGGGGATATGTACTTTCGTTATTGCTATTAGAGAGGGGGGAAGGTGGCTATTTGGACGTCATTACCCAAACACCATCCCAGTCACCCTCGGGGGGTTCTTCCTTCAAGTGCTCACAGCGCTCGATATAGGTATTCGCCAGTTTATCATTCGGGTTCGCCTTTATCGCTTCTTCAAAATTACTAACGGCCTTGTCCCAATTGCCCCCGCGATATTGTTTCACGGCTTCATTAAAATAGTTCACGTTATCCATCAGATTCGGGTACGTTTCATCATTATGATAGTCGAGAACCTCAATAACACCGACAGGTTCGGTTTTACCTTTTACGACAACCAGATCAATGTCTCGCATGCGGTACGTGCCCTTGAGTTTGGCGCGTGTAAATTCACTGATTAGAATGCGGGCAGAATATTGTTTGCAAGCTGACTCCAAGCGGGCTGCGAGGTTAACGCCATCGCCGATCATGGTGTAGTCCATACGTTTCGGTGACCCGATGTTCCCGGATACGATCATTCCGGTGTTCAATCCGACCCCATGATCAATTGCCAGCTCCCCTCGGGCCTCGCGGATTTTATTTAAATCCCAAAGCTCGGTGATCATCGCGATTGTAGCCCGAACGGCGCGGTCTTCATCATCATCATGCGCCATGGGGATGCCGAACGCCGCCATGATCGCATCACCAATGAATTTATCCAGCATGCCGCCTTCCCGGGTAATGATATCAACCATAATTGTGAAGTATTCATTCAACATGGAAACCGTACCCTGAGCGCCCAGGCTTTCGGTCAGGGTTGTGAAACTGCGAATGTCGGAGAACAGGATAGTTGCTTCCGTGCTCTTGCCGCCCAGGAAGTCGTCGCTGTCGCCGCCTTCCATCATTTGTTCTGCCAATGCTGGGTCCATGTAGCGAGACATGGTCGACTTCATGCGTTTTTCAGAACTGATATCTTCGATCATGATCAGGGAGCCAAGTTTCTTGCCCTCGGTATTGATCAATGGAAGCACATTAACGTTAACCGACAAGGTCTCTTCTTCATCAAATTTCAGAGCACCATCAACAATGACCTCGGCTTCCTGAGTTTCATCAACTTTGCGAACCTTATCCATGATCCACAAGTTTTCGTCGACGAAGAACTCTTCTGCTGAAATCCCCAGAACTTCGTCTGGTTCCTTGACCATAATTCTAAGACCAGCCTTGTTACAGGTGACAATCTTGCCGTCTTCATCCGTGGTGATGACAGCGTTCGTCATACTTTCGAGCATGCTTTCGTTGTAGCTCTGCATGTTCTGGACGTCTTCAAACAGTTTGGCGTTCTCAAGAGCGATGGAGACTTGAGCTGTAAATGCTTTCAGTCGCGTTTCGTCTTCATCTGTGAACGGACCGCCGCGGCGGTTCAATACCTGGGTAACGCCAATGCATTTCCCATCTTTGTTAACCACAGGCACACAAAGGATTGATCTGGTGAAATAACCGGTTTGCTTGTCGAAGGATGGATTGAAGCGAAGGTCGGCATAGGCATAGGGGATGTTGATCGTATCGCCAGAGGTGAACACAGCACCGGCAATACCGGCGGAATTCGGCAGCCTGATTTCACCAATTCCGTCCCCCATGGCAACGCGTGAGAACAGCTCGTTGGTTTTTTCATCGCTCAGGAACAGTGTTGATCTGTCCGCGCCAAGCATTCTGGTTGCTTCCTTCATGACCTTTGCGAGCAAGGTGCCCAATTCCAGTTCGGATGTGACATCCGCGACCACATCCAGGAATTCCATTTCCTTGGCCCGGGTTTTTTTCATGCGCTCGACAAATTGGGTGCTTTGCAGTGCGACGCTGGCCTGTGTGGTCATCGCTTCAAGCAGGCTGAGGTCTTCCTTGGTGAAGTTCCCCTTTTCTTTGTTCAGAACCTGAATAACACCAATGATTTCATCACGAACCGTCTTGACCGGGGCACAGATAATGGTTCTGGTCCGATATCCCGTTTGTTCGTCAATTGTGCGGTTGAAGCGCTCGTCGTGATAGGCATCATCAATGATTTCACCTTCGCCGCTGCTAAACACGGCTCCCGCGACCCCGGATGTGTTCAATATCCTGATTTCGCGGGAGAAATTCCCTTGTGCAACGCGGGAATAGAGTTCACCAGTTGCCCCATCATTCAAAAACAGGCTGCCGCGATCAGCGCCTAATTCCCAGGTGGTCATCTCAACGAGCGTTTTAAGGATTTCGTCCAAGCTCTCCATGGCGGCGCAACGCCTGGACACGCTGAGGAGCATTTCCGCCTGTTTCAGCTTCTTATCAGCCTCTTCCAGTAGTGTTGTCGGGTCCTGCTTGCGGCGGCGCGAGGGCGGCATCCGTTTTCCAGCGGACTGCTCTTTCGCTGGCGCCTTATCTTTTGTTTTGGGTCTCACGTTACTTGCCATCAGTAGCCTCAAGTTCGTCCCGCAATGTGCGGATCGTTTCTTTTAAATGGGTAATTTCATCGCGCGCCGCGCGTTCCATTTCCTGAATTTTATCTTCGTAATCGAATCGAATGCCTTCAAGTTCTTCGCGAAGGGACGAAATGGTGTTTCTGTACTGCGTCTCATCATCCCGGCCGTCGGCCCGCATCTTTTGTAATTTTTCGTCTCCGGCGAACCTTATTTCCTCCAATTCGTCACGAAGGGCGCTTGCCGTGTCTTTTAACTGCACAATCTCGTCATTGGAACGGGCAACTGCAGCCTGCACCTCGCGGGTTTTCTCAAATTGAAGCTCTTCCAGTGTATCGCGTAATGATGCCGCCGTCTCCTTCAATTGAATAATTTCGTCCTGCCCGCGTTGCGTCGCCTCTTGAACGGCAGCGCTTTTCTCAAATTGCAGGTCATTCAAAGTATCCCGGAGCGCGCTTGCCGTATCTTTCAGTTGTTTGATTTCATCGGCGCTGGCAGCACGTGCAGCTTGCACGTCCTTGCTTCGCTCAAACTGAATCTCATCCATTGAATCCCGCAATGCTTGCGCGGTTTCCTTCAACTGACCGATTTCATCTGCGTTACTCGCCCGCGCAGCCTGCACGTCCTTGCTTCGTTCGAAATTGATGTCTTCAAGGGAGTCACGCAGCGCCCCCGCCGTGTCTTTTAGCTGCTTTATCTCATCCGACGACAGAGCGCGGGCTTCCTGAACTCTGTTCTGCTGTTCAATAGATAGGTTTTCCAACTCATCACGCAACGCGGTGATCTGGTCATGCAAGCCCCGCGCTTCCAGGCGGGCGTCCTGAAGTTCGTCGTTCTCCTCGATGACTGTTCCTGTTTCACTCATGGAATCAAAGGCCTGCGCAGAAATGAATAACTCCGGTAGTTTCGCCTTATCAACTGAATCCGTCAAGGAAATGGCGTTCGTCATTACGCAGTGCTAAAAATCTATCCATGTCCACCTTATGCCGAGATTGCGCCGAAGTATTGGAGCAGGTTCCTGCTTCGAAGAGCTGTCCGATGTGCGCCTCGACCCGTCTTTTCAGCCATGATGAACTCGAATCTCTTTCAATTGCTCATATCGACTGTGATGCATTTTATGCGAGCGTTGAAAAACGCGATGATCCTTCTTTGCAAGGAAAACCGGTTATTGTCGGCGGTGGGCGGCGCGGAGTTGTTGCAGCATGTTGTTATGTGGCGCGGATTAAGGGAATTCGTTCCGCCATGCCGATGTTTGAAGCTAATCGACGTTGCCCCGAAGCGGTTGTTATTCCACCAAATATGGAAAAATACCGAGATGCCGGATTGCAGATTCGCACAATGATGAAAGCCGTCACACCATTGGTTGAACCCATTTCCATCGATGAAGCCTTTCTTGATCTGAGCGGGACGGCAAAACTTCATGGCGGGGCACCTGCAAAAACACTGGCTGCATTGGTCAAGCGGATCGAAATTGAGGTCGGCGTTAGTGCTTCAATCGGTCTCAGTTACAATAAGTTCCTCGCCAAAGTCGCATCTGATCTGGATAAGCCGCGTGGGTTTAGCGCCATCGGTGAGGCTGAGGCGATGGACTTTTTGGCTGACCAGCCGGTCGGTCTGTTATGGGGGGTCGGCAAGGCGTTACAGAGCAAACTTAGAAAAGACGGTATTGATACTGTCGGCGGCCTACGACGTTTCGAAGAAGTCGATTTGATGAAGCGCTATGGTGTTATCGGGCGGCGGCTTTGGTTGTTTTGCAGAGGCCGGGATGAGCGCCGGATTGAGCCGGTTTCGGAAACCAAATCGCTTTCCGCAGAAACAACGTTTTCGAGTGATATCAAGGATATAGATGAGCTTAAGGCGGTGCTTTGGAAGCTGTCGGAAAAGGTGTCGCGGCGCCTGAAAGCTGCTGCGCTGGCGGGCGGCGGTATTTCCCTGAAATTGAAGCAGGCGGATTTCCGGCAACTCACTCGCTCACGAATATTGCCGAACCCGACGCAGATGGCTGAGGAAATTTTTCGTGAATCACTGGCCCTGCTGGAGGGCGAGGTCGATGGCCGTTCATTTCGCCTGCTTGGTGTTGGCGCGACCCGCCTTTGTAACCCGGAAGGTGCGGATTCAGCCGATTTGCTGGACCCAGCAAAAGCCGAACGTGCAAATGTTGAACGGGCCATGGACTCAGTTCGTCAGCGTTTTGGTGACAATGCGATTTCTAAGGGTCGAGGATTGAAGTGAATTCAGCCAAATCTTCGACACGGTTGATCAAAACAGTTATGGTAAATCTCCGATAGATCGCCACATAAATGACAAAACATATGAGTGTGAAGAGGTACACGATGGCAGATGATAGTTCTCAATTGAGGGTTCTTGTCGTAGATGATGAGAAACTGATGAGGGATGCGATAAAGGTAATGCTGCAAGGTTTGGAGGCTAACGTCGTTGGAGAGGCCGACAACGGCAAGAAAGCGATTGTAGCGTTCGATAAACATAATCCCGATATCACATTTCTCGATATCTCGATGCCAGTTAAAAACGGTGTTGATGCGTTACGGGAAATTCTGGCAAAGGACCCTTCAGCGGTTGTCATAATGCTCACCGCTCATAGCGATATATCGGTTGCGGAATCATGTATTCATTTAGGGGCCCGCGATTACATTAGCAAAGGCGTTCCGACAGACGTTCTCATGACAACGCTAAAAGCCCAGCTAGACTCACTGACAGCCAGCTAAAAGGTCTCCCCTTTCACTCAAAGTGGAAGTTGGTTAAGCTCAGGGCGGCTTGGGGCCTACACGATTGCCATTTGACAAATGGCAGAATGGAACTGTCGGGTGAATAAAAAGGGGCCAGAAAAAAATCCGGGCACGGTTTCGCTTTCAGCGGAGATGGCTCAGGTCTATCAATTAATGGAAGCAAGCCCGATTGGTATGGGCATTTCCCGACTTTCTGACGGGTGCATTCTCTATTCAAATAAACGAAATTCTGAATTATTCGGATTACAGAAGGAAGAGATTGTCGGAGAAACAGGCCGAAACCTTTGGGTTGACCCGGATCAACGTGATGAGTACGTCGCAGAATTTAGACGAACTGGCAAAGTCGAAGAACGCGAGGTTCAGCTTTACAGGCGATGGACCGAACCCTTCTGGTGCATGCTTTCCTGGAAATCCGTGGATTTCACAGGCGAAGACTGCTTCGTATTTTGGACGTATGACATCAGCGCTCAAAAACTTGTCGAAAACAGAATGCACGAAAGCGAACAGCGGTTTCGCGATTTCACCAATACGGCAACCGACTGGTTCTGGGAACTTGATGAAAACCTTTGTGTTACCGCGATGTCAGAAGGGTATTTTGAACTGACCGGACGGCGGCTTGACGACCTTATCGGTAAAGCCAGATTCGATGTCATTCATTCCGAAAATATGATCAGGGACCCGGTCGGATGGCAGGCGCATCGTGACGACATGGAAAACCACCGTCCATTCAAGAATATGGTGATCCTGGTAGCATCCAAAAATGGACAATGGAATACCACGTTATCAAGCGGTATTCCGGTCTTTGATGATGATGGTGTCTTTAAGGGGTATCGGGGGGTTTCTAACAATGTCACCGAACAGACACGCGCCGAAGAACGGTTGCGCGAAAGCGAACAGCGGTTTCGGGATTTTACCAATACGGCGTCTGACTGGTTCTGGGAAACAGGGCCGGACCTTCGCATAACCGAGGTCAGTTCAAGCTACTACGAGTTTACCGGGTTAGAGGCGAAGGATATTATTGGTAAAAACCGCGCTGAATTGGTCGGCCCTGAGAAGCTCGCCGCCAGTCCCGAGTTGTGGCAACCTCATCTTGATGACCTGGAAAACCATCGTCCATTTCGCAATTTCGAATATGTGCTGGACGCGCCGAACGGGAAGCAGACCCATATTTCTTTGTGTGCCACACCAGTCTTTGGAGAGGAAGGGGAGTTTTCAGGGTACCGCGGATCGGGCCGCGATGTAACGCGACAACGTCAAGCGGAACATAAACTTGCTGAGCAATCGCGTCTCTTTGAAACGGCATTGAACTCCATCGATCAGGGGTTTGTCGTGTGGGGTGAGGACAACCGCCTGATCATCTGCAATGACCGGTTTTGCGAACTTCTTGATTTGCCAAGAGATAAGATCAAACCGGGGAAACCGCTGATCGATATTCTCCGCCACCTGGCTCATCTCGGAGTCTATGGCGATGGGGGCCGGGAAGCGCTGGCGCAGAACCGATTTCGGGAGATTGTTGATCACCCCGAAATACGCGAACGACAGTTTACAACGGCCACCGGTCGGGTACTCTTCATCCGGCGCTACCTAGCGAAGGACCTGGGGTGGATCGCCACCTTTACGGACGTTACGGATATCGTTGAACGGGAACGCACATCCATCCTGTTGCGTGAAGCAATTGAAACCTTTCCGGACAGCGTGATCTTATTCGACCAAAAAGAACAAGTGGTATTCAGCAATGACCGCTACCACGAAATTTACCCGAACTCCCCCCCCCAAGGGCGAGATTGCCGGTTACACAATGGAGGCAATGTTACGGCGTAGTCTGGAAAATGGCCAGATTGATCACCCTCTGGCGAAATCGGACCCGGAGGCTTGGCTTGCCATGCGCTTGTATGAGCGGCGCGCTATAGGGGAATGTATCGGAGAATCCACCCATGTCACGGGTCGTAGTTATCAGTTTAAATTCGCGCGGACGACAGAAGGTGGACAAATCGTCGTGCAAACGGACATCACCGAACGGAAGCTTGCCGAACAGGAACTCGGGAAAAGCCAGGAGGCCATGCGTGCCCTTGCTGACAATTTACCAGTGCTGATTTCCTTCAAGGATTCAGAGGGACGGTTCATTTTTGTTAACAAGCGGTTTGAAGAATGGAACGGTGTGAAACGGCAGGATGTTATCGGCAAAACCTTGCGTGATATCTATTCGGTGGAACAGGTGGTGACGATGGAAGCCATGGACGAGCAGGTCATGACTGAACAAGTCGTGCTGCCCCAAGAGGTTGATTTCTCGTATCTGGACGGAAAAACACGGTCTGTCATCAGCACCCGTTTCCCGGTCGTATCTTCTTCCGGTGAGACGATCGGGATAGGCACCATCAATATTGACATCACCGAACTCAAGGAAGCAGAGCGAAGACTTCAGGAAAGCGAGGCTCAACTCCGCAATATTCTGCAAACCAGCCCCATTGGTGTTGCGATTGTCACCGATAACACCGCCGAACGGGTCTATACTAACCCGCAATTCAACGAGATGTTCGGCGACGACCCCAATGATTCGTTGGCTGGCCGGGATATCGCAGACTCCTGGATGGATCAAAAAAAATTGGAGGCGTTCCAACAGCGCGCCCGTGAAAGTGGATGGCACTTCGACGTGGAAGAATACAGAAAACGCGCTGATGGAACGCCATGGTGGTGTCAGATGACGTCAAGGCCGATCGACTACCACGACGAACCGGCCCATATGGTCTGGCATTACGACATCACCGAGCGTAAACGCGCCGAGGAGGCATTGGCGGAAAAGGAAGCGCAGCTCAGAGTCGTTCTCGACAACATTCCGGCTGGAGTCAGGTACGTTGATGAACATCGGAATTATGTGTTTTTCAATACACAGTACAGTGATCTGTACGAGTTTCCGAACGATCTGCTGAAAGTCGGCGAGTACTGCCGGACAGAGAATCTCTTTCAAGCCAGGCGTGGTGATTTCGGGCCCGGCGATCCGGAGAAATTAGCAGACGATTGGATAGGGCATCTGCCCGTTGAAACAGAAAGTACCAATTGGGAGAGATTAACTCCGGCTGGAAAAATCCTCCAGATCATGACCGAACCGATACCACAAGGCGGTTTCGTCAATATTGCCACCGACATCACCAAACGCAAAAAAGCCGAAGAGGCGCTGAAATCGCAGTCTGAACTCATCGAACTGCTCCGAAAAACCGCTTCTGAGGCCAACAAAGCCACCGATTTTGATGATGCAATGCGGACTTGTCTGGATACGGTCTGTGCATTCACCGGATGGCCAGTCGGGCACGTTTATGTTCGTGCAGACGGGGTGTCCGATTTTTTGAAGCCGACCAAGATTTGGCACCTGGATGACTGGGACCGCTTTGCCGTATTTCGCGAGATTACAGAGAGTTCTGAAATCCGGATTGGGACGGGGTTGGTGTCCAGAGTATTTGAGAACTGCGAGCCGCAGTGGATCGAAAATGTCACGGAGGATAAAAAATTCTCGCGGGTCCAAAACGCGGCAGGCGATGTGGTGATCAGGTCCGGGTTTGCGTTACCGGTTTTGTCTCAGGATTCCGTAGTCGCCGTTTTGGAGTTTTATACGGACCAGATGGAACAGCGAAATGACGGGTTGCTGGAAAGCCTTATTCACATCGGCGTGCAGTTGGGACGAGTGTTTGAGCGCCAGCAGGCGGAAGCGGCGCTCCAGCAACTTAATGATCAGAAGGATAAATTCTTCTCGATCATCGCCCACGACCTGAAGGGGCCGTTCAATGCATTGCTCGGCTATTCAAGCCTGCTGTCCAGCGGAATTTCCGACTTTAATCAGGCCCAAGTCGTGGAATACAGCGGTGCTGTGCATGAGTCCGCCGAGCGAGTGTTCAAGTTGCTGGAAAACCTGTTGGAATGGTCACGCCTGCAGATGGGGCGGTTGGAGTTTGAGCCGGGTCCGGTCGATCTGAAAGAAATCTTTGATACGAATCTCGCCCTTTATGCGCCAATTGCAGAGGAAAAGGTGATCAGGCTCGTCGGCAAGAGGAGGAAATCGCTTCTTGTATTTGCCGACGCTCACATGGTGGATACAGTGGTTCGCAATCTCGTCAATAACGCGATCAAGTTCACGCCTGCGGAGGGCGATGTGATTCTCAGCGCCCGGAGAAACGGGAAATGGGCGGAGATTGCGGTTTCAGATACCGGGGTCGGCATTTCTTCGGATAACGCGGCCCGGCTGTTTCAACTCGACGAGAAAACATCAACTCTTGGCACGGATGGTGAGTCCGGGACTGGGCTCGGCCTTCAATTATGTAAGGAACTGGTAGAAAGGCAGGGTGGTCAAATCCAGGTGGAGAGTGCTACAGGGGAAGGCTCAATTTTTCGGGTCACGCTGCCTTTATTTCACGAATAGCTAGCGCCGCTTGATCGGGCACAAAGCTTGTTCGCGCCGATAATTTTTAGCGGTGTCGATGCGTTTGTTTTTCGCATCCAGTGTGCGGTTCATTTCATTGAGTATCAGTTGCAGGTCTTTTTCGATCTGACGGAGATAAATTTTCTGTGCCCGCTCTGCGCTGGCGGCAACAATAGGTTTCTGGCGTTTCGCAGCCTGACCCAAGCGCCGTTTCAGTCGCGGCACAAATTTTTCTAACGTCCGCCTGTAGATACGAACATGGGTTTTCTCATGGTTCATGGTTGTGCGGTACTCACAGCTCCCTGGTCGATGCTCCCTCGCCACATAAACCCGAAATCGTTCATAACCAATGCTGAGTTCGATGTTTTTCAGGGAAGCGCAAACTTTGTTGCCACTCAGTTTGCGGTACTCAATGCGAATGCCCAGGCGCCGTTCCAGCTCTGTCTTGGTCAACCCGCGGGTAATCCAGCCGCGCTTTCGCGCCAGCTTGCCATGAAGCCCAAATTTGGTTCCCAGTTGCAGGCTGGAATGCCCGTTATTGGTTGTGACCTTACCGAGTTGGACATCCAGTTTAATGCTCGCGGGTGGCTTGCCGGAAGCACACAGCCTGGCAGAAGCAGGGGATCCCCATATCGCAAAAAGTATAGAGGCGACTACAAATTCTATCATGGCTAGGCTTTTCCATCGCCTAGTCGATATCCGGTAAGAAAAATAGGATGATTTCAATGATGTTATTTCCATTAATCGTCCGGCTGGGTTGTTCAGGCTACACTATAGAGTTAATCTAACGAAATTCCGGATGTGAAAACAGACTACAATAAGAGACCTATCTGAATGGCCAAATTTGACAGCAATTACCTACTCCAACTAGCTCGCAAGAAATCGTCTACAGGGCGAACAGAGCTCGCGGCGACCATTTCCGATCTGTTTGCTGGCGGCGGCGGCGTTCTATCGGATCGCGAACGAGCGCTGATGTATGAAATCCTCCACCGTGTCGTGAAAGATGCGGAAATGGATGTTCGGAAAGTTATCAGTTCCAGACTGGCTGACCGAATTGATGCACCAGTGGAATTAATTGATGTTCTGGCCAACGACGATATTGATGTTGCCTATCCGATCCTGACGGAAAGCACCGTCCTTCAAGACCAGAGCCTGATCGATATCATCCGGACACGTACACTGGAACACCAGATGGCTGTGACCATCCGCCATTCGATCAGCGAAGACGTTTCAGATGCGCTGGTCGAAACCAAAGACGAGCGCGTGATTCGCTCGTTGCTGCAAAATGACAATGCCAATATATCCGAAGCCACAATGGATTATCTGGTTGAACAGTCCGAACGTGTCGATTCATTTCAGGAACCGATCCTTCAGCGTAGTGAGTTGAAGCCTGATATGGCGAAGAAAATGTATATGTGGGTCTCGGCAGCGCTTCGTAAATATATCGTCGATAAATGCGATCTGGATCAGGCTGAGATTGATGACCTGATCGAAAGTGTCATGGTTGAAACCATGGAAGGTAATCTGGGTGATAAATCGAGTGACTTAAAATCGTTCCGGCTGGCTGAAGAACTTCAGAAAGAAGGGCGCATATCGCCTGACTTCATGATACGGGCCCTGACGGATGGGGAAGTCCGCCTGTTTGTAGATCTATTGGCGAAGGTGACCAATCTCCGGTCTGAACTGGTTATGCGATTTGTGCTGGAACCTGGCGGCGAAGGGCTGGCAGTGGCCTGTAAGACGCTTCACATGAGCGATTATGAATTTCAGCGTATATATACGCTTTGCCGCAAGGCACGACGTGAAGGTCGTGAATCGGTTGAGACTGAAGTCGGCACAGTCGTTAAATTCTATCGTCAGGTGTCGGCGGAAGCCGCAGCTGAGGTTGTGACGCGATGGCGTCGCGACTCAAGCTATCTTTCCGCACTCCGCGATCTGAATGTGATCTGATTTAATCGCTGACCAACGGTTTCCATGACACCGGACCAATCCCCCCGGCGGGTTTGGCGAATCAACTCCATCGACGGGTACCAGAGCGATTTCTCGCCGCGCGGCCCCCATCTCCAATCCGGAACTTCGGCTAGCAGGGTCCATGTTGGGATACCCAGTGCGCCCGCGACATGTACAGTCGTATTGGCAACAGATACGACCAGATCGAGGGCGGCGCATTGCGCGGCGAAAAGATCAAACGATCCCGCTGGATCAATTTCCCTGTCCCTGAATACGCAAATGCCGTGGTTGTTCTCGAAGGCGCTCAGTTCGTCTTCGGTATCACCATATTGCAGGCTAATGAATTGAGAATCCGCCAAATTAAGCACTTGAGCCCAGTCGTCTAATTCCATGCTGCGTCCGGGGGCTGATTGCTTTTCACCGCTGCGCCAGGAAAAACCGATCAGGGCCTTTCCTGGAAACTGGGACCGGTAGCGGGCCCGGATTGTATCTCTGATTTCGCTATTGGTTTTCAACACAGAAGGTTTTTGTGCGAATGCTGCGGGCGTGTTTCTGAACCACCTCGGCAGGCTGCCAATCGGTACCTGAACATCTATCCCGATTTCGGAAAGCCGGCGGTTGGGCGGGTCCAGACGTGCAATTACGCGCGCATCAGGAAAGCTGCGCCTGAACAAATTACATAATCGTTCGCGGCATTCGATAACGACCTCTGCTCCTGCCTTAAGAAGATCAGGTATTGTAGTTGAGAACATGATCTCGTCCCCGATACCCTGTTCTCCCCAGACAAGGACTGTTTTTCCCCTCAGGTCTGCGCCGTCCCAATGTGGATAGTCAAAGGGGCGTTTTGGTTCCTGCCTGGCAGAATGCCAGCGCCATTCATATGCCTGCCATCCTTCCTTGAATTGCCTCTGTCCCAGAAGACAAAATGCATTCAGGCATCGGGCATCCGCATCGTCCGGGTCAAGTTCAATGGCGAGATCATATGACGTCTGTGCCCCGGACCAATCGTTCAGGGCCTGCTGAACCGCGCCCATGTTTTTCTGAAATACGGCGTTATCGGGTGAACACTCCGTGGCCTTTTGCAGGTGAGACAACGCGGTCTCTAATTCACCTAGTTCTTTCAACGCATTGCCAAGGGTATTATGCAACTCAGCCCGTTTCGGTGCTTGAATAAGTGCGGCATTCAGAATTAGGCATGCTTCATCATAGCGATTTCGCCGACTTAATAGTTCCCCCAGATTATTCGCTGCATCGACAAATGCCGGGTCGACCTCAAGAGCATTTCGATATGCGGCTTCTGCCTCTTCAAACCGGCCTAAGTCTCTGCGAGCATTTGCCAGATTATAATGGGCACCAAGACAAGCACGGTCGATTTCAAGGGCGCGCTGAAAACACAAAATAGCCTGCTCAACCTGGTTTTGCCGCCTCCATGTCACACCCAGATTCAAATGCAGCTCTGCAATATCCGGATGTCGTATAATCAGGGCCTCGAAAGCCTGCGTGGCTTCATCCAATCTGTTTTCTTGCAAAGACTGTGTTGCCTGAGCAAGAAGCGTTTCTGAATTTGTGTTGGCTGAATTGTATTTCAACAGGAATACCCGTTTTGATAAGAAGACCGATTGCGAAAAAGATATTTTCTTGGTTTTGTCGCACCGATTGCTAGGATGGCCATTGTTACATTGTTTCCTTTGGAGGGAAATGAATATGGCGTCATTACAGCAGTGGGAAGTTCCGCTGGATCAGTTGTCAGAACTCCAGATTAGAGCCTTGCGTTACTGGCAAGATCTGAAAGGGGATCGGGAAATGCCGGAGGCTAAAGAGTTCGAGCTAATGAAATTGCCTACTGCTGCATTGCGGATGACACTTCTTGTTGATGTGCTTTCTGAAGGAGAGGATTTCAACTACCGTTTTTGGGGAAGTGGTTTTTGGGACTATATGGGCTACGATTTGACCGGTAAAACCGTGTCGGGGCATATCATGCCGGAAGCCATCAGGCCAAGCATTCTGTCTGCCTTTCGGAAAGTCTATCGTGAACGTCGTGAAATTGCGATGGTGTCTAAATTGATACGAGGAGACAGCAACGCGATAGGGTTTCAGCAGATCATCCGATACCCCTTAATGTCTCCTGAAGGCGAAGTATCACAAATCTTCTCTCATATCGAATTTCTGCATGATCAATTTGAAGCGCAGAAATTCTACGAAGAGATCGCTGTCGGAAATATCTAGTTTAAATCGGCAATTGCGTTTGTAACTTTCGGGTGCTTCACTCTAGCTGCGACCATCACCCTGATTAACCGCGCCATCATCGATCAATTCATCAATCTCATCAGATGTAAGCCCCGCTTCCAGCAGGATGTCGCGTGACTGCTCACCGATATGTGGCAGATCGCGCCGTACGCCAAGCCGTCGCCCGGACATTTCCAACGGCAACAACGGCACCTGTGCTTTTCGCCCGTCCGGTAAGGTAACCGTATCCAGCCCGCCTGACGCAATGAGATGCGGGTCATCATAAAGGTCGTGGGGTTTGTTGATCGGCGCAAAAGGAAGGCCGATATGTTCACAGGTATCCATCAAGTCACTGGTTGTCATCTCACCGAAGATGCCTTGCAGCAGGGGTAATAGTCGATCCCGGGCAGCGTGGCGTGAGGCGTTGGAAACAAAATCCGGGTCTGCCAGCCAGTCATCTTTCCCAAGCGTCTCACAAAAAGCACGCCACTGAGAATCAGTGACAATGCCGATGAAGATATCCACGTTTTCGGACGATTGGAAAATATCATAGACCGCCCAGGCGCGCGGGCGTTCCGGCATGGGGCCGGGCTCTACTCCGGTCACTGCATATTGGGTCATGTGTTGACCGACCAGATGGACGGTGGTTTCGAACAGGGCGGACGTGATTTCCTGACCCAAGCCCGTGCGTTCACGCTCATGCAGTGCCGCCAGAATGCCAACAACGCCATATACGCCGCCAAGAATATCGGTAACCGACGCACCAGCGCGAAGCGGCCGACCTTCAGGTCCTGTCATATAAGCCAACCCGCCCATCATCTGAACCACTTCATCAAGTGCCGTGCGGTGGCCGTAGGGGCCGGGCAGGAATCCTTTCAGGCCGCAATAGATAAGCCCCGGGTTTTCGATGCGAAGGTCATCATAACCAAGCCCTTTCTTCTGTAATCCGCCGGGACGCAGGTTTTCGATCAAAACATCCGCGCCCGCGACCAGGCGCTTTGCCGTTTTCAGGGCGGCTGGGTGGTTGAGGTCCAGAACAAGGCTGCGTTTGTTGCGATTGCTGGATGCGAAGAACCCGGCACCCTGGTGAATTAGTCGGCGTGTGGCGTCACCTTGTGGGGGCTCGATCTTGATGACGTCAGCCCCCAGATCAGCCAGAACAAGGCCGCATGTCGGGCCCATGACCATGTGGCAGATTTCGATTACGCGGATGCCAGAAAGGGGAAGATCTTTTTGTGTATCCGAAGAGGGAGAGGATTGTTCGTCCATTTTTGGCTTTCAGGATTGAGGCGACTGTTGTGGGTGTTGATCTATTAATAGTATGAAAATCCAGTAATTTGCACGAACGCTTTTTATCGTATTGGCTACACCTTGGAGAGCACCAAACTGAATGGGGAAATTGCTTCCAATGACCGGGCGGTTTGGGTAGGGTTAGCGGTGCTTTTCGGGTTACCTGGGACTAGCGACATTGTTATTTTTCGCGGTGTTTTACTGCGGGTGTTATTGGGGGGCCAGTATCATCCGAATAAACATGCCCGTTAATCTGTGTAATCCTGATGATGAGACCTGAACCCATGCTTAAGATCGCCCAATGTTCCATCTGATAAAGAATGCCAACGTCTATTCTCCAGCGCCCATGGGGATTTGCAACATCCTTGTCGTTGGCGAAAACATAGCTTACATCGGCCCCGATCTACCGACCATTGATCCCATTCTCGACGTTTCGGTTGATGATCTTGCCGGTGCCACTGTGGTACCGGGCCTGATTGATGCACACGCCCATATCACGGGTGGTGGTGGCGAAAGCGGGCCGAGCAGCCGGGTGCCACCAGTATTTCTGTCATCGTTTACATTGGCGGGCGTATCAAGTGTTGTCGGGGTGCTCGGCACTGATGATCTGACGCGCAATACGCAAACACTGGTGACTCAGGCCTATGGGCTGCGCGAAGAAGGGTTGTCCGCCTGGTGTCATACGGGTGGGTATCATGTGCCATTGACGACTCTGACCGGCAGTGCGCGCGGTGATATCGTTTTCATCGATCCGGTTATCGGGGTTGGCGAATTGGCGATCAGCGACCATCGCTCAAGCCAGCCAACGTTGGATGAGTTTATGCGCATCGCCAGTGAAGCCCATGTGGCTGGGTTGATGACAGGTAAGGCCGGAATTGTTCATATTCATATGGGCGACGGCAGGCGTGCATTGAGCATGGTTCGTGATGCTCTCGATACCTCAGAGATTCCGGCACGTGTTTTCAACCCGACCCACATCAATCGCAACAAATATCTGTTCGAAGAAGCGCTGGTGCTGACGGAACGCGGATGTCGGGTTGACCTGACGGCGTTCCCGGCAGGGCATAGTGATCCCGGTTGGTCGGCAGCGGAAGGGTTTCTTCGCTATGTCGAAGCCGGACATCCACTTGATCGTCTGACCGTTAGCTCTGACGGCGGAGGGTGCCTTCCGCAATTCAACGCCGAAGGGGAATTGACCCGCATAGGCGTTGGTAGTTCATCAACCTTGATGGAAACCATTCGTGAACTTGCCCGGCAGGGCGTCCCGTTGGAGAAGGCGATACCTTGCGTTACTTCCAATGTATCTGATCTGCTGAAATTGCATAACAAAGGCAGGCTGGAACAAGGTAAAGATGCGGATCTTGTGGTTCTGGATGACGAACGTCTGGTGAAAGATGTGATGGCCCGCGGGCGCTGGCATGTTCGCGACGGCGAGGCGCAGATTTTTGGAACATATGAACGAGGCTGATGGAAGTCAGCACAATACAGGTAATAAAGGTTTTCTAGTTTAATGTGCCCAGCACCAATACCCGATCATAAAGAACGCGGCTTTATCATTCCCATCGGCGGCGGCGAGGATAAACAGAAAGAGATGTCGATCCATCGGAAGTTTGTTGAACTTTCTGGTGGTGAGGACAGCGATATCATCGTTGTGCCGACAGCATCACAGCTTGAAACCATCGGCCCTGATTATAATGAGATTTTCCGTGAACTTGGAGCGGGGCAGGTCGAGTTTCTGCCGATCAACAGCCGTGAAGACTGTGAAAACCCGAGTTATGTAGAGATGCTGGACCGGGCCACTGGGATTTTCATGACCGGCGGCAACCAGCTTCGCCTGTCGACCATATTGGGCGGCACTTTAGTGACCCAGAAAATTCGCCGTAGTAACGCGGCTGGTGTGCCGGTCGCCGGAACGTCGGCCGGCGCGTCGATCATGTCCGAACATATGGTTGCCGGCGGTGAAAGTAACAGCGCGCCTTCTGAAGACGCCGTGAGCCTGGCACCGGGTATGGGCCTAACCAACGCTGTGATCATTGATCAGCATTTCACCCAGCGCAACCGTTTGGGACGCCTGTTGTCGGCATCATCCTACAATCCGTTTTTGATTGGCCTCGGCATTGATGAAGACACTGCTGCGTTTATCGGTCCCGATGATGTTTTCGAAGTGATCGGCAGTGGTACTGTCACGGTCGTCGATGCCGGAAGTATGAGCTATTCATCCATGTGGCAGGCCGGGCGCGGTGAAGCGTTGAGCCTGCTCGGGTTGAAGATAGATATTCTTGGCGAAGGGTGCCGTTATGACCTCGCCAACCGCCAGGCCTTCCCGCCGGATGGAGGCGGTAATGGTTTTTGCAGCCTACCCGAGCCAAGCCCTTCGGAAAGTGATTAAACCAGGAGCTATCAATTTCAATACTATCAAGCCCATGAGGATAACAAGCGAATGAAAATAGTCTCTACAAACGTCTTCGTCGGCCCGAATGTCTGGGCAAGTTTTCCGGTTATTCGTCACGTCATTGATCTTGGTATTCTCGAAGATTGGCCGTCTGCAAAAATTGGCCAGGACTATGTCGATGCCCTGGTCGAGGCTTTGCCGGGCTTGGCGGAACATGGATGTTCTTATCGCGAACCGGGCGGCTTCATCCGGCGCTTGCGTGAAGACGAAGGCACATGGCTCGGCCACGTGATGGAACATTGCGCGCTTGAAATTCAGGGTGTAGCAGGAACCGAAGTTACCTTCGGGCGGACCCGTTCGACCGGTGAGCCCGGTCAGTACAATATGGTATTTGCCTATAAGCAGCGCGATGTCGGGCTGGAGGCCGGGCAACTTGCACTTCGCCTGCTGATGCATTTGTTGCCCGATAATCTGCGCGAACAGGCTGATTATGAATTTGATCCGGAATTTGAATGGGACGATGAACTCAAGGAGTTCGTCCTGCATGCGCAAAAACGCGAATTTGGCCCAAGCACCGGTTCACTGGTCAAGGCAGCGGAGGAGCGTGATATTCCGTGGTTGCGTCTGAACGAATACAGTCTGGTGCAGTTTGGCCATGGCAAGTTCCAGCAGCGCATTCAGGCCACCATCACCAGTGAAACCCGCCACATCGCAGTGGAGATTTCCTGCGACAAGGAAGATACCCATAACCTGCTGAATGATCTTGGCCTGCCGGTTCCACAACAACGCATGGTTTATAGTGCGCGCGAAGCGGCCCGGGCCGCTCGGCGCATTGGCCACCCGGTTGTTGTCAAACCGCTTAACGCCAACCATGGGCGTGGGGTATCGATTGATCTCAAAGAAGATAATCAGGTCGAAACGGCATTCAACGAAGCCCGTGAGCATGGCACAAGCCGGGCCATACTTATTGAAAGTTTCATAACCGGGATGGATCACAGAATGTTGGTCGTCAACAATGAGTTGGTCGCTGTCGCCAAGCGCGTGCCGGGGCATGTTGTCGGTGATGGCAAAAGCACCATTGCCGAATTGATTGAAATTGTGAACAGCGACCCGCGTCGCGGCATCGGGCACGAGAAAGTCCTGACCAATCTTGAACTGGACAATCAGGCCCTACGCCTGATGGAAGAGGCGAAAGTTACCGAAGAAACGGTCTTGCCCGATGGTGAAGCATTTTACCTGCGCACCACGGCAAATCTGTCGACCGGAGGCACCGCGATCGATATGACTGATGTTGTTCACCCGGACAACCGCGATATGGCTGTTCGTGCCGTGATGGCAGTTGGCCTTGATGTGGGTGGCGTGGATTTTTTGTCCGATGATATCACTCGGTCCTATAAGGAAATTGGAGGTGCAATTGTAGAGGTTAACGCGGCACCGGGTTTCCGAATGCATGTAGCCCCCAGTGAGGGGGAGCCACGTGATGTGTCGGGGAAAGTGATCGATATGTTGTTCCCGGTTGGCACCCAGTCGCGTATCCCGATTGCCGCCATCACGGGGACCAACGGCAAGACAACGACATCACGAATGCTCGGCCACATCATGAAAACCTGTGGTCATACGGTTGGCATGACATCTACGGATGGTGTGTATGTGGATGGCAAACTGAGCGTCAAGGGTGACATGACCGGCCCCACGTCAGCCCAGATTGTGCTCCGCGACCCTTCCGTTGATTTTGCGGTGATGGAAACAGCGCGTGGCGGATTGCTTAGAAGTGGGCTCGGTTATCAGCGCTCCGATGTTTCCGCCTGTCTGAACGTCACATCTGATCATCTGGGGCTTGGTGGCATCGACAGCGTTGAAGAACTGGCGGTGGTGAAAAGGGTTGTTGTTGAGTCTGCGACGGGCACTGCCGTGCTGAATGCGGACGACATTCACTGCCTGCGTATGGCTGATTTCGCCGATGCGGAATGCATTTGCTACGTAACCATGAATTCAGATCACGCCCTGGTGAAAGAACATATTCAGGTTGGCGGACGCGCCGTGGTGCTTGAGAAGGGCATGAACGGCGACATGATCACAATCTATGACAACGGTACCCACATGCCGGTTCTTTGGTCGCATCTGATCCCCGCAACCCTGGAGGGCAAGGCCATGCATAATGTGCAAAACGCCATGTTCGCCACCGCCATGGCTTTCAGCTTTGGTGTTGATCTGGACAACATTCGCCATGGCCTGCGGACCTTTGATACCAGCTTCTTTCAGGCACCGGGGCGGACCAATGTGTTTGATGAACATCCGTTCAAGGTCATTCTGGATTACGCCCACAACCCGGCAGCTTTCCGCGCCATTGCGGACCTGGTGGATCGCCTGGATGTACCCGGACGGCGCATTGCTGTTATTGCGGTGCCGGGGAATCGGCGGGATGAAGATGTTTATGAGGCAGCAGAAATTCTGGGCGGGCATTTCGATCACTATATCTGCAAGGCCGATGATAATCGGCGCAATCGTGGGCATGATGAAATTCCGAAAATGCTGGAAGAAGGATTTGTGAAAGAAGGTGTCGCGAAGGATGCCATCACGGTTATTCCTGATGAAAAAGAGGCCGTCGAACATGCCCTCGGCATGGCTGAAGAAGGAGATCTGCTGGTTGTCTTTGGTGATGACAGCGTGCGCTGCTGGAAACAGATCATTTACTTCAAGAACGAAAACATGCCGGAGCCCGTGGCAACCCCGCAAGTCGATGAAGTTGAGCCCGTTGCCATGGTTGATATCGTTAGCGATGGCGATACCTTGATCCGTGATGAACGCGGCGTCAGGCTGGCACGAAATACAGACGAGGAAGGGGATTGAGGGCAGAGGGCGGATCATGGTCGAAGCAGCTGAAATTATAGAAGATGCGCTCACCATCCCGATTCCGTCCGCGGACAATCTGGTGCTGGATGATTATCGGCGTTTGACCGGCCCGGGATTGTTATGGGGCAGATCTGGTGCCGTGCTGGACATTTTTTTTACAGGCATCGGTACGGATCAGGTGATTTCGCTCTGGCAGAAACAGGCGCGGCGCGTTCTGGACACTATTGGCTGGGAAAACGAACATATAATTGAGCGCCGGTTTGAGGGCGGTGTTAACCTTGCGATCTCGGCCCCCATGGACCAACTCTATTCGGCAATCTTCGCGGCCCAGACGGCCTGGCATTTCTGTGCTGCTGAATTGTTGGCGGAGCAGGCCGGGGATTTCGGCGCGATGACTAATGATCTTTTGGCTGTGATGGAGCGGGAGGCCAATCCCGCATTAATTGCCCTGATCGAAGCCGCCGAAAAGCATGGCGTTGATGTGTTAAGCGATGACGATGATCTCTCCCTTGGACATGGTGTTGGATCGCAAACATGGCCGGTTACTGACCTGCCAGGCCCTGATGATGTCAACTGGGACAAATTGCACGATGTGCCCGTCGCCCTGGTCACCGGTACAAATGGCAAAACAACAACAACCCGCCTGTCCTCGGCGATTGGTAAGGCGGCAGGTCTGGTGTCCGGGCTGACCTCAACCGAATTTGTGCGCGTTGGCGATGAAATTCTGGATCACGGCGATTATTCCGGGCCCGGTGGCGGGCGCATGCTGCTTCGCGACCAACGCCTTGAGATTGCATATCTGGAAGTGGCCCGTGGCGGTATATTGAGACGCGGCCTGCCGCTTCGTCAGGCCCGGGCGGCTCTCGTTACCAATGTCGCGGCTGATCACCTCGGGCAGTTTGGGGTCAATACGGTTGAGGAACTGGCCGTTGCCAAATTCGCCGTACACCGGACCCTGATGGCGGATGGCGTATTGGTGCTGAATGCTGATGATGATTACGTCGTCGCCGAAGCAGCGCGGACACCGGTGACGATCTGGTGGTTCTCACTCAGCAAAGGAAACCCGCAGATTGCCAAGGCCCAGACAGAGGGCTCGCCCTGTGCCTGGCTGGAGGAAGGCGCATTGATTTTCTTTGATGGCAATGCAGAAACATCAATTATAAATGCCGCTGATATTCCGCTCACCCTTGGTGGCGCGGCGCGCTATAACATCAGCAATGCACTTGGCGCGCTGTGTTTATCCCGTGCGCTTGGGCTCGATAATGCCGCCGTTAGCTCTGGTCTGTCTGCCTTTCAGAATAATCCGAAGGACAACCCCGGACGATGCAACGAATTCGCCGTGGGCGGGGCCCGGGTGTTTGTTGATTTTGCCCATAACCCACATTCCATTTCAGCTGTCACCGCCGCCATGCGAGCTGTACCGGCGAAACGGCGATTTGTTCTTCTCGGGCATGCGGGAGACCGTTCAGATCAGGATATCCGCGACGTCACCGCCAGCGCCCTGGCGCTCGGGCCCGATTACGTGGTGGCGGCGGAAAACCCCGGTTATCTGCGTGGCCGTGAATTGGGTGAGATATCAAGTCTTATTCATGATGAATGCCGGGTCCGGGGCGTGCCGGATGAACAATTAATGAGCGCCGACACGCCATCTGAAGGTGTGGCAAAAGTGCTTGATAGACTTGAACCCGGCGACCTTGCCCTGTTGCTCGTGCTGTCCGAACGCGATCAGATATTCGAGATGCTGGAACAGGCAGCACTGGGCCTTGGATAATCTGGCCGGGAAGAATACAGTCGCCAACTCGTTTTATCTCATTCAAAGGAAGACTAACTCATGACCACCTGTCCATGCGGCACCAACAAAGCACTCGAAGATTGTTGTGGCCCTTATATCGAGGGAGCTGCCGCGCCAACCGCGGTTGCCTTGATGCGCTCTCGCTACACTGCTTTTGTGCTCGGTAAGGGTGATTATCTTTCCGAAACCCTGTCGGCTGCCCAACGTGCGGATTTCGATGTTGATGAATTCAATGCAACAGCAGGCGAGACCAAATGGCTGGGGCTTGAAATTCGTAAAACCACGGACGGCGATGAAAAAGATAAATCCGGAACCGTGGAATTTGTTGCCAGTTACCGGACCGGGCGCGAAAAGGTACATCATCATGAACTTGCGAAATTCGCCCGTGAGGATGATCGCTGGGTATTCGCCGATTGCGTTATGAACCCAAAAGAACCGCCGCGCGCGGTGCAGAAGGTTGGGCGCAACGAGCCATGTCCCTGCGGGTCAGGGAAAAAGTTCAAGAAGTGCTGCGGCGCCTGAATCGGGAAGGGGGTGCGGTGGAAAATTCGCAATTTTGCGTTCTTTCAGGTATCGTTCTGATGTGCGTATACGGGTAACCAAAAACAGACAGCGGGGTGCAGAATGTTTTTGAGCAAGCTGAACAAAGCGCAACGTGAATCGTTTATGGCGCTTGTCACCAAAATGGCGATGGCCGACGGGAAAGTTGTTGTCGAGGAGGATTCATATCTTGCAAGGCTGGCCGACTTGTATGGCCATGATCTGAATGTTCCGCCACAGGAAGTTTTTGGCGCTACCAACGTAACGCCATTTGATACACGGGGATCACAGATTCTAACGGTAATTGGTATGCTTGCCGTCGCCTATGCGGATGAGAAATTCCACGCTGACGAATCAATCGTTCTTCAGGAAACGGTTACAGCCTTTGGTTTTTCGGAAGATGAGGTCCGGCATATGAAAATTTTGGCAAGAGCAGAAGCCGATATTAGTAGCGAAATAGACGCTTTTATCGGCTGAAGGGTCTAATCCGTATCCGGCACGTTGCCGAGGCGGGTGAGGAATATGGGATCATCATACTCCCCCTCGTCCGGGTCCGCTGAAATCACCAGCGCATCAATACCTTCATAATTTCCCGAGTTCCATAACTTCTCGGCCCGCATCTCCGCCGACACTTCCGAGCGGCATTCGATGGTTTTGTCGATCACAAGCTGCCCGTTGGAGTTCTTCTTGTAGATGTAGCAGATGTATTTGGTTTCTTTTGCCATTCGCTGCCCGCTCCTGATACCCGTCTCTTGAAAGAGTATCAGGATAATAGGGAACGGCACGTGCTCATTTCTGCCAGAACGGTTTGTTGATTTCGCGACGTGCGTCATACGGCGAAATGCCAACATCGTTGAGGCCTTGAATATCAAGGTTCGCAAGGTCGCGGCGTTGACGCGAGCGTTCCATCCAGATGCGGAAAACGCCGCTTATACGCCCAAGACTTACCGCGCGGATATCGAATTTGCGTGCGACAGGCACCCGGGCGGATGTTAAGGCCTGTTCAATATTTATATGTGGGTTCATTAACATTTCTCATTCTCCATTTGGTTTGTGCCGGCAGTATCTCGCGGCTGTTGGTGATTGATAGCGCCAAAATGAACTTGCGTGCAAAGCATCGTTTCTCTACCATACATGAGAAAAACTCAGCCTAAGGAGAATTTGGGTGTCGCGACGACTGCCACCTCTGAACGGACTTAAAGCTTTTGAAGCCGCCGCCAGGCATGAGAGTTTTACGCGCGCGGCGGAAGAATTGAATGTCACCCAGGGCGCGGTTAGCCATCAGGTAAAGGCGCTTGAGGAAAACCTCGGGCTCAAGCTTTTCAATCGTGAACCGCAGCGTCTTGTCCTTACGGAAGCGGGGCGTGGGTATTTTGCTGTTGTACGCGATGCGCTGGACAGAATCGCCGCCGGAACTGATCAGCTATTGCAACGTCAGAGCAGCGGTGTACTGACCGTCAGCATGTCACCAAATTTTGCTGCCAAATGGCTGGTCCATCGCTTGGGCCGTTTTGCCGAGGATTATCCGGAAATTGATCTTCGCGTCAGTGCGACGCTCCATCATGTGGACTTTGCCCGTGAAGAGGTCGATGTTGCAATCCGTCATGGTGATGGTACAGCACCGGGCCTCGATATTACGCGCCTGAGTACAGAGGAACTGATTCCCGTCTGTAGCCCGGCGTTGCTTGAAGGCCCGCACCCCATACGGACCCCGGCGGACCTTGCCCATCATACATTATTGCATCTTGAACATCGCCGGGACTGGGCGAAATGGTTCGATGCGGCGGGACTCCGGGATGCGGATTTGTCGCGCGGGCCGATCTTTAATCAGGCCAGCATGGCTGTCGATGCCGCCGTTGACGGGCAGGGGGTTGCATTGGCCCGAACGGGGCTTGCCACCCATGATTTGATCAATCGGCGTCTCGTCCGACCGTTTGATCTGGCCTTGCCGGTTACCTACGCATACTGGATCGTCTGCCCGAAAGCGACGGCGAAACTGCCAAAGATTACGGTATTTAGGGACTGGTTGGTCGCCGAGGCTGCAAAAGATGCAGAACAGCTTGGAAAAATTGCGCAAATGGTAGGGCGTTGATCAAGCCCCCAGTTTTTCTGCGACCTCTTCAATGCTGGTTGCAATAATGTCCCAGTCCTGCTCGGCTTTCAGGTCGTGTTGCTTGTTTGGGCCACTTTCTAACGGGCGGTCAACATAAGCCGTCTGCATACCAAATTTCCGCCCGCGCGAGAGGTCGTAGTTGTGAGCGGCGCAGAGCAAAACCGATGCGGGATCACCGCCCAGCAGATCGATAGCGCCGAGATAACACTCCTTTGCCGGCTTGAAGGCCCGAAACACATCGGAGCAGAGAATGCCATCCCATGGCAGTCCGGCATTTTTGGACAAATTGACCAACAGGCCAAAGCTGCCGTTCGAGAAGGTCGAGACAACAAACTTCTTTTTCAGCCGTGAAATACCGGGCACGGAATCCGGCCATGGGTTCAGGCGGTGCCAGGCGCGGTTTAGATCGACCCGCGCCGACTCGTCCAGACCCGACAAGCCAAATTCCGGGATAATGTCATCAAGGCGTTCGCGGTGTAGAACGTCATTGGTCGTCCATGGTCGCAAACCATCGCGAACCTCTTTCATCTTCGGATGATACCCGGCCCGCCAGGCATCGGCGAAGGCTCCCCCATCGAACCCGGAAACCCCGATACTCGCCGCCGCCGCCTGCGACTCAACTGCAACCGACCCGCGCCAGTCAACGACGGTGCCGAAAGTATCGAAAATGACGGCTTTGATGGTGTCTGTACCAGGCATTTAGGTCTCCGTGGGCTGGGTCAAATAATTTGGCCAAAGTTATTCTATTCCCCAAAAATCGGGCGTGCTCAAGCTTCATTTCATCACGCACTCTTTGCCAATCGGCAAATGTGACAATCTGTTCGACCTGATCACCATGATCGGGCAATGCATTCTGAGGGACGTCTTGACGTGCGAATTGTCGTGTTCTGCGGTCTGGATCGTGTAAGTGGAGCCAATCGCCTTTCGGCGGCCAACAATCTCCACGTTTCAACGGCATTGAAGTGATCAGGAAATGACAGTCAGGAAGCCCTAGACCTGCTCAGGGAGTCGGCGAGACAGACGCATCCAATCATCAATCGGTTTTATTAGGGTTTGGAGGACAAAAACCAAATAGATAATCTCGTTAAAGCTATTGCGAAAAACCTCTTTAAACGAGGGTAGGTATTGCCTATTTTAACCTCTGATTTGAAGACTTTCTTGGAAATGCGGGTTGATCGAAACCTTAATACTTGTCGGTGACGAAGTTGATGACCTGCACACTGGGCCTGGTCTTGTTGTGCATTGGTCGAAAATGAGCGTGCCGGATGGCGAAATTTCCTTGCCAACCCTAACCAATGAAAATTCACCTCAACTAAAGGCGGACTACCTATCCTGGCTTCATAGATTGGGTGAATTTTCGGTTGGGCAAATGTCGATTGCTCAACATATGATGATTTATGAAAATCTGTCGGCCTGGTGGATGTCACTCATTGCAGAAAAATCCCCGTTCAAAACCCGGGCAATTTTCAATGTTTACAAGCTTCGCACATTTGAACTTTTACAGACGGAAACAGGTGCCCGGCGTGTTCTTTATTGCGGGCCAGATTCTGTCCTTGCGACTGTTTTACGAGACTGGTGCCAGGAAAAGGAACTTACCTTTGAGCACCATAAGGGCGGCACTTCTCGCCATCCCGTTGGGGCGCCTTGTCTTGGGCGGCGCTTAAGGTTTCTCCCACATCCGGTTCAGGCGCTGATTTATTTTCTCTACAAATGGTTTTCCTTGATTGCACCGTTGCGTACGATTCCTGAAGAAAACAAGCCCGCATCTATGGCGGAGGTCGCAACCGTCGCAACTTATTTCCCCAACCTTGATCCGGCAGAACTTGAAAAGGGAAATTTTCGCTCGGACTATTGGCGGGACGTTCATGCAGTACTTAATGAGCGGCCTGAACGCATTAACTGGATCTGGCTGTTTAATGAAACCAGTCAACTTTCCATTCGCCAGTCCGAAGCATTTGCTAATCAATTGAATGCTAGAAAAGGGAAGGACCGGTTTTTTCTGGTCCAACAATTTCTTGGTTTCATGGATTTTTTCCGAATACTCAAGATTTTTGCACGGTTGTCGGTTTCCGGGTTGAAATTGGCACCGGCGGCTTCACATTTTCGATTGGCTGGGTCATCGTTAAACTTTTATCCGGTTATGGAATCTGACTGGTGTTCGTCCCTGCGGGGAATTGCCGCTATTGACGCCGTGTTGCACGCCGTTGCGTTTGATAATATTGCACGCCTATTTTCAACATCAGGCTGGGTAGCACACACATTCGAAAACCAGCCCTGGGAACAAGCTCATATGACAGGCTTCCGGCGGCATAGTGAGGCCAAAATTATTGCGCATCAGCATGAGGTCATAAAAATAAATAATTTACGTTTGTTTTCCGATCCTAAAAGATTTGAACTCGCCGGCCCTTCTGCCCCGCCTGTACCTGATTTTCTTGCAGTTGGGGGCGAATATAACAGACAATGTTTTACTGACGCCGGTTTTCCGGCCGAGCGAATTTCCGTTGTGGAAGCGCCACGGCTTCAGTCTTTTTTCGAGATGACTCCTGTATCCGTTCAGAGTTCCAAGATATTATTGGTCGTCTGTGGTGGCTTTATTGATGAAACCCGTCATCAACTGGAGCTCTTGTCGACGGCGGCCAAAAATTTCGGTTTGGGTGATTTCGACCTGGTCCTGATCAAAGGTCATCTCGTTCTACCGGTTCAACCTATTCTCGATGAGATCGGTTTTGAGGCCAAATACGAACTAACAAATACTCCCTTAACAGAATTGTGGCCGATATCCGGTGCAACTTATTTGGCAAATTCGACTGCTGCCGTAGTTGAAGGCGTATTCGCACAAATCCCCTGCATTGTCTGTGGTCCTTATGATGATTTGGATATGTGTCCGGCAGCTGGAATACCTGGGGTCCGTATGGTTGTAACGCCGCAGGACCTTTCTCTGGCCTTAGAACAGTTGCCGACACCGGAAATCCCGGCTGATTTTATTATCCTTGACCCTACCATGGCACGGTGGGAAAAATTGATTAGTGGGATATCGCATCTCTGATGATCCGATCCACAATCAAGCAGGAAGTTAATGAGTACTGAAAATCTTACATGCGTAATTGTCGGCTATGGCTACATGGGAGAGATCCGTAAACGTGTTGCCGATGAAACAGATGGGCTCGACGTAATAGGGGTCTGTGAACCTTCTGACGAGATTCGTGCCAAAGTCAAAGGCTGCCCGAATTTTAAAACCTTTGAAGAGCTCATGTCACTGGACCCGGACATCGTATTTGTTTGCACGCCCAATGCCTACTCTCCCGATATCTGTGTTCGCAGTATGCAAGCAGGAAAGCACGTTTTTTGCGAAAAACCGCCAGGGCGGGATTTGGCAGACATTGAAAGTATTATTGCCGGCGTACAGCCAGGTGTGAAATTGATGTTTGGCTTTAATCATCGATTTCATCCCGCCGTCATGAAAGCAAAGGCCATTATTGACTCGGGACGATTGGGGAAACTTCTAACAATAAGAGGTGTTTACGGAAAGTCGGGCGGTCTCGGCTTCAATGCATCATGGAGGAACGAGAAAGAAATTTCCGGAGGCGGAATCCTCCTGGATCAGGGCATCCATATGCTGGATATCTTCCACTTTCTGGCCGGAGATTTTCAACACGTGAAATGCCTCTCCAGCAACGCATACTGGAATTTCCCCATTGAAGACAATGCCTGTGTCGTCATGATGAATAATGAGGGACTTCTCGCCTCTATCCATTCATCAGCGACATTGTGGCGCCATACATTTAGGTTCGATGCAACCCTTGAAGACGGCTATCTTACCGTCAAAGGGCTTTTGTCGAAAAGTGGATCTTACGGCCGTGAGCAAATCATTGTTGGGCGACGCCAGTTTGAAGACGAAGCCGAAGCGGTTGGCAATCCCGCGGAAGAAGCTACCTATTTTGACCGCGACCTTTCCTGGGAATTGGAAATGTCGGAATTCCTCTCGTGCATCCGAGAAGATCGTGACGTCACAATCAGTTCTGCACAGGATGCGCTGAACGTCATGCAAGTGATAGATCTGGCCTATAAAGATGCCAGCCAGACACGTGGTGAACTAAAAGTGGAGGCCGAATAATGCGTAGTATTTCCCTGGTTGAAGACTACGACAAATCAGACGTCAGGCCCGACGAACTCATTGCACAATATGTGGCCTTGATGGAAAAGGATATTGCTGAATATTTCCTGCCCAATCTGACCGCAGACGAAAATTGCCCGGCCTGCAGTTCATCAAATGTTTCAAAGGCGTTTGAGAAATTGGGTATGACTTATCATCAATGCGCCGAGTGTCATTCCTTCTATGTCGGTTCGCGTCCCACTCCCGAAGCCCTGCGTGAATTTTCTGGTCATTCCAAAGCCCTTGAATTCTGGCGTGAGAAAATATCAACAGAAACATTTTCCGAACGCTCCAAAAGAATAATACAGCCCCGCATGGACTGGGTTTCCCAGGATGTTTCAGCTTACAAACCGGATGCAAAATCACTTGCAATGCTTGGATACCAACCCGGCTACGGGACCGCGCTGAAAGAACTGGAACTCTTTGAGCATTGCACATTGGTAAAGCTCAACAGGTTTGACGGCAGTGCCGCGGGAGAATTTTCGATTGTTTGCGAAACTCTTGATCAGCTTGAAGACAATTGCGTTGATGTGGGATTGACCTTCGAAAGTATTGACGCAGCACTGTCGCCAAAAGAGGCAATCATGCAACTTCACCGGATTCTGAACAAAGGTGGCCTTCTATTCATTACAAGCATTCTCGGTTCCGGGTTTGATATTCAAACCCTGAAAGATCGTCACGACAGCATTATGCCGACTGATCGGATGAATTTAATTTCCGTAGAAGGCTGGCAAACCCTGCTTTCCGATGCAGGGTTTGAAATTATCGAATTCAGTACCCCGGGCGTATTTGATGCCCAAATCGTGTCCGATGCGTTGAGCAAGAAGAAGATAACTCTGGATAACCCTTTCTTGAGCTATATGTTTAGCAAGCATAATCCTGATGACATTCGGGCGTTCCAGAAATTTTTACAGGAAACCTTGCTAAGTTCGTATGGCCGTATCCTTGCCATAAAGATATAACCGGAAAATAACCGCTAAAAACAACGAGGAGGGACGTGTGTCCTTTATTTCACAATATATTATTGAAGCAGGTGAAATCCTGCAGAAGCTCGATCAGGATCAGATCGAGAAGATGATACAAATTTTGTTAGATACCCGAGAGCGTCGCGGCAGATTATTCTTAATCGGTGTCGGTGGCAGCGCTGCCAACTGCACTCATGCTGTAAATGATTTCCGTAAACTGGCGGAAATGGAGGCGTATAGCCCCGTCGATAATGTAGCCGAACTAACGGCTAGAACGAACGATGAAGGATGGGAAACCGTTTTTGCAGAATGGCTCAAGATTAGCGGAGTCAATGCCGATGACACTGTCTTCGTCTTATCAGTCGGCGGTGGAAATAAAGAAAAAAATGTCAGTGCCAATATTGTAAATGCATTAGATGTTGCAAAAGGTGTCGGTGCCAAGGTTGTTGGTATTGTTGGTCGCGATGGAGGCCACACTGCCAAGGTCGCAGATGCCTGCGTTGTCATTCCAACGATCAATGACAAAAACATCACGCCACACGCTGAAGGGTTCCAGGGTGTGGTGTGGCATATGATTGTCGCTGATCCGCGAATGGTGAAAATCAAAAACAAATGGGAATCACTGTCTGTCTAAAGGCAGTATTTGAGGAAATCATAAATGGCTATTTTTATTGATACGGGTAACGTTGAAGAAATTCAGAAATATCTACGGATGGGAATTCTGCGTGGCGTAACAACCAACCCAACAATCCTTTTAAAAGAGGGTGTAACTGGCGGCTGGGAAAGCATCAAAAAGCGCATGGGCGACATCGCCGAAATGATTGCGCCGCTGCCGTTGTCTGTTGAAGTCACGACAAATGACCCGGATGACATGATCACTGAAGCGATTGAGCTGTCAAAACTGGGGAACAATATTGCCGTCAAAATTACCGTTCATGGCCCCCAAGGTGAGACAGAGAATATGCGGGTCATCCATGAACTGGAAACAGTGCATGATGTCCGTGTTAACGTAACGGCAATGATGAGCGCACAGCAATGCCTGCTGGCCGCTATGGCAGGTGCTACATATGTCTCGATTTTCTGTGGTCGGGTTAATAACATGGGGTACGACTCCTGCAATGAAGTTGCACGCCTTCGTCGTTTGCTTGATGAGTATGACCTTAAAGCTCAGATAATCGCCGCTTCGACCCGTGAAATTTTGAATGTTGTCGAGTGGCTCGATGCGGGCGCACATATTGTGACGGTAACACCAAATTTGATTGAGGGTATGATTGTGCACCCGTACACGAAAGAAACCGTTCAGATGTTTCTGGATGACGGAGCAAAACTGAAACTATGAACATCAGTAATCTGATTGAGCGACGACGGAAACTGAAGGAATCTCTTGCCTCCAATCAAGTGGTGTTCGGTGCCTGGACATCACTTGCTCATTTATCGATCGCCGAATTGTTTGCAAAATCCGGCGTTGATTTTGTCGGTATAGATATCGAACACAGTACGTATTCCCTTGATCAGTGTCGTGATGTGATTAGCGCCAGTCAGGCCGAAGGAAGCCTGTGCCTCCCTAGGATTGCGTCTCATAATATGGAGGCCATCAAGCGCCTTCTGGACTCCGGGGCGGATGGTATCATTGCGCCGATGGTTTCCAATGTCGAACAAGCCCAAAATATTGTGAACTGGGTTAAGTATCCACCAGTTGGTAAACGGAGTTTCGGCGTTGCCAGGGCGCAAGGTTATGGATTCGACTTTGCAGAGTATACGGAGAATTGGAATGAAACTTCATCCGTGATCGTGCAAATTGAAGATATTGAGGGCATAGAAAATATTGATGCTATTGCTGCCACGAATGGAGTCGATGGATGTATGGCCGGGCCTTATGATCTCTCAGGCTCTTTGGGGGTACCTGGGCAGATTGACAGCCTTGAAGTCCGTGAAGCCTGCAAGAAAGTAATCGCCGCGTGCAAAAAAGCAGGAAAAGCCTGCGGAACTCATTTGGTCGAACCGAACATCGAGGATATAGAGCGGGCTGTCGAAGATGGCTTCGGTTTTATTATTCTGTCATCCGATGTTTTCCTGTTATGGAAATGGGCAGAAAAACAGAAGGCGATGATAGCAAAAGTTCGCGGTTAACCCTGTTGATGCTCTCGGAACTCTCGGCCATATTTCTTGACCTTGATGGAACCCTTGTTGAGTCTGTTGGTATAAAGGATCAAGCTTTTTACGAACTGTTTTCGGACTACCCTGAGAAACTTCCTGAAATTATGGCGTATCATACCGCCCACAACGCCGTGGTCCGGTTTGAAAAATTTAAACATATCGTTTCGGTTATCTTAAAAGAACCACTAACCGAAGAACGTGAGCAATATCTGGCAAGGCGCTTCAGTGATCTGGTTGTAGACAAGATTGTCGAAACCTCGTCGACACCAGGGGCAGGTTTATTCCTGCAGAAGTTTTTGGGTTTAATCCCGATGGTACTTATTTCTGTGACCCCGGATAGTGAATTGCAGGAAATTTTGGAACGCCGAAACCTATTTCATTACTTTACCCGCGTCTTCGGGGCCTCATGGTCGAAAGACAGAGCCATGATCGAATATATGAATGAAATTAATGCACGCCCGGAAAACTGCATTTATATTGGCGATACAGCGGAAGACCTAGAGTATGCACGCAAGGCTGAGGTTTCTTTTATCGGTCGCAACAGTGGTAAGGCTTTTCCAACTCCTCCCCCCTTCCTGTTTGAAGATATGGGCGATGTTGCAAAACAGGTTGAAGCCCTGTTTAAGATTAAACGAAAATAGAGTGGAGCATCAGATTGAACATGAGCAATTATCTAGAGACGCTTTTCAATCTTAATGGAAAAGTAGCCGTTGTTGTCGGCGGAGGTGGGTATTTATGCGGCGAGATGGCCCGGGCCTTTGCCCGAGCCGGGATGAATATCGCTGTCATGGATATGCGTCTGGAAAAAGCCCAGGCCGTTGCCGATGAAATAACTGCTGAGGGGGGGCAGGCGATCGGGCTGGAGCTTGAAGCCACCAGCAAGGAGTCCCACCAAGCCGCTTTACAAACCGTATTGGATACTTATGGCCATGTAGATGTTTTGGTTAATGGCGCTGGTTTCAATGCACCAACCCCGGTTATGGAGATCCCGAAACAAGAATATCTGGATATTATTGATTCGCACTTCGGGGCAACATTGCTCGGCTGTCAGGTATATGGCGAGCACATGCTGGAGAGGGGACAGGGCTCTATCATCAATTTGTCCTCAGCCTCTGCCAATCCACCCCTATCAAAAGCATTCAGCTATTCAGCAGCCAAAGCTGCAGTGATGAACATAACAAAAAATATCGCCCGCGAATGGGCCACGCAAGGTGTCCGGATAAACGCCTTGCGTCCCGGGTTTTTCCCCACGGAATGGAGCCAGGAACACTTTATCGACGAGAGTCGGGAAAATGCTATTCTTGGACATACACCCATGGCACGCTATGGAACACCAGATGAGTTATCCGGGGCTGTATTATGGCTGGCATCTGATGCTTCCGGATTTGTGACCGGGGCGGAAATTGCGGTAGATGGTGGCTTTAGCTGCATGACAATTTAAGTGGGTGAATTCATGAGCAAAAAAACCGTTGTTATTACAGGCGGCACCAAGGGAATCGGCCTTGAGATTGTCCGGGCGTTTTCTAATGATGGATGGTCTGTGTTGGCAACAGCCAGAACATCAACATCCGAAATTAAATCAATGGGTGATTCCGTCAGGTTTCAGGCTTTAGACGCCAGTAATCAAGAAAGCCACCAAGCAGCAGTGGTGAGCGCACTGGATTGGACGGGGCAATTGAATGCCTATGTGAATTGTGCCGGGTTTTCAAAGTGGGCTCCTCTCGCTCAAATCACTGACAGCTTGCTGGACAGTATGCTGGATACGAATTTAAAAGGAGTCGTTTGGGGCTGTCAGGCGGCAGCGGGTGCTTTTTCAGATGGCGGCACGATCATCAACATCTCAAGTCTGGCCGGAAAACGGGGTAGCGCAAATAACTCCATCTATTGCGCTTCCAAATTTGCCGTAAATGGAATTACCCAGTCTCTGGCAAAGGAGCTTGGGCCTAGTGGGATAAGGGTGAATGCGGTCTGTCCGGTATACGTTAAAACCCCGGGAGTTCTTGAAGCGCTCGAAGATAATGACTCACCAAGCCAGGGCCAAGATGTTGAAACATATCTGACTGATTTCACAAACACCCAGACAGCCCTGCGGCGACTGCCAACGGGGAAAGAAATTGGTGAAACCTGTGTCTTCCTTGCTTCGGAGTCAGCATCCGCAATAACCGGGCAATGCATCAACGTTGATTGTGGTGTTATGCCGCAATAGCTTCCCGATTCGATTCAAAAGGTTGAAATCTCGATGAGTACTAAAAAGGTAATTGCTGTTGTCCCATCCCGAATGGGATCTTCCAGATTTCCCGGCAAACCGGTTACCCCAATTTCTGGCCTGCCAATGATTGAACATGTGCGCCGGCGTGTAGAACTTGCCAGTTCTATCGACGAAGTTGTGGTCGCCACTTGTGATCAGGAGATTATGGATATCGTTGAGCGTGCGGGCGGCAAAGCGGTAATGACGGCAGATACACACGAGAGATGCACGGATCGTGTCGCGGAGGCTATGGAGTCTCTTGAAGGCGATATCGTTGTTATTGTTCAAGGAGATGAACCTCTGCTGCTGCCAGAAGTTCTTGACCGACTGGTTGTTCCCTTCAGAGAAGACAACTCCGTTTATTGCACAAATATTGTCTCGCGTATTCGCACACAGGAAGACCTTGAAGACGTCGATATGGTCAAAGCACTGCTATCTGAAACCGATGACATTATGTGCTTCACACGGGCGCCAGCCCCCTATCAGAGAATTGATGGTGAACGTCCAATGTATCGCCAGACTGGGCTCTCTGCCTTTAGCTGTGATTTTCTGACTACCTTCACGAAATCGCCGGAAACCCGGTTAGAAGTTATTGAGTCCATTGATTTTCTTCGAATTGTAGGCCATGGCTATAAAATCCGGGCCGTCGTACATGACGGGCGAACCCTTGGTGTTGATCGGCCTGAGGATGTTGCCAGAATTGAGCAGGTCCTATCAGATGACCCTGTGCAGGCAGATTTGTTTAATATGATCTCAACTTGATAGAGGCTCTTGGCACATGCGCGTTGCTGTAGGTTCCCGCACTTTTTCCCGTCACCCGCAACTCCGATCTGAACTGCTGGCGCTCTACCCTGACACAATCTTTAACGATCAGGGCCTGAGTTTAAAAGGGGATGAGCTCGTCGAATTTTTATCAAATAGAGACGCTGCAATAATCGCTCTTGAGCCAATGACGGAAAAAGTTTTTTCAGCCTTGCCTGAACTGAAGGTTATAGGAAAATTTGGTGTCGGATTTGATAAACTGGATCTTGCCGCCATGACAAGGTGTGGCGTTCGTCTTGGCTGGACGGGTGGCGTGAATAAGCGATCTGTAACTGAGCTTGCCGTGACGATGATGATATCTCTGTTGCGAAATGTTGATATTTCGGGACGTGAAATTCGTGAAGGGCAATGGAAGTTGAGGCCCGGCCGCGAATTGAGTTTCCAGACGGTCGGAATTATCGGTTGCGGACATATAGGCAAGGATTTGGCTATCATCCTTCGCGCTCTTGGCTGCAAGGTCCTCGTCAATGACATAATTGATTTTGCCGATTTTTATAAAGAACATGGTTTGATTCCCGTATCTTTGGACGAACTGCTAGAGCAGGCTGATGTCGTGACACTGCATGTCCCGCTTAATCAGGATACTCGATATATGATTTGTGCGGAGAGCCTTGCGCGCATGAAAGAGACTGCGATTTTGATCAACACAGCCAGGGGTGGTTTGGTCGACGAGGTAGCATTAAAGGAACGCCTTAAATCTGGGAAACTTTTTGCAGCAGCTTTCGATGTATTTGAAATCGAACCACCCCAGGACATGGAACTGTTAAACCTTCACAATTTCATGGTAACCACGCATATGGGTGGAAGTGCGGCAGAGGCGATCTTGGCAATGGGGCGAGCCGCAATAAAAGGAATTGCTGAAAATCGACTACCAGAAATTGGCGTTTTCCCGTTGTGATATATTTTATGAATGTAATGAGCCGATTGGGAATGCAACTTTACAGATAAGTTGTCTTGCAAAGAACAGCTATTAAAAAGACAAATAGAAATTTTCTACTACGCAATCTATTCGCGCGATGTTTCCAAACCATTTGCGACCCCAATAAGCACAACGCCCCAGCAGTTTCCCACTGGGGCGTTGATTTAATTGGCTCCGGCAACAGGACTCGAACCTGTGACAAGCTGATTAACAGTCAGCTGCTCTACCAACTGAGCTATGCCGGATCAGGCATTGGAGGCGCGGACCGGATTCGAACCGGTGTACACGGCTTTGCAGGCCGCTGCGTAGCCTCTCCGCCACCGCGCCGATCCGTCTTCATCCACTGGGGCCAATCGACCCCTTTGGGCGTCAGGCCCCGGCGACGAGGCAGGCGGAACTTAGACTTAGAATATCCGAGCGTCAAGCAGGTGTTTTTGGTTTTTTTGGGAGGCTGCAAACCATCCAGTGACAGCTGAGTAAAATTGCCGGGTGAACATTGAGTTCCCTGTATGGAGCGCCTATAAGGATAACAGGCCTAACACTTATTCGTGGGGACGATATGGACTTTGCCGCTGCACGCCTGAACATGGTGAATTCTCAGATACTGCCGAACAAGGTGACCGACGAGAACGTCATTTCCGTCATGGGAGATTTGCCGCGGGAATCCTTTTTGCCTAAACCGCTGCAAGGCATTGCTTATGCCGATGAAGCGCTAGCCTTGGGCGAAGGGCGTTATGTCATGGAACCAATGATTATCGCACGCCTGCTGCAGTCTCTGGACCTTAAGGCGACGGATGTGGCGTTGAGCATCGGTTGTGGATGCGGGTATGCGGTTGCCGCACTCGCAAGTATCGTCAACACCGTGGTTGCTGTTGAGGCGAATGCCACTATGGCCCAACGCGCCGGCAAGGCGTTGAGCAATCTTGAGATCGACAACGTTGTTATTATCGACGGGCCGCTCAATGAAGGCTACGCAAAACAGGCCCCTTACGACGTAATTTTCTTCGATGGCGCGGTTAGCGAAATGCCGGCCGAGATCACAGCGCAACTGGCCGATGGCGGACGGGCGGTTGCCATCGTTTCGTCAGCTGGCGGCATGGGCCGTGCACAGATATACTTGCGGAGCGGCGGTGTTGTTTCAAGCCGTGATCTTTTCGATGCGGGGACCCCGGTGTTGCCGGGATTTGAGGCGGATTTAGTGTTTTCTTTTTAATTTTTAGACTAAATCTGGTGTTTTTTGCGAATCGTAACCCACGCTAAGATTCGCATTTATTCTCATCAACCCTAGCGTGGCATCGGCTGTAACCCATGGGTTTCCGGGGTTTTTTCACCCCTATTGACCTTGCGCGCACGTTCTGGCTGATTTAGGGTATAGTTTCCTTAATTACTCAAGGGACAAACCTGGGCATGGCATTAACTTTGATCCGTCAAAATGATCAACGAACTGCAAGGATGAAGCGCCGGATCGCTACCCTTGTCGGCGCGCTGGTTTTTGCGACAACACTTTCGGCAACATCCCCCTCGCGGGTTGAGGCGCAGTCAGCGACGCTTGTCGATGCGTTGACTGCGGCTTACCTTAACAACCCGACATTGCTTTTACGGCGTGCGCGTTTGCGCTCAACCGATGAAGGCGTGCCGCAGGCTCTCGCCAACTGGCGCCCTGACGTGGTTGTTACTGGCGAAGCCGGATACTCGGACATACATAATTCCGCGGCCACCGGAACAGGCACTAACCAGTGGCGAAACGGCCAGAGCATTGCCATTGATATCACCCAGCCAATTTTCCGTGGTGGCCGCACTCTGGCGGCGACCAGTGAAGCTGAAAACAATATTCTTGCTGAACGGGCCCGTCTTATGGGTGTTGAGCAAACCGTTCTGTTCGACGCCATATCGGCCTATATGGATACATTTCGTGACGAAGCGGTGCTCAACCTGAATATCAACAACGAACAGGTTCTGGCCCGCCAGCTTGAGGCGACGCGCGATAGGTTCGAGGTTGGAGAAATTACCCGCACAGACGTTCATCAGGCGGAAGCCCGACGTGCACAGGCAAAAGCAGATCGTATTCAGTCCGAAGGCGATCTGGAAGCGTCACGCGCGGCCTATGTAAATGTTGTCGGTGAAGCCGCACCTGCGGATGTAAAAGCACCTGAACTGCCCACTGATTTGCCTGGTTCGAAAGAAGAGGCGCTGAAGCAGGCCGCAGTAAAGAATCCGGGCGTTATCAGTGCAGAGTTCGCGCGTCTTGCATCACTTGATAATGCTGACGAAGTCTGGGGCGAGCTGTTGCCGGAAGTAGAACTGTCGGCTGGCTATTCCCATGCTCTGGAAGGCTCTGCTGAGCAGGGGCATATTGATACCGCAGAAGTCGCCTTGACTGTGTCGGTTCCGATTTATCAGCAGGGCGGCGTTTACTCCCGCCTTCGCGAAGCCCGTCAGGATGCTGCAGAGCTTGCATTCACCATTGATGAGCAGCGCCGGGTTTCTGTTGAAACAGCATCACGGGCCTGGGAAGCGCTGCAAACAGCACAGGCACGGGTGGTTGCATTCACGACCCAGATCGAGGCCAATGTTGTCGCCCTTGAGGGGGTGCAACGCGAGGCTTCGGTTGGATCACGTACGATCCTTGATGTTCTGGATGCCGAACAGGAATTGCTTGATGCGCGCGTTTTCCATGTGCGCGCACAGCGCGATGAACTGGTTGCCATGTACGAGCTAAAGTCAGCGGTGGGAACTTTGACAGCGCGTGATCTCGCTTTGCCGGTCACATTGTATGATCCGAGAGAGCATTATCGCGAAGTGCGCGACAAGTGGTTCGGTGGGCGTTCCTCCGGCGATAAACAATAAGCGGACAGATGGGGTGGCTATTGGTCGGGGGGTTTCAGATTGAGAATGATAAAAATCCCGAACGGTTATGGTTACCGTTTGTTAACTGTGTTGTAGGTACCATAACACGATCACATGATCGTTTGGGTGAGTAATGAGCGAAGAAACGGCACAAGCGGAAGACGGCCAAGAACCTTCGATGGAGGATATACTTTCCTCGATCCGGCGCATTCTGTCGGAAGAGGAAGAAGAAGCCCCAGCAGAAGAGGCTGCACCTGAGCCGGATCCCGAACCAGAACCCGAGCCCGAGCCCGAGCCTCTTCCAGAGCCAGAGCCTGAGCCTGAGCCTGAGCCTGAGCCGGAAGTTGTATTCGAGCCAGAACCTGAGCCGGAACCTGAGCCTGAGCCTGAGCCTGAGCCGGAACCCGAACCCGAACCCGAACCTGTTTTCGAACCGGAACCCGAGCCAGAGCCAGAGCCTGCATTCGAGCCCGAGCCCGAACCAGAACCCGTTTTCGAGCCAGCGCCCATGCCGGAACCGGTGCCCATGCCTCCACCGGCACCAATGCCGCAGCCCATGGCGGAAATGCTTGAACTGACACCGGAGATGGTCGCCAGCGACATCATGTCACAACCGACGGCACGGGCCTCTGTCGATGTGCTTTCAGAACTGGCCTCGGCCATTCTGGATCGGCGTGACATGCAGGTTCATGCGGATGCCAAGGAACTGACCCTTGAAGGCATCGTACGTGAGATGCTGAAACCGATCCTCAGGGAATGGCTGGACCGCAATTTACCCTATCTGATCGAGCGCCTGGTCAAAAAAGAGATCGATGTAATGATCAACCGGGCCGAACGTCTGGACGATTAAGCACACTTACCTCTCGCGATCTTCCAATCCGTCTTGAATACTGGTCTGCCTAAGGGTAGAAAACCCGTTCTGATTCTTTACACACTATAAGGATGCTGGCCGATGCTGGAAAAAACATATCGTCCGGAAGAGGTCGAGCAAAAACATTATGACGAGTGGGAAGACTCTGGCGTTTTTTCCTGCGGCCAGAAACCCGATTCCGATCCTTATACAATCGTAATCCCGCCGCCTAATGTGACGGGCAACCTGCATATGGGGCATGCCCTGAATAACACGCTCCAGGACATTCTTGTTCGCTACAAGCGGATGAAGGGGTTCGATGTGCTCTGGCAGCCGGGGACCGATCACGCTGGCATCGCGACCCAGATGGTGGTCGAACGCCAGATGGCAGAAAATGGCGAAACGCGTCATGATTACGGACGCGAGAAGTTCATCGAAAAAGTCTGGCAGTGGAAAGCGGAATCTGGTGGCGCGATCACTGGGCAGCTGCGTCGCTTGGGTGCGTCGTGCGACTGGCCACGTGAACGCTTCACCATGGATGAAGGTCTCAGCAAAGCGGTCCGCAAGGTATTTGTCGAACTGCACAAAACCGGCTTGATTTACCGTGACAAGCGGCTGGTCAACTGGGATCCGAAACTGCACACCGCAATTTCTGACCTGGAAGTTGAGCAGCGCGAAGTCACCGGCAAGATGTGGTATTTCAAATACCCGATTGAAGGCAAAGATAACGAATTTGTCACCATCGCGACGACACGGCCTGAAACCATGCTGGGCGATGTCGCCATTGCGGTGCATCCCGATGATGACCGCTATCGTGATCTGGTTGGCAAGAACTGCATCCTGCCCATCGTAGGCCGTAAACTGATCATTGTCGCTGATGCTTATGCAGACCCGGAAAAAGGTTCCGGTGCTGTGAAGATGACGCCTGCTCATGATTTCAACGATTTCGAGGTGGGCAAGCGCCACAACCTGAAAAACGTAAATATTTTCGACGAGAACGCACAGCTGAACGACAATGTTCCGAAAGCCTACCGGGGACTGGACCGTTTTGTGGCTCGTGACAAAGTTCTTGAAGAAATGGAGAGCCTCGGGCTGCTCGACAAAATCGAAGAAAATCCGATGACGATTCCTTACGGTGATCGCTCTGGTGTTGTGATCGAGCCCTGGCTCATGGATCAGTGGTTTGTTGACGCACAACGCCTTGCGGGCCCGGCGATTACCGCTGTCGAGCAGAATGAGACGACGTTTGTGCCGAAGCAGTGGGAAAATACCTACTACGAATGGATGCGCAATATCCAGCCCTGGTGTGTGTCGCGCCAGATCTGGTGGGGGCATCAAATTCCTGCATGGTTCGGCCCGGACGGTGATATCTTTGTTGAAGAGACGGAAGAGGAAGCCAAGCGCGTTGCGCGTGAGGTATATGGAAAAGACGTCGATCTGGTGCGGGACCCCGATGTCCTGGATACCTGGTTCTCGTCCGCGCTCTGGCCGTTCTCGACCCTTGGCTGGCCGGAAGAGACGCCTGAAGTCGCGCGTTATTATCAGACGGACGTTCTGATCACCGGCTTTGATATTATCTTCTTCTGGGTTGCCCGGATGATGATGATGGGTATTCACTTTATGGACGAAGTGCCGTTTCACACGGTCTATATCCACGCGCTTGTTCGTGATGAGCAGGGCCAAAAGATGTCGAAATCCAAGGGCAACGTCATTGACCCGCTGGAACTGATCGATACTTACGGGGCTGACGCGCTCCGTTTCACGTTGACGGCGTTTGCAGCCCAAGGGCGGGATGTGAAATTGTCGAAATCCCGCATTGAAGGGTATCGGAATTTCTGCACCAAGCTCTGGAATGCGGCACGGTTTTGTGAGTTGAACGAGTGCAAACCGGTCAAAGGGTTTGATCCGTCAGCTGTGTCCCTGACCCTGAACAAATGGATTGTCGGCAAATTGGTTGAAGCCGAACGCGATATGGTTGCGGCGATTGATGGCTATCGTTTTAATGATGTCGCCAATGCGATCTATCATTTCACCTGGGGTACGTTTTGTGACTGGTATGTAGAATTGGCGAAACCATATCTTCAGGGCGATGATGGCGGCGCGAAAACCGAAACGCAGGCGACGGCGGCCTGGGTGCTGGATCAGATCCTCCATCTGATGCACCCGGTAACACCGTTCATCACGGAAGAGCTCTGGCAGCAACTTGGTGATGATCGTGGAACGCCATTGATCGTGTCTAAGTGGCCGGCACTCGATGACGCCTGGATCAATGCCGATGTTGATGCGGAAATGGACTGGGTTATACGCCTGATCTCGCAAGTTCGTGCATTGCGCGCTGAAATGAACGTGCCGCCAAAAGCAAAAATCCCCTTGTTCCTGAAAGATGCGGGTGGCGCCGAGAAAAGCCGCCTGCAAACGCATGGCGAACTGCTTGGGACTTTGGCACGGCTTTCATCGATGGAAATTCTGGACGGCGACATCCCTGAAGGTTCTGTTCAGGCCGTTCTTGATGGTGCGACCATTGTTTTACCGATTGCTGATGTCATTGATATTGAAGCGGAAATGGCGCGTCTTGATAAGGAAATCGACAAGCAGAAAAGCGAGATCAATCGTTTCGAGAAGAAACTCGGAAACGAGAAGTTCGTCGCCAATGCGCCTGATGAAGTGGTCGCGACAGAGCGCGAAAAACTTGGCGAAGCGAAGCTTGCACACGAACGCCTTGAAGAAGCCAAGGGGCGCCTATCTGCACTCGGTTAACTAAGTTATCTCCCGTCAACAAATGGGTAGACGCTATCTGTCGGCACATGAACGTAGGGCAGAGTTGTCAGGTCCGCAGGTCCCCAGTCGGGGGTGTCGACGATGATGATCTCTTCGGCGAGGTCCTCATAGACGGCTCTGAAATGTGTTTTTGATCTGAGCACGATGAAATCATAATCGGTTGGCTTTTGCCCAAATACCCGAAACGGGTCTTCGTCGATTGCTGACATCGATAGGCTGATGACGCTTACGTGCACGCCACCAACCTCGAGAAGCGCTGCCAGACCAAGATCAACCTCAATCCCGTTCCAGAGCGGTCCTTGCGAGCGATATCGTGTCTGTCCTGCCTTGAGAACCGTGGCAGTAAACTCGCTCCTTGGCCCCGCACGGTCGGATGAATGCGCACCAAGGGTGACTCGTATTTGAGAGCCAACTCCGGCCTCGCAAGCTTGCTTAGCCGAAGTCGGGTCCCAGACATAAGGAATGGCTACATTCTTCCAGTCTTGTTTGATTACCGCATCAAGAAGGTAAGAAGAATCGTTCATGCGGTCCGCATGCTCAAGAAAAACAAAAGGTTTGCTTGTTGTTACGTTCTTTCTTTGGGCATAGTCAAACGCTTCATCAATGCTGTAGACGGGCAGGGCGCAGTAAAGTTTTTTGCGCTCAGCCCAGACAAGTTCAGAAATTTCACAAGCAATTTTTCGGGCACCAGCCTGGTCTCGATTGGCAACGACAAGGACCGAAAACCCGGTATTCGGTGCATCAGCATAAGAAAACCCGGCCATGACGGAAATATCCAGATAATCATTGGAATTTTTCTCAAGATCACGTGCATGCGCGATGATCGACGCCAGTGGTTCAAGTGCTGTCGCACTGAAAATACTGGGAATCAGAACTCCGGGTTTCTCAATCACCATGACAGGTGAGATTTCTCCCCTCAACATGCGCACCATACAATCTGCTGTCCGCTGCCCGGCTTCGCGCATGTCGGTATGAGGGGATTTGTGATAGGCAAAAGCGGCTTCAACTGGATCCAGGGTCTCTCCATCAAGGTTCCCGTGATAATCAAAAGTAACCATAATGGGAATGTCGTGGCCAACGGCATTCCGGGCTGCATTCAAGATAAAGCGTTCGGGGTCAACATGGCTTGCCGATGCTGCGGCGCCGTGAAGCTGTAGAAGGACACCATCTACATTATTCCGAACAGCGCCAAGGCCTCTCGCGATTTCATCTGAATACTTATCGATGGCCTCATCAGATGCCGGACCGGCAGCCCCTTCATAAGCGAAAACGATAGGGACGAGCTCAATTGATTCATGCTCAGCAATATCGATATACCCCCCAATCACCGATTGTGTATTGCGGTACTGAGAGACGATATCTGCTCTGCGATAGGCCCGACGCTCAAAGTCTGCATAAGTTGATTGATGTGGAATGAAACTAACGGATTCAATATGGAACCCGGCGACGGCCAATCTCATGAAAATCCCTCCATCCGACTGAAATGACGGACACTATTTCATGTCTTGAATAATTTCGGAAGGCCACAATGCCATTTGCGGGTTTGTCACAATTATCCTTTTCGTAATACTCTTTTTGTGGTGATCTAGCTCGATGTGCTTTCAAAATCTGGGAAATATCATGGGTTTAGGCCTTCGCAACTGCAGCATTCGTCGTGCCGGTCTATCGCTTGCTATTATGGGTATCGTTGCATCTCCGATGGTTGCCAATGCTGGCGCCGTTCCGGCGGGTGGTGCGAACTGGAGTATTGTTAACGAAGCCTTTGCGGCTGCAGTGCGTCAGCAATCCGTGAGTAATCAGGGCATTCTGCCGGTCCGTACTTATCAACCCGCGAATGTGATATCCACAGTTCGCCCGGGTCCTGTGGTTGCTGCTGTCGCGCCAACAGAAGTCGCAAAAGCGGTTAGCGCTAAATGGGGGTGGTTGTCTGAAATTCGCCTAGGGATCCTCAAGCATTCGGCACCGATTTCAACCAGCACACCGAAAGAAAAAGGTATTGATGGCAATATTGAAGTCCTGTTTGCCTCGCCCGGTTGGCTAGGCTGGTTATGGTCACCAAGACCGCATATCGGTGCGACATTCAATGCCAGCGCTGATGATACGGACCAGATCTATTCCGGCCTGACTTGGGAATGGGAGCCATTGCAGGATTTTTTCATAGACGCCAGCTTCGGTTTCGCTGCACATAACGGACGCCTCCACATTGACAGCACGGACGAAGACAGCGGACGCCGTCGTGAATTCGGTTGCTCGGTATTGTTCCGTGAATCAATCGAGTTCGGCTACCGGATCATGAAACACCACAGCCTTTCAGTAATGTGGGACCATGTTTCTCACGGTGGGGTGTGTGATGATGAAAATGAAGGCATGGATAATGCAGGTATGCGTTATGGGTACAGGTTCTAGATTGGCAAAGTATCTGAATCAGGAAGCACTATATAAAAAGGCCCGGTGAATGCCGGGCTTATTCATTAAGTATTTGAATGGATCAGAACCTATGACTCAACCCTAGCTGAGCGCTATGAACCTTGATGACTTCATCCTGCACGGTCTTGCCGGTTGGAGCTGCCAAAAAGGAATACCCACCAACCACGTCAACCTCAGGGGATAACTTATACCCAAAACCAAGTCCGATTTGGCCCGCCGGTACGGCTGTCAGGCTCAAGATTGCTGACGCTGATACAGCTTTAATAATACTGATTGGTTTCATTTGCATAATCCCATAGTCACAAATTACTAGTGTAAAATGGCCATCCCGGAAAAGATTTCAAAAATCCCGATGTGTTTTTGAAATCCATACAAAAATTGTAATAATTTTACAACAATCGGGTTTTTCAGAAATGCTTCAGCATTTGATTGAAAAATGTCCGACATACGATTCGTTAATGTATTATCCTCTAAACTAGTTGCCTCCTATGGAATTTCGCATTTGAGAGCAGTTTACCATGAGATATGGTACGGATGAGTTTGAGGTTCCGAAGCTCGGAAATAACCCGACGCCGGACGAGCATGCCGAATATGTAATCATGCGCCTTGAGCAGTTCATTCGCGACGGTCGCACCCTTGATGAAGGGATGTCATTCAGGAAATGGCAGACCATGGCGAAGACGGAAATCGCGCTGGCCATTGCTGAGGCTGAAAACAGCCAGAACCATGACGAGATCAATTCCAGGCGCGCTCTGTTTATTTCTGCCGCAGCCATGATAACCATCGGTTTTTGGGGGACAGCCGTCAGTATTCATAAGGTCGGTGAACTGGTTGGTGGTTTGATCTGTCTGGCTGCCGGGCTGGTTATGCTGATTTCCGCTGGTGGTTTTCGCTACCGCAAATACAAAAACCGCAAAGACGGCATTAAGCGCGCGCACAGCCTGATGCGGATCGAGAACCTGAACAGGAAGATCAAACGCCTTGAGAAGGATCTGGAAGCGGAAGAGAAGAAGATCGAAAAGAAGATCGATAAACTCCGCAAACCTCACGGCGACTCCCTCTACGGACTCTTTATGCAGGATGACTAGGGTTTTGAGTCGTTTGCCGTAAATACGTCGTCGCAAACTGTTCAGCTTGCTCGGGGTTTTCTTCTTACAACGCCTTATCAAGGGCTGAAATCAGACGATCTAGCTCCTCATGGGTGTTGTAATGGGCCATGGAGCATCTGACGACACCATCATCCACATCTTCAATACCCAGAGCCTCAACCAGGCGCTTGGCATAAAAATGACCGCTGCTGATGGCGACCTTGCTGTCCTTCACTAGATCAGGAATATCGGCGGAACGCTTGCCGTCCGCAATAAAAGAGAAAGTGGCGGCGCGCAGGTCTCTGTCGCCGCTATTATGCCCTAAAAGTTTCACACCTGGTTTCGACGTGATAAAATCAACAAACTTCTTCGCTAATTCCTCTTCGTGATCTTCGGCAATAGCATAAACTTCCTTAACACGCTCAAAAAACGAGTTGGAACGATCCGGGAAGTGATGCAGTGAAATCGCGTCGAAGTAATCAGCAATACCGGCAAGGCATGCGATTGATTCGTGGTTGGGTCCCGCCGGATTAAGTTTGGCACTGGTTTGCTCTTCGCCAATGAAATAATGGTACTGGCCCTTGGCTTCCAGCAGATGTTCGCGTTTGCCGTAAAGGCATCCCATATGCGGGCCGAAGACCTTGTAGAAACTGAAGGCGTAAAAATCCACGTCCCAGGCTTTTACATCAACGGCGCGGTGCGGTGCGTAGGCAACGCCATCGACACAAACCAGCGCGCCAGCATCGTGAACTTTTTTGGTGATCAGGGGCACATCGTTGATATCGCCGGTGATATTGGACACATGGGGGAAGGCGACAAGTCTTGTACGATCGTTCAACAAGCGGTCGAGAAGGGTGAGGTCCAGTTGAGCGGTTTCCGGGTTTACCGGCCATTCGACAATCTTGATTCCGAATTCGGCCAGCCTGCGCCATGAACCTGAATTCGCTTCGTGGTTCAGGTTGGTGACGATGATCTCATCGCCTTCTTTCCACTGATGACGAAGGGCTTGTGCCAAAACATAGACGTTGATGGAGGTGGAGGCGGCGATGACAACTTCGTCCCTGTCCGCGCCAATCATTTCGGCCATCAGTTCATAGCCAAGGTCCATGCGCTCCTGTGCTTTTGCAGACGGCCCGAACGCGCAACCAGGCTGCACCTGATTTTCAGTCATATAGGATGTCATGCGCTTGATAACGGTTTGCGGGACGAACGCGCCTCCGGCATTTTCAAAAAATGCCCAGTCCCAGCAAATGTTGGGGAATTGGCTGCGCACGAAATCGAGGTCGAGATGAGGGGCCTTATTCACGGTGGTGTCCTTGTTTTCTGGGTAGATAATTCGAGAGCGTGGGTTAGCCTGCGCCGTACATAGCCATCGCCATCACAGCTTCCGCAAGGCGGGTTGGGTCATCGGTGAATTTAATGCCGAGATTTCCGCCTCTGGCCCAAGCGATTACACCATTAAATTCACCGAACCGTTCAAGGTTAAGAACGATGGGTGTATTGGCATCGCCAGATGCTCTGGTCTTAAGCTTGGCACCACCCGCAGATATATCAAGGATCGCGCATTCCTTGGTCATATCGCCAATGGAAATCGTCGTAGCGAAAGAAACCTCTTTGCGTTCTTCCTGGCGCAGGTTGGTAAAATCTGAATTCGGCATAACCTAAACATCCGCGTAAACGAGAGTTTCCGATCTGGAGTCCATAACCACGACCACAGGGTAACGTTTCCCGGGGAGGCGTGGCAAGGTGGAAACGGTGGTTTGATGCCGCTTATGCCGTTAACTTGGCAATTTAAGCTTTTTCCGTTTAAGAGGTGCGTTGCCGCCAGTGTCAGCTCCGCTTCCTTTAGTTGCCGGTTTCGCGGGTTTTGAACCAGGTTTTGAGTCACGCTTCGGCTTGTCGAACTTCTTGCCCTTCGGTTTCTCGAATTTGGAGCCTTTGGGTTTTTTGCCGGCCCAATCTTTGGATTTATTCTCTCTTGATTTGCTGTCTCTGGAATTGTCTTCGCGCGAAGAGTCACCGGATGCACGCTCGGACCTGCCCGCGTATTTTGGCTTATCGAATTTTTTGCCCTTTGGTTTTTTAGGTCCCTTTGCCCAAGGCTTGTCGTCGGGTGGAGTGTCCTCCGCAATTTCCGGTCTGGCAGGGCGTTCGGAATATTTGCGTTTTGGCGTCGATTTATCCCTGTCACCAAATTTGGCCCGATCACCCGGTTTGCCACGGCTGAATTTCTTTTTGTTGTCGTAGGGTTTGTCGCCACCGCGTTTAAACTTCCCGATTGGTCGCGCCAGCGGGGCGGCAGTTGGCGGATTATCCAGGCGCGTGACGGTGGTGGTTTTTTCGACGACGTTACTGGGTCCGACGGCGGCCATGAATTTGTCGATGCAGCCCGGTTCGAGTTCAACATGAGTTTCGTGCTGGTGAATGACAATGGAACCAACGTCGGGTTTGCTCAAGTTCCCGACCCGACATAGCATTGCCAGAATCCAGCCAGGTTCTGCATTTTTTCCGCGCCCGACAGATAACGAAATCCAGGCACCGTTTTCGAAGTTGTTGGTTTGCTGGGTTGCACGCTCTGGCGCCGGCGCATCGAGTAATTCTTCCGGTGCTGACTGTCCGACCCGATAAAGGCGCACGAAGGCGGCGGCGACCTGATCGACGCTATGGCGGGCGAGAAGGTCCTTAACGAAAGCCCGCTCGTTTTCTTCTAGCGGATCGCTCAGCATCGGGTCTTCCAGAATACGTTCGTCATCGCGTTTCATGATGTCGTCTGCCGAAGGAGGGTTGCCCCAGGAGGCTTCGATATTGGCATCACGCAGCAGACGTTCGGTCCGTTTGCGGGCTTTGTGTGGAACGATCAGAACACTGACGCCCTTGCGTCCGGCGCGCCCGGTCCGCCCACTCCTGTGCAGAAGGGATTCCGGATTTTTCGGCAGGTCCGCATGAACCACCAGCTCCAGGTTCGGCAAATCGATACCACGTGCTGCGACATCGGTTGCGATGCAAACCTTGGCCCGGCCATCGCGCATGGCCTGCAAGGCATGTGTGCGTTCGTTCTGGCTTAATTCCCCAGAAAGCGCCACAACCGAGAACCCGCGGTTGTTAAAGCGCGCCGTCATATGGTTGACCATGGCACGGGTGCCGCAGAAGACGAGAGCGTTCTTTGCGTCGAAATAACGAAGTACGTTGATGATCGCGTTTTCTTGATCGCTGGGAGCGGCCATCAGAGCTTGGTAATCGATATCAAGATGTTGCTTGTGTTCTTCCGCCGTCACCACGCGAACAGCGTCGCGCTGGTAGCGCTTGGCAAGATTGGCGATCTGGCGGGGAACTGTAGCCGAAAACATCAGGGTACGGCGATTGGATGGTGTTGAATCGAGAATGAATTCCAGGTCTTCACGAAAACCGAGGTCGAGCATTTCATCGGCTTCATCAAGAACAACAGCACGAAGGGATGAGGTATCGAATGCATGGCGGTCAATGTGATCGCGCAAACGACCCGGGGTACCAACAACAATGTGCGCACCGCGTTCAAGGTTACGGCGCTCCGTGCGCCCATCCATGCCGCCAACGCAGGATACGATCACAGTGCTGGCCGCTTCGTATAACCAATCCAGCTCACGTTTGACCTGCAGCGCCAGTTCGCGGGTTGGTGCGACAACCAGCGCTAGCGGCGCGCTCGGGCGCTCAAATGAGTCGGCATCGCCAAGCAGCGTCGGCGCGATTGCCAGACCAAAGGCAACAGTTTTCCCAGACCCGGTCTGTGCGGAAACCAGCACGTCAGCATCACTCAATTCCGGGGCCAGTACGGCCTGTTGCACCGGGGTCAACGCGTCATAGCCACGTTTGCTCAACGCCCGTCCAAGCGCCGGAACGACGCCTTCAAAATCAGTCATTTATTTGTCTTTCGGAATGCGGGTTCCGTGCGCCGGGTTACAGATTTTCGATCACAGACACACGCCAACGCGATCAATTGCGCGATGGAATAACTCAAGTTGGCGGTGTTGTAGTTTGAATTGTCTGTAATGTACAGCCCGCAAGGGGTTGCGGCACAGATTATATTACCGAGAAGGCAAATACCTGCGAGATTAGAACATCACTGCCAAGTGGCGTCGAATCATAGCGCTCTGATGTATCGAGACGTCGCCATTTCTCTGCGTTTTCGAGCGCTCTGGCCTTGGTTTCAAAAACCTCTCCCAGATAGGTGCGTGATATGGAAAAGACGATATGTCCGCCGGGTTTGGTTACACGTATCAATTCATCAAGCCCGTCGAGAGGTGCATGCCCCTGTGTAAATACCCCGGATGCCACTGTTGCTGCAAAAGCGTTATCGCCGTAACCGAGCGGTTCACCAAGTAGGCCAGGGCGCAGGTCCTGATAGATGTCCTTGTCGGCAGCATGGGCGACCATGCCGGGCGATGCATCGAACCCCGAAATGCTGGAATAGCCAAGCGCTGTCAGAATCTCGCCCATGATGCCGGTGCCGCTCCCTGCATCAAGGATAGACGCAGGCCCTGGGGGCTGGTGACGCGTCAGCATGGCGGCGACCATGGCAGGGTGCGCGTAGCCCGCACCTCTCATATGTTCTTCATATTCCTCAGACCAACCATCATAGATTGCCGATGTCTGCTCCGCACTGGAAGATTCGTAGACTCTATGAAGTTCTTTGGTTTTTTCGTCAGAACTTGCGGCCACCATGCTCACGCATCCAGGTCGTGGCGGTCGATACGATTTTGCAGTTTCCGCAGGTCTGACTGAAGATCAAAGATCAACGCTGATGTCTGCTCATGCAGAGTGAGGAGGCGGTCCAGTTTTACCTTAAGGGCGCGAGTTTCTTCTATGTCGCTTCCGTTGCCTTTGGGCTCAGATTTGCCGCTGACCAGCCAGTCAAGGGATACGCCGAGCACGCCAGACAGCGTCGCCAACTTGTTCCCACGGGGCTCGGCGCGATCCGTTTCCCAGTTGCGCACGGTTTTGATCATGACGCCGAGAGTTCGGGCCAGTTGCTTGTCTGTCAGATTAGCACTTTCGCGTGCCAGAATTATACGTCCGCCGAGTGTCACGATCTTCTCCTGCACGAATGGTTCTAAAGCTCTCATGGTTCGAGCCTTGATGATATCAGCTGAAATGTTGCTTTATGTGCCGGAAACGACTTCCAGCTTGCCTTTGACGCCGTGTTTTTCAATCAGCTCGGCAACCAGACCGCTTTTCGTGGCCTCGACAATGAAGGTTTCAACAAATGCATTCAGGGCAGGAGCTTCAGGCTTGGTTCCGATGGCCTGTTGAACCGTCGTGTAACAACCCTCAATCAGGCGCGACCCCGGCATGTTTTCGGCATTTCCCTTAAGCGCAGGAACCAGCCCTGCTAATGCATCCAATTTTTCGTTTTTGAACAACTCAAACGCGCCGGGGAGGCCGGGAGCACGGTGCAGTTCACCATGTTTCAATGTCCGGCTGAGGTAAAGATCATAAGCTGCACGATCAGATACCGCGATCCGCACACCCGGCTGATCGACATCGCCAATGGTCTGCAAGGATGATCCTTCGGGCACCAGGTAAGTTGCTTCAATCTCGACATAGGCGCTGCAAAAGGCAATTTTCTCGGCGCGTTTTGGCTCGACTGCAATCAGGCCGATGTCCCATTCATCGCGCTCTACCGCATCAGCCACCTCGCCTGGTGTGGCGAAAGTATTGTATTTAACCGCGACGCCCAGGCGCTCCGCAATCGCCGCCGCCATATCGGGCGCCACACCTTCTGGGTCGCCGTTCGCACTTTTGCCCGTCACCAGAAGAATGTTGCCAAGGTTGATGCCGACACGCAACGTGGTCGGATCGCTCAGCTCGGATATGGCGTCTTGGGACATGATGAGGCTCCTGGAAGGATATGATCGGGTAGGTGGATGAGGAAGATGCCTGATTCGGCAGGGGAAATCAATTATACCAGCGGCACGCCTTCGCGTAGCACCAGAAATGTCCAAATCTTGCGTGTGAGCAAATGGTCGTTTCGTTTAAGTCGGTGCAGATGAATTTCAACATTAATTGCCCATTTATCGGCTCCTGCCAATGTCAGTAACCCTGCTTCGATATCAGGTTGGACGAGGCTTTGTGGCAACCATGCCATCCCAAGGCCATCACGAGCACGAATCCGAAGAGCACCAGCCATAGAATTTTCGTAAACGGTCGTCAGCCGTTTGTTAAGGTTCTGAGCCTCTAAAACGGGGTCCACATGCCTGCCGATGGGGGCTGACTGCCCAAATCGGAGGTAGGGAATTTGCACCGTTGATGCGTTATCGATATGAAACAGCGGGTCGCCGTTGGCGCTGGCCTTGGCAACAGGTACCAACCTGTCCTTACCGATAGTGATAGAATCAAACTCTGTGCCCGTTTCCCCTGCATGATCACTCACATAGGAGATCGCAAAATCCACCTCACCACGCTTCAAATCTGAAAGGCAGTTCGGCAAATCATCGGCGCGCAGGCGAGAGATGATGGGGCCAAAGGCTTCTTCAAAGGCCTGTAGCCAGGCCGGATAAAACCGCCAGCTGATGGAATGTTGGGCCGCAAAGGTGACGACGTATTTATCCGGCTGCGAAAGGGTTTCCTGGATTTGTATTCGCTCTGCCTCAATCCGGGCCAAGGCCTGTTCACCCGCTTCCAACATTTGACGGCCATGATCTGTCAGTTTGATGGGATAGTTGGAGCGATCAACAAGCGGCGCGCCAACCCATTCCTCAAGTGCCTTGATCCGGCGGCTGAATGCGGACTGGCTGATGTTGTTCAGTTCGGCGGCGTGCGTGAAGTTGCCGGTCTTTGCAAGATTAGCGAGGTTCTTGAACCAGAGGATGTCCATGGTTTCTCGTAGTTTTTAAGAGTATGCATTTTTTGCATCATTCTGTGTAAACATAACATTGGTCATTCTTTTCGGTCAATGCCACAGTTTCTCCAAGTTTCGGCATCATTGAATAGAACCGATGCCAATCACAATTTTCTGCTTGGGGAGAATCAGAGTTGGATTTAGAACAGTTTCCGCGCGTTATCTTATGCCATGGCCCGACACCACTTGAACCGATGCCGCGGCTGACCGAGATGCTAGGCGGACCGAATCTTTTCATCAAACGTGATGATTGCACCGGGCTTGGCACCGGCGGGAATAAGACCCGCAAGCTTGAATTTCTGGTTGGTGAAGCCTTGTCGGAAAACGCCGACATATTGGTCACGCAAGGCGCTGTTCAATCCAACCATGTACGCCAGACCGCAGCAGCGGCCTGCAAAGTGGGGCTTGATTGTCACGGCTTGCTGGAACGCCGCGTGCCGAACGCAGGTGAAGATTACGAAACCACCGGTAACGTATTTTTGGACCAGATGTTTCGTGCCACGCTTGAGTTTCGCCCGCCGGGTCTGGATATGAATGCAGAAGCCATGGCCGTTGTTGAAAAACTGCGTGCAGAAGGACGTCGTCCTTATTTTATTCCGGGTGGTGGTTCCAACCCAACCGGCGCCCTTGGCTACGCCGTCTGCGCGCAAGAATTGGTAGAGCAGTCGGCAGAGCGCGGCATCAATATAGACTGGGTCGTCATGGGAACGGGTAGCACGGGAACGCAGGCCGGTCTGGTTGCCGGATTTGCCGCCCTTAAATCGAGCATCCCGGTGATGGGTGTCAGTGTTCGTCAACCAGAGGATGTACAGATTAAGGCCGTCCACGGACTTGTCGAAAGGACGGCTGCAAAAATCGGGTGTGACAGTGTCCCCGTCAGCAAAGTTATTGTTGATGATGGATATGTTGGCGATGGGTATGGCATCCCGGCTGACTCAACACTTGAATCCATCATGCTTGCGTCGCAGATGGAAGGCATCCTGCTGGATCCGGTTTATTCGGGCAAAGGGTTCGCTGGACTGGTCGCCATGTGCCGGGACGGATTCTTCAAAGCAGATGACAACGTCGTCTTTCTGCATACCGGCGGTTCAGTTGCGTTGTTCGCCTATCAGGACATTCTGTCAGGATATATCAATCAAAAAGCGTCTTAGAAAATAGCGCAAATTCAGCCGCTTATGTTTGAGCATGCGCCAGTGGAAAACCCCGGCTCCAATTGAGTCCGGGGTTCCCGATACTTATCAAAACGCTGAGCGCCAGTTACGCCGCGCGCCTCGGACGTCTGGTGTTCTGGCGGTTCTGGTTCGAATTGTTACCGCGCCGGGCTTGGCCATTGCCAGAATTGCCCCGGCCTTTTTTCTTTGTTGGGCCGTTTGAATTTGCGATATCCGCAGAGTGATAGGGATGTTCCGTAATCACCGGAACGCTCTGGCGGATGGTTTTTTCAATATCTCGCAGGTAATTGCGCTCTTCATGATCACAAAACGAAATCGCGATACCGGTTGCCCCGGCGCGTGCCGTACGACCGATTCGGTGCACGTAGCTTTCCGGCTCGTTCGGCAGGTCGAAGTTGATTACATGGGTGACACCATCCACATCAATGCCGCGCGCTGCAATGTCAGTCGCGACCAAGGCACGGATGCGCCCGGACTTGAAATCCTTCAATGCTTTCTGGCGTGCGTTCTGTGACTTGTTGCCATGGATCGCATCGGAGTTGATGTTCAGTTGAACAAGGTGGCGCGCAACGCGGTTGGCACCGTGTTTGGTGCGCGTGAAGATCAGTACTTTTTCAATGTCCCTGTCGTTCAGCAATTTGCCAAGCAAAGCACGCTTCTGGTCTTTTGGAACGAACAATACGCTTTGCTCGACCTTCTCAGCCGTTGTTGCTGCGGGTGCAACTTCAACCCGTGTCGGATTGTTCAAGAGGCCATCGGCCAATCCCTGAACCGAGCCCGGCATGGTCGCTGAGAACAGTGCCGTTTGGCGTTTGCGGGGCAGGGCAGCGGCGATCTTTTTGACGTCACGAATAAAGCCCATATCCAGCATACGGTCGGCTTCGTCGAGGACGAAAATCTCAACCTTGTCGAGACGCACATGTCCCTGGTTCATCAGATCAATCAAACGACCCGGTGTTGCGACCAATACATGAACACCGCGGTTCATAGTTTGGATTTGTGGGCGGATAGATGCGCCACCGAAAACCACGGTCGAACGGATGCCAAGATGTTTAGCGTAACCATGAATGCTGTCGCCAATCTGTCCCGCGAGTTCGCGGGTCGGCGCCAGGATGAGCGCCTGCGGCTGGCGCGGCATTGCCTTGGTGATGTCATGGGCCAAGCGATGAAGCAGGGGAAGTGAGAAGGCTGCCGTCTTGCCGGTGCCGGTCTGGGCGACGCCCAGTAAATCCTGTCCCGTGAGCAGCGTCGGGATTGAGTCGCGCTGGATCGGGGTTGGTGTTGTGTAGCCTTCGTCGGTAATTGCGCGAAGGATGGATTGAGCCAGTTCAAGGCTCGCAAAATTAGTCATATGTTATTTTTCTTTCTCATTAATGTAGTCGCGACTCCCCGTCGCGATTACGCGAAGGTGAGCGTGCAGGCACAATGCTTGCGTTAACGACACGACGTGCAAAAGCAGAGGTCTGCCTAACGAAATGCCCACATTTGCCGAAAAGTAAATTGGCCGACCTTGATAAAATTTCAGGCCAGCAGAGATCGAAATCCGATCTGGGGGGGAATGTCGCTGGGCCTGCTAATGCGCCTTTGCGGATTCGAAGTCAAGTGAATTCACTTGAGGCCGCCAATAAGGTCAAACGTCAGGGCGTATATAATTTCAGGAAATCTGAAACGGCGCTTTCGACAATCGTGCGGACTTCATCGCCTGAGAGGGAGTCGCGAACACCGCAGGCTAGCTCCATCTGAACCGGAAAGATCATCATGCCCAGATAGCGTTTCGCAGCTTTCATCGGATCATCAATTTTCAATTCACCCGAACTGGCTTTTTCTTCCAGATAGTCCCGCACCATTTCATGCATGGATGCTGGGCCAAAGGCGTAAAAATTATGCCCGAGGTCCGGGAAACGCCCCGCGTCGCCAATGACCACTCTGAACAAATCAACAGTTTCGGGTGCTGTTATAATGCCAAGCACATGTTCGCCCGTTTTCTGGAGCATTTCACCAAGCGGCATGTAGCGAGCCAGATCTTCACTGGCCAATGGGCATCCCGCCTGTCCACCACGGCGCTCACACACCGCCGTCATCACACCCGCAAACAACGCTTCCTTGTTTTCGAAATGGCTGTAGACCGTTCGCTTTGAAACCTGTGCCTCGGCTGCGATTGCATCAACACTGACGTTACCAAATCCCTGATTGACGAACAGCTTGGACGCCGCCTCAAGGATGGCAATGCGCTTGGGGCTTTGCGGTACCACGTCGACTTGGTCCATGGCCAGGACAGGTTGAGACATAAATTTTCCTCTTGACCTCAATCAAAACTAAGATTAGTACACTACACCGTACAGTCTACCGAACTATACCGTGTAGTCTACATCTCTTTTTCCGATCCGGCAACCACCGCGTCAATCGGAAGCGAAATGATAACATCAGGAGCGCAGGAATGACAGAACCGGTCCAAAACACTCAAGCATCTAAAAAGTTTATGAGTGCGTTTGATAAAAAAGTATCGGCCTATGCCGAGTGGGTGATCCGCTGGCGTTGGGTAATTATTGTGGCGACTTTGCTGGGCGTCGTCAGCTCCGGCTTTGGCGCACAGTATTTGGGATTTTCGACCAGCTACCGGGTATTCTTCAGTGAACAGAACCCGCAGCTCTCAGCCTTTGAAACCCTACAGAAAATTTACACTAAGGAAGACAACGTCACTTTTGTGATCAAGTCGAAATCGGGGGATGTGTTTACGCCCAAAAATCTGACGACCATTCGGAAACTGACCGAATCGTCCTGGAAGGTGCCGTTCTCTACACGTGTCGACTCGATCACGAACTTCCAGCACAGCTTCGCCAATGACGATGATCTGACGGTTCAGGACCTGGTTGGCAAAAACCTTGAGCTTACAGCTGACGCGTTGGCCTTGGTCAGAACAACGGCCCTGAATGAACCGCTATTGATCAACAAGCTAATCTCTCCCGACGGTACGACCGCCGGGATTAACATCAGCGTCAATCTGCCCGGCAAGAGCATGATGGAAAGTCCGCAGGTTATGGAATATGCCCGTAATCTGGCTGCTGAGGTTCGCATCTCAAACCCGGACCTTCATGTTGCGTTGACGGGTGTCGCAGCCCTCAACCATGCTTTCGCTGAAGCGTCGCAAGGCGATATTCAAACCTTGATCCCGCTCATGTATGCGGCACTTCTCGGGATCATGATTGTGCTGCTGCGTTCGTTTAGCGGCACTTTCGCGACCGTATTAGTGATCGGCTTCTCAGCTGCGACCGCGCTTGGGATTGCCGGCTGGTTCGGTGTCTTGCTGACCCCGCCGTCAGCTACTGCGCCAACCATCATCCTGACCGTGGCGGTTGCCGACAGTATTCATATTCTGATCACCATGCTCCGTGAAATGCGTTTAGGGGCGAGCAAACGCGACGCAATTATCGAGAGCCTGCGCATCAACTTCACGCCCGTTTTGCTAACCAGCCTGACAACGATCATTGGTTTCATGTCCTTGAACTTCAGCGATTCACCGCCGTTTCAAGATCTTGGCAATATCACAGCGGTTGGCGTGGCTGCGGCCTGGCTTTATTCCGTCGCCTTTCTGCCAGCTTTAATGGCCGTGTTGCCGGTACGGGTTAAAGTTCGCCCGGAATCTAAGACAACTGGCATGCTGGGTCTGGCTGAATTTGTCATTCGCCGCAAAAACCTGATGTTCTGGGGCACGACGGCGCTGGTCATTGTGTTAGGCGTTTTGGTTCCGCGTATCGAACTTAACGACAAGTTTGTGGAATACTTCGAACCCTCTATCCAGTTCCGTACCGATACGGATTTCGCCATGGATAACCTGAGTGGAATCTATCAAATGGAGTTTTCCCTGCCTGCAAACGGGGAAGGGGGCATCAATGAGCCTGAGTATCTGGCCAACCTTGATGCCTTCAAGTCCTGGTTCATCAAGCAACCCGAAGTCGTGCATGTGCAAAGCATCACCGACGTCATGCGTCGCTTGAACAAGAACATGCATGGTGATCAGGAAAGTTTCTATCGCCTGCCGGCCGAGCGTGATCTGGCGGCACAGTATTTGCTGCTGTTCGAAATGTCACTGCCCTATGGCCTTGATCTTAACAACCAGATCAATGTGCAGAAATCAGCAACACGTCTGATCGCCACGCTTGAAAACATCTCGACGCGGTCCGCGCGCCAACTTGAAGCCCGTGCGCATGCCTGGCTGGCTGGGAATTTCCCAAGTGCTGCTCATGCGGATGCGACAGGGCCGTTTGTGATGTTCTCCTATATTTCACAGCGAAATATCGAAGGCATGCTGATCGGTACCGCGCTGGCGCTTTTCCTGATTTCCGGCCTTCTGATGCTCGCATTACGAAACGTCAAACTTGGTTTGATCAGTCTGGTTCCCAATCTGGTCCCGGCGATCATGGCCTTCGGTATCTGGAGCATCTTCGTTGGCCAGGTCGGGCTCGCCGCTTCCGTGGTAACTGCGACCAGCCTTGGCGTTATCGTCGATGCGACAGTGCACTTCCTCAGCAAATATGCCCGCGCCCGAACCCAGCGTGGTCAGAACACTGAAGATTCCATTCGCTATGCCTTCTCAACCGTTGGCACGGCACTTTGGGTAACGTCCCTGATCTTGATTGCCGGGTTCGGTGTGCTCGCTTTGTCCGGCTTCAAGATCAATCAGGAAATGGGTGTGCTGATGGCCATAACACTGGCCTGCGCATTGATCGCCGACTTCCTGTTGCTCCCTGCCTTGTTGCTGATGGCTGACAAGTCACCAGCATCAAGCAACGAAACCTCAAACGATTGTTCCCCTACACCTCAAATCGCACCTGCGGAGTAAGACTATGAAAATGATATCTGTATCCAATACCATCCTCTTGGCACTTGTTGTCGCGGGCGTCACAACCGGGGCCGCTTTGGCTGCAACACCGGAAACCAAAGGCCTTGAAATCGCCAAGGAAATTGATCGGCGTGACATCGGCTTCGGTGACAGCCGAACGGACCTGCAAATGCATCTGACCAATCGCCACGGCGAAAAAAGTGTTCGTAAGTTAAGGTTGGCGACGCTTGAAAACAGTGACCCGGAAGCCGGTGACAAGAGCTTGACCGTATTCAGCCACCCGCGTGACATCAAAGGTACGGCGTTTCTGAGTTTCACGAAAATCCTCGACCCCGATGATCAGTGGCTTTTCCTGCCCGCCTTGAAACGCGTTAAACGGATTTCATCGGCGAACAAGTCCGGCCCGTTTGTTGGATCAGAATTCGCCTACGAAGATCTGGTCTCGTTTGAAGTTGGCAAGTACAGCTACAAATGGCTGCGTGATGAAGCCTGTGGCGATCAGGAATGCTTTGTTATTGAACGCTTCCCCAAATACGAAAACTCCGGTTACACCCGTCAGATCGCCTGGGTCGATAAAGCGGAATACCGTATTCAGAAAGTAGATTTTTATGACCGTAAGGAAACTCTGCTAAAGACGCTTGTTCAGTCGAAGTTCGAACAATACCTCGGCAAATACTGGCGTCCTTTGCAGATGGTCATGAAAAACCATCAGACCGGCAAAGCAACAACTCTGGTATACTCCGCTTACGAATTCCAAGTTGGGATTAATGAGAACGACTTCACCCCGAACCGCCTGAAGCGGATCAGGTAACAGGGACCCGAGATCATGGCACCCAAAGGACGATACCCCGTCGTCCTGACCCTGGCGGCGTTGTTGGCAACCCCCATCAACGCCGCCTTCTCTCAGGCCGGGGAACTTGAAATTGGCGGTTCGGCTGCCGTTGAACTCCGTGTCTTCCCGGCCAATCGATCATTCGACGGGCAGGAACGCTCAACCCTGTCACCATCGTTGGTGCTGGAGCCTGAATTCATTTATCCGCTCAATGATGACGATACGGTGACTTTCACTCCGTTCGCGCGTTTCGATACCCATGACGAACGTCGCAGCCATTTTGATATCCGCGAATTGAACTGGGTTCATCTCGACAACTCGTGGGATATGACGGTGGGGTTCGGCAAGGTCTTCTGGGGTGTGACGGAATCCCGTCATCTGGTCGATATTATCAACCAGACGGATGCGATTGAAGGAATTGATGGTGAAGACAAACTCGGCCAGCCGCTGCTCAACGTGAACGCCATTTCCGACTGGGGGACGTTTGGTATATTCGTCCTGCCGGGATTTCGTGAACGAACGTTTGCTGATGATGAAGCGCGGCTTCGCGGCCCGAAGCCTGTTCAGGCGGATGACGCGACTTATGACTCGAGCGACGAAGATAAACATATCGACCTGGCCCTTCGTTGGTCGCATTCAATTGGTGACGTGGATATCGGTGTCAGTCATTTCCATGGCACCAGTCGCGAGCCGGTGATGAAGTCTGTGACACGTGCGGATGGTGTCAGCGTATTTCAGCCCCATTACGATATCATTGATCAGAGCGGACTGGATGCGCAGTTCACTTCCGGCTCCTGGCTCTGGAAATTGGAAGCCATGGCCCGTGCGGGGCAGGGGGAGCGGTTTGCCGCCAGCGTTGCGGGGGTCGAATATACGTTTTACCAGATTGCCGAAAGTGCCGCCGACATTGGCGTCCTTGCCGAATATCTGTATGACGGTCGCGATAACAGAGCCCCCGTGACGCTCGGCGATAATGATATCTTCATCGGTGCTCGGCTCGCCCTCAATGACGAGCAGGACACAACGGCTCTGGTCGGTGCAATTGTTGATCACGAGAACCAGGAGACAATTATATCGTTTGAAGCAGAGCGTCGACTGTCGGATCACTGGAAGGGTGAGGTTGAAGTGCGCTGGTCGGCCCATGTTCCGGACGATGGTTTCTTTTCAGGCGCCAGAAACGATGACTACCTGATGGTCCGTCTGGCGCGGTTCTTTTAGATCACTTCATAAACAAAGATACAGCTTTCCACCTCGGCCTCGGCAGCGGAGCCGGGCAAGACCGGGAAAAAGGGTGTGCGATCAATTTCCCGCCAGTGCCCGTCCGTCTCAAGTGACGCTAGTTTGTCTTTAAAACCAAGCGGCTCGTAAACCAGATTGCTCAACGAAAAAATCAGATGTCCGCCGGGGCGGGTGATGCGGATCATTTCGCCTAATGAGTCTGGTGGCGCGTGTCCGGCAGTCAGAACCCCGAAGGAAACGACAGCCGTGAATTGGTCATTTTCGAATTCAAGGGCGGTGCCAAGCGCCATTTGTTGCAGGCGGGCGTAGACAGACTTCGCTTTGGCCTGTGCCAGCATGCCTTCTGACAGATCAATTCCGGCGAGATTTTCGTAGCCCATATAAGACAGTATTTCACCCAGCAATCCGGTGCCGCATCCGGCATCCAGCAAGGCCCCACTGCCTGCATCCACATGGCGCCCGATTAGCCCGGCGGCAACGGCGGGGTTTCGATAGCCAAAGGCCGTCAGGTCACTGTCGTAGTTCGCCGCCCAGTCATCATAAATGGCGGCCAATTCTTCACCGTCGTTAGCGCCATAAACTTCGCGAAGTTTTGCTTCCCGGTCGGCTTTACTCATATGGTCCCGTCCTGCCAGTTAGTCTTGCTATTCCGGGGATCATACACCTTGCCCGATCAATGCCAATAACATTTCCAGTGCAAGTCGGATTTGATGAATGATATGCAAAGCCAGTTCATTCTATTAGCGGAGCCGCAGCGGAAAAACCGCTTACGTCGGATACGTGTGTATCTACCTATATGATAACAATGGAAGTTTTATTACGTATTATCCGAATATTAGGGCGACAATTAGAATTAAAACGAAATATGAATTCACATGGCGTTAATACAGCTTACATACCCGCGTAACCAGGTATCGCTACTCTGCCTTTATCTGCAACGTAAATTTCGGTGGCGATTGGGACCGGGCAAATAAGCGTCAAAGTCCCGAAAAACGACTGATAGAAGCCGTGAATGTTGTAATTAGGAACTTTTTTTGGAGCACGTAATGAAATTTAATGATCTCAAAACCAAACCAAAAATCCTTATTGGGATTTGTTCACCTCTGGTGTTGCTGGTTATTCTCGGCCTTATTGCCATCTATGACATTAATTCAATTACATCGACAGCGGAACGGGTAGATCACACGCGTGTTGTGCTGGCCGAGTCATCGGCCATCATCGGTTCTGCCGTAGATATGGAAACCGGCATGCGCGGCTATCTGCTGGCCGGGAACGAAGGATTTCTCGATCCCTACAATAGCGGCGAGAAAGCCACCTATGCGCAGATTAAAAAGCTACAGGAAACTGTCAGTGATAATCCAGGGCAGGTCGCCCGTCTGGGCGAAGTGGACAAGACCCTGCGCGCCTGGCAATCCGAGGTCACGGAACCGACCATCGAGCTGCGTCGTCAAATCGGTAATGCCAAAACCATGGACGACATGGCTGACCTAGTCGGTGAAGCCCGCGGCAAAGTCTATTTTGATAAGTTCCGCGAGCAGATCGGTACCTTTATCGGTCGGGAGAAAATCCTGCTTGAAAAACGTCGCGCCGATTTTGAAGCGGCACAGGGCATGGTTGCGGAACAGTTCGGCATTGTTGATAAAACCGTCGGCTGGGTAACACATACTTATAAAGTCATCGCGGCTGCTAACGAAATGCTCGCCAACGCGGTTGATATGGAAACCGGTATGCGCGGTTACCTGCTTGGCGGCGAAAATGAGTTTCTTGACCCTTACAAGGGCGGAAAAGTTGCATTTTTCAAGAACGCCAAGGTTTTGCAAAATACTGTTTCTGACAATCCGTCACAGGTTGCGCGTTTGAAAAAAGCTGAAAAACTTATTTCTGACTGGAACAGAAACGTCACGGAACCGGCGATCAAGATGCGCCGCCGCGTGGCCAACGGTTCCGGTTCACTTGATGAAGTTGAATCCCTTGTCCGCAAAAAGCAGGGCAAAAAGTTCTTCGACGCTTTTCGAGGTGTGATCGGTGAATTCATCAACATTGAAAGCAAGCTTCTGGTAACCCGGCAGGCAGATGCCGCAACAGCATCCGGCAAGGTCGGCAAAAGCCTGAAGGTTATGAAAGACAACGAAGGTTGGGTGACGCATACCTACAAGGTAATCGGCACCGCCAACAGCGCGCTGTCGGCAGCCGTCGATATGGAAACCGGTATGCGCGGTTACCTTCTGGCTGGTCAGGAAGGGTTCCTTGATCCCTATAAAGGTGGGCAGGCCAGTTTTGGTAAAATCACGGATAGTCTGCTTAAAACCGTCAGCGATAACCCGGCTCAGGTCGAGTTAATGACGGGGATCAAGGCAACTATTGGTGAATGGGTAACTAAAGTGACCGAGCCGACGATCGATTTGCGTCGACAAATCGGTGATTCCAAAACCATGAACGACATGGCGGCATTTGTCGGCGAAGCCCGCGGTAAGGTCTTTTTTGACAAATTCCGTGGTTTAATGAGTGAGTTTCAGGCTGAAGAAGAAGGCCTGATGGTGCAACGTCAGGCTTCCAACGAAGCCACCGTCACTTCAACGTTTACGATGATTGTTGCTTGCATCATCGGCGCATTGATAATCGGTCTGGGCCTTGCGTGGTTCATCGGTAATGGCATCGCCAATCCGATCCGAAACATGAACGAAGCGATGACTGAAATTGCGGATGGTCAGCTGGAAACGGAAGTGCCAGGTGTTGGTCGCAAGGACGAAATCGGCGGCATGGCTGATGCCGTTCAGGTGTTCAAGGAGAACGCTGTTGAGCGGGTTCGTCTGGAAAATGAACAGGAAGCCATTAAACAAAAGGCTGAAGTTGAAAAACGCCAGTTGATGAATAAGATGGCCGATGACTTTGAAGCCAGCGTTGGCTCCGTGGTAACGGGTGTCGGGTCTGCGGCCGATCAAATGAAGGGCTCTGCCATGACAATGGCCTCAACTGCTGAACAGACATCCAATCAGGCTTCGAATGTGGCATCGGCCTCGGAACAAGCGGCGGTCAATGTGCAAACTGTTGCATCGGCTGCGGAAGAGCTGTCTTCCTCCGTTTCCGAAATCAGCCGGCAAGTCGCAACGTCGACCCAGATTGCGGGTCAAGCAGTTGACGACGCAAATCGGACTGATCAGCAAATCCAGGAACTGGCGCAGGCCGCCAGCAAAATTGGTGAGGTCGTTGCCTTGATCACGGATATTGCGGAACAAACCAATTTGTTGGCCCTGAACGCAACCATTGAAGCGGCTCGGGCTGGCGAAGCCGGTAAGGGTTTTGCTGTTGTGGCATCAGAAGTGAAGAACCTGGCGAACCAGACAGCAAAGGCAACCGAAGAAATCGGTTCTCAAATTGGCGGTATCCAGGCGTCAACGCAGGACGCGGTAACGGCGATCCAGCGGATCACAAAAACGATAACGCAAATAGACGGGATCGCCACGACGATCGCTGCTGCTGTGGAAGAACAAGGCACTGCCACAAAAGAGATCGCCCGAAACGTCGAACAGGCGTCCAAAGGGACAAATGAGGTTTCGAGCAATATCTCCGGCGTTACCACGTCGGCCTCGGAAACCGGGTCGGCAGCCTCGGAAATCCTTGGTTCTGCAACAAACTTATCGGATCAATCGGAAACGCTAAAAACCGAGGTTGATAGATTTATGAAGCAAGTCAGAAGCGCCTGATTCCAAGCCCGGCGTGACGAAAATCTTCGCCCGGTTTCTGTGAACTAATCTTCACAGGGCCGGGCGGTTTTTAGTGCGGTTTTTAAACGTGTGTTTTCTGACGGTCAGGTATAGTTGCTTGGGATGGTTTGGCTTCACTTGGCAAGGCCACTGTTACGGTTGTTCCTTTGCCGACCACGCTTTCAATATAAAGGGTGCCGCCATGAAGCTTGACCAGTGAATCGACGATCGCGAGGCCGAGGCCCGTACCTTCCTGGGTATTATGAGGATGAATTTCAGTGCTGACGAAGGGGTCGGTCAATCGTGGCAGCATTTCGGGCGCTATTCCTCTTCCAGTATCCTTGATCTTAACAATGTGTTTTCCGTTCACCGCATTTGCACTCAGGAAAATTTTTCCGCCTTCCGGTGTGAATTTGACGGCATTTGAAAGGATATTGAGGAGAATTTGTTTTAGCGCACGCTTGTCTGCGACGAGCATCGGTAGGGCTTCAGGTAGTTCACATATATATTCAATGTTCTTCTTCTGTGTTTCGACAAGAAAAAGCGGAAGGCAATCGTTTGCAATATTTGAAAGCTGTAATTGTTCCATTGCAAGCTGGTGTTCGCCAGCCTCGATAACAGAGAGGTCTAGGATATCATTGACCAGATTAAGGAGATGAATGCTGCTGTTATGAATATCGCCGATATAATCTTCATATTTGGAGGACCCAAATGAGCCGAAGAGTTTGCTCATCATCACCTCGGAAAAGCCGACAATAGCATTTAGCGGCGTGCGTAACTCGTGACTCATGGTCGCTAGAAATTCCGATTTCCCCCGATTAGCATTCTCCGCATCTATCAGCGCAAGGCTCAGGCGTTCCTGATACTGCCTGTTTTCCGATACATCACGGCCGACGGCTTGATATTCAATGACATTTCCTTTGTCGTCATATATGGCACGCTTTGTCCACATCTGCCATATCAGCCCACCGGCTGGGTCAGGATAGGAAATTTCATATTCACCTGTCGGGTTTTCCGGTGTCAGGGTCAATTTTAGTTTTTTTAACCGCGCTAAATCTTCTTCGGTCATCCCCTCATAGGCGGAGGCATCAAGGAGTTCGTCGCGGTCCTTCCCACAGGCTTTACAATAGGCTCTGTTAACGAAGGTGCGCATGCCATCAGGGGTGTAGCGGCTGATCATCTCGGTTTGGTCGTGGACCACGGCCTGATAACGAATTTCGCTTTCTGCCAAAAGTTTAAGGGTCTGGACGCGGCGAAATTCCGCTCCGGTACGTTGGGCAACCATTCGGAAAAATGAACGGGTTTGGAGGTTATCCTCAGCAGGCCGATCGTCCATGACAAAAATATGGCCGATCTTGTTTCCCGCCTCATTCAGGAACAGTTCTCCGCGGTATGAGCGAACACCCTTCTCCGCAAGAGCCAGGTCATCTGGAAACAGCTCGGCAGTACCGTCAGGTATGAACCAGTGGGGCTCGGATTTTTCCTGCATGTAAACCTTACAGCATGGCGTTCCTGGAAGACCATAGCTCCAGCTTTCCTTAAGTACGCCAGCTTCGCAGGCAGCAATTACCTTAATGGAGTTGCCATCGTCGCTCAGTTCTCCGATTGCAGCCCATTTGCAATCGAGAGTATCCGCCAGCGTCAGAACGGCAAGATCGAAGAATTTTTCGCCCACCGCTTCACGCCCGGCTAGTGTTTCCAGTGCCTTCTCTACATTTCCCATACCCGAGTATTGCTTGGTAACCGAGTAAAATCCACCTTCAATATCCAAACTGGTTGTACATAGCGGAGTATTTTTGGGGCTTCGATACCTATACATCTAATTCAAAAGAGTTTTTGTTTATTCCAATTTTCCCTAAATATGCGAACCATCTGGTCAGAAGCGCCTGATCCCGAACCTGGCGTGACGAATACCTTCGCCCGTCTCCGTGAACTAATCTTCACGGGGCTGGGCGTTTTTTTTAAGGATAATACATTAAGTCCGGCTGAGGAAACAATCAGCTCCGGCAAGACCGCACCGCAGAAAACGACGGGTGCGTTCCTGGTTTTCGGTGTTATCGCGAGCCCAGACGGCAATGGTAGCAAGTAATAGAGATGTGAGGCCGATCTCCTCCAACTGGCGTCGGCGGCCCTCGGCGCTCAACAGCGCCGCTTCCCTGATCCATTGCACAAGATGCGAAAGGCTGAAGACAAGCGGCCCCCAGTGATGGGCATGCGGTGGATGTAGTTTGGCGCGGAGCATTTCGACCGTCACTTCCCGATGTTCCGCCAGCGCGTCGAACCAACGCATGGTGATGAGGTGCAGGCGATCTTTTGGCGGCAAATCCGAAAATGCCTTGTCGGTTGGTTCCAGCATGGCATGGAGGCCGGTATGGAACCACGCGTCAGCAACGGCGTTTTGGTCGCTGAAAATTTCGTAGAGTGTTTTTAATGAAATACCGAGCTCTTCGGCAATGGTGTGCAGGCGCACACGACTCCACCCCAGTCCTTCGGCCATCGTTAGGGTGGCAACCAGAATCTCGTTGGCGGTAACGGTCCGATTTGGTTTTGAAGGCGACAAAGTGTTGGCTCCTTACTTAACTGACGGTGGGAGCATCGCGCAGTTATATATTATACAAAATTCCAGGTGGACCGTCGACCTTCAGACACACTGGTTAACCAAGGACAATGTCAAAATTGCCGGCCAACGCCCCGTTTTCCACTTCAGGTGCCGCCCGAAGTGACACGATCAAGCTGTTTCGAGCACGGGGATCGCGTACATTGTTAAGGAGCCAGTCACGCGTGTTGAGCGGATGTCCCTTCACATACATCTGCGTGGTTAACCGCTCTATACCATTTCCGGTGATTCCAAAATGAATGTGCGGTGCGCGCCCGGGGTAGGGAACCGGTTTTACCGTCCGAAACCGATAGGCGCCGTCATTATCGGTGACGGTATGGCCGAAACCCTGAAAGTTGGGATCGGCACCACCGCCATCGCGGGGGTGGTGATACCGGCCAAGAGCATCACACTGCCAGATCTCGACGCGTGAATTCGCCAGCGCCCGCCCATCGGGGTCAGTGATACGTCCGAATATGTGAGTGATCTCGCCCAAAGCGCTTTCCGCACGCCCCTGAACTTGGGCCAGGTCGTTATCTGAATCCAGCGGCAAGGTCCGCGGGTAGAAGGGCCCCGTGGTCTGACGTGGCGTGACAATCATCTTCGCGGCCAGGGCAGGAACACTAAGCGCAAAAGACGCGGCAATCGTCACGCCCTGAACGACACGGCGGCGAGAAAATGTAGCGTGTTGAGACATGACCAGTTCCCCTGAGTTGAAAATTATCATATCTGCTGACAGGCCCCGTTCCCAATCAAACGCGTTCACTTTCAAGGGAAGTCCGACTGGCGGGGAACGATTTTTCATGCTTGTTCAACTGCTTAACGCGTCTTCAAGCCTCCTGTTTGCGAGGATTGAAAATTCTGGGCGGGATTCGGGGTTTTTTCAGTGGCATCAATGCTGGAGGAACAATTTCCAGGTTGAGATCGCCGAGGTTTTCCCCCATACGCCGCTCAAACGGATTTTTGATCACCAGTTTGGAATTTCGAGCGGTTGCGTTCTCGACATCTTCCTCAAGACGTTCCGCCAGTTTCAGGTTCCACGGAAAAACATAATAGCGTGGTTCGATCGCGCCATCCAAACGCAGCCACATATAGATGGCCTCACCTTCCTCCAGACTGACGCCGAGAATTTCTGCTTCCGCTACGTTGCGCTCATACCACTCAAAACTTTTCGGTTTGGGATTACTCAGCAGTTCCGCGAACTGAACGTACCCCAATGGAATGAAAAACACAGCGATGACCATAGCTGCGATGCGAACGCGGGTAACGCGAGGAGCCCAGATAGCGAGGCTGGTGAGCGCCGCTGCGAGGCCGGTCAGGGTGATGAAGAGATAGATAAGTATTGCCATTATTTTACCCCCGTGATGAGCGGACGACGTAACGTGGAGACGCTACCCTCCACCAGTTCGCCTTCGCCATTAAGACGAAACCGGAAAGCAGTCTCCTCCTGATTGGCGCGGATCAATTTGACAGTGGTTTGCAAAATCTGCCGGGACTCTTCGAGAGGCCTTTTGACACTGACGACGATTTTAACCGGCACAACGATGCCTTTTCTTATGTGACCATACAAATGTGCATTGACGACATATTCACCCGGCGGGATACCGCGGCTGTAGGAGACTTCATAATTTTCGTTGGTGGCGTCGCCTTCGGTACCCAGATCGTCACGCAACAGATTGAAGACCTGAGCGCCCTGATTCCAAAATCCCACCGGAACCTCGTTCGGCGCTTTGACCCAGAGATCCACATCGTAGGGTATTTCACTGGGCCAGTGCATTTCGACGATGACATTGCCCGGCGCCTTATGATCTTCCGTCTGTTTTTTGTTCGGGCTGATGTGCGGTAGCAGTATGATAACCATCGCAACGAAGCCGATCAGGGCGAGCAGGATCACGTCGCGGAATACGGTCCCTGTGGTGTCTTCTTCGTCGAAATAATCAAGCTCGTCCATGGGTCTCGCCAAATTCCAGCGTCGATGTCAGCAGATCGACTGTGCCGGTTGTCAACAATCGGTGATTGACGTTCAGCCAGACATAAAGCACTGCACCGACAAGTGTCGTATTCAGCGCGACTGACATGCCGGAAATTAGTGTTGAAACCATGGCGCCAACCCGCCCCGAGTCCGTGGCACCGGCGGGGTCAACACCGGACAAGGCGATGATGAATCCGATCACGGTGCCGATTAATCCCAAAAAAACCAATGAACTGGCGACATGTCGGACGACGGCGATCCGGTTGGTCAGTTTCAGGCGCAAGACGCCCTGGAGTACTTCCCGCCCCGTTCCTTCGGCCAGCATGATCGCCGTCAGATACCGGCCAGCGTGGGAGTCCGGTGCTGGAGCGCCGACTTTAATATCGTTCAGTTCCTGACTGGTATGCCAAACCCGTGTAGCGCAAAAGATCAGGCCGTACAAAAACAGTCCAACGATGACAAAACTAAGCTCGACCAGATCAGCCCGCAAGATTCCGTCGAGCCAGCCCTGCAGATAAGCGCTAGCCAGTAGGCTGACGGCGACCAGATTAAACAGGGCAAAGCGGACAAGAAGCAGATATCGATACATTGCGTTTCCCTCCCATATGTCAGGTGTTATGAAATTTCTCTTCGAATTTCATTTTTTTTCATGCTAGCAAACCTGATTACTTGCGTCCATTTTCAATAGAAATGCGACAGACAGGCAGGCTCAAATTACGTAGCGGTAGTTGCTGGTGCTTCGCGGGGGAACATAGGAGTCTCTACTCACTGGTAAGCGCCGGTATGGTCCGGTATGTTTTGGCCTTGAATTTTGACCGTTTCCGGAGAGACTTTTATGCCCCAGTATAAATCCCGAACCTCGACCCATGGCCGCAACATGGCTGGCGCACGTGGCCTTTGGCGCGCAACTGGCATGACGGATGATGATTTTGGCAAACCGATCATCGCCATAGCCAATTCCTTCACCCAGTTTGTGCCGGGGCATGTGCATTTGAAAGACCTCGGCCAGATGGTGGCGCGTGAGATTGAGAGTGCGGGGGCTGTCGCCAAGGAATTCAATACCATTGCCGTTGATGATGGCATCGCCATGGGGCACGCAGGCATGCTCTATTCCCTGCCGAGCCGTGAGCTGATTGCCGACGCGGTCGAGTACATGGTCAACGCCCATTGTGCCGACGCACTGGTTTGCATTTCCAACTGCGACAAAATCACACCCGGTATGCTAATGGCGGCAATGCGCTTGAACATCCCAGCCATCTTTGTCTCGGGCGGGCCCATGGAAGCGGGCAAGATGGTGATCGATGGGGAAGAAACTCATGTCGACCTGATTGATGCGATGATGCAAGGCGCGAACCCCAATACCTCCGATGAAGAGGCTGAGAAGTATGAACGCTCGGCCTGTCCAACGTGCGGATCGTGCTCCGGCATGTTCACAGCCAATTCCATGAACTGTCTGGCCGAAGCCATTGGCCTCGCATTACCGGGTAATGGTTCGATGCTGGCAACCCACGGGGACCGGAAAGAGCTGTTTCTGAAAGCCGGGCGGACCATCGTTGATATGTGCCGTCGATATTATGAAGAAGAAGACGAAAGCGTCCTGCCGCGGTCTATCGGCAGCGTCACCGGATTTACCAATGCGATGACCGTCGATATCGCCATGGGCGGTTCAACCAATACAATCCTACATCTTCTGGCGATGGCGCAGGAAGGGGAGGTCGGGTTTGATCTGAACGTCATTGATGGCCTGTCCAGAAAGGTTCCGCATCTCTCGAAACTGGCCCCATCGACCAATAAATACCACATGGAAGACTTCCATCGTGCAGGCGGCATTATGGGTATTATGGGCGAACTGGACCGCGCCGGATTACTGGATCGCAGTAACCCGACGGTTCATACACCCACAATTGGTGAAGCCATCGATACATGGGATATCCGCCGTACCGAAGACGAAGAGGTTGAGCAATTCTATATGGCGGCCCCCGGCAACGTGCCGACCCAGCAAGCCTTTAGTCAGACAAAGCGTTACAACAGCCTTGATGTTGATCGCGAGGCCGGGTGCATCCGCAGTGTTGAAACCCCTTACAGCGAAGACGGTGGCCTTGCCGTTCTTTACGGGAATATTGCCGAAGACGGATGTGTGGTGAAGACCGCCGGTGTCCCTGAAAATTGCCTGAACTTCAAAGGCACTGCCGTCATCTGCGAAAGCCAGGACGAGGCGAGTGCCAAGATTCTGGGCGGGGACGTGAAAGCGGGTGATGTGGTTGTGGTCCTTTACGAAGGCCCGAAAGGCGGGCCAGGTATGCAGGAAATGCTCTATCCCACCACCTATATCAAATCCATGGGCCTTGGGCAGGAATGCGCATTGATTACCGATGGCCGGTTTTCAGGCGGATCATCGGGGTTGTCGGTTGGCCACGTGTCGCCGGAAGCTGCTGAAGGCGGGGCCATTGGATTGCTGGAAAACGGCGATATTATCGAATTTGATATCCCAGGTCGCCAGGTCAACCTGATGGTCGATGAGGCGGAAATGAAACGCCGCCGCGATGCCATGAATGCGAAAGGTGATGACGCCTGGAAACCGCTGACCCGTGATCGGCACGTATCACAAGCCCTGCAGGCCTACGGTGCGTTGGCAACGTCAGCATCGCGAGGTGCTGTGCGTGATGTGACCCAAATTCAGAGGCCGCGTGTACAGGCTGCTGAGTAACATGTGATCACAAAGGATCATCCAAACCAAAGCTATTGGGCGTTCATGTGCTGCTCAATATCAACTTGGTCGATTTGTTCGGGAGCAAGGAAGCGGTCCGCATAGTCTTGATAGGCGCCGCTGCTCAGGAAAAGGTCAAACAAGTCTGGATCGATATGCTGGTCGTTTCTCATGAAGCTCATGATCTTGAGAGCTTCACTCAGGGTTTTGGCTTTTTTATACGGCCGGTCAGAAGCTGTCAGTGCTTCGAAGATATCAGCAATAGCCATGATGCGCGCCGGAACCGACATCTCATCGCGGGTAAGTTTGCGGGGATATCCGTTGCCAATCATCGTCTCATGATGGGTGCCGGCGTATTCAGGTACCTTTTCAAGATACTTGGGCAGAGGAAGCTGATTGAGCATGATGATTGTCTGGACAATGTGATCGTTGATTTTGAAACGTTCTTCTTCGGTCAGCGTGCCCCGCGCGATGGAAAGATTGTAGACCTCGCCATAGTCATAGAGGTTCTTGGGCACGTCCATTCGAAAACCGAAAGGGTTTTCAGCGAACGGATCTGCGGCGCGTGGGATGATATGTTCAGGTTTATCGGCAAGTAGGTTTTCCTGACATGGCAGGTCTTGAACGGGTTGATCCTCAGCACGCAACAGGGCCTCATGGGACAACCCGAGACGATCATCGAAATTACGCTCCCATGTCTGGGCGGCAATTTCTTGAATGCGTTCAAGGCGGGCATCGCTCATGAATTCACCGCCAACGTTCGATTCGGCGATGAATGCGAAATCGTCCCGGGCTTTTTCTCGGGCTTCGGCCAGATCTCGCATGAGTTCATCTTCATCATGTCCGCCTTCGGCGCGTTTCTTCCAATAGGTGATTTCCGCATCACGCCAGAGAACTTCGAAACGCATGCGGATTTCATGGACCCGGTTGTAGATGGTTTCCAGCTTGGTTGCCTTATCGACCACATATTCCGGCGTTGTGACTTTGCCGCAATCATGTAGCCATGCCCCGATCCGGAATTCGCGCCATTCGTCATCGCTGGTCAATTCGAAATCAGCGAACGGTCCCTCAGTTTTTTCACATGCGGCTTTTGTCAGCATCACCGCAAGTTCCGGCACACGGGCGCAATGGCCGCCTGTGTAGGGAGACTTGGAATCGATTGCGCCAGCGATAAGTTCGATAAACGAGTCGAGAAGCTGTTTCTGAGATTCGATCAGGCGTTGATTGTCGAGAGCGACCGCAGCCTGAGAGGCCAGGGCTTCGACAAATCCGCCGACCTCGGCGTGAAACGGGATCACCTTGCCGGTTTTCATGTCCTTGGCATTGAGCAGCTGAAGTACCCCAATAACCTCACCGCCACGCGGCATCAGGGGTACCGTCAAAAAAGACTGGGAGCGATAACCCGTTTGTTTGTCGAACGCCTTGGTGCCGCTGAAATCAAACTCGTCTGATTCGTAGGCATCATCGATGACAACGGTTTCCATGGCGAGCGCGGCATGGCTGGCAACGTTACGATGATTTGGCTCACCGGTTTTTCCGTCGCGCATGGTGACAGGGGGAAACGGGATATCATTGCCTGTGGTGCCGCCCATGGCGATGTCCAGGCTGTCGTTGCGCATGATTTCAAAGCAGAGGTTCTCATCTTCGCGCAAATAGAGGGTGCCGCCATCGGCGTTGGACAGGTCTTTGGCTGCCAGCAAAATCATTTCAAGAAGTTTGTCTTCGTCGCGCTCAACCGACAATGCGATGCCGCGATCGACCAGACTCTCCAGCTTTTTTTGCGCGACTGCCAGATCCTGGGTGCGCTCGCGCACATTAAGCTCAAGAACCTCGGCCTGATCAGACAGCGTCTCATGCGCTTTTTGAAGCTCCGCCTGCTGGGTTTCGATTTGGCCATGTGCTTTCTTTATCTTCTCTTCCGTTCGATCAGAAAAGCGGACCAGGCGACGAGACTGCTTGATCATTTTACGGTACCCCGCGAGCAGTTTCGAAAACTGCTCGCGGGTTTCCTCATCAGCAATTACACCGCTGTCCAGATAACCTTCGGCCTCGTCCAACGTAACTTGTTCACTATCGAATAAATCACTCGCCATCAGTTGCCTTGCCCGCCCGATTTGGTGATTTCGGTGCCGCTGCAAATTGTCATTCGCTTTACTGTAACATCAATACAGGAAGAGGAAAAAGAAGTTCAGGCCTGAACGTCAATCCAGGAAATCAGGCCTACAGGGTCAAACTCAATTCGTTCAACACCTTTCCTGCGGATCACCTCAGTACTTTTCGCGTCCGTTGCGGTCATGGCAAAATCAAAAACCACTGTTGAATCGTTTTCATCCCTGTATTCAGGAACTTGCCAGTTGACGTCGGGATAGTCTGAGAAGAAGCCATCCATCATGGCAATGATGTTATCAGCGCCGCTATGCTCGCCAACGCGGCTTGAGGAGTAGCGCGCGTTCGGGGCTAGCATGGCTCGAATTGCGTCAAGGTCGTGTGCGTTTGAGTGCCCTACATATTGCCGCGCCAGTAATTTTCTTTGCTCGGACGTCATGATGAAGTTCTAGATATCCAGTTCGCACCAGACCGGCGTGTGATCCGATGCCTTTTCCTTGCCGCGCGGGGTTTTGTCAATTCCTGCACCGGTCAATTTGTCAGCAGCGCCAGGCGACAGCAGTAGGTGATCAATCAGGTGCCCATTGTCTTTCGCCCAGGCCCCGCGCTGATAATCCCAATAGCTATAGGTATGTGGGGATTTATCAAACACCCGAAAAGCATTGGTCAGGCCGAGGTGATTGATCGCCTGAAACCGGTTGCGACTTTCCGGGCGACAAAGCGCATCATCGGCCATGCCCTTGGCATCATAGGTGTCCGAATCGACAGCACAAATGTTGTAGTCGCCACCAAGAACAAAGGCATCATCGGTTTTTAGAAGGTTTTTGGCATGTTCGCGAAGGCGTTCCATCCAACGCAGTTTATAGAGGTACTTGTCGCTGTCCGATCCGTCTTCATTACGTGTCGGATTGCCATTCGGCAAATATATCGAGCCAACCCGGACACCGCCGGTGAAGGCCTCGATATATCTCGCGTGTTCGTCTTCTTCTTCGCCCGGCAAGCGGATGAGTTCCAGGTCAATCGGATGTTTTGATAAAATCGCGACCCCGTTATAGGACTTCTGCCCAGACATTACGTAATTGTATCCGGCGTCCCCAATCTCTAGTCCGGGGAAGTTTTCTTCGACTGTTTTTAATTCCTGCAACAAAGCGATATCCGGCTGGAACTCGCTAAGCCATTCCAGAACGCGGGGCAGGCGGGCTTTGATTGAATTGACGTTCCAGGTAGCGATTTTCATGATGAATTCAGTTCCAATTAAGAAGACCCGCAGGGTGCGGGTCTTGGTAGCATAAAATAGCGGAATGAGTCAGGGGGGAGTTTCCTAAATATTGAAGGACGCCCCGCAGCCGCAATTTGCTGTCGCATTAGGATTTTCGATTGAGAAGAATGACCCGCCAAGATCTTCCTTGAAATCAATCACCGATCCGCCCAGAAGTTCGAGTGACACCTCATCAACAACAACCTTTGTGTCGTTAAGCTCATACGTCAGATCATCATCATTGACCGCGTCATCAAGCCCGAATTTATATTGAAACCCGGAGCAGCCGCCGCCGAGCACGGTGACGCGCAGCATCAGGTCGGGCTTGCCCTCCATATTCTGCAATACGGCGATTCTTTTGGCGCAGCTGTCGGTTAGCGTAAGCCCGGTAGCTGGTATCGATGTTCCGTCTGGCATTATGTGCCTCAGTTGTTCAGATCATTAGATGTTATGTAAGTGTATCTTTGTTGATGTCAACGGCTAGCATCTTCGACAGTTTCCAAATGGTAGCACATTAAACGTGAATTGGCTTCATCATCACGACAACCCCGTTGCCTGAGGCCGGGCACCCGGTTAGGTTCGATATATGGAAAACACTTGGATCCCCCCAGTTGATCGCGCACCCTATGCCACATTTGAAGGCGATAGCCGCGGTCGATTGCATGATGAGCAGGAAAGTGCGACGCGTGGATGTTTCCAGCGCGATCGCGACCGTATTATCCACTCCGCAGCCTTTCGTCGCCTTGCCTACAAAACCCAGGTGTTTGTTAATCACGAAGGTGATTTTTTCCGCACCCGCCTGACCCATAGTTTGGAAGTGGCGCAGGTGGCGCGCTCGGCCTGCCGCTACTTGAAACTGAATGAGGATCTGGGCGAAGCACTGGCGCTGGCTCATGACCTTGGCCATCCGCCCTTCGGTCATGCAGGCGAAGACGCGTTGCAGGATTTGATGGCGCCTTACGGCGGGTTTGATCACAACGGACAGTCGCTCCGCGTGATCACGCAACTGGAAGAGCGCTATGCAGCATTTGATGGGCTCAACCTGACCTGGGAAACGCTTGAAGGCGTGGTTAAACATAACGGGCCGTTGCAGGGCGAGATGAACTCCCTGCCGTTGCCTCGTGTGATCGCGGAATACGCGGAAATTCAGGACCTTGAGCTTCATACTTTTGCTGGGCCGGAAGCGCAGATCGCGGCGATTTCAGATGATATCGCATACAACAATCATGACATTGACGATGGATTACGCGCGGGATTATTCAGCCTGTCTGATCTTTCTGACGTGCCGCTGGTCGGACCAATATTCGCTGACGTGCGGCGTGAATACCCGGACCTTGATCAATCACGAAGCATTCATGAGGGCGTGCGCCGGCTGATCGGAGCCATGGCGGGGGATTTGATTCGGGAGACCACTTCACGCATTGCGGGTTTAGATCCGCAATCAGCCAGCGATATCCGTGGTGCGGATAAACCTATCGCCGGGTTTTCCGAGGAAATGCGAAATAACGATGCGCAAATAAAGGCTTTTCTGTTCGAAAACATGTACCGCCATTACAAATTGAACCGCATGACCAGTAAAGGCAGGCGGGTGGTGCAGGACCTGTTCCATCTTTTACTCAAGGAACCAGGCTGTTTGCCACATGAATGGCGAACCAAAACTGACGAGGCGGATGAAGAAAAAACGGCACAAACCGTGGCCGATTTCGTAGGCGGCATGACGGATCGCTTCGCCCTGGATGAGCACCGCCGGCTATTTGATTTACAATCACGTATATCTTAGGCACGCATATCACAGGCATTGAAATCATTGGCATTGAATCCGGATGAAAATGGTATAATGCCTGCGATTCGCAGATGCGGCGTTTGTAAGAAGAGGAAGGCTCTCGTCAATGAGTGAACGAAAATCGGGAATCAAGGTCACGGCTTCCGATGCCCTGGAATTTGAGCCGGTTGCGCCGAAGCTGAAAAAAGCGGGTAGTGTCCTGAAAACCATCCTGTTTGTAGCGCTTGCCGTTGGTGGCGGGGCGGCAGGCTGGGCTTTTTATGGTGATCAGATCATGTCCCTGATCGCGGATCCCGAGGGGGATGTTCCCATTGTACGGGCTGAGTTGGGGCCTGTTAAGGTGCGCCCGGACAACCCGGGTGGCCTTCAGGTCCCGGATCGTGACAAGCTGGTCTATAACCGAATCCAGAACCCAGCGATCCCGAACGGTGCGACACCTTCGGTTGAACGCCTGCTGCCACCGCCGGAAACTCCCTTGCCGACGTCATTGCTTCCGAAAAAGGTTGTGCCCAAACCAGTTCCGCTGACGACGGCCAAACTGCCCGTCCCGCCGTTGAAACCAAAACGGATAAACGAAACGCCGCGGGTTGCCGATGTGACGCGGGCGGAAAAACCAGTTCCACCACCACCCGCACCCGCTGCTAAACTGACACCTCAACCGACTCAGATCGCGAAAGCGGCCCCCGCCCGAACGCCGGTAAAAACAACGCCCATGAAAAAACTGGCAGCGGCCCCCAAAGCCGCTACGGCGACTTCATCAGCACCGCCACCGGGCGCGAAAGCCTATAAGGTCCAGTTGGCGGCAGCTCGCACGCCTGATGCGGCGCGTGCCGAATGGAACAGACTTCGGACCAAACATCTCGACCTGTTGGGCGATATGGGGCTTTCCGTGACCAAGGTAAATCTTGGCGGCACCAAGGGCGTATTTTACCGTTTGCGTGTTGGCCCGCTGAAGGGTGAGGCGGACGCGCGCGCGCTTTGCAAAACTCTGGCGAAACGCAAAGTCAGCTGCCTGATTGTGCGACCGGGCAAATAACATGACGAACCTTTCTTTGGTGAGGCGTCCCGAGGCTGTTATCTTTGGCTGCGCAGGAATGACGCTAAACGCGGATGAACGGACGTTTTTCAAGGATTGCGATCCGCTCGGCTTCATCCTGTTTGCGCGAAACTGCGAAACGCCGGATCAAGTTTCTGAGCTTGTTTCCGAGTTGCGATCTGTTGTCGGAAGAGACGATGCACCAGTTCTGATTGATCAGGAAGGCGGCCGTGTCCAACGTCTTGGCCCACCCCATTGGCCTGTTTATCCGTCAGCGCGGAACCTTGTAGGTGCGGCAATGGATACTAACCCGGCAACAGCAGAAGAGGCGGTTCGACTGAATGCATACTTGATCGCACATGACTTACAGCGACTTGGCATTGATGTGGATTGCGCCCCGGTGGCTGATGTCCCCGAAGTGGGTGCGCATGAAATCATCGGCGACCGCGCCTATGGCGGTTCGCCGGGCGAGGTTGCCAAACTGGCGCGTGCAGCTTGTGACGGTCTGCTTCAGGGCGGTGTTCTGCCAGTGATTAAACATATCCCGGGGCACGGACGTGCACGCGTTGACAGCCACATGGAACTGCCCGTTGTTGATGTCAGTCGTGATGATCTCGATGCTGTCGATTTCGCCCCTTTTGAAGCTCTTTCCGACATGCCTTGGGCAATGACTGCGCATGTGGTTTATTCAGCCATTGACCCTGACACACCTGCGACTTTATCGAAGATGATGATCAACGACGTTATTCGTGAACAAATCGGTTTCGATGGTATTTTGATATCGGATGATCTGAGCATGCAGGCACTCAATGGTGATTTTCGCGCTCGCGCCGAAGGGGCATTGGCGGCGGGATGCGATCTTGCGCTGCATTGCAATGGCGATATGTCGGAAATGACAGCTGTTGCGGAAGGACTGGCGGAAATGGCGGATGAGGCTTATGTCCGCTTGAAGCGCGGCGCGAAACTGCGCACATCTGCTGCGGCAATTTCGATGCTTGATCCTGACCTCGCCCGAGCCCGGCTTCAGGAACTTACCGGAAAACAGGCCTGAATTCTTGGATATGGATTTTTCTCAAATTGCATTTACGGCCTCGGTCTGGCTGTTGCCAGTGCTGATCGCCGTGACTTTTCACGAAGCGGCGCACGGCTGGGTCGCCTGGCGGCTTGGCGATGATACGGCATTTCGTCTGGGGCGGGTTACTTTCAACCCATTGAAACATATTGATCCGTTCGGCACGGTTCTTTTGCCCGCAATTTTATTGTTCGGCTCTGGTGGAAAGCTAATGTTCGGGTATGCCAAGCCGGTACCAGTTAATTTCGGACGGCTCTGGAAACCACGCCGTGATATGATTTTGGTGGCGCTGGCGGGGCCGGGCAGTAACCTGTTGCTGGCCATAGTCTCTGCCGCTTTGCTTCATACGCTGGTTTATCTGGATGGTGATATGCGCGAATGGGTGGCGCGAAATTTGGTTAATTCAACCTGGATCAACATATTACTTTGTGTTTTCAACATGATGCCGCTGCCGCCGCTGGATGGTGGCCGGGTTGCAGTCGGGGTATTGCCGGGTCCGCTCGCGTATAGAGTCGCGAAGCTTGAGCGGTTTGGCATGTTTATCCTGTTGGGCATACTGTTTTTGCTGCCAATGCTGGGCGATCAGATCGGGGTTGATCTGAATGTGTTCTGGTGGCTGGTAGGCGGCCCGGCGCAATTTCTTATGGATATTGTTTTCTCAGCCGTTGGGATACGTTAAACCGTACCTCTTGGTCGAATTAGGTAAGAATATGGACGACACGGAAACATTTGAAGAAGGTCAGGCGTTTGATGCGCCGGAAGTGCCAGCACTGATCGACTCATTCGTTGTCGATTTGGATGGCTATGAGGGCCCCATTGATGTGCTGCTGTCGATGGCGCGCGACCAGAAGGTCGATATCATGCAGATATCCATTCTGGCACTCGCCAATCAGTACCTTGCCTTTGTTGAAGAAGTCCGCGCGCGCAATCTTGAGCTTGCCGCTGACTATCTGGTGATGGCGGCCTGGCTTGCGTACCTCAAATCCCGCCTGATGCTGCCTGACCTCGGCGAAGCGGATGAGCCAACGGGTGCGGAGATGGCGGCAGCCCTGCAGTACCAGCTCCGTCGTCTGGAATCGATGCAGGAAGCTGGCAAAAAATTGATGACGCAGGCCCGCCTCGGGATTGATTTCTTCGGGCGCGGCCAGCCAGAAGCATTTCGCGCAAAAATCAATACGATTTATGAGCTTTCGCTGTTTGAGCTGCTGAAAGCCTACGGCGAGCAAAAAATTCGTAAAGAAGGCAGTGGGCCCTTGAACATTGAAGCTTTTGAGATTTATACGGTCGAAGAGGCCCTTGGCCGCTTGCGCCGGTTACTTGGGCCTATACCCGATTGGCAGAACCTTTGGCAGTTTCTTCCCGAAGGCCTAAAAGGCGGGCTAGTCACACGTTCAGCCATCGCATCGACATTTGCCGCAAGTTTGGAATTGGCAAAAGAGGGTCGTGCCGTCATAAAGCAGGCGGAAACGTTCGGACCGATCCACGTCAGATCGCGTCCGAAGGATGGGGTGCCTGTTAACGATGATGCAAATGGTGACAGGTCTTTGGGGACTAACGACGAATGAGTGAGATTGATCCGCAGCATTTACGCGTGATTGAAGCGTATATTTTTGCATCTACCGAGCCCGTTACCGAACGTGCTTTGCAAAACCGGCTGCCTGAAGATACGGACCTGAAAGCGATCCTGGCCGAGCTTAAGTCGACCTATGAAGGTCGCGGCGTTGTCTTGATCCAGTCCGGTAAGTCTTGGGCGTTCCGCACTGCAGAAGATATCTCGGAACTGCTTAATCGCGAGGTTGAGATCGGTCGTGCACCATCACGTGCGGCAATCGAAACGCTGGCGATCATAGCCTATCATCAGCCGGTAACCCGGGCCGAGGTTGAGGAAATTCGCGGTGTCAGTTTGTCCAAAGGCACGCTTGATGTGCTGTTTGAAGCAGGCTGGATCAAACCGCGCGGGCGTCGCCAAACACCGGGCCGCCCTGTGACATGGGGAACATCCGACAACTTTCTTGATCACTTCGGGCTTGCCGATATTCGTGACTTGCCGGGGATTGATGACCTTAAAGCCGCCGGATTGCTAGAATCAGGACCCTCGATCAACGTCTACCGCGTTAGTGGTGACGTGGCTGCAGGCAATGGTAAGAATGACGACGAGGGCGAGCCCGACGAAGCTACGGCCCAAGTCCTTGCGGATGAAGATGATTCCGTTCTTCCATTGGAACCTGAGATGGTGGAAACGGAAGAAATACCCGATCCTCTTGATCCAGAGGACGTTTAGAAAATCATTGTGCGATAATAATCAGAATCCGGGCGTTGCACGTTCTTGCCCCCCCGGAAGCAATCTGCCATTATCCGCGCGCTAAACCATATAAAAACAAACAACGGATAGGTACAGCAACATGGGTGCATTTAGCATTTGGCACTGGCTGATCGTTTTAGTTGTCGTTCTCGTTCTCTTCGGTGGCGGGGGTAAAATTTCCCGGCTGATGGGCGATTTCGGCAAAGGTCTGAAATCCTTCAAAAAAGGTATGAAGGAAGATGATGACGGTGACGCCACAAAAGAAGAAGAACCGAAGGTCTTAAAAGCAGAGGCCGCGGAAACGGTAGAACCGGCGCCGGAGAAGGACTCGGCGGCGAAAGGTTGAATCGGGTACACGTCGGGTCTGGAATTTCCCGCAGCCACCCTTTTTAATCCGGACCGCTATCCCTTACATCAGCGCCTAACGCCTGGAGCGTAACTCGCCATGTTCGATATCGGCTGGCAGGAACTTTTTGTTGTCGCAGCGATCACGATTTTAGTCGTCGGTCCCCGCGATCTGCCGCGCGTGCTCAAATCAGTGATGGGGTATGTGCGCAAGGCCAAGTCGATGGCGCGTGAATTTCAGGACGGCGTTGATGACGTCGTTCGCGAAGTTGAGCTGGATGACATTCGCAAGGAGGCCAATTCCATTGCGACAATGGATATCGATGCGGAAATAAAGAACGCGGTTGATCCGACCGGCAGCCTCGATAAAGACCTCGACATGGCCGACGTCGAAAAAAACATGCAGGAAACGGCGAGTGAGATGAACGAGGCGAGTGCCAGAACTGATGAGTCCATCACTCATGCAGGTGGCTCCAAAACTTTCGGCCATGGCGACCCTGATGCAGCGCCTGAGGTTCTTGCTGAAACACCTGCCCCTGAACCCGCTTATGAACCGGCACCGGCTGATACTCCAGCCGCGAAATTACCAGAAAAAGAAGCGAGCAGCTAAGCCTTGGCCGATCAACTGGACGCATATGAAGAAACCAAAATGCCGCTCCTCGATCATTTGATCGAATTGCGCCAGCGTCTGCTTTACATGGTTCTCGCGATATTGATTTTGTTCTTCGGTTGTTATTACGTTGCTGAAGATATCTACGGTTTCCTGGTGCAGCCGCTGGCCGATATCATGGACGAAACCGGTCGCGACCGTCGCATGATCTTCACCGCCATGCATGAAGCCTTCTTCACCTATATCAAGGTCGGCTTCTTTGCAGCCATTTTCCTGGCCTTCCCATTTATCTCCATGCAGCTTTGGATGTTCATCGCGCCCGGCCTTTACAAGCATGAGAAAAAGGCCTTCCTGCCGTTCCTGATCGCGACACCAATCCTGTTCTTTATGGGCGGGGCGCTGGTTTATTACTATGTCCTGCCTGTTGCCTGGAAGTTTTTCCTGAGCTTTGAATCTGCCGGTGGTGCGGGGGCCATGCCGGTCCAGTTGGAAGCCAAGGTCAACGAGTACCTGTCGCTGGTCATGCGCCTGATCTTCGCCTTCGGTATTTGTTTTGAGCTGCCTGTTGTAATGACGCTGCTTGGCCGCGTTGGACTTGCAACCTCAAAAGGCATGGCGGAAAAACGGAAATATGCCATCGTTATGGCCTTTGTCGCCGCCGCTATCCTGACCCCACCCGATCCCATCAGCCAGATTGGCCTCGCCCTGCCAACCATCCTCCTCTACGAAATCTCGATTATCTCCGTGCGTTTGATAGAGAAGAAACGCAAAGAAGAGGCAGGCGAAGATGATGAAGATATGGATGAAGACGACGATGAAGACGACGATGAAGACGATGATGAAGGTGAGGACGAAGCCGATCTGGAATTCCCGGATGAGGCGGACAGCTTCGACACGTCTAAATCACCGGATGATAAATAGCCCTCAGCCCAACCGAACAATAAGTTAACGATCAAGTTTGTCTTAATTTGAACATGATCAAACCAGCTTTAGGGAGTATACAAGGTAGGTATTCTTCAAATCCCTGATCTCTGGTCTTGATACCGATGACGAGCACTTCTGACTCGTCCCCAGCAACGTCCCCATAATCCGAAAAGGCCCCGCCTTCGGCGATGACCTGTTCACGGCATTGGATAATCTGTTTTTGATTTGAGGGTTCCGTTTTGGTTTGCAGATGATCCCCAAAAATCCTCAATCCCTCTTTCGCCTGCCGTGATTTCGCCTTATAAGGTCGTCACTCTTTTTATCTCTTATGTTTCAGAATAAGCGGCGGCACTTCTTATGTTTGATATCAAATGGATTCGTGAAAATCCGGACAACTTCGATGCGGGATTGGCGAAGCGGGGTTTGGACGCGCAGTCGGCGTCGCTGATAGCGTTGGATGCGAAACGCAGAAGCGCGCAGACGCGGGCTCAGGAAATTCAGACCGAGCGTAATGCGCTGTCCAAACAGATTGGTGCGGCCAAGGCCAAGGGTGAGGATGCATCCGGGATTCTGGCGCAGGTATCGGAGTCCAAAACCCATCAGGCCGAGGCAGAAGCAGAGCAGCAGGCATTGGAGACGGAACTCAATGATATTCTGTCAACGTTTCCGAATCTGCCGTTTGATGACGTGCCGATGGGGACGACGGAAGCCGATAACGTTGAGGTGCGCCGTGAAGGTGAGCCGAGGTCTTTTAATTTCGAGCCCAAGCAGCATTTTGAAATTGGTGAAAACCTCGGTTATATGGATTTTGAGACGGCGAGCAAAATCGCCGGTGCTCGGTTCGTTGTTCTGTCCGGTCCGTTGGCCCGCATGGAACGTGCGTTGTCAAACTTTATGCTGAACCTGCATACCGGTGAACACGGCTATACGGAAGTGAACCCGCCAGCACTGGTTAACGACGCGTCCATGTATGGCACCGGGCAATTGCCAAAATTTGGCGAGGATCTGTTTCGCACGGAAGAGGGGTATTGGCTGATACCGACGGCGGAAGTGCCGTTGACCAATATTGTGCGTGGTGAAATTGTTGATGAAGTAGATTTACCAAAACGCATGACGGCCATGACATGGTGTTTTCGCTCTGAAGCCGGGGCCGCCGGGAAAGACACCCGCGGCATGATCCGTCAGCACCAGTTCACCAAGGTTGAAATGGTGTCGGTAACGAAAGCGGAAGAATCGATTGATGAGCTTGAGCGCATGACGTCTTGCGCTGAAGAAGTTCTGAAACGCCTTGAGCTGCCATACCGCACGGTTGTTCTATCGACCGGGGACATGGGCTTCGGTGCGCGGAAGACCTATGACATTGAGGTCTGGTTGCCGGGGCAGGATACCTACCGGGAAATCTCAAGCTGCTCTAACTGCGGCGATTTTCAGGCCCGCCGCATGAAGGCGCGGATGCGCAAGAAAGGCCAGAAAGAACTGGAATTCGTCCATACCCTGAACGGTTCAGGTCTGGCGGTCGGGCGCACCATGGTTGCTATTCTGGAGAACTACCAGCAGGAAGACGGCTCCGTCGTTATCCCGAAAGCACTGCGCCATTTCATGGGCGGCATGGAAGTTATTGAAGCGCAGGGAGCTTAAGCGGTTGAAATTATCCAAGGCCCGTGTCCTGATCTCAAATGATGATGGAATCGCTGCCCCCGGTCTGAAGGTTCTTGAGAAAGCCTTGAAGCCTTTGGTGGGTGAAGTCTGGGTCGTGGCGCCGGAGACCGAGCAAAGTGCAACCAGTCATTCCCTGACCCTTCGCCAGCCTTTGCGCATTCGGAAAATCTCAAAGTTTCGCTTTGCCGTTGATGGTACCCCGACCGATAGCGTGCTGCTTGGCGTATCGCAAATCATGAAGGACAACCCGCCTGACCTGGTGCTGTCCGGTGTGAACCGGGGCGGCAACCTGGGCGAAGATGTGACCTATTCCGGTACCGTTGCTGCCGCCATGGAAGGCACGTTGCTGGGTATTCCTTCTGTTGCTTTTAGTCAGGTCTATTCAGATGGGCGAACTGTGCATTGGGCGACAGCGGAACACTGGATTGGGCCGGTGCTCAAGTACCTTGAAAAAATCGACTGGCCGAGCGGTGTGTTGATGAACGTCAACTTCCCGCCGGTAAATGCGAAGGATGTCACTTCTATCGAAGCCGCCAGTCAGGGGCGGCGCAAAATTGGTGGCGGTTTGACGCCGGGCGTTGATCCGCGCGGTGAGCCCTATTACTGGATTGGCCCGCAACGCGAAGAAGACCGGGGTCGAAAGGGTACTGACCTGGAAGCCGTGCTGCGCGGCGCGATTGCCGTGACACCACTGACCATGGACCTGACCCATGCAACCACACTTCGTAAAATGAAGGCCACAAAGTCATGAACGGTGACGAGCGGGCCGCGGTATTGATCCAGGAACTCCGCGATGACGGCATTACTGATGAAGCTGTATTGAGCGCCATTGAGCGCGTTCCCCGTGACCTCTTTCTGGCCGAGCATTTCAAGGCGCGGGCGTATGAAAATGTTGCACTGCCCATTGGCCGTCATCAGACTGTCAGCCAGCCCCTGATCGTTGCCATGATGACAGCAGCGCTGGAACTGACGGACCGCAGCAAGGTTCTCGAAATCGGTACCGGATCCGGTTATCAGACCGTCGTTTTGTCGCCTTTGTGCCGGCGAATTTATACCGTCGAGCGCCATCCGGCTCTTCTGGAAGTTGCTGAGCAGCGCTTTCATGGACTGGGCGTGCGCAATGTAACGGCAATGGCCGGGGACGGGTCGCTAGGCTGGCCGGAACAGGCGCCGTTTGAACGGATTATCGTGACTGCAGCGGCGGAAGATATGCCGCCCGTGCTTCTTGATCAGCTGGCCGTCGGCGGCATTATGGTTCTGCCCATCGGTGCAGACCCGAGTGATCAGCGTCTTGTGAAGGTCGTCAAAACCGAAGACGGGGCCGAGACTACGGACCTCGGCGGCGTGCGATTCGTGCCCTTGGTCGCGGGTGTTGCTCACCCGTAAGGATTTTACGTTTAATTTTAAGGGCTTGTGTAACCATTGCCCTTATCGTCCGGCTCCGTGATAATCTAGCTTATGTATTCAACAAACCCGTTACGCAGGTTTTTGATTGGTTTTCTGCTGCCCCTTGGGTTGGCGGCCTGTGGGTACGCCGAATGGCCGCCGCGTGATCGAGTACCGCGTGATGTCAATCGCCCGCAAACCAGCCCGTCTGCTTTTGTCAGTGCATCGGCGGTGATTGTTGGCAAGGGGGATTCCGTGTACGCCCTGTCACGACGGCATCGCGTGCCCATGCAAGTAATTATTGCGGCCAACGGTTTGCAGGCCCCCTATACCCTGCATGTGGGGCAGCGGATCGTACTTCCGCGCGGAACAACGCACACGGTTGCGAAAGGCGATACGCTGAACCAGATCGCGCTTCGCTATAATGTGGATTCTTATGAAGTGGCCCGCCTGAACGGCCTTCGCCCACCCTATATCATTCGTATCGGCGAAACCCTGTCGCTGCCGGGGAATTCTGTAGGTGGGGTGCAGACAGTTGCGGTTAGCCCCAACGCGGGCAAATCATCGATCCCCGTTGTGGCGCCGCCTAAAACACCATCGAAACCGCCAGCCTGGTCCGCACCGCCAAAGCCTGCGAAACGGACTGTTGCCCAAAAGGCCCAAACCCGGCCAGTTCGCGTGCCACCGCCACCACCGAAATCGGGAGCCGGTTTTATCTGGCCGGTGAAGGGCAGGGTAATTTCCAATTTCGGGGCGAAACCGAAGGGCCTGCACAATGATGGTATCAACATCAAGGCGGCGAAGGGGACCCCGGTTGTTGCGTCGGAAAACGGGGTTGTCGCCTATGCGGGGAACGAGTTGCGCGGGTTTGGAAACCTGCTACTGATCAAGCATCAGGGCGGCTGGATCACGGCTTACGCGCATAACCAACAACTGCTGGTCAAACGAGGCCAGAAACTCAAACGAGGCCAGAAAATAGCGATTGTCGGATCAACCGGGAATGTCACAACACCGCAGCTTCATTTCGAAATTCGCAAGGGAAAGAAAGCCCAGGACCCGCGTAAATACATCAGAGGTCGGGCCTAATTTAACGCAAATTCGCCGTCGTACTTTTTGCCCCTGTGCACCAACCCGTGAGTTACCGTTATCCTCTGGCTGATGAAAGTGCATGATAAACAATGAGCACCCCTGCGCTAGTGATCAACTCCTCTTAAGCAATTTCGCGATTGCATTAAGGATGTTGTAAGGCCTTTATGGTGTGGTGTGACGAGCCATAAAATGTGGCTCATTGATAGCAGTAATATCCAACAGAACGAGGATAAAATTAAATGAGTACGAACAGACAGAATGTCGATCGCCGTAATCCTGACCGTCGCGATGCCGAGCCGGGTTCTTACAATCGTGAGTGCCGTCGCAGTTCATCACGGCGCGGGTATATTGATCGTCGCAGCCATGAATTCTGGCAATTCAACTGGTTGCGCTCGACCGTTTCCCATCAGCTTGCGGGTTGATCCGTATTGCTAAAGCCTCTAGGCGCGCCTTGATTATTTGGGGCGCGTCTAGAGTTTATCCTGAAAACACACAAACATCAGCGCTGCGGCGGAACCAGAATGGTATCTTGCGGTGTTCTGCTGCCATCCAGGTCCGGATGGTCCAGCGTATAATGCAGGCCCCTGCTTTCCGTGCGCATCATGGCGGAACGGATGATCAGATCGGCGACCACAGTCAGGTTGCGAAGCTCCAGTAAATCACCGGTCACCCGGTAGTTTCCGTAATATTCGGAGATCTCGGAGCGTAGCAGATCAACACGGTGTTTGGCGCGTTCTAGGCGTTTGGTGGTGCGGACAATACCAACATAATCCCACATAAAACGGCGCAGTTCGTCCCAGTTATGTGAAACAACCACGTCTTCGTCAGAATCACGAACCCGGCTTTCGTCCCATTGGCGGATTGATGGCGGGGCCGGGGTGGTGCTGAGGTTTGCCTCTATATCTTTGGCAACGGCGCGTGAGAGAACCAAACATTCCAGCAGTGAGTTCGATGCCATGCGATTGGCGCCGTGAAGGCCCGTATGGGCAACCTCTCCCGCTGCGTAAAGCCCATTAACATTTGTCCGTCCGGAAAGGTCGGTATCGACGCCACCGCAGGTGTAATGTGCAGCCGGGACAACAGGGATCGGCTCTTTTGTGATGTCGATACCAAATTCCCAACATTGTTCTTGCACAGTCGGGAAATGTTCGTGGATGAAGTCGGCTGACTTGTGGCTGATATCAAGAAACACGCTCTCTACACCCAAGCGTTTCATTTCGTGATCGATGGCCCGGGCAACCACATCGCGTGGTGCGAGTTCAGCCTTCTCATGAAAGCGGTCCATGAACCGCGATCCGTTTGGCAGCAGCAGCAATCCGCCTTCGCCGCGAACCGCTTCGGTGATCAGGAAGGACTTGGCTTCCGGGTGATACAGGCAGGTCGGATGAAACTGTGTGAATTCCATATTCGCGACCCGGCATCCGGCCCGCCACGCGATGGCCGTACCATCTCCCGTCGCCCCGTCGGGGTTCGACGTGTAAAGATATACCTTGCTGGCCCCGCCGGTCGCCATGACGGTTGCCTTGGCGCTGTAGGCCAGAACGGTTTCCTCTTTTGTGTTCAAGGCGTAAAGCCCGATACAGCGACCACGTCGCCCGTCACTGTCTGTTTCTCGGACAAGGTCGACGGCCATATGGTGCTCAAGAATAGTTACATTAGACAGCTCTGACACCCGCTCGATCAGGGTCATTTCAACTTCCCGCCCTGTGGCATCAGCGACGTGTACGACTCGGCGATGGGAATGCCCGCCCTCGCGGGTCAGATGCGGGGTTGATACACCGTTTGTGTCTTCTTCCTGACTGAATCCGACGCCCAGATCAATAAGACGTTCGATAGCTGCGCGTCCATGCTCAACAATAAACCTCACGGCGTTTTCATTGCATAATCCGCCACCGGCCACCAAGGTATCAGCGACATGAGAATCCGTTGTATCCGTTTCATCCAGAACGGCGGCAATCCCACCTTGGGCGAAATAGGTATTGCTGTCCTGCAGCGCACCTTTGGTCAGGAGGCCGATACGAACAGACGAAGGAAGTTCGAGCGCAAGGCCTAAACCGGCGGCACCGCTGCCGATGATCAGAACATCAAATTCCTGGTTCTGTCCGGTCATTCGAGATCAAGGCGTTTGCCAAGCCTGCCTGCTAAATCCTGAATGTATTGCCAGGCAACGCGACCTGATCGTGAACCCCGGGTAACCGTCCATTCAATGGCTTCAGCGCGAATATCAATGGATGGGTCGGACAGGCCGAACCGTTCCACATAACCGTCAATAATGGCGAAGTAGGTGTCCTGATCACAATTATGAAAGCCGAGCCACAAACCGAAACGATCAGAAAGGGAAACCTTCTCCTCAACTGCTTCGGATGCATGAATGGCGGTTGAGCGTTCATTTTCAATCATGTCACGGGCCATCAGGTGGCGACGATTGGAGGTGGCATAAAACAGCACGTTGTCCGGTCGTCCTTCAATGCCCCCCTCCAGTATGCCTTTCAGAGACTTGTAAGTATCGTCCTGGGAATCGAAAGACAGATCATCACAAAATAACAGGAAGCGACGATCAGATTTTCTGAGGATCGTTAACAGTCTTGGCAGAGACGGGATGTCTTCACGGTGAATTTCGACAAGAACAAGCGCGCCTGAACTTAGTCGATTGATTTCTGCGTGAACGGCTTTCACAAGTGAGCTTTTCCCGGTCCCACGGGCTCCCCAAAGTAGTGCATTGTTGGCTGGGTATCCATCAGCGAACCGCGCTGTATTATCACGCAGTAAATCCGTCTGGCGGTCGATGCCTTTCAGTAACTGAATTTCGATACGATTAATCTTGGGAACTGGCTCAAGCCATTCCCCTTCGGCATGCCAGACAAAGCCGTCACCAGAGTTAAGTTCGGCGTTCGTTTGCGGGCGGGGTGCCAGCCGTTCCAGAGCATCGGCAATGCGTTCCAGAGCTGGCAATAGGGTGTTTATATCAGTCATGCGCCGGAGAGTAGGGGGGGGGACCAGTCACGTCAATTCCAACTGGCGACGAAACCGTAAGTCAGTGTATTGGATGTCGTTGCTTGAAAATCAATTATCACGCGAAGTTTGTTAAGAATTTTAAAAAATGAGTACCCAAAAAGGGTTCGTTCGCACAATATGCTTGAATTGCATTCTGATTAACATAATTTTTCTGAATTTTTAGAATAGCGCATGGCTCCTCTTAAACGAGACGAATTATTTGGCGATCTGACAGCTGGCCTTGACCAGTTAAGAACCGGCTTTGCGGTTTTTGATGTTCAGGATACGCTGGTCTATTGCAATGAGCATTTTCGTTATCTCTATTTGTCCATTCGCGACCTTAACGACATTGTCGGAATGCAGTTCAAGGAAATTCTTGAGCTTCTCATAGAAGGCGGGGAGTTTGCTGGTGCCGAGGTTATAAATGACCCGGAGGGCTGGCTTACAAAACGTCTGAATGTCCACAAATCCGAACGTGCCGTCACCATGGAGAGGCTTTCGGACGGGCGATGGATTGAGGTCAAGGAAAGGCGTATTCCCGACGGCGGTGTAATTGCTGTGCTGACGGATGTGACCGAATCCCGGCGTTATCTGGCGCACCTCGAAAGCGCACTTGAATGCGTAGCTGATGGCGTTGCTATCTGGGATCAGGCCGGACGACTATTCCGTTTTAACGATAAATTTTCAGAACGATACAGCACCAACGACCGTGCTTTGGAAGTCGGTGATAGGTTTGGCGATGTTGTTGGCGCAATTGCCCGCTCGGGTGAATTGGAAACCAACGCATCTGCTGAGGAATGGTTAAGTGAAATGCTGGCAAGGCGCCATTTGCCGGAACGTAGTGCGGATATCAAATTTACAGATGAGCAGTATTATATTCTGTCTGAACGCCGGACCAGTGAAGGTGGAATGGTTTCCGCCCTGACGGATGTGACGGAGCTCAAACGCAAAGAACGTGATCTTATATTTCGCGGACAATCCCTTGAACTGGCGGTATCTGATCTGGAAATGGTTAATGATTCGCTTGAGCGTCAGGGTTCTGAGCTTGCCGGAATGGCTGAACAGATTGATGCAGCCCATACGGAATTGAAGATACAACGCCACGCCCTGGCCATTTCCGAAGCCCGCCAACGCGCAATACTGGAAACCATGGCGGATGCTCTGGTTGTTCTTGATGCGCGCGGATATGTGGAAAACATGAACCGGAATGCAGAACAGATGTTGGGTGTCGAACCTGGGGAGGCATATGGTCGGGCACTTGTTGAATTCGTGCAGATTGAAGATGAAGACCAACTGGTTGGTGATATACCGGCTTATTTGAGTGCTTTGCACGAAGAAGGCGGGGATGGGCACCAGGAATTTGTCATTCGTACCCGTTCGGGAAGTTCGCTCTATGTTGAGGTAGCCATTTCTGAAGCGAAAGCTGAAGAGGACCGCTATTTGGTGATTACATTGCGTGATATCAGCGAGCGCAAGGCGGCGGAAAAAGCCCTGTACGATTCACATGAAACGCTAGAGCGCCGCGTCCTTGAACGTACCCAGACCCTGACCGGAGAAATCAAACAACGCGAACAGACCGAAAAAGCCCTGATGGCGGCGAAAAAAGAAGCCGAGATTGCGAACTGGGCGAAAAGCCAGTTTCTGGCGAATATGAGCCATGAGCTTCGAACTCCGTTGAACTGTGTAATCGGCTTTTCCGATATGCTTAAACAGCAGTATTTTGGCCCCATTGGGGATGAACGTTATATTGAATACGCCAGTGATATCAGCATGTCGGGTAATCATTTGCTGAGCGTTATTGGTGATATTTTGGATGTATCCAAGATTGAACTTGGAGAATTGGAACTTGAAGAATCCGTATTTGATATCACCAAAATGATAGACGCCTGTGTGATCATGACGGCGGATCGTGCGAAAAACGGTGATATTGCGCTACGCGTTGATACCCCGGAAAATCTACCGAAGTTTTTCGGTGATGAGCGGCGGGTAAAACAGGCGTTACTCAATCTGGTGTCGAATGCGATTAAATTCACGAAACCCACGGGGCAAGTCCTTATCGAGTGCCTGGTTGGAGATAGAGGTGATATCAGCCTTATTGTCGTCGATACCGGGATCGGCATTTCGCAACATGATATTGAACGCGTGTTGAAACCCTTTGCTCAGGTTGCGGACAGTCATACGCGCGGATATGAGGGAACCGGGCTTGGGTTAAGTATTGCCAAATCCCTGACTGAGCTGCACAACGGAACACTTGAGATAGAAAGTGTTGTTGAGGTTGGTACGCGGGTTGCACTGACTTTCCCGGCCGTGCGTACCGTTCCACAGGAAAATCCTGAAAAATAATCGTATTGATTCACCCATTGGTGCGCTTTGCGTTTGCAACTTTGGCCGCGGCGGGTATAGTCCCGGTGATTTTCTGATGGGCGCCGTTTTATGCCCGGATATTGGGAGTTTTTGATGTTCGTCTCGACAGCTTATGCGCAGGGTGCTGGTGGTGGTGCCGGTGGTGGTATCGAAGCCCTTTTACCACTTATTCTTATCTTCGTTGTCTTCTACTTTTTGCTGATCAGACCCCAGCAAAAGAAGATGAAACAGCATCGCGATACACTGGCTTCGATCCGTCGTGGTGATAAAGTGGTCACTGGTGGTGGTATCGTTGGGTCTGTAACCAAGGTTGATGATGACCTGCAGGTAACGGTTGAAATCGCCAAGGACGTTAAGGTTAAAGTTCGTCGTGAGCTGATTTCCGCGGTTGTGTCCAAGACAGAGCCCGCGAAAGGTACCGCAACACCGGCAAATGATGATGCCGCAAAACCAGGCGGCGGATTTCTTTCCGGCTTGTTTGGTGGCGGGAAGTCATCTGCGCCTGCACCGGAATCCAAGCCAGAGCCGGCAAATGATGCCAAAGAATCTGACGATTCCAAAAGCTCCAAAGAATAATCTGACGAAACAAGCGATCTGAGGCGGCGGTAATGATCTACTTTGCCAAATGGAAAATTGTTGCGATTCTTTTGATCTGTATTGGAGGCTTGGCATTTGCGGCGCCAAACTTCCTGCCAAAAGAAACCGCCGAATCCCTTCCTGACTGGATGCCACACAAGCAGGTAAGCCTGGGGCTTGATCTGCAAGGTGGTTCCCACCTTTTATTGGAAGTTGAGGTCGATGCTGTCATTAAAGAGCAGCTGGAATCTCTTGTGGATGAAGTGCGTGTTATTCTGCGTAAAGCCAAAATTCGCTACGGCGGGTTGGGTCGTGATGGCGCGAAGGGTGTAAAAGTCACTATTCGCCAGCCAGAAAAGGTGGAAGAAGCCAGGAATCTTTTACGCAGAATTGATCCGCAGACCAATACTGTGGTTGACGGCACGGCGGTGCGTATAGAGTTGCTGGAACGTGCAATTGCTGATCGACGAAATGGTGCCATGAGCCAGTCTGTTGAGATTGTCCGCCGCCGGGTCGATCAGACAGGGACGCGCGAGCCGACAATCCAGCGTCAGGGTGATGATCGGATTCTGGTGCAGCTGCCGGGCGTTAAAGATCCTGAGCGTATCAAACGCTTACTTGGTAAAACAGCTAAAATGACCTTCCAGTTGACGGACGTCAGAGGGGCCAATATGGACCCGTCCCGACCGGCACCAGCTGGATCAAAATGGCTTCCTTCCGTTGATAGTACGGCAGATACAAGTCAGCCGACTATTTACCTGATTAAAAAACGCGTGATGGTGTCGGGTGAGGATCTGGTTGATTCGCAGCCTGGTTTTGATTCCCGTGATGGTCAGCCTGTAGTGAATTTCCGCTTCAACACGCGTGGCGCCAAGAAGTTTGGTGTAGCGACGGCGGCTAACGTGAACCGCCCATTTGCTATCATCCTTGATGGCAAAGTGATCAGCGCGCCGGTTATTCGCGAGCCCATTTTGGGTGGAACCGGACAAATCAGCGGCAATTTCACGGTTCAGGAAGCTAACGATCTGTCTCTCTTGCTACGCGCTGGTGCGTTACCAGCGCCACTAACGATCCTTGAGGAACGTTCTGTCGGACCTGGACTTGGCGCCGACTCGATCGCTGCTGGTAAAATCGCCAGTATGATCGGCATGATTCTGGTCGTTGTCTTCATGGTCGTCGCGTACGGAAAATTTGGCGGCATGGCCGATCTGGCGTTGATCATTAATATCTTCCTGATCCTCGCCGCCCTTTCTGTTTTGCAGGCGACGCTGACACTTCCGGGGATTGCCGGAATTGTTCTGACCATTGGTATGGCGGTTGATGCCAATGTCCTTATTTTCGAGCGCATTCGTGAAGAAGTACGCGCCGGGCGAACGCCCATATCGGCAATCGATTCGGGGTATGGCCGGGCATTGACGACAATTATTGATGCCAACGTCACCACGCTGATCGCCGCACTTCTTCTCTATATCTTCGGTTCCGGCCCAATCCGCGGATTTGCGGTCACATTGGCCGTCGGCATTGTGACATCGTTGTTTACAGCTGTGATGCTGACCCGGCTTATTGTTGTCACCTGGCTTCGCCGGACCCAGCCTAAGGAGCTTCCCATCTGATGCGTGGATTACACCTGGTCCCGGCTAACATTGATCTATCATTCATCTCAAAGAAAACACTGTTCTTTGCTTTTTCGACGATTCTTATTCTCGGATCGATTATCATGTTCCTCGCCAATGGCCTGAACTACGGTATCGATTTCAAGGGTGGCATCATGATTGAGGTGCGCACCGAAAAAGCCGCGGACATTGGCGCCATGCGTAAAAATCTTGGCAGTCTGGGATTGGGCGAGGTTGCTCTGCAGGAGTTTGGACAGCCAACGGATGTTTTGATCCGCATTCAACGCCAGGATGGCGGCGAGAAAGCACAGCAGGAAGCCGTTTCCAAAGTGAAGTCAGCGCTTGGCGAAAAAGTTGAGTACCGAAGAACTGAGTTTGTCGGGCCAAAGGTATCAGACGAATTGTTCTGGGACGGGGTTCTGGCCGTTGGTTTGGCGATTTTTGCCATCCTTGTCTATATCTGGTTCCGGTTCGAATGGCAGTTCGGTATGGGCGCTGTCGTGGCGCTCAGCCATGATGTGATCTCGACAATCGGCATCTTTTCGCTGCTCGGTCTCGAATTTAATCTGTCCACCGTCGCTGCGGTTCTGACCATTGCGGGGTATTCGATCAACGATACGGTTGTCGTGTTTGACCGGGTTCGCGAGAACTTGCGCAAATACAAGAAAATGCCGTTACCGGAACTGCTGAACAATTCGATTAATCAGACACTATCCAGAACGGTGATGACCTCGGTGACCACCTTGCTGGCCCTCTGTGCGCTGTATTTCCTGGGTGGTGCTGTCATCCGTGACTTCAGCTTTGCGATGATCTGGGGCGTGATTATCGGAACCTATTCTTCGATCTGTCTGGCTGTTCCCTTGCTGCTTTATTTGAACGTCAGCCGCCGTGGCCTAATGGTTGGTGAAACAGACGACGCGGCCTCTCAGGCGCCCTAAAGCGCGGCATGTCCTTAGATATCACCCCCGTTATCCCGGTCGGTCGTCAGCTGATCCAGCGATATGGCGAGGGTGGTTTCCGGATCGCGAATGTTGATCACGATGGCTCCGTAATCGTCTTCGCGGATTCCACTGAACCTTGGCCCATATCCGGGCTCGATCAGATCACGATGGAAAGTCTCGCTGCCATTCTCAAAGACAGCATGAAGCCCGATATACTTCTGATCGGATGCGGCCCAGCCTTCGCGATGCCCCCCATTGCACTTCGCAGCGCCTTAAAAGAAAACGGCATCGTGCTTGAATGGATGGATACGGGGGCGGCGTGCCGGACGTTTAACGTGTTACTCGCTGAAGAGCGCTCTGCTGCTGCGGCATTGATCGCGGTCGAATAAAATACCGATAACCTGAACTGGTAGTTTTCATTCGTTGCTGGTTGTCGGGGTGGAGGCATCCCGGTAAAGGTTCGTTGCCTCCGGTGACAAGTTTGCCGCGAGGGCAACGGCTGTGATCTGGCTTTCGGCACGTGATTGTCCGCCCCAAAGGCGGAACAAAGCCGTCATAACTGTTATCGACGACGTGGTCGCGAGTAAGTAGAAGAGGCCTTCCGGACCATATTGAGCAATGGCGAAGGCCCCGAGTGTCGGGCCGAAGGTCATGCCAACAGCCAAAATCAAAACCAGAGTACCGCTGGCGGCAACCACCTGGCCGGGCTTCAAGTGATCGTTCATATGTGCCATGCAAATGGAGTAGAGCGGCAGGGTAAGCCCGCCTAGAACGGCGACCAGTGTATAGAGATAAAGACTATTGCCCGCAGGGTTTTCCAGCATTGCGAGTATGAAACAGACCGGGATGGCGAGGCCCGGGGCCCCAACAATGATCAAACGCCTGTCCAGTCGGTCCGAGAGTTTGGCGAGCGGGAACTGAAACAACATGCCACCTAAGGTCATGAAACCAATCAGGCCACCAATCGCACCATTTGAAAGTCCGATGGCGCTACCGTAGAGGGCCAGAGCGACATACAGCGTTGTTTGGGCGATGCCATTGAGGAAGCTTCCTGTCAGACCCATGGGCGAGAGGCGAAAAAGCTCTGTAAATGAAATTCGTTCTGGCAATTCATAAGGTGGCGTCGCACTTGTTGATACAAGCATGGGAACGAGTGAAAAAGAAATTAGAATTGAGACGATGATAAACAAGAAAATACCTTCCGGACTGGAGAGATTGAGCAGCAGTTGCCCGATCATCACACCGCCGGTTTGGATGATGAAGTAAATCGATAATAAGCTGGCGCGGCTTTCGTTACTGGCGCTTCCATTCAGCCAGCTTTCCGCAACGATATAGAGACCGGAAAAACAGAATCCCGTGAGCAGGCGCATGGCACCCCAACTCCATGGATCGTAGGTAATGAGATGGACAAGAGCTGCAGCACTGGCGACCGATGCGAACGCAGCAAAAATTCGAATGTGACCTACCCGCATGATCATCCTGGGCGCGATCAGGCACCCCAGCAAGGACCCTAACGGGTAAGCGGATTGCATCAACCCGATTATGGATTCACTGAACCCTAATCCGTCCGCGCGCAAAGTCAGCAGGGTTGCCAAAAGCCCATTGCTGATCATAAGAAAAATCATGCCCGTGAATAGTGGCCAGGAAGAACGAATTGCCGCCCACATGTACCAACTCCAATTCGTGTGGGTAAAAAATTATGATTAGTTGAAACATCGTCAGGGTGAAAGCAGTGATTTTGCTAGGACACCTGAGTGGGGTTTCGGTTGTAGCGCAATTGAGTTAATCAAGGGCATAAAAAAACGGGGTCCTAGGACCCCGTTTTCCCCCGAAACGAATTCCGGTTTAGTAGATGTTTTGTGCCGATACCATTGCGTAGAGCATGGGGAACGACAGCAATGTATTGGTTCGTGAGAACAGCATTGCGGTCCGTGCGGCTGCGGCTTTTGCATCCGCATCAACCTCGACCATGCCGAGCGCTTTTTTCTGGTTCGGCCAGATGACAAACCAGACGTTGAACCACATGATGATGCCCATCCACATGCCGACACCGATGGCTGTGTGTTTAGCAACACCGTCTGAGCCAAGGGTCAATGCCTCAATCAGATAGCCGTTCATGGCTGCCAGAACCAGGCCTGTTGCGATGGTGCCCATGGCACCCCAACGGAACCACCAGAGTGCAGCCGGTGCAATCACCTTGCCGATTGCCGGTTTCTGCTCATCCGGGATGTTTGGCATGTTCGGGATTTGCACAAAATTGAAGTACCAAAGAAGGCCGATCCACATGACGCCACAGACGACATGCAGCCAGCGCATGACAAAGGTTGCAAATGCGTGACCCTCAGGTGCACCCTCGCCAGTGCCGCCAACAACGACGACGACCATGATAACCGTTAGCACCAGACCGGCGATTACCGTATTTCGAAGATTTGATAGAATTGCCGCCATGGCTGATTCCCTCCTGCTTTCAACAAATATCAATAAAGGTTATTAGAATGTGTCTAGATCGTAGATGGTATATAGGAGGTTGCACGGGTTCGCCAACCGATTTCGGAAAAAGTGAGCGTTTTTATTCGCTTAAGCACTATTTTCATCCTCTCTGGTTTGGACTTTATGACAGAGTCTGCTAACGATTCGCCAATGGATACTGATTTCTCTTACTGTCGCGATCTGGTCCGCCGGTATGATCGTGACCGATATATCTGCACCTTACTTGCGCCGGAACACAACCGCGGGGCGCTGTTTGCACTCTATGCCTTCAATATTGAAATCGCCGGGACACGGGAATCCGTAAGCGATCCGCTGATCGGGCAAATGCGCCTGAAATGGTGGTATGATGCCCTCGACCCCATTTTTGACGGTAATCCGCCCGCCCATCAGGTTTCCGCACCTTTGTCTGTGGCAGTTCGCGATACGGGTATCGATCGTGAGCTTCTAAAGAGTCTGATCGAGGCGAGAACGGATGACTTGGGTGATGAGCCACCGGCAACTTTAGCAAATCTGGTTAACTATGCGGACGGCACATCAGGATCATTGGTCAAGATCGCCTGCGGACTTTTAGGCGCGGACAATGAGGCGGTAATGAAAGCAGCACATCATGTCGGAATTGCCTGGGCGTTTACAGGGTTGCTTCGAAGCTTGCCGTTCAATCTGTCTCAACGGCGTTTAAATATTCCGACGGATCTCTGCAAGGAGCTTGATCTTGATGTATCTGCCCTATTCGAGCAGCGAGGGCACGGGAAAACACCGGATCAATTAACGCAGGCCGTTGCTGTCCTTGAGGCTCACGCGAGAGAGCATCTCGCGGCGGCTCAAACCTTTCAGGCGGATATTCCACGTTCTGTATTGCCCGCAATGCTTCCTGCGGTTCTGGCAAAATCGTATCTCAAGGAACTGGCGAATTGCAATCATGATCCGTTTCTGCTGCCGTTGGGTCGTACTGGCCCGGGAGTTGGCGGGATGATGAGCTTGTTATGGGCGTCGGTACGTGGGCGGTTTTAAGATTGATTGTCTTTGATCGGCTGTTCACCCGGCAGGTTTTCAAGCAGATCGTTGGGGTTGTCTGAGTTCAGTTGATCCAGGATATCGTCAGTATTGGTTTGCCCGGAATCCTGTAGCAATTCATCAAGTGCCGAATTTGGGTTTTCGTCCGTTTCCGCGGCCGGGTCAGTAAGCGGGGCCGCTTCTCCGGTATCCGGTTCTGCTTCGTCGCCAAATAGCTCATCCGGGGCGACGCCAGCTCCCGCCGGGTCCGGTGCCAGTTCCGATTCCGCTTCAGTTGCTTTCGCGACGCGTTTCAACTGCATAAGTTCATGGGCTGAGACCTGCGGGAAGATGGTCGGCGAATTGGCATAATAAAGCATTACCGCGCCACGTTTCGTATCGGGGAATCCGCCCCGCGTATCATCAAATTTGCGAACTTCCAGAATTGTAATAGCATTTGTTTCCGGGTCATGGTCACGCCACGAAATGGTCGGGTTGTCACGGCGCGGTTCAGCCAGCGGTGCAATGGAACGTTTCCATATTTCCGTCGGTTCTCCATACCGTTTTTGGTAGTAAGCCGTTATTTTATCGAACTCGGTTGAGGTGAACAGGGTATGAAGCCGGGTCGCAGTTCCCTGATCAAAACGCGCTATCGCCATTGGCCCGGTATAGAGCAGGGTCGCGATCTGGAAGCTCTGCTTTAGTTCTTCTGGCCAGTCGATGGGCTCGATGCAGAAAAGTGTCGTGCCGCGGTTCTTTTTGACACAAACGTTTCGCGCATCTTTTCCGTCTGCTCCAGGTGGGAAGGTGTTGAACAAGTTAACAGACTCCCCCATCGCCAAAGCAACCCCGGACAGCGACGTGCGGGTCAAAGCCTTCATTTTGCGCTCAGGCGCCGGCATCGGATCAGCCTTGGTCATCTTGGTAATCGGCCAGTAGGTTCGCACATCTCCCGTCGCCCGGCTGGCAACTTTCACATCTTTTCGGAGTGCACCATGGGTTGTCGAAAGCTTTTCATCCTGTTCAAGAAGTAGAGATTCTCTCGGTAGATCATCTCTGTCTTTAGGTTGGAACAATTGCGTCAGGCGCGAGAAAAATGCTTTCTTCTTGTCTTCTTTTTTAACAAGCGGGGCTTTCAACGGATCGGTATATGGCGCCTTCGCCATCCGACGGCGTTTATCATCGGCAGCCGCTGGGCCATCTTTAATAACCTCTGTATCGCTTTTATCTTCGCTGGGGGTTTCCGTTATGGCGACCTTCAATGTCGCCATTTGCCGTCCTTCGCCAACATTTAGTTTGGTGGTTGTCGTCCACGGGTTTTCAGAAAGCGGCTCCGGCGGCTCGCGTTCTCCTTTCGCCAGGTCATTAGTCATTTCGGTCCTGGCACCCCAGCCTTCTTCTAGAACCTTCTCTTCCTCATTAAACAGACCGGCTAGGCGATCAAGGAACACTGGCGGAAGGTTGCCGGGTATTTGCGCTTTGTCAGGTTTTGGTTGCGTTTCGTCTGGTTCGTCCAATGCCTTCAGATCAATGATATCCGGCGCGTTGGGGTCGGGCACAATATCGGTCCCGGTATCTGGTGCATTGCGATACTCAGGCGCTTCGGCGGTGCGTTGATCCTGTTTAACCAATGGCTTGCGGTCCTTGCCGGTAAAAAACTCGACAACTCTGTCAACGGTTGATGTTTCGGTTGCAGCCGGGTCGGTGGCCATTCCTTTGGTTTTCGCAGCCGTCTTCGTCTTTATGGGAAGACCATATTTATCCTGCCGTGCGTTTTCCTTGCGACGAATGTTTTCGATGCGTTGGTTAAAACGTGAAGGTGGTGTTGTCCGAGGCGTCAATTTTCGGCGCTGGTTCATTGATTTTTCGATGGTCTCATTCGTTCGCCTGATGCGCTCGCGTCGCAAATCATCCCCAACGGGCGGTTCATCATAACGACGACGCCCTTCTTCAAGGATGGCGTTGGTATCGACCGTGACATCACGCGAAAGCGCGTCGCCCAACCGACGCAAGCGTGACCTCAATGCTTTGGACACCAGGGTCTTTTGTGTGCCCGTATCCTGATCGGTAATCGGATCCTGAGCGGGGCCGGTTTCAGGGCCGGGGCTGTCATCAATATTGCCGCGTCCCGGTCCATCGTTTAACTGGCCCAGGATCGAGTCAACTGCCTTGGTGGTTTCCGGGTCCGGCTGGTCAATAATCGGAAGACCGAACTCGTCCTCTTTCGGCGCGTCGGGGGATATCAGGTTCTTGATCCGATCAAAGGTTCGCGACGCGCTTGAATCATCTTCTGGTATTTTTGCAATGCCTTCCGGCGCATTATCTGGTTCCTGATCCATATTCAGTTCGGATAAGGGGTTTTCTGAACTTTCAAGAGGCTCGACTCCCGGTAATTCGGATTCCGCGTTGTCGTTGGGTATTTCAACCGATTCCGTTATTTCCTCAATGTCGGCAATTTCATCGGTTTCCTCGATTTCATCGTTTTCCGGATTACGTTCCAGGTCTCGGGCCAAATGTTTGTCCGGATTGGTGCTATCACTATCACCGGTACTATCCCCAGAAATATCATCAGATTTATCTTCGGCCATCTCATTTGGCATCTCGGGCGCGGGCTTGTTCGGATCATCGGGGGTGACAAGGTCAACAAGTGATTTGAAGAAACTGCCAACTGAATTTAGTGTACCTGAACCTGGTTCTGCTTTCTTGTCATCCACGGTTTCAGCTTCCGCCATCTGCCCAGCTGATTTGGGCATATCCATTTCAGGCCCGCCGTGCGGCTCACTTCCGTCAGGTTGCTCGACACCAGGGGCGGTCATGACTGCCATCTCATCTGTAATCGGCGGACGTGGTTTTTTCGGGGCGAGTTTGAATCTGTCGCGCTTAACCACCCGCTTCGCAGGGGCGCGCTTCTTTGGCTGCAAATCAAGCGTTTTTGAAACCCGCGTTCGCGAAGTTGGCGGTGTTTCCGCCTTGGCAATCCGGCGTGGCTTCCTCTGCACGGGTTTTGCTTTTCCGGGCGAGGTTTTCTTTTTGGTCAGATCTAGAGCTTTCAGTCGTGTGGTTTGCCGTTTCGCCGTTTTGCGCGCACTCCGGGCTGACAACAGGAAGTGAGCAATAATGAAATGCCCTTTGTCGACCGCCAAATCGGCGGGGGTCATGCCCGCGGGGTTGCGCGCGCTTAAATCCGCGCCTGCTGTGATCGCAGTTTTCACGGCTCCCATGTCATTGACCTGCACAGCCTGAAACAGGTCTTGCGTGACTTTGGAAAGCTCAGCCCGGGCTGGGCCTGCACTGAGCATCATTAACATTAATGGGAGGATAAACATGATGGCTTTCAGGCAGCCAAATAGGCCCGGTAACGACCGGCTTCTGTTGTGATCTATCGTTCTGGAACGCTGTATTCGATCCATGCCTGATTTTACGACCTTTCAGAGCCCCTCGACACCTAGCTTCGGCCCACCTGAGAGGAATTTGAATTATACACCCGGTTTGTGACTTTCTTTTGGCAGCCTGGGCTTGGAATATCCGATGTTGTGAAAATGGATAAAGTAAAAATGATACTGTAAAAACAAATGGTTAGTTTCGGATTGTCGAAAAAACACGACATCCTGCAAGATGGTTTGCCGCCAGTATGTCAGCCATCAAGGCGCGAAAGTTTTTGATCAAATATTCCCGGTTTTAAACAGCCTGGCGCGGATGAAGACTGCACATTGCACGAATCGGGACGAATCGTACATTTTGTGTGCCAGTTCAGTAGACCCGACCATCGTCGGGATTCCTGTACTTTGGCTGCGGCTGGAGCGTAAAGAAAACCGCCTAAGAAACGGCTTTGTGAAGAGCACAGTGTTGATTGTTACACACACAGATCTAGGTTCGTTAGGCACATATGGAAATAGGTTGGTTACATTGTGAAATATGTTGAAACACCTTTTGCGCGATATCCTGTTAAATTCTGGATAATCCTTACAGGTGCTGGAATTTCTGTGCGGGTGTGGTGAGAAACCGTTGTTTTTTGCCGCGAATCCGAGTGCCTGGTTGGCATTGGGGACATGCTTGCCGTTTCAATTAATGGAGAAAAAAATAGTGCAAAACTTTAAAATCAACGTCCGGCTTTTTGTGATTGTATCCGCTGCTGTGGCCGGATTGATTACCCTGTTGGCCTTTGTCTTGGTCAACCAAAAAGCTGAATTACTGGAAAGTAGACAGGTCAAAACCCGTCAGATTATTGAGGCTGTGCATAGCCTCGTCAGTTTCTATGGCAAGGAAGAAGCGGAAGGGCGCATGTCTCGCGAGGAAGCGCAAAATGCTGCACGTTTAGCTGTCAAAAACATTCGTTATGACGAAAAAGAGTATATCTGGATCAATGATTACGATTCCGTCATTATCATGCATCCCATCAAACCCAAACTTGATGGCAAAAACCTGGCCGAATTCAAAGACCCGTCCGGGAAAAAAATATTCACCGAGTTTGTAAATATCGTAAAGAAGGATGGGGCGGGATTTGTTGACTATCTCTGGCCGAAACCTGGTTTCGATAAGCCGGTAGCCAAAATTTCATATCTGAAGGGATATGCTCCGTGGAAGTGGATTGTCGGATCGGGAATTTATCTTGATGACGTGGATGCTGTATTCAAAAGCAGCATACTGACGTTAGGCGCCTTTACGCTGTTTATCATATTCGTGATGGTTGGTATTGCGCTCTTTATAGCCCGCGGAATTTCGGCGCCACTCACATCAATTTCGACAAATATGGAAAAGCTTGCGAACGGTGACCACGATATCGAAACCGCCCACCAGGATGATCAGAGCGAAATCGGAATGCTGGCACGAACTATGGTCGTGTTCAAAGAGCGTACACTTGAGATGGCAACGCTTAGGGAAAAACAGGCCGAAACTGAGCAGCAGGCAGCCGAACAACAACAACGGGAACGTCGTGAACTAGCAGATAAGTTTGAGTCCAGTGTCGGTGGGCTAATCTCAACGGTTTCGTCTTCTGCCGAGCAGCTTCAGTCTGCCGCTCAAGGTATGTCTTCAAATGCGGAGCTTGCGAATTCAGAAACTGATACCGTAAGCAAAGCCTCCAGTACGGCGTCGGAAAGCGTACAGGCTGTTGCGACAGCCGCCGAGCAGTTGTCCAGCTCTATTTCTGAAATCAGCAGACAGGTTGGTAAGTCTGCACAAATTGCGACAGAAGCAGTGGATGAGGCCCAAAAAACGAATACCATCGTTAAGGGGCTGTCCGGCGCTGCTGACAAGGTCGGTGATGTTATTAATCTGATTACTGATATCGCTGAACAGACCAATTTGCTTGCATTGAATGCAACAATTGAAGCTGCACGTGCTGGCGAAGCAGGTAAAGGGTTTGCCGTCGTCGCATCAGAAGTCAAAAATCTCGCGAACCAAACTGCAAAAGCCACGGAAGAAATTGGCGCTCAAATTGGTGCCATTCAGTCTGCGACGTCAAACGCCGCAGAGGCCATCGATGGAATTTCAGAAACCATCTCGAATATGGACGAAATCACGACCAGCATCGCGGCTGCTGTTGAAGAACAGGGGGCGGCGACAAGTGAGATTTCCCGAAATGCAGAACTTGCGGCTGTTAGCACAACTGAAGTCAGTAGCAGTATCTCAAGCGTCTCAAGCGCAGTTGGGCAAACCGGTGACGCATCATCAGAGGTTCTGAAGTCTTCAGACAGTATGGCGCAACAGGCTGGTTCCCTTCGTGGTGAGGTTCATGGGTTCCTAAATAGTATCCGGAGTGCATAAGGGGTTGCTGGAAATGCTGAGGCTCTAAAACTAGCCTTAGCAGGTGCCACGGGACGTTAGTCCCGTGGGCTCGCCAGCCAGGTTGTAATATCCTCAAGCGCGCGTTCACTGACGATCTTCTTCTTGTCGCGTCCACGTGGGCGCTGTTTCTTTGGCAGGTGATCCGTATCCAAAGGCGGGAACAGGCCGAAATTGACATTCATTGGCTGAAAAGTATCGATCATGGCGCCGCCGGAAATATGGCTGAGGATGGCACCCATGGCCGTCGTTGGTGGTGGGGGTAACAGTGGTTGATTCAGGCGTTCTGCAGCGGCGAAACGACCGGTCATCAGGCCAACGGCGGCGCTTTCCACATACCCTTCGCAACCCGTAATCTGCCCCGCAAACCTGAGGCGTGGCATAGCTTTCATGCGCAACGTGTCATCAAGCAGTTTGGGACTGTTCAGGAAGGTGTTGCGATGAAGTCCACCCAGTCTGGCAAATTCGGCATTTTCCAATCCGGGGATCATTTTGAAGATGCGCTTTTGCTCGCCATAAGTCAGCTTAGTCTGAAAACCAACCATATTGTAAAGCGTGCCAAGGGCATTATCTTGGCGTAACTGCACGACGGCGCGGTTGCGGACGTCAGGGTTATTCGGATTGGTCAGACCGACGGGTTTCATGGGGCCATAGGCCAACGTTTCCCGACCACGCCCGGCCATCACTTCAATTGGCAGGCAACCTTCGAAGTAGGGAGTGTTTTCTTCCCAATCCTTAAATTCGGTTTTTTCACCGTCGATAAGGGCATCAATGAAGGCGTCGTACTGTTCGGAATTCATGGCGCAATTGATGTAATCGGCACCATCGCCCTTATCGTAGCGTGACTGAAACCAGGCTTTCGAGAAGTTGATGCTTTCCTTGTAGATGATTGGTGCAATGGCATCGAAGAAGGCGAGTGAGTCTTCTCCGGTCAGGCTGCGAACGGCTTCTGCCAGGGCAGGGGATGTTAGCGGCCCGGTGGCGACGATCACATTGTCCCAGTCCTCCGGCGGCAATCCGGCGACTTCACCGCGTTTTATTGTGACCAACGGGAGTTCGTTCAGCCGCTTGGTGACTTCGGCGCTAAAGGCGTCACGGTCAACGGCGAGCGCAGACCCGGCCGGAACCTTGTTGTTATCGGCTGCTGAAATGATCAGGGAATTTGCGCGGCGCATTTCTTCATGCAGAACCCCGACAGCGTTATATTCATGATCATCTGAGCGCAGCGAGTTGGAGCAGACCAATTCTGCCAACCCGTCCGTATGATGCGCATCCGTTGGCCTGTCCGGTCGCATTTCGTGAAGAACGACGGGCACGCCAGCACTTGCCAGTTGCCACGCGGCCTCACTTCCGGCGAGGCCGCCACCAATTACGTGTACAGAGTTGGGGTTTGACATACGCAAAGTCCTGAAAAATCGAGTTTATAGGCCGCCGGACCATAGTGACGGTGGACACATCCGGCAATGTATAAAAACCATATGGTAACCTTTGTTTGTTATATCATCGCGAGACATACGAAATGCAGATGCGTAAAAATTTCATGAGAGACAGCATGAGTGATCAGGAATCTTCCGATACTCCACAGCAGTGGACGAAAATTTCCCAGCAGGAACTGGAAGAGATACTGGAAAAGCATGATCTGTTCGTAAAAGGCGCGCAAGGGGGAGAACGCGCCAATCTGGGCATGTATGACCTCTCATATCTTGATCTCTCGGACCGCGATTTATCACGTTCGGAAATGGTTGGAACGCTTCTGTGTCATTGCGACCTGACTGGAAGCAATTTTTCGGATTCGAACCTGTTTGGCGCTGATTTGCGGTTCACGGCATTTGAGCGGGCGACCCTGGATCGGGCGGATTTGCGAGGCGCCTGTCTGGCTGGTTCAAATTTGAGTGATTCATCTTTGATCGATGCGGATTTACGCGACGGGGTTTTGCTGAAACCGAAATCAGTGGGCGGGGATCTGGTTGCCATTGTTCATGACGATGCGACGTCGGGCATGGAAAAGGCAACCATGAAACGCGCCAATATGACCAACGTCAAAGTGTCTGATTCAACGATGGTGCAGACCGACCTGACCGACTGCATACTGAAAAATGCAAAATTTATTCGCGCTAATCTATCGCTGACGAACCTGACCGGGTGTGACCTGGAAGGGGCAGATTTCACAGACGCGACGCTTAGTGGCGCGATCTTCTGTGGTGCGGTGTTCACCAGCACCATATTGGACAATGCTGATCTTTCGGGCGCCAACCTAATCGGCGCGATGTTTGATAATGTCGATTTCTCAAAAGCCCGTATGGGAGATGCGAAGCTTCCCAGAAACATTGATGACCTGGATATCTCGTTACAGAATATCCTGATCAAACATCGCGAGTGGGTCATGAGCAATGGCAAGCAAGGCGTGCGTGCGGATCTGTCAGCCCATGATCTGACACGTGTCGATCTCAATGGAGCCAACTTATCGGCAGGTGATCTTTCTTATTGTGTGCTGAAAGAAGCCAAGCTTAAAAAAGCTGAGTTACTAATGGCGGATCTATCGTTTGCCGATCTTCGTGGTGCGGTTCTGGCGCATGCTGATTTACGCGGTGCCAAGCTTGAACGGGCTAATCTGACGCAGGCTAATCTTGTAGGTGCGGTGTTTAGCGAGGTTAATCTGGCAACGCGGGCCGGTGGCGGCGAATGGCGAACGAACCTGTCCTATGCCAAGCTCTGCGGGGCTATGTTGAACGGGGCAGTGATGCAAAACTCAGATCTGGAATTTGCAGATTTTCGCGATGCCGATCTGCGGGACGTGGATTTTTCAGGATCCCTAATTATGGATGCGGATTTTACGGATGCAGATATCCGCGGCGCTAAATTCACCAACACGGATACCCGGGGCTGTAAAGGGCTGGATCTGCCTTCAAAGTATTAAGCGTTCTTGCAGTTGACCTGAAATCACCGAAAGACCATAATAAAAGTAGGTTTTGAGGCGACGAGCCTCTTGCATGACCGGCAACGGGCTCGCGCGGTTTCTTCTCGTGATCGGGAGAACGAGCATGCGTATTTTTTCTGCATTTATTTTCTCACTAGGGTTTATGGCGACGGCTGGAATGGCCGGTAGCGCTATGGCGGCGCCCCAAATTTTGGGTGTGTCCGCGTTTTATAAACCCATTCTGTTAAACTGTGAGGGCGAAAGCTGCACGGCGCAATTGGCGAGTTTCTGTTTGCAAAAACGCCGTGATGACCCGAACCCCGGGGACGCCTACACGATTCATGATAAGGATCGCGTATTGCTGCATTTGACGGCACCGGATGGTCGGGCGTGGACTGTTCGCGCTGACCCATACGTCAGCATCACGGCGGAGCGCAGTTTTACTGCCGTAAAAGTTGAAATGACAAAACAGTCTCTGGCAGCTTTGGGCGCTGAACGGGTTGGCATTTCCGTTGCGGAGGGCGTTTCGCTGGCCCCTGTACCCGTTGCCGGTGATCCGGACCCGATTACAGAGCGCGAACTGACTTACGTGACTGAAGCATTGCGGGCGAAAGCGGATCGTTGGGTAAGCGGCATTAAAAGCAAACCAACGTCGATCCGTATCATCAACCGCCTGGTTAACGCCACACCAAAAGTCGGGAAAATGCAGGCGTCTGCGCGTCGAAATATGTTTAATGATGTGATCGGACGGGACCGGGCCAGTGGTATGAATGAAGGGGCCAGACGTGCGGTTGAGATGTTCGGGGCATGTCTGTACCGTGTTGAGGTTAGGCGTTATCGGAGCATGCGGTCGTGCTTGCAGGTCAAGCAGGACTCGCTAATGCTCGACATGAATACCCATTATTGGCAGTCCATCGACGCCGGGAGTTGATCGTTCCGGGCTTGGCGTTGTAACATCGACCTATGACCTCATTTGATACTGTTGATCGCCTCGCCGCGCGTATTCCCGATGGTGCTTTTATCGGTCTTCCACCGGAATACAGCTATGTGCCGATGGACCTTGTGCGCGCTCTGATTCGGCGCGGTGCTCGTGATTTGGATGCCATTTGCGTTCCCATTGGTGGTATGGCCGTTGACATGCTGATTGGGGCCGGATGCCTCAACTCACTGGAAGCCGCCGCCGTCAGTCTTGGCGAAGCCGGAACTGCTCCTCGCTTCACAGCTGCGGTTCAGGATGGCTCACTTAAGATGAAGGATTCCACCTGCCCAGCCGTTCATTCCGGTTTGCAGGCTTCGGAAAAAGGGGTGCCGTTTATGCCCTTGAGCGGTTTGATCGGATCCGACATCGCCAAACACCGTGACGATTGGAAAATTGTTGATGACCCGCTTGAAAACGGCGGCGGGCCAATCATTTTGATACCGGCCATCAGCCCGGACTTCGCCCTCATTCACAGCCCCATGGCTGATCGGGACGGTAACGTCTGGATTGGCAAACGGCGCGAGTTGATGACCCTGTCCCATGCGGCGAAGGAAACGCTGGTAACGGTCGAGAGGATTGTCGATGAAGATTTTTTAGTTTCAGAAACCATGGCCGCCGGGACCTTGCCGAACCTTTATATTTCCGCTGTTGCCGAAGCCCCGTCGGGTGCCAAACCACTCGGCCTTCCAGATTGTTATGAGCGTGACGGTGAAGAGATCAGCGCGTATCGTCATGCCGCGAAAACCGAAGAAGGGTTTGCGGATTATCTGGTTGCGCAGGGCGTCTTTCAAGAGGCAGACGCCGCCGAATGACCTACGCAGCAGAAGAATTCCTGATCACCACGGTGGCGCGTCTTCTGGACGATCCGTTGGTCCGTCACGTCGCCGTTGGTGCCGCGTCTCCGATTCCCGGCGCCGCCGCTTTGTTGACACAAGCCCAGACAGAAGGCCGCCTTCGTGTATCGATCATCCACGGCAGCGCCAATAATCCGTTCACCGACGGTGGGCGGGAACTGTTCGATGCAGCTGGGCAGGGGCGGGTTGATGCATTCTTTCTGGGCGGTGTGCAGATCGACGGACAGGCCAATATCAATCTCGTCGGTACAGGGGAATACCCGGCAACAGAGCGCCGCTTCCCCGGATCATTTGGTTCGGCCTATATGTATTTCGTCGTCCCCAAAGTCATCCTATTCAGGCCCGAACATACGCGTCGTGTGTTTGTTGAAACCGTTGATTTCATCAGTGCACCCGGCGTGTCAGAACCGGGTGTCTATCGTCCAGGCGGGCCAAAGGCGTTGCTCACAGAACTTTGTCTGATGTCGTTCAACAGTGAGGTCGGCCGCTTCCGTCTGGAATCCATCCATCCTGGTCACAGTCTGGAGCAGGTTCTGGATAACACCGGCTTTAATATCGATCTCCCCGACACGGTTCGAACAACGGCGGAACCGACAGAGATAGAGCTTGAATTACTGCGTACCCGCATCGGTGCAGAGATTGCCAAAACCTATCCGGCGTTTGGCGAGCGGGTTTTTGGCATAACCCAGGCGGCATAAACCCATGACCGACAACAAACGACGCCATGAGCGTAAGCCAGTAAATGAACCAGCCTCTGTTAAATCCGGTAGCGACAGCATCGACGGAACGCTGAAGGATGTGTCGATAAGCGGTGCCGCCGTCGAGTTCGATTTTGCCATGAGAGAAACCAATATGCCGTTTGATATCGGCAGCAACGTAGAAGTCGAGGCCGATGCCCTCAAAAACCAGAAAGGCCGTGTCGTGCGACATTACGACAAGGGTTTTGCGGTTAACTTTGAGGATGATTATTGATAGGTTAATTGAATCAATCAAAAATCTCCGATTAAAGATTAACCTGCGCGTTTAATTCAGTAATTAGTTCGCCACAGAAACTATTTGGCCCGGTCTCGCTCCAATTCCGACTGATAAACATTGTTCAAATCGCATCATTTATGATTCGGTGCGCTAGCTTGATTCCCTCTGTTCCGCGCCGATAAAACGTCCATTGCTTGATGCGTTTGCTTTCTACCAAGCCTGTATCGACGAGTTGCTTCATATGGCGTGATACAGTCGGCAAACGGAATCCCAATTTTTCCGCGATACGTGAACCGCATACGCCGTCAACGTTCAGGTCACCATATTTTTGTGCACGGAAATGCGCCTCTGGGTCCTTGAGCCAATAAAGAATTTGCAGCCGAGGTTCACTGGCCAATGCACTGAATATTTTTTTTGCATTTGTCATACTCATGTTAAATCCATATTATTAGTAAATTAGCTTATTAGCTAATAATATAACATATTCTATATGAAAATTACACCATGAATAAATGCAGCTCCAATGCCACCGTGTCTATTCACCCAGTATTGCCGGTCAATCCGGATGTTGTTGACGCCGGTGCGGATACAGGTGCGGGTTCTCGCGAGAGCCGTCAGCGAACAAGGAACTTATTATGACTACCGATGTGTTCGTAATGGTGTTGGGGGCAGCATTCCTTCATGCAATGTGGAATGCAATGATCAAAGTGAATGCTGACCGGCTCGTTATGGTCGCGGTAATGATTTTGAGCCAGCTCGTAATTGCTGTTTCAGTGCTTCCGTTTGTTGATATTCCTCCGGCGGAATCCTGGCCATACATCGGGGCTTCAACGGCAATACATACGGCCTATTTTGTCTTCCTTGTAATGTCATACCGGTACGGTGATTTGAGCCACGTATATCCCCTCGCACGTGGGTCCGCACCCCTGATTATTGCAGTTGTATCCGTTGTGATCATCGGTGAGACATTAGACGGCCAAGCCACATTGTCGGTAGTTCTGATTGGATTTGGAATTATGAGCCTGACCTTAACACGTGGCGCAAGCGGGTTTCGAGAGCCAAAAGCTATCTTGTATGCTCTTGGAACAGGCGTGTTCATAGCCGGATACACCATTGCGGACGGACTAGGAGCCCGGCTTGCAGATAGCGCCCATAGCTACATTGTTTGGCTCAATATTTTTAATGGAATTCCAACACTTCTACTGGTGTTCTTCATAAGAAAGGATTGCTTCTTTGTACAGGTCCGTGCGTCTTGGAAGCCCGGCGTAATCGCGGGGGCCGTTTCCCTCTTCGCCTATTGGATTGTCATCTGGGCAACGACTTTGGCGCCACTGGCATTGGTATCAGCCGTTCGCGAAACAAGTATGATATTCGCCGTGATCTTTGGTGTTTGTTTCTTAAAGGAGCAACTTAATCTTGCGCGCCTTGCGTCAACCGCCATTACATTGTTGGGGGCTGTGATTCTTAAGATGAACAAATGAACTGTGGGATCGGAGTTCTTCAGTCTTTCGGATTCATGCTCGATTGGCGATCCTGTGCTTCTTCCGGCCATTTGCTTTTGATGAACGACAGCACAGCCCAGATGTCGCCGTCGGTGAGCGTGTCTTTGAACGCTGGCATGGCGCTTTTGAAGCCTTTGGGGGCCAGGGCCTGGCCGCCCAGCTTCGTATAATCGAAGATAAGTTTATCCGGGTGATGCCAGGTATGACCGCTGACATCATGGGGTGGGGCGGGCAGGGTGCCATCTTCATTGCGCTGGCGCCAATTAGGCTGGCCTTCCAGATTCCGCCCATGACAGATGCCGCAATGATCGGCGTAAATACCCGCACCCTTGTGGACCAGTTTACGGTCCGTCGTGTCGATTCCTTCGATCCCTAAGTGCGATCTGACGACGCCTTTTATGGAGTTTCCAAGGCTCGCGAATAGAGAGTTTTTCGCAGGTGCTTCTTCTGGATACATCCAGTGGCGCAATTTATTGCCGCCGCCAATCGCCATCAAGCAGAGAATGAAAAATGCGAAATATAACAGGCCTTTGCGTTGCATTGTATGTCCGTGTTTTCTCAGGTTCTTACTTTTTCTTACTCATTTTCCCGAACAGGAAGAAAATGAACCAGATCGGAACAACGACGACCGCGCCCAGCAGTATGTATTTGACGCCCCATTCGATGACGCGGGCGACAACTTCAAAGATGTCTTGCATGGTTTCACCGAAGTTGGCGAGCAGTTCTTTGGGATTGATCTCAAAGAAGCTTAGCAAAATACCAACGACAAACGAGAAGACGAGAATTTTGACCAGAGTATCTTTAATATGCGGGGGCATTCGAACCTCACTGTTATTTGCGAAGAGCCTACACGAACTGAGGCCAAAATGGGAAGAGGGCAAGTGTGTTTAGCTCTTCGGCCACAGTATCATCTGTGTGCAGCGAAAAAGTGCAATCGTCTTGCCGGTATCTGCGTGGGTGGCGGTGGCGTCCCAGACATGGGTGTTGCGCCCGAGGTGCTGCGCTGTGGCCGTGCATTCCAGCATGCCGCTTGTTGCTGTGCCGAGGTGATTACTTTTAAGCTCGATCGTGGTGAAACTGTCGGCGCCCTCGGGCAGATGCGCGATGGTTCCGTTGCCACATGACGAATCGGCCAATGCAATGATCGACGCCGCATGCAGATAACCATTGGGGGCCACATGATTCTTAGTGATTTCCATACGCGCGGTCAGGGACCCGTCTTGAACGTCCAAAAATTCAATGCCCATCCACCCAATGAAGGAGCCGACGGAGCGTTTGTTCAGGTATTCCGGCGTGACACTCGCCTGGCGTTTAATCATTTTCATCGGTTTCAGGCTCTTTTCTTGGATTTGGCAGGTTTGCGACCAACATAGGGGGCGAGGTACTGGCCGGTGAAACTTTCACTTACCTCAGCCACATCCTCCGGCGTGCCTTCGGCGACAATATAGCCACCTTTTGTACCGCCTTCAGGGCCTAGATCAATGATCCAATCCGCCGTCTTGATGACTTCCAGATTGTGCTCGATGACAATCACCGTATTGCCCTGTTCAACCAGCGCATGAAGCACCTCAAGAAGTTTTTTAACATCGTCGAAATGCAGGCCGGTGGTTGGCTCGTCCAGAATATAGACAGTTTTCCCCGTCGCCCGGCGGCTCAGTTCCTTCGCCAGTTTCACGCGCTGGGCTTCGCCTCCAGAAAGTGTTGTCGCTTGTTGGCCCAGATGAATATAGCTGAGCCCGACGCGCTCCAGAGTTACCATTTTATCGCGGATCGACGGCACGGCCTTGAAGAAACTCGCCGCTTCTTCGACGGTCATGTCGAGAACATCGGCAATTGATTTGTCCCGAAAACGTACTTCCAGGGTTTCGCGGTTGTAGCGTTTGCCCTTGCAGACATCGCATTGCACGTAAACATCGGGGAGGAAGTGCATCTCAATCTTGATGACGCCATCACCCTGACACGACTCACACCGCCCACCTTTGACATTGAACGAAAACCGGCCCGGTTTGTAGCCGCGAACCTTGGCTTCCGGCAGGGCGGAGAACCAGTCGCGAATCGGCGTGAAAGCACCGGTATAGGTGGCCGGGTTTGAGCGCGGTGTGCGCCCAATGGGGGACTGGTCAATATCGACAACTTTATCGACCAGTTCGATACCCGTTAGCTTGTCATGATCACCTGGATGCAGTCGCGCATTGTGAAGGCGTCTCGCCAGCGCCTTGTATAAGGTCTCGATTACCAGAGATGACTTGCCACCACCGGAAACCCCGGTGATGCAGGTAAAGGTCCCCAACGGAAACTGCACATCAACGTTTCGCAAATTATGTGCCCGTGCCCCTTTGACTGTCAGGTGATGTCCGCGTTTATGCGGCCTGCGTGTTTTCGGTATCTCGATCTGGCGAATCCCTGTCAGATACTGCCCGGTCAGGCTTTCAGGATGTGCCATCACGTCTTCGGGGGTACCATGGGCAATAATCCTCCCGCCATGAATACCAGCACCGGGGCCGATGTCGACCAGGTAATCCGCGAGTCGAATGGCGTCTTCATCGTGCTCAACCACAATTACGGTGTTGCCGATATCACGGAGCCGTTTCAGGGTTTCCAGCAGGCGCGCATTGTCGCGCTGGTGCAATCCGATGGACGGTTCATCCAGAACATAAAGTACGCCAGTCAGGCCGGACCCGATCTGTGACGCCAGCCGGATGCGCTGGCTTTCGCCGCCTGACAGCGTGCCGGATGATCGGCTGAGCGTGAGGTATTCGAGGCCGACATTGGCGAGAAAATTCAGACGTTCGTTAATTTCGCGTAAAATCCGAACCGCGATCTGGCTCTGTTTTTCGGTCAGTTTTTCATCCAGCGTGCTGAACCATGCAAAGGCTTCGTCGATAGACATCTCGACCACCTGACCGACATGCAGGCCATTGATTTTAACGGCCAGGGCTTCCGGTTTCAGACGATATCCCTTGCATGTGGAACAGATGGCAACGGTCTGATAGCGCGACAACTCATCACGAACCCAGTTCGAATCCGTCTCGCGCCAGCGTCGCTCCATATTGGGGATGACGCCTTCAAAGGGCTTGGTGATTTCATAAGCCTTGTTGCCGTCATGGTAACGCATGGTGACAGCGTCGCGCCCAGACCCGAACAGAATGATCTCGCGGAATTTCTTGTGCAGTTTGGTCCATGGTACGGTCAGATCAAATTCATAATGGAGCGCCAGGCTTTCCAGTGTTTGGCCATAGTATTTGGACGTCGAATTGGCCCATGGTGACAAGGCACCCTGATGCAATGACAAGGTATCGTTGGGTACCACCAGTTCCGCATCGAAATACATTTCCGTGCCCAACCCGTCACATGCCGTGCAGGCGCCGAAGGGGTTATTGAATGAAAACAGGCGCGGCTCGATCTCATCAATAGTAAAGCCGGAAACTGGGCAGGCAAACTTGGCTGAGAAAACCGTGCGGCCTTCGGGCACATGGTCTTTTATGCCGCCCTTTTTCCGGGATGATTTATCGACCGCTGCGGGCAGGCTGTCGGCGTTATCCACATAGGCAATACCATCGGCAAGCCCCAAGGCGGTTTCGAAACTATCCGCAAGGCGGGCCTGGATATCGTCGCGAACAACGACACGGTCAACGACGATTTCGATGTCGTGTTTGAATTTTTTATCAAGTGTTGGTGAATCCTCGATATCGTAAAGTTCGCCATCAATACGAACTCGCTGAAAACCGCGTCGGGCGAGATCCTGAAGTTCTTTGCGGTATTCACCTTTGCGTCCGCGAACGATGGGGGCCAGCAAAAGAAGGCGTGTGCCTTCTTTCATTTCCATCACCCGGTCCACCATCTGGCTGACGGTCTGGCTCTCGATCGGAAGGCCCGTTGCCGGGGAATGCGGGACCCCGGTGCGGGCGAACAAAAGGCGCAGATAATCATAAATCTCGGTCACGGTGCCGACGGTCGAGCGCGGGTTGCGCGAAGTTGTTTTCTGCTCGATTGATATCGCCGGGGACAGGCCTTCGATAGAATCCACATCCGGTTTTTGCATCAGCTCCAGGAACTGGCGCGCATAGGCCGACAAACTTTCCACATAGCGCCGCTGGCCTTCTGCGTAAATAGTATCGAACGCCAGCGATGACTTGCCCGAACCACTCAGGCCAGTGATCACGGACAGGCTGTCTCGGGGGATATCTACATCAACACTCTTGAGATTATGTTCGCGGGCACCACGAACAACGATCTTGCCACTTGAAGCCAAAACAATTCCTCCGGCGGGTCGGGAAACGCCCAGAGATATCGCGCTTGGGGGGCGGCGTAAAGAGGGTCTGTGCCCAAATTCCGTAAATTCCCTTGAGAATTTTAAAAAAGTGACGCAGTACTCGAAAAATGACGCGAAATGTGTTACAATTTTCACCCCTGAGACGTCTCTAACTCTTTTTTGCCGCGCGGCGACAGGAAATGGAGGCGAACATGACACAGGACGATAAAAAGACGTACATGTGGACGGCAGGGATTTTAGGCATAATCGTTGTCATATTCTTTATCAGTTATGCCGCCGGGTTGATCCCAACCCAGCCTCCGTCCTAATTAACACAGCATAAATCACGATACTTCATCACTCGGCGCTACGAGCTTTCGCCTCGTAGCGCCCTTTATTTTTATACCTCGGATTCACTCGAAAAATTGGGCAAAATATGGTAAAATTACGCTGTTAAGGCGTTCTCAGCCTTTATTTGCCGTCTGGCATTTTGATCAGGAGGCGAACATGTTACAGAACTATAGAAAAGCATATTTGTGGGCGGTTGGTATCTTCACCGCAGTCATCGTTGTATTTGTGGTCACCCATGCGGCCGGAATGATCCAGGCCTAGGTATCGCCTGAAAACATGACGCGAAAATGTTGACCTGGCGCAACGGGTGCCCATCTCGCAGCGCCTTTTATTTGAGAAAACCAAGGATGTAATACATGAGTGAGAATTACGACGCGGAATTTGAGAAAGCCGATATTGTTCTGGCTAGCGCACTTGAGCGTCTTCAGGGCGAAGGCGTTAGCCAGTATGTTTGGGGTATGGCGATGGTGGAGGTCGGCGTCCTGGCCCTCGTCAAGCTTGATGAGGATGATGACTCGATCCTCGAGTCGGTTCGCCAGTTCATCGAAAAATCCCGCGGCGCACCTCTGGTCCAGCCAAGCTGAAAGATTCATAAAGTTATCCACTGATTTGGGCCGCACCATGCTAGAACCCGGCGGGGCGAGGCTGTAAGGTGCAGCCAAATTCTTCAACAGGGGGGCCAGATGGCAGGTTCAGTAAATAAAGTCATTCTTATCGGTAATCTCGGGCGTGATCCTGAAGTCAGGTACGCACAGAACGGCAACAAGATCGTCAATTTCTCGATTGCGACGTCAGAATCGTGGAAAGACAAACAGACGGGCGAGCGCCGTGACAAAACGGAATGGCACCGGATTGTGATTTTTTCTGAAGGTCTGGCCGGTATTGCTGAGCGCTTCTTGAAAAAAGGTTCCAAGGTTTACATCGAAGGGGCGCTGCAAACCCGGAAATGGACAGATAACGCTGGTGTTGAAAAATATTCGACCGAGGTTGTTCTGCAAGGCTTCAACAGCACGCTGACCATGCTTGATGGCCGTGGCGAAGGCGGCGGTGGAGGAGGCTATGACAATGGCCCGTCCGGCGGTGGCGAGCCTGACTGGGGCGGACCCGATTCTGGCGGCGGCGGAAGTTCAGGCGGCGGTTCCGGGGGAAGTGGCGGGCCCGGTGGCGGTGATCTGGATGACGAAATTCCATTCTAGGTGAACCTGGCTGGAATCTTCTGGCCGTAAGCGGGTTGCTGTCCTTGTACACACCAGAGTCTGTGGTATAGATCACTCTTTCCAGAGACTCGAACCTGCCAAGGACACCCATGACTGCAATTGACACGACCAACGCCGCTGCGGATGCCGCAGTTGCCAGACGCAATGTGATGGTCCTGTCGATATGTCAGGCACTCTCCATGACCGGTGCGTCGTTGGTGATCGCCATTTCTGCGTTGGCTGGCAAGATGCTTGCAGATGACGATTCTCTGGCAACGTTTCCAATTGCGTTTCAGTTTACAGCGACAATGTTGACGACCATTCCGGCGTCACTGTTCATGGGCCGTGTCGGGCGCAAAGTTGGCTTTGTGGTTGGCCAGTTGATCGGCATTTGCGGGGCTGCGGTTGCGTCCTATGCCATTTTCGAGGGCAATTTCTGGTTGTTTGCGTTCGGTAGCGCGCTGCTGGGGTCCCACAACGCATTTTGGCAATACTACCGGTTTGCAGCAGCTGACACAGCGAGCGAAAACTTCAAGGCCAAGGCGATATCTCTCGTCATGGCAGGTGGTGTTTTTGCGGCAATTGCCGGACCGCAGCTGGCAAAATGGAGCATCGATATGTTCGAGCCTATTTTGTTCGTCGGTGGGTATGTCGCCATCATTTGCCTAAGTTCCATTACCATCATCATGCTTCAGGGGATTTCCATTCCGAAGCCGACAAGCGTTGGCATTTCGGTTAAGGGCCGCCCATTGAGCGTGATCATGCGCCAACCCGTGTTCATTGTCGCCGTGATCGCAGCGATGTTTGGCTATTCTGTGATGACGTTAGTGATGACGGCAACGCCATTGGCCATGAATTTCTGCGGGTTTGGATTTTCAGATACCGCGACTGTTATTCAGTTTCATGCCCTTGCGATGTTTGCGCCGAGCTTTTTTACGGGGCATCTGATCAGAAAATTCGGTGTTCTGAATATCATCATCATGGGCACGGTGCTGAATATCTGTTGTATGGCGGTCAATCTCGCGGGCATTGATTTTTACAATTTCTGGGGCGGTCTCGTCCTTCTGGGGCTTGGCTGGAACTTTATGTTTATTGGCGGAACGACACTGCTGACCGAAGCCTACAAATCTGAGGAGAGATCAAAAGTTCAGGCGGCAAACGACTTCATTGTCTTCGGGACGGTATCAATTGCGGCTTTTTCATCGGGTGCTTTGTTAGATGTTTTTGGCTGGGCCGCGGTGAACGCTGGTGTGGCATTACCCATGTGTCTGGCCTTTGGCGCGGTCGTCTGGTTCCGGATGGTTCACAGCCCTAAAAAAGCTGCAGAATAGACCCGAATTACATCCTTTTATTCGCCCTATTTTTGCCCATTCCCGTGGTTGTGTGCGGGTGCAAAAAATGCTAGATTTCAAGGGTGCTGGCAGGGGTTTGTTTCCTCTCGCTGATTTCCTTATAAGCCCTTGAAAATGTTCGGTAAAATCTTTTGACAACACCCTCCGACACGCCCCTCGCCGGGGCCCCCGATTCTGATATTACACCGGTTTCCATCGAAGACGAAATGCGGTCCTCATATCTCGATTACGCAATGAGCGTAATCGTCAGTCGCGCGCTGCCCGATGTACGCGATGGATTGAAGCCCGTTCACCGTCGAATTCTGTTTTCGATGAAGGAAAGCGGCTACGAATATAACAAACCCTACCGCAAATCGGCGCGCATAGTCGGGGACGTCATGGGTAAGTATCACCCTCATGGTGATCAGGCGATTTATGACGCCATGGTGCGTATGGCACAGGATTTCTCGCTTCGTCTGCCATTGATTGACGGGCAGGGTAACTTCGGCTCCATGGACGGCGATAAGGCCGCCGCCATGCGGTATACAGAAGCCCGGCTGGCCCGCTCTGCGCATACCCTGCTGGAAGATATCGACAGAGATACAGTCGATTTCCGCCCGAATTATGATGAGTCAGTAAACGAGCCTGTTGTTCTGCCGGCTGGATATCCGAATCTGCTGGTCAATGGCGCTGGTGGTATCGCGGTTGGTATGGCGACCAATATCCCACCCCATAATCTAGGTGAAGTTATTGATGCCTGCTGTGCCTATATAGATAATCCAGATATCACCATCGAAGAAATTATGACTGAGTATGTTCAGGGGCCTGATTTCCCGACGGGTGGCCTGATCCTCGGGCGTCAAGGCGTTACCTCGGCATTGCACACAGGGCGTGGATCCGTCGTTATGCGCGGGCGTACTTCCTTTGAAGAAATCCGTAAAGATCGCATGGCGATCATTGTTCATGAAGTTCCTTATCAGGTGAACAAATCGCGGATGGTTGAAAACATGGCTGAAGCCGTGCGCGATAAAAAAATTGAGGGCATCTCTGACCTGCGCGACGAGTCGGATCGCGACGGTGTTCGGGTAGTTATCGAACTCAAGCGGGATTCCGAACCCGAAGTGGTTCTCGCCCAATTGTTCCGGTTCACGCCGCTGCAAACCAGTTTCGGTGTCAACATGCTGGCCCTGAACGGTGGTCAGCCGATGCTGATGAACCTCAAGGAAATTATCGTCGCCTTCATTAATTTTCGCGAAGAAGTCATCCGTCGCCGGACGATTTTTGAGTTGGGTAAAGCCCGTGACAAGGCCCATGTTTTGGCTGGCCTTGCTGTCGCGGTTGCCAATATTGACGAAGTGATTGCTTTAATCCGGGCCGCCCCGGATCCGCAAACGGCACGTGCTCAATTAATGGAGCGTGACTGGCCTGCCACCGATGTGGAAGCCATGATCGCACTTTTGGATGAACCGGGTCACCGGGTCGTTGACGGCAAGTACAGGCTATCCGAAGCCCAGGCACGTGCTATTCTTGAATTGAGACTGCATCGCCTGACGGGGCTTGAGCGCGACAAGATCGGGGATGACCTGAAAGCGCTCGGGGATCAGATTCTTGAATACCTGTCGATTCTGGGTTCCCGGGAAAAGCTTTATACAATACTACGAAATGAACTGATTGAAATCCGTGCGCAATTCGCCACAGACCGCCGCACGACGATTATCGAGAGTGAGTTCGAGCACGATATCGAAGACCTGATCCAGCGTGAAGACATGGTCGTCACGGTAACCGGTGCCGGTTATATCAAGCGCGTGCCGCTGTCGACCTACCGCGCACAGCGGCGTGGCGGCAAAGGGCGTTCCGGCATGGCGACCCGTGATGAGGATTTTGTCGAGCAGGTATTCGTGGTTAACACCCACACCCCCGTATTGTTCTTCTCGTCTACCGGTATGGTTTACAAAACCAAGGTGTACAAGCTGCCTGTCGGCACGCCACAGGCTCGTGGCAAGGCGTTGATCAATCTTCTGCCTCTTGATGAGGGCGAGACCATTTCGACGCTGATGCCGTTGCCTGAGGATGAGGACAGCTGGGCCGACTTGTTCGTAATGTTTGCGACGGCGTCGGGCAATACCCGCCGGAATTCGCTGTCCGATTTCGTCAATGTAAAATCCAACGGCAAAATCGCCATGAAACTGGATGAGGGCGATAAATTGGTCCGGGTGCGGACCTGCGCTGAAGATGACGATGTATTGCTTCTGACCTCAGCTGGTAAGGTAATTCGCTTCCCGGTCACGGATGTCAGGGTATTTGTCGGGCGTAATTCCACCGGGGTCCGGGGGATCAAGTTGGCCGACGGAAACGGTGTGATCGCCATGTCCATCGTCAAGCATGTGGAAGTGACTGTCGAGCTTCGTGACGAATATCTGCAAGCCGTAAATGCTGGCCGGAGACTTACCGGCAGTGAATATGAAGACCGGGCGGACGACAAAATGCGTGATCAGGAATTGGCGGCGAAGCTAGACATCGCGCCATTCCTGGAAATGGCCGAACAGGAAGAGTTTATCCTGACCCTGACGGAAGACGGCATGGGCAAACGTACATCGGCCTATGAATATCGCATCGCCGGTCGCGGCGGGCAGGGGATAACCGGTATTGAGCTCGGTCGCCCCAAAGGCCAGACTACAAGCATCGTCGCTGCGTTCACTGTCGTGGATACGGATCAGATCGTTTTGGTGACCGACGGTGGGCAAATCATTCGCTGCCCGATCGGCCAAATCAGTGTGGTCGGCCGATCAAGCCGTGGTGTAACAGTGTTTAACACATCAGACGGTGAGCGCGTGGTTTCCGTCAGCCGTCTTCGTGATGTTGATGACGACGACGAGGATGACGTAGACGCTGATGTGGCGGATGGTGAAGGCGCCGAGGGCCCTGATGCGGTTGCGGTTGAAGGGGAAACGCCGGAAGAAACGGCACCCGAAGAGGACGTTGAAGGGGAGCAGGAATGAGCGATCGTAAAGCTGTCTACCCCGGCACGTTTGATCCGGTAACTGATGGCCATATGGACATCATCAAACGGGCCGCAGGTGTCGTTGACAAGTTGATTGTCGCTGTCGCGGTGAATGTGGGAAAAGAACCGCTTTTCAGTCTGGATGAACGTGTCGAGATGCTTCAGGGGGAGCTTGATGCGGATCAGGACGGGTGGCCATCTCGTGTTGAAGTTCTGCCGTTTGATAATTTGCTGATGGATTTTGTCAATGATAACAGCGCAAGCATCATCATTCGCGGCCTTCGCGCGGTTTCCGATTTTGAGTACGAGTTTCAAATGGCGAGCATGAACGGGCGGCTGAACCCTGATGTAGAGACCATATTTCTGACCGCCTCAGAGAATCACCAGTTCATCGCGTCACGGTTCGTCAAGGAGATCGGCAGCCTGGGTGGCGATATCGGTCATTTCGTCTCGCCCAGGGTCAAAGCCCTGTTGACTGAGAAGTACAAAAATAACGACTGATTTAGTGTAGATGGCGTCCTTTTTGGCCACCAGCCGGGCCGTAAAACCAAATGTAGGATAGCGGAATAATTTTTGCTTCAAAAAGAGCTAAAAATTGATTGACCGCTGCCCCCAGCCTCCCTATCTTCCGCGCAACCTTAGGCGCCCGTAGCTCAGTTGGTAGAGCGCTTGACTTTTAATCAGGATGTCACAGGTTCGAATCCTGTCGGGCGTACCAATCAGGGCCCTGGATACCGAAACGGTTCCAGGGCCTTTTTTGCGCCCCGAATTTAATATCTGTTTTTAGCCGCCTGAATTGGGTTTTGGTGTTTGCGGAGCTGCCGTTTCGGCGATGCTTTGGCTGTTTGATTCAGCTGTTTTAGTTGAATGCCCCCAAGTGCAATCGCCATCAGCGCTGGCTTGTGTGCTAAGTGTCAGTGCGAGAGTTGAAAAAGTGAATAGGGCGGCTGTAAAAACCACGATTATACGCATAGGCTGTACCTCCTCCGTCGGTTTCGATATCAGACGGCGACGAATATAGCACAATTTTTATCAAAATGCAGCTGAAACGCACTTCAGACCACCGGCGCACCATACCCCCAACTGAACGGTACCGGGCCTGAAAGCGCGATGACGTCGCCTTCGTCGGGTTGATAGTCAGTGCGTATGACACCGTTTACGACCCCGGGTGTTACGTCGCGGCCATTGCAAAGGGCCAGAAACACTTTTGACTTAGGGATTCCCAAACGGTTCAGAATATCGCCGATCGTATCGCCAGGGCTGAGGGTGAGAATTGGGTTGTGATCGTGTTTGGGGAGAAACTTTGCCAGACTATTGAAGAGACGAACTTCCACTGAAATGGTGAAGTCGGACGAATTATGTCCAATAGAAGTCTGATTCACGGTGCTGTCCTTGGATAGTTGCGCAAATATCTGGATTTTGCGAAACACTATCCCGGGAGTTGGTTCGGGTAATTGACCGGGGTCAAGCACCCGTTACCGAATTGCATCCGCTATTGCAGTTGTCGCTATTTTAGGCGCAACGGGTCGATGGCAGTGTAACAAACCGGGTTTGCGCCATGTTTTGCTGCTGTTCGCTGATAAGTTTGACCCGGAGACGGTCCAGAGTGCCGGCCAGTTCGACAAGGTCGTGGGCCTGCTCAGGAGAGGCATATTCGGCTTCCGCGATTAATCCAAGTGCGCAATGGGTTAAGTCTTTAATCAACTTCGGGCGATTGTTGGTCCACATGATCACGTTCCCTGATCTGTTGTTAGGACTTCGACAATTAGAACAGTAGCAAAGAGATGTGTCAGGAATGTGTCAAAAATCAAGATTTTGATGTCAAAATGTTTCAAGTTTACTAAATGTTGTGACTTATGGAGTAGCCGGGTTTATTTTTGGATCCATGCTTTCCGGCGCCGGAATGTCGTGATATTGGCTGTCTTCTGTTTAAACTGTCGCGAAATTTAAAGGAATAACGATGTCAGACGAAAACGATCCCGCCAAGTCCTACCCACGCGAACGGCGTGCTGAAACATCTGACGGATTTTCAGGTGGTGAGCGGCGCAAAATGTCCTACGGCGTACTCTACAGCTGTAATGGCTCTGCAATTGCCGTGAAGGAATGGCTGGAAGGACATTGCCAGGGTGATCATAGCATGGTTCTTGATGATTTGGACGAAGATTTGAGAACGACAAAGTTGCGGATCATGTTCGAACTTGAAACTGATAAAGCAGTATTCATTAGCGACTTTGTGAAACGCGGATAGGATTTTCCAGCCCCGAGACTGAAAAGACATTTCGGGATTTTCAGACAAGCCATCTTTTAAGAGATTAAAAAGCTTTCGGGGGTTATCATCTGGTCCTGGGAGATGAATCACGACCGGATGGATAATGGATAAGAAAACGCAGCCGAGTGGCATTGTTATGCTCGCCCTTTCACTGTTAGGGGGCGTGCCGTTTGCCTTGGTGTTCCTCTGGATTTTCGGGATCGAGGTTTCCACGCTTGAGCGCTTGAAGGAATTTCCGGATGGCTGGTCAATTTATGAACTGGTAGCGAATGCGACCACGCTGGTTATGATCTGCGGGGCGACTTTTGCCGTTCACAAGGGATTGAAGGAATACTACTACCCGAGCCAGGATGAGCAGGGCCCACCGCAAGGGGGCGCTTAAGTGAAAAGCGGCAACTGGTTGCTGGTTTTGCTGTTGCTAGGTGGCATCAGTGGTTTGATCCTTTTGCTGATTTGGCAGTTTCCGGGGCGTTTATCTGACCGGGGTTCTCAAATTCATTTGACCTATGCAACCGTTCTGGTTTGCGTGATTGCAGGTTCCGCGCTGGCCAATCGTCGCCTTAAGGCCGGTCATATGCTTCGCTATGCCTTCTGGTGGCTGCTTATCGGTACAGGCGTATTTGCCGTCTACAGCTTTCGCGATGAAGCATCTGCCGTGAAGGATCGCTTGCTTGGTGAATTGATGCCGCACCGTGCCCAAATTGTCGGGGGAAACGTTGTCCTGCGGATGTCGAATAACGGTCACTTCGTTGTTGAGGCGTTGGTTGATGGAACGAAAGTGACGTTTCTGGTTGATACGGGGGCAAGCGATGTTGTCCTTAGCCCTAATGACGCTAAGCGTCTCGGGTTTGATGAAAGCACGCTCAAATTCACAAAAATCTATCAAACTGCAAATGGCATAATCCGCGGCGCACCAGTGCGCCTTGGGCGGGTTGCCATCGGATCGCTATCGATTGCAAACGTGCGGGCTTCGGTTAACGGAGCACCGATGAATGAATCGTTGCTGGGGATGAGTTATCTGGAACGACTGTCTGGTTTTGAAGTGACGGGAAACAGTTTGATTTTAAAACCCTGAGCATGCGAACCTATTAGCAGCATTAATGCAACGTTGTTGCATCAGGAACTTCTTCTGATAGCATTTTTTCTGCCGCGCGTGCGATGCGTAACCAAGTTTTTTGCCCGTTCATGTCGCCATTGGCGATCAATTGATCCGCTTTGATTTTTGCACCGTTCGGCGCCATATCGCCATATTGTTCAACGAGTAGGTTCGCTGTGCGCAAAATTTCAGTTTCAGTCGCCATTGCCTTCTTTCAATGCTTTTTGAACTGCCGCTAGTCTGATAATACCCGTCAGGTTGACGCCAAGACGATCCTCAACCACCACCACCTCGCCGTTGGCGACGGCACGGCTGTTCGCCTGAACTTCGATATCCTCACCAACATGACGATTAAGCTCAACAACAGCGCCACGGCCAAGTTTCAGGATTTGTGAAATCGGCATCATGGCGGTGCCAAGAACCGCCGTGATCTCGACATTTACGTCAAGAACCGCTTCCAAGTCGGTGTCCTTGATATCGATCTGGTCGTCGTCAGCCATCTAAATGTATCTCGCGTTTGTTATTTGAATTATCCGCCGGAGCGGTTAATTCGTGGTTAATGAGGCGAATCACAGTTTAGCACGTTTTTGCCAAAGACAACGAACCTGTTAGTTCTTCGATACGCTTTAAAAGATCATGCTGGCGGCCTTCCTGAACACCAAGACCTTCCAATTCACGAACGGTATTGAGAGCATACTCCCGGTTCAGCCCCATGACACCGCTCGCTCCCATGATGATTTCAGCTGAGCGTTCAGTGCCAAGATCCCCGGCATAATGTCCGTGGTCCCGGTCGGCGATGTAGGTATAGGCATGAACTTTCTGGTTATCGATCTCAATGGTGAGGACTTGGGGAATATAGGGATATCCGATCAATTCGCGCTCATCCAGATAACCTACGACATCCATCCAATCCGATGGCGAAACCCGGAAGGCGGTGCCTGCACACTGCCCACCCTGATCAAGCCCCAGAACAAGGCCTGGCTGTTCTGGCGTGCCCCGGTAATGGTGCGAAAAGACGCAAAAAGCGCGGTGGTATCCATGAAGGATAGCGCTGCGTTGTTCAAGAAAGGGAAAGCCGGGTCGCCACATCAGCGACCCGTAGCCGAAAACCCATTCCGGATGATCGAGAGTATTTATCAGGATGCTGCTAGTCCGCGTTCAAGAAAATCAAGGCGGTCCTGCCCCCAGTAAAGTTGACCATCAAACACATAAGTTGGTGCGCCAAATACCCCTGCGGCCAGCGCTTCGCTGGAGTTGGCTTCCCATATGTCACGAATCGATGGCGCTTCAGCTGCTTCAAATAGCGAATTCCCATCGAAGCCGCGCTCGTTTGCGATGGCGATCATTGTATCCTTGTCGGAAATATCACGCTCTTCCGCCCATACCGCGCTCAAGAACCCGTTGACCAGATCACCACAGTTCATGCCTTGTTGTTTGGCGGCGATCACCATGCCGGCAGCGGGCCATTCGGCAGCCGGGAAGTGAGCCGGCGCGGTGTTTAACGGAAGGCCCAGAAAATCCCGCCAACGCTCCAGTTCCTGCATCCGGTAAGCTTGCCTGGCAGGGGCGCGTTTGCCCAGCGGCAAACCCCCCGTTTCCGGGAAAATCTGGCCCAGATTGACGGGTTTGTAATTAACATCGACATTGAATTTTTCGGCAATTTCATTGAGCCGTGCATCTCCCATATAGGTATAAGGAGAGATCAGGCAAATGTAGTAATCGACTTGTTTTGTCATTGCAGGTTCCTCAAGCGGGTGGAGGCAATATGATCCTCATTCGCGAGGTTGGGTCAAGGATGAGTTGAGTGCACAGGATTTAATCAGTTGCAAAGTTATGTGTAGAAATGAAACACAATACAAAAAAATGTAATCCCAAGTAATAAAGCCAATTGACTTCTTTCAAGTCTTTCTTAAGAATTTCATCTGTAAGGTGTTTAGGCCCAAGTATTTGGTGTTTGAGTTCCTTCAACGAGCCAAACACCACAGGTTCCCGGATCTGGTGGGTGGGGGGCTCTCTGGCAACAACCGGATTTGAAATCTGGAACGTAAAGGGTCTGGCGATATGCTTCAGATGCCATGCAACGGCAACCAAGTCTTCAAGGTTGCGCTCTACAATAAAGAAGTCCGCGCTCTGGTTAAGGACAATCAAAGCCACGATTTCTTTGATGATCAATGGGCAGACACGCATTTTCACGAAATTCATGCCAAGGACGAAGACGATGCAAGACGCAGGGTCGGCGAACGGTATCCGTCTGGTGATGGTTTCGTGATTGAACAGGTCGCACTCGCCAGCATGTAAGGTGCCGGGTGTGAATTGATCAACCAGGCGTTGGTCACGCGATGAGGAAAACTGGGGGCTGACTGCAAAGTCGGCAGCGGTTTTCTTTTCCCATAACACAACGTCTCAATTATTTTCAACGCTCAATCTTTCAGCGGTCTGTAGATTGAGGTAGCGTTTCGTCAGGCTTTATTTCAATTCGCCTAAAGATTAACGCCGAGCGCTTCCGCCAGTTCCGGGAAGGTATCGACAATGATGTCGTGCGCCGGATTGGGCTCAGGATCGGGCGGACCTTCTGCGCCCCATTCATCCGGGCGGCGAACAAAAGCTGTCTTGAAACCCACGGCCTTTGCTGCATCCAGATCAAAGTTATGACATGCCACCATGCAGCACTGCCCGACATCAAGCTGCAGATATTCTGCCACGGTTTGATAGGCTTCCGGCAGAAGCTTATATTTGCCGATTCCCTGACAGGAAAAAACCGCATCCCAGGAAAGCCCGTTGCGTTTGGCGGTGTCGATGATCAACAGATAACTTAAAATGGTGAACGATGCGACCGTGTACTTTTCACGCAGTTTCGGCAGAACAGCGGGAAAATCAGCCCAAGCCGTGAAACTATGCGGTGCTTCATAAGCAATGGCGTGGATGTCTTCTTCGGTAAAAGCGCCGAGGTCATTTTCCTCAATAAGCGCTTCAAGCGTGAAGCGATGCGCCCCATCAAATGTGTAGGCAGGCGGCTCGTGCTCACCAAGATTGAGCATGGCTTTTAAGGACCGGCGGCGCAATTCATTGGCGATCGTTGCCCAGTCTTTCTCTATCCCGTATTTTTTCCCGGCAGCGGCAAGAGCAGTTGAAAAACCGGTATGCCAGTCAAGAACGGTACCGCCGGTATCAAAGGTAAGGGCCTGAATGTCGTTAATGCTCATGATGGGTCTGCTCCAATACGTTTAAGTTTCTACCTGCTTCGCAATCTCTGCGTCGCGCAGGTCTTTACGTTTGATCTTGCCGGTTGCCGTCATTGGCAGCGTGTCGACGAATTCCACCATGCGGGGGTACTCGTGTGGGCTCAGGCGTGTTTTGACGAAGGCCTTTATTTCATCTTCCATATCCGGGCCGCCATTGTGACCGGGGGCGAGTTTGATGAATACCTTGATCGCTTCGGTGCGCACCGGATCAGGAACACCAATGGCTGCAGCAAGGGCGATGGCAGGGTGATTGCACAAGCAATCTTCAATCTCACCGGGGCCGATCCGATAACCTGCCGATGTGATCACATCATCGGCCCGTCCGACAAACCAAAGATACCCGTCCTCATCTTTGGTACCTTCGTCGCCCATCAGCAACCAGTCGCCCCGGTATTTTTGATTCGTGCCTTCCGGGTTGTTCCAGTATTTCAGCAGCATGACGGGGTCTGGCGTTTTGACCGCAATCTCGCCAACCTCACCGGGGCCCAGAATGTTGCCGTCATCATCAATAATTTCAACCGTATGACCAGGCGCGGCGCGGCCCATGGATCCGGGCTTAACTTCCATAATTTCCTGGCTATTGGCGGCCACCAGATTGCATTCGGTCTGGCCGTAGAACTCATTAAATGTGATACCGAATGCATCCTGCCCCCATTGCAGCAGTTCTGCTCCCATGGGCTCGCCGGCGCAGGCGATGGTTCGCAAGTTGGTTCCGAACGACGGGATGTTTTCAATGCCCCGCATCAGGTTTAGAGCAGTCGGCGGCATGAAGGTATTGCGCACTTTGTATTTCGCCATCAGGTGCAGGGCCGCTTCCGGGTCATACTTTTTGGCCCGGTAGGCCAGGTTCGTTACCCCGTGATGCCACGAACACATCAGACAATTCATCAACCCGCCAATCCAGGCCCAGTCAGCTGGCGTCCACATCAGATCACCGGGTTGGGGCAGGAAATCGTGAAACATTTCCATGCCGGGCAAATGTCCAAACATAGTACGGTGCGCATGCAAGGCACCTTTCGGATTGCCGGTGGTGCCGGACGTATAACAAATAAATGACGGGTCCTCGGATGACGTTTCCGAGGGTGTAAACGCATCAGCCGCCCGCTCCATTTGTGACCAGAAATCCGCCGTTCCAGTCCCGTCAGCACCAGCATCAACAACAAGGATCAGCTCTAAGTTTGGCAATTCGTCCCGGATCGCTTCGATCTTGGGCAGGTTATCAATATCGGTAACGAGAACTCGCGCGGCCGAATCCTGAAGGCGAAAGCGCAGTGCATCCTCACCGAACAGGGTGAATAGCGGAATTGAAATCGCACCCATTTTCCAAGCGGCAACATGTGAGATCGCAGCTTCAACGGATTGTGACATCAAGATGCCTATACGATCTCCAGGCTCAAGCCCGCGCGCGATTAAAACGTTCGCCAATTTGTTGGAAAGCCGCTTCAAGGCCGTGAAGGTGTATTCGGCCTGAATACCGCTTTCATCAGCAACAATTAAGCCAAGCTTGTCTGGTGTCGCTGCTGCATGTTTGTCACAGACATCAACGCCCATGTTGAATTTTTCCGGAATATTCCAGGTCAGTGCTTTGCAAACGTCTTCATAGGTTTTAGCTTTTGTGAGCACTGTGTTCCCCCAATTTATTCAGTTTTATTATTTTGTATCACAAAATCGCTGCCAATCGTGTGCCTTCATCAAAAGCCCGCTTGGCATCCAGCTCACCAGCCGTCTTGGCACCGCCGATTACATGAACTGATACTCCGTCAGCTTCCAGGGGTGCCGCCAGTTCATTTAAGGAAAGTTGCCCGGCGCAAAGAATGATGGTGTCGGTTTCGATCAGGCGATGGTCATTGTCGATGGCGATGTGCAATCCTGCATCATCAATGCGCTCATAAGTGACGCCTCCCAACTGATCGACGTTGTTGCGTTTGAGGACAAGTCGGTGAACCCAGCCCGTGGTTTTCCCAAGCGATTTCCCCATACGGCCCGGCGTGCGTTGAAGCATGGTGATGTTGTGAGCAGGCGTGTCGACTTCAGCCTCCTGCCCGACACCCCAGGTCTGCCGGAACTCATCCGGATCAAGATGACTTCGATTTGTGCCTTCCAGCAGATAGAGCGCGACATCAAAAGCGATGCCGCCGCCGCCAATAATGGCAACGGACGATCCCGCTGTTTTTTTGCCGGTCAGGATATCGATGTAGCTGGCAACCGAAGAATGATCGATACCGGGAATATCCGGAACCCGTGGCTCAATACCGGTGGCGAGAACCACGTCATCGAACCCTCCGTTTTTCAATGCGCCGATATTGACGGTTGTGCCTAGTCTTATATCGACGCCGTTGCGTTTCAACTCACTCCCAAAATAACGGAGGGTTTCGTTAAACTCTTCCTTGCCCGGAATCTGGCGCGCCAGATTGAACTGTCCGCCGATTTGATCCTTCGCATCAAACAACGTAACCGAATGCCCGCGCGCTGCTGCCGTATTGGCGCAAACCATGCCGGCTGGTCCGGCACCGACAACGGCGATGCGTTTGGGGTTGTCGGTCGGTGCAATCATCAACAATGTTTCATTGGCGGCGCGGGGATTGACCAGACACGATGTCGTTTGCCCCTGGAAGATATGATCCAGGCAAGCCTGATTGCAGGCGATGCAGGTATTGATCCGCTCAGGTGTCCCCTCAATAGCCTTGCGAATAAAATGCGAGTCGGCCAGAAACGGTCGCGACATGGAAACCATATTGGCTTTGCCATTGGCGATGATCTCTTCGGCGATCTCCGGTGTGTTGATGCGGTTCGTTGTGATGATCGGAATTGAAACCTCACCCATCATCCTTTCCGTGACCCAGGCGAATCCGCCTCTCGGGACGGCCTGGGCAATGGTTGGGATGCGGGCTTCGTGCCAGCCGATGCCCGTATTGATGATGTTGGCCCCGGCTTTCTCAACCTTTTTGGCAAGGGTGACAGTTTCATCCCACGTACTGCCGTCGTCGATCAGGTCGAGCATGGAGAGGCGATACATGATGCAGAAATCCGGGCCCAATGCGGCACGAACACGGGTCACGATCTCAAGCGGAAATCGGATACGGTTTTCGTAACTGCCACCCCATGCATCGCTACGTTTGTTGGTGTGGCGGACAATGAACTGGTTAATCAGGTAGCCTTCCGATCCCATAATCTCAACACCATCATAGCCAGCGGACTGTGCTGTCAGGGCAGAGGTGACGTAAGCCTCAATGGTTGCCTCGATCTCCGCTTCGGTAAGCTCATTTGGTGTCTGGCTATTGATGGGGGAGCGAATGGGTGAGGGGGCAACGGAACGGTCATGGTAGCTATAGCGCCCGGCATGAAGAATTTGCGCCAGTATGCGCCCACCCGCGTCATGAACAGACGCAGTAATGATGCGATGCTTTGCAGCGTCTTGTTCGGAATTCAGGGTCGCGGCATGGCCAAAGATACCGCCGAATTCATCGGGTGAAAAACCGCCAGTGACAATCAGGCCAACGCCGCCTTCAACCCGCTCGCGGTAAAATGCTGCCAGGCGATCCATCCCGTCCGGCAGCTCTTCAAGCCCTGTATGCATGGATCCCATAAGGACGCGGTTAGGGATGGTGAAGGGGCCGAGATCAAGCGGCGAGAGAAGGTGGGGGAATTTTGACACGGCGACTCTCATGTAAGGGGAGTGAGGAGGGCGCTAACTTAAGCATGGTGTGTCGGAAAGATAAAACACGACAATTGAGATTTTACTGGGTTTGCTGATCATCGTCCTCGTCGGCACCTTCGAAGAAGCGATATGTTTCCAGACCATCAATGATCACACCATCAAAACCCTGCGCGATCAGGCCATAGGTGTAGGAATTGGTATCGCCGGTGATCACTTGCTTCCAGGCTTCGCGCCAGTATTCCACGTTATAGCGATCCGGGTCGTCCTTTTGCGGGGCGCTGATCCAGAAAGGCGAGCCTTCGCGCCAGCCCGGTCTCCAGTAATAGTGGTAGCTGGCGGCGGAACCGATATCCATGTAGGCGAGCACCAGACGTCTCGCGCCGAGCTTCTTGAATTTAAGCGTTTCAACAGCCCGTCTGCCAAGTGGTCGCCGGCCATGAAAGACTTCAACGCCGACCATATCATAATTGGTGTCGTGCATCCTCATGGCGAACTTGTCCTGACGACCGAACGGTGCGGAATTTCTGATGGTCACGAAATTTTTCACCATATCCAGGGTGAGGATGTTACGCGGGTTTTCGCCAACGGGGCGTGGCGGATGAGATGGCAGGCGGTGCGTATCCGTTGAAGGGGTATCGGCGACAAGCGAGACGAAGCCAAGTGTGCTGGCCTGGCGCTGGGCCTCATCGACGACCGCCGGACTGGTCCCGAAATCAAGTGTGAAAACTCTCAGGCCATTCTTTTTCGCAAAAAGGGCCATTTCGAGCATGCTTTTCTGCTTGTCGGGAAGGGGTGGAGTGCCAAATGGGCGGTCCCCCTTTTTATCAGCGAAGAACATGCCTTCCTGAAGAACACCGTCAAGCGAGCGCATATAGGCCCGCGCCGGAGAAACCTTTGTTTCATCAACGGGGTCGCGTTTTACCAGCAGATCAAGGCCGCCATTGGCAAGAACGACAAAATTTGGGCGGTATTGCCGTGCGAAAGCTGAAACTGACTGCACGAACATACGCATTTCTTCGCGCAGATCGATCAGCGCTGCCTCGGCGGCCGGTGCAATGGGCGTATCCGGTTCGGTCAACGGCACGCCATTGACATTTACCTCCCCGCCGCCGGTTTGCGCCCACGCTGTGGGGGCCGTCAAAACAAGGGCAAGGGCGAGCATCACGATCTGAAGAAGTTTTATGTTCATCGGTTTTTGAGTGCCATAAATTATCTTAACTTTCAGTCTACAGGATAGGAGTTAACCAGTCCTTTATGGCAATTTTTTGTCAATTCCTCACTGGCTTGTGATCATCTGTGTGTTGTTTGAATACGTTCGTTTGTCCAAGCTGCCTGAATGCACAAAAAACACGCCTTATTTGTCATTATCATCGTCGGTATCGGGCTTTTTCTGGCATTTGGCCTGGCGTCCGCTGGAACTCCAAGTTCGTGGAAGTATGAATGGTCAAAAACCGATTTCAGCAAAAGCTCAATCGATTTCAATGAAGTCATATCCGGTGGCCCGCCGAAGGATGGTATCCCGTCTATCGATAACCCACGCTTCATGGCGGCAGGCAAGGTTCGTGAAACGGATTTGGCCGCGACTGAGCCGGTCATCGGCGTTATCATCAAAGGCAAGGCGCGGGCTTATCCACTCCGTGTCCTGACCTGGCATGAAATCGTGAACGATACCTTCAATGGCGTGCCGATTACCATTACGTACTGCCCGCTTTGCAATTCTTCCATCGTGTTTGACCGGCGTCTTGATGGCAAGCTTCTCGATTTCGGCACCACGGGCAAGCTCCGTAATTCTGACATGGTGATGTATGACCGCCAAACGGAAAGCTGGTGGCAGCAGTTTCTGGGTGAGGGCATTGTCGGAGAAATGACCGGCAAGCGCTTGAAAACCCTGCCTTCAAGACTGGAATCCTTTGCCAACTTCAAAAAACGTGCGCCCAAAGGCGAGGTCCTGATCCCGAACGACCCCGGCATGCGCCGCTATGGTGTGAACCCCTACACAGGCTACGATAGTGCCCCCATGCCATTTCTGTATCAGGGGGAGCTGCCCGATTATATCAATCCGATGGTCCGCGTCGTCGTCGCCGAAGGCAAGGCCTGGGCGCTGCCGTTACTGGCGAAGAAGGGCAGAATCTCCGATGGTGATCTGAACTTAAGCTGGGCTGCTGGCCAAAACTCCGCCTTGGATGAGCGCCGCATCAGAGACGGCCGCGACGTCGGCAATGTCATCGTCCAGCGCAAAAGCGCTAGCGGAAATACAGAAGATATCGTCTACGACATAACCTTCGCCTTTGTGTATCACGCGTTTCATAAGGGAAAGCGGATTGTGGTGGAGTGAGGGGTTCGAGCCTCCAAATTCTCGGTATCTATCAGAAATTTGCCTCAATACCCCAAATCCGGATCGCAGATATTGTGTAGCGGTTCTCCCGTTAAGCGGCGTTCCAGATTATCCGCGAAGAACTGCGCCGAGTTGTATTCCCAGCCGATAACGGAGTCAGAGACATGCGGGCTGATGATTAGGTTCGGGGCGTCCCATAGCGGGGACGATTGGGGTAGGGGTTCAGTCTCAAAAACGTCGAGGTATGCACCTCCAATCTTGTTTGTGGTGAGGGCGTTAAGTAACGCTTCTTCATCAACTTGCAGGCCACGCGCCGTGTTGATCAGGCGCGCTGTTGGTTTCATGGCGGACAGGAAATCAGCGTTAACCAGATGCCTTGTTGATGGTGTGTTGGCGACGTGGATGCAGACGTAGTCCGCGCGTCCGAGGGCGCTTTTTAAATTGTCCATCGTGACGATTTCATCGACCGCGTCGTTCGGCTTGGCGGAGTGGCGCGCGCCGATTACAGTCATGCCGAAATGTTTGAGACGCGTGGCAACGTCGGTGCCGATGCTGCCAAGGCCAATGATCAGTGCGGTTTTGTCTTCAAGGCTGGTCCATTCATTTTTGTCCCAGACTTTGGCCTGTTTGTCTTCAAAGTATTGGGGAAAACCGAAATTCATCATCAGGATTGCCCCGGTGACGGTTTCGGCCATGAAGCGGCTGGCGACGCCTGAGGCGTTGGTGACAGTGATTTTGCTGGTATCCCAATGGGGTAGGTGATCAATCCCTGCACCACCGGAATTTAGCCAGGTGACGCTGGGCGCGGTGACGATCGGCGCATGAAGGGGGCCTTGAAATCGACCGCTGCGGAAGGACAGAACAATTGTCGGTTCGACCCTTGCCAGCGCTTCCGGGATGGATTCACCATCGTTACAGAGACCGAATGGTACATCCGGGAACCTTTCTTGAAGGCCAGGCAAGTAATCCGTCGGCCCATCATGGACGATGAGCACGTGTTCATTAGTTTTCATGGATGATCCCTATAATAAATCTTCAGTTTCTTCAATCAGGCCCCGGGTCTGGTTTTCCCAGGAGAGTGTTTTTATGAACTGCACACCAGTATGAGCGCGACGTTTGCGCTGTTCACTGTCGCGGTAAGCCTGTTCCAAATTTTTCACAATTTTCTCAACATCCGAAATTTGCCATTGATCCGGGTCGTCTCGGCTTCCAGACCGCTTCGTTAACGCATAACAGTTGCCATCGTCAATCAGATCTAGAAATCCTGTATTACCCTACAGCGGCAAGTTTTCAGGAGACTCATTTCGAGGTTTGCGCCGAACACCCCCTAATCGCGGCCATCTGAAAGCTGCCACGTTAAGCCTATGCGACGGGTTTCCATAAGGTGTATGATTTCAAAAACATCCTAATCTCGCAAAATTCGACGTTGTCTGCTTGTCGGGCGTTCCGGGCGAGACTAAATTATAGGGATTCGAACTTGGTAAAAAGAGAAGCCGATGTGCGCTGAATTTGTGTCTTCCGCCTGTCCTCATGATTGCCCTAGTACCTGTGCGCTTGAAGTTGAGCGTCTGGATGAGCGGACCATCGGAAAAGTCCGTGGTGCCAAGGATAACGACTACACCGCAGGCGTCATCTGCGCCAAGGTTTCCAATTATCGCGAACGCATTCACCATCCTGACCGACTAACACAGCCGCTGCGCCGAGTTGGTGCCAAGGGTGACGGTAAATTCGCGCCGATTTCCTGGGATGAAGCCATGGACGAAATCATCCACGAATTTACAAAGGCTGCGGATACTTACGGGCCCCAGTCAGTCTGGCCCTATGATTTTGCCGGTACTATGGGATTGTTACAGCGCGCATGCCTCGACTTACTGCGCAACGCGTTCGGGTATTCACGGCAAGATTCAACCATTTGCACATCGCTTGCCTGGTCGGGCTGGATGGCTGGAACCGGAAGTATGTGGGGGACGGACCCGCGCGAAATGGCCGAATCGGATTTGATCGTTGTCTGGGGCGGGAACCCGGTGACAACCCAGGTCAACGCAATGACGCATATCTCCAAAGCGCGCAAATCCCGTGGTGCCAAATTGGTCGTGATTGACCCTTATCGCTCGCCTACGGCAGAGGCGGCAGATGTTCATTTGGCGCTTAAACCGGGTACCGATGGCGCGCTGGCCTGTGCGGTTATGAACGTTCTGTTTGCCGAAGGGATGGCCGACGACGCTTATATGGAAAAATTCACCGATGTGCCGGACCGCTTGAAACAACACATCAGCACGAAGACGCCTGCCTGGGCCAGTGCAATCACCGGACTTGCAGAGTCTGAGATCATTGAGTTCGCGCGATTGTACGGTCGCACGGAGCGGAGCTTCATCAGGGTTGGCTACGGATTTTCTCGAAGCCGCAATGGGGCGGCAAATATGCATGCGGTTTCCTGCCTGCCAGCGGTAAGCGGTGCCTGGCAATACCCGGGTGGTGGGGCGCTGCACACCAATGGGCAACTTTACAATGTTAACCAAACGGAAATCATGGGGCTCGACATGCTCGACACGTCAATCCGTGCGCTGGATATGTCGCAAATTGGCCCCATCCTGATGAACGAGCCTGATGCTTTACTGGGTGGCCCGCCGGTCAAGGCCCTGTTCACTCAAAACGTCAATCCGGCAGAAGTGGCGCCTGAATCCAATAAAGTCATCGCCGGAATGAAACGCGATGACCTGTTCGTTTGCGTCCATGAACAGTTCATGACGGGAACCGCGAAGCTGGCCGATATCGTGCTGCCTGCGACGATGTTTCTGGAGCATGATGATTTCTACAAAGGCGGCGGGCATGTGTATCTTCAGGTGACCCGAAAGGTCATCGACGCGCCGGGGGAATGCCGGTCTAACCATCAGGTGATCAGTGAGCTTGGGCGACGGTTGGGCTCTGATCATCCAGGCTTTCACTCAAGCGCCTGGGATATGATTGACCGCTCGCTTCGTGCATCGGGGTATCCGGGTGCTGATGAGGCGGCGGATATGCGCTGGGTGGATTGTTCCAAACCTTACGATGATGCGCATTATCTGAACGGATTTTCGCACCCGGACGGGAAATTCCGATTTGCGCCAGACTGGGCTTCAATTGGGGATGACCATGAGGTTATGCCAACCCTGCCGGATCATCTTGATAACATCGAAAGTACGGATGAGACCCACCCTTACCGACTGATAACTTCGCCAGCGCGGCGATTCCTGAATTCCACATTCACGGCGATGCCGTCGTCTATTAAAAAGGAAGTTCGCCCAACGGCCCTGGTGCACCCGAGTATTTGTTCAAGCCTTGGGTTGGAAGAAGGTGATCGGGTGCGCCTGGGTAATGCCCGGGGCAGTGTTGTTGTTCACCTGACACCGTTTGACGGGTTGCAGGAGGATGTCGTCGTTGTCGAAGGCATCTGGCCCAATCATGCATTTGAGGAAAAAATCGGTATCAATTCGCTTGTCGGCGCAGACCGTGCACCGCCGAACGGAGGTGCCGTATTTCATGATACAGCCGTCTGGCTCAACGCGGCCTAGGAGTTTGAGATGAGTAGCTCCGTCATGGGGAAACGCGCGCATGTCATTGTTGTTGGCAATGAAAAAGGTGGCAGCGGTAAATCGACCACGGCAATGCATATCGCTGTCGCCCTCTTGAAAACTGGCGGGTCTGTCGGGACCATCGATGTCGATTCCCGGCAGGGATCGCTTACGCGTTATGTTGCAAATCGCGAACGTTTTAACGCGGCTGGAAATGATGTCGAGATGCCGACCCACTATAAAGTTGATGCGGGCGAAGGCGGCTCTGCGGCTGAAACAGAGACACAGAAGCTTCGCTACTTGATCGAAGGGGCCTGGGTCAATCATGATGTGGTCGTTATTGACAGCCCTGGCAGCGATGGTGTGCTTTCAAGGCTTGCCCATTCTTATGCTGATACGCTGATTACACCAATAAACGATAGCCTAGTTGATTTTGATGTCTTGGCTCATGTCGATGGAACCAAAATGAGTATCCTGGCCCCAAACCATTATTCTGAGATGGTTTGGGAACAGAAGAAAGTTCGGGCGGAGCGTGACGGCGGTAGTATTGACTGGATAGTGCTCCGAAACCGGATTGGCAGTCTGGATACCCGTAACGCACGTGAAGTTGATCATCTTGTCAAAACGCTGGCCAAACGGATCGGGTTTCGGGTCGTGCACGGCTTAAGCGAACGTGTAATTTTTCGAGAGTTGTTTCTGGTCGGTCTCACGATTCTTGATCTGAAAGACGCCGTTGGTGCAAAAGCCTTGAGCCATTCCCATCATGCGGCACGCAAGGAAGTGCTTTCGATTGTAAGTTCCATTAGTTTGCCAAATTCTGAAACGGGCTGATCGTATATGAGTGAAAAGGTCCCAACCCGAAAACCGGCATCCAGTGATGTCGATTCCTTTTTGAAAAAGGTTGCGGCAGTTCCGGTCAATAAATCTGGAACCTCGCGCGGAAGATTGCTGTTCGCAATGGACGCCACCGCCAGCCGCCAGCCGACCTGGGACCGGGCGGCAGGGCTTCAGGGTGAGATGTTTGAAGCGACAGCGGCACTTGGCGGGCTGGATGTTCAACTCGCGTTCTATCGGGGATTTGGTGAGTTTAAAGTCAGCCAATGGACCGATGACGGGCGTGAGTTGTTGCGGTTGATGACGTCAGTAAGCTGTTTTGCCGGTGAGACGCAGATCAACAAAATTCTCAAACATGCCTTGAACGAGACGAAAAAGCGCAAGGTTAATGCCCTGGTTTTCGTAGGTGACTGCATGGAAGAAGATATTGATCATCTGGGGAAGTCAGCTGGTGAGCTCGGGCTCAATGGTGTTCCGGCATTCATGTTTCAGGAGGGCCATGACCCTGTCGCCAAATTTGCCTTTCAGCAAATCGCCAAACTGTCCGGCGGAGCGTGTGTTCAGTTTGATGGAAGTTCCGCGGAGACCTTGAAATCCCTGCTGGGGGCTGTCGCTGTTTTTGCAGCAGGAGGGCATGCTGCATTGGATGACATGGCCCATAAAAAAGGTGGTGAGGTTCTCAAACTGTCCCATCAAATGAGGAAAGGGTAATCATATGTTGCCTTTCATGATCCTCGGGATTGCGCTTTTTGTTGCCATGCTGCTGGCGGCGAACTGGTATTCGACGGCGGATTCAAAAGTAATTTTGAAAGCGCTAAAATGGACTGTGATTGGCATCTTAACGCTGGCAGCGGCGTATTTCATTTTCACCGGGCGGCTTGCCTGGGCCTTTGTCGCGCTTCCAGCACTGTTACCCTGGTTCTTCCGCGCGCGCGCCGTGATGCGTGCGGCGAAGGCATTTTCGAGAATGACCGGCATGGGGGCGAGTGCGCCGTCGGGAAAAACATCAGATGTTGAAACGCCAACCCTTCGCATGTCACTTGATCATGATAGCGGCGAGATGACCGGCGAAGTTCTCAGCGGGGCCTATACAGGACGGCACGTTGAGCATTTGGGTGAGGGTGAACTTGTGGAACTGCTTCGTACCTGCTGGACTGAGGATTCGGAAGCCGCACGGATACTGGAAACCTTCCTTGATCGTAAATACCCGGCTTGGCGGGGATCCGAGCAAGCAAACGCCGAGGGGCAGAGCAGCCAGAGTTCCGGCCCAGAGATGGCGCGAGAGGAAGCGTTGCGGGTTTTAGGGCTTGAAGACGGGGCTAGTGATGACCTTATTAAAGAGGCGCACAGGCGATTGATCGGAGGGCTGCATCCGGATCACGGTGGGTCGGATTATCTGGCCGCCAAAATCAATGAGGCCAAGGAAATTCTGCTTGGGAGAGATAAATGAATAGCACTGAAAAGATCACCGGGTATCACGCTCATATTTATTATGAAGATGAAGAAACGCGGGCGATTGCAGCTGACATTCGTGAACATATTGAGGCAAATTACGGCGTTCAGATGGGGCGTTGGCGTGACATCCCGGTCGGGCCGCACCCCAAGCCGATGTTCCAGATTGCTTTTGATCTCGACACGTTTCAGCAGGTCGTCCCCTGGCTGATGTTGAACCGTCGTGGATTGTCTATTCTCATCCATCCCGAGACCGGAGATCACGTCCCGGATCACCGCGATTTCCCGATCTGGCTGGGCGAGAAGCTGGCGCTGGATATTGCGTTTCTGGAAGTGGGCAATACTTCAGCCTGAACAGCCTGCCAAACATCAAGAGTGGTGTTGCTCTAACGGGCTCCCTGTGGCAATAAAAGGCCCGTGCCTTGCCATTGGGGAGAGGCTTGTGTTGTCGGGATTCACCTGATCAAGAACCCAACCGAGATATCTTATGGTTAAACCTGTCCGCAAGGCTGTTTTCCCTGTCGCTGGCCTCGGCACCCGTTTTCTGCCGGCGACCAAGGTCATGCCCAAAGAAATGCTTCCGATTGTTGATAAACCCTTGATTCAATACGCAATTGAGGAAGCGCGGGATGCTGGAATCGAGGATTTCATCCTGGTCACCGGGCGCGGCAAAAACTTGATGGAAGACCATTTCGATCATGCTTATGAGCTGGAAGCGATCCTGAACGAACGTGGTAAGGCCGGTGATCTTGATACGGTACGTGATCTTGCCCCCGAATCCGGGAAATTATCCTACACCCGCCAACGCCGACCGCTCGGGCTGGGACATGCCGTCTGGTGTGCCAGACAGTTTATTATTGGTGAGCCATTTGCAGTCATTTTGCCTGACGACCTGGTGCAGTCAAAGCCGGGATGTTTAGCCCAGATGGTTGAAGCATACGCAGAAGTTGGCGGAAACATGGTTGCTGTTGAGGATGTGCCGCGCGATCAGACAAACCGCTATGGCATTCTGGATGTTGAAAGCGATGATGGCAGACTGGCGAAAGCCAAGGGACTGGTTGAGAAACCGGCACCGGAGAATGCCCCTTCAACGCTTTCCATCATTGGTCGTTATATTCTGCAGCCGGAAGTGTTTGAGCATCTGGATAAACACGAGCAGGGGGCTGGCGGCGAAATTCAGCTAACGGACGCCATGGCCAAGACAATCGGTGATATCCCGTTTCACGGATTTCGCTTCGATGGCCAGCGTTATGATTGTGGAACGAAGCTAGGGTTTGTTGCCGCCAACGTGGCTTTCGCGCTGGAGCGTGATGATCTGGCGGACGATGTTCGCGAAACCATCAAATCCATCTTGTAATTTTTGGTTCAATGGGCTGATGCCCGAGTAAGAGAGATAGAATATGCGCGTTGCGATGATTGGGACCGGATATGTTGGTTTGGTATCCGGCACCTGTTTTTCAGAATTTGGTGTCGACGTTATTTGCGTTGATAAAGACACCACCAAAATCGAGAACCTGAAATCCGGCATCATGCCAATTTATGAGCCTGGTCTGGAAGATCTTGTGACCAAGAATGTCGATGCCGGGCGTCTGTCGTTTACGACGGATCTTAAATCCGCTGTCGCCAGTGCGGATGCAGTTTTCATTGCGGTTGGCACACCAAGCCGTCGCGGTGACGGCCATGCCGACCTTTCCTACGTTTATGGAGCTGCTGAGGAAATTGCCGAAGCACTTGATGGTTATACGGTTATCGTAACCAAATCTACGGTTCCCGTTGGTACCGGACGCGAGGTCGAGCAGATCATCGAACGCGTTCGCCCGGGTGCGGATTGTGACGTGGTCTCGAACCCTGAATTTCTGCGCGAAGGGGCGGCTATTGAAGATTTCCTGCGCCCTGATCGTGTCGTGATTGGCACCAAGAGCGAACGCGCACAGGAGATGATGCGTGAGCTATACCGTCCCCTATTCCTGATCGAGACGCCCATTCTGTTTACGTCGCGCCAGACGTCGGAAATGATCAAATACGCAGCGAACGCTTTCCTCGCGACGAAAATCACTTTCATCAATGAAATTGCCGACCTATGCGAAGCGCTTGATGCGGATGTTCAGGACGTCGCCAAAGGTATCGGTCTTGATGGCCGGATTGGCAGTAAGTTTCTTCATTCAGGTCCCGGTTATGGCGGATCCTGCTTCCCGAAAGATACGCTGGCGCTGGTTAAAACGGCGGATCAATCTGGAAGCCCGTTACGTATTGTCGAAACTGTTGTTGATATTAACGACCAGCGTAAGCGCAAGATGGCGGACAAAGTGGTCGCCGCATGTGGCGGGTCGGTCGAAGGTAAGACGATTGCCGTACTTGGCGTAACATTCAAGCCAAATACTGATGATATGCGTGATTCTCCGAGCCTCGACATCGTGGCCGGTCTCCAGCAGGGCGGGGCAACTATACGTGCATTTGATCCGGTCGGCATGGAAGAAGCCAAATCCATGATGAACGGCGTTGAATGGTGCGATGGCGCTTATGGAACCATGGAAGATGCGGATGCAGTAGTTATCATTACCGAATGGAACGAATTTCGCGGCCTTGATTTCGAACGCGTGAAGTCGTTGCTCAAAACGCCGGTTCTTGTTGATCTCAGAAACATCTATAACCCGGCGGACATGGCCTCAATCGGGTTTGATTACACCTGCATCGGTCGCACACCTGCTGCTGTCGAATAGGGGCGGGAGGATGGCTGGTCATACGTTCGATCCGACAATTTTACGCGAGTATGATATTCGGGGTATTGTCGGTGATACGCTGACAATCAAAGACGCTACGGCTATCGGTCGGGTTTTCGGCTCCGTGCTGGTGGAGCAGGGCGGCACGTCAGTCGCTGTCGGTTATGACGGGCGATTAAGCTCACCAGAGCTTGAAGTGGCTATGGTTGATGGTCTGATGGCTTGTGGGCTTCATGTCTACCGGGTTGGTCTTGGGCCGAGCCCAATGCTCTATTTCGCGACCTACGAGTTGAAGGCCGACGCCGGAATGATGATCACCGGGTCACACAACCCACCTGATTACAACGGCATCAAAATGGTCATGCAGGGGCGTGCATTTTTTGGTGATGATATTCAAGAAATGGGGGCGCGTGCTGCGATCGGGAACTATGTGAGCGGTAATGGTTCATCAGAGCAGCTTTCTATTTTCGATAAATACGTGGCCCGCCTGCTGGCTGATTTTGAAGGCGACAAGGAACTTAAAGTCGCCTGGGACCCCGGCAACGGGGCGAGTGGTGATGCGCTTTGCAAACTGGTCGCGGGGCTGCCGGGTGAACATTTCCTGATTAACGAGAAGATCGATGGCACGTTTCCAGCCCATCATCCTGACCCGACTGTTGAGGAAAACCTTGATCAGCTGAAGGCCCTTGTCGCTGAAAACAATTGCGATCTGGGGATCGGGTTCGATGGAGATGGCGACCGAATTGGTGTGATTGATGCAGAGGGCCGCGTTCTCTGGGGGGATCAGTTGTTGGTCGTTCTGGCGCGGGAGGTTCTGGCGGATGAACCGGGTGCCACCATCTTGACGGACGTAAAAGCAAGCCAGGTTTTCTTTGATGAGATTGAACGCTTGGGCGGCAAGCCGGTATTATGGAAGGCCGGGCATTCGCATATCAAATCCAAAATGGTAGAGCTGAACTCACCGCTGGCCGGTGAGATGAGCGCGCACATCTTCTTTAAACACCGCTATTACGGATATGATGATGCGCTCTATGCGGCGGTCCGGTTACTTTCGATCCTCGCAAAAGGGCCGGAAAGCCTTGCCCAGATCTATGACTCACTGCCGCAGATGCTGAACACGCCTGAACTTCGTTTCGATTGCGCGGAAGAGCGGAAATTTGCCGTTATTGAGGAAGTTCGTGAACGCCTGAACACCGTTTCAGGAGTTGATGTAAATGACATTGATGGTGTTAGGGTCTCGTCCGAGGATGGCTGGTGGTTGCTGCGGGCATCAAATACGCAAGCTGTTCTGGTCGCGAGATGCGAGTCTGGTGATGCAGATGGTCTGGCGCGGCTTAAATCCGTTGTTGTTGATCAGTTAACCCAATCGGGTATTACACCGCCTGATTTTTAGTAGGGCTGGCACGTGAACTTCTTCTTTTACGGAACGTTACGTGATGTCGATTTACGAACCCGTGTCATGAAACGACGGGTTGGTGAGCGTTATATCATCCCGGCTCAACTACCCGGGTATAAGTGCGTGAAAGTAATTGGACGGGGGTACCCGGGAATCCTGCCTGATGAGAACAACCATGCTGAAGGTATTCTTGTCGGCGGTGTGAGCAAACGAGAGGCGGCGCGGCTGACAGAATTTGAAGGTCCCGGTTATCGTTCAGAAATTCTTGAAGTGATCACCCGTAAAAACACCCGCGAATCAGCAATGGTGTACACCCCGAAACCGGTTGTGCCCTTGTCAACTGAAGCGTGGGATATCACTGAATGGCGACGTCGTCATAAACGGCTTTTTATTCACCGTCGCCAAGCCTGATCACATTAACTGGTTACTGGGTGTTCTGAGCCAGCTGTACGGGCACCCTGATCGTGCGTTCCATGCAGTTCTGGCGTTTCTTCTTCAAGGCTCTGCAGGCTCGGTAAGCCTGTTTTTTGGTGATCCCGTTAATACGCGCACGGTGCAGCGTACGGCCATTACGCTTTTTCAGCGGAACAACTTTGATTCTACCGTGATTTAGCAAAACAGGTGCCGTATCAACGGCAGTACGGGCTGCCATAACAGCCTGATTGTATTTGGCAAACGCTCCGACCTGAATGCCCCATTCGACTTTCGATCTGGACTTCTTGGTCCTGGAAGCCGTGCGGGCAGCAGCCTTGGCTTTAGCCGTTCTGGTTACGGACCGGGCAGGGGCCTTTCCGCCGTCCAGTGTCTTGAACCCATTGTTCAGTAGGTTTGTCATGTGGCGGTTGCGGTGTCTTGATGAATTGCCGCCAAATACTACACCAATCAGGCGCTGGTTTTGTCGCTTCGCCGAAGCGACAAGGTTAAAGCCAGCTGCGCGGATGTATCCAGTCTTGATGCCATCTACACCCTCATACGACGTCAGCAGCTTGTTATGGTTCCTGTACTTACGCCCATTGTAGGTGAAGTGCTTGACCGAGAAGTAGCCATAAAACTTTGGATGATTTCGGAGCAATGCGCGCGCCAGCTTAGCCATGTCGCGGGCCGTGCTCATTTGTCCACGATGGGGCAGGCCTGAGGCATTTCTGAATGTTGTGCGGCTCATGCCAAGCTTGCGGGCTTTGGCGGTCATACGAAGCGCGAAGGTACGCTCGGACCCGGCCAAGTTTTCAGCGATCATTGTCGCTACATCATTGGCAGATTTGGTGACCAGCGCAAGAATGGCTTCCTGAACCGACAGTGTTTGTTTATTTCTTAACCCCAATTTAGAGGCGGGTTGACGTGCCGCACGGCGAGAGGCGACGAATTTTCCATCAAGGCCAATTTGACCGGCCTTGATCGCATCAAAGACCATATAAAGCGTCATCATTTTGGTGAGAGAGGCGGGATAGTTTCGAGTGTCGATGTTGGTCCCGTGAAGAATACGCCCCGTATCTGCGTCCACAACAATGGATGCATATTTGGCGGTAGCCGGGGTTGGAATTCCAAATGTCCCAATGATGACGGCAAGTATCGCCGTGAATCCTAAAATATTCCGCCATCCCCTTGGCGTATGATGTGTCAGTCTCCTCAAGATCGCGCCCCTTGTTTTATCCAGCTACCGTTCTGGTTGGCTGAGTTTAGACATGAAATTTCCCTGCGTCTGTAAAAATTTCACTTTCGAATCAATAACTTCTAACCCGTTCAAGGTGAATAACTGGTTAACGGACCTAACCCATGACCGGGATTGCAATGAGGATGTGCAAATATCGCATATGCACATAAGGTGAAAACGATTTTAACGATGAGATAATTATACCAATAAAAACAATTAGTTGTATCTAATAATTTAATTGTGCAGTGCACAAAAAATTACTTGACGTAACGGATTTTTGGGTTATTTATGGTATATAATGTTGCAATGCAGCAATTCGATTTTTAGCGTGATCTATGGAGATTGAGATGACAGTAGGAAAAAAGAACAGCCCGGCAAAGGTAGCAACCCCCAAGCCGGCTGCGATCAAATCATCTGAAGCTGTTGCGGTTGAAACCAAAACGTCAGCGGTTAAAGTCGCCGAGGCGAGCAAGCCCGCAGAAACCAAGGCATCACCTGCCCCGGTAGCTCAGAAGAAACCCACTAAAGTAAAAACAATCAAAGCTAAACCCGCCAAAGAAAAGGCAACTGGAGTGAAAATGACTGATCCTAAAGCAACCAAAGAAGCCGTCGAAGCTGCTGTAGCAGCGGGCAAAGAAACTGTTGAAACCGTTGTCAAAGCTGGAGCCGATGCGGCCAGCCAAAGCGTTGAGCAGGCTGTTGCCATGACCCAGGAGCAGGTTGCTGCTGCGGTTAAAGCCGGTTCTGAAGTGTTCGAAAACTACGAAGACGTTGTTGCCTTCAACAAAGACAACCTCGACGCCGTTGCCAACGCAAACGCATCACTGGTTAAAGGGTTCCAGACCCTTAACACTGAGTTTTTCGCGATTGCTCAGGCAACTCTCGAGCAGAATGCAAAGGCAACTCAAAAGATCTTCAGCTGCGCCTCCGTTCAGGAAGTTGTCGCTGTTCAGAACGATCTTCTGAAAAGCAACTACACAGCCGTTCTCGACAAAAGTCGTAAACTCAATGATCTGACGGTCAAAGTAGCTGAAGAAAGCGTTGCTCCGTTGACCAATCGCGTCAACGTTGCGGTCGAAAAAATGACCAAACCGCTTGCTGCCTAATTCCTGATCTCAGGTAAGGTTACGAATATTCGCCCGGCGAGCCTCTGGTTCGCCGGGCGTTTTGTTTTTCGGCTCCATGATGGCGATTGCGAAACCGGCGACATCGGATAATACTAATTTGCTCGTGCTGCATTTTTGACGGGGCCAAACGGTTGATCAAAAAACTGCTTTTCATTCCACCAATCCTTATCGGTATCGCCGTTTTATTCTTTATGGCGAGCGGTCGCCAGATGCCGGAGCGCAAACCGCCGGAAGAACGCGCCCGCGCGGTTCGGGTCATCACTGCTGAGCAGGTCAAGCTGGTGCCACGCGTCACCGGTTTTGGCAGCGTATATCCCGGCGCAGTGTGGAGTGCGATTGCCCAGGTCGCGGGTGAGGTGGTTTATGTGCACCCCGGTCTCAAGAAAGGCGCTATCCTGCCTGCAGGTACCGAAATTGCGCGTATCTCACCTGCTGACTACGAGCTTGCCCTGACGCAAGCCAAAGCCAATATCCGGTCTGCAGAGGCCAAGCTGTCTGAATTCAAGGTTACGGAAACCAATACGGCTGATCTGTTGAAAATCGAAAGGCGGGGGCTTGATCTGCGCGAAGCGGAACTCCAACGTAAACAGGATTTGCGTAAACGCGGCACGGTGGCGCAGTCGGCTCTGGAATTGGAGCAGCGCGAAACCCTGGCACAGCGCAAAAAAGTTCAGGACCTTGAAAATGCGCTCCGCTTGCTGCCAACCCAGCGCGCCGTCCAGCAAGAACAGATTGCGGTCTATCAAGCGCAACAGCAATCTGCCGGGCTTGATCTCGCCCGAACCCGCATCAGGTTACCCTTCAATGCGCGGATTGCCGAGGTCATTGTCGAAGCCGAACAATTCGCCCAGGTTGGTGGCACATTGGTTAGTGCCGATAGCCTGGATGTTGCCGAGGTCGAAGCGCAAATTCCGATTTCCCAATTCCGTGCCATGCTTCACGCCAGTGCTGCTAATGGACTGCCAATCGGGGTTAACGCTGAAACCCTGTCGCAGATCGGCCAATCGATTGGCCTTACGGCGACGGTGCGTTTGCGTGTGGGAAGCGAAATTGTCGAATGGCCCGCCCGGTTTGCCCGCATCAGCGACACGGTCGACCCGAAAACCCGTACAATTGGTGCCATTGTTGCTGTTGATGGTGCCTATGCCACAGCCGTGCCCGGCAAGCGTCCCCCGCTGGCCAAGGGCATGTTTGTTGAGATCGAGATTAGTACCCGTGCCGTGGACAGCCGTATCGTGGTGCCGCGTGCAGCGGTGCGTGGTGGTAAGTTGTATGTGGCTAATACCGAGAGCAGACTCGAAATTCGCACCGTCCAGACCGGGTTGGTTCAGGGTGATCTTGTGGTTATTGATGAAGGCATTTCAGTGGGCGAGAAAATTGTCGTTTCCGACCTGATCCCCGCCGTCGTCGGTATGTTGCTGAGCACCGAAAATGACGACCCGTTACAAACCCGGCTTAAGACTGAGGCGGTCGGAGGGAAATCGGGTCAATGATCCGTTATTTCGCGAGCCATCCGACAGCCGCCAATCTGGTGATGCTCGCCTTCATTGTTTGCGGTCTTTTTGCGGCCCCCCTTTTGCAACGCGAAACCTTTCCGCGCGTGCAGCCAAAGAAAGTTGAAATTCAGGTCCTCAACCCGGGGACCCGGGCCGAAGACGTTGAGGAAGCCATTTGCCAGCGTATTGAAGATGCTGTTGATGGCATTGATAACGTTGCTGAAATAACCTGTGAATCGCGCGAAGGGCTTGCCCGCGCTGTTGTTGAAATGGTTGAAGGCAGCAATCTTGATCGTTTCACAACGGATATCCGCACCGAAATTGATGCGGTCACCGATTTCCCTGATCAGGCCGAAGACCCGGTGGTTAAACAACTGGGGCGAACTGACTTCGTTGCCTCCGTCGCCTTGACGGGCGCTGCCAGTAAGCCCGATCTGAAGGCTTATGCAGAAGAGCTGAAGGATCGCATGTTGCGTTTTGGCGGCATCCCGAAAGTTAACATCAAGGGGTTTTCCGATCATCAGATACGTATCGAGCTGCCTGACGCCGTCATCCGGCAATACGGCATAAACATTTCAGATGTTGCCCTTGCCATTCAGCGCCAGAGTCTTGATCTGCCATCGGGCAGCATTCAGACGGCTGACCAGGAGGTACTGATCCGTTTTGCGGATGAGCGTAAAACACCGGATGATTTTCGAGACGTGGTCGTGGTTGCCAGCTCCGGGGGCGGTCAAATCCGATTGGGCGATATCGCGACGATCGCGGACCGTTTCGACCTTGATGAATCCAAGGTTGAATTCAATGGAAAACCAGCCGCCATTCTTGATATCACTAAAACAGAGACAGAAGACACGCTTGTGGTTATTGACGCTGTTCGCGCATTTCTTGACAGCGAACGTCTGACAGCACCACCGGGTATTGAGGCTGTCGTCACGAACGATATCTCAACCATTGTACGCGATCGTCTTCGCCTGTTGTTGCGGAATGGTGGGCAGGGACTTGTGCTGGTGATGCTGGTGCTGTGGCTATTCTTCGGGTTTCGATATGCGTTCTGGGTTGCCGCTGGTCTGCCGGTTTCGTTTCTGGGCGCAATCGGGTTGATGGTGGTGACTGGATATACAATCAACATGCTGACCATGGTCGGATTGTTGATTGTAATCGGGCTTCTGATGGATGATGCCATTGTAATTGCTGAAAACATCGCTGCAAAACGCCAAAAGGGAAAGTCCCCGCTTGAGGCTACGGTCGAAGGGGCAAAACAAGTCCTGCCAAGTGTATTTGCCTCCTTTGCGACAACGACCTGCATATTCGGATCCCTTGCTTTTCTAAAGGGTGATATCGGTCAAATTTTGCGCGTGGTGCCGATTATTATGCTGTTTGTGCTTGTTGTTTCGTTGGTTGAAGCGTTCCTGATCTTGCCACATCATCTCGGCCATGCGCTCAGTAAAATTCCGGACGAACCCGCACCCATTCAAAAAGCAGTTGATCGTGGTGTTGCCTGGGCCCGCGATCATATTGTTCTTCCCGTCGCGACCGCTGCGGTTCAGTGGCGTTATCTGACCGCAGGCATCGCGGTTGGCCTGATGCTTTTATCGATCAGTGCCATCGCTGGCGGATTAGTAAAGTTTTCTGCTTTCCCCGAGCTTGATGGCAATGTCATGGAAGCCCGGATCTTATTGCCGCAGGGCACACCACTGAAACGTACCGAACAGGTGGTGGAGCGGATCAATACAGCCCTTGGGCGGGTTAATGAAAAGCTTAAACCTGAGCAACCGGATGGTCAGGATCTGATCCAGAAGGTGGCGACAAAGTTCAGCGAAAACTCGAGCGCCAATGAAACCGGGCCGCATGTTGCGACAATCACGGCTGACCTGCTGGATTCCGAAAGCAGAAACAGCCGTATTGATGACGTTATCTCTTTATGGCGCAGTGAAAGCGGTGAAATAGCTGATGTCATATCCGTCAAGTTTACCGAGTCCCAGATTGGTCCGGCTGGCCTCGCCTTTGACATCCGCCTCACAGGGAACAAACTGGCCGACCTCAAGGCGGCTGCTATAGAGCTTACGGACTGGCTTGGCGGGTATAAAGGTACATCCAATCTGACAGACGATCTCAGGCCTGGTAAACCGGAATTGCGAATCAGACTGAAGGATGGAGCATCGACGCTGGGTGTTGATGCCCGCCAGATTGCAGATCAACTACGCGCAGCCTTTTTTGGAACGACCGTCAGTGAAATTCAGCGCGGTGCGGAATCCTATGAAATTGATGTCAGGATTGATCCGGCGAACAAAGACAGTTTGCAGGATGTCGACAACTTCACCATTTCACAATCCGACGGCAGCCTGATTCCGTTAACGGCCATTGCAGATATCGAAACCGGGCGGGGGTATTCGCGCATCAACCGGGTCAATGGCCAGCGCACGGTGACCGTGCAGGGGGATGTCGACGTTGCAGTCGCCAATGCCAACGAAATATTGAAGGATACCGGCAAGGTGTTTTTCCCTGAACTGGCGAAGCGTTACCCCGATGTCGTGGTGACATTGCAAGGCCAGAACAAGGAAGCCCATAAAACGCAAAAATCGATGCTGGGCGGCTTTATACTGGGCCTGATCGGCGTCTATCTGTTGCTGAGTTTTCAGTTCCAGAGTTACATTGAACCGTTGATCGTGATGATCATCATACCGTTTGCTCTGATTGGTGCTATTACCGGACATATTCTGCTCGGACTCGATTTCACCATGCCAAGTATGCTGGGCTTCGTCGCGCTGGCGGGCGTAGTGGTTAATGATTCCATTCTGCTGGTCAATTTCATCAAGCATCATCATGGGGAAACAAAATCTGTGGCAGAGGCCTCACCACGTGCCAGCTGCGCGCGCTTTCGTGCCATTCTGCTAACGTCGCTGACGACGATTGTCGGTCTTTTGCCATTGTTGTCGGAAACCAGTTTGCAGGCGCAAATCCTTATCCCGCTGGTCACTAGTCTGGCGTTCGGGTTAATGGCGACTACTGTTTTGGTGCTTTTTCTGGTGCCCGCGATCTATTCAATTCTTGATGATTATGGTTTGGCCAATATTGATTAACTGATCCGTTTAATCTGCGAAAATTGCGTTGCCCAGACTGCTCCTGTCCCACAATATATTGTTAACGGTTTTATATTGGAGAAAGCAATTTGAGCCCGCTCTCATTAAGTCTGGCCTGTTGGGATTATGATCGCTGTCGCGCCATTTTGGATGGCACGGTTGGCATCCCTGGCGTTGATCTCAAAACGACCACGGCGCCGCCTGGAGCGCTGTTTCCGCTGGCTGTGACCGATGCGCCATATGACATTACGGAAATGTCATCGAGCAGTTATCTGATGCAGTTGGCGAGCGGGGAAAGTGCCTATCTTGCGATACCGGTGTTCGTATCACGCGCGTTTCGTCATGATGGAGTGTATGTGCGAACGGATCGCGGGATTGAGCAGCCCAAGGATCTGGAAGGACGGGTTGTTGGCGTTCCTGAATACCAGATGACCATGGCCTTATGGGCGCGTGGCCTGTTGTCGGATGAATACGCGGTAGATTTCAGGACTTTCAAATACCGCACCGGCGGCACGAACAAGACAGGGCGGATAGAGCGCTTGCCACTTAAATTGCCGGAAAATATTGATATCCAGCCCATCGACGAGCAGCGGACCTTGAACGAACTGTTACTGGATGGCGAACTCGATGCGATTATCGCACCCGAACCGCCATTGGCGTTTCAGCAGGGTAACCCGATCATCGCCCGCCTTATCGATGACCCGTCATCGGCAGAGCGGGCATATTACGCCAAGACTGGCCTGTTCCCGATTATGCATATGATCGGTATACGAAAAACCCTGATTGAAGCGCATCCGGGGCTCGCATCTGACTTGCACCGGGCCTTTGTCGAGGCCCGCAGGCTAACCATGGATGACCTGAGGGCTACAGCAGTTGCGTCGGCCAATCGAATGCATTTACCGTGGTTTTCCGCCGAATGGGAAGCAACTGTTTCCCTAATGGGGGCTGAGTTCTGGCCCTATGGGGTGGCTGAGAACAGAAAAGACCTGCAAACGTTGTGTCGTTACTCCCATGAGCAGTATCTGACGCCCAGATGCCTGGATGTTAAGGAATTATTTGCACCTGAGGCGCTTGAATTAGGTGGAATATGAAATTTTGGCGAAAAGTAGTATAATTTCGCACCCAATAGGGGTTTCATCGCAGGTTTTAGCGCCCATATTATTATGGTCTGTGACAATGCAGCAGATGAAGTCTGTATCAGGAGAAGAAACGGAAAGATGACTGGTCAGGGAAATAATCCAAATTCGCCAATGGGGCCCGACGACGATGACGGCACCGGCACTGGTCTGGCAGTCAAACCGCGTACCCGCACCAAAAAGCCGGCAATGTATAAGGTTTTGATGCTGAATGATGATTACACGCCAATGGAATTTGTCGTTGATGTGCTTGAGGCAGTTTTCTCGAAAGGCCACGATGAGGCCATGAAGATTATGCTTCACGTTCATCAACGTGGTGTCGGCGTTTGCGGCGTCTTTACTTATGAAATCGCAGAAACCAAGGTTACCCAGGTAATGGACCTGGCTCGACAGGAACAGCACCCCTTGCAGTGCACAATTGAAAAAGACAGTAGCGGAGATGAAGGTGAATAAATATGTTATCTCGTAATCTGGAACAAACGCTTCATCGTGCACTTGCCCACGCTTCCGAGCGTAGTCACGAATATGCAACGCTGGAACATCTTCTGTTGTCCCTGGTTCAGGATCAGGACTCGGTTGCTGTGCTCCGCGCTTGTGGTATTAATGTCGAGGTTCTTGAAGACGAACTTCGCGAATTTCTGGATGGCGAACTGGAAGACATCAGCGTCGCCAACTTCAAAGAGCCGAAGCCAACCGCCGGGTTCCAGCGCGTTATCCAGCGCGCTGTTATTCATGTGCAAAGCTCGGGCCGCGAAGAGGTCACGGGCGCCAACGTTCTGGTTGCGTTGTTTTCCGAGCGCGAATCACATGCTGTTTATTTCCTTCAGTTGCAGGAAATGACCCGTCTTGATGCAGTGAACTATATCTCGCATGGCATCGCCAAGGTCGCCGGAAAAAGTGAAAATCGCACGACCCATGGCGCGGACGAGGACGCGGCCAGCGAAAGTGTTGTCGCGTCCGGTGAAACCGCACTTCAAACCTACTGCGTTAACCTGAATCAGAAAGCCAAAGATGGTCGTATTGATCCGTTGATCGGGCGCGAAATGGAAGTTGACCGAACGATTCAGATTTTGTGCCGCCGCAACAAGAACAACCCGCTCTATGTCGGTGATCCGGGTGTTGGTAAAACCGCAATCGCAGAAGGATTGGCGAAACGCATTGTTGATGCGGATGTCCCGGAAGTTCTCGAAAACGCCACAATTTTTGCACTCGACATGGGCGCTTTGCTGGCGGGCACGCGTTACCGTGGCGATTTCGAAGAGCGCCTGAAAAATGTCATGACGGAGCTTGAGTCCACCGACGGGGCCATTCTGTTCATTGATGAAATTCATACCGTAATCGGCGCGGGTGCGACCAGTGGCGGCTCGATGGATGCCTCGAACATTCTGAAGCCGTCGCTGCAAAACGGTGGCCTTCGCTGCATGGGCTCAACTACATACAAGGAATACCGCGGGCATTTCGAAAAGGACCGCGCCCTCGTTCGCCGCTTCCAGAAAATCGATGTCTATGAGCCGAGTACGGAAGATGCCATTAAAATTCTGAAAGGCCTGAAGCCTTATTTCGAAGAGCATCATAAGGTTCGCTACACCAACGAGTCTCTGCGCACAGCCGTTGAACTGTCCGCGCGCTATATCAATGACCGGAAATTGCCGGACAAGGCGATCGATGTGATTGATGAGGTCGGGGCGTCCCGGATGCTGTTACCGGAAAACAAGCGACGGAAAACTGTAACTGTCAAAGATGTCGAAGCAATTGTCGCCATGATCGCACGCATTCCGCCAAAGACTGTTTCGAGTGACGACCGGGCTGCGCTCAAAACACTAGAGCGGGATTTGAAAACCGTTGTCTTCGGGCAGGACAAAGCCATCGAAGATGTCGCCAGCGCCATCAAACTTTCCCGAGCTGGGTTGCGTGATCTGGAAAAACCCATCGGGTCATACCTGTTCTCCGGCCCGACCGGTGTTGGCAAAACCGAGGTCGCCAAGCAACTGGCCCAGATCATGGGCATTGAACTGGTGCGCTTTGACATGTCTGAATATATGGAACGCCATTCCGTATCGCGTTTGATTGGCGCGCCTCCGGGTTACGTTGGGTTTGATCAGGGCGGCTTGTTGACGGACGCTATAGATCAGCAACCTCATGCCGTTTTGCTGCTGGATGAAATCGAGAAGGCGCACCCGGACTTGTTCAATATTCTTTTGCAGGTGATGGATCACGGGAAGCTGACCGACAACAACGGCAAGAGCGTTGATTTCAGAAACGTCATTATCATCATGACGACCAATGCGGGCGCGTTTGAAATGGCGAAGGCGGCCATCGGGTTTGAGCGTGAAGAGCGTATCGGCGACGATATGGAAGCCATTGAGAAAATGTTCACGCCGGAGTTCCGCAATCGGCTGGATGCGATCATTCCGTTCGCGGCCCTGCCGCCGGAAGTCGTCGCCCGTGTTGTTGATAAATTCGTGATCGAGCTTGAATTGCAGCTGGATGATCGCAATGTGGTCATCGAATTGACTGACAGTGCGCGCGAATGGCTGGCACGAAAGGGTTACGACAAGAGCTTCGGCGCCCGTCCGCTCGCCAGGGTCATTCAGGAACACATCAAAAAGCCGTTGGCCGAAGAACTGCTGTTCGGGCAACTGGCAAAAGGCGGTGTGGTCGTCGTGAAGGTCGAGAAGGGCAAGGTCGTTTTCGAATACCCGACGGATACCTCTGTTCCAGCAAAACGAAAAAAAGGGAAAGTCCCCGCACTGGTCAAGTAACCAGAACCGTTTGATGAAAGCTTGAAGATGTCCAACGGTTTCCTTGCCGGTGTGCGTGTAATCGATCTGTCACAGTTTCTGCCGGGGCCGTTCGCAACACAGATGCTGGCGGACATGGGCGCAGATGTCTTGAAGGTCGAGCCGCCCAAGGGCGATCCGATGCGTGATCTAAACCCCATCACCAATGAACGCGGTGCCGCTCCCTTTCACGGCGTCATCAATGCCGGCAAGCGGGTCGTGCGCATTGATCTGAAAACACCTGATGGGAAAGGGGCGTTAGAGAAACTGATTTGCCAAACTGATGTTCTGCTCGAGTCTTATCGCCCGGGGGTTCTGGAACGTCTTGGATTTGGTGTCGAACGTCTGAAAGAATTAAACCCCGTTCTTGTCCACTGTGCGCTATCGGGTTATGGGCAAATGGGTCCACTCCGTTTGGCCTCCGGGCACGACATGAATTACGTCGCGATGACCGGTGGACTAGATGTGACCGGTCCGGGCGCAAAGCCGCTCGCCGCATTTCCGCAAGTTGCCGATTACGGCGGCGCGCTGCAAGCGGTCATCGCTATTCAGGGTGCTTTGTTCAACCGCACGCGAACCGGGAAGGGTGCCTTTCTGGATGTTGCCATGGCCGATGCCATTCTTGCCTGGCAGGCCTGTGCAATGACCCAGGCGGAACTGGCAAAGCAGGGCGCGGGCAAACCGCCAACGCGTGCCCAAGACCTGTTGACCGGCGGGGCCGCGTGCTATCAGACTTATGAGACGGCGGACGGGAAGTTCATTTCCCTCGGCGCAATCGAAGAAGTATTCTGGCAAAATTTCTGTCAGGCAGTTGAGCGATCAGACTGGGCGCCCCGGCAACTGGAACCCCTACCGCAAACGGATTTGATTGATGACGTCGCGTTGCTCATTCGCCAGCATCCGCGCCATCACTGGGATACGCTATTGAGTGCGACGGACTGCTGTTATCACCCCGTACTGGAATATGGAGAGGTCGCTGATTGGCCGCAGGTCACCCAACGGCAACTGGTGGATGGTGGCCGCGATGGAAAACCGTTTGAGAGCATTCGCTTTCCGGTCTGGACCGATGGGAAGCCGCCACCAAAACGCGAGCCCGTGTCCGAAGTTGAACTGGATGAAGCAATAGCGGCCTGGGCTAACTAGGACAGGCAACTTCCCCGACAAGTGCGACCCGTGCTGCCCCTTTGGATTTGACGGCGACAACGGCTTGCGGGTATAGCTTGTACGCCTGTTGCCCTAGGGAGTGCCCGGAAATGTTCATGCGATTGATGGCAACGCCACGACACGACTTACATGAATTAACCAGAACCACATTCCCGCTGGAACTCTGCTTGAGCTGAACACACTGTTTCACGGATTTTGCCTGCTGGGATTGCTGAGGATTGGCCAGAGCATTGGCTTCCCCTTTGCACGGTGTATCACTGGTGATGCGGGTCCGCCCGGGGCCACGAAACGGTACTGGAAATTTTGAGCGCGGGGCAAGGCTAAACTGGCGGCGGACGGGAAGAGCATTGCCGGCGCGCTGGCGCATAAGTCCAACCACGCGGCACGTGTTACATGTGTTGAACAACGTCTCAATATTGCCCTGACGTGTCATGCGTGTGCAACTGGCGGCGTCGGCGGGTATCGCAAGCATCAGCACCAAAACGGCCGCGACTGCCAACAAAGCATATTTCATATCCGTCTCCATCAACCCCGATCAGGATAGAGGGTAAAGGTTAACGGAGAGTCACCTGAAAGGATCAATCCCGAGCATTTCATTCGCGCCGTTTCGCATTTATATCCGGTTTTGTTGGGAAGTGCCTCGCGAGGTACCCGCGTGTAATCCCGGACATGGATTGCATACGCTCATGACGCCGAATGAGGCCGGAAACGGAAAACCGGTTATCGTCAGAAGAATTTATTGCTGGCCATAAAGTTTCATTCTTGACGTGAATGCCTGTCTTGTGGGCGAACAGATTTAACGGTCCCGGCGATAATAAATCGGATCCGGAACTGTTTTCCAAATGCCCCTTATTATCAAAGAAAGCGATATTCGTTCCAACGATCGAATGGCTGACCTCATGAGCAATTGTCGAACCGATCTGTCGTCCGAACACGTTAACCGCCAGTGCTTCATAATCTGCCTTGGTAGTCGGGTTAGATTCGGATTGATAGGCCGCTACAAGTTGAGACGTCAGCCGCTGTCCTTGTGAGGGCAGTGCGGCACCTGCTACGTCCAAATTTGCACGTGGCCAGACGTAAATCCGCTCGTTGTTTCGATAGGTGCGGATCATATCGGCAGAATCTTTCAGCGCATCCTCAAGGGCATGTTCGGCTGATACGACGCCGCGCGTTTCTCCGGTTAGTGTTCGGGGGTTGACGGTTGAATCATTTGGATGGGTGTTGTCGTCAAACCAGTCGAGTAGAGCAACATGGGTTACCAGTGTTTTCGCGGCTAACGATCCGGCGGATGGGAAATCGGTGGTTACAAATTGATCCGGCAAGGTCTCCGGTTTCGACAGTATTCCCCATACGACCCGGACATTGGCCGGTTTGAGTAAATGATCCGCCGTTGCCTTCGCTTCTTCAAGAATCTGTTTCCTGAGATGGTCCAGTTGGACAAAGCTGAGGAAACTCGTGAACGTTCCCATTTTGTTGATTATGGTCTGATCAAACCCCGGATCATCTACATATGTAGGAAACTGTTCGCTGACGAGGACGTATTGGGGGACCGATACGGCCATGGTGGCTGTGGCTAACGGGGATTTTGAAACCTCGCTGCAGGGCTCTTTCTGGGCCTTAACGGTGATTTTGGCAATGCCGGGTTTCAGCGGTTTGGCTGGAAGGCCCTTGCTGGTGTGCGTGCCGATCAGAACGGTAAATTCGGGTTCGACATCAAAACACAAATTGTAACTGGTAATACCAGCGAAATTCTCAAGATTGATATCTAATAGGGTTCCCCCGTTCTTTAGCGCGCCACTACGCTTTAGTTCTGGAATGTCCCTGTCGTCAGGGAAAAAGGCCCTGATGTCGAAATCGTTTGCTGACAGATCAATTGTTGGTGTGACCACAGGTGTTTCGCTGACTATTCGCCCGCTGCCACTGGGCTCAACAGGGCGGGCGTCGATGTCGGTGGTTTCTCCGTTTCCGGTCGTATACGAGACTGCGGCTCCGTGCTCTCCTGCCTTATCGACCAGTCCACTAACCCCGCTGGTTCCCATTTCCTGTTGTGATCCGCTGGTACCTTTCAATATTCCCTCACGGAACTGCTGGGCCTTTTCCGGTGTGATTTGGCCTTCCGCTTCGGCATCGTTGATACGTTTCAAAGAACGGTCGGCGTTGCGGTTTGTCATGTTTTGGAGTTGTAGATCCTTGGCCATCTGGGCCATGGCGACAGCGGTGTCCTGGGTTTTTTCCAGAGCCCGGATGGCGTTTAACTGGTTCTGGGTCAGTCCGGTGACATCGCGGAATGGGCCCATACCGGCCAGGAGTTGCATGGCACCTGACAGGCCTTGCGGGTCTGGTGCCGCAGGGGCCTGCTGCATGTTGATGATGGGGCTCGAGAAATCAGCCGCCGTAAGATCGCCGGGGTCGGCGCGACGGCTTCCTGTACTGACGGGTTGAATCTCCGTCGGCTCGTCGGGGCAAGGGCTTTCCTCCCAGCGCCAGAAACGGGTATCGTCGATCTCTTCGCAGGAATTGCATTTGCCCAAGACGGCCTCAGCGTAGACACCACCCTGTGGAAGCGAGACGTTAATCGCGGCGGGCGGCTCGTAACCTTCATAGAGATCAAGCAAGGTGGTGCCGTCAGCGGCGCTCCATTTAATTTCCGGATCGAGGTTAAGTCCGGCAACAACCGGCATGACCAGAGTGTTCCCGACCACGGCAACGATGCGGTTTTCGACGACGGAAGCGAGGCTGCGCTGGCCGTCTGGTGACAGAAAACCATCAAGCAGCATATATCGCCGCGCCGGGTCCATACCTAACCAGGCAGCACGGTGGTAGAACTCGACATTGGCATTCAGGTGAGACAGTAACCGGCTGGCCAGTTCGAGATCTTTCTCCCGGGGATTACGACGCTCACGATCATCAAGTGGGGTTCGCAGGTAAACGTCGTCGCTGCCACTTAGATCATTGTCAACACTGCCCTTGAACAGTCGGTGATCCATGTGTTGGGTGTGGTAGCGAATATCGGCCCGACGAACCACGGCCCGTGAGCCATCGGGCAGCTCGACACCGGTCTTGATTCGCAGCGCGCTGACAACGGCCCGCGAGGATCGTATGTCGTCAGGCATGTAGCTGAGCCGTACGCGGTGGAGTTGCCCGGGTTTGTAGCGCGTCACCAAAGTCGGGTCCAGACTGAGGCTTTCTGTCCCGGTTGTCGATTTGATGATGGACGCCTCAAATTGATCGACGTATTCGGCTGCCATCTTCGGTGCTATTTCAGTATTGAAAATATCGACAATTTTTTTGTGCGAAGTCACCCCTTCAAGCAGCGTCAGCCAAAATGTCGCGTAGGCGTTATAGGCGGCAGTGACGGTCTTCCAGAAGGTCTTCCACGGTCCATCTTCGTCTTCGCTGGGTTCCGGTGGTGGAACAATGGCCAGTTCGATCCACAGATCACCCTCAATGAAATCGATCTCTTCGTCGGCATAGCGTTTTGTAGGGAAATCGCTGCCCTCCCAGTTGTCGTCAATGCGTTGCGCGGCGTCGAAACCTGCCCGAAGCCGGCGATCACTGATCATTGGGCTTAGAACGTCGCGCCAGCGCAGGGCCTTGTGGATGTCGAAGGTGGACAGAGTCATCGGTATAAACAGGCATTCCCGGACATATTCCAGATTATGTTCAACCCGGTAGTGTTTAAGGACCTCGAAGTATTCCATGGTCAGGGCGTGGCAGTGATTGTGGTTGGTTATAACCTCAGTCTCGACGCGAACCTGTTCGTCCTGGCTGACGGTTTGCACGACCGTAGCGCGCTGCCCGCGCACCGACGAAGCAGCTTGCATGATGGCATCGCGCAAGCTCTGCATGGATTGGCCGGCCAGTTCTCTAGACCCTTCCTGATGGGCGACAGACCCTGAAACACCAAGTCCCTGAGCGGCACCGCCAGCGCCTGAAAACATTCCGTAGGACCCAGCTGCCCCGCCGCCACTGCCTTGGCCATAAGTTGCCGCAACTGACGCGCCATTTAGCACCTCATTGACCGCCATCCCGATGGTCTCGTGGATGGCACGGTTCCGATCCAGGCTGGCCTCCAGGCTGTCTTCCGCCTGTCGTGCCTCGCTTCGTTCGGCCTCGTCGCGCCGCCGCCAATCGATCACTGCGATACGTTTTTTCTGGCACGGTGCGAGGGGCAAGCTATACAGCAGATCACCCATGGAATAGCCGTCAGCGAACCAGGTCTGTTTGAAGTTTACAAGATGGCCATGGGCGACGGTGGCCGCCTGGTAGATCGTCGGCAAGTGATCCCAGTCGATGGCATTTTCAGCCGAAATTGCGTCGCGGCCGCTTCCTTGCGTGGTCGCAGCGTGGACCATCTGTTCGAATTTAACAGTGGCGCTTGCGCGTTTGGCCTCGAATAGCCGTTTTGCCGACAGGGGTTTGCCACTGCTCAACAGGTTGCGGAGAATGCCAACATCGTATTCAGCGCTGAGAGCGGCCTTTGCATGATGTTCGGCATTGCTGTTCGCTTCTTCGGCGCGCTCTTCGGGCGGTTGGCCCGCTCTCATCAAAATTTGGTTCCCACCTGCTTTCCAGTCATCGAAACCATCAATCAAAACTTTTTCCCAGGCTGGGTGGTCAAGGACAACATTGGTATTGATAGTTGTGCCGCGGATTTCTGGGTCAGACGTACGGACGATATGAAAGAACCGAAACTCTTCTACTGAGCGATCCGGTTTGGAAAAATCTACGCAGCGGCTACCGCCGATGTCGTCGGCGTAGGTTTCCGGGCTATTAGCTTGGTCTTCTGCACTCGTTCCTCGAGGCACATCGACATCAGGGTCGGTGTTGGGAACATCTGCCGCCGCTGTGCTCATGGCAAATATGAGGCGTTCGGGAAAGGCCCCTTTGTTGAGGACAACGGGAATTTTTGGAGCAGCATCTCCGCCGCCTACCAGTCCATAAGCTTCCAGAAAATGGCCGCGAGGATAGTCGGCCGTAAAGTACCCAGCACCGTCGGCGCAAGTCGCAAGGACAACACGAAATGCGTCCTCTGCGGTGTCCGTGTCGCGGGCCCAAACGATGATGGGAACCCCCGGAACACCTTTTCCGACGACGTCCATGACGCGGCCCGGCAGGCGGCGGATGCGATAGCCCGGTTTTCTGTCCTCTGGTGTAATCCGTCTCGGTTTAGCTGGATCAACCGTACGCTTGATGGTTGGTGGCGGGGTTTTACGATCAATAACTTCGTGATGTAAGAGGGCACCGTTCGGTGCAGATACAGTGAACGAGAACGGTCCTCGGAGTTTCTTGTCGCCGGGAACTTCAAATTCGAAACGACCGTCGGCAGCAATGGCAACAGTGCTGGTGGCGGGCTGCCAAAGTGGCGCGCCGTCCTCTCCGGGTGTCGTTCCGGAGAACGGTTTCTGGTATTCAAAATGAGCATGGTGGCCAACGTAGGTGTCGTCGCCTATGCTAGGTACAACTTGGCCTTTGATAGTTGCCATGTTTCCCCCCTGAGCACCGTCGATTTAGACGGTTAAGATAGTATAGCGCGTATTTGTTTATTTTGTTCTATTATTTATTCTAACTAAAATTACACTGAGCACATCGTTGCCCGATACCACAAGATACGGGAGCTCGCTTCGTGCTTTATTGATGCTGCCATCCGTTGATTTATAAGATCAAATAATGCCGGCGTGATTTTTCATTTCTTGGTCGATTGCTGGAGAACATTTTTTGAAAGTTAAAATCCTTTCGCTGGACGAACTTCCTGCGGGGCTTAGCTCTGCATTGGCCTATTGGCGAGAGTTAGGAGGGGACAAGCTTCAGTGTTCCTGGAAGACCTTTGATTTGATGAAGATCCCTTCGTCTCTCTTGCCAACAACGATGGTGATAGACGTGGGCGTGGATATGGATGCCAATCGTTATCGGTATTGGGGCTCTGTCATGACAAGGTTGCATGGCCGCGATATGACCAATCTATGCCCATATGATATTCCACCTGAGAAATTGGCTGAAAGAATTCGCCAGGACCACGCCATGATGCTTCGAGAGAAGAAGGCTTATGCCAGGATTTATGGCTTCGAGAGGCATGGCGGATTTGAGCATTTTCATTCGGTTTTGGCCTTACCTCTTTCAGACGATGCCGAAAATGTACATCAGATCGCGGTGGTTATCGAATTGACTGCCAAGGGGAGCAACCAACTGAGGGATAGGCCAAACGACGGCGCCGCTTTTGCATAATGTTCGTTTTTCGCTAAGCGCTTTCTCAGCTAGCTCCTGCCGAAAACATCACCCCTAGGTTCCAAGAGATAGGGAAGCTCGCTGCGGGCATTGTTGATCAGGCCCAAGTCCAGTTCTGCGATAAGAAGAGTTTGATTTGAACCGGCGCGGGCAACATCGGTGCCATCAGGGGCGGCGATGCAACTTGATCCGCAGTATTTCCAATCGTCTTCGCTACCTGCGTGATTGGCATAGGCGATGAACAGGCTGTTTTCGAATGCACGGGTCGGGATCAGGCGGTGCGCGAGATGTTCGTATTGTTCGCGTAAAGCTGTCGGTACGCAAACCAGTTCGGCACCTGAGTTTCGACACGCCCGGACGGCTTCCATAAACTCCACATCACAACAGATGAGCACGGCAATTTTCGCTCCGGCGATTTCGACAACGGTCATTTCATTGCCGGTTGTGAAAAACCGATTTTCGTAATCACCCGCGAGATGGAGCTTGCGGTAGTTCCCGATGGGATTGCCATCCCGATCGATGATGCGTGCGCTGTTGTAAAGTGTTTCGCCGTCTTTTTCCGGGTAGCCGTAAATCAGGGCGATGCCCTGGCGTTTGGCGATCTCACAGGCGCTCATGCAAAATGGCCCATCAAGGGCTTGGGCAAGGCCGGGCAGTTGATCGCCGACGTTATAGCCGCTCAAGAACAGTTCCGGGCAGAGCAGCAGGTCTGCTCCTTGCCCCGCCGCGTTTGTTGCCGCTGTTTCAAGTTGCTCCAAATGAAAATCGGTGTCGCCGGGCCGGCCTGAACTTTGCAGGACCGCGAGTTTCAATGATCGTTCAGACAATGGTCAATTCACGGCGCATGTTGGTGAGGTATTCGAAGCCGTTTTCGGTAACGACAATCGAGTCACCGATCCTCGCCCCATACTCACCTGCAATCGTGATCCCGCCATCGACGGCAAAGGTCATACCGGCCTGCAACGGGGTTCTGTCGCCGCGCTTGAGCTGTGGTTCTTCAAGGAACGAATAGCCGATGCCCCGACCAGTCCGATAGGCGTTGCCGAGACCAGCCGACAGGTAAACCTCTTCCGCCGCTGTGTTAATGTCTTCGGCGATGGCACCGGGGCGAACTTCGGCGAGCGCGGTCTGCTGGGCCTTGACGGAGGTTTCGTAAAGCCGCGCTTGTTGATCCGAAACGGAACCGACAAAAAATTCGCGGTCAAATCCAAGCTTGAATTGCTTGAAGTTGGCAATGCCGCAGAAACACAAGTAGACCGGGTCACCTTTCTCAAACCGCTTGGTGGTCGAGCGTCCATGGACAAGGCAGGTATGACGCCCGGACTGCATGACTTGCAGATTGTAGATTGTGGGGGACACGAGGTAGCTGTCTTTGTCATCTTTCAGAAATTCGGCAGCTTTGCGGGTCCCCGCGGCGATCACGGCTAGTGCCACTTCGTATTCGGGCTCACCCTCGGCAATAGCATCGCGTCCGCCTTCGCCCATGGCAACGGCAACCTGACCGGCCTGGCGCATTGTGGCGATTTCCGATGCGGATTTGATCATCCGGATTTCGGATATGATCCTGGTCTGGTCGGTAATATTACCCCGCCCGGTAACCTCGGCCAACGCGTCCAAGACCCGGGGATGGGTTTTGTCATACTCGACCGCGACAGATTTCGCACCCTGCTTTTTCAGAATATCATCCAGCGGTCCGACCCATTCGCGCTCCACGCCATCGGACCATTCACGAACGTCGGAAACCCAGGTCATGGTGCGTACCATTTCCGCTTCCATGGCGGGCGTGATCACGGATGGCGCGCCCTCACGTGGCACGACCACTATGGTAGCACGGCCAAACTCCATGCCGAGATAGCCCCAGACATGGGCGAAGAAATAGATCGAGTCCGCATCATTGATGACAAAGGCATCTATCCCCTGATCGGCCATATGCGATTGCAGCTCATTTATTCGGTTTTGTGACATTTCTGGACGTTCCCAAGTTTATATTGGGGCGAGTTTGCCTGAGCCAGAATGTCGGGGCAACAGATTAAACAGAGGCCGTATAAGGCGGGGCAGGGAAGTATTCGATGCCTTTCTGAATGGCGCGGGCGAAGTCTTCATCAAACAATACGCCTAGCATCCAAAGCGACATGTCGATGCCGGCGGAAACACCCGCTGAAGTCACCAAATTTCCGTCCCGAACAAAACGAACATCATCGAGAACTGTAATTTCCCCACGTCCGCGGAGCGTCTCAACGAAGTTCCAGTGGGTCGTTACCCGTTTGCCTTTTGCGGGCCCGGCTTCGTGCAGAAGAAGGGATCCCGTGCATACACTGGTGACCCAGTCACAATCAGGCGCGACTTTTGCGATCCAGTCTATCAAGTCCGGGTTATCAACTTCGCGCCGCGTCCCCTGGCCACCAGGAACGAGAATAATATCAAGTTTTGGTGCGGTCTCGAAACTGTAATCCGGGATCACGCGCAGGCCCTTGGCGCAGGTTACGGTTTCACCGGATTGGGAAATTGTCATGACTCTGCAATCATCTTTTGTTTTGAAGGCGTAGGAATAGACTTCCCAGGGGCCGACGAAATCCAGTTCCTCCACATCATCAAAAATCAGAATACCGACGCTCAGACTCATGGGTTTTCCTTTGTGGTTAAAGCTTAGTCATTGCTGGCATCACGGAACGGGGAATTGTTTCCAAGGCCTGTGATTTCAGCCTGAATAGCACGACGTTCATGCCTGAGGAAGTCGTCAATCGCGTCCTTAAGGCCCGGGTCTGCGATCCAGTGAGCCGAGTAGGTTTCGGTGGGCATGTAACCGCGTTGCAGCTTGTGCGGGCCCTGTGCCCCCGCTTCGACTCGCTGGAGGCCATGTGCGATGGCATAGTCAATCGCCTGATAATAACATGCCTCAAAATGTAAAAATTTATGGGAAGCAAGCGAACCCCAATTGCGGCCATAGAGGGTATGATCATCTTTAAGGTTAAGGGCGCCCGCAACCAGGTGTCCGCCGTCTTCAACGATGATCAGGACGACCTGCTCGCCCAGTCGCTTGCCCAGCAGCGAGAAGAATTCCCGATTGAGATAACTCTGCCCCCATTTCTTATCGGATGTCGCCAGATAAAACTGATAAAACGCGTCCCAGTGGCGTTCTTCAATTTCATCCCCGGAAAGAGCCTGTATCGCCAGTTCTTTTTTGGCAACGGCATCGCGTTCCTTGCGGATTGCTTTTCGTTTTCTGGATGTCAGGTCGCCCAGAAAATCATTGAAGGTTTCATAGCCTCTGTTTTCCCAGTGAAACTGTTGTCCGACACGTTGCAAAAGGCCAATGGAACCCAGGTCACGCCACTCAGTTTTCGTGGCAAAGGTAATGTGGAGCGACGAGACCTTCAATTGTTCTGCCAGCTGGACCATGCCAGCCGCCAGAGTGCGGCGAAGTTCGGTCTTCTGTTCATCGCTCAGGTCAGTGCGGGTCAGAAACCGTGCGCCAGTAACCGGCGTGAAAGGGATCGCGCATTGCAGCTTGGGGTAATAGCGCCCACCAGCACGTTCATAGGCATCTGCCCAGCCCCAGTCGAAGACGTATTCGCCGTAGGAATGGTTCTTCAGGTAAAGCGGAGCAGCGGCCAGCAATCCACCCGCCGGGTCTTCGATGATCAGGTGCTGCGCCATCCAGCCCGAATCAGTTGATGCCGAGCCACTGTCTTCCAGTGCACTCAGAAATGAATGTCTGGCAAACGGGTGTTGATGTTCAACGCAGGCGTCCCAGTCTACAGCGGGGACGTCTTGCAGAGAAGGAATAACCTTGATGATGAGTGCTTCGCGTCCGTCAGGCATATGTTTGAAATGGCGCTTTCGGGTTGTTGTTACAAGGAAAAATGCGCCGGCCCATATAGCTGCGTAAGCTGAAAAAGGACATCAGATCAGATGAGAAATTGGCTCCCTTTCTGAGGATCGTACCGTCGGCAGGAAGCATTACTTTTGTGTCTTCCTGAATGTCATCGGCCGCAATCAGGAAATTTCGAAAACCCCATCAACTTCAACCGCGATCCCCAAGGGCAGCGAAGGCGCGCCAACTGCGAAACGGGCATGAGCGCCGATATCAGCGCCAAATACTTCAACCATCAGGTCCGACGCGCCATTGACGACTTTCGGCTGGTCAGTGAAGTCTGGCGTCGAGTTCACGAACCCGCCCAGTTTAACAACCTTCTTAACCCGGTCCAGATCACCATCACACGCGATGCGAAGTTGTGTCAGCAGGTTAAGCGCACAAATGCGCGCCGCCTGATATCCTTCATCTACACCAAACTCATCACCAAGGCGTCCGACGTATTGAAGTTCCCCATCCCACATTGTGATTTGTCCGGAAAGGAAAACCAGATTCCCGCTAACGACAAAGGGAATATAATTTGCAGCCGGTGCCGCAGGGGTCGGTAATTCGATACCCATTTCTGAAAGCCGTGCGTCAATCAATCCTGCCATAGTGATAACCTCGTTTGCTAATGTGGGGAGTAGGGAAGCTGACTCCAAATCAGATTTTAAACCGCTGTCCTTCACGTGGTGCCAGGACTTCGGTATTGGAATTTCGCTTTGCCAGTAAATTCACAGCCGTTTCAAGTTTTGCATCAATGTCAGAATCCGTCTGATCCGGGTCGTGGTGGAAAAGATACAGGGTCTTGGTATTTGAAATATCTGCCAAATTAACGACCTTGCTGATGCACGAATGCCCCCAGCCGACTTTTGATGCGTATTCTTCATCCGTATAGGTCGTGTCGGTAACAAGGACATCAGTGTCTTTACAGAATTCGGCCAGTTTCTCCTCGTAATGGGGAGAGTGAAAGTCACTGTCTTCCTTAAACATTTCGTTGTCGGTGATGTAGCAGATTGAACGGCCGTTGTAATTGACCCGGTAACCGAGACATTTGCCGGGGTGGCTCAGCAATTTGGTCTGTACCTGAATGCCATCAGTTTCGATGGTTTCTTCTTCAAGGTCACTGAAATATACCCGTGCGGCAAACTCGACAAGAGTGATCGGGAAATAGACACCATCCATTTGCGCCGAAATAAGCTCACGCATCGATGTGTCGCCCTGATTGGCACCCAGGACCTCAAACTCGTTGCCCTGTATGTAGAGCGGTGCAAAAAATGGGATTGCATTGATATGATCCCAATGGGGGTGTGAGATGAATATCTTGGCGCTGATGCGTTTGCGCTGCTGGGTAACCAGCGAATCTCCAAGCGCCTTAATGCCACTACCACCGTCGAAAATAAAGAACTGCTGGCGCGGAAATTCCAGTGACATGCACGACGTATTGCCGCCGTATTTCAGGAAGTTTTCACCAGACGCCGGGAGGGTGCCGCGCACGCCCCAAAAGGTCATGTCGATATGATCATCAAGTATCCGCTGAACTTCATCGGCGAAGGTTTCGGTGTTGAGCGGCTTTCTGATATATCCGTCCGCGCCAAAAGAGAACGAGCGTTTCTGATCAAATTCATAGGCTTTTGCCGAAACCATGATGAATTTGGTGTGGGAAAGTTCGGGGGTTCCCGTGATTTGTTTGCAAAGCTGGAGACCATCGACTTCCGGCATCATCAGGTCACAGATCACGCAATCAGGTCGAAGTTCCTTAATCTGTTCGAACGCGGTTTTGCTATCAGTTGTGGACGTGAGGTTCTGCTGGTCGCTTTCCAGAAGCGCCGTCATGACCTTCAGGGCCAGCGGGTCGTCGTCGACGATGAAAATACTGTAGGCCTTTGGCGCCATATCTCAGGACTCTCCGCGTGGATCACATCCAACTTCTTAAAAGGTAACGGAAGTTGAGAGCTTCCCCAAAGAAGATTATAAAAAAAGTAATACGAAGAGCTTATAAGGTGTCGCGGTTTGTGTCGATAAAAGTTTGACACTATTTCAACACGTTACTTTAGGGCCATGGCAAAAAGAGGGGCGCTTGACGGAGAAAACCCCGCTTCGCGCCCCAAGTTTCCCAGGGAGGATCCGTCAAACTTTAATGATCACATCCCTCATGAGCACCCACTCGTTCCGCCACAGGTATTGCACTTGAGGCATGTTCCGTTACGTACCAGTGTGAAATTCCCGCATTCGCCACATGGATCACCTTCATAACCTTTCATGCGGGCTTCTCTTGAATGATCCATTTGGAAATCTGTCTTTTCGATAACGTTATCAGAGACGGTAAACGCTTGTGATGTTTCTGTATGGGTTACAACCTGCGCGCCAGAAGCTATAGGACCATCTGTGCCTGTCGCTTCGACTGCTTGTGTTTGTGTTTCGGAAACCCCGTTCTTTGCCCCTCTGATGACCAAAAGGTTCCGCATGTAGCCGCGACTGGCAACTTTCTGTACCACACGCATGGTATGGGACTGTGATTCTTCACTTTGAAAATCGCCTTCATCTGATCCACTGCCAATGGTATCGGGATCAAGGTCTTTTGGTTCCACATGGGCGAGGTCGTTACGCCCTAAGTATGAAACCGCCAATTCTCGGAAGATATAATCAATGATCGATGTCGCCATCTTGATGGTGTCGTTGCCGGTAACCATCCCGGAAGGTTCGAACCGTGTGAAGGTAAAGGCCTCGACATATTCTTCCAGAGGAACGCCGTATTGCAGGCCAATGGAGATGGCGATGGCAAAATTGTTCATCAAAGAGCGGAAAGCAGCGCCTTCTTTATGCATATCAATGAAAATTTCTGATAAGCGCCCATCTTCGTATTCACCGGTTCTGAGATACACCTTGTGGCCGCCAACGGTAGCTTTTTGGGTATACCCTTTGCGACGATGCGGTGGGCGGACCCTTTCGGCGATAAAGCGTTCGACAATGCGTTCTGCAACGATCTCGGCCCGAATGGCGTTCGGTGCATCGGCAATAGCGTCTTCTTCGTCCATATCCACATCGTCAATGAGTGCGGATTGCAGCGGTTGAGAGAGTTTGGAGCCATCGCGATAAAGTGCGTTAGCTTTCAATCCCAGACGCCAGGACAGCATATAAGCTTCCTTGCAGTCTTCTGTCGTTGCCGAATTTGGCATGTTGATGGTTTTCGAGATGGCACCGGAGATAAACGGCTGTGCCGCGGCCATCATGTGGATATGGCTTTCTGCTGACAGGAAGCGTTTGCCGATCCGTCCACAAGGGTTGGCGCAGTCAAATACAGGCAGATGCTTGTCTTTGATTTCCGGTCCACCTTCCAGCGTCATGGTGCCGCAAACGTAGGAATTTGCCGCTTCAATATCACCTTTCGTAAAGCCCAGATGCTCAAGCATGTTAAACGACATGTCATCCAGAGATGCCACTGGAATACCCAGCGTTTCCGTGCAGAAATCTTCGCCGAGGGTCCATTTGTTGAAAACAAACTTGATGTCGAAGGCTTCGCCAAGGGAGCTTTCGATATTGGCAATGGCTTCTTTGGTAAAGCCCTTGGCCGTCAGTTTCTGATGATCGATACCAGGCGCGTCTTTCAACGTTCCTCGACCAACCGCGTAATCAATCAACGTCGTAATTTGATCCTCAGTATAGCCCAGTTTCCGGAGCGCGGTCGGGACCATGCCGTTGATGATCTTGAAATACCCGCCACCCGCCAGTTTCTTAAACTTGACCAGCGCAAAATCAGGCTCGATACCCGTTGTGTCGCAATCCATCACCAGGCCAATGGTGCCGGTGGGAGCGACAACGGAAACCTGAGCATTCCGGTAACCTGACACTTTGCCAAGTTCCAATGCACGGTTCCAGGCGTTGGCTGCGGCCAGCGCCAGCGTTGAGTCGGGGCATTCAGCCGCGTTCAGGGGAACCGGGTTGATAGCCAGTTCCTCATACCCGGCACTTGCGCCATGGGCCGCGTTGCGGTGATTGCGAATAACGCGCAACATCGGATCGCGGTTTTCATCGAACCGTGGGAAGGCCCCAAGCTGCGCCGCCATTTCGGCGGACGTTGCGTAAGCAACACCAGTCATCAGGGCAGAGATCGAAGCACAAATGGCGCGCCCTTCTGAGGAGTCATATGCAATACCCGACGCCATCAGATAACCACCGATATTGGCATAACCAAGACCGAGGGTTCTGAACTGATAGGACAGCTCAGCAATACGCTCCGACGGGAACTGGGCCATCAGGACCGAGATTTCCAATGTGATTGTCCAGAGCTTCACAGCACTTTCGAAAGCCGGAACATCGAAAGATCCGTCTTCGTGGCGGAACTTCATCAGGTTCAGGGACGCGAGGTTACACGCCGTATCATCCAGGAACATGTACTCTGAACACGGGTTGGATGCATTGATCCGCCCACTTTCGGGACACGTGTGCCAGTCGTTGATCGTGGTGTCGAACTGCAGGCCGGGGTCCGCACAAGCCCAGGCGGAATAGCCGATATCTTCCCAGAGATCGCGGGCTTTAACGGTTTCGCATACCTCACCATCCTTGCGGCGTACCAGATTCCAGTCGCCGTCAATCAAGACCTGCTCCAGGAAATCATCAGTCACGCGAACGGTGTTGTTTGAGTTCTGTCCGGCGACGGAAAGATAGGCTTCCGAATCCCAATCTGTGTCGTAAGTCGGGAAATCAATTTCCGTGTAACCTTGGCGTGCGAACTGGATAACCCGCTGCACGTAATTTTCCGGGATCATGGATTTCCGGGTGCCCAGAATAGCTTTCTTCAGGGCCGCATTGGTTTTGGGTGAAAAACGGTCTTCGCCTTCAATTGTATTGTCGTTGCATGCGTCCATTACCTCATTCAGGTGCTTGCTTGCCAGCCTGGACCCGGCAACCAGAGCGGCAACCTTTTGCTCTTCCAGGACTTTCCAGCGAATGAACTGCCCAATATCGGGATGGTCGATATCAACGACCACCATTTTCGCCGCGCGGCGCGTTGTGCCGCCGGATTTGATGGCACCAGCCGCGCGGTCTCCAATTTTAAGGAAGCTCATCAGCCCAGATGACTTGCCGCCACCCGACAATGGCTCACCATCACCACGGATGTGAGAGAAGTTGGAGCCCGTTCCGGAACCATATTTGAACAACCGCGCTTCACGGACCCAAAGGTCCATAATGCCGCCTTCGTTAACCAGATCATCGCTGACGGACTGAATAAAGCAGGCGTGAGGCTGCGGGTGTTCGTAGGAAGATTTGGATTTGACCAGTTCACCGCTCTCGAAATCAACATAGTGATGGCCTTGTGCCGGTCCGTCGATGCCGTAAGCCCAATGCAGGCCGGTGTTGAACCATTGTGGGGAGTTGGGGGCACCAGCTTGTGCGCAAAGAATATAGCGCATTTCATCATAGTAGGCCCGCGCGTCGGATTCGGCGTCGAAATATCCGCCTTTCCAGCCCCAGTATGTCCACGTGCCAGCAAGGCGATCGAAAACGCTTTTAGCGCTAAGCTCGCCGACCATACGGTCTTCTTTAGCCAGTTTCGCAAGCGCTTTTTCATCAGGAACGCTGCGCCATAACCACGACGGAACGGAATTTTCTTCAAATTTCTTGAGGCGGGCGGGGATACCGGCTTTGCGGAAATACTTCTGCGCAATAACGTCGCTGGCGACTTGCGACCAACCTGTAGGAACTTCAAAGTCCACCAAGCTGAAGACGGTTGATCCGTCCGGGTTTTTGATTTCACTGGATGTTTTCCGGAAATCGAAATCTGCGTAAGCTGAACTGTCTTCTTTAGTGAAATACCGCGATATGCGCATTGCTTCCCCACGTACTCTAAGGTCTCGGGTTAGTTCCAAATGGACCTGTTTGGCCCCCCATGTGCAACCTTCGCAGCGGTTATTTCCGCCTTCACCAATCTAGCGGTACTAGATGTCGTGTTTGCCCAGGTGCATTACCGTCAATATGTAGACCAAACAGATTCAAACCGCAACAGATAAAAACCATATATCGTGGGTCAATCTAACAAAAAATACTTTATATAGTGTAAACGGGTAGTTTCGATCGAATCGGGAGATTCCGCAGAAACCAGCCATCGAATCCGAAGCGGGAAGGCGGGGGGAGTATATGGTGGTATTTAGAATGAAGTTTTGGGGGCCTACATATAGGGGCAAAAATTGTCAGAGTGCGGGCGCGTTCGCCGCAACCTGAATATCCGTTTCAGGAAAGTCGTGTCCCATAAAACAAGAGCGGGATATTTTTCTGGGCGGCGACGGCAAATGAGAGGCGGTCACCATATTTGAGCGCCGCTGAATGGCTCTGCCCTTTGCATAGCGACAATAGGCATCGAAGGCGATGTTAACCATTCTGGCGCTGACATCCATGATCTCGATTCCATTTTGTGAGTATCATCGTCTTTGATATTTGGGGGCATTGATTTGTTTTCCTCTATTCCTCCACAAAGTAGTCATCGGAGGAATAGAGGAGTATTCAGTTTATTTACGACTTTAGTTGTTGGAGGCCGTTACAAAGCGTGCGCACTGCTCAAGGGTCAATCCTCTTTCCTGCGCTATCGCGACAAAATTTCCATTACCGCCATACATTGATTCCCATTTGCCATTGTAAAACGCTTTTTTACATATGGTGTCATCTGACATGCCTTTTTGTTTGAGTGCCAGTTGATGAGAGTTCGAGGCGGGGTCTGCGGCGCTGGTTTTGGTCGATTCGTGTTTCTTAAAATGCCCAATGCAGTCTTCGAGAGAAAAACCACGCCTTTTGGCTTCAGCCACATGGTTCTGCCATACCGTGCGGGTCTCCCATTGATCACCATTCTTTATGGCATTCTTGCACAATAATCCGGCCGGGAGACTGGCGGCAATATTAATCTCGGGCACGGTAGTGTTTGGCCTCGGTTTTGGTCTTGAGGACGTTTTTGCGCCGGGCACGCTTTGTACATCATAAAATTTACCGTTCTGAAACGTCATATGGGAAGCGATCCGGGCTAGATTTCTGTCCCCGCATGCCCATGCCCCAGTGGAGGAGTTCACATAAAATGACGTCGTTCCATTGCCAAGATGTGAAGCTTCAATATCCCCCATTGTTGCAGCAAACCATCCATCCACATTTTGGTCAGCTATGATCTGGTTGAACGTAAACTTTTCAGGAGAATGGATTTCACCAACCCGCTGGCTATCTTCAGTTTTAACCCACCTGCATTTTCGTGGATACAGGTGGATAGCCAAATCAACTGCATAGGATAGGTCTGAACTGTAGTTCGACCGATAGGGCTTGGAGGCGACCGACTCTTTCGTGTAAAGGGAGTTCTCCCCAGTCGTTTGACAGGCCGCCAACCCGAGCACTGTAAGGCCCAGCACCAATACAGAACGTTTCATGGCCTGGTGAATTCGATCTCCATTCCCCCGTGGGGACGGTGTCAGGTTGAATGGTGTTTTGGTTTTGTGTTTCATAATTTTGCAGCCTTGATTTATTTCGTATGAAGTGCCTAGTGCGCTTGATTTGCAGACAGAAATCGATATCTGCTGAATATTAGCTTTCAACAATTCGCTGTAAAGACTGTTGGGGAAAGGAGTTCCATGATCAGGTTCTGTTTGGCTGTCCGGGTCTGGACGGCGCGGTATCGAAGTGCCATATTGTGAACGATATAAAGACCTCGCTCGGGATTGTGAAATCGTATTCGCATCCGGCATAAACCAGACAGGCGGATACCATGCATTTAGGCACGCTTTTCAACACTTGGCTCAACGGTGACCTTGTTGGCTCGGATGAGTTCGGTAACAGGTATTACCGCTCAAAAACCAAAAAGCTGCAGGGCCGTGAGCGGCGCTGGATTCTCTACAAAGGCATGGTTGAGGCCTCAAAAATTCCTGCGGAATGGCACGCTTGGCTGCATCATACGAGCCCTGAGCCATTGACCGAAGAATCGACCCGCCAGAAAGGCTGGCAGGTTGAGCATTCACCCAATATGACGGGAACATCGGCGGCGTACCGTCCGAAAGGCCACGCCTATCAGGGCGGCGACCGGGCGGCGGCGACTGGCGATTATGAGGCCTGGTCACCAAACTGAGTGGTATGCTTGTGAGTAGAGAACTTCGCGAAATCTGGATTGGGGCGGCGACCGTTGCCGGTTTGGTGCTGCTGATCGGTTTTATGAACCAGGGGCTTTCGGCTGTCTCGGATAGCACCAAAGAGGCCATCAGCGTAGTCGGGAAATTCAATAAAGTTGATGGGCTGACCGAAGGCAGCGAAGTTCGCCTGGGCGGCATTCGCGTTGGTCAGGTCAAGTCGATGGAACTGGATGATCAATTCCGCGCGGTTGTGACCTTTGAATACGATGCGGGTTACAGGTTCCCAAAAGACACATCTGCCGCCATCCATACGGATGGCCTGTTCGGCGGCAAGTTTGTTGTCCTGGAACCGGGTGCGGAAGAAGAGTTTCTAAAATCCGGCGACGAGATCGTTCTGACGCAGGACGCCGTCATCGTAACGGATCTTCTTGATCTGATTATATCCGAAGGCAAGGTCGCGCAGGCCAAGCGCGCCGCTGCCAATACGGCCAATTAAAATACGGAGAGGCGGGACATGGGACGCAATGCGGTTGAAACGATTCTGGGGGCGGTTGTCCTCGCGGTTGCCGGTGTGTTTGTTTACTTTGCCTATTCGACGGCCCAGGTAAAGGGCGTCAGCGGTTATGAGGTCAGCGCGAATTTTTTTAAAATTGGTGGCCTGACGGCAGGTAGTGATGTCCGGATCAACGGCATTAAAGTCGGCACCGTGAAATCAAACCACCTTGATCCCGACACCTTTGACGCGGTCGTCGTCATGTCGATCAGCCCGGAAATCAAACTGCCGACCGATACTGCGGCCGGGATCGGCAGCGAAGGCATTGTCGGTGGCAAGTATATCCGGATTGAACCCGGCAATGCGAAAGAGATCATCCCCGTCGGCGGCACCATTACACAAACCAAGGATTTCCGGTCCCTTGAGGATCAGGTCGGAGAAATCATTTTCCTGGCGACTGGCGGGTCGGATAAAGGCGGTAACTGATTTTGCGGCTGAATTTCTCACTCGCTTTGGTGCTTGGCATTTGCACATCGCTGCTGGCGTCCAGTGTTCTTGCCGCACCCCATAACACGGTCATCTTGCAGGCCCTCGATAAAGTGACGGCGCGGGTTTACACGATCAAGGCCCCCATTGGTGACCTAATTCGCTTTGGCACATTGGAAATCATCGCGCGGCATTGTGACAAGCGCCCGCCTGAGGAAACACCGGAAAGCACGGCCTTTGTTGATATCTGGGAAGTCCGGCACGGCGAGCCGACGGTAAGTCTCTATCGGGGCTGGATGTTCGCTTCAAGCCCGGCTTTAGCGGCGCTTGAGCATCCTGTCTATGATGTCTGGGTGCTTGATTGCGCCGACAAGGATGGCGAGCCGGTTGCAGAGCCGGAAAGAGCCGAATCACCGAAACCGACTGCCACCCAATAATTCCCCCAGATTATCTGGGGTAGAAATCGAATACCCTGGGTTCCTATATAAGATACAAGAGCAAAACCGGAGCGAATAGTTTCATTCGCGAACGTGGCTTTGCGGCGATAACAAAATACCGGAACGAAAGAGGTTGCTGATGGACGGACATGGTTTAGGTGGTGCTGAGTGGGTACGGCTCGCATCAATTTCAAATCTCGCGACAAAAGATCGGCAAGTCGTCAAAAGTGGCAACAAACAAATTGCCCTGTTTATGCACGATGACCACGTTTACGCGTGTAATAACAGATGCCCCCATGAAGGGTATCCCTTGTCTGAGGGGAGTCTGGGGTCTGACTGCATCCTGACGTGCAACTGGCATAACTGGAAATTTGATCTGCGTACCGGCGAAACCGAGGTTGGTGGTGATAGCCTTGCCGTTTATGAGACGCGGGTCGAAGGGGACGATCTGTTCGTCCGTATTACAGAGCCGACACCGGAAGAGGTTGCGGCCAAGGCGCTCAGCGGATTGCGCCAATGTTTTGACCTTCATGAATATGACCGCATGGCCCGCGAAGTTGCGCGCCTGATGCAATCCGGGGCGGACCCGTTGGTGGCTGTTCGGGCGACGATTGAATGGACCTACGAGCATTTTGAGTTCGGTTCCACCCACGCTGTTGCGGCGACGGCAGACTGGCTGGCTTTGGTTGAAAATGAAGAGCCCGGTTCCGCCAAACAGCTGACGGCTATTGTCGAATCCATTGGGCACTTCGCCTGGGACTCGCGCCGCGAACCTCATCATCCGTTCAGTCCGGGAAGCCGGAAATATGATGCTGATGACCTGGTTCAGGCGATTGAGGCAGAGGACGAGAACACGGCCGCCCAGATAATCCGGGGCGCCTACGCGGATGGGCTGGGGTACCCCGATATTGAACCGGCCCTCGCCCAGGCGGCGCTGGCACATTATCAGGATTTCGGCCATTCGCTGATTTATACTTACAAAACCGGGCAGTTGATCGAGCGCCTGGCGGATCCGAAAACCTCTGAAATGCTGACGCTGATGCTTGTGCGCTCTTTTGTATATGCATCTCGTGAAGACCTGATCCCGGAATTCAAGACCTATGCGCCAGCGTTTGAAAACTGGGACACGAACGGGCGTAAGGTCGCAAGTGCCGAGCAACTTCGCGAAGGCCGGCTATCGAAAATTCTGGAGGCCATTTCCGGCGGCGGGGCTGAAATTAGCCAAACCTACGATGCCCTTTTTGAAGCCTGTTCATGGCAACTGCTTCATTACGACATGGCGTTTCAGGATCACACCGACAAATCGGTATCGCAGAACGTCGGCTGGCTTGGATTTACGCATGGTCTGACGTTTGCAAATGCGGTTCGAATACTGTGTGGCCGTTACCCTGAGCTTTGGCCCGAGGGCTTGCTCCAGATGGGATGTTTTCTTGGCCGGAACGCAGCATTCATAGATGCTCAGATATCAGATGCAGACTGGCGGGTTGAAGATCCAGAAGCGTTTTTGCACGGCAACAAGGAAGGTTTGTTTGATCACGCGAACCCGGAATTCATTGTTTCCTGCCATTTGCTCAAACTCCTGACCGCGGTAGCTGAGGAGCATTCAGAAAACCCGCATTCGAAGGCCGACGGCATGATGCTGGCTGCGGTTAACCGTTTCCTAAACTCCCCCTTAAAGCGCAAGCACGCGCTGCGTACGGCGAAGCAGGCATTATCGATGGTCGGCTCAGAGGGCTAAGTATGGAGGGGCTCATAAAATGAGAATGGGGAACCATAAAGTGGAAATAATAGACCACATCTGAATTCGATGTCCGTTGTTGTGCCCATATCGGAAGACTTCTACGGGTGGCGAAAACGTCTCAGTTTGACCCTAAGCAGCCATTAACCCCATGAAGGAGGCAGCCCACTAACCTTTCGTATACCAGCCGTTATCGACATAAAGTGCGTTACCGGTGATAAAGCTGGCTTCGTCAGAGGCCAGGAACACGACAGCGGCGGCGACTTCTTCGGGCTCACAAATACGCCCCTGGGCGTCGGCCAAGGCACCGTCTTCCCATTCCTGCCCGGCAGCGTCGAGTTCACTGATTTCTCTCAGGCCGTGGTCGGTTTTTACGAAACCGGGGCAGACTGCGTTGCACCGAATACCATTGTCCCGGTATTCTGCTGCGATGGTTCGTGCCAGTTGGAGGCAGGCACCTTTGGTCATGCAATAAATGGATTCAAGCGGGTACCCCATTTCAGAAGCAATTGACCCGGTGATGACAATGGAGCCGCCACCGTTGTCACTCATTTCCTTCACCGCGCGGCGACAGACCAGGAAGGCGGATTTGACGTTGATGTTCATCAGGCGGTCATAATCTGCTTCGGTGGTTTCGTGCAACGGCTTCACGGTGATGGTGCCAGCATGATTGAACAGGACATCATAAGCGCCAACCGTCTCAGCGATCTGATCAAAAGCTGCATCAACCTGAGCCGCATTGGAGACATCGGTTTCAATGAAGCCAGCCGTGCCGCCCATGGCACGGATCATTTCGACTGTCTCAGCACCTGCATCTTTCTGGATGTCGAGAATAGTGACGCTGGCACCTTCTCTGGCAAAGGCGAGAGACGCTGCACGCCCCATACCGGCAGCGCCGCCGGTAATGATTGAGGTTTTACCGGCTAATCGACCGGTCAGCGGGTTCACATTGGTTGTTTCGGACATGACGCGTTGCCTCCCTATATTTATTTGTCTGCAGTTATTTTTTTGAAGAAAATTGCAAAAAGCTCCTGCTGCGATGAAATTTGCAGCTTTGCGTAAATGTTGCGCCGGTGAATGCGTACGGTTCCGACGGAAATGCCAAGATCCTTACCAATCGAATCGGATGAATGTCCTTCGAGGACCTGTGCGACAACCTGCGTTTCGCGAGGTGTCAGGCGTTTGGAGAACATCTCGCTTACGGTGCTCTCGATCATTGAATGATCTTCCGTATGCTCATCGTTTCCGGAGTTGACATCAAATTGATCAGCAACATCTCGCCACTGGCGCTGCGCCAGACTGATGACAATGGGCGCAACGTTGTTCAGTAGCCTGAATTCCCGCGCTGAAAACCGGGAACTTTCACCCGAACGCATCAACGAGATTACGACAGCGACACCTTTCTCCAGATAGAACGTGTAACAAATCTCATCAGAAAGACCTGTGCGGTCGTAATAGGAGCGATAATACTCACTTTGATAAAATCGATCCGGCGCAATATCGCGAATTCGATACAGTCCCGTATCCACTTTTCGACGACAGGCCTTGAAAAACGGATCCAGCAAATAAGGGCCCTTCAGGTAGTCATCGACGTAAACCACCTTCTTTTCGGGCGAGAACGTGTGGGAAAGGCATAAAGGCCGTTCACTCTGGTGATAGGCGAATGCGACCGAATGATCGATGTCGGCAATTGTCCTCAGTGCATTAATCAGGCTCTCGGCGAAAGTGTCGGACCCAAGGGAATTAATGCATTGTGAGAGTCTGTTTACCCACCCGGCGGTTGCCGCGTCTCCGTTTTGCTTCTGTTTATCCTGAGCCATCACGACAGACTTTCCCCAAAATCTTTCTCGATGGGCATACCCCTTTTGGTATATGCCTTTAATGGTATATGCCTTGTTTGCATATAATGTTTAAATAATCTTAATTTAGATGGTAGTCCACTAACATCGAAAAAAATAGTAATTTTTGATTTCGGGGTATATAAAAAAATGCATATGTCCTCATCAGGGAGCAAATCCGTGACTATGCATTCGGAACAATCGGAAGTCGCCGATATTGAATTTCGCGGGATTACCAAGCGTTACGGAAATGTTGTCGCTGTCGATGACATCTCGCTTAGCGTTGAACGCGGATCTTTCTTCAGCTTCCTTGGACCATCGGGCTGTGGCAAAACGACCTCGCTTCGCCTTATTGCCGGGTTTGAGCAGCCAACGGAAGGCGACGTATATATTGGCGGTGCCTCGGTGATTGGCGTTCCGCCACACAAGCGCCCCGTGAATATGGTGTTCCAGCAATACGCCCTGTTTCCGCATATGACGGTTTCCGAAAATATTGGTTACGGGTTGCGTCAGCGTTCGCCCAAACCCTCGAAAGCCGATATGCAGAAGCAGATCGATGAGACGCTTGAGATGGTCCAGATGTCTGGTTTCGGTCCGCGGCGCGTATGGGAAATGTCGGGCGGCCAACAACAACGTGTGGCACTCGCCCGCGCCCTCATCAATCACCCGACGGTTCTGCTTCTGGACGAGCCACTGGCGGCCCTTGACCGCAAACTCCGCCGTGACATGCAAATTGAATTGCAGACCTTGCAACGCGACGTCGGCATCACGTTTATTCTGGTTACCCATGATCAGGAAGAAGCACTCTCTATGAGTGACCGCATCTGCATCATGCGCGATGGGCAAATCGCACAATCGGGTAGCCCGCGGGAATTATACGATCATCCCGTTAACCGCTATGTTGCCGATTTCGTCGGGAAAACCAATTTCATTCCGGGTAAAATTTCAGGGATCAATGGCTCGTCGATTAGCATTGCCGGTGAAAACGGGCAGGAGTTTTTCGCCAGCCCGTCAATGGGCGCACCGCAGCTTCAGATCGGCGGACATGCCAGCGTTGCCATTCGACCGGAACTTATCGTCATTGGCCCGAGCAATTCAGAGGCCCGGAATCTGGATGCAGATATCACTTTCAACGGTCGCGTCAAAAACCAGATTTTTCTTGGTGAACACACAGAATACCTGATCGATGCCGACGGCATTGGCGAGATTCTCGTGATGTTGCCCAAACACAAAGAAAGTGCAGGCGGTGGTTTCAACCGTGGGGACGTTGTCACCATCGGATGGAAGAACGATATCGCTCTTGCATTGGAGGACTCATAAAGCCGCGAAGTCTATCCGTCAAAGACGGCTTGAGAAAAAAGCGATCACGGATTTTCATTGAAACATGGAGGTATCAAAAAATGAGCAAGAATTATAAAGACAATCAGCCAATCACGGCTGAGAAGTTAATGGATGAGTTCAGGCGTTATCAGAAGGGTTCTGTATCGCGTCGTCATTTCCTGGGTGTGACAGGCCTTGGTACCGCTATGGCCGTCATGGGCGGTGCGATGCCATCGTTGATGCCAAAGTCCTCGCATGCAGGTAATTTGAGCAACAAGATGGTGCTATCCACCTGGCCGAATTACCACAATCCAAAAACACTGGAAGCCTTCACATCTTCTACCGGCGTTCACATTCAGGCCAATGTCTTCGGCTCGAACGAAGAAATGCTGGCGAAAATGCAGGCTGGCGGCGGCGGCGTCGGCGTGATCGAAAACACCAACTATACGTTCACGACTTATGTGAAGCTGGACTTGCTTCAGGAAATGGACCTGTCGCGCATTCCGAACTATGACGCCGGTACACAAAATGCCAAGTTTGCTGAAGCCTCGACGGTTAACGGTAAGGTCTACGGTGTGTGTAAAAACTGGGGTACAACCGGTTTTGTTGTTAATTCCAATAAAGTCAAAAGCAATCCGAAATCCCATAAGGATTTCTTTGATGTCACCATGGGTGCGGGTTCCGGTCATACCATTCTTCACGATTACCAGGTGACCACCATTGGTGCTGCTTTATGTGCGTTGGGTTATTCGTTCAACTCTATTGACCCGAACGAGCTGGCCAAGGCCGAAAAACTGCTGATCGAAGCCAAACCACATCTGTTTGCAATGACGTCCGATTATCAGCCGGGCATGCGTAGTGGTGATGCATGGATGACACTTGCCTGGGTTGGCGATGGCAAACAGCTAAACAGTGACATGCCGGAAATGAAGTATGTTGTGGCTTCAGATGGTGGCGAATTGTGGTCGGACTTCTATTCGATCCCGAAAAATACTCCGAGCCTGGATACATCATATGCCTTCATCAATTATATGATGGACCCGAAAAACCAGGTGCTTGATGCGGAAGGTCATGGTTATCCGACCAGTGATTCCCGTGTCTCAGCCCTGCAGCCTGCATCGGTTAGCACAGATCCGATCCTCTATCCGCCGAAGGATTTGTTTGACGGCCTGGAGTTCACAGCAGCTGTTGTGCTGACGGATCCAAATCGGGCTGAGGTTATGGCTCGGTTCAAGTCTGCTTAAGCGCGGACTGTCTGTAGAAAGAAATGGCGACGATGACTGGTAGATTTAATAAAGGACGATGGCTGACGGGGGCGTTATTGGCCCCCACCTCAGCCTGGTTCCTGTTCATGCTAATCATGCCTATGGTTGTCGTCGCTGTATTCAGCTTTGGAGAACGCTCGCTAGAAGGCGGGTATGTTGCTTCGTTTACTTTCGATCAATATGCTAATCTTCCGACGCGTCTCACGGCATTTAAGAACACCATGATCTATGCGCCGCTCGGCACCCTGGCGAGCCTGCTCATAGCCTATCCGCTGGCCTACTACCTGGCTGTCAAAGTGACACCTAAGTGGAAACTTCTTTTGCTGGTTCTGGTGATCGTTCCATTCTGGACCAGTTTGTTGATCCGCACGTATGCCTGGATATTTATTCTTGGAGGGAAGGGAATACCCTCTTTGCTGGCATTAGTCGGCATTGAGGGTGTTCGCCTTATCAATACGCCTTTCGCTGTCGTCGTCGGCATTATTTATGGGTACCTCCCGCTGATGGTGTTCCCCATCTATGTATCGTTGGAAAAACTTGATAAACGACTGCTTGAGGCAGCCAGCGATCTCGGCAGTACACCGTTCAGGTCGTTCATGCAGATCACTCTACCGCTTTCCATGCCCGGCATGGTGACGGGCTGTATGGTGGTTTTCATCTTATTAATGGGCGAGTTTCTGATCCCCGCTTTTCTTGGTGGCGGCAAAGTCTTCTTTATCGGTAATGCATTGGTCGACTTGTTCCTGCAATCAAGAAACTGGCCCTTTGGCTCAGCTGTCGCGATCACGCTTGTGGCCATCATGCTGGTTACGGTTAGCCTTTACATGCGTTTCGCCATGGGCGGTAAAGCCGAACGCGATGTTTCGGTGATGTAGGGGCTGATCCAGCAATGCGTATCTATTCAATCATCGTCTATCTTTTCCTGTATGTACCGATCGGTATCATTGTCCTGTTCAGTTTTAATGCGGGACGGCACGCCAGCCAGTTTCAGGGATTTTCCATCAAATGGTACGGTAAGGCTTTGGCCAATCCGTTTATGATGGATGCTCTCACAACCAGTTTAATCATCGCACTATCAGCGGCTTTTCTATCCAGCCTCATGGGAACGACGGCGGCCCTTGCATTGCAACGCATGCGCGGACCGATGAAGGCATTGTTCGACGGAATGATATATGTCGCCATCATGATCCCCGGCATCGTGATTGGAATTGCCACCCTGGTCGCACTGGTAACGGTGTTTGATTTTCTGAACCCGTTACTGGCTGCCATATGGCCGGAAGGGGTCAAGCCGCCGAAGATGTCGCTCGGTTATGCATCCGTTATTGCCGCACACACACTCTTTACCATGTCGCTGGTTATTCTTCTGGTGCGCGCCAGAATTGACGGAATGGACCGTTCCTTGATCGAAGCGTCGCAGGATCTTTATGCAACGCCGTGGCAAACCTTCCGTCAGGTTACATTACCGCAAATTTTCCCGGCCATTCTCGCCGGTTTTCTGCTGAGCTTCACCTTCAGTTTCGATGATTTCATCATTTCGTTTTTTGTCGCCGGAACAAACTCAACGCTGCCGATGTATGTCTTCTCATCCATTCGCCGCGGCATCACGCCAGAGGTCAACGCCATCGGGACAATGGTGTTAGGAGTCTCTCTGACGTTATTGATATTTGCCCAATACCTACTTCGTGCCCGTGAACCTAAGAGGGTAAACGCCGACTAATCTGAATGAGAGATGCGCCCATATCTGCTTATGGCTAAAACCGGAAGTTTTTAAGGCTCCCTGTTTAGGTCCGTTATCCGAACCTAACCGGACATCATTTTTTTCATTTTATGGGTTAATAAACGCGCTAATCTCACGTTATGTGTCTGAGAGCGCTAAGACAGGCTAGGCGGACGCAGACTGGCGGGTTGAAGACCCAGAAGCGTTTTTGCAGGGCAATAAGGAAGGCTTGTTTGATCACGTGAACCCGGAATTCATTGTTTCCTGCCATTTGCTCAAACTCCTGACCGCGGTAGCTGAGGAGCATTCAGAAAACCCGCATTCGAAGGCAGACGGCATGATGCTGGCTGCGGTTAACCGATTCCTGAATTCCCCCTTAAAGCGCAAGCACGCGCTGCGTACGGCGAAGCAGGCATTGTCGATTGCCCGCTCAGAGGGCTAAGTATGGATGAAACCATAAAATGAGAATGGGGAACCGTAAAGTTAGAATAATAGACCACATCTGAATTCGATGTACGTTGTTGTGCCCATATCAGCGGCCGAAGCAAGCGCAGCTTGCGGTATACCCGACTGAAAGTGTTTGTTATGCGCAACCTCCAATTCTACTGCCCCTACTTCTTTATGTTGTAACTTCGCAATATTCTCCGGAATTCCGCTATAGATAGGCTGGGCTTCAAAAGGCCCTCAACATCCTCAATTGATAACGTAGACAGTTTTCCAGTACGGATAACTCTCGTTCCAATATATGTATCATCAAAAGACGTATCAGGATGGTCTCCAAAGTAGACATACTTGAGCGCCCTCCAGTTTTTCATGCTTGATTTGATTAACTGATACGCTGTAGCAGAGTTGATTTTCGTTGATAATCGAATACCTATAGAGTTTTCATCAGTGTGGTTTGGATCAGCACTTGTCGAGACTAGAAATCCTTCTGATCGGAGTATAGGGAGTAGGTTCATTCCGTTCGTCGTGCCAGCAATATTGACCGGGTACTTCGTTAAGTCAGCCTTTATTTTAGCGGTTTTCAGTTCATTCTCAGATTGAGTTAAGGATTTTTGTAATTCTGAAAGGCTTAATCTGGTGGCTGATGATGCCTTAGCAGGTCCTGTCTGGCTCAGCGCTTGTTGTTGAACAATCTTACTTAGTCGATCCAAATCTTGACGTAAGCTCTCCGTGATACGCAGACTTCCTGTTGAGGTGGAAGAGGTTTTCTCCAGAAGTGATTCTGCCTTTCTTGATATTTGCACTAGTTGTCGATTTAGAGATTCAACGCTCTTGTTCAGTTCTGTTTCTAACTTCTTCGCACGACTAGCAAGTTTTGTCGTTTCATCAACAGCTTTAGTAAGACGATCCGTCGTTAGATCCTGCATAGTTACTGCGGCTCTAAGTTGAACTTTAGACTCCGTAAATAGGTTGTTAACTATTAAGGTTATCGCCCCACTGGTAAAGACGGCTGACAAGAGACCAAGCCATAGGTATTTTATTCTCAGGTCCTTCTCGACCGAGCTTCGTACTTTTTCTGTCAACCTGCGCTCAATCAGCTCGAGCTTGTCTTCGTCCAACTTCTTATCTCCGATTTTGTTCTTAACAGTATATTTTATGGTCATGGCCGTTTATATCGGCCTGTGTTTTATTTTCATATATCAAAAATACTGCGTTTAATTTCAATCCATTTCAACAAGTTATCGTATTCCGCTTCAAGAACCATTAAATAAGCAACCATGATCATATCATTTTGATAATTGATATTTTCGTTGCAATCGTTCGTTTCAGCTTAAAATAATTTTGATGTCCGCTTTCGATTGCCATCTCAACCGGACATCATTTATCTCATTTTATGAGTCAAAAAACGCGCTAATCTCACGTTATGAGTCTGAGAGCACGAAGACAGGTTAGGCAGGCGCGGGGAGGTGGCTTGAGCCCTCAAGAACCTGATCGAGCGCCAGTTTCATCTCCGCTTCCTCAGCATTGCCCCGAAACAGGCTCTGATATTTGAGCGCTTTTTCCAGACGCGTGAGGTAATCGCGGGCGGGTATTTCAATGGTGCCGAAGCGAGTCAGGTGCTCTGTTACGAACTGGGTATCAAGCAGCTGGAAATTACCCATTTTCAGATACGCCAGCAAATGAACAAGCGCGATTTTACTTGCGTTGGTTTCTCTGGAAAACATGCTCTCGCCAAAAAACGCCGCCCCCAGGGCGATACCATATAGGCCACCAACCAGACGATTACCTTGCCAGCATTCAACACTATGGGCGAAGCCCATTTCATGGAGTTTGATAACGGCGTCCTGGATGGAGGGGTTGATCCATGTATTTTCTCGTCCCGCACCGGGCTCAGCACATAGCTCCAGAACCTGCTCAAACGCGCTGTCGCAGCGGATCTCAAACAGGCCCTTGCGAACGGCTTTCTTCAGGCTGCGCGGGATATGATAGGCATCCAGTGGCAAAATGCCGCGGGTGACAGGGTCGACCCAGAAAACCTGCGGGTCATCACGGCTTTCCGACATCGGGAAAATACCCGCCGCATAGGCCCGGAGCAGGAGCTCCGGTGAGAGAATGGTGGGCTCAATAAAGCCGCTCATGAACCCTCGCCCAAGACCAGAGCCTCGAGCCAGTGAATGTTGTAGTCCCCGTTGACGAAGTCACTTTGCGCCATCAGGCGTTGATGCAAGGGGATAGAGGTTTCAATGCCATCAATGACGTATTCTCCAAGGGCACGGCGCAAGCGCATCAGGCATTCATTGCGGTTGGTGCCATGGACAATCAGTTTGGAAATCATGCTGTCGTAATGGGGCGGAACGGTATAGCCGGCATAAAGCCCGGAATCGACCCGAACCCCCAATCCGCCGGGCGCATGGTAATCCGTGATCTTGCCGGGCGACGGCATGAAGGTTTCCGGATTTTCCGCATTGATCCGGCACTCGATGGAATGGCCGGAAAATTTGACGTCTTTCTGCTCGAACCCCAAAGGTGCGCCGCCCGCAACCCGGATCATTTCGCGTACCAGATCAATCCCGCAGATCATCTCTGTGACAGGGTGTTCAACCTGCAGGCGGGTATTCATTTCAATGAAATAGAAACCGCCATCTTCATACAGGAACTCAATGGTTCCGACGCTGCGGTAGCCGATCTTTTCAATCGCCTTGGCAACGATCTCGCCAATTTCCGTGCGCTGCGAGGTATTCAGGGCGGGTGAGGGGGCTTCTTCCAGAACTTTCTGATGGCGGCGTTGCAGTGAGCAATCGCGCTCGCCCAGATGAACGACGTTGCCGTGATGATCGGCCAATATCTGAACTTCTATGTGGCGCGGTGTGTTGAGGAATTTTTCGATATAAACGTCCCCATTCCCGAACACCGATGCGGCTTCGGCGCGCGCCGTCTCAAAGGCTTCTTTCAAATCGCCTTCCGTCATCGCAACCTTCATGCCGCGCCCGCCGCCGCCTGCAGTGGCCTTTACGATCACCGGAAAGCCGATGCCCTTGGCAATTTCCATGGCCTCAGTCGCATCCCTGACAGCGCCGTCTGATCCTGGCACAACCGGGATGCCTGCATCCATCACTGCCTGTTTGGCAGCGATCTTGTCGCCCATTAATTTAATGTGATCAGACGTCGGGCCGATGAAGGTAAAGCCGTGCTCTTCGACCATAGCTGCGAAGTCGGCATTTTCTGACAGGAAACCATAGCCAGGGTGAATGGCATCGGCACCAGAGATTGCTGCGGCGGACAGGATCGCCGGGATGCTGAGATAGCTTTGCTGGGCCTGCGGTGGGCCGATGCAGACACTTTCATCAGCCAGACGCACGTGCATGGCATCTACGTCCGCTGTTGAGTGAACAGCAACCGTCTGCACGCCCATTTCCCGGCACGCCCGGAGTATCCTGAGCGCGATTTCTCCGCGATTGGCGATCAGAACCTTTTCGATCATAAGTGCGCGCCCTCGGGACTAATAAGCGGATTATTCAATGATGATCAACGGTGCGCCGAACTCAACCGGCGATCCGTTATCAATAAGAATCTGGGTAACCTTCCCGGCCTTTGGTGCCGTGATCGGATTGAAGACCTTCATCGCCTCAACCAGACAAATCGTCTGGCCCTGACTGACCTGATCCCCGACCTTAACGAAGGGCGGCGAGTCCGGGTCAGATGACGTATAGGCAACACCAACCATTGGTGAGGTAACGGCACCGGGGTGGGCCGCTGGATTGTCGCTGTCGGCGGCTGGTGGAGCAATCGGGGCTGCTGCGGGCGCTGCCGGAGCCGCACTTGCTACGACACTTACGTTGCTGGCGACGCGGATGGAGAAGCCGTCGACGCTGTATTCGATCTCGGTCAGTCCGGTTTCGTCCAGTAATCCAGCCAGTTTGCGAACCAGATCTTCATCGATATCGGTTTTTTTCGCCATGCGTATCTTATGCCTCTTGCGTGGTGTTAAGTTTGTTAGCCAAAGCGTCGAGCGCTACTTCATACCCATACCCGCCAAGCCCGCAAATCACGCCGCTGGCGGCTTTAGAGATATAGGAATGGTGACGGAATTCGTCACGCTGATAAATATTTGAGAGATGGACTTCAATAACCGGGATCTCGGCGGCGAGAAGGGCGTCCAGAATCGCGACCGAGGTATGGGTATAGGCACCGGCGTTTATGACAATCGCATCGCAGTTGCGCCCGGCTTCCTGAACCCAGTCAACCAGTTCACCTTCCGTGTTCGATTGGCGAAAATCGACTTCAAGACCAAGGGCAGCACCTCGCTTGATGCTGGCGGCCTCCAGGTCGGCAAGGGTTTCATTGCCGTAGATGCCGGGTTCGCGGGTACCGAGTAGGTTAAGGTTTGGTCCATTCAGGACCATGACGGATGCGCTCATAAGGTGCTCGGAAATCCATTCAATGTATTGATGTTTATATCATGGACCGAGGCCAAGGAAACATCTAGTTTTCCGTTAAATAGGGTGTTGAATGCACCTGTCTCGCCCCCCATAATTAATACCGGTGAACAGCCTGAGTTCAGCAAATTTCCTAATGATTTGGCGGATACCCCTATGCAATTGACAATAAACGGCGAACCCAAGAATTTTGATGCTCCGATTACTGTCGAAGCACTTTTGACCCGAATCGGTCTTGATCCGAAAAAAGTGGCGGTTGAACGGAATTTGGAGATTGTTCCAAAGTCTCAATACGACGGCGTTGGTCTGGTAGAAGGCGACAAACTTGAGATCGTGCAATTCATCGGTGGTGGTGCTCCTGAAGGAAGTGCAAAAATTGATGACGATCCGTTGATCGTCGCTGGGCAAAAATTTAGCTCGCGCCTGATTATCGGTACTGGAAAATACAAGGATTACGAAACCAATCGTCTGGCCTGCGAAGCGGCGGGCGTTGATATCGTTACTGTTGCCGTTAGGCGCGTTAACCTGACCGACCCGGACCAGCCCTTGTTGGTTGATTATATCGACCCGAAGAAATTTACCTATCTTCCCAATACCGCGGGCTGCTTCACGACCGATGATGCCGTACGTACCTTGCGACTGGCCCGCGAAGCTGGAGGGTGGGATTTGGTCAAGCTGGAAATTTTGGCTGATCAGAAAACGCTCTATCCGCAAATGATTGAAACCCTGGCGGCGACGGAAACCCTGACGAAGGAAGGGTTCAAGGTCATGGTCTATTGCTCAGATGACCCGATCATCTGCAAACGTCTGGAAGACGCGGGTGCGGTCGCAATTATGCCGTTGGGCGCGCCCATCGGTTCCGGCCTTGGCATTCAAAACCGGGTAAACATTCGCCTGATTGTCGAACAATCCAGCGTTCCGGTCATCGTTGACGCGGGTGTCGGTACCGCATCGGATGCCACCATCGCCATGGAACTTGGCGTTGATGGGGTGTTGATGAACACGGCTATTGCCGAAGCGCAGGACCCGATCCGAATGGCGCGTGCGATGCGGGCCGCCGTAGATGCCGGTCGTGACGCGTACCTCGCCGGGCGAATGCCGAAACGCATGTATGCTGATCCGTCGTCACCATTGGCAGGCCTGATTTAAAATTATGGAACCATAGGTCCGTAATGCTAACCTGTTCCTGTTTGGCCTCAGGAACAGGAGCGGAAAATGGCACGACCCCGGGAATTTGATCAAGCCAAGGTTCTGGACAAAGCGATGGAAGTGTTCTGGTCGCAAGGATTTGCGGGCACATCCATGTCTGATTTGACGATCGCCATGGGACTGTCGAAAAGCAGCCTGTATGACACGTTCGGCAGCAAGCACGCGCTGTTTCTGGCATCGATGGATCATTACCGCGACAACGTGTCTGCGCAAATCCGCTCCGTTATTAACCTGAATGCACCAGCGCGTCAGGTCATAGCCAGCGTCGTTGGCCGCTCGGTTGACCGGATACTTGCACCAAGCGGAAGGCGAGGGTGTTTTCTCAACAATTCTGCGGTTGAGGTTGGGCCCCACGATGAACAGGCGGCGGCGCGTTGTGCGGCTGGCCTTGGGATTATGGAAGATACTTTTGTTCAGTTGATTGAGCGGGGCCAGAAAGAAGGCTCGATTTCCGGAAACAAAGAAGCGCGCGCGCTTGCCCGGTTTTTAACCAGCACGATTAACGGCATTATGGTTATGGGGAAGGCAAACCCGGATCGCGGCGCCTTAAATGATATTGCTGAAACAGCCTTGTCAGCTCTCGACTGACGTCCGGATTATAAATTAGCCTATCTGGATTTTCAAAAATGCAGGGACGTTATCGCCAAGCCCGTTGGCGTGAGCCTGAACATCTGGAAGTTTTTTCGCAGGTTTTGTGGGCTTTGCAGACTTTGCCGCTTTTGATGTTTTCCTTGACCGTTTCGGTTTTTCCGTTACTTCCGGCGTTTCTGGCGCCTCGGTGCTTTCCGGTTTTACTTCCTGCTCTACGACAGCCTCTGAAACAGCGGCTTTGGCGTTGTCATTCTTCCCACGCCGCGGACTGTTCCGCCGACGGCTAGATTTTTTCTTTTCAACAGGGGCCAGTTCACCACCTTCAACATCACCCAGATCGATTGGGGGGATCTTGATTTTGATGATGCGCTCAATGGCATCCAGATACTTCGTGTCTTCCGGTGTCGCCAGTGTATAGGCGTGGCCCTTATGGCCCGCGCGACCGGTTCGTCCAATGCGATGGACGTAATCATCAGCATGAGTTGGCACATCGAAATTAAACACATGGCTCATTTCCGGGATATCCAGGCCGCGCGCCGCGACGTCGGAACAGACCATGTATTTGAAGCCGCCGCTTTTGAATTTCTCCAGCGTCTGCATTCGGGTCGACTGATCCATATCGCCATGCAGGCGTTCGGAAACAAAACCGTGACGGTTCAGGGATCGCCAGACGACATCCACATCGCGTTTGCGATTGCAGAAGATCAAAGCATTTTTTGGATCATCACGGCGCATCAACTGACGAAGGGCATTACGTTTTTCTTTTTGTCCGCCACCCGGTTTGCGTCCGTCATTGTGTGACACAACCAGCAAGCCCTGGGTAATGGTATCCGCCGTCGCAGCGGGGCGTGAAACCGTTATTTCCTTCGGGTTGCTCAGGAACTTGTCAGCCAGACGTTTGATTTCCGGCGGCATGGTGGCCGAGAAGAACAACGTGGTGCGCATTGGCGACAACAGCGAGACGATTTTTTCGACGTCCGGGATAAAGCCCATATCGAGCATCCGGTCGGCTTCATCAATAACCAGTGTTCTGACGTCCGTCATCAGCAAATGACCACGGTCAAACACATCAAGCAGACGCCCGGGTGTAGCGATAAGAACATCAACACCTCGGCTAAGTACCTTCAACTGCTCGGCCATGCTTGTGCCGCCAATTAACAATGCTTTCGAAAGCTTGTGGTATTTGCCGTAGGTCTCGAAATTTTCAGCAACCTGGGCGGCCAGTTCGCGGGTGGGTTCCAGGATCAATGATCTGGGCATCCGCGCTTTCGCCCGACCGGAGGCCAGGATTTCAATCATTGGCAGGGTAAATGATGCGGTCTTTCCAGTGCCGGTTTGTGCACAACCCAAAACGTCGCGTCCCATGAGGACGATGGGGATGGCCTGTGCCTGGATCGGAGTTGGCTCTGAATAGCCTGCATCTGAAACGGCGCGTAGCAGGTCTTCGCTTAGCCCTAGCTCGGTAAAACTCATAGAGTGATTATTTTCTTTCGTCGGCGGATATCCGCGACCTATTCAAATCCTGCTTTTACCGCGAACCGGTAAAAGCTGCGCGATATTAGGCTCTCCGTCCGGCAAGTCAATGACTGTAGTGTAAAGGTAGTCTACACTCACCATATTCATGGCTAATGAAGCGGCAGGTTCATAGAGCCTGATTTTGTATAAAGGATTGAAATGCTTATAAAACCAGAGGACTCGAGCCTCATTGTAATCGACATGCAGGACCGCCTTGTCCCCGCCATGCAGGCCCCGGCACGGACCATAAAAAACGCCGGAATTCTGGTAACGGCAGCGCGCCGGCTTGATGTCCCCGTACTGGTGACAGAGCAGTATTCAAAAGGCCTTGGCGGCACTGTGCCGGATGTTGCTAAACTTGCTGATGGTGTACCGGTTCTGGAAAAAATGCATTTTTCCTGCATGAAGGACCCGGATTTTGCGGAAAAATTTTATAATCTGGATCGCAAGCAGGCGGTGATTGCCGGGATGGAGGCACATATTTGTGTTTTGCAAACCGCTGTCAATTTGATGGAGGAGGGGTTTCACGTCTTTGTAGTCACCGATGCCACATCGTCGCGCACACCAGAGAGCGAGAAGGCCTGTCTTGACCGGCTGAGTGCGGCCGGGGCCGGAATCGTGACCACGGAAATGGTGGTGTTTGAATGGCTTGGTCAGGCAGGAACACCGGAATTTCGCGAGCTTCTACCACTTGTCAAGTGATTGCCGGGTAAGCACGGCTGAAATGGTACGTGAAGAATTCCCCCCAAAGATGGGTTTAATAGACTGGAATTCCTGTTATAGCTGAAGGTAAGATCATACCCAGCTATGCGTCGGACTAGCCAATCAACGATGTTCGGAAAATAGATGAGCAAGGCCTCAGATATATCAAATTTGCCCAAAGGGTTTTTCCGGGCCGCCTTTGACAGCGTTGAAGCGATCATCGCGATTACGGATGCTTCTGGTGAAATCGTTTATGTGAACGGGGCATTTATCAAATCAACGGGATATACGTTTGAAGAAGCGGTTGGCCAAAATGCCGGATTTATCAAATCCGGGGAAACGCCCAAGGCTGTATATGATGGCATGTGGGCGGAAATTAAGGCCGGGAAAACCTGGCATGGGGAGCTTAAAAACTGCCGTAAAGATGGGTCTTTAACCCATGAGAACGTCGCCATTTCGCCGATTATTGACGAGAACGGTGAAATTACCCATTACATTTCCGTCAAAAATGACCTGTCGCGCGTCAAGGAAATGGAAGAGATGCTGCGCCTGAACAAAACCAATATGGGCGCTATTCTCGATAATATCGGTGCACGAGTTTATATCAAAGATCGCGATTTGAGGTATTTATACGTTAATCAGGAAGTAAGCGATTCCTTAGGGATGACATCAAACGAGATCATCGGGGCGACGGTTGAGGAATTGTTTGAGCCCGATATCGCCAAAACGTTTATCGAGCATGATAGCAAGGTTCTGGAAGGTGGTGAAACCGTAGCCGCCGTTGAAAAGGTCGATTCCGTGCTGGTTGAGGACGAGCGATACTTCTGGTCGATCAAGGTGCCGTTGGCCGATCTTGAAGGTAACGTCTATGCCCTTGCCGGTATCTCGACCGACATCACGGCGCAGAAACAGATGGAAGACAACCTTCGTAAACTGGCGACAACTGATGGTTTGACCGGAATATACAATCGTCGCCATTTTCTTGAGTTAACGGAAAAAGAAGCCTGGCGCGCGCATCGTTACAATAATAATCTGGGGTTCCTGATGCTGGATATTGATCATTTTAAAAAAGTGAATGATACCTACGGTCACGCGACGGGTGATCGTGCAATTCAGGCCTTTTCCAAGGTCGGTGTGGATACGCTTCGCGATACTGACTTGTTCGGACGTTACGGCGGCGAGGAATTTGTCGCTACCTTGCCGGAGACGCCAATTGAGGGGGTCCAGAAATTGGCTGAGCGCATCAGACAGGCCGTCGAAGATATCAAGGTTGAGGCTGATGACGGGCGTATCGTGCAATTTACGGCCAGCATCGGCGCGACAATGCTTGCCGGCGAGAATGAAGATGTGGAAAAAGCGCTTTCCCGTGCCGATGAAGCCTTGTACGAAGCGAAGGAAGGGGGGCGAAACAAAGTCGTCTTCCGCTAGGATCATCGGTGCTTAATCCGATTATGGTTTGGTAATGGAGACAGTTTGTGGCGGGTAATATTCTCCCCTTTCGAGGCAAATCCCCAGAAATTTCAAAAGACGCTTTCATCGCCCATAATGCGATTATCATCGGTGATGTTGAAATCGGTCCGGGCAGCGGCATCTGGTACAACTGTGTGCTGCGCGGCGACCTGAATGAAATTCGCATCGGACAGAATACCAATATCCAGGACGGCACCGTGGTTCATGTGGATAGCCGAACTTACGGCACCTATATCGGTGACAATGTCACCATCGGACATATGGCGCTGATACATGCCTGTACCCTTGAAGACGGGTCAATGGTCGGAATGCGCGCGACCGTAATGGACGGAGCGGTAGTTGAAAATGGCGGACTGGTCGCGGCGGGTGCGCTTGTCGCCCCTGGTAAAAGGGTTGGCGCTGGTCAAGTCTGGGCAGGCACACCAGCGCGGTTTCTGCGTGATATCAAAGACAGCGACGCGGACATGATGAACTATATCTGGCCGGGGTACCGCGACCTTGCTGCTGAATTTATTTCAGGTGGCTATGATGTGCGCCACGGTGAGGGTGAGCAGGAATGAACAAGGTGCTTAAATCACAACTGAGTGGACCGGAGCTTCTTGAGGGTGTGCTGGCCGGAAATCCGCGCGCCATTGCGCGTATGATGTCTGTGGCCGAGTCCCGGTTCGCCGGCCAAAGAACGGTAATGGCGGAACTTTACCAACATGCTGGCAATGCACATGTCGTCGGGCTTACCGGTGTCCCAGGCAGCGGCAAGTCAACCATGGTGCGCTCTCTGACGCTGGAGTTTCGCAAACTGGGCAAACGTGTCGGTATTGTCGCTGTTGACCCATCCAGCCCGTTTTCCGGCGGTGCTATTCTGGGCGACCGGGTGCGCATGGGTGATTTGACCACTGATGACGGGGTCTTTATCCGCTCATTGGCGACGCGTGGTGCCCTTGGCGGGCTGGCGCGGGCGTGCCTTGATACGGTTGATGTTCTGGATGCTGCGGGTTTCGATCTGATCATTATCGAAACGGTTGGTGTCGGTCAGGATGAGGTCGATATCGCAGGGTCAGCGCATTCTATAGTTGTCGTGTCTGCGCCTGGTTTAGGTGACGGTGTGCAGGCGATCAAGGCGGGCGTGCTTGAGATTGCGGATATTCATGCGGTGTCAAAATGCGATCGGGCGGATTCAGCTGAAACTGTCTCTAACCTGAACTCCATGCTGCATCTGGGGCTTCAGGGGCGCGACCGGTTCGGCTGGGATGTGCCGGTGCTGGCGACCAGCGCGGAATCCGGTACTGGAATTGAAGAGCTGGCGAGCACCATCCTCAGCCATAGAAGCCATCTCGAAACTTCCGGCGAATGGCCGGTACGCCAACGCAAGATTGCCGAAACACGGATATTGAAATCCGCCGAAGACATGGTCCGGGAATCACTTGAAAGTAACCGTGATGAGCGGCTTCAGGGATTAATCGAACAGGCAACGGATCGCAATCTGGACCCTGCCTCAGCGGCGCGTGAATTGATTCAAAACATCAAAATTGACGGCTAACAGATTCAAAAGACTCTGGTTTCTGCTCAAGTCAGAGTGCCCGATTTCAGACATCTCCTGAAACATATCGAAACAGGCCTGCACTACGCGCGAAACATGGCTTTGCTATAATTTGCTCAGATTGAACGTCCGATTATGCGAAAATGTGAGCGAAGAGCGAATAATATGATCCGAATTTACAATAGAATTGCTGCCTACGTCGTGAAAACAGCGAAAGAGATGCTGCGACCTTATCACCCTGAAGCCCGGTATATGCGAGGCGGTCGCAAAAGTGGTTAGGGCATTTTAATAGCCCAAAAAGAATAAATAGGTCTTCGGCGTCCTGGTCTCTATATTCGAACAGAACAATCCCCAGTTCAAAATCAATGTCTTCCTGATTTGAAGAGTAGGGCTTGCCTCAATTTGCCCGCGCCACCACCTCAACGCGGGCATCGTTATAACACGCACCTTCACAGATATCGGCTTTGGTTCCGGGTATGAGCGCAGACAGGGTTTGCCCTGTGTCACTGGTTTTGAACCAGGCACCTTTCGGTGAATAGACACTGCCCGTTCGAACGGAATCCGTAATTTTAAGCTTCAGATGTACATGCCCCAAGTCATTCCAGACCTTGACGATTGTATCGTCCTCAAGGTTGCGGGCTGTGGCATCATCGGGGTGCATTTCCAGCACTTCAATGGCGTCGCTGGCTTTCAGTCCGCCAAACGTTGCATTGGTCCTGCGGCTGGATGACGGCGTGATCAGGAACAAGGGGAAATCGGATTCCAGTTCCTGATATCCGGGCAATCCCTGGCCATAGCGTTCTTCCAGATCAGCTGAGAGGATTTCGATCTTGCCGCTTGGCGTGGTCGGGAAGACGTTGACGAACGGCATTGTATCTTCACCCGTACTGTCCATATAAATCGCCTTGTCCAGCGGCAAATCACGCGGACGGATGCCCTGCAGGCGCGGGTCATCCCCATCAATGGCTTCGTCAATGAGTTGATAATCATCAGCCGTGAAGATCGGATCGTCATACCCCATTTTTGCCGCCAGACGCCTGAATATTTCTGTGTTCGGCAACGCATCACCGACACAGGGAATAACCGGTTCCGCGCGTTGCAGATATTGTTGGCCGTACGCGCCGTAAACATCAGAAAATTCAAAATGCGTCGCGGCGGGCAGGATGATGTCGCAATACATCATGCTATCAGTCATTGCGACATCGCAACCGACGGTGAACAGGTGCTCGCGGGATAAGGCGCGTTTCACACGGTTCTGGTCGGGATGCACGCTCATTGGGTTGTGATTGTAGATGAACAGCGCCTTGATCGGTGGCGCCAGCGTATCGTCCAGAATGTGCTTAGCGATATCGATGATGTTGAACGTCCGCGTCCCTTCCGGCACCAGATCTGGGCGTTTCAGACGATCGTTCGTACGCGGGAAGGCGTTGCCCGCTTTCATGATCAGGCCACCGCCCTGAACACCAAACTTGCCAGCGATCGCCGCTAGCGCTGCCGCCGCGCGGGTGCTGGAGCCGCCGTTGCGGCTGCGTTCCATGCCGTTGGCAATTGACATGATGGCGGGTGATAATTCGTGATACATGCGGGCGAACGTGCGGATATCATCAGCGTGCAGACCACAAATCTCAGCGGCCTGTTCGATTGTGACGCTACGCGCGCGTTTCATGTGCTCGTCATATCCAAGCACCCACTTTTCGACAAATTCCGTATCGACGCCGCCAAGGCGTTCCAGCTCTGCCGCAATCGCCCAGGCGAGGACGACATCAGTGCCGGGAGTGATGGCAAGATGCAGGTCTGCCTGTTCGGCGATTTTGATGCGCTTCGGGTCAATCACCACCAGCTTCGCGCCCATTTTTCGAGCTTCCTTGATGACGCCGCTGAAATGCAGGTTTGAGACGGTGACATTATTGGACCAGACGACAATCAGTTTGGCATGAGCGGCCTGCTCAACCGGCGTTCCCGGCATGGCACCGAACAGGCTTGCATAAGCCATGCCCCTAACACCGCCACAAAGAGGTCCACGATCCAGCTGGGTTGCGCCCATTTTGTGGAACAGTCTGGCATCCATGGAGGAATCGCCGATCATCCCATGCGGGCCTGCGTAATTTAGGGGCGCGATGGCTTCTGCACCGTACTCATCGATAATTGAGCTGAATTTACCAGCGATCGTATCCAGTGCCTCATCCCAGGAAATGGCTTCAAACGCGCCGCTACCTTTGTCGCCGGTGCGTCTCAGGGGTGTTGTCAGGCGGTTTTCGCCATGCACGAATTCCGGATACCCACGCGAGATTTTGTTGCAGATCACGCCTGCCGTATACGGGTTGGCGTCTGATCCGCGGACTTTGACGATTTTGTTGTCTTCAACGGTGACAAGCAGGCTGCAGGTATCGGGGCAGTCCATGGGGCAGACGCTGGGCAGTTCGGTTGGCATATTAAATTTCCTTTGAATTCACAGGTGCTCGATTGTGATGCTAATCGAAAAGTGGCATTCTTATAAGGTCCGATTTGTTAAAATAGATAGAGCCAATTCAGAAAGGTCAGGCAGATGGTATCCAGAGCTGCGAAATCGCCACTGCTTTCCATTGTTATTGATCGTGATGGGGCCGGCTCATTACAGGGGCAGATTTTTGATCGGGTGCGCGATGCCATTTTGAGCGGTCGATTGGCACCGGGGACGCGCTTGCCGGCATCTCGGGTATTGGCGTCGGAGCTGCGGGTTTCAAGGAATACCATTCTGGCTGCGTTTGAGCGGCTCTATGCAGAAGGATATACCGAAGGAAAGATCGGTTCGGGAACGCAGGTTTCACGCGTTTTGCCGGAAGAGCTGTTGACGGCGCGGGCACGTATCGACACGCGGGGGAGGGCAACAGAACCTGCCGGAAAGCTCTCGAAACTCTCCGGACAGATGGTTGGCCTTGGGGATCGCCATTCGGTTCGCGGATCGCGCGCCTTTCGTCCCGGGCTTCCCGATCTAGAAACCTTTCCCTATCAACTCTGGAGTCGCCTGATCGCAAAATACTGGCGTCACCCGCCGCGTGATCTGTTGGTGACGGGTGATTTGTCCGGCTATCGCCCCTTGCGTGATTCCGTTGCGGCGTATCTGGGCGCTGTGCGCGGTGTGCGCTGTACAAGCGCGCAGATTATTATCACCTCAGGTGCGCAGCAGGCCCTTGATCTGATCGCGCGAACGATCATTGATCCCGGTGATGATGTATGGGTCGAGGATCCGGGTTATTCAGGCCTGCGCAGTACACTTTTTGCGGCTGGTGCGACACTTAACCATATTCCAGTTGACCTTGATGGGATATCGGTCAACGCCGGACGAAAAGCTGCACCGAATGCTGTTCTGGCCGCGGTGACGCCGTCGCATCAATATCCACTAGGGGTAACGATGAGCCTGTCGCGTCGCCTCGAGTTGCTGGACTGGGCAGCAGATGCGAATGCGTGGATACTGGAAGATGATTATGACAGCGAGTTTCGTTATGCCGGGAAACCTTATTCGGCATTGCAGGGGCTGGACGAGCGAAACAGGGTCATCTATGTCGGCACCTTCTCAAAGGTTCTGTTCCCGGCCTTAAGGCTGGGTTATGTGGTCGTGCCCGATGCGTTGCTTGACCCGTTCCTGCGGGTGCGTGCGGCCCTGGATGATCAGCCGGCCCTCGCTCTTCAACCGGCACTCAACAGGTTTATTGAAGAGGGATATTTTGCGTCGCACATCCGTCGCCTGCGTGGGCTCTATGCTGAACGACAGGCGCTTTTGCTGAGCGCGCTGGATAGGGAAGGGGACGGTTTGCTGAGCGCCTCGCCACATGAAGCGGGTATGCATCTGGTTGCTGAATTGACGTCACAGGTACGCACGGGTGATGTCGCGGCATCTGACAAAGCGGCCGAGATCGGCCTGATTGCACCAGCCTTATCGCGATTTTACGAAGGTGCTGGCGGCAAGCAGGGGCTGGTGCTTGGCTATGCGGGTTTAAGCGAGCAGGAGATCAAGCGTTCCGTTCGAAAATTAGCCGGTGTTTTGGTCTCTTAAGTGCCTATTCAGCCTTGTAAAACACGTACTCGCCCGGGGCATCGCAAATCGCCTTCAACTTGCCGTCGCCCGGTACCCGCTGGGGTACGTTTTTCTTCGGGCTTTGCTTCTTGATCCACTTGTCCCAGTCACCCCACCACGAACCCTCGTGCTGGGTTGCGCCTTCAAGCCATTTATCCGGTGACTTCGGCGTTTTCGGGTTGGTCCAGTGACCGTATTTGCCACTGGCGGGCGGATTGATGATGCCTGCAATGTGGCCGGAGCCGGATAGGACAAACTTGATTGGCCCGGAATACAACTGGGTTGCGGAATAGGTCGCCTTCCAGGGTGCGATATGATCTTCGCGGGTGGATACAATATAGGTCGGGACTTTGATGTCGCGAAGATCCAGCGCAACACCATCAAGCGTAATGCCACCCGGTTTGACCAGATTATTTTCTATATACATGTTGCGGAGATAAAAGCTGTGCATGGTTGCGGGCATGCGCGTTGAATCACCGTTCCAGTACAGAAGATCAAATGGGAAGGGGTCTTTGCCCATCAGGTAGTTGTTGACCACGAACGACCAGATCAGGTCGTTGGCACGCATCATGTTGAAGGTCGAAGCCATTTCGCTGCCTTCCAGATAGCCGCGCTCTTCCATGGTTTTTTCAAGGTTTTTAACCTGCGCTTCATCGACAAACACGCAAAGGTCACCAGCTTCTTCGAAATCAACCAGAGACGTGAAGTAGGTTGCTGAACTCACACGCTCATCACCCTTGGCGGCCAGATAAGCCAGTGAACTGGCAAGCAAAGTTCCACCAATGCAGTAGCCGATCATGTTGACCTTTTTCTCGCCGGTCGCCTTCTGGACTGCGTCGATTGCCGCAACCGGGCCTTCGAGCATGTAATCTTCAAAGCCCTTCTCAGTCAGTTTCTCATCCGGGTTTACCCAGGAGATGATGAAGACCGTATGGCCCTGCTCAACAGCCCATTTGATGAAGGAATTCTTTTCGCGAAGATCAAGAATGTAGTATTTGTTGATCCAGGGCGGCGTGATGATGATGGGCGTTTTGACGACTTCATCGGTTTTCGGGTCAAACTGAATCAGTTCCATCAGGTCGTTGCGGAAAACGACCTTGCCAGTTGATGTTGCAATGCTCTCGCCAATGACAAAATCATCGGGGTCGGTCATTTTGATTTTAAGCGTACCGTTGCCGCGTTCCAGATCTTCCAGCAGGTTTTCAAGCCCGTTGATCAGGTTTTCGCCGCCGGTTTCCAGCGTTTCACGAAGAACTTCTGGATTGGTCATGATGAAGTTGGTGGGGGAAACCGCATCAACGAACTGACGAGTGTAAAAATCAACCTTTTTCGCCACCTTCGGGTCCAGACCGTCAACATCATTGACGGTTGCCTGCAACCATTTCGACGACAATAGGTAAGACTGTTTTACGAAGGCATAAACGCTGTTTTCGGTCCAGGCGCTGTCGTTGAACCGTCGGTCATCGTTTTCAGGCGTCACCAGTGGATCGGTTTCTTGGCCCATCATGCGGGTCGCCGTATTTTGCCAGAGGTTCAGATAATCCTGCCAAAGGCTGAGACTCGCCCCCATCATCTGGGCGGGGTTGGTCATCATCTTGGTCGTCATTTCCATGAACGCTTCGCCGATATTAAGCGGATCGGCATCCGTCATCCCGCCATTTGCCACTTGTTTAGCCATAAATTCGGTAACCAGTCGCTGGCTGCGCTCTGCAATTGAGACCATTGATTGTGACATTTCTGATGGATCAGGAAGGGAATGTGCTGTACGTGGTTGATCGTTCATGGTTCTTTCCTTTATGATCGCGTCTTGATGCAAACGGGTAACCAATAAGTCCGAGCATAAAACAGGGGACGCGGCATATCGAAACAGCGAAAGAGGTTTTTTCGCATGTGCGAAATGCGTTTGTAACTCGTTAACTATTTTAAGGCATCGTGTTAATCAAGCATGAATGCGCAAATAGCACTGTGTGATTTAGGGGAGTGGCCAAGAAATGCTAAGCGAATCAACAATTTATAAGCGCGAATCCGTCAAAGGGCGCAAACGCGCGATGACGGCATTATTGGTTGCAAGTGGTGTTCTTAGTGGGTGTTCGCAGGTGCCAGACGCGGTCAATCCTGTCGAATGGTACAATAGTTCAGTCGAATTTTTCTCTGGCGAAGACGAAAAACCAGAGCAGACAGCAAAGGCTGGCGCCAAAGAAACTGCCAAAGTGCCGGGCGCCGATCAGGCATTCCCCAACCTCGCCTCCGTTGAACAGCAGAAACAACGCGACGATGTTCGCACGAAAGGTCTTGTTGCCGACGTCGAAGGTCGCAAATATGCGCCTGCCGTGACCCGTCAGGGTGAAGCGGTTAATGCGCTTGGCGCACCACCGCCGAAACCGGCAGCCCCAACGATTGCCGCCGTTCAGCCTGCGCCGCCAGCAATGCCAAGCGTTGCCGTGACATCAACAGGTGCTGCACCTTTAACTGCTTCAACCGCACCGGCCCAGCCAAGCACGGACCCGCTGGCAACAACGCAGGATCATCAGAAATTCCAGATGCAAATGGCCAATCGTCTCGCTGAAATTCGCGCGCGGGCAAATCAGGGCTCGGGCTTGCCAGACTATGTTGCCCAGCCGATCGGTTCAGACCCGGTTGAAACCGTTGTTATTTCCTCAAGCGGTATTGAGGCCGGATACGGTGCCCAAGCGCCAGCGCCAGCGGCAATGCCAGTGAACAGTGAATTCTCCTACATCCAGCGCCCGATGGCACCTTTGGCAAAAGGCGCTATCAGAGTCGCGACAATCATGTTCCCGAACGGGTCTTCGAAGCTGAGTTCTCGTGACCGGGTCATTTTGGCGAACGTGCGTAAGCTGCAAATAGAACGTGGCGGACGCTTGCGTGTTGTTGGTCATGCTTCCAGCCGCACCCGGAACACCGATCCGGTTCGTCATAAAATGATCAATTTCAAAGTCTCGGCTGCACGCGCTGATGCGGTTGCATACGAACTGGTCCGCATGGGTCTTGATAAGTCTAAACTCCAGATCGATGCCGTATCCGACAGCACCCCGGTGTATTACGAATTTATGCCTTCAGGCGAGGCCGGGAACCGCCGTACCGAGATTTATCTGGAAAGCTGATCCAATCTCCTCACCCGAGGAATACTGATTGGAAAATTTCTGAAAATCGCTTGAGACTCGGCGGGTGTTCTGGCATTCCATGGGCATGGAAACGGAATTTCATAAAATCCGGCGTTTGCCGCCATATGTGTTCTCTGAGGTGAATGCAATGAAGGCGCGTGCGCGTGCTGATGGCGAAGATATTATTGACTTCGGCATGGGCAACCCGGACCAGCCGCCGCCCGCACATATCATCGAGAAACTGCGCGAAACGGCGCTTGATCCGAAGGTGCACCGCTACTCCAACTCTCGTGGAATTCCGGGGTTGCGCAAAGCCTTGTCAGCGTACTACGAACGCCGCTTCGACGTTGAGGTGGACCCGGAAACGGAAACGATTGTGACGCTTGGCTCGAAAGAGGGGCTGGCCAATCTGTCGTCTGCAATCACGACGCCGGGCGATGTGATCCTGGTGCCCAACCCAAGCTATCCGATCCATCCGTTTGGCTTCATCATTGCAGGTGCCGCCGTGCGCAATGTTCCGGTTACGCCGGATGAAACTTTTTTCTCGGCCCTTAACCGCGCGGTTCAGCATAGCGTTCCGAAACCGACGGCACTGGTCCTGAACTTCCCGAACAACCCGACGGCGGATGTGGTCGGTCTTGATTTCTATGAAGAGGTCGTTGATTTCTGCCGCTTCCATGGCATTTATATTTTGTCCGATCTGGCATATGCCGAAGTCTATTTCGACGGCAATCCTCCGCCGTCTATATTACAGATCAAGCGTGCCTGGGAAGTATCTGTTGAGTTCACATCGCTGAGTAAAACCTATTCCATGCCCGGCTGGCGTATTGGCTTTGCGACTGGAAACACGCGTCTGATCGGGGCGCTGACGCGGGTGAAATCTTACCTCGACTATGGTGCGTTCACGCCGATCCAGGTCGCGGCAACGGCGGCACTGAACGGAGATCAAACCTGCGTTGATGAGATGCGTGCGCTTTATAGGGAGCGCCGCGACGTGCTGATCGAAGGCCTCGCATCCGCCGGATGGGATGTGCCTTCGCCGCCGGCGACAATGTTCGCCTGGGCACCGATACCGCCTGCGTTTGCACATATGGGATCGATTGAATTTTCCAAATTGTTATTGTCCGAAGCCAAGGTCGCGGTCGCGCCGGGCATCGGGTTCGGGGAGCATGGTGACGGCCATGTTCGCATCGGGCTGGTCGAAAACGTTCACCGCACACGCCAGGCGGTTCGCAATATCAAGGCGTTTCTGGCGAATAACTTAAAATAAGCGGGGACATCATGGGTTCACCATTAAGAGTTGGAGTTGCTGGCCTCGGGACTGTCGGTGCAGGCGTACTTCGCGTGCTTCAGGACAACGGGGCAGCAATTGCCAAACGCGCCGGGCGTGAGATCACGGTCACCGCCGTTTCATCGCGTGACCGTAGCAAAGATCGGGGCGTCTCGCTTGATGGCCTGAACTGGTTTGATGATGCGCAGGCTCTGGCATCTGATGCGGATGTTGATGTCGTTGTTGAATTGATTGGCGGTTCAGATGGTATCGCCAAAAGCGTGGTCGAACAATCACTCGCAAATTCCAAACACGTTGTCACCGCCAATAAGGCGCTGGTCGCACATCATGGTCTGGAACTGGCGCAAGCGGCGGAAGGTAATAACGTTGTCCTGGCCTATGAAGCGGCTGTCGCGGGCGGTATTCCCATCATCAAAGCGCTTCGTGAAGGTTTGGCGGCCAACACGATTGATCGTGTGCATGGAATTCTGAACGGCACGTGTAATTACATCCTGACCTGTATGGCTGAGTCCGGTCGCCCGTTTGACGAAGTGTTGGCGGAAGCACAGGAACTGGGTTACGCCGAAACCGACCCGAGCTTCGATGTGGACGGCATTGATGCGGCCCACAAACTGGCGATCCTCGCCAGCGTCGCCTTTGGCTCCGAAGTCGATTTTGATTCTGTTTTCGTTGAAGGCATTCGCCACGTCTCGCCAGTTGATATCGAGTTTGCGGAAAAGCTCGGTTATGGCATCAAACTGCTCGGCGTCGCCAAACGACGCGATGATGGTATAGAGCAGCGCGTCCACCCCTGCATGGTGCCCATCGACTCGCCCATCAATCATGTCTCGGGCGTCTTCAACGGCGTTGTTGTCGATGGCGATTTCATCGACACCACAATTTATGAAGGACGCGGCGCAGGCGCTGGCCCGACCGCCTCAGCAGTCGTCGCCGACCTGATCGACATTGCCCGCGGAAACGATGTCCCGACATTTGGTGTCCGCGCAAATGATTTAAGCAAGACACCAACCATCCCCATGTCCGGCCACGTCGGCCCGTATTACATCCGCCTGATGGTCGTCGATGAACCCGGTGTCTTCGCTGACATCGCCGGGTGCCTGAAAGAACACAACGTCTCCATGGGCTCCGTATTACAGCAAGCCCGCGACCCGGGAGAGCCGGTTCCTGTCGTCATGACTGTGCACGAGACTGAAGAACGCGCCATGGTCTCCATGCTGGCGGATGTGGAAGCGATTCAGTCCATTGTCGAGAAGCCGGTTATGATCCGGGTTGAGACGTTTTAGGCTGCGTCAAACCTCGCCTGGTTTTCGGCCATCCATTTTCCCATGTCTTCCTGGGTCTTGCTGGAATCATTCATGACGTCCGCATGGGCTTCCATGTAATGGGGGCGGAGCGCTGTCATCCAGTCTTCAAAAGTTTCGCCCGAAGCCGTCTCGTCGCATAAATCACATTTCAGGGTTTTCATCATTCTATTCCAATCATAAATGGTCTGAATATTACGGTAACCTCGCCATTGCCAACCGGCAAGGTCTGCCAGATACAATCGACATAGATTTGGTTGTTGGGTTTTCAGTTTCGCAGATATTCTGCTCTCAGGAAAGTGTCAGGCTATTGTTTGTTCCCTCAATCGCAGCAATTAACTGGGCCTTTTTGTAAGGTTTTGCGAGCAGTTCGATATTTTGCTTTGTAAGGCTTTCCTGAGCGGTGATTTTATCTGGATAGCCGGAGGTCAGCAGGATTTTTATATCTTTGTAAGTTGTGGAAATAATCTCCGCCAATTCGATCCCGCTCATGTTGTTTGGCATAACAACGTCGGAGAACACGACATCAACAAGGTCTGATTTTTCTTTAAGAACTTTCAGAGCCGACGGCCCGTCTGTTGCCTCTATCACCTCATAACCGGTATGGCGCAACATACTTGCAGTAATTTCCCGGACTTCGGGCTCGTCTTCAACTAGCAGAATAAACCGTTTTCCAAGCGCGTTTTCTACGACCTTTGATTTGTCGTTAAGGTGCGGAACGTCACTTTTTGCGATTGGCAGGTAAAGCGAAACTGTCGTTCCTTCCCCCATATTGCTTTCTACGACGATATGACCATTTGACTGTTTCACGAAACCGTAAACCATGCTCAGGCCAAGTCCGCTGCCTTTACCCACTTCCTTGGTTGTAAAAAACGGCTCGAACACTTTATCGCTAACTTCAGGTGGCATTCCGGTGCCAGTGTCACGCACCGCCACCATTACATAATCCCCGTTCTTAACTTCTTCACGCAGGTTACTGTTGGCGGCATCGCGCGTAACATTTTCCGTCGTGATGGTTATAACACCATCATCGGGCATTGCATCACGTGCATTAATCACCAGATTCAGCAGCGCGATATCAAGCTGTTGTGGGTCAATATCGGCGACCCAGAGATCAGTGGCGGTCTCTATTTGTAATTCAATTGTTTCACCGATGGTCAGGTGGAGCATATCTTCGATGTCGCTGATCAATCGCGATAAGTCCGTCGGCTCTGGTCTCAAGGGCTGCTGCCGCGAAAATGCCAGAAGACGGTTCGTCAATGACGAAGCCCTGTCAATAGCCTGTTCGATAGCTTTGATATGCCGCTTTGCATCAGCATCGTCGCCGACCCTGTCTTCCAGCATTTCCGTATTGCCAATCATGACACCGAGGAGATTGTTGAAATCGTGCGCAACGCCCCCCGTCAGTTGCCCAACAACTTCCATTTTCTGGGACTGTGTAAGGGCCTGTTCGGTTTTCCTCATCTCGGTGATATCGATGCCAAAAGCGCCGATGGATTCTATCTTTCCTTCACCATTCAGAACTGGAAATTTGGTTGTCTTGATAATATGAGTGCCGCTAGCCAAAGTGAAATGATCTTCGAAACAAGCTGGTTTGAGCGTATCAAGTACAATCTTATCCTGTTTTCGAAATTCCACAGCAATCTCTGACGGCCAGAACTCTTTCACACTTAATCCTTCCTGTGAGCCAACATAAAGGTTTCTGGCGTAGGGGTTGATTAAAGTAAACGTTCCGTCCAGGTCTTTGAGGGTCAACTCAGCCGGAATATTGTCAATGATTGACTGGAATTTTCGCTCGCTTTCGTCGCGAGCTTTGAGGCTTCGGTCAAGGCGATCGACACCTGCATTTAGAACCTTAAGTTCCTTTGACGCGATGGCCGGAAAAGGCTCGTTTGGCGTTGTACCTGTCTTTGCCAATGTTAATAGACGATTGTTAATTATTGCGACCGGACGTACAGCAATGAAATGTACGGATATAACGACAATCAATGTCAATATTGGCAGAATTCCAATGAGAACAGAAATTATTATGGGTAGTTTTTTTGCAATTTTCTGCTGAAAATCACCCAAATGCCATGACACGGAGATGGAGCCAAATTTTTCCCCTTCCAGAACAATGTCCCGGCTTTTCGTGACGTCGCTTGGTTCTGGTTCATTGACGTGGGATGGGGCATTTGATGAGTCGCTTGAAAACTGGCTCAAGACTTTCCCGTCTTCATTTCTGAACACAACCTCAAGAACCCGCGGGTCACTGAGTCTGATTTGATCGACAATCGTATTGAGCACGGGAATGTCCTCAATAATCACGGCTTCAAGTGAAGTTGCCGCAATAAACAATACTGTTTTTTCAGAATCTTCTTCGAAATTTTCAGCCAGTAAATCGGATTGCAGTTGGCGAACAACAAGAGTGATTGCAATGGCGATAATTGCCGTCGCAAACAACGCGGAGACTGCAATTTGCAACCAAAGGGGCTGATTCCCAATATATTGGCGGATGATTTTCAGCGGGCATTCCCATACATTGTATGCGCCATAACGGTGGCGTTATTATTTCTTGAAAAATGCATGATTTTGCACAATCGCCTCACGTACAGGGTTGTAATCAGCATCAGTGCCTTTCAGGAATGGCCCTGTTTTAAGAGCCGTCAAAGCGCCTGCATTTGTAATTTTCGACAGCGCCTCCCGCAATGCTGCAACGGTTTTATCAGATAAATGAGCAGCTGCGATCCACGGCTGGGTGACATTTTCCATTCGGGCGAGTTCACGGATTTTGTATCCTTTTTTAACCAGGCTATAGAAGGTGCTTTCCTTTAACGCTCCAGCATCGAATTCCTTGGCGGCCACAGCAGTCCCGACCAAATCATGGCGGCCCAAATACTGAAATTCGGCCAGATCGGCCGCGTGTACGCCGTTCTGTACCAATAACCATTGGGACAAATATCGACCAATCGTCGAGTCAGCATTACCGAAGGCAAACCGTTTGCCCTTTAATTCCGAAAGGTTTTTGATGTTGCTGTCGGTTGGCACACAAATGATGCCAAAAAATCTGTTCTTCCCACGTCGACTTTCCATAGCAATGACAGATATTCCAGGGGATTGTCGTTTTGCGCTAATATATGAAGCGGGCCCCATCCGGGAAAAATCCACAGTGCCATTTTTCAGATTGGCCTGACCTTTCGCATAATTTTTCGCGATATGGATTTTAATGGTTACTGGCTGTCCCAGTATCTCTGATAGGTTTTTTTCAACCTCGTTTATAACCGGTCGAAACTGCCGCACCAGAACCGATGGTTTTTCTGCCGCATAAAGACCGAATTTTAAATGCAATGTTTTTGCCGGGACGGATGATGGGCTGAGAAGGAAGAATAGGCCGGTACAAAGACATAAAAATTTCAAAATTACTGATTTACCTGAACTTGTCACTTATCACCCAAACTCAATTTCTAAAGCCCCCTACACCATCAAAATATAGTTAAGAAATTATTATGGTATAACCTGTTTTTCATTACTTAATTACTATTGTATGCATAATATTATATTATGCAGTAACTACATCTTATATTTTGTATTTTACAATTACAATATCCATCGGGTTCTGACCTGAACCTTATCAGAGAAACTGCGAATATAATAAAGCCCTCAAATGATTTGGCAGGCGTGGCTGTTCCGGGCAACATGGAAAACCAGATGGGCAAGAATGTGGGGCGCTTGAGGGTGGGAAACAGGGATCGGGCAGGGGCCTTGCGCCGGGCCGACATACTATAGCTCTGTGTTACAGCCGATGCCCAATAAATGCTCCGGCAGCGTGATAGACATGGCCAGCGGTGTCTCGAAAAGTACCGGGATCGTTAATTATTTTGGGTATTTTCTTTTGCCGCCTCATCATCACCGGTTGGTGGGTTCGTAGCTTCTTTCTTAAAGAATTCTTTTATCTTAGCCCAATAAATACGACCGAAAGCCAGTAAGGCAACAACCCCACCTATGAGGCTTTGTATTACAAGGCTTCCTGTACCCGGATCAATATAGGCAAAGGCGGGTGCAGGGGCGAGTACACATAGCCCACAAATGCTTGCCGCAAATCCTGTCATGCGTTTGTCTTTGGTCATTTTTTGGTTCACCATAAAATATCTATTCATCTTAATCCTCAGAAACTCCGTTCAATCCCATCAGTCATCGTTCAATTAACATTAACCGGGAATCGATAAAGTTTTCCAAAATCTGTGAAATCAGTGGAAGTTGTAATGAAATGCTGATTGGGTAGGTAATTTGGTTCATTGCCATCAATACAGGAAAAAATAAATCGGTAAAGGTTTACCAACGAAAGATTTGCAGGAAGTCGGTCTTGGCAATGTTTTGGAGCCCGGACAGCCAAGAATATGCCGAAACGTTCATCAAACTGATCTTTTGTCCATGCATCAATCCGGCTAGGCCAGTCGGTTAAGAACTGAGTCCCATGATCGCTATGATAAACAACAATAGCATTAGGGTCTTTTTCCATCAAATAATCCGAAAACGCAAGCAGGCGCTTATTCACACATTGCAACGCTTCCAGATATTTTTCCCGATTCAAACCGCCTGACAACTGAAACTGTATGGCGGATTGTTTGCTGCAGTCGGCTTTTGACAAATACGGCTCATGGGGCGGCAAGGTATGAACGACTATTGCAACCGGTTTGGGGAGGTCCAGTGCGTCAATTTTGGCCTGAACGTCTGTGATCGTTGTAACATTGCCAACAGACTCGATTATGGAAACGAAATACGATATTGGAGTCATCCTGTTAATTGCAGAAGCTATTTCCAGAAACCGAGTGCCTATAATCCGTTTTTTGGTGGGCAAACAGAAAACCCTTGAGTTATCCAGGCAACTGGATGGTGTCCAGATACCGCTGCTTCCCAGGCCAAGAGTATACCCCCGTCCCCACAACCCTTCCCGTGAAGCATTTTTACCGCTAAGGGTATTCATCAGGGCGATATAGTTTTTGAACGTATCCTTTTCAGTATAGGGATAACTCATATTGAGCATCGAAGGTATGGACAAAAGCGTTTGAGGATAGTTTGCCATTGCCTTATTAGCGATGCGAAACCCACGACCCTCTAAGGCATCAATAAACTTGCTATTATCAAATCCGAGAATTTTTTTTAACTGATCGGCTCGTGCATAGGCGTCAGTTATTATGTGATAAATGTTTGAGGTGCCATTTGTTGATTGAGTGCCAACTCTAACCTTCTGTTTGATAGGTTGAGGTGAAACAGATGTGACCTGTTGAGGCTCTGATGCTGGCGATTGGGTTTGAATCCAGACAATTTCTATAAGTGATGCGGAGGTGACGGTTAAGGTGAAGTAAAATGTTACCCGAACAAGGACAGGCCGGTTGGCGGCGAGAAGCAATGTGATTGGCAGGGCCAGAAAGAGAGCGGCATAACCATAATGTGGGGCGATGTTTATTTTTGCCCATCGAAAGAGATTGGTAAAATGATTTAATATTTCCGGATAATGGAAAAATAGAAATGCCATGGCTGTTGAAGCTAAAAACCATCGCGACATTTGCGGGGATGGGACAAATCGCTCAATAAAAAATAACGCAACCCAACCGATTAAAATGACGGAAACTAAAGCTCCTGATATGAATGCGATATCTTCAAACCTAAACCACGCGATATTGTGGATGCTGAAGTTGACGAATGACCAGACACATATCAGGCCAAACGAACCATACCCCATAAAACGAAATTGCATGCCGATAGCGCCTGTATAGTAAATAGATTTGCGGCGAAAGTAGCGTCTGTTGGCGTTAGGCACAACTTTGTTTTACGAGTGCACATAATACCTTGCGACGAAGTAGATAATCCCCGTAACGGTAATCAATACGTAGCCGGAAATGGCTTAAAAAGCGGTTATATGAGTGTTTCTCTTTAATCAGGAGGCATTCACTAGAGCGGGATTAGGATACTTTAGAACGAATATAAGATGACACCATGTCAATACAGAAGATCGTCGCAAATATCACAATGATGATTGCTGACACGCGCGGGTATTCGAACATTCTAAAGGCCGACTGTAGCTCGTAGCCAATCCCACCAGCCCCGACAATCCCCAGCATCGTTGCCATTCGAATGTTGCGATCCAAAATATACAGATTATTGCCGACAAAAGAGGGCATGATTTGCGGAACCACGGCAAAAGCAAATACCTGCCGTCTAGAAGCGCCCATGGAATCCAGCGCCTGCATGGGGCCTTCATTTATGTCTTCGATCGCTTCCGCATAAAATTTCGCTAAAAACCCCATGGTATGAAAACCTAAGGCGATGACTCCGGGCATCGCCCCAAATCCAATGGCTATAACCAGTATCATTGCCATGATAAATTCGGGAATGGCCCTGAAAAAAACAGTAATCGTTCGAGCAATTAAGTAGACCGGGTAATTAGGAGCAATATTGCGTGCGGAAAACAATCCGACGGGAATAGACAGAAGCACGGCAAGCAATGTTCCCAGCATAGCAATTTCTACTGTTTCCAGCATCGATAACATTAACTGCCAAAAATTCGAGAAATCGGGCGGTAACATCCTGCCAAAAATATCGGAAATATAATTAATTGAATCACTGAGTAGCTGTGCTGGATCGACTTCCAGATCAACCATTACGGCGGCATATATAGCCACAAAAAGCCCGATGCCGGTCAGTGTTGGCCACCCCCATTGTGGGCGAAGATATGATTCGAGATGTTTGCGTTGGCTGTCTGCTGGATCAACATAGCGTTCCATCAAACCGCCATACCCGCTAACGTCAATATGGTTGTGAGCATCAAGAACAAGAGATTTGATTTGTTGCCTTAAGCCGATTTCCAAAGCCTGAGAATATACCAAAGGTGCGCCAAGAATATCGGGTGATCGATGGATGATACGAACACTCGAAGGATCTACCAAACCATTGGCAATCATTTCGTCGAAATTTACGGAACTTACCGGTGCGACGTCGACTTGTCCGTCGATTACGGCCCGGATGGCGTCATCGTGGTTATTTACTCGAACAATGGATTCAAATGCACCTTCATTGTCGATATCGATACCAATCTCGGCCATTTCCCGCCTTGGCATATCATATCCACTTGAGGAATGGGTATCGCTTAACGCAATGGTCGAATTGCGCACATCCGGTAGGGATTTTATCTGACTTTCCGCGCGAACGATAAACAGGGATTGGTAGTTGGGGGCTTGTTTACCTTTAGAAACGCCAACAGCAAAACCTTCAATCGGACTCCCGGTTTCTATTAGTTCCTTATAAGCGTATGAACCCAGCCAACCGATCTGCGCAGTGCCCTCTACAAGCGACGTCATTGCTTCTTTGTAATTCTTGCACTGATGGAGCTCTATTGTGACCCCGATATGCTCAGACAGATAGTTGACCAGGCTTTTGAAATCTTGCCCGCCAAGGTGGTCGCTAGCTGGAGCCACCGCCATAATCAAATTCTTCAATGATGGGCACTTCGAATTCGTCATATAATTTTATCTTCGTCTTCACTGTTTTCGACAAAAAACAAGCCGCGGCTATGTCCGCTATAGATTTTTCGAATATACGCCTCGTCGACATTTTTTGTTGCGGCGTCAAGAACAATTCGACCATCCGAGAGGCCGATAATTCTGTCTGAAAACTTTAAAGCCAGATCGACCTGATGCAGATTGCAAATTACCGTTATGCCAAACTCATTTCCAATGTTGTGAAGCAAAGAGAGAATGGAATGAGCAATTATTGGGTCCAGACTGGCTACCGGCTCATCAGCAAGCAGCAGCACCGGTTTTTTGACAATCGCACGGGCTATGCCAACGCGCTGCTTCTGTCCCCCGGAAAGTTGGTCAGCGCGGGCATAGGCCTTGTCGAGTAACCCAACGCGGTCAAGACAGCTTAAGGCCAGTAATTTTTGCTCTCTCTTAAACAGATACAGCATCGACATTAGCTTATTGCTGGAATCTAGCAATCCGGTCAAAACGTTATTTAGGGACGACAAATTGTTAACAAGATTGAAGTCCTGAAAAACCATCCCGGTATTTTTTCGTAACGCGGGAAGCGTCGACCGAGAAACGTTTTGGCCGCGGAAGCGAACCTCCCCGGCGTCAGGCTCGGTAAGACCATTGATGCTTCGCAATAAAGTGGTCTTACCCGAGCCACTAGGCCCTAGAATGACGACAAATTCGCCGCTTTGTACCGATAAATCGATACCTTTCAGGGCTCGTGTTCCGTCATCAAAGCTCTTCCAAAGATCTTGGATTTCAAGCAATGCCGGGTGGTTTTTCTGATCAGTATGTGCGGCTCTATTATTGTCCACTTAGCAACCGTTCTACCTGACGTAATGGATCATAGTCAGAATCCTTAACCTCTACGTAATGTGACATTTCCCCGCCGTATCCACCGATGCGACCATGCTTATGCGCCTCTAACGTCGCCATTTTAATTCTATTGCGAATTTCGATAGACAGCTTTTTTGAGTAAGCAAGCGGCGGCGGCGGCACAGGGTTCGAGCGGTGAATGATCCGGACCTGATCAGCTTTGAAAGTATTATCCGCCAGACGTGCATCAAAATTACGCGAACTCATGCCACATACGTCGACATGTTTATTGATGGCAGCCAACAAGCAAGCGTCATGACTTCCAGCGTAAAAGACCTTTTTGAAATCGCCCTTTTTCTTTGTTGATAAGCCGACCTTCACCAATTCAACTTGCGGAATCAAATCGCCACTCGTCGACCCTATACTGTTAAGCGCCAGGGTCTTTCCTTTGACATCCTTTAAAGTTTTTAAAGGGCTGTCAGCGGGTACGACAAAATAGGCAAAGTAGTTGGCGTTTGTATCACCCTTGCGAACGCCGGCAGCAAAGGCCTCGGCATCTGCAATTCTTGCAGCTTGTATATAGGTTTTCCCGCCATACCAGGCAATGTGGGCTCGTCCGGCACGCATTGCTTCGACAGCGGCATTGTAGTCCGTCACCCGGATGGGCGTAATTTCCAAATTAGCCAGTTTTTCGATAATTTTTATTAAGTTTACGTAATCCTTGTCGTCCCCTTTTTCACTTGCCGGGACAAATACCATTTTAAGCTTAACGGTATCGGCCTTGCTTGGCTGATTAGGGACAGCCAATAACAAACCAATAGCTAATAGCATCATAAATTTTCTAATAATCATATTGTGCCTCTTTGTTCTTTGGGTTTTAACAAAGCTGTTCTCCAGCTAATCTCGCTATCAAGCATGATTACGCTTGCTTGATAGCATCTTGATCGAACGAATTAGTTTTCAAATTCCTTAATTGCTTTCTCGTAGTCCTCGACAGTGTCAATTTCTTTCCAACCGCGCTCAATTATTACGCAATGTATGGGAACCCCGAGATCAGTCATTTCCTGCACCATGTCGCTGATGTAGGCCTTTTGAAAAGTCTCAGCACGCTGAAAAGGGCGGTCCCAAAACAGTTCTTTCGCGCGGTGGAAATGTTTCTTGAAGATTTCGGCACCGCGGGGCGTAAATTTCATCATGCCGATGAATTCACCGAATACGTCATCTTTTTCGGTTAAAACCTTACCGATTTCGATCACCTCGTTATTGGCATTAAATATGACATTTTCGGCTTCCTCAATCGGGTGGTCCTTGCGCCCCACGTAATAACCGCGCCAATCGATATCGACCACAATCGAAATGTCAGCTTCCGATTTCAGGAGTCGTTTGACGACAGCGGAATCAAAAAGAATATCGGAATAGGCAACGACAACGTTTCCGTTCAATGCTTCTTCGGCATAAAAGAGTGAATTGAGAATATTGTTATTTTCATAATCGTCATTCTCGAAGTACTTAAGCCCCTCATAATTGATTTTCTCTTTCTGATAGCCACGGACGACGGAAATATCATTGATTCCGCATTCTCGATAAGCTTCGAGCTGTCTCTCAAGAAGGGTTTTATCGCCAAACTTCAGCATGCACTTTGGAAGGCTCTCGGTATAATCTTTTAAGCGACTACCCATCCCCGCAGCAATCACAACCGCTTTCGCATTCGCTGACGTCATCATTCTTTCAAGTTCCTTTATGTTGCCCTCATCGAGTTTGTAGGCCTTAATCATGCGCAATAACGAGACGACCTCGAGATTTTCTCGAATAAATTCAGCGATATCCGGCGGGAGAGTGTTTTTAGAGAGACCTGCAAGATCATTAAATAACTCAAAATCGGCATCCAACGCATTCGCTAATGCATTGATCAACTCTATGCGCGGTGCCGCACGTTTATTGCTTTCAATATCATTCAAATAAGATGCAGATACGCCAATTGTTCTTGCTAATTCTCGCTGCCCAATAGCCCTTTCGGTTCGTAAGGTCCTGACATAGCTGCCAAATGGCTCAACCACGTGATCTGAATTGTTAACGGTTTTCATCGACACGCTTCAAAGTTCCACTGTTCGCTAACAGGTTAACGCCAATTTTTATAAAATCAATGCTTATTTAAACAACTCGGTTCCTTCTAGTACCCATTGTACGAATAGATTCCCCGTTTTCAGACGGACATCTTCAGTGTGATGATCATCAGCGGAGTTCTGTCTTTGGATCATGTGAAAATTTTCGGCGATCCCGCCGTATAGCGTGGTCATAGCCTAGTCAACGAAGAGACCATATTTCAGCATCTTGCCAAGTATGCTTTAAACTCTACTGACGTCAGTCTGAAATGGTTTAATTTGATTTGTTTTAGCTATCGGTTGATGAGCCAACAGCCAATTCAGCTAATTTCCTTGCTCCGATCTCTGCGCTTGTTCCGATGTTGTAAATATGACGAGCGCGAAGCTCACGCATCCGATCTCCAAACTGAGGATTATCTTTCTGGATGGATGCAAGAATTTTCGGTAATTCCGTTGATTGGTCCGGCCTGATAACACGCCCGACCTCTTCCCGATAGAGAGCTTCCAATGGTTCCGTTGAGATTTCAGCGTACTCCGCATTATTTATTTTGCGAGGCACGTCGATAAAGATCACCGGCCTTTCTAGTCCGAATGCAAATTCCATAGCGACACCCGACCAGTCGCTAATCATAATATGAGATTGTAAAAGTGCCTCGTATCTTGTTGTGTCCTCACTCATGTCAAAGTCGGGATTACCCATGAATTTTTTTGCAAGCGCATCTAAAACAGGCCCGGAGATCTGGCGGGTCCTTGGATGTGGTCGAACCCGAACGTAGTGGCCTGCGTTAAGAAGTATTTCAACAATCTCTTCGGCCTGGGTTTCCATAACACCTTGAGGCCCCCAGGAAGGTGCCAGCAGAATATTTAAGCGGTTCTCAGATTGCACAATCGGTGCGGGGTTCGCTTTAGCGGCAGCGATTAAGCTATCAAGGGGCGGGTGGCCGTGCTCTATTAGCTGTTTGGCCGGGAGGCTCTTTAGTGTTTCCCATTCGCGTATTTCTTGGTCGTGATGGGGGCCTACACAAAAGATGGAATCGAAATGATCGAAGGCCCCTTTTCGATAGACCATATGCGTACTAACCATCGAATGATGAAGATAGGCGTAATGGCGGACATTTGGAGAGCGCTTGATATGAAAAGTTTCTATATCAGGCATCGTCGTCGCCAGTAATCTGGCCGATAAATGATTAAGAACATAGGTCTGTATGTTGCCCTTACCAATATAATAGCTCTTAACGTGTGTTGGCGGGTCAACAAGCATTGGGTCAGAGGCGTCGGACGCCAAATAATAAATTTTGTCGTCGCATAAAGCTCCTAGTGCATTGATCACAGGTGCCAAGTACGGCGCGTAGGAAACCCCTTCGGAATAAAAAACGATACCCGGGTTATTGGACAAGTCTTGTAAGCAGCGCAGCGAATCTCGGCAGGATCTAACAAATCGTATCAATTATAAAAAGCTCCCAACTGCTTGGTAATCATGGGGTATCAATAAAGAGAGAATCATCAGTTAAGTTTAATACCTGATCATCTCTAAAACAGTGAAAAGTGCAAGGGTAGATAATACGGTTATAAAAGAATCCAATTTTTCCCTGTAAGAGATTTGGCCACAATTATTGAGAGCTTGCGTTCAATTATCTGGATTGGATGAAAAACTGCAAACATGTTTTGTTCAGATGATGTAAGGGGGCGAGTGCTTAAAACATGCGGGGCCGTGGCATGTCACTTCGGAAAATGAACTAATCAAGTCAACAGGCAACAATCTGTTGGTAACTTCCGCAGCAAAATCATAGAAACAATGGCGTCAGTTTCGCGTTGTATTTTGCGCTCGCGCAAGCCGCTTTAATTTTTGTTGAAATCAAATACATGACCTCAAACCTTTCCACCGCACCTCGAATGATCGCAATTTTGTTAGGTATAGCTATTCCGGCTGTCGTTTTAGGGCGGTCTGTGTTTGCCGTCATTATCGGGGTGGCATTTATTACGCTGTTCTTCTGTAAACCCTGGAGGCAGATCGTTGAAGATTTATGGGCCCAGTGCCAACGCCCGTTCGGCATTTTGATTCTGCTGACCTTTGTCGCCTGGCTGCCAAACGTCTATCTTTCAAATTTCCCCGGACGTTCTTTTGAAGCGGTTTTCCGCACCTTGTTGTTTGTTGGCATTGCGGCCATGTTTTTCGCGTATCTGAAAAGTGATCAGCGTCTGCTCAAGATATGTTATCAGGCCTTCATCGTGAGTGCCTTGATCGCAATAATTTTCGCATTGACGGCACTGTTCTTCATTCCTGAGATTTATTGGGCGCTTCGGCTGAAGGGATGGTTTTCAACGCCTCTTCAATCTGAATTGAAATCTTTTTCTGCTATGGCCGTGCTGGCGGTGCCGGTTTTGATATTGGCGGTTTATCGTCTCCGTAATGTCTGGACTGTTATGGGGGTGGTGGTTTGCATTGGTTTTATTGCCCTTGTGTGGGAGACCTATAATCGCTCGGCAATTGCAGGATGTCTTGCGATTGCATTAACCGTTGTCGTTATCTGGACCGTACGCGGGGGAAACAGGAAGTTGGCGTTTGCGGGGATAGGTGCTGTTGGCTCCTTGATCGTGGCGGTTATCGTCTGGCTGCGACTTCGGCGGGGCCATTATTTGACGGAAATATCCGGGGATGATTGGTTGTTGCCGCTATGGCTGGTCGACTTTGAGCGCCAAACCATATGGACGACAGCGTGGGAATTTGGGCTTGAGTCTCCGTGGTTTGGGATTGGCGCGAATGCTATAAATTTTGTTCCTGGTGCGGATGTTGCCATAGAAGGGGCTTCAGGTCTTCATGTCATGCCGGCTCATCCACATAGCTGGTTTTTTGAGGTATTCGCAGAAACCGGTGCAGTCGGATTGGCGGCGCTTATAGTGACCATAGTGTTCATGGTTCTGAAATGGTTCAGGGACTATCGTCAATACAACAATCCGGGCGTATTGGCGGCAATCGCGATTATGGCGGGCTACTGGAGTTCCGGACTGTTTAACTTCTCCTACTGGTCTGCGTGGTGGCAGCTTTCCTTTATGATATCCTTGGCTTTGTGTTTTGCCTATGTTGACAGGCGCCCTCAGGATCGGGCGTAAAGGATTTTACGGCTGCATAAACACGTACTCGTTCGCGGTATTCCAATAGGCTAAAGTCTTCTCGTAATCCGCCCGTCAACTTTCGCTGGCAATAAAGTTTATGCACTGCCAAAATTGGCTTTGACGCTGGGTTTTTGCCGTCGGTCCGGCAAGCGAAATTGCGCCCTGGCAATTGGGATTCTAATTTAGAATAAATCTAATAAACTAATGTGTTATGTTAACTTTTGTGTTAGATCATTTATCACTTAGCATTGACAAAGAGCGCCGGTGGCAATAACGACTTTCCCCCACCGCAGGAGATATAAAATATGTTGAACGTCGAGCAAGACACGTCCGTGACAATCCCTTCCATGATGGCGGCCCTGTCCAAGGACGTAAGCTCCCTTAAGGTCGTACATATCTCCTTATATTGTTATAGAAATTTTCCAATCCGCATTTTCCATTCCATGACCCAGAAAGCGGGGGCCGATTCCCACGCGTTCTTCTTGAAAAACAGCGCCGGGAACCGGCATAAAACCCTCACGGAAACAGAATTAGATCTCCTCATTGACAGCATTGAAGACCTGGATCCTGATCTTGTGACGCTTAGCGTTCTTGCGCCCTACGTTGAAACAGCGATCGAAGTAATTTCACGCGTTCGACGTATCTCTTCTGCGCCGGTTCTAGTGGGCGGCAAGTACCCTACAATTAATCCCCAAGGGGCGCTTAAATTCGCTGACTATGTCTGCAAGCAGGAAGGAGAGTTCGTGTTTCTCGAGGTCCTTGACCGTCTTGCGAAAGGCCAGGACCTAACGGGCATAACAGGTCTTTGGCATATGGATGAAAATGGCGACCCTGTAGATATGGGCCAGCAATCATTAATCCAGAATCTGGATGAAGTTCCGGCCCAGGCTGTCGGTGCACCAAATATGTACTTCATTGAAGACGACAGGTTGACCGAGGCAGACCCAGAAGCGAATACGCCTATGATCTTTGTGATGGCGGGGCGCGGCTGCGTGTATCAATGTACGTTCTGCGTAAACTCTTTGCTTATTCCCATGAACAAGGGAAACGGGAAGTTTGTCCGAATTTTGTCCCCAGAAATGATTATTCGTGAAATTGAAGACCGCGTTGCCTTGCTTCCCGCCGAAATGCGCGAACGTGCCTACGTTGATTTCGGTGATGAAATTTTTGGCGTTATGAAGGACTGGACCGCTGAATTCGTAGAGCTTTACAAAGAACGCATCAATCTCCCGTTTTCCTGCGAAATGATTCCAAAGCTTATCAAAGAAGAGAATATTGAAATACTGGCCGAGGTTGGGCTTTCGGAGTTGAACTTCGGCATTCAGTCGGGCGTAGATGAAATTAGAAAAGATACGTTCAATCGTCCGGGAAATAACGTCGAACTCGTCGAAAAAGCAGAAATTCTTAACCGGCACAATGTCCTTCCGCGTTACGACATCATCTTGCAAAACCCGTTTGAAACGGCGGAAATGCTTCATGAGACTTTAAAACTTCTGGATCAGTTCCCTCACCCAATATCGATGAATGTATTCAGGCTGCAATTTTTCCCACATTACCCCATAACACTTGAAGCCCTGAAAAAAGGGATCATTACAGAAGCCGACCTGACCCATGAAAAAGTTGCCGAAATGACAATGAAGAATTGGAATTTCAAGCCGGCCGGTGGGACATTTGATAAAAAGGCACAATATGAAAATGCAATCTTCTTGCTGGGCTGGGCAGGGAATTCGTTTAACCGGTGGCTTTGCCGTATGTTTTCAAACCACCCAAATCACGTATTTGGTTTAACGATTGGGTTGCTGGCCGAATTTTTCTACCGTGTTGAGACCGGCAATACGAATTTTGCCAGGTGGATGCGCCGTGGCCGGGCTGCAACTTCCCTTATTTTGTCGGGGAACTTTAAGGAGCTGTTCAAAAGCACGGCCCGCATGACAAAAAGGATTTTCTCCTCACCCACGAATACCTGCTTAAAGGGAACCGAACTCGCCCATTCTCAGCGCGCAGAAGAGCATTAAGAATACCTAGCTGTTCGAGACGCCTGATTTGGGCCACCTTGGGTGGCTGTGCTTTTAATGGATTAGATGATTTTTGCCGTCTTCATCTAGCGCGACGTTTGATCTTTGTACCAGCACCCCATGGTTCTAGCACAACTTTTTTTGGCCAAAAAAATATTGTGAAGTCGGGACCGTGACCCCAGTATTCGGGAAGCGGGGGAAAGTTAGTGGGGTGCTTGAGTATGGGAAACAGTGATCGGGCAGGGGCCTTGCGTGGGGCCGAGACGCATTTTGATGATGGGCATTTCAAGGACACACTATCGCGCCGTGTTGCCATTCCGACGACGAGTGCGGAGAAGAGCAGCGCGCCTGCCATGCAGCGTTATATGGATGACGAGATCGGCCCCGCCTTAAAAGCCATGGGCTATGAGGTTGAGGCGTATGAGAACCCGGACCCGTCGGGCTGGCCGATCCTGCTCGGGACGCGCATTGAGGATACGGCACGACCGACCTTGCTGACCTATGGCCATGGTGATGTGGTGGTCGGGCTTGATGATCAGTGGACGGATGGCTTGTCGCCCTGGACCCTGGCGAAGGACGGCGAGCGCTGGTATGGGCGTGGCACGGCGGATAACAAAGGCCAGCACAGTATTGTCATGGCCGGGCTGGAACAGGTTCTTGAAGCGCGTGGGCAGCATGGTTTTAATTCCAAAATCCTGATCGATATGGGCGAAGAGATCGGCTCGCCCGGTCTTGATATCTTCGTGCGCGATAATCCGGAATTGCTGGCGGCAGATGTGCTGGTCGGGTCTGACGGGCCGCGCATGGTGGTCGAGCGTCCGGATGTGAAGCTTGGAAACCGCGGCGCATTGTCCTTTGATCTGCGCGTTGATTTACGCGAAGGCAGTCGTCATTCCGGCCATTGGGGCGGTGTTCTGACGGACCCCGGTATTGTGCTTGGCCACGCGCTTGCCAGCATTTGTGATCGCAAGGGGCGCATTCTGGTGCCCGGGTGGACGCCTCAGGAAATCCCCGCGAACGTCAAATCCTTGCTCGCGGAATGCCGGGTCAGCCCGGGCAATGACTTCCCCGAAATCGACCCGGGCTGGGGAGAGCCGGGGCTCAGCCGTGAAGAGAAGATGTTCGGCTGGACCAGCTTTATCGTGCTCGCGTTCGAAACCGGAGAGCCCGCCAACCCGGTCAACGGCGTCGCCCCCAATGCCTGGGCGCGCTGCCAGTTGCGTTTCACCATGGATGTCGACCCCAACGATTTCCTGCCACAGCTTCGCCAACATCTGGATGCGGAAGGTTTCCCGGAAGTTGAGGTGGTGGCCCTTGAAGACGACTGTTTCTTCCCGGCCCACCGCACCGACCCGGACCATCCGGCGGTTGACTGGGCGCGGCGCTCCATCGCTGAAACAATGGGCGAAGCGCCATTGATTGTCCCCAATAGCGCAGGCGGTTTGCCGAGCCGCACCTTCGCTGATGGGTTGGGAAATCTGCCCATCCTCTGGATCCCCCATTCCTACACAGGATGCAAACAACACGGCCCCAACGAACATGTTCTCGAGCCCCTGATGCGCGATGGGCTACGGATTATGACAGGGCTGTTCTGGGATTTGGGTGAGCTTGATGGCGGTTTTGATGGTCGGGCGGTCAGCGGATAAAGTTGGCATCCATAAACCGAAATTCCTAATCACATCTCTTCAGCAATTTTGGATTGGCATTTCGAGCTTATATCTCGGACAGTCTTCATTGTGAGAGCTTTTTTTAAGTTAATTTTTCCATCGGCATCCATATCGCTGATTAATTTGGATGTGAGTAACATGTACTCTTTCAGGTTTAGGTTGTTATGAATTTCCAATGTCGTACATATGCAATAGCCGGGCGCCCAAGTCTTAAGAGATTTGGCTGCGTTCTTGCACGATTCATAGTCGTTAACTAAAGACATGAAAGGGATTTTCTCCGCAGCACTCAGAGATGTAGCACTAAAAATTATTGAACCAGCAAAAATAAACGAAAATTTCGAAAAGTTAAACATAGTTTGCTCTTTTGAAAATTACACCTGAAGCCTTTAATAAATTCACTAAGCTTAGTTTTCAACCGGTATTTGAAATCTTACGTCAAACTGAGTTGGGATGAAGATCCCGACATATTCGCCGACGATACCGAAGCGCCCCGCTACGATGTACTTCCCTAACGTATAGGTTTGGTGACATTGAGATTTCGGTCAATTAAGAAAAATGACAGGCGATTACGTAAGTAGATTTTTCGTAGGCTTTTTTCTACCCGCCAAATGAATATCATAGTATGCTGCCCATCAGTTTGATTTTGCTGGTTGGAATAACATATGGACTACTTTCGTAAGACATTTTTGGCGTTGAAGCTGTGGGCCGGCCTTTTCTTGATGTGCCCATCAGCTGTGGCACACCAACCTGTCGTCCTCGTATCTGACCCGTTCCCACCGTACGTTATCGTCTCGGGAGGTGAAATAACTGGAATTGCAGTAGATATCATAAGAGAGGCTTTCCATCGGACAGGGAAAAAATTGGAAATAAGCATTATGCCCTGGAAACGTGCCCTTCGTGCATCTCAAACCGGCAAGGTGGATGGAATATTTACCTTCTATTACAACGAAGAGAGAGCCCAGACATATTACTTTAGTGAAGTAGTTCAGGGCTACTCAACCCAGGTCCTGATGGCGCGTACTGGTTCGCAAATCGGATTTGATGGTGATATTGAGTCAATCAAGGGAGAAACGATTGGTGTGTCCCTGGGTTACAATGTGGGAACGAATTTGGAAAACGCGTTTAAGGCGGGCTTGGTCAAAAGGCAGAACGCGCCAAATTCTTCATTGGTATTAAAAATGCTTCTAAATAGCAGGTTCAATTTAATATCCAACAATCGTGAAGTTTTGCTGTTTTTAGCAAAAAATAGTGGAGTGTTGGATCGGGTGTCTATTTTGGCACCGCCCCTAAGCACGACCCCATTTTACATTGGATATAGCAAGGCTCTTTCCACCTCCCTCGCGTTAAGGCGCAATGTAGATGTCGTATTACGTCAAATGTGGGAAGACGGCAGTATCAAAAAATTTATATAAAAATATACTCACTAGAATGATTACTGCTTAGCCGAGTTCTAATCTAGCCGGGCGGCGCATCTCCAGCCTCAACGGTCACCACATGCCTCTCATAACATATAAAGCTATCATTATTAAGAACACATGGGTATGTTTTGTTAGGTTAGCACGAAGAAGGCGTATTTGATGCTATTAAAGATGCTTCATACAATTGACAAAAACTAACACCCATATTGATTTACGGGACTTGGAACGCACGTTTCAGCGGACCCGAAGGAATCTTCTGATTCCGGTTGTATTTGTTTTTGTTTTTAGCCTCGCCATTTTATTTGGATTGGTTATCCACTCGGCCAACAGTCAAAATAAAATTTCGCAGGCAAAGTCCATTCACTTTGTTGACTCGATCATAAACGGGCTAAAATTTGACCTCGGCAAACTGAATATTGATCATGCCTATTGGGATCAGGCCGTCGAAAATCTGATTACCAAATTTGACCCCATTTGGGCACGTGACAATGTCGGCAAATACCTATTTGATACTTATAGTATTCATTCGACTTATGTGCTTAATGAGAGGGATCGTGTAATATACAGCGTGATAGGTGGAGAAGCGAAAGCGGGTAATCCGTTTGCGCGATATCACGAACACTTCAAATCACTTATCAGTCAATCACGGGCAGAAAAATCTAAAGATGGTAAGCCGGTGCCAGTCGTCGGCATAATCAGCGATGGCAAACAAGTGCTGATTGCCTCAGCTGGTGTTTTGACAACTTACTCCTATGAAAATGAGAAGATAAGGAATGAACCAACTAAAGCCCTATTGGTTATTTTTCGGGCGCTGACCCCCGAAATGCTTTTGGAATTGGCAAACAATCTTGGTTTGAAAGACCTTCAGCTTAAAATCCCCCCGGACAAACCAGTTCCGGAATCCGTCTTTATTGAGTTGATGTCGAGGAATGGCACACCTCTAGCCACACTGAGTTGGCAGGCCGATGATCCCGGCGGGGTTATGCTTAAGCAGGTAATGCCAATAATAGTAGTTCTAATGGTTCTTATTGTCGTCGTATTCATCATTTTTGCCAATCGGGCTCGTCAAGTTTCCCAAAAAATAGTTGACGAAATGCAGATACGTTTCGAAACACAGAAGCAGCTGGCTCATGCGCAGAAGATGCAGGCCCTTGGCAACCTTGTTGGCGGGGTCTCTCATAATTTAAACAATTTAATGCAGCCAATCTTGGTATTAAGTCAAAGGCTGGAAGAAGGCCTGCCTGCCGGGAACAATGATCAAATCTTGGCGAAAACAATTTCCCACGCCAGCAAACGTGCCGTTGATCTGATTAAACAACTGATGATGTTCAGCCGCAAGGAGGTGTCACAACGAGACTATATCGACATCCATGACCTCGTCGTTGAATCGATCGAAATTATAAACTCAAGTCTGCCATCAAATGCAAAGCTGAAGACGACGTTGGAAGAGGACACTGGTTTGGTGCTCGCGGACTTTACGCAAATTCAGTCCGTATTAATGAACTTGCTCTCAAATGCCATTGATGCTCTTGATGGCGCTATTGGAGAAATTAACGTACAGCTTTTGTTGCAACACCCAGGGGAGAATGTCCCTCTGCATGTTGCCAAAAACAGTAGTGAATCAGTCGCTCTAATTAGTGTAGCAGATACGGGAATGGGGATGGATGAGAAAACAGTACGGCGGATATTTGATCCTTTTTTCACCACTAAGCCTCAGGGGAAGGGAACGGGACTTGGCCTTTCGACGGCTTTCGGGATCATTAAGGATCATGGGGGTAGCATAAATTGTTCAAGCCAGCCGAATGCTGGCACAGTGTTCGAAATCCGATTGCCATTGGTAATTGCCCAGGCAATCCAATCAGACATGGTCTAAAGGTATGTATTTTACTGATGCAATAAATTTATTCTGCATATGAGAAACACAATTTCAATGAAAGAGCTGTTTATAAAGAGGGCAAATGGCGCGTATTCTCCTAATTGATGATGAAGAAATTGTCCGTTTTACGCTGCGAACTGCTTTGGAAATGGGGTTACACAAAGTCGTTGAAGCTGAAGACGGGGAACAGGCAACGGAGTTGTTGTCGGAGAGTTCGTTTGATCTTGTAATTACGGACATCGTCATGCCCAAGAAGGAAGGGGTTCAAACAATCCTGGATATCAAGGCGAACTATCCAGACACGAAAATCATAGCTATTACCGGTGGCGACCCTGCCCGGAGCGGCCTATACTTAAAGACAGCAGGGATTTTGGGAGCCGACAAAGTATTGCTGAAACCAATCTCAGACGCTCATCTTACTGAAGCCATCGACACTTGTTTATCCGGCACATAGAGGTTGGGGTTTTGGATATCGGGAGGTAGATACCGATACGTTCCCACACAGCATTTTGATCTGAAAAGTGGTGGGCTTTTCTCTGCATGGAATGTCCGCTCCGGGTCAACAGCAGACCTTTGCTGCGGAGTCATTCCACGTCCGCTTAGCGCCCGGGAACGGAAGTGTGATCGCCGCATGTCCGGCTATTGCGTTAAGCAGACGGGACCTGCACTAATAGCGCGCATGAGCAACACCCTCTCTCAAATACTTGAAATGGAATACGGCTTAACCACTACCTTTGTCTTCTGTGGTTATTCAAAGAGCCTTGACCTTAAGGCCTTATCCAAAAACCTTGGTATTACGCTCAGGCCTGAGCGTAATGTGTTGCCAGTGGCCCGTCGGGAGGTGGAACACCGGACGGTCACGGTCAATTAACTGTTTTCAAGTGAGAAGTCATTCATGCCCAAAACAACACCTACTAGTTCTGAAACACAGTTCACCTCGTTTTATAAAGATCTACCATCATTTAGTGATTTTGGCGGGTTTACCGATCAATCCCGGTATCGTCCCTTGCCGGACGGCTGGCAGGTGATCCTTGCCGATATTCGAGGGTCTACCCAAGCCATTGTTGAAGGTCGCTACAAGGACGTAAACATGATGGGCGCCGCCTGTATTTCCACGGTGCTGAACACCCTAAAGAACTTTGATCCTGTCCCCGATGTTCCTTATGTTTTTGGTGGAGACGGCGCCACACTAGCCGTGCCTGCCTATACCGTCGATAAAATTCGCGATGCACTTCTTCGCACACGTACCTTATCCGAAGCTCAATTCGGCCTCGAGATGCGCATCGGTATCGTACCGGTCACCGATGTAAGGGCAAAAGGCAAAGACGTTTTCGTTGCCAAGTTTCGCCTAAGCCACGGCAACCACCTTGCGCTGTTTACAGGAGGTGGAATTGCAATGGTCGATGCCATGGTCAAGGATGAAATAGCCGGAGCACCCTACCGCGCCGAGTTAAGCGACGAAACCGCCCCGCCGGATCTTGAAGGATTGTCGTGTCGCTGGTCACCCATCAAAGCCCGGCGCGGCAACGTCGTGTCAGTTTTGGTGCAATCTTCTGATACCGACAATGATGCTCGGGCGTCGATTTACAAAAATGCACTGGCCCATATGACCGAGGCGCTAAAACAGGACCTAAATGAACTTTCTCCGGCAACGGATAGAAATCTGAAATTTTACTGGCCACCCAAAAAATTATGGACGGAGGCAAAAGCTACGGCTGGGTATGGAATATTCGCGCTGCCCAAGCGGCTTGCTGTCGTCCTTTATCAAAGTGCCGTGCAGTGGGTCCTGCATCGGACCGGCGGCAAGGCGGGCGGATATGATGCCCCGGCTTATAAAACTGAGTTGATCGCCAACACTGATTTTAGGCGGTTTGACGACACCCTGCGCCTGGTGATTGATTGCAGCGATGAGCAGTTGAAGGATCTGGAACATTGCCTGGCCACTCTCCGTAGGACAGGTGGAATTTCCTATGGGTTGCACAGCGCTGATACTGCGTTGATGACCTGCCTGTTGTTTAGCCTGGAAAAGTCAGAACACGTCCACTTTATTGATGGCGGTGACGGCGGTTTCGCAATTGCCGCCAAACAGTTAAAGGCACAATTGGAAGGTATAGAGTGACAAAACAGCAGCTTAATTCCCGTACCCCATGATTGACGGCAGCTGTCGAAATCAGAAGTTAACTGGAAATGGCTTCATCGCTTGCCTCGTGGGAAAAATTTCGTCCAAAAGATAACTGGAATATATCAAAAGTTAACTGAAAAAAGTGCGAAGGTTCACCGGAATCCAAACCCTGGTCCTCGGGAATTTGTATCCTTATTGACTGGACAGATTTAATGTCTGCTTTCCGCCCAACAACGGACCAATACAGACCGGCTTGAAAACTTCCGAATCTAGCCATAAGCGGAAGTCCAATGGTTTCAACAAATCGGGAAAAATGAGTTTTTGTTGCAATCAAGAGTTAGGTCACTAACTTGTCACTACCATAAATCATCAGAGCCACATTGATCACAAGGAACGTTTATTGATCATGAATTTCTTAGTTCTCATTGCGTTAATATTCGCCACGTTAATTCAGGCAGCACATGCGGACTTTGCAGAGGATCTAGAGCTGTGCGTTCCCACGTACGGAAAAGGAGTAGATAGACTTTCGGCTTGCAATCGAGTAATTGCCACCGGCCACGAGTCGAATGAGTTACTTTCTGAGGCATATGTTGCGCGAGCCTTTCAATATCGAATGAAAGGGCCATGGGAACGTGCGTTATCTGATCTGGATACCGCGATTGAGTTGAACGCCAATAATGCTCTTGCATACCTTCATCGTGCTATCGTTCATAATGAAATGAGAAACAAGAAGCTCGCCATCGCTGATATCGACTTCGTTATTCGCCTCGAACCAGACAAAGCGGCCTTGTACTACATTCGCGGCGTCTTTAATTCTTGGGGGATTAATAGTGATCAGGCAATTGTCGATTATAGCAAAGCAATTCAACTGAAGCCTGACAACTCGTCTTATTATATTGCCCGCGGCAAAAATTATCAGGTGCTTCGTCAATATACGGAAGCTATTGCAGATTTCGAAAAAGTGCTTCAATTGGAGCCTGGACACGAGGTGGCGACCCAAGCACTAGAATCTGCAAAAGGTGAGTTAGAGAATAATCAATAGTGGGAAATATGTCCGTAAAGGGTCAAACTGAGAAGTTTTGGTGGGGGTAAAAATACGTCCGTTCTCCTCCTCACAACGGACATTGAATTGTGAGAATGCAGATTTCGTGTATATAACTTCCGCTTTCCGCCCAACAGCGGACCAAATCAGACAGGCCCGGAAACTTCTGAATCTAGCCAGAAACGGCCATTCCAAATAATTATGATTCAGGTGAGATTTACTTTTGCAAATCGGTTTAGGGTTACTTCCGTTCATTGCAAAATATGAGGCATTGCTACAAATACAGCTCATTTGGTTTACTCTTTTCCCAGTTGGCATATCTTTCGGGGTTTTGATCCTTAGGTAGAAAATGGTCGATTATTCTGGAAAACTCACGCTCATCTTTTTCGGCCAGTGGTATTTGTAAGGCAACTATATTCTTACGCCCGTACTTCCTTAGGAATCTAGATATTTGACCACAGATTGAGCTTGGTTGATAAAAATTATCATACGAATCAACCTCGATATGGATCCAGTATATTGGAATTGGGAAGAGCAAGATCCTAAACTTGTAAAAGTAAATATGGTGAATGGAGTCCCACGGAATCACATTGGGCGCAAAATCTCTACTGATGACCCCATTCTCGCCAATTTCAATAAAGGGTTTTTTGTCTAGCCAACGTTGTCCTCCACACACAATGGAAAGAGAGAAAATAAGAACGCCGAGCCATCCTGCTATCTGAAACGGGTCTTCAGATACCGATTCAATGCCAAGCACGAGAAACCCAATACCGAGTACAAGGAAAAACCCAGACCTTGGCCGGTTAATATTAAACGAAGCGGGTGAAAGAGGTTTCATCGTATTGTAATATCTCATGTTCTAAACGCGCACGCCACACTAGCCACCATAATCAATATTTACTCTTCCTTATGTCCGTTATGGGTCAATAAGAGAAGTTTTCGCGGGTGTCATTTTACTTCCGCTATCCCCCTCATAACGGACATCGAATTATGAGAATGCAGATTTCGTGCGGAAAACTTCCGCTTTCCGCCCAACAGCGGACAAAATCAGACAGGCCCTAAAACTTCCGAATCTAGCCATAAGGAGACATCGCTCTTTCATCGGGCTTCCACTAATGCAAATGCTCTGATCAGCATTTATAGGAGGGCGAAATACTGATATAGGTTATGAATTATTTCACCGCGTTGAATTGTTCTATGGCATGTTCAAATTAATCCTAACGATTTATTTCTCAGTTCCCGCTATTCTCATAATTCGTGGATTTTTAACCAACTGCGATTACGCTACTCGTATTCGGAAAGCTTACCCGGATGAAAGACTGCCTCCCATCATTCCGATTTATACTTGGCCCATACTTGCTTTACGTGACAAACGATTGAGGCGGATTCTATGGAAAATCAGGATAAAAAATTATGCTATGCACGCTGCGATAATATTTTGGTTGATATTTTTTATTCCAATATCTCAGCTCATCATTGTGGTTTGGGAGTGGTTGGTGAACGGATAAATACATTGTCCCGCCCGCTTCTTCTCAAGCTTGTGGAGATCAGTCATTGAGTATGAATTTCTGTCCCTTAAAGCACGTTTTATTCAGATTATTCATGTCCGCTAAGGGTCAACAAGAGAAGTTTTCGCGGGTGTCATTTTACTTCCGCTATGCCCCTCACAACGGACATCGAATTACGAGAATGCAGATTTCGTGCGGAAGACTTCCGCTTTCTACCCAACAGCGGACTAAATCAGACCGGCCCAAAGACTTCCGAATCTAGCCATAAGCAGACAAATCAAAACCCAATGTTTGGGGTTGGGCGCCGAAAATTCGTTAATTTATTTTCGCGCGGAACATAGTAAGACTTATTCCGCCAGAGCGAAAATAACCAAAAATAAAGCCCCCAAAATGCGCCGAGTAAAAAGCCGAGGGTTGCGCTTAACCCAACCTCGTTTTCTCCATCGCCCGCAAAAAGAGCCGCCAATGATAATCCAATTACCGCTGCAACCGATACGTAAGTTAACAGGCCGACTCGATTTTTTTGCACTAAATAAAAATATGTTGGCATTCCTATAACGAGCGAAAACGGTAAGGAAACTGATACGCCTATGAGGATGAAAGTTCCGACAACAAGTTCATCTATCGAGCCATAAAATACGTAAAAAACTACTCCCAAAGATAAATTTGCTAATATTGGAGCGAATACAATTCCTAGAAATACTCGCGTTATCCCAATCAGTTTTCCCGTTTTATTGATCGAGATCGGTAAATGTTCCAAGGTCGCTACCTTTGCAGCCAGTTATTGATTGAAAAAGAATGATATCAAAAAAGCATACTAGAAACCTCGATTAAAACAATCTGGCGGATAAAACTTCCTACGATGAAAATGTCTCCTTTGGGTCAACAACCGACCATTTCGTCGCACCGAATTTACTTCCGTTTTACGACGCTTAACGGACATGAATACCAAGAAGGTCTGCTTACGGCCCGAAAGCGGAAGGAAGTGCAATTACAGTAACAGTTACCAGTTTACGTCAGCCACAGCAGCGACAAAATTCCTAATAACTTGACTTTAGAAGGTTTTTATGCCATAGATCATATATTAAAACGGACACTGTGACACTTCGCGTAGGGTCACTCTTTTGTTATGTCGCCACCAAGACGAAGGATACGGTCTTTGAGTTTTGTTTCCCCCACAAACCCCAACATCGACCACAACATCCCAGAAGTTTGTTGGGAACGTGTTGTGACAATGTTGTGTTTTTCCCGTGTTATGGAAAACGTGCTGTATGACGAACGCGAGAACTCTGCGACTTTTTCATCCGATCTGTTATCGCCTGCCTCAAAATGTAGGGAAATGTTGTGTTTTGTAGGGGGTTGTTGTGATCTTGCGAAATTTAGTGCTCGGTGCCTGCTGCGTTCCGGCATCTGATAATATCTGAATTTATCTGAAAACATCTGTATTGCGCACCAAAAGAGTTTGGCAAGGGCGTCCAATAGGATCAACATGTGAATATGAACGCTAAAACAAATATAGATCGCAATCTTGCCATGGAAGCGGTGCGCGTGACGGAGGCGGCGGCGATTGCTGCGGTTCGTCTGATGGGCGGTGGTGACGAGAAAGCGGCGGATCAGGCGGCGGTGCAGGCCATGCACGACGCTTTGGACAATATGGTCATCAATGGCACCATTCGGATCGGCGAAGGCGCCCAAGGCGATGTTGACAAGCTGTTCACGGGGGAGGCCGTTGGCGCGGGGGAGGGCCCCGACGTCGATGTCGCCGTTGTGCCGCTGGAAGGCAAAAGCATTCTGGCGCGCGGTGGGCCGAACGCCTTGTCGGTCGTTGCCATGGCCGAAGGCGGCGGGTTCCTGAGCGTTCCAGATATTTACATGGAAAAAATCTCGGTCGGCAGCGGATTGCCGGACGAGGTTGTTGATTTGGATCTGGAGCCGGAAGAGAACTTGCGCAATTTGGCGGAAGCAAAGAATTGTCAGATTAGCGACCTTGTCGTCTGCCTGCTTGATCGCCCGCGCCATACAAAATTGATTGGTAAAATTCGCGACGCTGGTGCGCGCATCCGCCTTATCCTGGATGGCGATGTCAGTGGGATCATTCAGGCCGCAGACGTCGCCAGCGGTGTCGATATCTACATGGGGATCGGCGGCGCGCAGCAGGGTGTTTTGGCCGCTGCTGCCTTGCGTGGTGTCAACGGGCAGATGCAGGCGCGTCTTGTTGTGCGTAATGCGGATGAGCGTTCGGCAATCGCCAACATGGGGATCGAAGACCCGGCACGGAAATATTCCGGTGATGAAATGGCGTCCGGCCATGTGACGTTTGCGGCCACCGGCGTTACTTACGGGCCGATGCTCGATGGTGTGCGGATAACATCCAGTGGTGCCATTACCCAGTCACTGGTCATGCGCTCGCAAACCGGGACGCTGCGCTACATCGAAGGCCGACATGATTTCACGCGCCGGAACAGCGATGCCTGACGCCCCGAGCGGCCCCAATTCAAATCATGACGCATACCTTGGAGTGAATGCGTCGCTCAGCGGAAAACGATGGGTCCAGCGTCCGGTTGATGAACGCACCGCCCTGATGCTGTCGCAGCGCCTGGGTCTTTCCGAAGTCGTCGGTCGGGTTGTGCAATCACGTGGTGTGACACTGGAAAACGCCGAGGCCTATCTGAGCCCGACCCTTCGCCAGCTGCTCCCCGACCCGAACACGCTTCGTGACATGGACGTCGCCGCCGAGCGCCTTGCGCTGGCCGTCATGCAGGACGAGCAGATCGGTATATTCGGCGATTACGATGTCGATGGCGCGACGTCTTCGGCCATTTTAACCCGGTTTTTCTCGGCCGTCGGGGCGCGCTCAAAAGTCTATATCCCGGATCGCCTGCGCGAAGGTTATGGCCCCAATGGCCCGGCACTGATGGAACTGAAAAACGCCGGGGTTTCAGTGGTCATTACGGTCGATTGCGGGACCATGGCGTTTGAGCCGCTGGAAATCGCCAAAGATGCTGGTCTTGATGTGATTGTCGCCGATCATCACGCCGCCGAAGCGGGCCTGCCGCCCGCCGTTGCCATCGTCAACCCGAACCGGCTGGATGATGACAGCAATCAGGGCCAGCTTGCCGCCGTTGGTGTGGCCTTCCTGATGATCGTCGGCGTCAACCGGGTGCTGCGCGATGCGGGCTGGTATAAGACGCGGGCAGAGCCGGACCTGACGCAATGGCTGGATATCGTTGCCCTTGGGACGGTTTGTGATGTGGTGCCGCTAACCGGGGTAAACCGGGCCTTCGTGACCCAGGGCCTTAAGGTCATGGCCGGGCGGCGAAACCCCGGTCTTCGCGCGCTGGCTGATGTGGCGCGGGTTGACGAGACACTGGGCACATTTCACCTCGGCTTTGTTCTGGGGCCACGGGTTAACGCCGGCGGGCGAGTCGGAGCTGCCGGTCTGGGATCGCGATTGCTGTCGACCGAAGACACCGCCGACGCCATGGAAATCGCCCATCGTCTGGACGGGTTTAATACAGAGCGCAAATCGATTGAGGATGGTGTGCTGCAAGGCGCCATTGATCAATTGGAAGCGCAGGCCTTGGATGATGCTAAAGATGCAGTTGTCATTGCCGCAGGTGAGGACTGGCATCCGGGGGTCGTCGGGATTGTCGCCAGCCGCCTGAAGGAACGCTACAACCGCCCGGCTTGTGTCATCTCCCTAAATGGCGATACGGGCACCGGGTCCGGGCGCTCAATCACGGGTGTTGATTTAGGTGCCTGCATTATTGCGGCGCGTCAGGCCGGTTTAATCCTGAAAGGCGGCGGGCATCAGATGGCCGCCGGGTTTACGGTTGAGCGTGAGAAGCTCCAGGATTTCCAAGCGTTCCTGAATGAGCGGATTGGGGATCGGGTCCAGCAGGCCGGGATTGTGCCGACGCTTTCCATCGACGGGGCCATCGGGCCGGGGGGGATTGTATCGCGCCTGATTGAGGAAATCGAAAAAGTATCGCCCTTTGGCTCGGGCAACCCGGAGCCCAAGTTTGTTATCCCCAATGTCCGTATCGCCCATGCGGCCATCGTCGGTGATGCGCATTTGCGCCTCAACCTGGAAAACCCGGACGGTGGGCAGGTTCGCGGCATTGCGTTTCGCTGCCTTGACCGACCCATGGGGCAGGCCTTGCTGAACCACGGTGGTAAGCCGTTCCATCTTGTCGGCAAACTGAGAATGAACCACTGGCAGGGCCGGAGTTATCCGCAAATTCAGGTCGAGGACGCTGCACCCGCGTGGTGACAACGGTTGACGGATGATCCGCAAAATGGAAATGATTGTATTCGCGAATTAAGGGGAGGGGCCAATGCTCGATAAATGGGACCAGCGCTTTTACGACTTAACGGCCTATATCGCCGACTGGTCAAAAGACCCGTCCACCAAGGTTGGCGCCGTTATCGTTGATGATCGCACCAAGCGTATCGTATCGACCGGCTTCAATGGCTTTCCGCAAGGTGTTGAAGATACGACGGCCCGCCTGGAAAACCGCGAAATCAAATATGAAATGGTCGTCCACGCCGAACAGAATGCCCTCGTGTTCGCCGGTCCGCAGGCGCAGGGTTGCTCATTGTTTGTGAACCCGTTGCCGCCCTGTGCGCGTTGCGCCGTGATAATCATTCAGGCGGGGATCGCCCGTGTGGTCTGCCCCAGACCCGACCTTTCGCACGAGCCCTGGGCAACCCAAAGCCGGATTGCCGAAGAGATGTTTAATGAAGCCGGTGTTAAGGTCGAATATGTCGACACCGTTTAAGTCGTCAGCGTGAACGCCAGATAAACCCCGCCAAATAGAACGGGCTGGTGAACCAAATAGAGCACCAGACTATGCCGACCCGCGAAATAGACAAGGCGGCTGGCCGGGTGCCTGGGTTGCCAAGTCAGTAACGTCGTCAATGAAGCATGATCCCTGTATTCCCGCGCGATAATGGCACCCAGCAATGAAACCCCCAACCACGGCAGGACGGGCACATAGTCAATGGTTAGTGGCGTAACTGGCGACAATCCAACCCACCACAACCATTCAACAAAGAAAATTTGATGGGTAAAAAACTGCGGTGCAGCAAGGCAGACAACCGCCAGCGTGATCAGTGTCGATGTCGGCAGGTATAACGCCAGGGCCAGGACGATACTTGCCAGCGCAATGTGGTGCAGGATGCCAAAGAATACGAAAGTCGCTGGGTCAATCTGGTACGTCGCCAGTGATACTGCGGCTGCTGAAGTGGAGATAATAGCCAGGCGTTTGAAGAATTTCTTGCGGTTGAAACCCTGCTCAAACGCGATGGCCTGCCCCATGCCCATAACCAGCAAGATCAATCCGGCGATAAAGCGCGCGAACCAAATCCAGTACGGGTCGGTAACGATGCCGAAATCGGCAAAGCGAAAATAAGTCAGATCCCAGGAAAAGTGGTAAATGAACATCAAAAGAATCGCAAAACCGCGTATCATGTCAATAACCGCATAGCGGCTTCGGGAAGATGAATTTTCTGATCTGCTCATTACCAAAGCTTCATAGCTGAAATTGTTCTGGCTGTAACCTGAAATGTGACGCAATTACGGATGAGATGTTCGCTGATTCTGAATGTTCACAAGTGTTCACAGTGATCAGTTAAATCATTCATACCGTTGAAATTCTCAAGTTCTATAAACAATGCCAATAAGCTCAATCAACGGCACTAATTTGGAAAACAGACTGTAATGTCGGAAACTGTTTCAAATATTGAATATTTGCTGAAACTGGCTGAAAACCCGCCGGCGAGCGGCTCCCTGCCGGGCGGACGTGTCGCCAAAACAGATCAACAAAATGCTGACGTTTTTTCGAACCATGAATCATGAGAATTCCCTGAAGGCTATCGCTGCCTGGGGGGCGCATATTGACACAGGGACATTGGTTCAAGAAGGTGAGGGCCATGTCTGATCCAAAGACTTCGCGCCATCGCAGGAATTGGCCGTCAATTACCGGGACGCCTGAGCAGCGGGCGTCACGTGGCCTCTCGCGGCTGGAAGATATCACACGTTTGATTTCAGAATGGGTTTGGGAGACAGATGCCGATGGCCGGATCACATATGTGTCTGATCGGGTAAGCGAAGTGCTTGGCGTTTTGCCTCTGCAGATTGTTGGTCAAACTTTTGCCGAGATCGGGGCCATTCTCAACAAAGATGACGAAGAGCTTGAGCTGAACTGGAACAATCCGTTTCGCGATGTGCTATTTAAGGCGAAGGATAAGACGGGCGCTGAAAAGCTGTTTTTGATTAGCGGTATGCCTTACTACAACCCGGAAACCTGGAAATTTGAAGGTGTGTCGGGAACAGCGGAGGACATCACCAAGCGAACCCAGGTCGAAAAAGACTTGCGCGATGCGTTGGAAAATGCGGAAGCAGCCAATCGCGCAAAATCTGAATTTCTGGCAACGATGAGCCATGAGCTTCGCACCCCCCTGACATCCATCAAAGGTAGTGTCGGTCTGCTGCGAGGGTTCATGTCAAAAGATCTGTCCGAAGAAGGTTTGTCTCTGCTGGAAATGATCAGCCGCAACAGCGAAACATTACTCGTCCTGATCAACGATATGCTGGACTATGAAAAGTCCATTTCGGGGATGATGGATATTGAGCAATCTCTATTTGAAATGGGTGAGCTAACTGAATCCATCGTGGAACTAAATCAGGGATATGCGAAATCCAAAGGGGTGGTATTTGACTGCGATCGGGGGCATGAGAAATTGTGGGCAAGCGTGAATGAGCATCGCTATGGGCAAGTGTTACGTAATCTCCTTTCCAATGCTGCCAAGTTCTCCGATCAGAGCACCGTCGTTCATGTGTCAGTACACCGAAATAATGAACTTGTTCGGATAAGTGTGGAAGATTCAGGTGTCGGCATACCAGTGGAGCATCAGCCCACCATTTTTGATCGGTTTGTTCAGGTTGATTCGTCCGATACGCGTCAACACATGGGAACCGGCCTGGGCCTGGCAATTTGCCGGACTCTTGCTGAGGCCATGGACGGCACAATTGATTTCATTTCCGAACCCGGTGTTGGCTCTACATTCTTTGTTGAATTCCCGATTGTGGACGGACCGCCCGCCAGCTGATCCGCGAGCCGGTTGTTGACTTCAAAATTCAAAATATTTATAAGTTTTTGCAGTCGGGGTTAAATCAGCCTCCCGGCTTCTTCAAGGCGATGGTCGCCCAAGAGCTGTGCCATTTTTGGTGCAGGAGTTCCAAAATGAGCGACCAGTCTACAAAAATTTCCGCAACTGAATTGATAAGCCTGATCGGAACCGAACAGGCGCCGATGATTTTTGATGTCCGAAAGGAACCGGCTTATCTGGAGTCTACGCAGATTCTGCCGACAGCGCGCTGGAATAATCATGAAACAATTGCCAGCGATCTGGATATCACCATCGGGACACGGATTGTTGTTTATTGTGTACATGGCCACGAGGTCAGTCAGACAGCAGCACGCCTGCTTCGTGAAACTGGTCACAATGTCCAATACCTTGAAGGTGGGTTTGAAGGGTATGTAGAAGCTGGTGGACCGACGTCGCCCAGGGGGGAGGCATGAGCACGGCGGAAACATCCAAAAACACCGGGCAGGTATCCTTTTCTGAGGCATTTCTGGTCTGGCTGAAAATTGGCCTGCTGAGCTTTGGTGGCCCTGCCGGGCAGATTGCCCTGATGCATCGTATCCTTGTCGACGAGAAAAAATGGATTGATGAGAACCGGTTTTTGCATGCGCTGAATTACTGCATGTTATTGCCCGGGCCCGAAGCCCAGCAGTTGACCGTTTACGTCGGTTGGTTGCTGCATGGCATCAGGGGTGGCCTTGTTGCAGGCATATTATTTGTTCTTCCCGGTGCCATTGTCATAATGGTATTGAGCGCTCTATACGCAGGCTATGGCGAACTGACGGTTGTACAATCCATCTTCTTTGGCGTTAAGGCGGCCGTTCTTGCAGTTGTCATCGGGGCGGTTCGCAAGTTGGGTTCCAAGGTTCTGAAAAACGGAACGATGCTCTCGTTTGCCGTTTTGTCCTTTATCGGGATTTTCTTTCTCGGCCTACCATTTCCAGTGATCGTCATAACCGCCGCTGTCGTCGGCTTTTTTGGCGGCATGTACAGGCCTGCATCTTTCGCCATTCTGAGCGGCCATGCGACGGATGATGACGATGATCAGGCAGCAACGCCGCATCATCAATCGGCGAGCACCAGCAGGGCGATGAAGACAATCGTCGTTTGTCTTGCCCTCTGGCTTGGCCCCATCGCCGCGCTTGCATATCTCCTGGGCGGGAGCAGTGTATTCACTCAGGAAGCGATGTTCTTCAGCAAAATGGCTGTCGTAACATTCGGCGGCGCCTATGCCGTCCTCGCCTATATGGCGCAGGCGGCTGTCGAGACCTATGGCTGGTTGTTGCCTGGCGAAATGCTGGATGGGTTGGGCATGGCTGAAACCACACCGGGGCCATTGATCATGGTGACCCAGTTTGTCGGCTTTCTGGGAGCGTTTCGTAACCCCGGAGGGCTGGACCCGATGCTGGCCGGTGTGCTTGGTGCATCGTTGACAGTATGGGTGACGTTTGTGCCGTGTTTCTTGTGGATTTTCCTGGGCGCACCCTATGTGGAGCGGCTTCGCGAAAACGTCAGGCTGTCTTCGGCCCTGTCCGCCGTCACAGCGGCTGTTGTCGGGGTTATCCTGAACCTTGCAGTCTGGTTCGGGCTTAATGTCGTGTTCGGCAAGGTTGAGAAAATCGACTATCACGGGCTTGTTCTGTTTAACCCAGACCTCGCAACCCTTGATCCGGCTGCGCTGGTTTTATGTATCCTGGCCTGCATCATGATGTTTTTCATGCGCTTCGGGATGATGGCCATACTGGCCTCATGCGCGGTGTTGGGGTTTGTCTATCACATGCTGCCCATATCGTGACCGCCTAACGAACAGGACAGCAGTTCATCAATACGATTGATTGCCGCAGTTTCAATTTATTGCAGCCACTAACGTTGTGTTCCGATTCAATTGGCAACTGTTGCTTCCCTCGCACAGCAGACTCTCGACTACTGCACAAAGCCTTCTTCTTTGAGTTCCTTAAGAGCCAAAGAGACTTTAGGAACGAGGTTTTTGTGTTTTTTGTGCAGGAACATATGAGTTGTAGAACTGTCGATTACGCCGGCATTTCGAAGTTTCGGAAGGTTAAGTTTGTCAAAAACCGGACCGGCAAGAGTTTCGTCACCTATGTACAGATCAGCTCTTCCATTGGCGACCATTTGCAAACCATGGTTTATTTTCGAGACTGTATCAATGTCTTCTAATTTCACGAAAGGACGAAGTCCAAATTCAACAATTTTGACGCCCCTTCGATAAGCGATACGATACTTTTTGGAATCTAGGTCTGCCCAACTGCTGAACTCACGGTTGGGGAGCGTCGTATAAACCACGAATTTGTGTGTTTTGAAGTGTTCGTCCACACGGATCAAGTTTGGGTTCGCCTCATTGTAACTATAAACCCGATTGACCTCTCCGTCGATTTGCCCCCTACCAGCCAGATTGCTAGATCTTTTTGAAGGGTAGAATTCAATGATCAGCTTGTACCCGAGCCTTCGAAATACCTCAGAATAGGCGCGGTTGAATAGTTTCACTTCAGTGGTGCCCTTCATAGCAGAGCCGGTTCCTAACTTAATCTGAGGTAATTCCACTCCAGCGTATAGTGGCGAGATGACGACCAGAGAAACAAGAAACAATACGTGCGATAGTGCTAAAACGAGAACTTTACGGCTTACGGTATTATGCATTGATTTTATCTTCTCCACAAAAACCCATTGAACGGTTTGGCGTGACCGACATGACGCGGTATACAGTTCGAACCCACTCATTCTATTCGCTGTGTACCCTCAGTGCATCCTTTATAGATTGCTTGGTTTGTTTCCCACAAGATCATGTTATCGTATGCGTATTGCAGGAAAATGAAAACACATGGCTAAGATGTGAACGGGCATTCGCGGGTATCTGAGGCGACGGAATCCGGAAGGCAGCGCCCTCGGCATTACGCTCAGAACTGAGCGTAATGTGATATTGCCAGATCGTCGAAAAGCGCTTCTCCGGATGGTCACTTTCTCTTAGCCCAGTCCTTCGAGAAATCACAACTCAGGCCACCCTTCTGTGTTCCCGTCATCGAAACACAACGAGCGCCGGTTGGCGTGACAAATTCATAACCCCGCAGGTTCCAGCCTTTGGCCTCAATGGTGAACGATGAGGTTTCGACTGTCTTGTCCAACAGTGATGTTGCCTTTTCCCAGAGACCAGCCTTGGCGGTACCAAAAGCAATGCCGCATGTGACGAGAACGGTTAAGGTGATGGTGAGTATTGTCTGTTTCATTGAAGTTGATCCCTGAGTTTAATCGTCGGAAAAATAGGAATAGAGCAGCATGTTGTTGCTTGAATGTATACATTGTCGGAGGTTCGTGAGTTATTTTCTGAAGAATAGGCCGAGAAGTAACGTAAGCTTGTTCGCGGCATCGGACGTAATTCGGCTGGGTTCAGAAGGTCTCTTTATAGCCGGAAGGCGACATTCTATACTCAAATCTAATTTCATTTATTGGTTATTCGATTTCTGGCATAATTGAAGCTGAGCAATTGTCGGCGACCACTATGAAAAAAATTTTCGTATTTGTGTTTACGTTACTTATTGCTTCGTCTTCTGTCGGGGCGAACTCCCTTCCGAAATTCACGATCATGACCGAAGACTGGGTGCCGTATCAATTTAAAGAGGGTTCAGAGTTACGCGGGATTGCAGTTGACCTGATGGTCGAAATGTTGGAGCGAACGGGCTCCACCGAGACCAGAAAAGATATTCAAATGCTCCCCTGGGCGAGGGCCTATCGAAATTTACAGGTCAAAGAGAATACTGTGCTCTTCTCAATGACTCGAAGCTCGGAACGGGAAAACTTATTTCGGTGGGTTGGGCCAATTTTCCAAAATACCACCTACCTTATTGCCGCCAAGAAGAAAAATATCAGAATTAGTTCATCCGACGACCTCAGAAACTATCGTTTCGGCACCATCTATGATGACGCGAGTGAAATGTTTCTATCACGGCATGGAGTCAGCAAATCTCAATTCTTGAGAAATTCCAGCGCCAAGTCGAATCTGAGAATGCTGGAAAGGGATAGAATGGATATGATCGTATCGGGTTGGGAAGGTTTTATTTCAGATGCGACTGAAACCGGTATTGATCCGAGTGATTTTGAGCGGGTCTATACGATAGATGTATCCGAGATATCCGTCGCGTTTCATCGGAATACGCCTGATTGGATAATTCAGAGATTTCAGAAGGTGCTTGACGATATCAAGGCCGAGGGTTTGTACGACCGTATCTTTGAGAAATACAAAGCGTTTAGTCGAGACGAGTAGTTCTTAATACGCGTCGTTTCAGAATTCGTTTCCGAATACAAAAATATCGGGAACATTGGGGGTGGTTTTTTCCTTGGCGACCGAAAATTTGAATTACTCAATTATGGCCACTTTGGGTCAAAAGGAGAAGAAAATCTTAGCCATAAAACATGTTCGCTTGGGCCCCCGAAACTGGGCATCAGGAATGTCAATAGTGGTCATGACCGGGGGCGTAAGAAGATGGAGCGGTACAGAAATATTTCTGGTATTTGTTGGCGTTAGACAACGTTAGACTCTGGCGGATTTTGGGGGAAGAGAGACGTTAGACTCGCATATGCAAATCCGCAGTTTCCCTTACCTTTAATTCCCAAATATCACGCCAAAAGTCTAACGTCTGTTCTAATGTATCGTTATATTACAGTGTCTTAAGATTAAGACGAGTAATACATCTGGAACTCCACCGGATGCGGTGTGTGTTCGAAGTTGTAAATCTCTTCCCATTTGAGATCCATGTAGGAATCGATGGCATCGTCGGAGAAGACACCGCCCTTTTTCAGGAACTCACGATCTTCATCAAGCGATGTCAGGGCGTCGCGGAGTGAGCCACAAACTGTCGGGATGTCAGCCAGTTCTTCAGCCGGAAGATCATACAGATCCTTATCCATGGCTTCGCCCGGATTGATCTTGTTCTGGATGCCGTCAAGGCCAGCCATCAGCATGGCGGAAAACGCCAGATACGGGTTGGCGGTGGCATCCGGGAAGCGGACTTCAACGCGTTTACCGTTCGGTGAATTTGCGAACGGAATACGGCACGATGCGGAACGGTTACGCGCTGAATAGGCCAGCAGGACCGGTGCTTCAAAACCTGGGATCAGGCGTTTGTAGCTGTTCGTGCTTGGGTTCGTGAACGCGTTGATGGCTTTTGCGTGTTTGATGATACCGCCAATGTAGTGAAGGGCGGATTCGGACAGATCCGCATAAGCAGAACCGGCGAAGGTCGGCTTGCCGTCTTTCCAGATCGACTGATGGCAATGCATACCTGATCCGTTATCACCTGCAACCGGTTTCGGCATGAAGGTCGCCGTTTTACCGTAAGTGTGAGCGACCATGTGGGTCACATACTTATAGACCTGAACGTTATCAGCGGATTGAACCAGTGGCGCATAGGTCAGGCCAAGCTCGTGCTGGGACGGAGCAACCTCATGGTGATGCTTGTCCATGTTGAGGCCCATTTCGCGCATGACAGTAACCATTTCACCGCGGAGGTCGTGGGCGCTATCGACCGGAGGAACCGGGAAGTAACCGCCTTTGATACCAGGGCGGTGACCCATGTTGCCTTCGTCGAAGATACGTCCAGTGACATAGGGGCCTTCTTCGGAATCAAACTCGAAGAAGCACGAATGCATATCAACGTTGTAACGAACATCATCGAAAACAAAGAACTCTGGTTCCGGCCCGCAGTAAACTGTATCGCCAATGCCGGTTGAAGCGACATAGGCTTCGGCATTTTTGGCAATCGAGCGCGGGTCACGGCCGTAGCTCTGACCGGTTGTTGGCTCGAGAATATCACAGAACAGGATCATGGATGGCTGTGCCGAGAACGGATCCATAACAGCTGTCGTGGCATCCGGGATCAGGGTCATGTCTGATTCGTTGATGGCTTTCCAGCCAGCAATGGAGGAGCCATCGAACATGATGCCGTCCGCGAAGGCATCTTCGTCAACGAAGGACGATGTCATGGTCAGATGCTGCCACTTGCCACGGGGATCCGTGAAGCGAAGATCAACGAAGGGGATATCTTCGTCTTTCAGCATTTTGATGACATCATCAGATGTTTTACAGTTAAGTGACATTTTAGTGTTCCTTTGTGGGTTAGATGTTCGGGAATTCGTTATAGGGAAGAGTTTGGGTTTGAGAGCCCCTAAATCGCATCAGAGCCGCGTTCGCCAGTGCGAACCCGAATGGCTTCTTCAACAGGGGTGATGAAAATCTTGCCATCCCCGATGCGGCCCGTATGGGCGGCTTGCTGGATGGCTTCAACGGCGCGTTCGAGCATTTCGTCATCAACGACGAGTTCGATTTTTACTTTCGGCAGAAAGTCGACCACATACTCAGCACCGCGGTAAAGTTCGGTATGACCTTTTTGGCGACCAAACCCCTTGGCTTCGAGAACCGTGATCCCTTGCAAACCAACCTCGTGAAGAGCTTCTTTCACTTCATCAAGTTTGAACGGTTTGATAATGGCTTCGATTTTTTTCATGGCAATCCTGATATCCACGATATGGATGTTAGAGGAGGCGGGAAGAAACGAATTTCCGACCGCCCGTACACGCCTGTAAAAAGCATGAACCGTGCCAATTGAAAGCGAAAAATTTAAGTGAGCAGAATCAATACACTATCGTGTATTTGAGACAGGATTGATATGTGCTGACAATCTGTGTTGATCAATATTTAGGCAATTGCCTATTAAGCGCTCAGGTGACGTGATGTTCACGCATCAGAGCTATATATGGATCATAAGCATTCTTTTATGCGCCGAATGGCCTCCAGAATGTTTTCTGTCGAATTGGCGTAGGAGAAACGGATATAGCCTTCGCCGAAATGTCCGAAGCTGGTGCCGGATATCAGCGCGACCCCAGCTTCGTTCAGGAACTTGTCCTGCAATTCCATGGACCCATATCCGGTGCCGGAAATATTCGGGAAAGCATAAAATGCGCCGCCCGGTTCGGGGCAGCTGAAGCCTTCAATCTGGTTAAGCTCGCGACCGATCACCCGGCGGCGTTCATCAAAGGCGGCAATCATCTGATCAACCGCGTCCTGTGGCCCTTCCAGCGCGGCGATCCCGGCGTATTGGGTGGCAGCGTTAACACATGAATGACAATTGATCGATAAGCGCGTCGCCGTATCAATCAATGAGCTGGGCCACACCCCGTACCCGAGGCGCCAGCCGGTCATCGCATAAGTTTTTGACCAGCCATCCAGCAGGATCACCCGATCTCGGATATTTTCGTATTCGAGCAGGCTGACATGCTCGCGTCCGTCATAAAGCATACGCGCATAAATCTCATCAGACAGAATGCAGACATGGGGATGCGCCTCCAGTCCGGCGGCCAGCTTGTCCATCTGTTCACGCGGCACCGCGCCGCCTGTCGGGTTGGATGGTGTATTAACGATCAGCAGGCGCGTGTTTGGCGTGATCAAGGAGAGCACTTCGTCCGCATCGAATGCATATCCTGATTCTTCGTGAAGCGGCATGGGGCTGGGCGTGGCGCCACTATATCTGATAACGGATTCATAAATCGGGAAGCCTGGGTTCGGGTAGATGATTTCAGCACCTGCTTCACCGAACATGGAGATCGCGAAAAACATGGTGACCTTGCCGCCCGGCACAATCATGACATTCGCCGGATCAACATCAACGCCGCGATACTTTGCAATATCGGCAACCACGGCATTTCTGAGCTCTGGAACGCCATTGGCTGGCGTGTAGCCGTGGTGTCCGTCGCGCAAAGCCTTGACCGCAGCCTCGACAATATGATCGGGCGTTTTGAAATCAGGTTGACCGATGCCTAAGTTGATGATGTCTTTCCCCTCGGCCGCCAGCGCGTTTGCACGGGCCAGAACTTCAAATGCGGACTCGGTGCCAAGGCGTCCGGTTGCGCCTGCCATTTTCAACATTGGGTGGTCTCCTGTTTATGTTGCACAGAACTTTAAAGAATTCAGCTGGTAGGGACAATTCATCTAGTGGTAAAAACACTTGATCTGACAGAACCGGAAATACAATGAAGCCCGCCAATTCTATCTTCTCCAAAACCGGCGTTACCGTATTCGAGACCATGTCCAGGCTCGCCATGGAATGCGGCTCAATCAATCTGGGGCAGGGGTTCCCGGATGAACTCGGGCCGGAAAACCTACGCAACAAAGCAGCCGAAGCGGTGATAGAGGGACCCAGCCAGTATCCGCCGATGATGGGAGTACCGGAATTGCGCCAGGCCGTCGCGGCGCACAACAAACGTTTCTATGGCCTTGATATCGACTGGCAGACGGAAACCATGGTGACATCGGGAGCCACGGAAGCGATCTGCGATGCCCTGATGGCGTTGATTGAACCCGGTGATGAAGTGGTTTTGATTGAGCCGCTTTATGATTGCTATCTGCCGATGGTTCGGCGTGCTGGCGGTATAGCGAAACTGGTTCGGGTCGAGCCGCCCAACTGGGAGCTACCTCATCAGGATCTGACGGACGCATTTTCGGACAAGACGAAACTGATCCTGCTCAACACGCCCCATAACCCGGCGGCCAAGGTTTATGACCGGGACGAGTTGCAGTTTATTGCCGACCTTGTGCTCAAATATGACGCCTATGCGCTCTGCGATGAAGTTTATGAGCACATTACTTTTGATGGGCGCGAGCACATTTCGCTGATGACGTTGGACGGTATGCGTGAACGCGCGATCCGGATTGGTTCGGCGGGCAAGACCTTTTCCATGACCGCCTGGAAAGTTGGTTATGTGACAGCGCCAGCGAACCTGCTGGCACCGATCAGCAAGGCGCATCAGTTTGTCACCTTCACCACACCCCGCAATCTGCAATCAGCCGTTGCTTTCGGGCTGGAGCAGGGGGATGAATATTTCGCCTCCCTTGGCAGCGATCTGGCAGCCAAGCGCGATTTGATCGCGGCGGGCCTGTTTGATGCGGGGTTTGAGATCATGAGCGTGCAGGGGACCTATTTCCTGTCTGTCGATATCCGTTCCGTCGGCTGGCAGGGGGATGATGTGAGTTTTTGTGAAACCATCACGCGCGATGCTGGCGTCACCGCCATCCCCATGAGCGCCTTTTACCAGGACGCCGATATCAATCATTTCGCACGTTTCTGCTTTTCCAAAAACGATGCCGTCTTGACAGAAGCCTGTGAGAAGTTGAAACGGTATTTCACCACATAATTTCCAGCCCTTACCAATAGGAGCGCCTGATGAACGGTGCCGATAGTTTAGTCAAAACCTTGCTCGCCGGTGGCGTGGACATCTGCTTCTCCAACCCCGGTACGTCCGAGATGCATTTCTGCGCAGCACTCGATTCCAACACTGACATGCGTTGCGTTCTTGGGCTTCAGGAAAATGTCGTCACCGGGGCGGCGGACGGCTATACCCGCATGACCGATAAACCCGCTGCGACCCTGTTGCATCTAGGGCCCGGGTTGTCGAATGGGTTAGCAAACATTCACAACGCCAAGAAATCACGCACCGGCATGGTCAATGTGGTTGGTGATCATGCGACCTATCATCGCAAATTCAACGCGCCGCTGACGTCCGATATTGAAGGCATCGCGCATCCCGTATCACATTGGGTACGGACTTCACCAACCGCGGATGATCTTTCAACCGATGCCGCCGAAGCCATCATGCGGGCGGGCACGCACCCCGGCCAGATCACAACCCTGATCCTGCCTGCAGATTCTGCCTGGACAACGACGGATAAGCCCATCATCACGGCGCCGGTTGCACCGGCGCCGGATGGCCCCGACGCGGACCGGGTTCGGGACATTGCGAAGGTCATGAAGTCGGGCGAACCAACGGTGCTGATCATCGGCGGGCGGACCCTGCGCGCGGCACCGCTGGACCTGGCGGGACAGATCACAGCAGGCACGCCAAACACGACCCTGAAAGCCGAAGCCGCCAATGCACGGGTGGAACGCGGGGCCGGGCGGGTTGCCATTGATCGAATTCCTTACCCGGTCGACATTGCTGTTGAGCAACTGAAAGGCTTCAAGCATGCCGTCCTAATTGAAGCCCGCGACCCGGTCGCCTTTTTCGCCTACCCCGGCAAACCCAGCCGCTTCCTGCCGGAAGATTGCGAAGTCCATGAACTGGCAGCCCCCGAAGATAATGGTGCTCTCGCGCTTGAAATGCTGGCCGATGAACTCGGAGTGCGAAACGATGCGCCTCCGGTCTCAGATTTCCTGTTGCCGCCCGTCGCCAATGGCACCCTTGATCCCGACAGCATCGTCTCCGTCGTCGCAAACGCCATCCCGGAAAACGCCATCATCATTGATGAAGCGATCACCACGGGGCGTATGTTCTTCCCGGTCACCAGCACATCGAACCCGCATACCTGGCTGCAGATCAACGGCGGTGCCATCGGTATTGGTATTCCCATGGCTGTCGGTGCCGCCATCGCAGCCCCGGACCGCCCGTTGATTGCTTTGCAGGCTGATGGGTCCGGCATGTTCACAGTGCAGGGGCTTTGGACCCAGGCGCGGGAAGGGCTCAACATCACGACCATTATTTTCCACAACCGGTCTTATAAAATCCTGCTGGGTGAGATGCGCAATGTCGGTGTCGAGAACCCGGGCCCGACGGCGCTCGACATGTTCGAACTTGATCGTCCAGCACTTGACTGGGTGTCGATCGCGCGCGGTATGGGCGTTGAAGCAGGCCGGGCGGCCGATGGTGAAACACTGGCCCGTGAAATTCAGCGCGGCCTTGCGTGTGAAGGCCCGTATCTGATCGAAGCGGTGATGTAATCTTAATCCTCATTTTCCGCAAACACCGTGCTTGACGCCTGACAGAACGCGGGGTACTTAAAGCGCCTTCCACAGTGGTGGCTGTAGCTCAGTCGGTTAGAGCATCGGCTTGTGGTGCCGAGGGTCGGGGGTTCAAATCCCCTCAGCCACCCCATCCCCTCTCCGAGGGTTGATATTTCAATTACTTACGTTATTTGAGCACTTAGAGCCCCCTTCGGAGCACAGGCGACAGGGTTGGGTTCGATCATTGTTTGACGACATCAGACTATATATCGCATGATCGTTCACATTGATCAGAATACAGAACGGCTGAGTAATATGAAAACCCCATCGTGTTCAACTTAACTACACAACCACTACCGTTAAACTTTGAGGAATACCCACGACTTGGATCTGTATTCAAAGTTTGGGATGGCTGGTGTGTTAGCAGACAAGCTCCATCTTGGCATGACGTAAAGTTAGTTGAACTCCCGGCAGCCTTGATCCCCCAAACGGTGGTCTGCGACGTCGTGGAGGGGGGTAAAGATTACAAGTATCGGTTTTGGGGTACCGGGTTAGTAGCTCTCTTCAAAAACGATAGTACAGGCCTGCACTTGTCTGAGATTGGGTGGACAGAGGATCTTATTAATATAACAAGAGAGCATCTTGAGCGCGTTGTATCAACACAAGGGCCAACACTGTTTATCTCAACTTACACGACGAAGACCGGTTCCGTTGCGAACAAAGTGACCCTCCGTATGCCATTGATGGATGCGTCTGGATTGGTAACAAAGATCATCTCGACCTACGAAATTTTCGATCTCGGATTGAACCCGGAAGAGAAATTGGGAAGCTTCACGCAGAAAGAAGCGTGAGGTCCTGCCATAGCATCCTCGGTTCTCGTTTGATCCGCCGTTCATGATTACAGGCAGATGAGCGGTAACCTTGAAGCCTCAAAAACACAGAACGACAAGCTGACCTAATAAAATTCCTATTCTGTAGTTTCACCGTTACCATATATAACCAGAAAGCATGGTGGACTTTAACGCAATCGTCTGATGGTGATCCATAATAATGAGTGAATATGTCCTCCGCACTAATGAAATTGGCATTGAGAATCCTCCTTCAAAAGAGGTTGCTGATTGTATAAATGCGTGGAAGAGTTGGTGCGGGGATGCCAAGTTGCCAGTCTGGTCCGGTGGCAAAATGCTCATGGACCTACCACCTAAAATTCTACCGTTAACCTTGATCGCCGATGTCGTGACGGAACCGATGGACTTCATTTACAGGTATTGGGGGTCCGGGTTCACTGACATGCATGGGTTTGATCTAACAGGAAAATCATGTCGAGAGATCAAACCCGAGGAGTTTGGAAAGATCGTTTTCCAGGCCCAGTTAGATGTCTATACCCGCAAGGCACCCTACCTATACGCTGGCGAAACAGTATCAAATGGACAGATCGTTATTAACGAGTACGTGTTGCGTACACCGATGTCATCGGATGGCGAAACGGTTAATAAGATCATGACCAACGTATGGATGAATAGATGGGATGCTTATAACTGGTTCCATGAGGAACGTGAGGACGGTTGACTTCAGACTGGGAAATGATGGGGTGGGGGAAGAGATAATTGTAGCGTATGCTGCTTTCAAATAGCCGAACCAGTTCCGGTTGGCGCTCCGAGCAATTTATAGATTCCGGACAGGACAGAAGCGTGAAGCATCCCCTTAAAATTCTCAAAACAATGCCATTCGCTGCCGACTTCTACGGCCTCTACTGGAACCGCCAGCCTTTTGTTGTGCGCGGGGCCATTGCGGTGGCTGAGTTTGATGGCCTGATTTCGGCTGACGAGCTGGCCGGGCTGGCGATGGAAGAGGGGCCACAGTCCCGGATGGTTCACTCAGCCGGTGACCCGCTGGACTGGTCGTGTGCCTTCGGGCCTTTTACTGAGGCGGATTATGACGCTGCGGGGGATGCAGACTGGGGACTGCTGGTTCAGAACGTTGAACAGTTTCACACCGATACCGCTGCACTGCTGCGCCATTTCTCGTTTGCACCGCGGTGGCTGATGGATGACATCATGGTCAGTTTCTCGGCCCCCGGCGGCTCCATCGGGCCGCATCTCGACAGTTATCATGTGTTTCTTGTGCAGGGGCAGGGGCGACGGCGCTGGAAAGTTAGCCACGAACCAATCATGGACGAAGTGATGGTTGAAGGGATGGAGCTGAAACTGCTTGATGGCGGGTTTGAAGGTGAAGAGATTGAGGTCGGGCCTGGCGATGTGCTCTACGTGCCGCCCCGGTTTGGCCACGAAGGGACGACGCTGGAGGCGGCGTTGACCTATTCGGTTGGTTTCCTCGGGCCGAAGTTATCCGAGTTGTTGATCGGTTATGGGCAGTATCTGTCGGAATTCGAAGACCTGGACGGGCGTTATGTGGGTGAGGGGCTGGACGCAGATAGTGCCGGATTTCAAATCAACGGGCCAGCGGTTGCTGATGTGCAGGCGCGTCTTTCGGATCATCTGAACGCAAAGGAATTTACCCACTGGCTGGTCGAGTTTTTCACCGAATCATCCCATGAGGGTTTTGGCAATTTTGCTGAGCGCGAAGATCTTCTTTCGGCTGAAGAGTTCGAAGGCGAGCTTCGGAGCGGGGCGGGCCTGATCAAGCCGGAATACGTGAAATTCGTCGTTACCCCTGCCGGGCGGGGTGAATTCTGTCTGGGATTTGACACGCACAGCTATGTTTTCGGCGAAATACAATATGCTGTGATCGAAGCTCTGGTAACGGAGGATCTGGTCGATCTGGCAAGTCTCCCTACGTTGCTTGATGCTGCGGGCACCCTTGAAATTTTGCGGGACCTCTATAATCATCAGGGGCTGGAGTTTGCGTAAGGTTATCTTATTCTGAAGAACATGCCGGGTGACAATTGAAATTCATGAGCAGCCTGACTTTTCGGACAGGCCTTTAACGGCGTGAATTTGGTAAGACTCTGGACTGTATGTTAATCCATTTTGACATTTTTTACTTGATAGCGTGGGCTAATGATTGAATTTCGCGTCAACGATTATTCCTGTGTTGACTGGGACCAGATGATACTCGGGGCTGAAGGCCAGAGCCTGATCCAGTCGTGGGAGTATGGGGCTGCAAAGGCAGACACGGGCCCATGGAGGGTTGAGCGTGGAGAGTTCGTTGCAGACGGCCACATTATTGCGGTTTGCCAAATTCTCCTGAGAGACCTTCCTTTGATTGGTGGCGGACTCGCATGGGTTAACCGGGGGCCTCTTGTGTTGCCAGCTCAGTCACAGGTGAAGGAGGTGAATGCATCAGTTCTGATTGACGCATTGGCAACTAATTACTGCGATCAAGGGGCATATTATCTCCGGCTGGCACCGCCAACTGTTTTTGCTCCTGCCTCGTCAAAGGCAAAAGCAACAGAGACCTTGGGTTGGGCGTCTGCAACGATTGATTTGTCAATTGATATTGAAACACTTCGCAAAAACTTAAACCAGAAATGGCGGAACTGTCTAAACAAGGCGGAACGATTATCGCTTGAGGTTCGTGAGGGCACAGACCAAGAGACATTCGCTCATTTTTTGAAGGCTCATGATGGCTTTCTCAAAGCTGCCGGGTTTGACGCCAGCCTGGATAGTAAGCTGCTGGCGTGTTTGCAGGATCATACCCCTGAATCCCGAAAGATGACGGCATTACTGGCATTTGATAAAGGTGATATGGTCGGGTCAGTCCTGATCGCCAAATTTGGTGAAACCTGTGAATACCTAGCTGGAAACTCGACCGATCACGGCCGGAAAAATAATGTCGGCCAATTGTTGTTGTGGAACGCAATCGTCGCTATGAAGGATCAGGGGTTCAAACAGTTTGATGTGGGCGGTATGGACGAGTTTTTGACACCATCTGGCATTCTTCGATTCAAGAAGGGTTTGGGCGGCGTGCCCTACAGGTTGGCTAATGAGCTCGAGTCAATCAATGTGTCGTGGCGTGGAAAGATTGTCAGGTCTCGGGTTCAACGCGCACGGAAAACTCTCTAATTTCGAAATTTGGAAAGAGTAACAAAATGACAATTCAGATTGGTGATCACATACCATCAGTAGAATTACACATGATGATTGATGGCGCACCGGGGGCGATATCCAGCGACGAGATTTTTGCCGGAAAGAAAGTTGCTTTGTTTGGCTTGCCGGGAGCCTTTACGCGCACTTGCTCGGCCAAACATCTGCCTGGGTTTGTGCAAAATGCGGATGCCCTGAAGGCAAAGGGGATAGACACCATTGTTTGCCTGTCTGTTAACGATGCCTATGTGATGGGTGTCTGGGGTGAGACCCAGGGCGTTGGTGATAAAGTGATGATGATTGGTGACGGCAGCCTGAATTTTACCCGCGCGACGGGGATGGAAAGCGACATGAATGCCAAAGGGTTTGGCCTGAGGTGCCAACGCTTTTCCATGGTTGTTGAGGATGGGGTTGTTAAAACACTGCAGATCGATCCATCGGGGACATTCGAGAAAACCAGTGCTGAAACTTTACTTGCCGAGCTTTGATTTGAATTGGAATTCTATGTTTTTTCTGGCGCGGGGACGGTACAGATAGGGCCATGAAAATCACCGGTGCACCTCTTCCTGAATTTTCCGACCTGGCGAAAAGTCTTCTTGGTCGGGCTACTGATATCACAGGTCTGGCGGCACCCTGGGCCTCGGGTGATCAAACTGCATACTGGTTATCACGTAGTGCGCATTCGTTGGCCGCGATTGCGCGTTGGAAAGCGCGGGAACTGGACAAGGATAACGCCGTCGTCTGGGTGCCGGATTACTTTTGCAATGGATCACTGGGCGCACTTCGTGAGTTGGGGGCGGAGATTGTTTTCTATCCGATCGCCGAAACTCTGGACCCCGATTGGCAGGGGTGTCGGGAATTGGCCGAGAACAACGTGCCGGATCTTTTTTTACTGGTCCATTATTTCGGGCGCTCGGGCGATGCGAGCGGGGCGCAGGCGTTCAGCGACATCTTTGGCGCGGACCTGATTGAAGATGCGGCACATTCCCTGATCGCTGGGCCCGGGGTCGGGGGGATTGGCCGGTTTAGCATTTACAGCCCCTATAAGACGCTGGGGTTGCCGGATGGGGCCATTGTCCTGACCCGAGGACTGGGTGAGGATCAGCAGGCAGCGTTTAAAACGGTCATGGACGGATTACCAATGGGAAACCCGGCTCAGATGCGTTGGGTGATCAAACGCCTAATTCAGATTTTTGCACCGCAAGCCCTGTTGCCCGCGCCGCATACCTGGGGCCCGGCTGAGTTTTTTGATGACCCTGTTGGTTTGAGCAATATCGGAAAAGCTGACATGAGTGACCTGTCAGCGCGTCTGCTCGGGCTTGTTGTTCCACGGATCAATGAAATCGCCAGGCAGAGATGCCAGAATGCCGAACGATTACGTGATGCCCTTGTTTCATTGGAAGACTGGACGCCGGTTGTTGACGGATCAGACGGGGTTGCACCTTATCGATTGGTTATGCGCTGCTCATCACCAGAGTTAGCGGCTGTGCGCTATGCGGTTTTGCGGGGAAAGGGTGTGCCGGCTGAAAGTTGGCCCGACATGCCGCCGGAAGTTATGGCGGATCAAAACCGTTATGCAGAGGCAATCCAGCACCGACGAACGCTGATGTGTTTTTCTGTTCATCAGGGGTTGGATATAGGGAAAATCGTCGGAATACTTTCGCGCTAGCTTCGCTTTTAATGGCGCGCTGTTTTACGATTCGTGGCGTTTCAGCTTATCGAGAAATTTCTTCCGGCGTAACATCAGGGCTTCGATGATGTCGTAGGCGTCCGAACTGAGCGCGACAAAGGTGCAGGAAAGTTCATACTTGTTCCGCCGAATAGCCCGGCACGGAATGCGTACCGCCAGCACCTCTGTTTCATCAGCCGGTCCGATTCCGTCGAGGACAAATTCCTCGTCCTTTTTCATGGCATCCTTGAAATTATTGATTCGGAACCCGCCAAGGCCCCAGTCAAGGGTCTGATAGGTTTTGCCATGAAAGGCAATATTGACCGTCGGCACTTCAACACGCCGGTTTTTACGTTCATAAGGCTTTGACTTGCCAACGACACTTCGCCTGGACACCAGTTTATTCCTCGTCGTGCAGACTACGAATATAGATTTATATCACGATGTTAGTGTTCGTACATTGGCTTTCATTAAGTTATACCATTCATCGTTGCATAAAACGTCTGGAATTAATTGAATGAGTACCGTGACGATACCGCCGAAAACACCCCCCTCTAGCGGTCGTGCATATCTATTGCTGAGCATGACCTCAATGTGTTGGGGGGCGAATACAATTTTCGGGAAGCTGGCCGTTGGCGAGGTATCGCCAATGGCATTGGTCAGCTTGCGTTGGTTCGGGGCGTTGGTGCTTTTGTCTATCTTCGCCCATCGAAATCTGATCGAGGACTGGCCCGTTCTCCGCCTGCACCTGCTCTTTATCTCGGTCATGGGCGCATTGGGGTTCGCGGGCTTTAACGGGATGTTTTACGTCGCGGCCCATTCGACAACGGCGCTCAACATCGGGATCATTCAGGGCTCAATCCCGGTATTCGTTTTGGCCGGTGCCTTTATGGCGTACCGAGCACGAGTAACCCGGATGCAAATCGCAGGAGTTTTGCTGACCGTTCTCGGCGTTGTGATTGTTGCATCTGGTGGTGATATCGCGCACTTGTCGTCCGTGGAATTCAACACCGGCGATCTGCTGATGATCTTGGCCTGTATGCTTTATTCCGGTTATACGGTGGGTTTACGAAATCGCCCGGCCGTATCCGCACTTGGCCTGTTCACCGTGCTGGCCGCGGCGGCTTTTGTGGCCTCGTTGCCGATGGTGGCGGTTGAGGCCCAGCTCGGGCAATTCCAGTGGCCGACGACGACCGGCTGGGTGGTGATTAGTCTGGTGACGGTCTTCCCCTCTTTCCTTGCCCAGATATTCTTCATTCAGGGCGTAGAGCTGATCGGACCCAATCGGGCAGGCACCTTTGTCAACTTGGTTCCGGTATTCGCAGCCATTTTTGCTGTCGCCTATCTGAATGAAGCGTTTGAGGTATTTCATGCGGTTGCGCTTGGGCTCGTTCTTTGCGGAATCTGGCTCTCGGAGCGTGGCAAGGCTGCCTGAGTTTGAGCCGTGCTGGTTGTGACGGCGCTCACAGTGACTCGCATCACTGCGCATGGACTCTGTCGTGGTTAGGGTATCAAACAATCATTTTGTTATGACCTTAACCTTCAGGCAGGAGCAGGAGAAAATGACGATCTACAGTGCTTTCGGTTTGGCGGCCGTGTTATGTGCGGTTTCGATTCTGATTGCTTACTCGGGTGGATCAATGGACGGCATGCTCATCGTCACACCCGGCGCAACATTTTGAATCAGCCTCGTTTCGCCCAAACAGTTTTTTCTTTTTTCATCACCAGATGAGTGGAAACTTCGCGTAATCGCGCAACCAGATTTCCCATGATTGAGCGCATGGCTGGGTCCATTGTTTCCATGCGGTATGCAAACGCTTCTTTTGATATACCTAGTACAACAGTATTTTCTCTGGCAACAACCGTGGCTGCACGTGGCATATCACTGAAAAGTGCCATTTCCCCGATTGTCTCACCTTTTTCACGAAAGCCTAGGCTGGTTTGCTCGACATGACCTTTCAGAACCTCAACCTTGCCGCTTTGAATGACGTAGGCGATGTCTCCCGGTTCGCCTTCAACAAAGACGTTCATGCCCTTCTGAAACACCGCCCGGGTATAATTTTGAGGCGATTCGTCAGCATTATTGATTTCTGTTGTTGTCGGCTCATCAATCATGCTGTGTTGCTCCGCTAGATTCGAAAGTTCTCGGTATCGTTTCCGATTGCAATTGTGCTCGAGCGACCTATGGAACGTCAACCTGTCACAATAAATCGCAAGTGTGATAAGGAAGCATCTCACAAAACATGTTCCGCAAGGCGCGGTTGTGGTATAATTATTACGCGGATAACTAGAAATGAGACGACAAGGAGAGCGTAATGAGTGAGCACCGTGACCGGCAACGTCTTGATCTTGCCAAACTGGCTTTCGCCAAAGATGGTGACAATGCCAGGGGCGGCCTTTTGAAAAACATCTCCTCGACCGGTGCGTCTCTAGAGTTCGTGTATCCCATGGGGAGGGGTGAGCATACCTTCGTAACCGGCGAGGCTGTCGATATCGATATCGACGGCTTCGATACATTGAAGGGGAAAATTATTCGAACGGAAGAAACCGGTATAGCGGTTCATTTTGATCTTGAGGCCGAGCGTGAGGACACATTGATTGCGGAAATCATGCGAGTAGCCAATGAGATCCCTGAAGAAGAAGTGACTTGAATTTCAATTGTCATTCAAGAAAGTAAGCCAGATACCATTCCATATCGTCAGGTGTTAGCGGGTATTCGCCATCGGCTGGGGCAGAAACCAGTGAACGTGTTGGCACGTTCGCTACTTTTTTCTGGATCATTTCAGCACTATCCATTCCCAACTCGGCCCGCCACGCCAACGCGCAAACTGCCTTACCACTATCGCCCATGAGGACTCGCTTGACGACTTCAAGCTCGATATCAGCCATCAATGACAATGCAGGGGGGATAAAGGTTATATCCCCTGATGCGACCGCTTTTTTGATAGCACTTTCATTTAACTCACCCGATTCAAACAGTTTCTGCGCCCGAGCATCTGGTGCTTCCTCTTCCTTGTCAGAGCCGCTTAAATCTCCGGACAGAATACGCTCGCGGGTTGACTGGCGAATGTCATGGACGATGTCTTCATCCAGATTGTGACGCTCAATCAGCCGTTCAATCAGCGCGGCGCTGACGAAGGTGGCGATCCGCTTGATGGTGTTGGTTGACAGGTTTGAGCGTTCAACCAGCGGGCCGTGCATCTTGGTCGTGTTTTTTGCCGTCATGCCGATGACTTCCATGGTCTTTTCGCTGATCTTGGCTGTCTCGTTTCTCAACAATTCAGTGATGGCAATCTTGTCGTCAGTTTCGACGATGGCTTCAGATACTTTTTCACTGTTTTTCCGGCGCCTGGCGACTGCAAACAAGGCGCGGCCCTGAATGCCGCCTGCAATAATCTGGATCAATTCCTGTTCACTGAGAAGTGGGGAATATTCCAGAATAGGGGCGGAAACTGCGGCGTCGATATCATGCGCCAGACTTTTAACGACTTTCTTTGGAACATTTGATAGTGTTTTGATTTCATTGGATATTATGGCGCGAACTTCCGGCAGTTCATCTTTGGCCAAAATCTGCATGACCGCCATCGCCATTTCCGCCAGGCGGGTGTTTTCTTCTTCTGTCAAAGTCGGGATCAGCCGCCCGATCTTATAAGCGAGTTCAGTGCGAACTTTTGCCGCCGGGTCTTTGGCCAGAACCTGGTCCGCCTGCAGTGGGGTTCCGTCGTTGCGGGCGATTTCAACGCGGACATCTGGGTCCTTGTCGTCGGCCAGGAAATACAGGAGTTCCGGCTCCAGATCTTCATGCTTCGCCAGTTCTTTACGTTCTGCCGCACTACCGTTTTTGGCCAGCCGCTTGGCATCATCATAGGACGGGCGTTTTTTACCCGTTTTCTTTTTCTTCTTGTTTCGATTTCCGAGAACCCAGGACAGCATTGGAACACCACAAATTGCCGTAAAAAGCTAATTTATCCGGGATTTGGGGCTGACGTCAAAGTATGGGCGTTAAGCGTCGGCTTTACTGCCGCCGTGGCAAAGCGGTGAGGTCATGGTTTCGCCATTGCGTGCTGTCCATTCTTCCTGGGTGAGAGTTTCCATGGACAGGGCGTGAATCATTCCGTTCAGCTCGTCAGCGAGCACACCATTGACTTTTTGATGACGTCCAACCCTGCTGACCCCGTCAAATGCATCCGCCACGATCACCAGTTTGAAATGCGATTCTGATCCGGGCGGTACATTGTGCATATGGCTTTCGTTCATCACTTCAAGATGTGATGGTGTTAGCGCGTCCCGAATTTTGCCTTCGATTGTGGTTTGCATACTCATCTTTGGGCCCTTCAATTGTCTTGCAGCAGATATGTGGGTTTTGAATATAGGTATGCACATGCCATTCGTCATGCAATAGAGACATTTGAGCCATGTCATATTGTCGTTACCTGATCTTGTATATTTTGGGATAGGGTCCGGTTTGCCGGTAATCGGCACATGCTTATGGCGAGGACGCCCGGGAAATATGCGAAATCTTCATCTGCCGATCTGGCTTGGCGAGCTTAATCAGCCCCGCCAACCGACGTTTGCCATTCTTTTCGGATCCGTCGCGGTGTGTCGCACAATCATGCTGACTGTTCTGCCATTGCAGGTACACGCCCTTCTTGGCGATGTTCAGAACGTCAGCCTGCTCTACTTTGCCGTCAGTCTGGTCGGGTTATGTGGGTCGCTGACCGTTCCTGTTCTGGTCGCGCAGTTCAAGCGGCGTTGGGTGTTTACGGCGGGTGCATGCTCGGCGGTGGCAGCTGCGGCTCTGATTGGTACGGGAGGATTTCTGCCTCTGATACTCGGCATGATGTTTCAGGTTTTTTCCATAACGGCCATGGAAATTACCCTTAATCTCTACGTAATGGATCACGTGCCACGGCGGGAACTGGGGCGGTTTGAGCCTATGCGTATTTTCACCGGAGCCGGTGTCTGGACCATTGGGCCGTGGCTGGGGGTTTTTCTGAAAACAGAAATTAGCCCAATGGCACCTTATTTTATTTCGGCTGTGTTTGCAGTGATAAGCATGGGGTATTTCTGGGTTCTCAGGTTCAAGGACGATGTTGCCGTACAGCCCATGAAACGCCGCCCGGTCAATCCCGTGCGCTTTATCAAACGGTTTTTTTCTCAACCCCGCCTTGTTCTTGCCTGGTGCCTGGCACTTGGGCGTTCGGGTTGGTGGTCGATGTTTTTCATCTATGCGCCAATATTCGCAGTTGAAAGCGGGCTCGGTGAGAATCTTTCCGGGATGATCATATCCTTCGGCATGGCCTGTGTGTTTGCGGTTCCGTTATGGGGCGCGCTTGGGCGGCGTTGGGGGTACCGAAAGCTGTTGCTGGTCGGGTATGGCCTGGCAGGGTGTATGACAATTGGTGTTGCAATACTGTTTTCTGCGCCCTGGCTTGCCGTTATCACACTGGTTTTGTCAGCCCTTGCGGCGACACTGATCGACGGGGCCGGAAATATTCCATTCCTCCGCGCCGTACATCCTTATGAACGCCCAGAAATGACAGCGGTATTTTCAACGTATCGCGATGTCGGACAAATGGCGCCGCCAGCTGTGTTTTCTGTTTTACTGAGGTCATTCGACCTTTGGGCAGTGTTTGCGGCGGGTGGCTGCGGAATGATCGTGCTCGCCTGGTTCTCACGTCATATTCCGCGGCGGCTCTAGTTTTCATTGCAATGAGGCTGGCGGAGACCTGATTGCTGGTAAAGCACATTTAACGAACCTCTTAAAAGTCGCTAAAATTAAAGGAAAAATGGCCTTTTTTGCCGATTTCGGCTGGACTCTTGGGCCCGTATTGGCGACAAACATTTCAGCCATCTACGGTCATGAGAAACCCACTGGGTATGGGTGGATCGATAAACCTTGAGGAGTTCTTCCCAGTGACACTTTCTGCAGTAGAGTCTACCGCTGGCACCGCCAGTCAGCCCCATCCGAACCACGCTAATCTGGCGAACGCCGTGCGCTTCCTGTCCGCCGATGCCGTTCAGAAAGCAAACTCCGGACATCCGGGCATGCCCATGGGTATGGCTGATGTGGCGACGGTGCTGTTTACCAAGGTTTTGAAATTTGATCCGTTGAACCCGGAATGGCCTGATCGTGACCGGTTCGTGCTGTCAGCCGGGCATGGGTCCATGCTGCTCTATTCGCTGCTCTATCTCACGGGTTATGAAGACATGACCATTGATGAAGTCAAAAACTTCCGCCAGCTGGGCGCGCGCACAGCCGGGCATCCTGAATTCGGACATGCTTCCGGGATCGAAACAACTACCGGTCCGTTGGGGCAGGGGATTACCAACGCCGTCGGCATGGCTCTCGCCGAACGCATGCAAAATGCACGTTTTGGCGATGCTGCCGTCGATCACTACACCTACGTCATTGCTGGTGACGGCTGCTTGATGGAGGGCATCAGTCATGAAGCCATCTCACTGGCCGGGAGTCTCGGGTTATCCAAGTTGATCGTGTTATTCGATGACAACGATATCTGCATCGATGGTCCGACAAATATGACTGTTGGCGACGACCAACAGGCCCGTTTCGCGGCATCCGGCTGGCATGTGCAATCCGTTGATGGACATGATCCGGTTGCGGTTCGTGTCGCACTTGAGGCCGCGAAATCAAGTGACAAACCTTCGATGATCGCATGCAAGACCGTGATCGGCATGGGATCACCGAACAAGCAGGGCACGTCGTCCACTCACGGCGCGCCGCTTGGCGATGAAGAACTTGATTTGGCGCGGGAAAAAATGGGTTGGCCGCATGGTCCGTTCGAAGTGCCCAAAGATGTTTTGGGTGACTGGCGTGATGCCGGAAGCCGGGGCGGGGCCGCTCGTGATGCATGGCTCGCCGGGCTGGATTCACTTTCCGCCGCGGATCGCGCCGACTTTGACCGTGGTTTATCTGGCGATTTGGCAGACGGTTGGATGGATGCTCTCAATGCGCACAAAAAGAAATGCTCTGATGAACAGCCGAAATGGGCGACCCGTCAGGCATCTGGTAATGCATTGACGGTATTGACCGAAGCAATTCCGGAACTGGTTGGTGGTTCGGCAGATCTGACCGGGTCCGTAAATACGAAAACGGCCAGTACCTTGCCGGTGTCAGCATCTGATTTCACGGGCCGCTACATTCACTATGGTGTGCGCGAACATGCGATGTCGGCGGTTATGAACGGCATTGCGCTGCACGGTGGTTTTATCCCCTATTCGGGGACTTTCCTGGTGTTTGCTGATTACATGCATGGCGGGATCCGACTGTCCGCATTGATGAACCAGCGTGTGGTTTATGTACTGACCCACGATTCCATTGGTCTTGGTGAAGATGGCCCGACCCATCAGGCGGTTGAAACGTTGGCGATGCTGCGGGCAACACCAAACTTCAACGTGTTCCGGCCCTGTGATCCGGTTGAAACGGCGGAATGCTGGGCGCTTGCGCTACAAAGTACCGCGACACCTTCCGGTATGGTACTGACCCGTCAAGGGCTACCCACATTGCGCACAGATCATACGGACGAAAACCTTTGCGCCAAAGGCGGATACGTTCTGGCCGATGCGGAAGGTGGCGATCGTCAGGCGACATTGCTGGCAACCGGTTCCGAAGTTCAAATCGCCATTGCGGCGCGTGACGCATTGCAGGCTGACGGCATCCCGACAGCCGTTGTATCCATGCCAAGCTGGGAATTATTCGATGCAACTGACGCGGCGTACCAGAAGGAGGTGCTGGGCCCAGGCTCTGTTCGGGTTGCTGTTGAGGCAGCCGTCCGCATGGGGTGGGATAAATATATCCGTAGTCATGGCGGTTTTGTCGGCATGGACGGTTTTGGTGCATCTGCGCCAGCTGGCCAGCTTTTCGAGCACTTCGGCATCACCGCAGAAAACGTTGTCGCCCAGGTAAAAGAACGGCTTTAAAGCGAACAAACTTTACACATATATACGAGTAAACACGGGGGCCGGTAGCGCCCCGCATAAAGAGGGAATTTCAAAATGGCATTGGTATCACTTCGACAGCTTTTGGATCACGCGGCAGAAAACGACTACGGCATGCCCGCGTTCAACATCAACAACATGGAACAGATGCTCTCAATCATGACGGCAGCGGATAAAACCGATAGTCCGGTGATCATGCAGGCCAGCCGTGGTGCGCGGAATTACGCTAACGACATCGTGCTCCGCCACCTGATCATCGCGGCGACAGAAATGTATCCGCATATCCCCATCTGCATGCATCAGGATCACGGCAATAACGCTGCAACTTGTGTATCTGCCATCACCAACGGGTTCTCGTCTGTAATGATGGATGGCTCACTCGAAGAAGATGCAAAAACCCCGGCTTCCTACGACTACAACGTCGAAATCACCAGAAAAGTAACCGAGATGGCCCATCTGGCTGGCGTCTCGGTTGAAGGTGAACTGGGGTGCCTGGGGTCATTGGAAACTGGCGAAGGCGACAAGGAAGACGGCCACGGGTTCGAAGGCAAACTTGATAAGGACATGCTGGTCACCGACCCGGATGAAGCGGCTGATTTTGTCAAGAAGACCAAAGTTGATGCTTTGGCCGTTGCTATCGGAACGTCCCACGGTGCCTATAAGTTCACCCGCAAACCAACAGGCGACATTCTGGCTATGGATGTGGTTAAAGCAATCCACGCCCGCTTGCCCGATACCCATCTCGTCATGCACGGATCGTCTTCGGTGCCGCAAGACTTGCAGGACATCATCAACGCCCATGGTGGTGAAATGCCGCAGACGTATGGCGTGCCGCTGGAAGAAATTGAAGTTGGAATCAAAAATGGTGTGCGTAAAGTTAACATCGACACCGACAACCGCATGGCGATCACCGGTGCAATCCGCAAGGTTTTGGATGAGGACAAAGCTGCCTTTGATCCACGCGCTTATCTGAAGCCAGCCATCGCAGCGATGGAGAAAATCTGCGTTGAGCGGTTCGAGCGCTTCAATTGCGCCGGACAAGCATCGAAAATCAAGCCGATTACCTTGATGAATATGGCTGCACAGTATGCTGACGGCGCCCTTGACCCGACAGTAAAGTAAACGCCTTACCTTAATTTGATGAAAAGCAGGGAACCATGACGGACATAAAAATTGCACCCAGTATCCTGTCTGCGGACTTCGCCAAGCTGGGCGACGAGGTTCGCGCAATTGACACCGCCGGGTGTGATTACGTGCATATCGATGTCATGGATGGTCATTTTGTCCCCAACCTGACCTTCGGCCCGCCGATCATCAAATGTATTCGTCCGCATACGGAAAAGGTATTTGATGTCCATCTGATGATCAGCCCGGCGCAACCGTTCCTACAGAAATATGCAGACGCCGGTGCTGATATCATCACAGTTCACGCGGAAGCTGATGTTCATCTTGACCGTAGCCTGCAATTCATTCGCTCGCTCGGGAAAAAGGCGGGTGTGTCGCTGAACCCGTCAACGCCTGAAAGTGTGATTGAATATGTTCTCGATAAGGTTGACCTGATTTTGGTGATGTCGGTAAATCCGGGTTTCGGGGGACAGAGCTTTATTCCATCGCAGCTGGAGAAAATCCGCCGCATCCGTCAAATGATCGGTGCCAGGCCAATTGATCTTGAGGTCGATGGTGGCGTGAATACCACGACCATCAAGGATGTGGTTGAGGCCGGGGCCGATGTGATTGTTGCCGGAAGCGCTGTGTTCAACGGCGGTGATTACGTCAAATCAATTGCAGACTTAAGGCAGGCTGTCGATTCCTGATCTGATTATCTGAACTGGCGGCGGAGGAGTTACCCTCTTTCCAGGTTCAGATTTATAAGTTAGCATGACGACATACTACAGTATTTGGGTGGATTTTAGGAAGTCATAAAAATGTGGCGTTTGATTTCGGGGAGCCATGGCAAACCGGAGTCAGTTTGGAAGTTTGTAATTTCAGTAATGATCTTTACGGAAACTTTATATAGTCCTGTTATCCCGTGTCATGGATTTACGGCGATAGGTAGGGGAGGCCCGTGGCGCGGTTAAGTCTCGTACGTGACAGTTTACAAACGCACTCGTCGGGTAACGGCTGGTCAACGCTACGCATGCGCAGGCAGAGTTACCAGCGTTTACTGGTAATCAAATCCTATATTAATTTCTTTTATTTCTGGGAAAAACGCTGGTTTTTTGTCGCCATGGCATTGGGCGTGTTTATGCTCAGCCAACCGGTTCCAGAGGGCCTGAGCCCGGAAGGCATGATCGTGTTGACGATGTCGGTGGTGGCAACGGTTTTGTTTGTAACAGAGCCAATCCCGCTTCCAACTGTGGCCTTACTGATCATCGTTGGACAGGTTTTATTGCTATCAATCCCTTCAACAATTGTGGCCCGAAGTCTGATGACGGATTCCGTCCTGTTCATCATGGGGTCCCTGATGCTCGCCGTCGCGGTCGTCAAACAGAAGCTGGATAAGCGGATCGCCTGGATGATTGTCCGGGTAACCGGTACCCAGACATCAAGAATATGCTTCGGGATATCTGTAGTGTCCGGGCTTCTGGCTTCATTTATTGGTGAACATACGGTGGCTGCGATGATGCTGCCGGTCGGAATCACGTTGATTACGTTGACCTCGGATGACCCGAAAGAAGTGCGCAATCTGGCTGCCGTCTTGTTATTCTCCATATCATACGGATGTTCGGTCGCGGGTATCGGGACGCCATCGGGGGGGGCCAGAAACGCCATTATGATTGGCTACTGGAAAGAATTTTTTTACGATCCGTCCAGCCCGGAAACCTATAAGTACCTGGTCGATTATCTGAAATGGATGGCCTACGCCTATCCCATGTTCCTGTTGCAGTTACCAATCGTGACGGTGATCCTGCTGTTCACGTTCAAGCCTGAATACTCAAACCTGTCCAGGGCGGTTGCGAAACTTCGCATGCAGGTCCAGATGGAAGGTCCCATGAAACCAGGCGACTGGCTTTCAATCGTTTTTTTCATTCTCATTTTGTGGGGGTGGGTGTTTATGTCATCTGACATCGGTATGGGAACCGTCGCAATCCTGGGCGCGGCATGTTTCCTGATTGCCGGGCTGGTGCGCTGGGAAGACGTCAATTCAGGCGTCAACTGGGGGGTTGTGCTTTTATATGCCGCCGCTATTTCCCTTGGTGTGCAGATGAAAAACACCGGGGCGGCAGAATGGATCGCTGAAAACTTCCTGGCGATATTAACGCCGCTTGGCGCCGATGAAGGACTGGGGCTTTGGGCGGCAATTTCCACTCTGACGACGGTTGTGACGAACATGATGTCGAACGGGGCAGCGGTTGCTGTGCTGGGACCAATTGTCCTGAAGGTGGCGTCGGTAGCGGGTGAGAGTCCCATTGTGATCGGTTTTATCACTGCAATTTCATCTGCCTTTGCCTATCTGACTGTTGTCGGAACACCGGCATGTACGATTGTTTATGCATCAGGCTATCTGAAGACCACGGACTTTCTTAAAGTTGGGTGGCGAATGGCTATCGCGTCAATCATCATCATGCTGATTGCGGCTTCTTTGTACTGGCCCATATTGGAATCGATATTTTGAAAACCGATAAGAGGTATAGGCGGTTATGATTTTTCGCCATGATCCTGAAATTGATCCGGAAATAGAGAAAATCAGCGAATGGCGTCGCAACCGTTTTCGCGTTCTTGTCTGTATTGACGGGTCTGACGAAGCCTATGAGGGGATCCGCTATGCTGCTGAACTCGCGGAAAATGATGAAACAGATATCATTCTATTATACGTCCGTCCCATCGATCAGGGATTGCGTTCCGGCGGCCTGCAAGTTCGGGTTGTGCGCCAGAACATGCTTGATTGGGGACTGGAACTTCCGGGTATCCAATACCTGAAACGTGGCCTTGAAATGCTGATTGATCCTGAAAGTCTTGCTGAGGACTGGACCATTCACTCCGATCATGCCGATTCCTGGGGCGATCCGTTGGGCGATAATAAAATCGAATATCAAAATGAGGACGGTAAAAGCATTGTCCTCAAGCTTAAAACGGCACCCGAACCGGCAAGCGGTATTCTCGATCAATACGAACTTGGCCCGTACAATCTGATCATCATGGGGGCACCCAGCCATTGGCGGGCTGAATGGAATTCATTTTGGGGGGCTGGTGTCGTTCAAAAAGTCGCGGCGATGTCCCCGTGTTCTATTTTAATCGCCCGGCAATTGCCGGAAGGGGAAAGTACGAAGAAAGGGCATTTGATCTGTACGGATGGATCCGCACATTCGATGGAGTCCATGTGTCAAGATGCGGTTCTTGCCCAAATTTGCGGGCACCCGATTACCCTGTTTTGCACAGCGCACGCGCATTCCACAAAAGACGAGGCCGAGAACATCTTGCTTGAAGCGAAAGGGATGCTGGCTGAAATGGGGGTCAAGGTTCAGAACACGATTGTGCGTGTCGGTAATCCCGTATCAACAATCGTAGAAACCGGGCGCGATTTCGACATCATCTCTGTTTCTGATTCAGGTAAAAACCGGCTCAAGCGTATTCTTGTCGGTAGTACGTCCTTCAGCGTTATGGGTGCTGCCGAGACGTCAGTCCTTAACGTTCATTAATATTTGATCAGGTAATTGCGTCGATCTGGGCTTCTGAGAGATTGCCAGGCACGATCGTCACAGGAATCCGCAAGTTACCGGCCATTTTCTCAACAAGGTGCGTGATCAGAGGGCCCGGTCCATCAGTGCCAGTTGCGGCCCCCAGAACCAGTAACGAAACATCAGTTTCTTCGTCAATTAATTTGACGACTTCCTCACGGATGGTGCCTTCGCGGATAAAACAGGCGGGCATTTTATTCGTGCGTTTCTGTACGACTGAGGCGACGACTTGCAGCAATTCTTCGGCTTCTTCTCGGGCTTCTTCACGCATTCTGTCGCCAATCGCCATCCAGTGCTGGAACTCTGCGGGCTGCATCACGTAAAGCAAGGCAACTCGCCCACCAGTGCTATTGGCGCGGCGGCACGCGAAGCGAAGCGCATTCGCCAGCTCTTCGCTTTCGTCGACCACACAAAGGAAGGTGCGACCAATGGTTTCTTCTGCGTCGTTTTCTGATTGGTCGCTCACGTTGCCTCCAAAAGACTGTTTATGCTTTTCGGAAAGCAGCGTTGGCAGCCCATCCGGCGAAGCAGGCTATGATAACAGCAAGGATGCCATAGGCAAAAGAGTGACGATGAGAAAAATCGTAAACACTTGCTTCGATGCCGAACTTCCGAACATTAAGAAGCGTTGTGTGGAATGCCGCCAGTTTTCCTTTTCGCACCAGATAGACTTCAATGCCGAACGTGCCCACCGAAACGTTGGCCGGGAAGTTAATTTTCGTGCGGAAAAGGCGGTTTCCCAAAAAAATCAGGGGCTGCGGGTCCCATTTGTACAGACCCTGTTTTTGTTTGTTGCGCAGCAGGGCATGGCGGAAATGATCCCAGTCTTTGATCTCAGCTGACCCCTTGGCCGGATGAAACTGTATGTTTTCAAGGCCGATCTGGTGAATGTTGGCGATGCCCCCAGGCAGGAACTCGTCCAGTGAGCGGTTGCTTGCCATGACATAGAAAGCGGGGACATCTTCAAGAGTGATTTCATCTTTGTTCACCCAGACGCCCATCACTTTATCTTTTTTACGGACAATCTCATCCTGGATCGGGCCGCGCACGACAACGACAACATCCCCGGGGCCCGGTGCTACGCCATAAACCGATAACTCCGTTCCGGCGAACCCGGCGGTAATTTGAACGACCGGGTCGGAAAGATCGACGGTAATTTCAGCTGCCTTGGCGTTCGGCACCAAAATGACGCTGATCATCAACGTGAAAATAATGGAAAGGGTTCGCCAAGCCATCATCAATGCCCCACAGCGCCGCCAAGAGAGTACAGATCTTCCGGAGTTACCATTAGATCAAACGACAGTTTCGCACAAACGCCAAGAACGATAAGTGCCAGCAAACCGCGAAGCTGCTCGCCTTTCATGCGACTGCCCAGCTTGGCACCGATTTGCGCACCAATGACGCCACCGATCATCAGCAACATGGCAAGAACCACGTCGACAGTCTGGTTGTTGACCGATTGCAGGACGGTAACGTTGGCGGTCACGAAGATGATTTGAAACAGCGACGTCCCAACCACTACCGCGGTCGGCATACCCAACAGATAGATCATTGCCGGGACCATAACGAACCCGCCGCCAACACCCATAATTGCCGCCAGCACACCAACAAAGAACCCGATTATTAAGGGTAATAAAGCACTGATATAAAGACGTGATTTCCGAAACCGCATCTTGAATGGTAGGCCGTGCATCCAGGTATGGTGATGCGCTTTGGCTTTTACGGCAGCTTTGCTCTTACGCATGGCCTTGATGCTTTCGATCAGCATCAGGATCCCAATAATCGAGAGGAAGATGACGTAGGAGAGTTTGATCACGAGGTCGATTTGGCCAAGTTCACGAAGGAATGTAAACAGCCACACACCAAATGAAGACCCGAGAACACCGCCGACCAGCAGTACAGATCCCATTTTGAGGTCAACATTTCCCCGACGCCAATGAGCGAGGACGCCAGAAACAGAAGAGGCGACAATTTGATTGGCTTCCGTTGCCACAGCGACGGCAGACGGGATACCCATAAAGATCAACAGCGGGGTCATCAGGAACCCGCCGCCGACACCGAATACACCTGACAAAACGCCAACGCCGCCGCCAAGCCCTAACAACACGAAGATGTTGACGGACATTTCAGCAATCGGAAGATATATCTGCATTTATACTATGGCCCAAAAACCCCGCAATACGGAGTGTGAGAATCTGCGAGACTTTCTGGTGAAGCGAAACCACGAAACCGGTGCTTCAGTTGAACCCCCTATCGACGCCTAATTTTCTATAGAGAGTAGAGATTCAAGGGCTTTTAGGCGATCACACGAGGCGTGTCAATCCAAGGGCGACATTGGGTTTTGGATTTACGTATTTTTCCGGGAATTTACGCAAAATTAAGAGCCTGAGTGTAAAAACCGTAATTGCCAACGGCGCTACTTTATAGATTGAGATGGAACTGAAAAATGGGCGACACATTGACGTCCCCCTCAGGCGCGGTCACCGGGCGGCGTGTGATTGTATTTCTGGGCGCCAGCGTGGCGACGCTTGTTTTTTTTCTGTTTTTAACCCCCTATATTCTCCCGGCATCTGTTGAGAAATCCATCATTGAGACGGCCTTCGAAAAGGTGTTACAGCGTCGTGTGGCTATATCCGGGGATGCGGCATTTACCATTCTGCCGACGCTTAAAGTTTCCGCAGACAATATCGTTATCCCAGGAGGTGGCAAAGGGGAAGCTCCGGTACTAATGGATATCGCAGTGTTTTCTCTGGAAGCGAGCACGCTCTCTCTTCTTCGAAATACCATTTCAATCCACGAATTAACCATTGATCAACCAGTTCTTCGGCTTAGCCGTGATGACAAGGGACGCTCGAACTGGCAAGGCCCGGACCCTCAGGATGATGGAAGCTCCAAAACCGGGGTCGTAACGCCTGATTATGACTGGGGCTGGTGGCGTGATTTGCAAATCGGAACCGTTCGCCTGACCAACGGGCGCTTCGTCATCAATAGCAGGATGTCCAGTCGCCAGATCAAGGGCGAGGGCGCTAATCTTGAAGCCCGGGTCTCCAACGTGACCGGGTCAGAGGACGGGGTTTCGATTGCTGGCAGCGTACAGGTAAATGGTGAGCCAGTTAAAATTCGCTTCGATCTGGGATCTGTCAGCCGGTTCCTTTTGGGCGGGCGCGTACCATTGATAGGCAACATATCCGCAGCACCCCTGTCGCTCCGTTATCAAGGGGTGGCGGCGAAACGCCAGTATCTGGTTACAGAAGGGCTAATGAGTGTTGATGCGTCGGAACTTTCCAGACTGGGCACATGGCTTGGGGCAAACTTTTCAACGGAGACTTCAGGAGGCTTGCACTGGAAAGCCCGTGTGATTGCCAACGGAAACCGGACTGCGTTTCAGGACATGCATCTGGATGTCGGCGAAAGTCGACTTGCCGGGAATGCACAATTGAATGCTGCAACGGATGGGCGGACACTGGAGGCTCATATCCAAGCGGAAAATCTGAACCTCACGTCATTGCCTGGCATTCTTCCCAGTGTTTCCTGGTTTGAGGGTTTAGCTGGGTCCGTTCAACTGAAATGGAAAAAAGGTTCTTACCGTGATCTTCATTTTGGTGATGGCGCATTTTCCGTAGACATGGCACCGAAAAAGCATCGTCTTGTGATCGAACTATCACGAATGAAACTCTATGGCGGGCGGGCTAATGGGTCGGTCAAAATTGCGAAGGGAGAAGGGATGACGTCGGTCGACGCCAACTTCGAACTCATGCGCGTAAATTCAGAAGAGTTGTTTGGTGGGTTACAGGGAGTGTCACCATTGGCTGGAAAAGCGAATCTCAGTCTTGATGTTTTTTCGGTGGGCAGCAGTCGTAGGGAAATTCTGGCAGCACTTCGTGGCAGAGGTGAGTTCAATATTACGCAAGGCTCCCTTGTCAGTCCGGACCTTGCCGGTCATTTGCGCGTTGCCGATGATCAGAAACTGTCGTTTACTCAGCTCATTGGCAGCTTTTCGGTCGAGCAGGGCATTGTTGAAGGGCGTGATCTGCTCCTGAAAGCGCCAAACCTTAGTCTGATTGGGGACGGCATTATCGACCTTTCGCAGGGGTTCCTCGATATCCACTTACAATCTCTGTCCCGAAGAATGTCTGATGACGGGAAGAAAATACCAACGGTGCGTCCGTTCCGATTACGTGGGCCGTTAGCTGCTTACGAAATTATTAGTGAGGAAGGTTGACCTGGAGAAACTTCAAATAATACCGGGCCGCTGAGACGCCGCCTTTGGCCATCTTGCCCGCTTGCCGGTGTCACACATGGCCTGCGCGATCTTTCCGAACCGGGAAAAGGGAATGACGAACTCAGTTGGCCAGTATTTTTCAAAATTGCTCTAGAACACCAACTCGTCTTCGTCGCCGCCAGCGGAGATGACGATTTCACCAGCGTCGGCCAGTGCCTTGGCGGTTTGCACGATACCGGACTGCGCTTCATCAACGTCTTTCAGGCGAACAGCGCCCAGCGCTTCCATATCCTCCTGCATCATCTTGCCCGCACGTTCAGACATGTTGGCGAAGAACAACTCTCGCACGTCATCAGATGCGCCCTTGAGCGCCAGACCAAGCTGATCCTTCTCAACCTGACGAAGCAACATCTGGATGCCGCCGCCGTCAAGACGGGCAAGATCATCAAAGGTGAACATCAGGCCCTTGATCCGCTCGGCTGATTCACGGTTGCGCTCTTCCAGCGCCGTCATGAAACGATTTTCCGTGTTGCGGTCCAGGTTGTTGAAGATATCGGCCATCACCTCGTGACTGTCGCGCCGCGCGGTGCGCGCCAGGTTGGTCATGAACTCAGACCTGAGCGTGCGCTCGACGTGATCGAGAATTTCTTTCTGTACGGCTTCCATCCTGAGCATCCGCATGATGCATTCCATGGAGAAGTTTTCCGGCAAAATGGAGAGCACTCTGGAGGCGTGATCGGGTTTGATTTTCGACAGAACCACAGCGACGGTTTGCGGGTATTCGTTTTTCAGGTAATTGGCGAGCACAGCTTCGTTCACATTGCCAAGCTTGTCCCACATGGTCCGACCCGCGGGGCCGCGCATCTCTTCCATGATCTGCGATACCCGGTCTTCAGGCAGCGCATTCATCAGCAGGCGTTCTGTGGACGAGAAGGAACCGACCAGACCACCAGCTGATGACAGCTGATCAGCAAATTCAACAAACAAACGTTCAACGATATTGGCGTTGATCGAGCCCAAAGATGACATGGCCTGAGACAGATCACGAATTTCTTCGTCGTCCATTTTCTCAAATAATTTAGCCGAATGCTGATCGCCGACGGCGAGCATGAAGGTCGCTGCCTTCTGCACGCCGGACATGCTCCGGATATCGTCTTTAACGCGGGCCATGAAATGAACACTTTCCGTTACTATGGTTAACGGCAATTTTACGAAAAACACGGTATCAATGTCACCATGACTTTTTATTTTGAAGATAAACCGGGCACCCGGCGAATTTCCATCTCCTGTCTGATGGCAGGTGGGTTGGTTTTTGCATGCACGTCGTTGTACGGATTTTCGGCGGAATCGCAGGCACCCAAGCAGCCTGGCGGGCAACCTTCACAGGCTATGCCAGTACCTGAACAAGCAAAGTTTTATACCCATCCCGTACAGGGTTACACGATCGCCATTCCGCCCGGATCAGAGATTCAGGAGCGTGGTGGGCCCAATCCACAGATCGCGATTCGGTCTCGTAAAGGGTACAAAATCACTCTTCAGGCAGGAACGACGCGCCATAAAGTTCCCCTTCGGCAACTACCAGCCATTCTTGAAAGTACATACCTTGGAAAAGGAAAACCCTGGAGCCACCGTCTGGAAGATGGATTCGTCGAGGTTGCCGGGATCAAGGCTTATCAGGTTATTTACGAAGGGACGAACAACAGATCAAAGGTGATTTTTGTCCGGGGAAAACAAACCGATTTCGTATTCGTTTTTATTGCAAGTTTACGCGAATACGCCAATCAGCTTCATGAGTTTGACTGGGTTCTGAAAAACTTTCATCCAGTACCTGATGAAATTCCAGAACCCAATGCAAGCCTGACGACATCTTCGAATTTGTTTGCCAGACCCGGTTATGGGTATTCACTTCGTTATCCGGCTGAATGGGAACAGAGTGAGCCCTCGCAAATGACCGTAATGTTTAGCGGTCGTCCCAATACACCCGCCTATTCTGCAATTGTCAGTGTGCAAAATGTCGCGCCGCCCGGGGCGAAGAGTCCAGAGGAATCCCTCAAACAGGCGACGCGGGAATTAAAGGCGTCGCTGGGGCACTCTGTTCCAGGTGTTGCTTTCACCGCAGACCGCCCCTGGATATACAGGCATGAGAATCTTGAACTGACGGGCCGCGAATTGAGGGTCAGTTATACCCATGGTGGCCAGAAGTTTCGGAAATTGATTTTAATTGTGCCCCGACCACTTCAGGCGATCGCGCATATTTGGTCTTACACGGCCCCAGAAAGTGAATATAGAACATTCGAAAATATTGCCGAACATATGCTTAAATCCTGGACGATCTTCGTTCAAAAGGACGAATAGATAGGCCCGGAATAGAAATGTCGATGAGAATGATTTTTGAGAAAATGGGATTGGCTATCTTGCCGGTCTCTCTGATTGCATTGGTTTTTGCTCCGACAGTGGTTTGGGGGGAGGGGCTAGCGACCATGCGTCCGAGCGTTGATGAGATGGTCAAACAGTTTGGTGCGGTCGTTTTCAAATCGGAGTTCGCGAGCGTAAAGGCCCTGACCGGAATCAAGAAATGGACTGAGCCTCTCCGGGTTGTTGTGAAGACTTATGGGGACGCCTATGTGGAAAATGCGGACGGGACCAAGACCCGCCAACTCAAGCAGCGGCGCGTCAAACGTCTGCATTTTGACTATATCCAGAAGCATCTGAATGCCTTGATGGGGTTGACCGGTTTAAAGACCGAAGATGCCAAGACTTCTAAGAAACCTGCCAATTTTGTGATTAATTTTGTGCCTCAAGTCCATATGGCTAACCCCAATCTGGCCAATGTCGACAAGAAGTTGTTGCGGCGCCTGGGTGGACAGGGGGGGTGTTACTTTTTGATGTGGTCGGATGAGCGATCAGGGCTAATCAAAAAGGCTGTCATAGTCGTGAATTCCGATCGATTAATGCCCCGGATAAACCATTGTCTGCTTGAGGAAATGACACAGAGCCTGGGCTTACCTAATGACACCAATCTACCCTGGTCTTCGATATTTTCTAATTCCGGGCGCATCACGACCCTGACGCGTTCTGATAAAATTTTGATCAAAACCCTGTACGATCCAAGATTAAGCCCTGCGATGGGAGTCGATGACGCGATGATACAGGCGCGAAAGATCATTGGCGAGCTCGACCGTTCAATGCCATAATACTGTGTGGTGTTAACCATTTCCAGTGTTCCCAACTCTTTGAATTTAAAAGTTTTCCTCTGGCTGGAAACCTCGCTTGATAACGGAAATTTAAGGAAACGCCGTTAATCCTATAGCGGGGCGGTATGTGCGTTTCGCCGGCACATATTCGCCCTGGGTACTGGGCAAACAACTGGCGATGGGCAGCGGGCTTCATGTTCGGGCGTAAAAAACGTGAGTTGACTGAAGGACCCCAGACACTGGGGCAGATCGCCTATGTGCCGGGCGGTGCCTTTGATCTGTTGCTGGCGTCCGTGTTTATCAACGTCCTTGCGCTCGCCATGCCGTTGACACTGTTACAGGTCTATGATCGCATCCTTCCAAACTCCGCCGAAGGCACGTTGGTGCTTTTGGTTGTTGGTATTGGTGTTGCGCTGATCCTCGAAGGTTTTTTGCGGATGGGCAGGTCTTACGTCAGCGGCTGGATGGGAGCACGGTTTGACCACCTTGCCGGAACGGCTGCTGTTGAGCGTTTTCTGGGCGTTTCCATTATCGAATTTGATACGCTTGGCGCTGGCGCGCATCTTGAGCGCTACAATGCATTGGGGCAATTGCGGGAGTTTTACGCAGGCCAGGCAATCCTGGCGCTTTGTGATTTGCCTTTTGCTGTCGTATATCTTGGTGCAATGGCCTTTTTGGCTGGTCCTTTATTTCTGGTGCCGGTGGCCTTTATCGTCCTTTTTTCAATTACGGCCTATGTGATCGGCAACCGACTTCGCGCGGCCCTGCATGATCGCATGTCCGCTGATGACCGACGCTTCAGCTTCATCATCGAAGTTCTGGGCGGCATTCATACGGTCAAGGGATTGGCCATGGAAGAACAAATGATCCGCCGTTATGAACGGCTTCAGGAAACAAGTGCTGAAGCAGAACACGGCGTGGCGCTTCGGAGCTCATATGCCCAAAGTTCAGGCGCGTTGTTTTCCCAGTTGGTATTATTCTCTGTTGTCGGGTTTGGCTCGACACTGGTGATTGACGGTACTCTTACGGTTGGGGGTCTTGCAGCATGTACCATGCTGGCAGGGCGCTCCATGCAACCTTTGCTTAAGGCTGTCGGTATCTGGACGCGATTCCAGAGCATCCAATTGGCGCGAGATCGCTTGAAGCAGCTCTTTGATATGCAGATCGAAAAACCGCCCGGATTGCCTGACCTGCCAACTGTTCATGGCGATATGGAGTTGGAAAATCTGACCTTCACCTACGGTAAGAACAAGGATGGTGAGGTTCTTCCTCCGCAGTTCGAAGATATCAATATGACCATAAAAGCCGGTGAAATCATTGGTATTAGCGGCGCCAACGCCAGTGGAAAAACAACCTTGCTCTATCTGATGATGGGTGTGTTTGCGCCGACGTCCGGGGTGGTTCGTATCGATGGTCAGGATTTGCAGGACTTCAATCCGTCCAGTATTCGCCTGCAGGCATCTTACCTTCCTCAAGAAGCAATTTTATTCAACGGCACACTCATGGAAAACTTGACGATGTTTCGTGACGAAAAAATTGATGATGCGACTAACATGTCGAAGTTGCTTGGCCTTGATAGTGTCGTCGCCCACATGCCCCAAGGCTATGATTCCCCAATTGGTGACGGTGCAGGGGACAAGCTGCCGCGTGGGATCAAGCAACGGATCGCCATTGCCCGCGCGCTGGTTGATAAGCCCAGGATCCTTTTGTTTGACGAAGCAAACACCGCGATGGACGGTGCCGGTGACGCTATGCTGCGTGGCCTTATGGAAAAATTGAAAGGCCGTGTCACCTTGGTTTTGGTATCCCCACGTCCGTCGCTGCTCAATCTGTCCGACCGGATTTTTGATATTGAAGGCCGGACCCTGGTAGAGCGCGGGGTCGAAGCTGATCAGCTGGCAAGGCCTCAGGGCGAGGTGTCTCCCGCATGAACGACATAAGGTTGAAAAAAATTGAAGCTGTTGATGATGACGAATATGGACAAACGTCCCATGCTTCTGGGGTCGCATGGGACAGGGCAGGCCAGACGCATAGCGATCAATCGTATCGTGAAAATGCGTCTGACCTGCCCGAAATTGGTCGACCTGTGCCCTTGGTGGGCCGGGCCGTAAGAAGAGCAGGCTGAGGCCGGGAAAATTGATGTCAAAATCGCTTTCAAAACTTGAAGCATTTGATACGTCCCCGCTGGACGTGCCGGGTCGTCCGCTTGGCGATATCCTTGGTGCGCCTAAGAAAGCTGCCTCTCCTGCAGCAAAGGAAACTGCACCTGCAGCGCCCGCAGTGCCAGCACCAAAAGTTCCTGAACCCGCAGGTATGCCCGCCGCTCCTCAGGTATCAATGCCGGTCGAGGAGAAAATAGAACCCGCACCGCCCGCCCGTCCGGTGTCGAAACCTACCCCGCCGCCACCGCCGAAAATATCTTCACGCGTGGAGCCGCCGCCTGCTGGTGCTGCAGTTCCTCAGGTTGAGCCCAAGCCGGAAAAAGAAGACAAGAAACAAAAACGTTTGCCTCCGCGTCGTCGTAAGCAAATTGAAGAGGAAAAAAAACAGGCCGCCGAAAGCAAAAAGCCCGTACCGCCCGCACCCGCAGCCCAGTCCGCGCCCACGGATCAAGCAGCGGAAAGCAAACCGGTATCCGGACCTGCAACGAACAAGCCCGTACCGCCCCAACCTGGTGATGTAGGCGAGCCGCAGGCGCTCGGTAAAATTACACCCGTCTCAATCCCGGCAGGGGGAAGCCCTCCCGCGCCGCCGGATGATGGTGGCGGACGTCGCCAACCGGTTTCGGGAGACGAAGGTGGTGGGCCACCCATGCCGTCGGGGCATGAAGAAGGCCGGGTTGACCGTAGTGTGTTCGCAGCCCTACGGGACCAAACCGATCTCGCTAACTGCTTGTTGCCATTGCTTGATGTGCTGCACTGGCGTGGTGCGCAACGTCACATTGCGGAAGCCATACCTCACTTTGTCAATTCCATCGACGTGACGAGTTTCCGCAATATTATGGCGACGTTGCACTACGAAAGCCGACCCTTGAAATTGCGACTCGATAAAGTCGATCCACGTTTGTTCCCTTGCCTGTTTATGCCGGATGATGGCGACGCCATGGTTCTGATCAATCTCCAGCAGGGGAAAATCAGTGTTTATGATGGCGGCAAGGAAGAATACCTGGAAATCCCAAGGGCCAAAATTGAAGGGGAGGCGCTGTTTTTCACGTCGGTCGATGCCGAAGAAATTCTTCCTCAACAGCAAAAACTTGGATGGTTCCGCGCGGTTAATGAAAGGTTCCGTTCGTTATTCTACCAGACACTTGGCTTGACCTTCTTCCTTAATATCCTGGCGCTCGCGACCCCAATGTTTGTGATGGGGGTATACGATAAAGTTGTTGCCACAGGCTCGATGCCGACATTGGCATTTTTTGCGGTCGGAGTGTCCATTGCGATCATATGCGATCTGTTCCTGCGCTACATCCGAACCCGAATTCTGGCGTTTATTGGTGCCCGGCTGGACAACATTGTCGGTATTGCCATTTTTCACAAAATCCTGTTCCTGCCGCCAACTTTCACTGAACGATCGACCATCGGCTCGCAGGTGGCGCGAATTAAGGATTTTGAGACGATCCGTGACTTCTTTACCGGTGCGATGGCGCTAACTCTGCTGGAACTGCCGTTTGTTGTCATCTTCATCATCGTTATCGCCTATTTGGGTGGGGCGGTGGCGTTCGTTCCCCTGATCATGGTGGCACTTTATGGAATCCTGACACTAATATTCACACCGATCATTCGCGCTTCGGTATCAAGTGCAGCGCGCGCTACCGGCAAGAAGCAAGAGCTTGTCGTTGAGACGCTGGCGGGGATGCGGGCCATCAAGTATTGCGGGGCTGAAGCAACCTGGCTGGATCGATATCGCAAACTGTCAGCTAAAGCCGCGCTAAACGGGTTTTATGCGTCGCAGTATTCCGGCCTGATTCAGACGCTTTCACATGTATTGATGATTTCGGCCGGTGTCGGGACAATTGTTTTCGGCGTGTTCCGAATTCTCGAAGGGGAAATGTCAATCGGTGGGTTAGTCGCATCAATGATGCTGGTTTGGCGTGTACTTGGGCCCCTGCAAACCGGGTTTGTATCCATGGCGCGAATTACCCAGGTGCGAGGCAGTATTGGTCAGATCAACAGCCTGATGAACATCCGGGCCGAGCGTGAACAGCATTCACTGGTGAACCCGATCAAGCGCATGGATGGCTTCGTCTCCTTTAGCCGTGTGTCCATTCGTTATAGCGCGGACGCAGACCCGGCGCTGGTTGGTGTCACCTTTGAGCTCGTACCTGGCGAAGTGGTTGCTGTCGTTGGTGGTAACGGCTCTGGGAAGTCGACGGTGCTGAAGTTAATGGTTGGTATGTATAATGCGCAGGCGGGAAGCATTCGTATTGATAATCAGGATATCCGCCAGATGGATTCGGTCGAGTTGCGTCACTCGGTTGCCTACGTGCCGCAATCAATTCAGTTTTTCTACGGAACAATTGCACAGAACCTACGCCTCGCCTATCCGACAGCCAGTGACGAGGATTTGCGATGGGCGTGTTATAAAGCAGGTGTGCTTGATGAGGTCGAGGGGTTTGTGCAAGGTTCTGGGAAATGGAAGCGAACAGGGTTTGAGGTCCGCATCGGCGATTCAGGAGCCGGACAAATGCCAACCAGCGTTTTGCAGAGGTTGAATTTGGCACGTGGGTATCTGAAACGTTCGCCCATTATGCTGTTCGACGAGCCTGGCAACGGGCTGGATTTTGAGGGCGATCAGACGTTTATGCGAATGGTTGATGAGCTTCGTTACAATACGACCTGTATGATCGTGACCCACCGCCCCAGCCATTTGAAGATTTGCGATAAAATTGTCTGGCTTGATTATGGTGCAGTTCGCGCATTTGGCCCGGCAGAAGAGGTGTTGAGACAGATGCCGAAAGATTTCTTGTGAGGCAAGTATGAACGAAATTGCAGCAACAGAAACTTCGGAAATGCCGACCAAGGTTCGGCGTGGCGACCGTCAAACTCGGTTCCTTGCCCAATCGGTCATTCTGGAAGAAGCTGGTAGTTCCAGCCTGATCCGGGCGGCCATGGTCGCAATTGCGCTGGTCATCTGCTCGTTCCTGGGATGGGCTGGGATTACCAATGTTGATGAGGTCGCGGTGACTACCGGGGAAGTTATTCCGACCGGACGGGTGCAATCCATCCAGCATCTGGAAGGCGGTATTATATCTGAAATTCCAATTCAGGAAGGGGAACTGGTCGAAAAGAACCAGGTCTTATTGCGCCTGGATCCGTCCGCTCCGAATGCCGAACTTAACAAGATGAAGGCAAGGCGGGCTGCGCTTGAAATGCAGGTCGAACGGCTTCGTGCGATCGGTACCGGACGGGAACCTGATTTTTCTTTCATCAGTCAGGCCTATAGGGAAATGATCGACGATCAAGTGATTATTTATGACAGCCAGATGGATGCCCATGCAGAGCGCCAGAAAGTGATCCTGACGCAGATCGAACAGAAGAAGCAGGAACTGGCGCTGATTGATGAGCAGGAAGACACGCTATCACGCAACGCCGATTTACTGCTCGAGGAGTTCCTGCTGCGCGAAGAGCTCTACAAAAAAGGCCTGACAACTAAAATCACATATCTTGATTCAAAACGCGCTGTTAACGATGCCCGAGGCGAGTTGTCGAATTTGATTATTGATCGTCAACGCACCGGGCAGTCGCTGGCAGAATCCAGAAAACGGCTTGCCGAACTAGATACTGATAATCGCGAACAGGCCCTGACCGAAATGGGTGTCGTGACCAATGAACTGTCGCAGTTGATTGAATCGCTTGATCAGATTTTTGACCGCGTTCGCAGGTTGACAGTTTCAGCACCTGTACGTGGCTATATAAATGGTTTGAAGGTCAATACTGTCGGCGGTGTTATTCCGGCAGGGGCTATTGTAATGGAGATCGTGCCACTGGATGAGGAATTGATCATCGAAGCCAGAATCAATACACGCGACGTTGGCCATGTTGAAATCGGTCAGCCGGTTACGGTCAAGGTCACGACCTATGATTTTGCCCGTTATGGCGGGATATCCGGTGAACTGACGGAAATTTCAGCGACGACGTTCGTTGATGAGCAAAGTGGCGACCCCTATTACAAGGGAACCATCACAATGGACCGGAGCTATGTCGGGTTCGACCCGGAACGTAATCAGGTGATGCCGGGAATGACAGTGCAAGCAGACATTAAAACCGGCCGAAAAACGCTACTGGCATATCTTCTTAAACCCGTTGTCAGCTCGGTTAAAACATCGTTCCACGAGCGTTAAGCCAAGTATAGTTTTATGAAACAGTTTTGATCACGTCATTCATTTCGTGAGCCAGGTCGATGATGCGTTCGGTTTCGGACCATAAACCCAGCGCAGTTATTTCTTCACGTGTAAACCATTTCGCCCCATCGGCATCGCTGCCGGCTTCTAACGTGCCACTATCCACGGTCGCGGCGAAGTCAATAAGGGTGTAGTGGTATTGAATGCGTTCAGTTTTATCAAACCGGATGGAATTGACCACATCAACCAGACCAATCAGCGAGATGTCCAGGCCGGTTTCTTCAGCGACTTCCCGCCTTGCGCACTCTTCAACCGTTTCGCCCAGTTTCTGCCCGCCACCGGGTAAACTCCATTGCCCTTTACGCGGTGGTTTCGAACGGCGAATGAGGAGTATGCCCGCCGGCCCCAGCACAACAACCCCGACCCCGACCTGGGGTTGATCCGGGTATTCTCGACCATTTCCCAATAGCACACCTGTTTTGCCAATTGCGGTAATCTGGAATCCTATTACAATGCAACCCGTTAGGCATGCGGATTATCATTTTTCCTGTGCCAGTTTCACGTAATTTGATCAGAACATAGCATTTTGGGGGAATATTCAGGTGTCTGAGATACTGCAACGGCGGACCTTCAAGCCGGGTGAAATGATTTTCAAAGAAGGTGAAGAGGGTAACCTTGCCTATATTATCCAAGATGGTGAGGTTGAAATTACCAAATTGATCGATGGCCAGATGCAGGTATTGGCGACGATTGGCAAGGGCGGCATGTTTGGTGAAATGGCATTGATTGATTCCAAGCCGCGAATGGCGAACGCGCGGTCCCACAAAGGATCAACCATTATTGTTGTTACCCGCAGCATGTTTGAGCAGAAGTTAAGCAAGGCCGATCCATTTATCCGTGGGCTTCTTAATATTCTGTCAGATCATGTGCGTCGCAACTCGTAGGAAGAACCCTTTTAACCACAGTAAGCATCGGCGCGCCGTTTTGCCCGGCCTTACGGTAAGGATACCATGAACTCTAAACAACGTGACCCCAGTACCATGTCCCGGTCTGCTGCAGAAGTCAGTGCAGCCAAGGAAAACGGTAAAGTAAAACACCACACCCTGGGTTTTGGTCAACGCATGCGGGCGTATCTGCTAACCGGTATCCTGATTACCGCACCGATGGCGATTACCTTCTATTTGGCCTGGATATTTATCGGATTTGTCGATGGCCGGATCACGCCACTGATACCGCTCAAATACAATCCGGAAACCTATTTGCCGTTTGCCTTGCCAGGGCTTGGTTTGATAATCCTGATACTTGGCCTGATGCTGATCGGTGCGATAACGGCCGGTTTTTTTGGGCGGTTATGGATCAGACTGTCGGAACAGCTGCTTAACCGGATGCCGGTTATCCGTAGTATCTACAACGCTGTTAAGCAAATCCTTGAAACCGTACTGGCCCAGCAGTCCAATGCCTTTCGTGAGGCCGTTCTGGTTGAATACCCACGGCGCGGTATATGGGCCATTGCCTTCATCACAGGGCGCACAGAGGGCGAGGTTCAAAACATTACTGAGGAGGAATGCATCAATATCTTCCTGCCGACGACCCCGAACCCGACATCCGGATTTTTACTGTTTGTGCCGAAGAAAGATCTCATATCCTTGAGCATGAGCGTCGAAGAGGCCATCAAAATGGTGATTTCAGGGGGAATCGTTACCCCACCTGACCTGCGCACCCAATCTGAGCGCGACCATGCCCTGACATCAGCTCAAGTATACGAAGAGCTTGATATTATTAGGGAAAATGATCGCGCCCCGGTGCTTACACCAAAAGGAACCCGCCCCGGTGAGAGGCAGGCAGAATCCAAACAGGAAACTGAGTAACGATTTTCTGGTTAATGAGAGCTGGGAAGGGCCCCTGAAAGGATCATGTCCTTAAAGCGTGATCGATCTTCTTTCTGTTCGAACATGAGGACGATATCCAGCATATCGCCGGGCCCACGTGCGGCAGAATCAAGTTTGTATTCGTACTCTCCAGTGCAATTTTGCGCCAGCCATTGCTCAATAGGCGAAAAGTCGCCGTCGAACTTATAATGGACGGAATACTCATACTCGTAGCAAGCGTGGCCCGAAGCCTGCTGGGATGTGCTATTCTGGGGTTTGGTGGGTTTGGCTCGGGACAACAAATTCGCCTCTTATTCGTTAAGTATGTTCGAAGGCATATTAGCGAAGTCCGAGCGAATATTGTGTGTCTGACTGTTTCAATGCATTACAGAATCTGTGACTATTGTTATATATGGAAATATTCGTGAATTAACCGGATCTAAGGTTAAGAACAGCCGCATCGCGGTTAAACAGGTAAAGAAGTGTACGGATTTGCTGGCCGCGCGGGGTTTGCAGCTCTGGGTCGTTGCTCAAAAAAACCGATGCATCATCGCGAGCGACGGACAGTAAATCCGCATGCTGGACAAGATCGGCCAGTCGACCCTCCGGCAAGCCGCTTTGACGTGTTCCCAATAGTTCACCTGCACCGCGAAGACGCAAATCCTCTTCGGCAATGCGAAACCCGTCATCAGAATCCCGCATGATTGCCAAGCGGTCGTGTGCGGTCTGGGTCAGCGGACTGCTATATATGAGAAGGCAGGTTGAGGCCTTGTCCGAGCGCCCGATCCGACCGCGCAGCTGGTGAAGCTGGGCTAGACCAAACCGTTCCGCATGTTCGATCACCATGACGGTCGCATCCGGTACATCAACGCCGACTTCAATAACGGTGGTCGCTACCAGAATTTCGACGTTGCCGCCCGAAAACGCTGCCATCACTTCGTCTTTCTCTTTGCCTTTCATGCGCCCATGAACCAGACCGACACGGTCACCGTAAATAAATTTAAGCTGATCAAAGCGGTCTTCCGCAGCGGCAAGATCGATCTTCTGGGATTCTTCGACCAATGGGCAAACCCAATAGATTTTCGCGCCGGAGTTCATTGAACGCCCGACAGCCCCAACCACTTCATCAAGGCGTTCCGCCGGAATGGTTACAGTTTCAACAGGCTTTCGCCCGGCTGGTTTTTCCGTTAGGCGCGAGACGTCCATGTCTCCATAGGCGGTCAGCATCAATGTGCGCGGGATTGGCGTTGCTGTCATGACCAGGATATCAACACCTTGTCCTTTCGAAGCCAGGGTGAGGCGCTGGTGCACACCGAAACGGTGCTGCTCGTCAATCACCGCCACACCTAAGTCATGAAATTCAACATCGTTTTGGAACAGGGCATGGGTGCCAATGGCAATCTTTGCAACGCCGCTACTGAGTGCCAAAAGGTATGTCTCGCGTTTCTTGCCCTTGTCGCGCCCGGTCAGTAGAACCACTTCAAGACCAACGGCAGCGGCCAGTGGCTCAATGGTTGCGAAATGCTGGCGCGCCAGAATTTCCGTCGGTGCCATGATCGCGGCTTGAGCGCCGGTTTCAATCGCATTTAGCATGGCAAGAAAGGCAACAATTGTCTTGCCGCTGCCGACATCCCCCTGCAACAGTCGCAGCATGCGTGACGGTGTTTCCATATCTGTGTAAATCTCAGCAAGAGAAGATCTCTGCGATGCGGTCAGCTGAAAGGAGAGGGTGGTTTCTGTCTGCTTTCTGAGCCCGCCATCCCCCTTGAGAACGCGCCCCTTAATCTTGCGCATACTGCGCCGCATGAGGGCCAATGCTACCTGATTTGCTAGCAATTCGTCATAAGCAAGGCGACAGCGGACAGACGAAAGTGGGTTGAGGGCATCGTCATCGTCCGGATGATGAGCGGCCTTCAAAGCTTCATGCCAGACCGGCCATTTCTTGCTTTTGACCAGATTGGGGTTAATCCATTCGCCAAGTTCCGGCAACAGCTCCAGCGCCGCCGATATCGCTTTGGAAAGAGGCTTCAACCCTAGTCCGGCGGTCAATGGGTAAACCGGTTCGACCGATTTCAATTGCTCCAGCTCATCCAACGTGCCGATGTGATCGGGGTGAGTGATCTGCAACTCGTTCCCAAAGCGCTCGATCTTGCCACTGACAACCCGCGTTTCACCTTCCGGAAGATTTTTCAGCAGGTAATCACTATGGGCATGGAAAAACACCAGCGACATCTTGCCCGTATCGTCCGAGCAAAAGATTTTATAGGGCATGCGCTTGTTGGGCGGTTTGTTATGGCGATCAATGTTAAGGATCATCGTCGCAATGGAGCCGGATTCCGCTTCGGCTATTTTTGGTGAATAGCGCCGGTCTATAATGCCACTCGGCAGATGCCAGCAAAGATCAACGATGTTGGCTCCGGCGACCGTTTCAATGAAATTTCCAATGCGCGGACCAACCCCTTTTAGTGAGGTGACAGGCTTGAACAGGGAAAACAGTATTTCTGGGCGCATAATTTACCGAACGTGCTGACATAGCCGATAGAAGCGACTATACGGGAGCACACAATTAAACACTAAGGAAAGACGTCTTTAATGGACGCCCGGCGAAAAAAGTTACTTTATCAAAGTCAGCACTGCGGCATGAAGGAAAATGATGTCCTTATCGGTCAGTTTGCGGGTGCCCATATGTCGAAGCTGTCGGACGATGATCTTGATCTGTTTGACGGATTGTTGCTTGAATCCGATCTTGATCTCTACAACTGGATTATCGGGCGCGAGCCGGTCCCCGAACATATGAACAATTCCCTGATGAACGCGATCATCGCTTACAACGCCAATAAAGTCTGAATGCAAAATATTATTCCAACCGGAGCCGATAAACGGCTGATTGCAGGCGCGCCCGAAGGCATGGATGCGCGCATCGTCAGTGCGGCGGCGGCTGAGGGGCAGACTGTTTTGTTTGTCGCGCGTGATGATGTTGGGCTGGCGCGTATGGTCGATGCCCTGAGCTTTTTCGCCCCCGATATTGATTGTCTGCAATTTCCCGCCTGGGACTGCCTGCCCTATGACAGAGTATCACCGAAGAACGATATCCTGAGCAGCCGGATTGATACGCTTTGCCGCCTGCTGGATGCGGACGATAAACCAGCGCGGGGACGTGTTGTTGTCACAACCGTATCTGCAGTCCTTCAACGTGTCCCAGCACGCTCGACTTTTGATGGGGCGCGGCTGGGCGTTGCCATCGGCGACCGTCTGGACCCAAAAGACCTCTGCATGTTTCTTGAGCACAACGGCTATGCCCGTGTTGAGACGGTTATGGAGCCCGGTGAATACGCGGTGCGCGGCGGCATCGTCGATACCTTCCCCTCAGGCGCTGAGCTTCCCGTCCGTCTCGATTTTTTTGGTGATGAACTGGAAGCCATTCGCACCTTTGATCCAGCGACCCAGCGCTCGCTCGGTGAGGACAGCGAAGAGGTCACCGCGCTTACCTTCAAGCCGGTTGGTGAAGTGGTCCTGAGTGAAGACACGATTTCATTGTTCCGCTCTCAATACCGCATCCAGTTCGGCGAAAGCGGCGAGGATGATCCTTTATATGACGCGATCTCGGCTGGCCAGCGCCATATCGGGATGGAGCATTGGCTGCCGCTGTTTTACGACGGGCTCGAAACCCTGTTTGATTATTTGTCGGGCGCGGTAATCGTTCTTGACCATCAGGCTGATGAAGCGAGAGATGCACGCCTTGATCTGATCGCTGAATATTACACGGCGCGTGCATCCTTCACAGGGGACGGAGGCGGCGCGCCCTATCGTCCGGTACCACCCGCCAGCCTCTATCTCGATCCCGAGGAATGGAGCAAACGGATTGACGCCTTCGCCGTTGCTTCCCTGACACCATTCGCCACACCAGAGAACCAAGTCGATACCTTTGATGCCGGCGGGCAGGGCGGACGCGATTTTGCCGATGTTCGCGTGATCCCCAATGTCAGCGTTTTTGACGCGGTGCGCGATCATGTCAGTGAAATTCTGAAGTCCGGCAAGCGCGTCGTCATCGCGGCCTATTCCATTGGTACCCGTGACCGCCTGCATGGACTGCTTGCCGAGCATGGTTTGTTGGGCGGCTGGCTGGCTGAAGACTGGAACCATGTGCTTGATGGCGGGGCAGAGTTCCCAGCTCTCGCCGTTGTTCATCTGGAACGCGGCTTTATCTCAGAAGACCTCTGCCTGATCACCGAGCAGGATATTCTGGGCGATCGCCTGAACCGTCATGCGCACCGGAAAATCCGCGCCGAGAACTTCATCGCCGAGGCCTCGTCCTTGTCGGAATCCGATCTGGTTGTTCATATGGAACACGGCATCGGGCAGTTCGACGGGCTGGAGACCATCTCTGTCGGTGGCGCACCTCATGACTGCCTACGTCTGATTTATGCCGGTGGCGATAAGCTGTTTTTGCCGGTTGAAAACATTGAAGTTATTTCGCGCTACGGCTCCGAAGGGGCAGGAGCACAGCTGGATCGTCTGGGCGGTGCCGCCTGGCAGGCCCGAAAAGCCAAAATGAAAGAACGCGTTCGCGGCATGGCGGACGCCTTGATCAAGACCGCGGCAGCCCGCGAACTTCGCGCCGGGCAAGCGATTCATGTGCCTGAAGGCATATATGACGAATTCTGTTCCCGCTTTGCCTTTGAAGAAACTGAAGATCAGGCCCGCGCCATTGCCGATACTATTGAAGACCTTGCCAGTGGCCGCCCGATTGATCGCCTGATATGTGGCGATGTCGGATTTGGTAAAACAGAGGTCGCCCTCCGGGCCGCATTCATAACGGCTATGGAAGGCAAGCAGGTTGCCATCGTTGTGCCGACAACACTTCTCGCCCGCCAACATTTTCAGAACTTCAAAGACCGATTCCAGGGATTCCCGGTTCGGATCGAACAGCTGTCGCGATTGGTTACAGCGAAAGATGCGGCGGACATCAAGAAAGGTATGGCCGACGGCCAGGTTGATATTGTTATCGGCACTCATGCGCTGCTGGCCAAGGACGTGAAATTCAGTGACCTTGGCCTTCTGGTAATTGATGAAGAACAGCATTTCGGAGTCGCCCATAAAGAACGCCTGAAGCAGTTCAAGGCGGACGTTCATGTCCTGACCCTGACCGCGACCCCGATCCCTCGTACCTTGCAGCTGGCGCTCAGCGGTATTCGTGAAATGAGTCTGATCGCGACGCCGCCGGTTGATCGCTTGGCTGTGAGAACCTTTATCCTGCCCTACGATCCGGTGATTATCCGCGAAGCCATCCTGCGCGAGCGATTCCGAGGCGGGCAGATCTTCTATGTGTGCCCAAGGGTTGCTGATCTGGCCGAGGTTAAAGAACAGCTTCGTGAGCTTGTCCCGGAAGCCAAGATGGCCGTCGCCCATGGTCGACTGTCGGCAAGGGATTTGGAGAACACCATAAGCAAGTTCTATGACGGCGCCTTTGATATCTTGTTGTCGACCAACATCGTTGAATCAGGGCTTGATCTACCATCGGTCAACACCATCATCTTACACCGTGCCGATATGTATGGGTTGGCGCAGCTCTATCAGCTTCGTGGCCGTGTCGGGCGCTCCAAAACCCGCGCCTATGCCTACCTGACCCTACCGCCGAAACGCAAATTGACGAAGACGGCGGAAAAGCGTCTCGAAGTCATGCAGACGCTGGACACATTGGGGGCCGGGTTCTCGCTGGCCAGCCATGATCTGGATATCCGTGGTGCCGGAAATCTATTGGGTGATGAGCAGTCCGGACACATCCGTGAAGTCGGGATCGAGCTCTACCAGCAGATGCTGGAAGAGGCCGTTGCCGAAGCGCGCGGGCTTGATGGTGCGCATACGGCGGACGACGACTGGAGCCCGCAAATCGGCATCGGTGTTCCGGTCCTGATCCCGGATCATTACATCAGTGACCTCGGTGTCCGCATGGGCCTTTATCGCCGCCTCGCCTCATTGACCAGCGATCAGGAGATCGAGGGTTTCGCATCCGAATTGATCGATCGCTTTGGATCACTGCCTGACGGCGTCGAGAATCTCTTGAAAACCATCAAGCTCAAAAACCTCTGCAAACGCGCCGGGATCGAAAAAGTCGATGCTGGACCCAAGGGTGCCGTCGTCGCGTTCAGAAACAACGATTTCGCCAACCCCGGCGGCCTTGTCGAATTCCTGACTGCGCAAAAAGGCACCGCCAAACTCCGCCCGGATCACAAAATGGTCTTTATGCGGAGATGGGATACGCCGAAGGAACGCTTTGACGGGGTGCAGTATGTGGCGGGGGAATTGGCGCGGATTGCGGCGGGGTAGGCCAGATCATTTTTGTGACCCCGTCGGATACCAATAGTTAGCGCTGTTCTATCGAAATTTATTTTTGTGCGGCTTATTCTCGATGATAGGCCACATTTCCTTCATTCAAAATTTTACGCGATGTTGCCATCAAAAAACCATGTTGGCGATATAGGTTACCCTTACGTAGGGCCTCGTTAATTTGGACGCGTCTGGCGAAATGATCTGAAAACATCTGTTTTTATCTGAATTTGTCTGTTTTTCCCGCCTCAATGCACCTTGCTCTTGTCGGGCGCAATCACCGTCGGGTCGCCGACGCTCAAGTCGAGGTCCCAGCCGGCGTTATGGGTTGAGGTGATGATCAGGTGGCAGATGGCGTGCAGCAGTTGTTCGTTCAGGTTGAAGCCGACGGCGGTGCCGTTGGCGGTGGTGAAATTCAGTCTCGTGGCACCACCTTTCATCGGTGTTACGGAGCCTCCGGTGACGAGAAGGGGGCCCGTATTCGATGTCAGGTTAGTTTTGCCTTCTTTGTGTGGCGTCTCGAATTCTGATGATGCAATGGCTTCCTGATGGCGCATGCCCATCATCGCTTCGCGGACTTCCGGGAGGACGGATTTCTTCAGGGTCGGGTCGCGCTCAAGGGTTTGTATCAATGCCCCCCAGAGCACCCTGATAAAGCGCCGGGTCAACCAGAGTTGGTATTCTGTATCACCCGTCGTTGTGACGCGGAGCAGCATCCGGTCTTCTTCTGCGGCAAAAGTAAGGGTGATTTGATGAAGCGGGTCGGTCATTTTTTATGAACTCTTGGTCGATCAGGCAGCGTTGCCAGCGGCGTCGGCGGCATCCAGCATGCGGGCCAGAACCTGCGGTTCCTGCGCGCCGGAAATGACCCAGTTGTCATTAAAGACAAATGCAGGGACGCCGTTAACGCCTAATCGATGGGCGCGGGCGTTGTCATCGTAAATCTCGGCAATATCCTCTTCCGTGCTGAGATAGAGATCAAGCTGGTCACGATCGAGACCGTGTTCCTCACCAATGTCAACCAGCAACGCCTTGTCGCCGATATCGAGCCCGTTCATGAAAAAGGCAACAAACAACGCTTCGGCAACCAGCTCGGCTTTACCGTCGAGTTGAGCGCAGCGGATCAGTCGATGGGAGTCGACCGAGTTGGGTGTCCGGCTGATGCGTTCGAAGGCGAAATCGATTTCGACCGATAACCCGGCGTCGGCGATGGCCCCATAAATACGGCGGACCCTGGACTCGCTGCCAAATTTCTTGATCAGGTACATGTCTCGGTCGATGCCTTCTGGCGGAATTTCCGGGTTCAGCAGAAACGGCCACCAGTGTATCTCGGCCGTGATATCGGGCCGGAGCGCCAATGCCTGCTCCAGGCGGCGCTTGCCAATATAACACCACGGGCAGACGGAATCGGATATCACATCAATTCGCAAGATCGCTCTCCAAATAAAACAGATCACAGCTTAACGTGAAATAACCGGGGCGTCCCGAAATTTTGACCTGTTTCAGGTTAAGGCTGATGCCCGAAAAAGATGGCACTTGAACCTTCGCGTTCCCGGTGCCACTCGGTATTCAGGACGGAACGATCCAACTAGCATTTAGAATTTATGGGTTTGGCCATACCGCTCATAATATTTCCCCGCTCTCGGCAGGGGAAGGCAAGATGCTTCAATTCAGGCGGGAAGAAATACACAGATACAAAATGTCAGGGCGTGAAGGGCCCCTGCCGCTTTACCGTCCCTGTGGCGGAAATGTGACTGTGACGGTCGTCCCGACGCCGACGGTGCTTTCAATCTCCAGAGAACCGTCGTGTTGTATCATCAGGGACTTGGCCAGAAACAGGCCCAGACCGGCGCCCTCATGCGCTTGCGTGTGGCCGTTGCGTACCTGACCAAACTTCTCCAGGGCTTTTGGGATATCTTCTTCAGCGATGCCGATACCTGAATCTGAAATCGCCAACGCCACGCCTCCGTTATCGACGATTTCGGAGCGCACCAAAATTTGACCGCCTCTCGGTGTGAATTTGATGGCATTGCCGATCAGGTTCAGAAGAACCTGTTTCAGGCGCAACGGGTCCGCAAACAGCGGCGGCGGGTTTTCCGCCATATCGAACGTCAAGGTCACGCCGGCCTTATCCGCCCGGCTGCAGACCATCATTTCGCATACGGTCACCGTTTCCGCCAAATCAACTTTTTCTTTTTCGATATCCAGTTCACCGGACTCGACCTTTGAGATGTCCAGAATGTCAGAAATAATGCCCAGCAGATGCTCGCCTGACGCATTTATGTCACCTGCATAATCCTGGTACGTCTCCTTGATCGGCTGGCCCATTATGGCCCCCTTTATAATCTCGGAGAAACCGATAATTGCGTTGAGGGGCGTGCGCAGTTCATGGCTCATGTTGGCCAGAAACTCGGTTTTTGCCTGGTTCGAAATTTCCGCCTGCAGCCGCGCCGCCTGGGCTTCTTCAGTCGCCTCTTGCAGTTTAACTGTACGCGTTGCAACCTTTCGCTCAAGACTCCTATTGGCCAGTTCGACTTCGTCCATGGCGGCCTGTAACCTGCTTTCGGCGTTCTTTCGATCAGTGGTATCAAATTGCCAGATCATTACAGCGTCATGTTCGCCAAACTTAATTGGCCGCCAGTCCACAAGGCTCCACCACTGGGTGCCATCTACGCGTTTGCGCAAAATTTCCCTGTTTGCAACAAAACCGTTTCTTTCGAATTCAGACCGCAGATCACTTAAATCTCCCGGGTCCACATATGTTGACCCAATTCCCATGTTTTGAAGCTCTTCGGAAGATTTTGCGCCGTGCATTTCAATAAAGCACGGATTTGCGAATAACCGCTTCCTGGTGGTGATTGATCTGATCGCGACGCCGAACGGGCTGTTGATCAGGATGTCCATTATCCGGGACTCACTTTCGCGCGATATTTCCCTTGCCCTGTTGGCTTCTTCGGCCTTTTCTGCAGCGCGTGTTTCTTTACTAATATCCGTGACAAGCTTGATGGTTTTGCCATCGATCAGTTTTTGTTCACGGATTTGCAGGATGATGCCGTCATGCCTCCGCACCTCAAATGGGCCTTGCGGGTTATGGTGCCACTGCATGAATTCAGCCAACCATTCTTCCTCCCGGCCAGCAATACCCTGAGTCAGCCCTTCGGCGATGACGGCCCTAAGCTCATCTTCCAGGGTAAAGCCAAGCTTGATCAACTCAGGTGTGACAGCGTTCTGTTTACGGAAATTTTCGTTACAGAGAATTAGGCGGTCTTCCGCATCATACAGCGAGACCCGGTCATCCAGCATATCAATGGCAGAATAAAGTTCGATTAGCGTTTTTTCAGCCTGCTTGCGTTCGTTGAGTTCCCTTGCCAGTTTCTCGACGGTCGGTCCCCACTGGATCAGGCCGATGGCAAGAAAAATAAACCCGGCAAGATACCCGACGACCTTTTCGAGAAAGGCCTCTACATTCGTATCACCAACAATGACATAGGGACTGAGGACATGGAAGTTATCGGAAATGTCGAGCAATGTTCCAAACAGAATCAGCAGGAACCCGATTTGAATAAACCTCCATCCGGTGGTTATAATGAAATCCTTGCGTTTGCCAATTCTCCAGAGATATCCCACTAAAATCAGAATGACCAAAGCACGAAAACATTCCAGTACGATGTCGTTCAAAATAGTCATCATTCACCTTGTCAATTACGGCAAACGCATCTCTATACGATCAGGAGCATCAATCAACTGACTGATGTCCGTTTCTAATTGGCGTCCGGGTCTATTCATTCGGCGGTCGTCACCCGATTTTCAAATTTGGTTAGTGACGACGCATTGCACAACATCATTTCAGTTTTGCAATGTGCCGCATGATTCCCACCCCTGCACGTATTGCCCACAGTTGAATACGGCGCATTCAATGAGAGGGGACGAATATCTGGCTGGCACCTGGCGTAAACGATGTGCTCTCTCGCATCAATGATCATAAAATCAACGGTAGCGATGAGTTGCTGCCCGGGAACTGGACCCAACAAAACTGAGTATAAGCCCATTTATCAAACCCATAGGCGTGCCTCACTAGACGCTGACTATTGATCGGCATTCAGGCCCGTTGCACAGTGCTCAGGAAATCAGCAACCTGGGAACGGACTTGGCCCGCTTCCTTGCCGATATTGTTTGCCGCCTCAAGGGCCGTATTGGCCGCCTGTCCGGTCTGAGACACCGCGTCGTTGACGGCGGCAATGGAGCTGGACACTTCGCTTGTTCCGAGTGCTGCCTGCTCGACGTTTCTGGCGATTTCCTGCGTTGCCGCACCTTGCTGTTCGACGGCGGCTGAAATGCCAGTGCTAATTTCATGGATGGCACTGATGGTTTCGCTGATCGACTGGATCGCCTCCACTGCCTCCTGGGTTGCAGATTGGATGTCACCGACCTGGGTTCCAATGTCTTCCGTAGCCTTGCCGGTTTGCGAGGCCAGGTTTTTCACTTCGCTGGCGACGACGGCAAACCCTTTCCCCGCGTCGCCGGCGCGAGCGGCCTCGATGGTCGCATTGAGCGCCAGCAGGTTGGTTTGTTCGGCGATGTCGGAGATCAGACCGACAACCTCACCAATTTTTTCCGCCGCCGTATCCAGGCTGCCGATCAGAACATTGGCATTGCCGGCCTGCTCAACGGCGCTTGAGGCGATCTCCGAGGAACGCACCACTTGTTGATTGATCTCGGAGATGGATGCTGACAACTGCTCGGTGGCGCTGGCAACTGTCTGCACATTTCCCGACGCGTCGTTGGCCGAGTTGGAAACAGCGGTCGATTTTTCAGACGTCGTGGTTGCCGTCTCGGTCATCATTTCCGCCGTTGTCCGCATGCTGTCTGAGGCCGACGTTACGGATTCAAGTGCGGTTTCAATACCCTCCTTGAACTTGTCCGTGGCGCGTTCGATTTCCTGCGCCCGCGTGGCCCGCAATTCCTGTTCCGCAGCGCCCGTTTCGCGCTGCTTTTGTGCGGCTAGCAAATTGTCCTTAAACACCCCAAGGGCGCGTGCCATCTCACCGACTTCGTCCTTGTTTTCCGTGGCCGGAATCAGTGTGTCCAGGTTGCCGTCAGCAAGCCGGGAGGTGGTTTCGGTTATCGCCGCGACCGGCTTGGTGATACTTCTCATTATCGGAATGCCGACACCCAGGACCACGACGACGATAACAAGCCCGCCAATGATGAGGGTCCTGACGACGGAAGCGAAGACACGATCTTTCTCCGATTGCGCGAACGCCAGCCCGTCTTCTGAATATTTGATCAGGGCATCCATGGGCGGCAGAATGAAATCGAAGATGTCTCCCATCTCCAGGGTATCCTGGTAAACAGCTAGCGACGTCGTCGCGTAGGTCGTCATGTCTTTGGCATAAGCGTCCAACGGCTTACCGGCCGCCGGCCCCGCCTTCTCGAGCGCCTGTTTGAACGGCTTGTGCTCAGCTTGAAATTCGTCCAGGTACTTTTTGTCTCGCCACAGTTTGAAATCTTTTTCGTGGTTTCTCAATTTGAACAACTGGATCTGCAACGAGGGGTTCTTGCTTATCGCCTGCACCTTCAAAAGGGCGTCAACTGATGTTTGGAGTTTGCCTTCAAGCCCTTCCACCGGCGTCAGGCCCAGCACAACCACGCCTTTGGCAACACCCGCAAACGAAGCGGCATAGTCGCCAAGCGCCTTTTTGGCGTTGACTACGTGTTCGGCCGCAGCCGCCCCTTCCTTGACCGTAGGGATCGTATCCAGGGCCTTGATCGCAGCTTTTAAGCCCGTCGCATGTCTGTCGAAATATTTAGTCAATTTGCGCGAGATGAAGTTCTTTTCGCGGTTTCTCAGTTGCCGGATATGCTGAAAAGCGTCGCGGGTCGAAGCGTTGACCTGTGAATACCCATTAAGAACATCAACCGCATTGCCCATTTTTCCCGCACTGACGACGGAAAAAACGCTGATAGCAAAAACCGAAACAAGCGCCAGACCAATCAGCACCCAAATGCGCGTCGAGATCGGATAATTTCCAAGAGCACTTTTGGTCGATACGTCGTCGATCGAGTCATCTGAATTCATAGTCGATGCCTCTTCGATCGATTCTTCTGAATCCGTAGTCGATGCTTCGTCGATTGATTCATCTGTATTCATAATTGACTCCAAACTTCTGTATTCACAATTGACTTCAAGTTGGGTTATCGCGCACGCGAACTTGTTTGATAACCCGTCTGGATAGCGGTCACGCTTGCCGCGTATTCTGGCTTAAAGAAATTGCGGTTTAACATGGGGCTGCACCAAAAACAGTATATTATTGTATGCGAGCAAATGTATATAATAACATCCTGAGTGTTGGGGCGGATATTTTCGTATGCGTACGGTGAGGCACTTCTGAGTGGGGATTATTGTGCGCATACGAGCAAGTCAACACAATACACGATTGAACAGTTAAGCAAGGAAATCGAACGCGCCATCTCAGAGTTTAAAGAGCTGGTCTCGAAGCTGCGCGAAAATGTGTGTGCGTCATAGTCACCGTTGGAGCACGGAATATTTGACAGTCCCCCAACTTCAGATGAAATAAATGTGGGCGTTCGGACTTCTTCAATATTTGAAATGCGTAAACTGGAAATCCTGATATCTTCAGCTTGCCCCAAGAGTGTTGGAACTGCGCGCGGCTGGTCTCTGGTGATTGACATTGATGTCAGCCGCTAATCCCTTGACAGCTACGCTTTCGCGAGGTTGCGGCCGGGAAGAAATTTCTTTCAGTAAGCCCCCAGGCGCCATAGCTAGAAAGTCCTCGCGGTCAAGCCGTTGACCGGCAAACGTCCGTTCCAGAACCCAATCAAAACCATTTTCCTTGATCGACGATGCACAACTTGGAATGCCAATTATGTTGGTGCCGGAGATTTCACCGTACAGCAACAAATTGCCGGGATCGACAGGCATGCCAAGATGGATAATCTCACCTTCCGCACGTTCAAGAGCAGCGGGAATTACATCCGCCCGATCAACAATTGCCGATGCACCAAATACCAAAATCAGGTCGCAATCCTGCACCTGAATTTCCCGAATGGCGATCGTCACGGCATCGAGTTTATGGGCGCAGTGCACGACGCTACCCAGACGGCCGCCAAGATCAGATACACGTTTTTCGACGGACTCATAGCGTTTCGCAATCACACTATCCTTATCACCAGGAACACGCGATATGATCAGACTGACGCTTAACCGACGAAAAGAGGCAACCGAAATACTGTGCTCGATTTGGTGGCCGATGCGCTCAAGCTCGGACAGGCTATTCTCGGGGACTGAAAAGGGAATAATTTTTACTGTCGCCACCATCTGCCCTTTGGATACCCGCGTGTATGGGTTCAAGGTTGCAACAGTCATGGCGTCGTCAACCCTGTTTAGGTCTTTGACCCACTCACGATCCACGGTGAAAACACCGTCATGTTCAGCGAAGATGTTGGCCCGCCCGGTAAACGCTTCGGCGACGACGACATCCGAACCGGCGATTGTTGCAGCGATGCGGTCGGCGGCCTGATCTTCCGGGACATCATTATCTTCCAAGCGGGCCGCCATTACCGTCTTCACATTTCCAGCGCCGAGCATCGCGACGGCCACGGCATCAAGAACGGTGCCTTTCTTCAGGGTGATGCCCTGTACCCTGACCGTATGGCCAAGAATACAGCCAACGGCATCCAGAGAATTAATAACACCGAATTTCATGTGAGCTCCCTTGATTTACGACGCAAACGCAAAGTACGATATTACGGCGGCACCCCCCAAGGCGACCCAGAGCCAGGCACCCAATCTACCGGCCGCTTTGGTATCATCGGAAGCCGCTGCTACGGCTTCGCTGACGCCAGTATCCGCACAGATGTCAGTTTCAACTACTTCACAAAATTTAGCGAAGAATTTCTTCGATAAGGTCTTGGCCGTCGATTCAATCAGCCGCCCGCCCAACTGAGCGATCCGCCCCCCAACATCAGCTTTTACATTGTACTGCAGGAGAGTCCCGTTCCCATCCTCCAGCAGTTTGATATCCGCTCCGCCTTTGGCAAAACCGGCGGCCCCGCCGGCCCCTTCTCCGGAAATCGAATAACTTTCCGGCGGAACAAGGTTAGAGAGCTCGACCCGCCCTTTGAATTTGGCTTTCACCGGGCCAACTTTCAAAACCACGGTGGCGGTCAATTCCGTATCTGATTCTTTTTCCAGGCTTTCGCAACCCGGAATACATTGCATCAGAATATCTGGATCATTCAAGGCTGCGAACACGTGTTCGCGTGGGGCGGCAATTTGTTGTTCGGCGTGTAATTCCAACGGTCGTCTCCAGTAGTTAGGTTGATATCGTCTTTAACGCGAGACTATTTCTCGTTCAAACTTGTCATCTGACACGGCGTCTGGCCGGCGATGGCAGGCAATAATCTCGGCGGTGATAGATATGGCGATTTCTTCAGGACCAACAGCACCAATATCTATTCCCGCAGGCCCCCTGATGCTCTCAATGCGCCGCGCACTGATCGTCTCTTCACTGGCCAGTCCGTCTCTAATTTTGCCGATCTTGCGCCGGCTGCCGACCATGGATACGTACTCGGCGGGTGTTGAAAGGGCAATGCGGACAGCGTCTTTGTCGCGCTTGCCCTGGGTTGATATGACAATTGCATCTAAAGGCTGAATAGTAAGGTCGCCCAAATCAAATCCATCGACATAATCATCCGCGCCAATGACCTCCAAATGTTCATCAAGAGGGGCCGCAAGGACGACATGGAACCCCACCGTTTTGGCAATTCTGACCAACGACTGAGCAACAGGGGAGGATCCAAAAATTACCAATTTTCGTGCTGTCTGCGTTGGTTCCATAAACAACTCCACGGTTCCACCACTTGGGCACCCAGACTTAAACAGCGGCGCACCATCGGTATCAATACTACCGCTCACCTCCTCAGTCGGTCGAACCCGCACTAAATTCGGAAGGCCTGTTTTTATGGCTTCAAGTGCTGCTTTGCGCACTGCACCGGTGACACAGCCACCGCCAACAAAACCATGAATTTCGCCATCACTGGTGACTACGGCTTTCGCCCCTGCTTTGGCTGACGTCAGATTGGCAGTGCGGACGATCGTTGCGATACAGAACGGCTCCCCATTAGCGCGCAGTTTTTCAATCAGATCCAGGGTCTTGGAGGCATGTGTCATTATGTGTTGTCCTGTCCCCTACATGCGTTTGAGATGCGGCTCAATTGCCGCCAATGACTCTAGAGTGTTGGCCGCGGCGAAATGGTCGATGTGTGGCATCGCGGCAGCCATCGCGGTTGTGATGGGTTGATAATCGCGCCATCCCAGCATTGGGTTTAACCAAACCAGCCGGCGGGCCCGTTTCTTCAACCGCGCCAGTTGGGCGCTAAGGTTTTCCGCAGACCCGGTGTCGTATCCATCGCTGATTATAAAAACAACGGAGCGTGAGTTGATGGCCTGTTTGGCATATACCGAATTTAACTGATCAAGGCTGTCACCCAGTTTGGTGCCACCGCCGAATCCGTCCACCATCAATGACAATCTGGTCATTGCTTTGAGGGTGTTTTTGTCTCGGAATGCACCGGTCACCCGGATTAGTTTTGTGTGGAAGACATAAGCGTCCGTATCAACCCACTGCCCAACCAAACCCTTTACGAACTGCAGGAAAAACCGGCTGTATGTTTTCATCGATCCAGACACATCAAGGATGATGACGACTCGAACCGGGCGATCCCGTCTGGATTTTTTAATCAAGGTCAGTTGATCGCCACCGTGGCACTGGTTTGCCCTAATGGTTTTGCGAAAATCAAGTTTGATTCCGTTTTTCGCACGGCGATATCGCCTCGATAATCTATTGCGCATGGATCGCGCCAGCTTAAATGCCAGGTGTTCGGCTTGCGTGATTTCTTCAGGATCAACCAGCTTGCGAAAATCAGTGCTGTTCCGATTTTTTTGGGTCGAGGCAATCAACCTGCCGTCCGCATCGCCGGTTTGGACGATGCCGTCTTCTTCACCATGGGCTGGCGGAACGTGGTCCTTGTTAGTTTGATCAGAGGACAGATGGGCGCGCCAGACCCCATGTCCGCCGCCAGCGGCATCAGATGAGGTGGATTGATGAGACGGTGTGAACTGGCGCTCGCGACCATGAGACATCCAATAGGCTTCAAACAGGTCGTCAAATCTCTCCCATTCGTCGCGCCGCGCTGATAACAGAATTTTCAGTTTGAGCCGCACTTGATTTAACTGATCAAGCGGCGCACTTGAAATTAGCTCCGCCACATCAACGGTTTCATTGGGGCCGATATTAAAATCATTGAGACGCAGGAGATCAACAAAACCGGCAAGGCGGTTGGTCAACACGTGGTGATCAGGGATTGATGGCGGCAAATTTTCCATTGGACTATGCCGCTTGTCCTGTTAGCCGGCTGATAACTTCGGCAGACACTGATTTCTGATCACGCTCGGTTTTTAGCAGGCAAATCATCGATGAACAGATGGTCGCCAAATCATCATCAAGAGATCTGGTCTTTAGGCCAGAAAGCGCCGTCGCCCAATCCAGAGTCTCGGCAATCCCAGGGGTTTTCTCGAGATCTTCTTTGCGCAAGGCCTCGATGAACCGGACAATCTGTCCGGCGAGTTCGCCCTCAATTTCGGGCAGGCGTGATAAGACAATCTCCAGTTCTCGCTCCGGTGTCGGAAATTCGACAAACGAATACAAACAGCGGCGGCGCAGTGCGTCGGAAAGCTCGCGCGTGCTGTTTGAGGTTAGGATCACATTCGGAATTGAGGTTGCCTTAATGGTGCCAAGCTCCGGAATGGTGACCTGAAAGTCCGATAAAACTTCGAGCAGGTAGGCTTCAAATTCTTCGTCCGCGCGATCTATCTCGTCAATTAGCAGGACCGGCGGTTTCTCTTGGCTGATCGCTTCCAATAGGGGACGTCTCAAGAGATAAGTGTCCGAAAATATCTGTTCTTCAATTACGTCAGCAGATATCTGATCATGCTCTTTCGTCTTGATCGCCAGGAGTTGTCTCTGATAGTTCCATTCATATATCGCATGATTGGCATCGAGCCCTTCGTAACACTGCAGGCGAATGAGTTTTGTATCAAGGACCCGGGCCAGAGCACGGGCAACTTCTGTTTTCCCGACCCCCGCTTCTCCCTCCAGCAGTAATGGCCGCTTGAGGTCCAGAGATAACTGCAGGGCCATCGCCAGCGTATCATCAGGAATATAATTCACTTCCCTGAGACGTTCCCGAATTTCTTTCTCATCTGTCATCGTCATACTCATGATTTCATGAGAGAGGAACGACCCACCACAGCACACCATAGCGACATCCCTCTCTCCAGATCTCCGTTATCCCGTTATGCCGAGACTCTGTGCGGTTTTCCAAACCCTCCAATGATCATGCGGCATCTGCGTGTGGGTCAGGCCGAGATGGGCAAATGCGTCATTAACGGCGTTTGAAAATGCCGGGACTCCCCCCACATTCGGGCTTTCACCCACGCCCTTAGCGCCAATCGGATGGTGCGGGGATGGGGTTGTCGTATGATCGGTTTCCCATTCCGGCGTTTCCACAGCGGTTGGCAGGAAATAGTCCATCAGGCTTCCACCTTTCACATTGCCCATATCGTCATAGGCAATTTCCTGCCCCATAGCGATGGCCAAGGCTTCGGTTAGGCCGCCATGTACCTGACCTTCGATAACCATCGGGTTGATCCGCGTGCCACAGTCGTCCAAGGCGTAAAACCGCCGAATATCAACAACGCCGGTATCAACATCGACATCAACGACGCATATGTAGGCCCCGAACGGATAGGTCATATTGGGCGGGTCGTAATAGGATACAGCCTCCAGCCCAGGCTCTAGTCCCGGGATCGCCTGATTATAGGCGGCAAAGCAAATTTCCTGCATGGTCTTGAATTTTTCCGGGTTTCCCTTGACCTGGAATCGGTCGATATCCCACTCCACGTCATCATCATGAACTTCCAGCAAATAGGCCGCGATCATCTGTGCCTTGGCGCGAATTTTTCGCCCGGCCATGGCCGCAGCTGCACCGGCCACCGGCGTCGAGCGAGACCCGTAGGTCCCCAATCCATAGGGCGCCGTATCCGTATCGCCTTCTTCGACAGTGATGTTTTCCGCCGGCAAACCAATCTCGGTCGCCAGGATTTGCGCAAACGTTGTTGCATGTCCCTGGCCTTGGGAAATGGTACCCAACCGGGCTGTCGCAGACCCTGTTGGATGAATTCTGATCTCACAGGAATCAAACATACCAAGTCCAAGGATATCGCAATTCTTAACCGGGCCGGCACCGACGATTTCTGTGAAGAACGCCACCCCGACGCCCATTAATGAGCGGGTTTCCCCACGCTCAAATGCGCCACGGCTTTCAGCTTGCTCAGTACGCAACGTTTTATAGTCGACTGTATCCAGTGCTTTTTCCATTGCCGCATGATAATCACCTGAATCATACTCCCAGCCCAATGCGGAGGTATACGGGAACTGATCTTTCTTGATGAAATTCTTCATCCGCAGTTCTGCCGGATCCATCTCGAGCTTGCGCGCCAGAACATCGATCATGCGCTCGATCATATAAGCGGCTTCCGTCACTCGGAACGAACAGCGATAAGCAACCCCGCCCGGTGCCTTGTTGGTATAAACCCCATCGACACCGCAATGGGCGACGGGGATATCGTATGAACCGGTGCAGATCGAAAAGAACCCGGCCGGGAACTTGGTCGGATCAGCACAGGCATCAAAGGCGCCGTGATCGGCAAGCACATGGCAGTCCAGTGCGGTAATAATACCATCCTTTGTGGCACCGATTTTCCCGGTCATGTGATAGTCACGGGCAAACGCTGTTGCCGTCAGATTCTCGATCTTGTCTTCAACCCATTTGATCGGCACACCGATCACGATCGACGCGGCTGCGGCACAAATATAGCCGGGATAAACACCGACCTTATTGCCAAAACCACCGCCGATATCGGGCGAAATGATGCGGATATTATGTTCATCGAGAGGTGTTATTAGCGCGACAACGGTGCGTACGGCGTGCGGTGCCTGAAACGTTCCCCATAGTGTCAGCTTGCCATTGATCTTATCCATCGAGGCGACACAGCCGCAGGTTTCCAGCGGGTTGGGATGCACGCGCGGATAAGAGATCAACTCTTCGACAACGACATCTGATTCAGCAAGCGCCTTATCGGTGCCATCCTTGTCACCTTCATCCCAATAGAAGATATGATTGTGGTGTTTACGGGGGCCATGTGCGCCTTCCATCTTGTCCTTGATGTCTTCGCGCAAAAGCGGCGCGTCCTCGTTCATGGCCTTGAACGGATCAACCAGCGCCGGCAGTTCTTCGTACTCTACTTCAACCAGTTCTACCGCATCCGCTGCGGCGTAACGGTCTTCGGCAACGACAAAGGCGATTTCCTGACCCTGGAATAAGACCTTTTCGTCGGCCAGAACAGCTTGCACATCGCCAGCCAAGGTTGGCATGTAATGCAAATTGAACGGCTTGAGGTCGTCCGCCGTTAAAATGGCGATTACGCCGGGAACGGCCAATGCCGCGTCCTTGTCGATCGATTTGATACGCGCATGACCGTATGACGAACGCACGAAGTCACCAAACAGCATGCCCGGCAACTTTATGTCATCAATATAATTTCCTTTGCCCTGGGTAAACCGGGCGTCTTCGACGCGTTTGCGACATGATCCAAGACCCTGAAGTTTTTCGACCCGTTCGGCCGTTGATGGATTTGATTGAGCGTCCATTATTCTGCCGCCTCCTGCACGGAATTTAGCTGTTCTGCTGCTGCTTTAATTGATTTGATAATGTTCTGATATCCGGTACACCGGCATAGGTTGCCCGATATTCCATAGCGAATTTCTTGATCTGTGGGATTTGGATTATCCTGCAGCAGGCGATAGGCCCGTGTTATCATGCCCGGCGTACAGAAACCGCATTGCAGTCCATGATGCTCTCGAAACGCTTCCTGAAGGGCATGCATGGTGCCGTCGGCTGCGGCGATACCCTCAATTGTCGTCACGTCCGCTCCGTTCGCCTGTACCGCAAACACCGTGCAGGATTTAACCGATTGACCATCAAGATCGACGGTGCAGGCGCCGCAATGGCTGGTATCACAACCAATGTGTGGCCCGGTCATATCAAGGTCTTCCCGCAGGAAATGAATTAGAAGGGTGCGGGGCTCAACAGATTTTTCTACCGCGCTCCCGTTGATCGTCATTTTGACGTCTATTTTTGACATTAAAATCTCCCAAGTTTTCTTTAATTTGCACGGTCAGCGGCGGTTTGAATCGCTCGGCTCACCATGATACCCGCGACATGAAGCCTGAAATCAGCCGGTCCACGACCGTCGGCGGCCGGGTCAGCGATTGCTTTTGCCGCACGTGCTGCAGCAGCGATCGCCTCCCCATCCAGGGTCGTTCCGACTAAAGCGTTTGAGGCTGCTTCGGCATAAAGCGGCGTGTCGCCAACATTGGTCAGAGCAATTGAAGCCGACTGGCAGGACCCATTGCTAACCGTCAGCACGACCGCCGCCGCAGCCGTCGCATAATCACCAATTTTTCGTTTTTGTTTTTCATAGGCGTAACCGTGACCTGATGCCGGCGCTGCGAACCGTACGGCCGTCAAAATCTCACCTTCGTCGAGGGCGGTGAAATACGCCGCTTCGTAAAAGTCTCGTGCGGCAACTTCACGGGTACCACCGGAATTTTGAAGAACATACTTGGCGTCCAAAGCCTGCATGAGGGCCGGCATATCGTTGCCCGGGTCACCGTTGGCAAGATTGCCGCCGATCGTTCCTTTGTTGCGGACTTGTGGATCGGCGATTTGTTCGGCGGCAGTTCCTATAATCGGACAAACGGCCGCCAGTTGCTCGGATGCGATCAAGTTTGTTTGGGTTGTCATTGCGCCAATGGAAACGGAACCACCCTCAATCGAAATCCCCTTAAGGTCTTCGATATCCTGTAAATCGATAAGGTGTTCAGGCACCGCCATGCGCAACTTCATCATAGGAATTAAGCTGTGCCCCCCAGCGACGACACGTGCTTCATCGCCAAGCGAACCTAAAAGAGAAAGAGCCGCGTCGATCGAACTCGGTCGATGATAATCGAATGAACCAGGTATCATTAGAAGTCTCCCACTAGGGCCGTTATTCGACCCTTCATTAATTTGATCCTCCACCATAGAGACGAGGTTGAAACGAATTCATCGGTGAATTCATGATCCGTGGGGTGGGGTGCACGAAATGCGGATATCGTGCACGAAATGAGATTTATGTTTTAACGTGGTCCACTTGATACGTGGTGATGGACAGCCTGCGGGGTTAAAGCTGGCGCCCCGCGATGCTAAATTCCCAGGGCTTTCTGAAGGTCGGGAACGCGCCCTCGACTAACGGGAACTTCAGTTTCTTTGCCGACGATACAAACTGCTTTGTCACCGTCCCGCCGAAAGCCGTTGATGTGTCCCCTGTTCACAAGATAACTGCGATGGGTGCGAATGAATTGTTCAGAGTCCAATTTCTTTTCCAAACGCGATATGGACCAGGGGCAGAAATATTCGTTGTCCTCATCAGAGATGCGCGTGTAATGGCCGTCGGCTTGAACAAACACAATGGTTTCGGCGGATAAGAATCGCAGTGTTTTATCACGCTCATAGGGTATTCGCGCCGATAGGTCTGACGGTCGATCTGTGAACGGAATTGAATTGTCGAACGGTTTTGAGAATGATGCAGAGACATTACGCGCCCTGTTTACCGCGTCTTTTCGGGCCTGTTCAGGCGATAATTCATTACCAACACCAGCAGCGGCCGTGACCGAAGGACGCTCTGATGGAACTGCGGTAAGCAGAAACCATCCGCAGGTCAGAAATGCCGCGACAGCAACCATCAGCGCCAGATTATTCGATGAAATGACCTGGGTCGTTGTTATGTCGGCGACATCAGCAACGCTGAATGTGGTGAACAACATTGCCGAATAATGGATTGCAGAGATTGATAAACCCAAGACAGCCGAGCCACAGACTGTCGCCAGCAAGGATCGGGTCTTATAGGCCAGTTCCATGGCCAAAATACACGTAACGATGGCGATGCCGATGGCCAACAGTACGCCACGGGAATCGTAGGATACAATGCAGTTCCCAGAGATTGCAGACATGCCGAGATAATGCATGCTGACGATGCCGGCGCCTGTAATCAGACCCGCAAGCGCGATGCGGGCCACAGTTCGCGTACCGAAGTGCAAAGACATGAGCGCCGAGCCTGTCAAAAGAATTGCGATCAGAGCTGAGCCGAGTGTGCGCAACGGGTCATAAAAGATTGGAATCGAGACATCGACAGACAACATGCCAATAAAATGCATGGACCAAATGCCACCACCCAACGCAAACGCCGCCTGCGATACCCGCACCTTGCGACCATGGGCATCCAGCACCGCCAATCCATTGGTCAGTCTGAGCGACGTAAACGCCGCCATGACCGCGACCGCAATGGACGCAAAAACAAGGGACGGGACATAATGGATCTCAATCATGAGCGAGCATTTACCCCCTAGCTTGCAATGATTTCAATTATCGGTATCGGTGATGGTACTTGGCTCAGGGACTTTATTCCAGATCGAGTTACGAAGTATGCCAATAGCAGCTCCGCCGGGCGATGATCATTTTTTGGACCCCAAACAGTAATACTGTGCTGCAAGGCTATAGAAATGGGACGCGTTAACCGCAAACTTTTCGGGACGGTTTCGACGCGTCGAACGGCTTGAGAACTTCCGAACCTAGCCAAAAGACGACATTCGGCGATTAATGTGATTCTCCTTTTTGGAACTAAGTTATAGAGAACGAGGGCAGTGCCGAAGGGTGTGATGGCGTATCTATTCCCAAGGTGACGCGATTTGGTTACAGTTGCCAGGTATCAGGGGGCAATATGTAATGTCGTTTACAACCAAACTGAATGATTTTTCCATAACGAAAAAAATACCAGGGGTCATCGTTGTGGCGACAATTTTGGTCGCGTTGGCCACGGGCTATACGGCACACGATAAATTCAGCATTGAGCTGGAGAAATTTGCAAAGACTCAAATCACAGCAATACGGGAAAGCCGCCAAGCCACACTGGAACTCTATCTCAACTCCATCCAGCAGGATTTGGAGTTGCTCGCCAAAAAACACCTCGTGCAGCGGGCGATGGTTGACTTTTCCGCCGCATGGGCCGGACACGGAAACACCGATGAAACAGCAGGCGATCTGCAAAACCTCTATCTGCAAGACAATCCAAATGCCATTGGCAAGAAAGACGAACTCATTGATGCCGGTGATGGTTCGGATTACACCATCCAACACAAAAAATACCACCCGTGGCTTAACAACTTCCAGAAAGAACGTGGCTATCATGATATCTTTCTGTTTTCACCCGCCGGAGATCTCGTTTATTCGGTTTTCAAGAAATCCGATTTTGCGACGAATTTTTTTACCGGAGAATGGCGGAAAACAGACCTTGGTATCGCTTTCCGAACGGTAAATGAAAATCAGGTGCCGGGGGTTCAGGTGTTCTTCGATTTTGCTCCCTATGCACCGAGCGACGGGGCCGTGGCGAGTTTTATCGCAACTCCATTGTTCGATCAGTCAGGTGCATACATTGGTGTCCTCGCATTTCAAATGCCGATAGGCCGACTGAATTCCACTATGCAAGTCGCGTCGGGACTGGGCGAAACCGGTGAAGCGTATATAGTTGGTGAAGATACGCTAATGAGAACGGATTCCCGGTTTTCCGAGAGATCCACGACGCTTGAAAAAGTCATTGAATCTAGCTCTGTAACCAGTGCTCTTGCTGGAAAAACCGGTACCGACGTAATTGATAATGATCGCGGTGCTCCGGTAATCTCGGCATATTCACCCATTGATTTCATGGGAACACGATGGGCTATCTTGGTTGAAATCGGCTTGGCCGAGGTGCTTGCGCCGATCACGGAAACGCGAAATTTTATCGTGGTCTCAGTCTTGGTGATCACCACTCTGATCGCCCTATTAGCGCTCATCCTTGCCCGCACCATGTCACGCCCCATTGTCGAGATGACGCAAACCATGCGCAATTTGGCCGACGGCAATCTCGACATCATGGTGACCAACGAACAACGCGCCGATGAGATTGGTGGCATGGCAAAGGCACTGGAGGTCATTAAGCGAAATTTGATCGAAGGAAGACAGGCGGAGCTGGTGACGAAGCAAAGCGAGGCGCGGCTGCAAAAAATCCTGGAAAGCACCCCCTACGGCGTCTCCATTCTAACTGATGATTCCGGCGAACGTGTCTACACCAATCCTGAATTCAACGAGATGTTCGGCGGTGATCGTAATATCTCGCAGACTGACAAAATAATTGCCGACAGTTGGGTGACTGCGGAGGATTTAGAGACATATCAACGCGAAGCCTATGACAGCGGTTGGGACCTCGATTGCGAAGCGCACCGGAAACGCGCGGACGGGACGTATTGGTGGTGTCTGATGAGCACACGGCCCATCGACTACGAAGGCAGGCAAGCCCACATGGTCTGGCATTTCGATATCACCGAGCGCAAACGCGCTGAGCTAAAAATAGCTGAAAAGGAAACGCAGCTAAGAAATGCTCTCGATAATATGACCAACGGCATATACATGCTCGACGCGGAACAAGAATATGTTCTCTTCAATCAACGTTATCTCGACCTCGTCGATCTTCCGGAAAATCTTGTTGAAATCGGAACACCGATTGCAGAAGTCGTGCGTTACCACGCCGAGCGCGGCGATTACGGTGAAGGTGACCCGACGACACTGGTTAAAGATCGCTTGGAACAAATCCGTACGATTACCAAAGACAAAAGGGTTTTGCGTGCGGGCCCTGATCGAGTTCTTGAATTGATTCAAACGGCAAGTGAAGGGGGTGGGTCTATCGTCGTGCTGACCGATGTCACTGAACAAACGAAATCGAACACGGCTCTGGCCAAACAGATTGAGATATCCCAGTCCGTCTTGGACAACATTGACCAAGGGATTCTGATGATTGACAGAAGCGGAAATATTGTTACGGCCAATGACCGATATTCAGAGCTGCTTGGAATGACAGCCGACTGGCGAGAGCGAAACCTGACTTACGATCAGATGGTGAAATACTATTACGAAGACGTTCGTAACGAAGAAAACTCAGACATGTTTATCGAGCGGGCGCGTGAGTCGGTTCGTTCCGAAAAAGAAGAGGTTATCGAGCGACAGATTGAAGATGGGAAATATCTGGAAATTAGGCAGAACCCGCTGGAATCGGGCGGCGTGGTGCGGACCTATGCTGATATTACCAATCGCAAGCAGGCAGAAGCGGAAATCATTCAACAGAAATCGGTTACAGATACTGTGTTGAATAATGTCAATCAGGGATTAGTGCTGTTTGACGAACATCAACAACTTCTGATCTGGAATTCGCAATATGCAAAAGTCATCAATGTGGATGAAAGCGAGCTAAAGCCCGGCATAAATCATCTCGACCTTGCCTTAGTTCTGGCAAAACGCGGCAACTTCGGCGGTGGAGATGACGACGTCCATGACGTGGCTTCGAAACGTGTCGAAGACCTATGGTCGGGTGCGCTTCGCTCGGAAAACTCGTTTGGCGGGGGCGAAATATATGATGTCCAAAGTACTATCACCCCGGACAATCGGTTGGTTATCGCCTACACGGACATCACCGAGCACAAACAGGCGGAAGATGCCGCCACCCAAAGTGAGGCAAGGCTACGCAATATTCTGGAAAGTAGCCCCTTTGGCGTTGCCATCGTCGACCCTGCGTCCGGCGAACGTGTTTACACCAATCCTGAATTCAACGAGATGTTCGGCGGTGATCGCAATATTTCGCAGACAGACAAAAAAATAGCCGACAGTTGGGTGGCTCCGGAGGATCTAGAAACATATCAACGGGAAGCCATTGACAGCGGTTGGAACTTCGATTGCGAAGCGCACCGGAAACGTGCGGACGGGACGTACTGGTGGTGTCTGATGAGCACACGGCCCATCGACTACGAAGGCAGGCAAGCTCCGATGGTATGGCATTACGACATCACCGCGCGCAAGCAGGCTGAAGCCGAAATCGTCGGAAAAGAAGAGCAATTGCGCATGGCCCTGGACAATATACCTGGCGCAATATGGGCGGTAGACAGCGATCTCAATCTTGTCTTCGCAAGCAGCCATTATACCGATATTTACGGCGATGCTGGCGGCCTCGTCAGACCAGGAGCTCCTATATCGGACATTATTTGTCAGGAGGCGAAACTCGGCTTTCTTGGTGGTGATGGCGACGTAGAGGACATCATCGCAGAACGATTGGCATCGTACAGAGATAAAGGGGAGACGACGTTTGAGGATTTAGCCTGCGATGGTCGAGTAATGCGCCTCGTACGCAAGACAACGGACGACGGTTTTGTGGTAACCGTTGCCGTTGATATCACTGAATTAAAGAACGCCGAGACAAAATTGCATGAGGCCATCGTGGTGGCTGAAGAAGCGACCCGAGCCAAATCCTCGTTTCTGGCCACCATGAGCCATGAAATACGAACACCTATGAATGGACTGATGTCGATGGCGGAGCTTCTCGATCAGTCTGAACTTACGGAAGATCAGCGGAGTATGTCAGTTATCATCCGTGAGAGCGGCGCGGCCCTGCTGGTTATCATCAACGACATCCTTGATTTTTCCAAAATCGAAGCTGGCAAGTTAGACTTGGAATACATGGATTTGTCGGTCATTGACGTGGTCGAAGGCGTGGCCCAACTGTTGGCACCGCAAGCGTCCGAAAAGGGGTTGGCGCTGACCGCCTTCGTTGACCCCGATCTACCCGACTTTTACCAAGGCGATCCAGTCCGGTTGCGCCAAATTATGCTCAATCTCGCGGGCAATGCAGTCAAGTTTACCGAGAAGGGGTCGGTTAGAATCGACGTCGCGGCGGAAACCGGGAATGACAAAAATGCTGTGGTTGTGTTCCGGGTCAAGGATACCGGGATTGGTTTGACGCAAGAGCAGCGCGACAAACTGTTCCAACCGTTTCAGCAGGCTGACTCCTCAACCGCGCGCAAATTCGGTGGCACGGGCCTGGGTCTGACCATCTGTCTGCGCCTGGTGGAAATGATGGGCGGGGAAATCGGCTCCGATAGCGTGCACGGCGAAGGCTCAACTTTCTGGTTCATGCTGCCAATGCCTGCAACTGCAAAACAGGCTCGCGATATGAATTTCGACCTTTCAGGCGCACGTATTCTCACGGTCGGAGAAGATAAAGACACTCGCACCCTGATCCAGCACTACCTTGTGCATCAGGGTGCAGAAATCGTGCATGTGGTTTCCGATGCCGACGCACTGGCGCAATTGATGTCCGCTGTAAAGGAGGGGCGTCCCTTTGATGTGGTGTTGGTCGACCACGCACAGAATGGCTTCGAGGGTACGGCATTCGGACAGAACATCTTGGCCGATCCAAGTTTGTCGAAAACAAAGCTGGTACTGATTACACCGTATGGCTCACAGGCGTCGCAGGAGAAGGTGGGGGATCCTTGTTTTTTCGGCTATCTGAGCAAGCCACTGCGCCGCGATACGCTTTGGCGGATGGTCGCCGCCGCCATCGGCTTGGTATCTAGGGAAAACGTCGTTTCCCGATACAATGAACAATCCAGCATCTTGGTTCCTCCGGATGTTGAGGAAGCCCGCACAGCAGGGGTCTTGATTTTGGTCGCCGAGGACAACGCGACTAATCAAGTGGTCATCCGAAAACTCTTGGATAAACTTGGTTTCGCCGCCGAGATAGCTGACGATGGCGCAATCGCTTATCAGAAGCTACTCGAGGCCGACTACGGCTTGTTGCTGACCGATTGCCACATGCCGGAAATGGACGGCTACGAGCTTACTGGTAAGGTACGTGACTGGGAAAAGAGTGAAGGAAGAACCCGCCTGCCAATCGTTGCGCTTACTGCCGACGCGCTTACGGGAACAGAGAAATTGTGTCTGGACGCGGGCATGGATGGGTATCTGTGCAAACCCGTCGAACTTGCCAAGCTGGAATCGACCGTAATCGGGCTGCTGCCAAAGATTGTGGAGCTGCGTCGTAGCGAAACGCCGAAGGGAGAGACAAAAACTCTGCCGCCGGACAACGAGCCAAATATAGAAGATGGGGTTGACGAGGACGGTTTGGCCATCCTGAATTTAGAAATGATCCTGATGGTCTTCGATGAGATCAACGAAGAGGTTCATGAGATGTTGGATGAATTTGTCGATCTGAACCGGGAACGAATCGGCCAGTTTCAAGATGACATGGAGAACGGGGACTTCGCCGCCGCCCGAGAACTAGCGCATGCCATGAAAGGCAGTGCGAATACAATTGGTGCCTATTCCTTCGCTAAACTATCCGCCGATATTGAAGAAAGTCTCAATAACGATGACCATGCGCACGCCAAGGCCCTGGAACCGGAATTGGAACCTGCATTCGAAAAACTGGTGAGGAAAATCGCGGCGCTTTGAAGAGGTTAACGGATTAACGCTCCGACTCCTCAATCAATTTTTGCAAATCCTCAACAAAGCCCGGGGTAATCGGCTTCGCCATATAGCCGTCGGCGCCGAACTCCTTGGCCCGTTGTTCCCAATAAGCCTTCTCCTTGGTGTTGCTCGACAACATAATGATGGGCACGTCCTTGAGTTCTGGGTGGCGGCGCATCGACTGACAAATCTCCAACCCATCAACCGGGGCCATCATCATGTCGGTAATGACGCAGTCAGGCTTGGCGGCGAGGGCGGTTTCTATTGCCCGGTGTCCTGAAGTTTCCGTCACCACTTCGTGGCCTGCCTTGCCCAACACGGCGGTGATCATCTTCAGAATTGTGGGATCATCATCGATTATGCAGAACTTCATCAATTGCCTCCTGAGGTTTGACCGAGCACCGCGGGCCAAAAGTTCACCGTCAGAATATCCTAACACGGTTACGGGCTCAACAAACTCCTAAAGGTGGTGCGGCGACGGTTATAAGCATCCGGAAGCCGCAAGGGCAGTTCAATTAAAACTGATGCCCTCATTCATTTGTAACGGGCCGATACCATGTTAGGGTGTGTTGAATTTAATTGGAGACGTATAGGATGTCGGAGCAACCTGATTTTGATTTCTCGCTGGCTACGTTTTTCGTTGTCGAAGACGATAAAACTTCCCAGCTTTTCGCTTCAAAAATTCTTAAGAAATTGGGCGTGAGTATGATGTCTTTCGCATCCAATGGTGCCGAGGCGCTGGATCAAATCGACGATGCGGAAATTCCCGCTGATGTTATGTTGGTCGATCTCCACATGCCCGAAATGGATGGCGTGGAGTTTTTACGCAATCTCGCCGACAGGGGCTTTCCCAATCGGATCATCCTGCTTAGCGCCGCGGACGAAATTACGACCCAGACCGCAGAATCGCTTGCAGCTTATCGTGGATTGAATATTTTGGGACGAATTGCAAAGCCACTGACCATTGAGGGGCTTCGGGATATTCTGATCCAACCGGAGTAATATCTGAGTTCAAACTGGCTTTTACGCAATCAATTTCGTTTTGTTCTACACCGCCCACGGCGGAGAAAGTTTCTTATTTTCAGAATTATTTTATACCGTTGACCGCGAAATGTCCGGTTGTTGCGTTATGCTGAGGCCCCTCAATCCCCATTGCCAACCCTATTGGCGCAATTGCCATTTTTGTAGAGGAGAAATGCATGAGGCTTGTTTTTGGTTGGGCCTTGGATATGGCGAATGCAACGGCGCTAACGGTTCCGATATAGCTCCCGAAACAAAACCTCGCTTCGTGGCGCCGCCCACAAAAACGCGGCACAGCCCAATAGCCAAGCGTGGGATATAAATCGCAGGTGTTGCGGGAAACCGGCAATGGTCGAAGCCATGCCGAATACGGCTTGCGCATCATTTTTCATGGAAACCTCTACTCTAGTGGTTACCGACTAGTCGAAACTAGCATATCACACCTATTGCCATTATTGGCGAACGATGCAGAAAAAAGGCTTCAAGCAATGTATTCTGAGGGGGTAGGTGAGGGGGGTTTATGAAATACCCGCCATAACACATTGAAAATTAATGGAGAATGGCGGAGAGGGTGGGATTCGAACCCACGGTACGCTTTCACGCACGCCGGTTTTCAAGACCGGTGCCTTCAACCGCTCGGCCACCTCTCCGCGGATCAGTGCAGTCTTTACTGGTTTCGATCCGGTCCGTCCACCACAAGTTTATGATTTTTGTGTTCTGACGTTATTTTTCCGGATTCTGCAGTGCTAGACTGATAAACAAATGCCGGTTTTTTTATGGACTTGAGCACGTGATTTGCTAGAATCAGGCGCGTTTTGATCGTTGTGCATAAATTCTGGAGCGTTTGAAAATGGCGGACACTGTTGGTCCTGCTTTAAACAAGGCACATAACAGTGTCTCGCTGACGGCCTATAAGGCGGCGGAAGAGCAGCAGCGCGGGTTTGATCGTGCACTCAAGGAAAACGTCGAGCGTCTGGACCGCGCCGCAGTTGAACAATCAGAAAACAGAGGCTCGGAAGTGGGCGCGCAACGCGAAGCGGCAAAGGCGAGGCGTGTTGCTCAGCCTGGCGCCAATGACGCCAGTAATGGAAGTGGTCATGATCATTCAAATGGGTCCGATGCGCGATCTCGCGGTCGTAGTCTAGATGTTCAGGCCTGAGCCCCGTCCTTATCGTTCAGCGGCTTAATCTTCTCTTATATTTTCTGTGCTAATCCGGTGATTGTAAGTCCCTCATGCCTGATGCATAAGGGGCGCAATCGGGTTTGAGGCAGGCTGGTCACCGCTGATGTTTTTCTATCTCTCGAAAGTGTTCTGGTTCATTGCCTCACCGGGCAATTTGTTTCTGATCGCGCTGGTTGCGGCCTCGACGCTGTTGTGGACGCGTTGGCGGAATGCGGCCAGAACCGCCATCACTTTTCTTGCTCTTGCTGGTATTGCAGTTGCCGTGATCCCCGTCGGCATTTGGGTGAGCTGGCATCTGGAAAACCGCTTTCCGGTGATGGATACATTACCTGCCAACATCGATGGGATTGTTGTTGCCGGGGGCATTGTTAATCAGTTTCTCAGCCATGATCGCGGCCAACCGGTAATCGGTGGATCGATAGAGCGGATAACGGCGGCGGCGGATCTGGCTAAGCGTTACCCATCCGCTCAGGTGATTTTCAGTGGCGGATCAGGCGACCTGTTTCGTCAGGATTTGAAAGAGGCCGATTATGTGGCGCCCATATTCGAGCAATTGGGCGTTTCCAGCGACCGAATTATATTTGAAAGTAAGTCGCGAAATACAGTCGAAAACGCGAAAATTTCACTTGAAATCGCAAAGCCGCAACCGGGTCAGACCTGGGTGCTGGTGACATCGGCTTTTCATATGCCGCGAGCCATTGGCACCTTTAGAAAAGCCGGATGGAACATTCAGGCCTATCCGACTGATTTCGGTTCGTATTCTCGCTTTGAATGGTCGTTCAGGTTTAGCCTCGTCGGGGGACTGGGGTCTCTTTCGGGTGCGCTTCATGAATGTCTGGGGTTACTGTTCTACTGGGCGACTGGAAAAAGCGATACGCTGTTCCCGGAGCCCGAGAAAACATGATTGTCGGGTGTGGGGCGTTATGTCAGAAGAGTATATCAATGATTGCATATAATATAGGGGGCATTGGCCTTTGAATTCGAGAACATCTGCTTATCTGAAAACATCCTTTCTCGTTGCGTTTCTTTCATTGGTCTCGCTGCCGTCAATGGCAACCGAACGTCCGGCACCGCCGCCGTTCGAACCCTGGTTAGCGAACTTCAAAACCGAAGCGATGTCGCGCGGTATATCTGCTTCCCTTCTTGAACGGGCATTAAGTAATGTATCGCCGATCAAGAGGGTGATTGAACTTGATCGACATCAACCGGAGTTTTCGTTGACCTTCTGGCGCTATATCACAAAAGCCGTCAATGATGTGCGTATCCGGAAAGGCCGCAAAATGCTGGTCAAACACAAGGTGCTGCTGGAAAAGGTTTCCAAAAAATTTGGCGTTCAACCCCGCTTCCTTGTTGCGTTCTGGGGTCTCGAGAGCAATTTCGGTCAATATACAGGTATATTCCCTGTTGTTGGCGCGTTGGTCACCCTCGCCCATGACCCATGGCGCGCCAAGTTTTTCCGCGAACAGCTGCTGGCGGCTCTCAAGCTGATGGATCAGGGGCATATTCCGGTTGATGTGAAAGGGTCTTGGGCAGGGGCTATGGGGAACCATCAGTTTATCCCGACCACGTACCGTGATTTTGCTCTTGATTTTGATGGTGATGGTAAACGTGATCTGTGGGGAAGTCTTGAGGATATTTTCGCGTCCGCAGCCAATTACCTTGGGCGTTCAGGCTGGGATTCGAAGCATACCTGGGGACGCGAAGTGCGTCTGCCCAAGGGTTTTGATTTATCTGTGAGTGGATTTGAAACCAGAAAGTCCTTGAGCGAATGGCAAAAGCTTGGTGTGCGTCGTATGGATGGCAAAAACCTTCCCGCCGTTGATATAGAAGGCTCTGTCATTCTTCCGGCAGGATATCAGGGCCCGGCGTTTCTGATATACAAGAACTATCGCACAATTATGGTCTGGAATCGTTCGATTTTATACGCGATTGCTGTTGGTTATCTGGCGGACCGCCTGGTTGGCGGAGAGGCTTTGAAAACCAAACGCCCGGCAAACGATGTTCCATTGTCGCGCCTGGATATCGCGGATATTCAGCGCCGGTTAACGGCGAAAGGGTTCAATGCTGGTGGTGCTGATGGCGTTGCCGGGCCGATGACCCGAAAGGCGATTAAGTTGTTTCAGCAAAAAGTGCTGCTACCAGCTGACGGGTTTCCGTCGATGGGATTGTTGGAAAGGCTTCGCGGGAGCTGAAACCGGAGCGATTGAAGCCAACTGAATATCCTTTTGGGTTACAAAATCCAGTGAAATGTGGTTTATAGAAATACCAGATGTGGTAAATTTGAATTTAATCTTTCGAAAAACGGATTGCGTATTGATGCGGTTAAGCTGGAGTTGGTGTAAGTGTTTGGTTTTAGTCGGCGCCGTGACCCTTGCCGGCTGTGCGGAAACCCAGTTTGTCGTCCATTCGGCAAAACGAATAATGGGTCCGACACCTGACGAGGAAAAGGCCGACGCGCTGCCGAAGGACTATAAAATCGGCAAACCATACCAGATCGCCGGGGCCTGGTATTACCCGCAGGAAGATTTCGAATACGATGAAACGGGTATCGCATCCTGGTATGGGGCGAAGTTTCATGGGCGCCGGACGGCAAATAGCGAAATCTATAATATGAACGCGTTGACGGCGGCGCATCGCACTTTGCCGATGCCGAGCTTCGTTCGTGTAACCAATCTGGAGAATGGCCGCAGCCTGATCCTCAGGGTGAATGATCGCGGTCCTTTCGCGCGGGGTCGTATCCTTGATGTGACGCGCCGCGCTTCGCAATTACTTGGCTTCCAGAAGCAGGGTACGGCCCGGGTAAGGGTACAGGTGCTGGCGGACCGGAGCCAGGCTTTAAAAGCGCGGCTGCGTAACCAGACCGAACTGGCGAAAGTTGGCACACCGATTACGGTTGATCGCCTGCCAAAACCTCGGGTCCAGAGCCAGTCTCTGCCCGCGCCAGGAAGCACGCAACCAGCCCCAACGCCAGAGAGTTTACCAAAAGTTCAACCAGCAGCCGAGCCGGTTTCGATGTCAGATCCGGCGTCACCACCCACGACTGAAATTCCATCCGCCAGTCAGGGCTTTGAGCCGAGTGGTAAGGTAACGCAGGGGAAATCGACACCTACACACATATATGTGCAGGCTGGCGCATTCAGTAAGTTTGATAATGCCAATCGTGTTCGTGCACGTCTGGCCCCGCTTGGTGATGTGCGTTTATCGCAGGTTCTGGTCAATGGTAAGGACCTTTACCGGGTACGGGTTGGACCATTGACCAGCGTTAGCGATGCGGATCGCATGCTGGTGTCGGTTGCCGAAAACGGATACCGGAACGCACGTATCGTTATCGATTGAATACAGGGGCTACTGGGCAGTCCTCTCAGAACAAAAGAAATAAAATCACATGACTCTTGATAAGAAATTTTCCGGTTTTGTATCATCACTGTTAGTGGCCTCAGTACTGTTCGGGGCACTATCATTTGGTGGGCCTGCCGCTGCGATTGAGACGACCGCCCGCGAAGCGATCCTGATAGATATCGAGACCGGCGAGACATTGCTGGAAAAGGGTGCGGATAATCTAATGCCGCCAGCCTCAATGAGCAAATTGATGACACTTTATATCCTGTTTCAACGCCTTCGCGACGGCTCGCTGAAAATGGATGATACATTTACGGTAAGCGAGGGCGCCTGGCGGCGTGGTGGTGCCAAAAGCGGCAGCTCAACGATGTTTCTGGTACCCAAGAAGAAGGTCGCCGTTGAAGACCTCATTCGGGGTATCATCGTTCAGTCCGGGAATGACGCATGTATTGTTGTTGCCGAAGGGTTGGCCGGAAGTGAGGAAGCCTTCGCCGAAGAGATGACGGCTCAAGGCAAAGAAATTGGCTTGACGAATTCTACGTTCAAGAATGCGACGGGCTGGCCGCACCCTGAACACCGGATGACTCCGCGTGATCTTGCGATCCTGGCAAAGCGGATCATTATCGATTTCCCTGAATACTATAAATATTTCAAAGAATCCGAGTTTACCTATAACCGCATCCGCCAACATAACCGCAATCCGCTGATCTATAAAAATATCGGGGCCGATGGCCTGAAGACCGGCCATACCCAGGAATCAGGTTATGGATTAACCGCCTCGGCGACGCGGGGTGACAGGCGGCTGATTTTGGTTGTCAACGGTTTGGCGTCCAAGAAAGCGCGGACAGTTGAGCCTGAGCGTATGCTCGTCTGGGGCCTTCGGGAGTTCAACAATTATGCGCTGTTCAAGGCTGGCGAACAGGTTGATACGGCAAGCGTCTGGCTTGGGAAAAGCAAAACCGTTCCTTTGATGATTACACGTGATGTGAAAATTACACTGCCCCGGAAATCCCGAAAAAAAATGAAGGTGAGCGTCAGCTTTTCCGGTCCCATCCCGGCACCAATAATAGAGGGCACAGAGATTGCCAAATTGACGATTACTGCACCAGGGCGCGAGCCTATGGAAATACCGTTGATCGCTGGTTCGGATGTGGAACAGCTCGGGCTGATAGGACGCTTGGGGGCCGCGCTGGAATCCATCGTCTGGGGAAATGCAGGCTGATCCAATGACGGCTGCCAAATTCATAACCTTTGAAGGCGGCGAGGGGGGCGGCAAGTCAACGCAAGTCAAGTTGCTGGCCGAGGCCATCAAGCGCGCCAGTCTATCGGTCGTTCAAACCCGTGAGCCGGGTGGGTCGCCGGGTTCGGAAGAGATACGTAATTTGCTGGTTTCCGGCGCCGTTGATCGTTGGCAGCCGATGAGTGAAGTCTTTCTGAATTACGCCGCCAGAACAGAGCACGTTTCGCAAACAATTAAACCGGCATTGGCAAATGGTACCTGGATTATCTCAGACCGCTTTGCTGACTCGACCATGGCCTATCAGGGGTATGGGCATGGATTGAAGCAAAGCGATCTGGCAGCGATATATCGATTGGCCCTTGGTGATTTTTCCCCGGACCTGACGATCATTCTGGACCTGCCGATTGATACCGGGCTTGAGCGCGCCGGGTCACGCGGAGATAACGAGGACCGCTATGAGCGGATGGGGGTGGCGTTTCACGAGCGGTTGCGGCGCGGGTTTCTGGAAATTGCTGCGGCAGAACCCATGCGTTGTCATGTTATCGATGCGACATTAAATATTGATGAGGTGCACAAAGCGATCCTGGCCTGCGTTAATCAGCGCTTCGACCTGACTTTGTCATGAGCGAGCAGAATGATCTCTGGCCGCCACCGGCCCGCATAAATCCTGATTTTGTCGGCCATCCGGAATGTGAGCAGGTGTTGCATGATGCCTTTCATTCCAATCGCCTTGCCCATGCCTGGTTGATTTCCGGGCCGAAGGGGGTCGGTAAGGCAACGCTGGCGTACCGGTTCGCGCGCTATGTGTTGAGCCAGGGTGTTGAGGCTGATGCGCCCGCGAGCATGGGTTTGTTTGGCGACGAATTGCCAGAGCCCGACCCCGGAAGCTTGTGGACTGACCCGAACGCATCTGTGTTCCGGCGAATTGCGTCGGGCGGGCATGCTGATCTGATGTGTATCGAACGCGGCCTCAATAAACAGGGGAAGCCAAGATCGGAGATCGTTATTGATGATGTCCGGGGCATCGGCGGGTTCCTGAGCCTGACCGCTGCCGAAGGCGGTTGGCGGGTGGTCGTTATAGATTGTGCCGATGATATGAACAGAAACGCCGCCAACGCCGTTTTGAAGGTACTGGAAGAGCCACCCGCTCGAGCTTTATTATTATTGATCAGCCACAATTCAGGGCGCTTGCTGCCGACCATTCGTTCACGGTGTCGAAAGCTGGTCGTTCCGGGGTTGGCTGAGGTGGATCTCAATAACCTGCTGGAAAAATATGAACCAGAACTAGGGCGGGAGGACCGCAATGAACTGGCCCGTCTGTCGGAAGGCAGTATCGGGCGGGCGGTTGATCTGGCAGAAGCTGGCGGACTCAGTTTGTATCACGATGTCCTGTCATTACTTGCGACATACCCGAAGCTGGATATACCTTTGCTGCACAAATTTGCGGGAAGTTGGTCGAAAGCCGGGAGCGAAGATACCTTTAAGACGATGAATGATATTTTGTTGGGCATCCTGTCCAGATTCATACAGGCGAAAAGTGCCGGGCAGGGCGGGGCGATGCTACCGTCCGTGGAACAGGCGCTTTTTGACAGCCTGTCTTCGGGCACTGGTCTTGATAGATGGCTTCAGGTGTGGGAAAAGATCACGGACTTGTTAGGACGTACCGACGCGATCAATCTTGACCGCAAACAGGTCGTTCTTAACGTTTTTCTCGAGATTGACGGTGCTGCCAGGTCTTCCTGAGGTTCTCGACATCGCACTTCGGCCAGTTGGATACCCATGAGCAAACAGTATTACGTGACCACACCCATCTATTATGTAAATGACGCGCCCCATATCGGGCACGCCTATACGACGCTGGCCTGCGATGCGTTGGCGCGGTTCAAGCGTCTGGATGGGTTCGACGTGAAATTCCTGACGGGCACAGACGAGCACGGGCAGAAGGTCGAGAAATCAGCCGAAGCCGCCGGGATCGCACCACAGGATTTTACAGACAAGGTCTCACAAAATTTTCGCGATCTGGCGGATTTCATGGAGTTTACCCATGATGACTTTATCCGCACAACTGAACCACGCCATAAAGCCGCCTGTCAGGACATCTGGAAGCGTTTGATGGACGCGGGGGACATCTATTTGGGGTCCTATGCCGGTTGGTATGCGGTTCGTGATGAAGCTTTCTATGGCGAAGATGAGTTGAAAACCGTTGAAGGTAAGAAGGTAGCCCCAAGTGGCGCTGAAGTCGATTGGGTGGAAGAACCCAGCTATTTCTTCCGCCTGTCTGCCTGGGAAGACAGGTTATTGGCATTTTATCAGGCCAATCCAGATTTTATCCTGCCGAAATCCCGGCGAAACGAAGTGCTGAGCTTCGTTAAGGGCGGCTTACAGGACTTGTCAGTGTCCAGAACAACCTTCAAATGGGGCGTCCCTGTTCCGGGCGATGATGAACACATCATGTACGTCTGGCTGGATGCGTTGACCAACTATATTACAGCAACCGGTTATCCGGACACGGACAGTGATGGATACAAGAAATACTGGCCGGCAGACTTGCATATGGTCGGTAAGGATATTCTGCGCTTTCATGCTGTGTACTGGCCTGCATTCTTGATGGCAGCCGGGTTGGATACGCCGAAGCGGATTTATGCCCACGGCTGGTGGACCAATGAAGGGCAAAAGATTTCAAAATCCCTTGGCAACGTAATTGACCCTATTGAACTGGTGAACAAATACGGCCTCGATCAGGTGCGGTATTTCCTGCTTCGTGAAGTGCCGTTTGGTAACGATGGAGATTTTTCTCACCGTGCCATGTTTAACCGCGCCAATGGCGAACTGGCGAATGATTACGGTAATCTGGCGCAGCGTGTGCTGTCGATGATTTTCAAGAATTGCGACGGCGAGTTCCCGAGCCCCGGTGAATTCACCAAGGATGACGAAGAAATGCTTGGCGCGGCTTACGGATTGCTGGAAACAACGCGCGATCGTATCGATGTCCAGGCCTTTCACGAGGCCCTGGAAGCGATTTGGGTGGTAATCCGCAAAGCCAATGCGTATGTCGATGCACAAGCCCCCTGGAAGCTTAAAAAAGAAGACCCGGAACGCATGAAAACAGTGCTCTACACGCTGGCGGAATGCATTCGAAATCTGGCCCTAATGACGCAACCGTTCATGCCGGGAGCATCAGCGAAAATCCTCGATCAATTGGGCGTTTCCGAAGGTGGGCGCAGCTTTGAGAACTTTGGCACGGCGGGGGCCCTAAAGGGTGGCACATCGCTTGCTAAGCCAGAGGGCGTGTTCCCACGTCTGGTTGAGGAAGAAGCCTAGGGGGGATCTTTGAGCAAGTCAGTTCAGCGCGATGGCATCCAGCTTGATAACGGACGGCATGATCGCGCGAAAATAGGCTATGTCCTTCTGGCAACAGAACAAACCATTGAAGATGATGTTTATCGTCTGCGACCTGGTGGCGTCGGCGTTCATTTCTCCCGCATTCCCATTGCGGATAGTATCACTACTGAGTCACTAGCCGCGCAGGTCGATAATCTGGCCAATGCCGCAGCCCGGTTACTTCCAGATGGCAGTCTTGATGTTATTACCTATGCCTGTACGTCGGGCAGTCTGGTATTAGGGGAAGACTGCGTTTTCAGGGAGCTGAAAAAAGGAGCACCCGGCGCGCAGGCGACATCTATTATTACAGGCGTAATCCGTGCGTTGCGCAGCCTTGGCATCAAGTCTGTTGCCATCGCCACGCCTTACCTTGATGAAATCAATCTGCGGGAAGCAGAATATCTGGAACAAGCCGGGTTTGATGTGGTCAATATTGAAGGTCTGAATATTGAGCGCGACAGTGATATGGTACGGGTGACGCCCGATTATATTGCGAATTTTGCAGCGTCCGTTGATCGTGAAGAGGCGGATGCGGTGTTTGTCAGTTGTGGCGCACTTCGCACGCTGGATGTAATTGATGATCTGGAGAAACGCCTTGATAAACCGGCGATCTGCAGCAATCAGGCGATGATCTGGGATACGCTTCGCCTTGCCGGGATCGAAGATCGCTTTAATGGTGTCGGGGCATTGTTTCGGGACTTTTAGGTCCGGCGGACCACAAGACTTGTAATGTCATCATGTTGGTCGGCCTCACCAACGAATTCATCGATTATGTCATTTATACGCTCAACGATGATCTCGGCGGATCCATTTGTAATTTTGGAAAGCCCATCGGCCAGTCGCTCCTCACTAAATGCCTCACGTTCGCTGTTGAACGCCTCTGACACTCCATCCGTATAAACGAACAGGTACTCTCCAGATTTCAATGTGACGGATTCCTGCTCGTATTCCATGTCGGGCATAATACCAAGAATGACACCATGCCCGCCTGTCAGTTCAACAGGCTCGATATGATCTCCGCCTTTGAAGGGCAACTGGTGCCCACCATTGGCGAATTCCACCTGTGAGGTTTTTGGGTCAATAACTGCATAAAATACCGACACAAACATCCCTGGAATATGATGCCCGCAGAGGAGTTCGTTGACCTGAAATAAACATTCAGCAGGTGTTATGGACGGGGTCATGGCGACGGAACGGATCAGGGTTCGTGCAACGGCCATATAAAAGGCGGCAGGGACACCTTTTCCGGATACATCAGCGACAACAACACCGGTTTGACCATCAGGTATCTCGAAAACATCATAGAAGTCGCCACCCATGGATTTAGCTGGTCTCATGCGGGCGGCAAATTCAAAATGGTCTACGGCTGGAAAGTTGTCGGGGAGAATTTTTTGCTGAATATCGGCTGCGATATCCACTTCCTTTTTGAGGGCCGAGAACTCTGCCCGATCATTCCAGTTACGTCGCCGGCGCTCAACTGTCTCAAGAACCCGATTTAGAGTTGATGAGAAGTCATCTGGACTAATTGGTTTGATCAGAAAATCGACAGCCCCTTGGTTCATCGCATTTCTGATCAAATGCAGGTCTGAACCAGACGTAAGGGCAACGCGGGGGACACGGAACGTGCGATCCTTAATCTGTTGAAACAGGGGCATGCCGCTAACCTGATCACGATCAATTGCAATGAACGCGATATCGAACTCAGCGCCGGAGCGGATGATATTCAGTGCTTCTTCGTCAGTACTGGCAAATGCGCAGTCTTCATCAACATTGTTACCAAGTTCGCTGAAAAGTTCGCGAAATAAGGCATGTGTTGCGGGATCATCATCAATGATCAGGGAACGTGTCATCACGGCCTTAACTCATCTTCAAATTATACTGGCAATTCTGCTGCACAAAGGGCATCTGAACACCGTTAGCCAAGGACCTGCAAGGGGTATATTGCTGCACCCTGTCAGCCCCTGTATGTTTTGCTCCACTTTAGACCAATAAAGGTAACAAAAAGAATGCTCGTCGACAGCCATTGCCATCTCGATTTCCCTGATTTCGAAGAAGATATGGATGGGGTTTTGGCCCGTGCCCGCAATGCTGATGTCGGATATATGCTGACGATCTGTACCCGGCTCGAGAAATTCGCGCCAATTCTGGACTTGGCAAAACACCACGAAAACATGTCCTGCAGCGTCGGTGTCCATCCGCACAACGTTGCTGATGGTGTTGAGGCTAGCATCGATGAACTGCTACGCCTTGCCGAAGACGAGAAGGTTATTGGGTTCGGCGAAACCGGGCTCGATTTCTTCTACGACCACAGCCCGCGTGACCTGCAGGAACGGAGTTTTCGGACCCATATTGCAGCTGCCCGCAAGGCCCAGTTACCGGTAATCGTGCATACTCGGGATGCTGATGCTGATATGATCCGCATTCTGAGAGACGAATATGAGAAGGGGGCTTTTCCCGGCCTTATCCATTGCTTTAGCTCAACTCAGGAGCTTGCGAACGCTGTGCTCGACATGGGGTTCTATATATCGGTTTCCGGCATTATTACCTTTAAGACGGCAGACGATTTGCGTGAAACCGTCTCAAATGTCCCGCTTGAGCGTATTCTGGTTGAGACGGACGCACCGTATCTGGCGCCAGTACCCAAGCGTGGAAAACGCAATGAGCCTGCATTTACGGCCTTTACCGCAGCAAAAGTTGCAGAACTTAAAGGTGTGAGTGAGGAAGAAGTTGCTGAAATAACCACGCAGAACTTCTTTCGGTTGTTCGCCAAGGCCTCTAATGGAGCTTCACTATGAAGGTTACGATTATGGGGTCTGGTGCCTCGGCCGGAGTTCCAGTGCCGGGTGCTGGATGGGGTAAATGCGATCCATCAAACCCAAAAAATAACCGCACACGCCCATCGGTCCTGATCGATACCCAAGGGAAGCGATTGCTGGTGGATACCTCACCGGACTTGCGTGCGCAGTTGCTGAAAGCCGATGTGGCTCATCTGGACGGTGTGATCTACACCCATGCCCATGCGGATCATCTGCATGGAATAGATGATCTGCGGGGCATCAATCGGGCGATGGCGAAGACAATTCCGGTATATGCGGATGCCTCAACACTGGAGCATATTGAGCGTCGTTTCGAATATGTTCTCACACCATTACCTGAATGGGCCGAGGGGTACTATTACAAGCCGACCCTGGAGCCGCATCTGATCACGGCGGGCGAGCGGGTTGATGTCGCCGGTGTATCTGTCGCGACCTTTGACCAGGACCACGGGCATTCTCGGACGGTTGGTCTCAGGGTCGGCAGCTTCGGATATACGACTGATCTGGTGCATCTGCCGGAGTTTGGGTTTGAGGCGCTTCAGGGGGTCCATACATGGGTCATTGGGGTGTTTACGGACCGTGAACATGCGACCCATGTGAACGTCGAAAATGCACTCAAATGGATCGAGCGGGTGTCTCCGGCGCGTGCTGTGTTGACGCATCTGGGACCCGACCTGGACTTCGCTGCATTGACGAAAACCCTTCCGCGTGGCGTTGAGGCGGCGTACGACGGCATGGTCATCGACGTCCCGGATTTATAACATTTTCTGGATTTTGCTCTCCGGCACCTTCATCGGGTAATTCGTTCAATTTTGATTTCGACCTGTCATCGGGTACTTCTCGACGTCAAAATTTTGACCTGTTGAGACGGCGCCTTCGTGACGAAAATTTTGAAAATTCTACTTCGACGACCATGAGAGGGGGATGCAGGTGGCCAAATTTTCGCAATTTCGAGATTTTCATACGTCATTTTCATATGCTCATTTCTCAATTTCTGACCCTGATTTCTTAAAAAGATAACTCCAAAAATCCGAAATCTGAAAACCAAAATTCCCCAGTATCGAGGAAAGAGGGTAGGCTTTCGTGCGGGCCAAGCCCAATGGAAACAGCGTTCTCGAGGCAATTTTCATTTGAATCAAAAATATCATATTGAGGTGCATAACTAATTGATAAACAATAATAATATCGAATTTTCCATAATATACATTATGCGACAAATTGGTTTTTACTGTGCATCCGTACCCTAGCCCTTTTTCAGCGTTTCTGCCGCCTATTTCTTTTCCACTATGCTAGGGTGTAATCCATGACTAGTATACTCGACGTGTCTACTGTGCAAAGTATAACCGCCCTCATACCTAGCGCCGATATTATAGAACCAGAGATTTTACGCGAAATGGATTTATGAACGCTGGACAAACTCGCTCGGCATTATGAGCAGGTCCAGAGAGATATTCACCGCATAGTTGAAGAAAGAATATTAATTCAGGTCTATGAAAAAGCTGCGATCGCAGACGCGCAAAACCGAAAGCGTGCAATTTGCGCCGTAGGGTTTCGCATAAGGGACTTAAATGAGCCCTTTGAAGTCGCCCTCGCCCACGTCGCCAGCGAACACAATTGCCGCCCCGCCGCCCTCACCGTCTGGGTCAAATATTCCGGCAAAGAGAAAGACGGCGATTGCGTGCAGGCAATAAAAACCGGAACGGAATGTACAGAATCTATCTCATATGGCGGAGGCCACGTATTTTGGATACTCCGTACTGAACATGTGTGACCTGATGTGTCCCAGTAGATCGGTCGGACGCGGCTGGCTGGTGATTTCATGACTGTAGGCGACATCCGCCACCGCAACGGCTATCGCAACCGAGACCTCGCGAATACGGCCTATCGCCGGGTAAACCCTGTCCAGAGCCAAATCCTCATCTGTTACTTTTTCGCTCAGAGCCTTTGCCGCAGCAAAAAACATCTCGTCGGTAACACGTCGCGCGCCAGAAGCCATGATCCCCAATCCCACGCCCGGGAATATGTAAGCATTGTTGCCCTGGCCCGGACAATACGTCCGTCCGTGCATGGTGACGTCCGGAAACGGGCTGCCGCTTGCAAAAATCGCCCGGCCCTGAGTGTGTTTGTAGGCCTCCTCGGCGGTGCACTCGGACTTGGTGGTCGGGTTTGACAGCGCCATGATAAGCGGACGGGCGGCATCGTCTGCATTGATATCAGCCATGGTGTGCAGAATATCAGGAGTGAAGCTGCCACCCTGACCGGAAACACCGATAAGTACTGTTGGTTTGAGCCGGTCTACGGCGGTGTGCAGATCGCCGATAAATTCCAGATCATGTGCGTACGGCCGTTTGAAATCGTCCAGTTCATCAATCCGGCTTTTGACCAGTAAGCCTTTCGAGTCGAGCAGGTAAATGTGGCTGCGCGCTTCATCTTCCTCCATCCCCTCGTGAACGAGGGCGGAAACAACTAAATCGGCAACACCAACACCGGCGCTGCCGGCGCCGTAAAACAGAAACGTCTGCTCTGACAATTTTTCACCTTTCAGGGACATAGCCGACCAAATGCCTGATAAGGTCACAGCCGCAGTGCCCTGGATATCGTCATTGAACGTACATACCTGATCCCGGTATTTCATCAACAGACGGAAGGCGTTGGACTTTCCAAAATCCTCAAACTGGATGACCGCTTGCGGAAAACGCTTCCCAGCAGCGGTGATAAATTCATCGACAATCGCATCATACTTGTCACCGCGCAGGCGCGGCATTTTCAAACCAAGATACAGGTCGTCATCGATCAGGGCCTGGTTGTTGGTTCCGACATCCAGCATTATCGGCAAGGTCGAACTGGGAGGAACCCCGGCACACGCGGAATACAAGGTCAGCTTGCCAACGGGAATTCCCATGCCATTCGCGCCCAGATCACCCAATCCGAGAATTCGTTCGCCGTCGGTGACAACGATAATCCTCGGATTATTGAAGTGCCAGTTGCCGAGAATTTCCTCCATCCGGCCCTGATCTTCGGCGCTAAGGTAAAAGCCCCGGGGTCGACGAAAGATATGGCCGTATTCAAGACAGGCCTTGCCGACGGTGGGCGTGTAGAGGATCGGCAGCATTTCCTCGATATAATCCATTACGACACGGTAGAAGAGCTGCTGGTTACGCTCCATCAGGGCTATCATGAAGATGTACTTACCGAGATCGGTATCCTTGCGATTGAAATTATCCATCACGCGCTCCACCTGTTCGTCCTGGGTGGAAACGTGGGGTGGCAACAACCCGTGCAGGCCCAGCGCATCACGCTCGGCCATGGTGAAAGCGGATCCCTTGTTGAGGGCGGGATCGTGGAGGATGTTCGAGCCTTTCGGCAGATCCTCAGTGTGAAACGGACTTGAAAAGTTTTCAACCTGATCTGGCATGATGCACCTGCGGTTTTTGAGAGTTAAAGGGTCAATTCATCGCGACTGGATGCGCTCCCCGAAACCTGATTAATGTCCGACGTCACAGAGATTATCGCCTTCAGATAAATCCGCAGCAGCGCGGGCATCACAAAGAAAACGCCACCTCTCCGGCCCAATCGATTGGCATTCGCCATGCAATCCTCAGGGAACCTCCAGGGAGGCTCCAATCAAGCGGGGAGTCTAGAGTAAATCGGGCTTTTTCACATTGATCTCTATCATCTTTTGCGTGAATTTAATTCGAAATCCAGGTCGATCACTCATCAGTAAAAAGGAGCGATTTCGGAAGTTTGAAAATGCAGATTTCGTGTAGATGACTTCCGCTTTCCGCCCAACAGCGGACCAAAACAGACCGGCTTGAGAACTTCCGAATCTAGCCAACAACGGACATCAGAGTTCTGTGGCCTTTCATTTCTTTCTTCACCGTTTTACCCTCACACGAAACAACCAATGTGAGTTTTTCCGAATGAAACGACTGCTATTCCTTCCCACGTTTCTCTTTGCCTTACTGACTGGAAACCATGGCTCTTATGCGGACTTCCAGAAAGGTATGAATGCATTCAACAACGGTGATTTCGTTGCGGCAATAAAGATATGGGAACCTATAGCAGTTCAAGGAGATATGAAGGCGCAGTACAATCTGGGCCGAATGTACGGTAAGGGTATAGGTGTCACAAAAGACTACAAGGCGGCTAACCAATGGTTTATTCGTTCTGCAAAGCAAGGTCATGCGCTGGCGCAGTACAGTCTCGGCGTTATATATGAAAACGGATATGGTGTTCGGAAGGACGAGACGTTGGCGTTCAAGTGGTACCAAAGTGCCGCCGAACAAGGGAAAGCACTCGCGCAACACAAAATGGGTATCATGTACCGAACCGGAACTGGTACTTCACAAGATCACAATAAGGCCTTCGCTTGGCACATGCTTGCAGCTGAACAAGGTGATGCGCTCGCTCAACACGATGTAGGCGCAGCGTATGCCAATGGCCATGGTGTACAGCAGGACAACACGGCTTCCTTTAAATGGTACATGCTTGCGGCTGAGCAGGGAAATGCGCTTTCACAGACTAATGTCGCCACCATGTTTAAAATAGGCCGCGGAACTCCTCAAAACGATTTTCTCGCAGTTAAGTGGTATAGACTCTCGGCGGAACAAGGAGAATTGATCGCGCAAAGCACTTTGGGTGCGATGTATTATGAAGGGAGAGGTGTCAAAAAGGATTACACCCAAGCCCTAAAGTGGTTGCACATTTCCGCATCACGGGGGGAAGTAGTTGCGCAAAAGGGTTTAAGTCAGTTTGAGAAATTAATGACTTCTGCACAGGTTGTACGTGCAAAACAGCTTGCCCGAGATTGGCTCGACAAGAATCCAGAATAATTAATGCCAGCACGCTGCAAACTTCCGAGTTGGGTCATGAAGAGAAGTTTTTGCGAGCGTCATTTTACTTCCGTTCTACGGCTCATAACGGACATCGAATTATGAGAATGCAGATTTCGTGCGGATAACTTCCGCTTTCCGCCCAACAGCAGACCAAATCAGACAGGCCCGGAAACTTCCGAATCTAGCCATTAGCGGACATTGAGTGAAACGAGCCAATGGCAGCTTCGAGCCCTTCGCGGCCGCTAAATTCATGTCGCAATCTGAACGGTTCGACGCTTGGATGACGGACGCAAGTGGCCCCAAGCGGAAATCTTTGCATTTTCATTGTCTTCTCTTCTCGGGGTTCAACATTGCGTCCAACGGAAGCTCTGGGCGATCTACCTTGAACTAGATCCGGCCAACACCAAGAATCTAAAACGCATTTCGGTAAACGCTCATCGTTGCGCCCGAACTCAACGCTTCCGATTTCTGCAACGCCAGATTGACCGGGATTGTCCTCTCACCAAATAGGCGTTTTCCAGCGCCAAGAACAATTGGAAATGTCCAAATTCGATACTCATCGACAAGTCGATGCTGGAATAGGAGCTGGATCAAACTGTGGCTACCATGCACCTGCAACAATGGGCCGTCTTCCGCTTTTAACGCATCAATCGCAGCCGGGACATCGCCGCTAATCTTGATGGTCGGTTTCCACGTCTTGTCGATAGGCTGAGAACTGACCACATATTTGGTGGCACTATCCAACGGGGATTCAGACCCCGAGAAGAAAGGCGCAAACTCGTCATAGGTCGTCCTTCCGAGCAAGACGTCATAAGGTTGCGACATCGCTACCTCTCCGACGCTTTCCATGACATTGTCCCAGCACGGTTTGGCCCACCCGCCTTCAGTAAGACGACGAGGAAAGTCTTCATCCGGCACCATGGGAGATTCCATGACGCCGTCTAAGGAAACGAAGGTCAGAATCGCTAATTCCCTCATCGTCGGCTCCTCAATCTTTGACCATCACCACACTTAGTGGTTCTGGTTTTCTGTTCCATTTTAATCCGAGAGTGCTGTAGCCAGTGCCTCTAACATATCGTGATTACCTTGCTCACGGTTGGCTGGAATGTCTGCGCCATCGAGATATACCCCTTGTTCCGTGAGGTGCAATCGCGCGCCATCGTCGCCTGAAGCCGTAATCTCCATGGTTACCAGAGACGCTGAAATTCTGACCGTATCGACGTCCATGGTATAGCTGTACACAATACGCTGATCGGGTACGATTTCATGGAATATTGCGTCGTAACTAAAAACCATCCCGTTCGGCGCTTCACCGGTGAAATGTTCACGGCCTCCAATTCGGTAGTCGAGCGATATTGCGCTCTTTTGGTCGGTTGGACCAAACCATCGCGCCTTCATTTTGGAGTTTGTCCACGCTTCGTACACCCTTTTGGGACGTGCTGGATATACGCGCTCTATCCTGAATGTTGCGTGTTCGGCTGAACGTTCACCCATCCCTATTTCCCCTCGTTCGTTTCGTCACTGCCTTCGGCCAGGAGGTCCCCAAGTCGATCCAGGCTGCGCTCCCACATGACTCGCCTTTCAGTGATCCAGTCATTGGTTTTATGAAGAACGGCAGGCTCAATCCGGCACGTCCGTACACGTCCGACTTTCTTCGAGTGAACGATACCATCTGCTTCCAGCACCGCGAGGTGTTGCAATACTGCTGGAAGCGACACCGGCAATCCCTTCGCCAATTCACTCACCGACGCCGGACCTTCGCACAACTGCTCAAACATCTCTAGTCGCGTTGGATCGGCAAGTGCGTGGAAGACTCGATGAATCGGATCTGAATAGTTAAGCATATTATGAAGTATGTCATACAACGAATCCCGTTGCCAGTAAAATTGATTCGAGCGGCCTTACCTTCCAGCCGAACTGAAGAAGCGGCATGCCGCCCTGCTCTATTCCAGTGATGAGCAACGCTGGCAACTGTTCGCTGAGGGGTGTCTGCGCAATGGCGGTTAGTATGTCCGTTGCTGGCACTTCTCGACCATTTCTGAGATGTCGCAAGCAGGATAGAGCAACGCGAATTTCAAGGCAGCTTTGTCCGCATAGCTGTCATTTGTCTAGTACAAAGATATGACCGCTTTGGGTCATTAAGAGAAGTTTTCGCGGGGGTAAAAATACGTCCGTTCTCCCCCTCACAACGGACATCGAATTGTGAGAATGCAGATTTCGTGCGGATAACTTCCGCTTTCCGCCCGATAGCGGACCAAATCAGACTGGCTTGAGAATTTCCGAATCTAGCCATAAGCAGAAGTAGACGCGTCTCAGCAGTGTCTCTTTATGTGGTCTCCCGCAACACCATCAGAACAACCCATAAACCGCGAGAAAGGCCATCGCTTCGTTTTTTCCGCCTTCGGATTTACAAGTCTTAATGCGAGGCGATACAATCGTTGCACCCGCATTACTGGCAGGGTAAGGTTTTGTTTCTACACTAACTGAATGTGACGGAAGAGAAGATGAGTATACGATCTGTTGTGTGTTTTTGTTTATTTCTTAGTCCTTTTGTTTCTATGCCCGGGCAACTTAACGCCGCTGAAAGACTGCTTCCAAATGAGGTAATGTCTGGGTTTTGTAAGAATGTTGAAACAGATATTGCAAAGGCTGCTAGCTTTATTGTTGACGCTATCAACTTTGGTGGGACGAAGTCGAAAACTGAAATTGAAGTTCAAAAATTGAAAATGGTATCAAGTTTTGAAAAAGCTGAAAAACAATACGGGAAGATATTGTCCTGCTCTTTCGGGCATTCTTCATCCATTGGAACGGACCTCAAAAGAATAGTGTATGTACTGGTGTACTCACTTAAGCCCCTTGTTTTAGAGGGGCATTTTGCAAAATTTAAAAATGGATGGGGGTTGTTCACTTTTAATTACATTGAAGAGGATGAAAAATATCCGTACCACCCAGACTAGATAGTAGCCTTAGAGCCCTAATATCGAGTGAGTAAACTCGAAGGTTATTGATGTGACTTCGGCAAGCAAGAAATAGGGTTCTGATTTCCTCTCCTGACACGTAACTTACTAAGCTTGGTTGACGTGGTTTCGTCCGAGTTGGGTTAAACTGAGAAGTTTTCGCGGGGGTAAAAATACGTCCGTTCTCCCCCTCACAACGGACATCGAATTATGAGAATGCAGATTTCGTGCGGATAACTTCCGCTTTCCGCCCAACAGCGGACTAAAACAGACCGGCTTGAGAACTTCCGAATCTAGCCAATAGGAGACATTCCCGAATTGTCAATTTGCTTCGTATTCTCTAATCGCCATACTGATTAATTATTGCAGATATTCGTTAGCAGCCTTTCCCTGTGGGCGAAGCAACCTCTGTGCCGCTCGTTGG